>Ga0265297_10000052_pt1 | contig 424144 bp, 572 predicted proteins | sample Munlanlwell13791_FD_192502 | JGI IMG/M metagenome (GOLD analysis project Ga0265297, IMG submission 192502) | Leachate microbial communities from a municipal landfill in Southern Ontario, Canada - Leachate well 137-91 | ecosystem: Engineered > Solid waste > Landfill > Unclassified | place...
ATGCCTTGCAAGCCAGTAATACCCTGCAAACCTGTATTTCCTTGGTTGCCACCACTTACAAGTTCATTATTCACCTTATTTAAAATTCTGTAAACATCGTCAAAAACTTTATCGACGTTTACAACACCACAAGTTTTTCTAATGTACGGCATTATGCTCCACCTGTAGTTGTTGTTTCTACTGGTTCAACTTTTCTTGCACTTGTAGTGCATTTTAAACCACCATCGAAATCGAATTTATTCTTATAAACAACATAATTTGCTGTTTTTGCTCCATAAGTCGGCACATTGATCGTGTCACCAAGTTCAAGTGCAGGAGTACCACGCCAATTAAGAGTCAAATCACGTCTTGGAAGGTGATAAGATGCAAGCAAATTGTCAGCAATTATTTGAGCTACAGTATCAGTTTGTACAAGATAATTATTTGGGAATCTATAAGTCTTCTTACCATTTTCAGTAATTGAAGGCGTATCAAATGCTGTTTTTATTGTTGACCCTTTAAATGAATATCTTATACCGTCAACTTTAATTTTAAATGTACCAGTATTTGCATGAACTTGAAACAATCGAATTCCGTTGGGCAAAAATCATGAAAGAAATGGCAAAACTGGTTTTAATTGACTCAAATAAAAAAACTGTTTATATTGGAGAAGAGAGTGAAAATTCAGGTTTAATCGAATACACAGAACAAACTGGTAGCGAATACAGTAAACATTTTTTTGAACGCTGGGATCAAACACAAACTCTTATGCTAGAATTCATAATTTATGACAAAAATAACAAACCAATCACTTGTTTAAAAGGCCTCTGGGACATAAACCATTGGGATTATCTTGATTTTTTTCCAACAAATAATATTCAAATTGTTAGTCCTTCTCATAATTCAAAATGAATTTAGATTTGGGCAAAATATCTGTCAGTGTTTCTGATACATGTATTTCTATTTATTGGGTAGAAAATCTTGGACATAATGCATGTGTAGAATCTGATCAGATTATCCCAAATCATTGGATGATTACTAGAGCTCTTGTTAGACCTGATGGTTATAGAAACCAGGGTCTTGGTTCTCATTTATTGAAAATTTTAATCGAAGAAATAAAAAAGAAAAAAGGAAAAAGTATTCTTGTTACTCCAGGTGGTTATGATGGAGAAACAGAAAAACAATTTCGCTTTTATGAAAAAAATGGGTTTATTACTCCCAAACAAGATCAAATTCCTGCTGTTTTTGACATAACAAAACAAGAACATTTAAATCAAACAAGAATCTTTTTATTATAATGCCCTTACCCAGATTCGAACTGAGATAGACACCGTTTTAGAGACGGCCGCTTTACCATTAAGCCATAAGGGCTTTATGCTGTTTTTAATTCCTTAAAAATAATTCCATCGTCATAACATGCAATTGCAGTTAATTGGCCTTCAAGATCAGGTTCGTGAAAACTCCTATGGATTTTCCCAGATTCAGATACTTTTGCGTGCCATGCTTTCAGTTCAAGCAAGTTACGAACTTTGAGAAAGACAATTGTTGAATTTCCCCAAATTTTGAATTGTTCAGGGAAATCAAGCGCGTATTGCGCAAGGGCATGACTGCCCTGCACAATACGATATGTCTCAGAAAGATCAGCACGCACTAACACATACATTTTCAGTGTAGGCATTTTTGATCTCCTGGACTTTGGCCATATCAGGTTTATTATTTTCAGCACAACATTTTTCAATTTGTTCATAAGTCTTTCCTTTCAAAAGACTGTAAGCTATATGATGTAAACGATAATCTTTTGCCAAATATTTTAATTGTTTAAAATAACCTCCGTCAGCACCACTATTACTTTTTTGATAAAGTTTGAGTTCTGCTGTCAGAGTTCTTATGATTGCAGCTTGTTCTTTTAAATAATTTTTGAGATTTAATATCTTTGACATTGCTAGTCTCCTGTTTATTATTGTTTTGAGTTCTGTTTGAAGATACAGTTACAATAAAAACGGGAGACTTACAGAGGTTTAAAAACTCTTACCTATATAAAACCAATAATCTACTGCATTTTTGTCTCTTTTTAAAAGTTTATATTTGCTTTCCTTTTAAATATAATCTAAAAATTTCAAAAAGGAAACAAAAATATGATCGAGTCACTAAAACTTTCAAATCGTAAAAAGCAGATAAGCACGAATTCATGAAAAGACCATATTGGCAAAATAAAAATGCTATTGTGATTTATTAATAATATGCTTAAAATTTCAAGGCCTAATAAAGAAAATAAGTCTAAGATAATTTCATTACGGCTGAAACCTAATCAGATGAAGGACGTTTTAAAATTAAAAGGCGACCTTAAGTTTGAGACTGTTACAGACTTAATGTGTTATTCTTTAGATATTTTTAAACGCTTACATGAATGGAAATTATTAAACTATCATTTTTATATTGCTAATCCAGAAAATAAAAATTACAAAGAGGTCGAACTTGAATTATGAAAACTATTACTATTACAATAGAAGCTTCAAGTCCACAAGACACGCATAAATGCACTGTCGACCCTTCTGTCGTTGTCAATCCCCCTGCAATTCAATACTTCAAAGGTATCGAATATGCTTTATTCGGTAAAAAACAACCAAGAGACGACCGTAAAACAGAAATTATAAAACATATAGTAACATGTTTGTCTTCAAAAGATTACCCAAATCCTCCAATTTGTTCTGAACGTAAAGCAAGAAAACTAGCAAATGAACATGTCGGTTCTTTGCTTGAAAAATTGAAACATACAACAAAAACAACTACGAGAGTAAATGTTTGAAACCCTTGAATGCGTTCAATGCGGCTTTTGTTGCACGCTTGGTCCTTGTCCCTTTGGTGATTGGAACCCTATCACTCACCAGTGTAATTATTTAACCGTCAATAATAAATGTTCGAAATATGATGAAATCAAACAAAATCCATTTTCTAATTTCTCGCCAGCATTTGATACTGGCTGTTCATCAACAATTGGAAATATTAGAAGAAAAAATAAAATAAGAGAGTTACTATGCTCTCAGAAATAACGACCTGTTCAATTTGCAGGAGAGAAACACCAGAAAAATTTTTAGAAAAACACCATCTGACTCCTGCTTCAAAAGGTGGTAAAGGCGGAAAAACAATTCTAGTATGCATTGATTGTGGAAATCAAATCCATTTGCTTTTCACAAATAATGAGTTAAGAGATTCCTACAATACTCTCGAAAAACTACTTGAACATCCTAAGATAAAAACTTGGATCAAATGGATTCGAAAACAAAAATTCGGTGTATGTATGAAGGAGAAGAAAAAGAAATAAAATGGAAACTTTTTCTGATAATGGCCTAATTGTTTCAAGAAAAGACAATGTTACGACATTATCTTCTGAAACCGACTCTAGTTTTACAAAAAAAATCAAAACAAAAATCTATATGCCTGATGAATATACTCGAGCTTATAATGAAGTCTTGTCAGGAGAAGACGTAATCGTTCTGGGTATGAATGGATTCTCAACTATTACTCCAGAACGTTGTTCTGAATGGGGAATACAATTTGGAGCTTATGAAGCTGCTTGTGAATTTCTTCTTTCTCATGCAATTGAAAAATTACAACATTATTTCAGAGGTATTAGTATTAGACTTGCCAATGGAGCCTCAGATATTGGTGTTGATCTCGCTATAAATAACACTGCTAAAAAATTTGGATTACCATTGCTTGGACACAGTTGTCCCAAGTATTTAAAATATGTCAGGGAAGATATTGACATTCCTATATACGTGGCTCAAAATCAAGAAAGATACTCTAATGCTTTCACAGATTCATTAGATATTCTTATTACAGCAAATGGTGGTGAAGTTACTTTCAAAGCTGATATTGATGCAGCTTTCAATAAAGCAAAACATGTAATCCCAATTGATATATTGAGTAGCATTTCGACTACTGGTGGTCCACCTGCTTTTGACAAAAATGGAAAAGTGCTTGACGCAGTAAAAGCTTTTAACGAAAGAGTACACATTATTGCAATGCAAATAAATAATGCAGGAGCAGACCAATGGGAAACTATAGTCGATAACTGCGAAAAAATAATAACATCAATAAGCCGCAAAAAACTATCCGCAAAAAGAGCATTCAGAATCTAAATGCAAACATTACAAGATCTCTATAATTCTATCCCAAAATTTACTTGTACACCAGGTTGCAATCTATGCTGTGGCCCTACACCATGCAATACTATTGAACAACAAATTCTTAACATACAACAACCTATATTGCCATAAATTTATAGAATCAAAACCTTTAGCCTTTATTGTCTCTACAACTTGTTTAATAAATTCTTTTACAGCTTTAAATGATTGATAAGTCTCATCCCTTGAAAGATCTTTATACTTGTTTATGATCATAAACTTATCAATTTGAGCAACAAGATCAGCATTTTCTTTACTAAATTGTTCTTTCTTTTTCCCAAACTCCTTATGGTATCCTATAAATTTTTCTTTAAACCCTTCAGGTAAATCTTTATTGCCCTTTATCATGTCAATGACATCCATGTAGGGTACATGTCTATTAACAATAAATTCAGCATAAATAGCTTTTACATCTTTGTCGTTCTTGACAAATTTTTCAAATTCAATTCGTGTTTTTTCGGATGCAAAAGCAACAACTTCACGTACTATTTTTTCATAATTCATATCTATTTCCTTTTCATAAACTTACACGTATAAAAACTCTATAAAAATTCTATTTCATGTGATTTCTAATATAATTAGACATGAAGTGTAGACGTTGCAATCATGATATTGGTGATATTCTATGGCATGGTTGGGAATTATGCGACCATTGCGGCTATCGATTCCATGTAGAAACACAACAGAGCCCAGATGATAAGGAATTAAAACATGAAAACAACACAAACAAACTTGCTCATTGCTAATGAAGTTTCATCAGAAACAATTTCTCTCATACGTTCTTTTCTGTACGAAACTGCCATTGTCAATAATGCTACACAAATTATGGTTCACAGCAAAGACGCAAACAGTATAAACAGAACTCATTTCAATGCAGAACTCAAAAAAATTATAGATCCTGCCTACAATGGTTATTATTTTTTTACTATGTATTAAAAATATGGCAACCCTATCAATTATCTACGATTTTCATACTATGATAACAGTATGCAATAGCCCCCTCACCGGGTCGGCTGAGCATATCGGAACTTTGTTTTGGGGATGCATCTCCATTCAAGTAGTACAATATGCGAAGCAGGGTTTACCGTCCGTTAGAGTGACGCGTCAACGCTCTACTGAAATCACGTTCGAACCGTGGCGGTGGGGCTACAGCATACTCGACATATCCATGCTACAATCAGCGCGGGCACCACGGGCCAAACAAAACAAAGCCCATAAGGTGATTACATAGACACACCCAACACCATTCTAAAGGGTATCTATTATGCTATCGAAAATCAAACAAATTTGCATTCAATTCCCAAAGTGCCCATGCAAACCCCCTATTTGCTCAACTTATCCACATCGAACAGTTTATCCGTGCCAAACAGCTAAACTTACTTGTCCCTTATGGCAAACTGAATGTCTTGTAGACAGTAACCCAGATTCATGGGATCTGGTCACCATACAATCAATCGTAGAAAAATATCATGATTAAATCATTCTTGATCAAACTGTGCATCTATTGCGGCAATACAAACCGTAACAGAAGCTTTTGGGTGTGTCTGTCGTTTTTTGTTGTCTCATTCATCATACGATTTGTCATATCAAATACTTTCACAATCGGGCTGCATATCGCATGCATTAGTATCTTTGTTATACAATATGTATCCATGCTCACTTATGACACCTTTGACAAAAAATCCAAATATGCTTCATAAAGCTATCATAACAGCATACAGAGAAAAAACACATTTTTATTTCTCTTGCTTTATCTTTGTTTATAAAACCAGCATGACGCATAAAAAAGACAATTTTCTCAGTTTTAAAGACATAAAAACAACATGTATGCTGTTTAAAAAATACCATCGTCTCAAAATAGCGATACGTAATCACTATTTCATAGTACATATTTACAATAATCCCAAAGACTTGATATCCTTCGTCGATAAATATGAAGGCAAACCCAGAACAGCAAAAGCAAGCAAATTAAGCGGTGCATACCTTGTCAATATAAGCAATAATAAGAAAATAGGCACCATAGCGCTTACATTTCAAGCTCTAGCACACCCATTAATCATACACGAATGTAGTCATGCAGCTCTATCCTACCACTCCACCATATTCAATAAAAACGACAAACCTACTATCAATACGAGTAAACAAGAAGAATTTTTCTGTGACCTTGTCAGTTTCTTATATGCTGAAATAACTAACTATACTACGAATTCATATAGAACGCTCAATACGCGTGTCGGTAAAATAATATGAAAATTGGTAGTAACATAATAAACTTACGACATTAAGGAAAATTATGGAAGAATTAATTGAAGCTCTACAGATTTTATTAAAATATGGGTGTCCTCAATTCCCAACACATTGTGAACATGACACTTTATGTAGACATAAATCCTGATCTAGTAAACGCTGATGATCTGAGTAGACTTGAACAACTACATTTTTCACCAGATAGTGACAATCCCATGTTCAAATCAACAAATTTTGGGAGCTGCTAAACATACAGGAGACACTTTGTTAATCAATTTTATAATATTACTTGCTGGCATAGCTATTGCTGGGCTTGGTGGCGACATTTTCGTACGGGGCGCTGTAGGACTTGGACGCTGGGCACGTATTTCACCTGCTATAATAGGTGTTACAATTGCTGCTTTTGCTACATCAAGCCCAGAACTATCTGTCGCAATCAATTCAGCTCTTTCTGGTACACCTCAAATCTCTCTTGGTGACTGCCTCGGCAGCAATGTCGTCAACATAGCTTTAATACTTGCTATTGCTCTTTTAATCTCAAACATAAAAACGACAAGAGAAAGCATTAAACGTGATTTTCCTGTTGCATTATTCATACCTTTACTTACACTCTTGCTTTTCATTGACAATAATTTCTCGCGTCTTGACGGTATCATCACTATATCTATTTTCTTAACCTGGCTTATTTTTACAATACTCCATATCATCAAACATAAAAAACAGCAAGCACAGATTTCTACTTTACATCCAGGACTCATTTTGCTTTTCTGTACGCTTGGGCTTATATTACTCATTACAGCTGGCAAATGTATAGTTCATGGTGCAAGCAATATAGCAGCTACATTCGGTATTAGTTCGTTCATCATAGGTGCAACTATTGTTGCTGTTGGCACATCAGTACCAGAACTTGCTACAACTATTATTTCAAAATTACGGGGCCACGACGATATAAGCTTAGGCACTATTATCGGCAGTAACATATTCAACGGCTCGTTCATCATACCACTTGCTGCTATTATTAACCCTATCAATCAACCTGTAACTTCAATCATTGTACCACTTGCTTTCAGCACGCTTTGTCTATTTACCTGCTACCCTACACGCTCGGGCACCATAACAAAACAACAAGGCGTAATTTTGCTAGGCATTTACATAATCTATATCGTTCTTGTACTTACTGGAGTATCTAAATGAACACTATCAAAATTATTACACAATCCAGCTCACTACCTGATCTGCCTTACAACAAACAACACATAATTCACTCTATACAAGACTTAAATGCTTCATTACCTGATAAAAACATAGTTCCGCTCCTGTTTCAAGACCACTGGAACCCGTTTAACATTTTAACAACGCTTAATATAGACAATACGCCCTTGTTAGCTACTCGATACACTTGTCCACTCAACCCAAATAATATCTACTACGGCATTACGCCAGTTTTTATTTTCTCTGAAAACATATCTAAATATGCAATAAACTCATTACCTAATTATATCTTTGACACCACAGATCCATCTATATACACTTACACAAAAATATATAGCCCAAAAACTAATAATCTAAGTCCTTTTATAAAAACTTACTTGGGCACTGGTTATTCAACACACCCGACTAAACGTAATGATTATACTGTTGTGCTTGCAAACCTGCAACTAACAAATGAAGACTATATACTTGCAGTTACGCTGAGTAGAAAGGAGTAATATGTCTGATAATATCATGTTTAAATTAAATTCTTTTGATGATTTGAAACAATTACCAGAAGCCAATGTCACAAAATTTATAGACGGCCCAATGCAAGGTCAGATTGCTGGCATAAAAATCAAACTGCTTGAACGTAATTGCTGGTACGGCGAACCAAAAGTTGCATGGGACAAAAAGGATTTTTGCGAAAAAATAGTAGTTTGGCAAAATTTACCAACATTACCAAGCGTCAAAAAGCAATGCTCAGAGTAACACTAAATTACTCATACTATTTCTTCATATCAGGTAATGCAAGACCACTATAAAATCTTCTTATGTCTGAAACTATAAAATCTAAATCAGAATTTCCAGCAATAGACAAATTATAAAAATTTACTCCAGGTTTGTCAGGATTTATAGGAATTTTTCTTGCAGTACTTATTGTTCTTTTAACTGGTTCTGTTTGTAGATTTGGCGGTAATGCAAGATCTTCAGCTACAAAATAAATATCAAATATTTGTCCAGAAGAAAGTTGTTTGATTTGAGCATAAGTCTCTATATCAGAAGCTGAAAAACTACCTGAATGTACATGTTCATCATAAGCATCAGTTCCTGCTCTAACTTGTTGTGACGTTGGTGCTACAGATTTTTCAGGCAATACTACATAATAAACAACACATTGTTCATCTAATTTTATAAGAAAATTTGCGTTTTGCATTGTAACAGAATCTTGCTTAGGATAACCAAATGCCCAATTTGGTTCATCTATATCAGGCACCACTATTGTTTCATTGTCAGTCTCATTATCACTATTATGTATAACAAGAATTTGTTCGCCTATTGGAGTATTTTCACCCTGTTGCAATATGATTTCCGTATCTGTTACGCTTTCAATTATAAAAGCCGTTCCTCCAATAGTTCCTGTTGGATCTGTTAATTCTGGTATAAAACCACTCCCGGTCACTTTCCATTTTTTCGAACCTAATGATACCACAGATAATATTATAGGTTGTACAGTAACTATCCAGTATGTCGATTGATTAAACCAATTGTTATACCTCCACACAATCTCATTTTCTGTTTCTGCTCTGTCAAGGATAACACGAGTTTCATCAAGAACACCAATAAATGACATACCAGTAAGACCGAACTGAAAAGCTTGTCCGGGATTATTTGGGTATATAGAAGAGACGTCCGCTGTAAATGTTCCATTAATTCGGACACCATCTATAAAAACCTTAAATCGTTTATTATTTTGAATTGTATGATCATCATCTACTTGAGTCAAATCACCAACAACATCAATCAAAAACCAATTATCGTTTGTAATAATACCCGTTAAGTCTACTACAAAAGCAAAATTCAAAGCATCGAAAGTAAACACGCATGTAGAGATGTTCGTCATAAAAATACGAAATCCCGTGCCATGAACAGCCCAACAACTTAATGAATCTGCTGTTGTTTTTTTCATCAACATCTTAACAGAAAATTTTGTTTTTCCATCAATAGGTATTCCAACAGGTTCATTGAAGGTTGCTATGCTGGAAGTACTATCGAACCCAAGACCTCTATCGATCTTTCCAGCTTTATCATATGACACACTAACACCATGAGAATGAGGAACGCCATCAATATTACCAGCGCACCTATTCATTAAATTTGGTCCTGAAGCTTCCATATAACCATTAGAAGCAACATGACCTGTAGATGTAAATACCGAAGTAGAATTGTCTTTAGATAAACTTGCACCAGCTTGTAAATAATAAAACCGATTCTGTTGTGCTGAACCTAAAAACCATAATGAACCTGCTGGAGTAGAAATATTATAGTTTGTATCGATATATCTTGAAACTTCTAATCCTGTAATGCTATCAACAACCCCAATTTTTTCGGCTGTGGAAGCAATAGTCTTCCATAAATCAAATTTTGTGCTAGACAAATCTGAAACACTAAACAACTGATCAATACTATTTATAACAACAGGAATAAAATCATTATTTGGAGTCAATTTAATAACTCTTTCAGTCTCAGGTAACAATGGTATAGAACTCATAAAGACCTCCTTTTTACTTAAAAATTATAAAAACTTTACAACTATTAAATTGGCAACATTAAAAACATTCCTCGATATCTAAAATCATGATTACCGACCTGACAATCGACACTTCTTCTGATTTAGACAAATTTATTGCTCTCTACAACAGAGTTGGCATCAAACCCGAATTAGAAAAACACGAGCATGGTACTAACCTTATGCTTTCTGTTCCTAATATAGTTTCCAAACGCTCGAAAATACAAGGCCATGCAGGGTTCTACACCATTCTATACTTTGACATAAATGGCAAATTCAAATATCAAGAAATCAAAGAACCAGCTACCAACAAAGTCGCTCTTTATGATGCTTTTGTTGCGGGACGCAGTTCTATACATATGTCATATCCTGATTCAGTTGCATTCGATAAATGGTGTCATCATGCATAGCAATACTATGCAAGTCACACCCTTGGCAACTCTTTCAATTAGCATCGATTTAAGCTGCTATGTTAAACTATGACCTGCTCCCAGACCATATCATTGCACGTATGGTAGTCATTATCGGCCAACCAGGCAAACACATCAAACAATTGGTGCGCCACCATACAGGGCACACTATAACCATAGCTCCTAAGTACTATAAACGGATTTTCAACAAAGCCCGTAGCCACCTTAAAGCGCACCACTACATAGTCATTGACACCTGGCCCAAATTACTAACAGAACGTGTTTAAACACTATGCAAATCACGCCCCTAATTTTAAAACAACAAGGGTTTATCCCGACTACCTTAAAAAACATATACTCAAAAAGAGTACACGAACTCATTTTTCTCGAATTCGATATGAATGATTGCTTTATAACTATTGTCAGAATGCTCGAAATACCGAAAGCAAGACGGGACAACATCTGTGACAGGCACAAAATAGTGTTCCCTCAAAAAATAGACACAATTTCAAAACTCAATCAAGTTGTAGCTGTTTTTACTGGTAATTGGTAACTTATGCAAACACAGTTGCTCAAAGTAATTGCTAATCGGTTTGCTATTATTATGTGGTAGACTTTCATGTCCAGTCTGGTGGCTCATTACATTTGAAGACGAAGAAATCAAAAAATTAGCCATTGATCTCTATACAAGACATAAGCTAGAAATAGATATTGGTGTTGCAACATTACTTGCAAAACGTTTTGTACGAGAAGGAGAATAATTATATGCGTAAAATCTATTTACTCATTACAATTGCATTGCTTATAGCCTGCACAGACCCTAAAGGCACCATACAAATACTTACTAAACAGGGTTACAAAAATATAACCATTACAGGCTACAGGCCTTTCTCATGCTGGAAAAATGACCTAGCTACAGGGTTCACAGCCACAGACTCCAATGGCTTTTATGTCACTGGCTGCAATTGCTACAATGTCCTAACTGGCTCACGTATCAAAATAGACAAACACAAATAAGGCCTAATTAACACTAAAAATTACAATTACAAAAAATTAATTATTTACTGTGTTTATCATAACACACCCCTAAAAAGGAGTTGTTATGCATAAACATGCGGCCCATTGTACTATTTGCAACATACTTGGCAACACAAACATAAACGTGCGACATACACGTGCCCAAACTAAACAAGGAGGCAATGACGACATGCTCGCACAACTAAAAACACTACTACCCAACAACACCACTGTCACACCATCAATCAACGATTCTTACAAAATCGACTTTGACAGCCTTATTACCATTGACAAACACCTCAAAACACTACAACAAAAACTACCAGACTACACAGTACGCCACGTACCTAGCACGCTCTATGTCGTTGTAGAACCCAAAATAAAACAAGAAACAATTAACCTGCCATTCGAACTCACAACTGCACATGGCCACCTTGATACTGAAACCCTACGCAAAATACAAAAACACTTGTATGACACGTCAACAAACAAAGCAGACTTGCACAAAAATGTGCTCCACTACTTCAAACACATACCTAACCTACGCGAATCCTTTGAACACTTTATCATAACTAAACAACCCGCAAACAAACACACACCCGAAAGACTAGTTGATCATTTTATTTGGGACATATCAAAACTAGAAACAAACAAAAAAAAGAAAAAGTTTGAATAGTAATGCTCCTCGATATATAAAGTAAAAACATAACCCTAACAACTCTATCAACCCAATCATCTTGAACCGCAAAGACAAGTAAGCTATCCCTATCAATTTTCTTAAGGTCTCTGCTTAATAGAATCACCCTATCAACTCTTTCAACCCAATCAAACTGAGCCAACTTGAACCCTCTGCTTAGGCGACTCGCTACGGGGGCCCTGGTACCCCCTCGAGTATACCTCCCTATACCTGCACCAGAAGGTATCTAGAAGGCCCTCTAGCATGCCTGTCTAGAGGGGGTATATAGACCATAGGTAGGGTTATTCAAATGTGCCTGCCGGGGTTATAGTATTTATAACTGTGATTTCCTGGTTCTTGTTTTTGGTGGGAGCATCGAAAGAAACCGTGGTGATGTTGATTCCTTTTTTTGCCAGGGCATTGAGGATTTTGGCAATTCTTTTGGTGAAGGTGGCTTGAGTTTCTTCATCGGTTTTGATTAGGTTGACTTGCATTTGCTCTCCTTTGTTTGTTGTTGAATTGTGCATAAACTCTCCTTTTGTTGTACAAGAGTTATATCGCTTGTTTTACTTGTACCTGCCAATTAGCTGGTCGTAGATTTGTACTGCTTCATAGAGCCCAATGTTTGTGGCAGTGCGCAAGCTTTTGACAAATTCGAGTTTCGTTGGAGCTGGGGTTGACATTAACCAGTCATCGGCATATTTTCTGGCTTCGTCGAAAGTGTATGTTATCTTGAGTTTTTTCAAGATGTCATCGTCCGGGTATCTTGTCAAAAGAGTGTGATGTTGTTCCGAAGTTAAAATGACGTACATAAACTCTCCTTTTTGTTGATAGTAAGTATATCGCAAGTAAGGAGAGACACTGCCCGCAAACCGACTAGCATAAAACAAGTTAGGGCCCATGTAATATATAGGCCCTTGGCTTGCGGTGTGCTAAACCAGGTCGCTGTTAGGTGTCGCTGGTTTCGTCATAATGAATGGTGAAGGAGATTGTCAGTTTTTTGTCGTCGAATTTGAAGTTGGTGTAGTAGGAGTCCACAAAGCAGTCATCCCTGCCATGGTAGGTGAAATCGAAGTACCGCAAGTCATCCCAGTATTCCCGGACTGACATGTCTTTGGCAGCGATCTTGACGCCCTCGGACGTCTCATATTCCCGGTGTTCCTCGGTGGGATTGTCGTAGGCATGCTTGATTTTGTCGTAGAGTGCCTGGTCACAGCCAAAGGTGATTGTCAAGCCCTCATTTTTGAGATCGCGGAGTTCCGGCAGTTTGTTGGGCAAGCGGTTTTTCCAGTTTTTGGTTTCGAAAGCTTTAAGGGTGAGGTCGGTGATTACCAATGACTTGAGTTTCTTGGACTTGACCGTGACCGTTTTCTTGCTGATTTCCATACCCTCTCTCCTTTGTTAAGTGGTTTTTCCTTTGATAGTAATTATATCGCAAGAAAACAATCTGATTGCCAAAAACAAAACGGGGCCCGTAGGCCCCAGGGTGAAGGGAAAGCGCATTAGGCAGTTGCCAGGGCGGTGGTGTCGGCGGCCGGTGCTTTGGCAGTTTTGGTCGTCTTCTTGCTGCTTTGCTTGAAGTATTTCGCCAGGATCTTGTCGAGGTCAACCGTGTCCTCCACACCGGCGATGATTCCGCGGACGCTGCCGAGGTGGCATTTCTCGATCTGTTCACCGGTGTACGCCTTGACCCGGTCCCCGAGTTCCTTGAGAACGCTGGTGACTTCCAGGGCTCTGCCTTTGAGAATCGCTTTCTTTTCGCCCCGGACGAAGGTGATGCAGGTTTTCTTCGCGATCATTTCGACACCGGCCGGCAGCGTGACTGCGTTCACTGCAATTGCGTTGGTGTTGGCGGTTGCGGCTTTCTTGCTCATAGAAACTCCTTTGAAAAGGTTGATTGATTTGTTGTTGATAGTGATTATATCGATTGTTTTACGCCTGACTGCCAGCCTGTGTTTCGCTCTCTGCTGGCCTATTGTCAATTGCCATGTCAGCCAAGAAAGAGATAAGTTGTTTTTCAGCTTGTTCTCTCTTTCTGAACCTGTCAAAGATTGCTTGTTGCTTGGGACTTGCTTTTTTATATTTGCGTTCCATGTGAATCCTCCTCCTTCATATCGCCAGAAGAGAAAAAGGCTGCCTAATTGGCAGCCTGAGTACGCTGGTCAAGCCGTATTGCGCTGGGGAATTCGATTTTCGGCGTGGTGCCCCGGGCAGCCATGATTGCGGCTTTTTCAACCTGGAACTGCGCCATTGCCAACCGGATGCTCTCTTCGATTTCACGGTTGCGCATACGTTTCGGATATAGGGTCCTGGTTACTTCAGCCATTTTCTCTCCTTTGTTGAGTACAATTACTATATCGCGGGTTTTTAGTGGGCTTGCCAAATCAGCGCGGGCCCGACGAGCAAACACAAAGCTCCCACCTATAGGTAACCTATGGGCATGAGCTTGAATGTGCTTAGGGATTGTACCAGAACACTAGGATAAAGGTATAACCGGTTTGAGTTTTGGCGAAGTTTTCGATGCCATAGAAGTCGATCGAAGATCTGCCAAGGTCATTGTCCTCGAGGAAATCGAGCACATTTTCTTCGCTGAGATCATTGGCAGTCGTGAGTTTGACCGGGACTCTTGACTTGTCGTTCTCATCCCGGATATCGATAATTTCTTTGGCTTTCAAATTTCTGGCAACTTGGTACAAGCTCGGCAGACTGGTAGCAATGATACCAGAAAGCGTTCATTAACTCTCTCCTTTGTTGTGCAATAACTATATCGTTGTCAGGTCCAGTGGCTGCCATAGTTCGATTTGTTCGATAGCCAGTTGCAAGTCAGCCAAGTTTTTGATTTGACCCTCCCACTGGAGTATTGGGCTTATAGGGTTCAACTTGAACCCATGGATCGAATGGATTCTGCCACTCGGATAAATGACAAAGTCAATCTCCTCATCGTTGATTCTGTCATATATGGTGGCAAAAATTGAGGGTATGGTAGAGTCGCTGTCTTGGTGGTCAAGAAATACAGCTGTAAACCGTTTGGGCAATATGGCAGCCAGGGTTTCTTTTGTGAGAATGTGCATGTGCGAATTTAAGACATTCATGGTGTCATTTTCTCCTTGTTAAGCGTAATAACGTAAGGGGGCGGTTTGACCGCCAACCCTTAGCCCTCAATTGCTCCAACGCCCATGAGCACCAGAATGCCAACCAAGTAGATCCCCATAACCATAACTCTCTCCTTTGTTGTGGTGTAGAGTTGATATCGTGCGTTTTGTGTTTGGCAACCAACACAGTTTCGGGCGATATAGTTAATACTGCTAAACGGCGAGGGCTTGTGCAGGGAGATCGGGGTAGTGTATTTGCTAAACTTGCTTGCTTACGCGTTATACGCTCTTGTACTTGCATACGCCTGCGCTTGTATACGCACTATAGCGCTTATAAAAACAAAAAAGGTAGGAGCCAAAGGCGCCCTGCCTGGGCACTCATTGGCTACCTACCAGTTAAAGGAGAGAGAGATTTTGAGGTGAATTTCGCTTGTTATGCGGCTGCAATTTTTTCTCTGGCAGTCATGACTTTTGCAGCCAAGTCCGTGAACCGAGTTTCTTCCTCAGCAAGTTTCTTTTTATATTCAGCTTCGATCGCTGCCATGCGATCAGCATGATCTTGATGAACATCACCCGCATGCTCAATCAAGTCATAGGCAGAGTAGATATCGTCAGCGTAAGCGCTGTAGCCCATGCCAGGGCCTGAGCGGCTCAACTTGCTGTGTGGCACGTTGACAAGTACGATTCTTGCCTTAGAGTACTTTTTGCGATCATTGGCAATGCGCGTCTTGACTTCTTCTTTGTCAGATGAATAGATGCCCGTGAAATGCAGGCCTTGAGCGTGTGCTTGTTGTTCGTTCATAGTTTTGCTCTCCTTTTGTTTGATAAGAGCTATATCGAGCGTTTCCGGCATGCATGCCATTGATCAATTGCTTTTTGTACGCTGTTTGGCATGCTGTCTGCCAGTTCTTCGTCATTCATTACCATGTCAAGAGCATCTTCGGCAGCTTTGAGTCTTGCTTTATCAACTGCAAGACATTTTCGTGTCTCATCGCTTGATGGCTGGAATGTATTCCCTTCATCACCAACTTCAATAAGGCCTTCATGGATCAAGCCGGAAAGCTGTGTGGCAATTTCATACATTTCACATTCCATACCCTGTGACTTCAGGTAGGAATAAATCTCTTTGGCAGTCACTGGCGCCACAGCATAGATATACTCTTTGATAACGGACCTTCGAATTGCAAGACCCTTGTTTGCTTGTATTTCTTCAGCAGTCTTTCGAATTTTCTTATCCATCGTTTCTCTCCTTGTTGGTGATAGAAGCTATATCGAGCGTTGAGCGGGCTTTGCCAAATCGCGTTTGAGCAAAAGCATACTTTGGTGTATATAAGGCCCTGCATCACTTGTAACGGCGCAATTGATGGCGACTTGCAGCGGGACACGGCACATTCTTGCATAGTCTCTTGCCCAGTTCATTGCCATGGCTTGAGTTTTTCTTCGCCTATTTGTGCAATCCATTCAAGATCAAGTTGAGCGCTCATTGTCTGCCCTCTTTCTTGAGGATTGCATGCAAGACATACAAGTCGATTATTTCTCTGTTGAGTTGACGTACTTGTTCAGTCACGCCAGCTTTTTGTACTACGTGGAGCAGTTTGAGTTTTGATTCGATTTGAAGTTCAAAGTTCATACTTTATCTCCTTGTACTGACTATATCGAGAGCAAAAGCACAAGCCGCCATAAAACAAAAAGAGCCCTGGAGTTAACCAGAGCTCTTCCTGCCCGTGGAATTGGCAGCTTACTTGTAATAGGCGGCCAGGATTTTGGTCAGGTCGATGGCATCGGCCACGCCACGGACGACGCCCTTGATCGCGCCGAGGTGGCATTTTTCGATGATTTCCTCGGTGTACGTTTCGATGCGCTTGAGCGTCTTGGGCGTGTTGGTGACTTCCAGGGCCCGGCCCTTGAGCACCGCTTTCTTTTCACCGCGGATGAACGTGATCGCGGATTTGCCGGGTTTCATTTCCACGCCCTTGGGCAGCGTAACGGCATTCAGGTCAATGGCGGCAACTGCTTTACTCATAGTAACTCCTTGAAAAGGTTGTGTTCCTCCTGATAGAGGTTATGTCGCATGTTTTTGCAGGACCTGCCAATGTACTTACTTGTAGTATTGCTGCTACGCGCGTATAGCGCGCACGCAAGCGCTTGAGCACAAACAAAAAAGGTAGGGAGTTACAAGGGTGTTGAGCACCCATTGGCTACCTACCATGTGTATTAAGTTAGAAAGAAGAATTCGTCCAGCGAACTTGCAGTGTTGAGAGCGATTGCCAGATTGAGAAAGTCTTCTTGGCCAATTACTGTGTCACGGTCAGGCCGTCCACCCAGGAACGGGATACTTACTGGTATCTGGTATTTTGTTTTTTGTGTGCGTTCCATAACTCTCTCTCCTTGTTAGTTGTTAAAAACTATATCGAGAGATTTTGAGTAACTACCAACATAGCTACGACTGTGCGTAGCACAACAAGTCGTTATTATATATTGTACCATTAAGTGTAGTGCAATAAAACAGCGCTGGGCCCCGTAGGGCCCTTGGCTGTAAGGAGAGAAAGTTATTTGATATAAGGTTTGGATTTGCCACAGAGTGCCCGGAGTTGTGCCACATTGGCAGCATTGCCGGCAATTTTGTAGAGCCGTTCATCGAAACCTTCCTTCAGTTCGTACTTCATGACCGTCTGGAAGAACTTGCTGAAGTTGGCACCGAGCAATTTTGTCAGCTCTGCTTTCAAGACAGCATCCTCGAAAACTTCGGGTTTGAGGGTGACAATCGGTTTTGTCTTGACTTCGACAGCGAACTGGTCGCCGAGCAAGACCTTGAGTGTGTCGATTGCGTCGGTTGAAACTGAGAACTTGTCCTGGGAGATGAAGGTGGCTTTCGTCTTGCCGTCGTCGCTCAGTACTGAATAGGACCCGGAAAAATCGCCTGCAAGGCCGTCGGTATCCTGGCGGTTCAAGCAGAGTTCCAGCAGGGGTCCTTCCTCGGACCGGAAGGTACCTTCGGCGGCTTTCATTTCGCGTTTGGCTTTCAGCATTTTCTCCAGTTTTGCTGACTGAGCCGCATCCAGCTTGATGACAGGTTTTTTGTCCTTGGATTTGACGGCATCCGGGGAAATTGTGGATGTGCCGACCATTTGTTCGAATGACAGATCGGTATTTGCCGTTGCAACGGCAACTGGATCTGCTTTTCTTTTGGCCATAGAAACTCCTTTGGTTAAAGTACGTTCACTATGTCGCTCAATTTTGGCTGGGCTGCCTTGAAATGTTTTCTGTGTTCGTGACAGTAACCCATGATATCTCTCCTTGTTAGAAGCTATATCGTGAGTTTATACTGTTTTGCCATTAATGCGGGCAGTCACATTGGGGCCCAAGTAAAGAGGAGCATCTTGGGCAAAGGACAATGTCTTTGAAATACTCAATGACAAGCAAGTCGTCGTCAAGTGGCAGGAAATTGTCGAGGATAATCTCTTGCACTCGGTCAACAGTTTCTTCATTGAGACCCAGCTGGTTTATAACGGCTTCAGCTGTTTCCAGTAAAGTATCAGCTACATTGCTCATAAACATCTCCCTACCAGCATGCCGCCGATAAAAGCAACTGTGCTGCACATAACAAGTATGAGCAGCAAGTATTTTGCTTTTGGGTGTTTCATTTGCCCGACCTGCAATTGGCATTACTTCGTGTTTTTTCTTCTTCTTTGAAGTTGATGCTCAAGCCATCGTTAGGCATGGTCAAGTTCGCTTCCGTGCCGCAAGAGCAAACATAACGCATTGAACTCACACGGCCATTACCACCGCCGCCTGTACTCTCCATGTTTTTATGGCATTTGGGACATTTGATCTTGATGAAGAGTTTCATGACGTCGAAGATACTATTACAAGTCGAGTGCCAGTCGATGTCGTGTTTGGTCATGTACTGGATTGCTTCGACTCGATAATTATCTCGGGTAGCATGTTCGAAGAAGTCACGTTCAATGAGTGCTGTCTGATCAACTTCGAGTTCGCCTAACTGCAGGCGTACACCGGGGCATTTTTTCTGAAAATCTTTGAGTTTCATAATGGTTTCTCTCCTTTGTTACTAGCTATATCGTGCGCTGTTGAGTTACAGCCAAACAAAGCTCCCCGCATTTTACGTTTGGCATGTCTACCGGAGTTTCCGAAGTATTTGAGTACTTGGGAAACTCCGCATGCCGCCCCAACCAGCAGAATGGCTGTTGTGCAAGGGAGCTTTGTTAAGCTGCCTTGTTATTTATCACTCAGCAACATGTAAGCTGCCATTACTTTATCAAACATTGCACGATTCTTATCATTGGCGTTACTGGCATCATGAGAAAAATTGTCTTGCCGGTATTTGAGCACCAGTCTAGCCATTGCTTTACGGATTTCAGTAACGGTGGCAGTTTCAGACACGCCCAAAATAATGTGAGGAGATTCTCCATGCTGGAGGATCTGAAGCGCTTGTTCTCGGCTCATTTTTATGAAATTGAATGCTTGCGCCCATTGCTCTGGGTTGCCAGCTTCACCGTTGTATGTACCGTAGGGTGAAGAGTCTTTCCAGATATTGCGCTTTGGTTTGCCGGTTCTGGTTCGTGGCATGGTTATCTCTCCTTGTTAGTAGCTATATCGTGGGTTACTGTTTGAGTTGCCGGTATTTCCAATTGGAGTAGTTGAACTCCAACTTGAGCGTTTCCGGGAGCAACCTGAACGTTTGTGTTGTCAACATGGGTACATTTGCACTGTCTTCAAGCCGTTGAGCAACCAGTAGCAAGTCGTGTACCCTTGAAAGTTGCTCAGGGGTGTACTCTTCCGGAGCATCCATGTCCGTACAACCAAGTTGATCGCCATCTTTTTTGGGTGTAATTTTGTTTGCCATACTCTCTCCTTTGTTAGTAACTATATCGTGAGCTACAGAGAGAGTTACCGAGTGTAAGCAGGCAAGTTTGCAGTCCACTCTTGAGAGTCAGTCAACTTAGACAAGACCGCGAAAAATATGTCATCATAGACTTCCAGGATTTTCTTGCCCAGTTTTGTACGCAGTTTGCCAGCGTATTTGAACTTGCCCTCGTCCGTGAATACATACACGGTTTCTTTTTCTGTCTTGACGACAAACCAGGAAATGCTGTGGTGTTGTTTTTTGAAGAACGATAACGTACCAGTAGTGGTGCCGTCCGAAATACTTAATGCGCCCTCGACTTGCTGTGGATTGGCTTCAAGATTATCTGCTATAGCTCGTGAGGAAAGTTCTTTATCTACGGCGCTCAAGGCAACTGTTTTGGGAGCCATTACCCTTACCATAGAACCTCCTTATTACATGCATCAATATCGCAGAAACTCAGTAAAACTGCCACATAGCTACGACCCAGTGTAGCACATACAAATAGAGCCACAGGTAGACCCATGGCCCTCAATTACTTGTTGTGTTAGTCCGGCTTACGCTGCATGAGCGATGGCGAGTCTGGGTGCCGCAATTGCCGGTGCAGTTTTGATAGCATCTTCGAGTCGTGAGCGCCCGTATTTGCGACCCTTAAGGCCCATGGAATCAAGATGTTTGCATGAGCCATGACGGATATTGCCCCGGCAACTGCACGTCCAGTAGCCGCCGGCTGAATCGAAGGAAACCCGGTAAAGCGAATTGCTTGACTGGGACCGCACGTTGAAGCGGCATTTGTATCGGCTGTCATCCGGGAATGTTTCAACTGCGGCTGCCGGCACCAGGTAATTGGTTGTTGCTATTGCGTTGTTCATAACTCTCTCCTTGTTATTGGTGTAATAGCTATATCGTGAGTTATGTAACAACTGCCTTACAGGCCAAAGGTTTCAAGCGCCTTTATTACCGTTGCACAGTCATTGGCGTTGTAGTCAAGTGAGCCTTCAATGTCGGCAGCCAGAATCCGGATGCAATCATCGATCAATTCGATTTCTTCAGGAGTGCTTGCATAGGCGCTCTTGTTTTCTGAGTAGCCGTGGTAGAATTCCTGCAAGCAATGTTCGTTGGGATCGAGTTCCTGCCAGTCGCTCTGTTCGGCTTGCTTCGAAAAGTGGTCAATCACGTGGAGTTCGAGTTCGGTACGTTCGTGTGCGTGCATTGTTTTCTCTCCTTTGTTGATAAGAATTATATCGCGAGTAGCAATTGGGTTGCCAAACAAAACAACAGCCATTGAGCTAAAACAAGTTGAGGCCCAGCCAACATTGCTTTTTGGTTGACTGGAGCCCCGATTCGTAGTAATTCGACCGACGCCGGTTTGTTCAACGGTGGTTTAGAAAACTCTTGCCTTAAAGGAATCCGGTTGGATACCCTTGCGGCACCAGCCGCAGTACGATGGTTCGCGTCGGTTTGGCGTCGATTCGGCTGCAGGGGACCAGAGCCACCGCGGCGGTTGCCAGCGTCCTGGCAATCATTCGGATAGTCTCGGCCGCGTTCTGGCGATCATCGATAATAAAAAAACCATTCAACATTTCGCGGTCCCTCTCGCCGATTGTTCAGAAATGGCCCCTCGGGTTTTTTTGCCGGTACCCCGGGGCGTTGTTTTGTACCTTATTAATATCGAGTGTTTAGTTTTTGACTGCCTTAATTTTTTTTAAAAAAACGTTTGACCATTATACGCTCTTGCTGCGCGTCCATATCTCTCCTTAAAAGAAAAACGCCATTACTTCTTGCGGCGTTGTAGTTGCTGTCATGATTTTTTCGATATCAATAACGTCCTGCGGTTTATATCGTATGTTTTTCTTATCGAGCCAAGCTCTTATTGCATCCATACGAGATTTTTTCATGGCACCAGAGAATTCTGTCCGATTATATGTGGCAGCAATTTGAGCTTCAAGATTGTTAAGAAAGCCTTTTTTCTCTGCTTGGCGGTAGTGTCTGCACAACTTGCGGAACCCAAAGCCCTTGCATGAACAACTGTCGTGAGTTACTTTGTATGTGTGCCCTGAGCCAGAGACGCACTCGACGTACCCTTGCTTGAGGGTAAATATGTCGGGTCCTTGTGGTTTATAGCCCATAACATCTCTCCTTGTTAAAAACTATATCGAGAGTTTTTTGGGGGTTACCAATTACCTTCATTCATTAAAGCAACAAGACGCTTTACTTTTGTAACCGGCAACCCAACTTGTTTTGCCCATTTTGCAGCTGGCACTTTGAAAACAATATTGCTTTCATTTGCTTTTTTAGTTGCCATGAACAACTTGAAAAGCTTGTATTCTTTTTCTTTTGCAGTCATATTACCAGTCCTTATCCGGCATTTCATCTTCCTGCCAACTGTATCCGGTTGCTTCTTTACGTGCGAGCATAGCAGAGAGCCGGTCTAGCATATCAGGCTGACGGTGCCTTTTATGTTTCCTTGGCGCTCGTTGCGCCTTGCTCGTCAGGCCCGTAGTAATGCTTGAAGCGAGCATTGCATCAAAGGATGCAATATGATATTGATTGGCACATGCAGCGGCAATTTCATCAATTGCGAAACATTCGAAGTCGGACATACAGGTGATTTGAGCAGCCTTGTCCCATATCAACTCCCTTGACACGTCCTTGTAACCTGTCAAAAGGATACGCATTATGCCAATTGCTTTAGAAAGCAGAATTGCTTTTTTGTTTGTGTTTGCGTCCATGAGTTCTCTCCTTGTTAGGAGCTATATCGTGAGTTACAATTTTGTTGCCAAACAAAAAGGGCGCCCAGCCTAACTGGTACGCCCCCAAGGAGAGAACGAGAGGAATCTTGTTTACGGCTCCGGAAAGAAACCGGCACCGGCCAGAATGGAGCTTGCCTTGCGCACAATGCTCTTCTTGTTTTTCGGGTTTGTACTTGCTAAACCCGCAAGTTCTGCAGGTACACTTTCGCCCGGAAGATTCTGGATAAGGGCCAGTGTAATCTCGATGATTTCGTTCCCGGTGAGTCCGTCCAGTGAAATTTTACCACCGGATTGCGTCGTCTTGAGTTCGGCTATCTTGTCAGCGTGAATTCTGGCCATCTCAGCCCGCACAACTTTCTTGTTGGCCTTCTTGGTTCCGGTTTCTTTCTTTTCACTGTTCCGGCGCATGGATTTCTCGGTGGCGTGGTCCAGCAATGGAATTGCGTTCGGGTCAATTTCCTTGCCAGCGTTGAGTGACACAACCTCGTAGCGGCATACCCGCATTTTCTGGTTGTTGTAGTCTTCAGGCACCGCAACCACGTCTCGGGGATTTACCTTGACCTCGATCTTGACGTTATGGTTATACTGACTCCAGACGTAGTCGAAAGCAGCAACATGCAAGCCGTTGCTGCAAGTTTCTCTGCGGCTCGGGTTGACTCTGGCACGGTCCATGGTAACCACTGCACCGATATTATTGCAGAAGTTACCAGTATAAGCGTCTACCAGATCGCCTTTATCGTTGCGGTTCACGCCCTTGTACGCAAGGAAGCAACCGTCGTGTGTGATGACCATCCTGTTGGCTTCCAGGAAAAGAAACAAGTGCGCCTTGCTCTCTTCGCTGGGATTTGATTGAATGTTGCGCCAGAAGTTGAGCAGCGGTAAATACGGCAGCTCTTTTCTTGCGAACTCGACGATACGATCGATGATCACATCATGTACTTCGGTACCGTCAATCATGACGGTACCAGCATCGCGGTCAACGCTGAATTCGCCCTGGCCGTAGTTTTCGATTTTCTTGGCGACATCCAGCTGAGCAAGTATTTCATCGTCACTTGCGCCGGATGTGAGAAGCGGCAAGATTTTGTCATGCTTCTCGGAACCGATTTCCAGGGTGATGGGCCGCATCGACCCGATCGATACCACCAGGTATCTACCTGTGGACAACCATTGTGCCATATAAACTCTCCTTGTTAATGTTCCTTAGCTATATCGCTTCTTTTTTCTCGAGTGCCAACATTTGCCTGAACTTCACTTTGCACTGGAAGATCCTATCATCCTTTGCATCTGCAATACGGTGATCATCTTGTATTTACCGTTTATAAAACCTCGATATTTTTGATATGCTTCATTCCAGTGCATTGGACCTTTAGATGTGGCATAAGCTCTCTTCATATTTTTAGGTGGACCTTTATCGGGCATTTGTTCCTCCAGTGTAAAAAAAAGGCCCTCCTTGCGACTCGCTGGTTGAGGGCTACCCCTGGATGTCCAATGGGCTTCGTAGGTATCCATTAGATGAGTCTACCGGAGCTCATACTTTGCGTGTTTTTACCTTGCGGTAATCATTCCGGTCTAGTATGCTCCGGTATAGCTTTATATCACACGCTCACGTGCAAATTGCCATTTATTCTTCAGGGTCCATGAGTCTTGAATAGACCATACATTCGAATTCAACCCTTGCATCGACTTCTTTGAGGATTTCCTGTACTGTGCTCTGATCTGTGTAGCCAAAGATTCTGACTTTTTTTCGCCATACTCCGTTGGCATCTTCTTCAAAGGTGACCATAACCTTATGACCCAGAACATCCACTACGTAATTATGATTGGCAGTCAGTCCTGCAAATGACAGTTCTGAAAGCGTCGAATTTGCTTCAAAAGGATACTGCCTTGCATAGGACGTAACAGTTGCTATTGATTTATCCATGTTATCCCTCCTGTACTAACTATATCGCGCTTTAAAAGCACTACTGCCCGCAGCCCGTTTAGCATAAATACAAGTGGGGTAATGGTTTCCTATTACCCCTACTTTCAATATGTGCTCGTGCCTATTCGCGCTGATTGATAATTATACCAGTTTACCTGCCTGTATTAAGGCATTTTCACGTTCCGTTATGTATTCTTGTATTGTGCTTGAGTTGCAATCAAGCTCATACCGGCTCAAGTAATTGAGCATAGGGAACGACTTGTACATGGCATCAATCTGTGTTTTCAAGTTGCTCAACTGGCTTGTTGCCGCATATTTTTTCACCAGCTCATCAGGCACCGTTATTTCAAGCTTTATTGACAAACTCTTTATAAGAGTCATCAAGTCACAAAAGGTTTTGCTTGCATATTTGTATCTCTGCAACCAGGTTTTGTCGCCCACAATTGTCATTATACTGCTTGCATCGATCAATTGTGTAATTATCGCTGGTGTAAGTAACTTGCGTTTCTCATCAAGACTCTCAACCAGACCAACCAGCCTTGAACCCCGGTTTTTATTTGCATATATTACATTGAATGCAGGTACCAGTTTCGCTTTCATTGCAATACGGAGCATCCGATACTCATCATCTTGGTATGAAATGTTCGGTATCTGGAGTATATCATCCACAAGCACCAGAGCATAGTTAGCCGACGTAAAAGGCGAACCGCTCTCGCTTGTTATTTGATTTCCATCAACCTTGATATATTGATAAGTGCCCGGTTTGCTGGATGCACCCCGTCTTGCATAGTGGATATCCTGGTCAAAATATTGTATCCAGACTTTGAGCGTATCAGGTTGACGGACACTGGGTATTTTCACCGTACCAGCATTAGTTTTGGTCACTTTCATCTTTTCAACTTGGCTATATAAGGAATATGTTATGCCCAGTTTTGCAAGCGTTTTAATATCCTTGAGATACCGGCGGTAACCCTTGTTGATTGTCCTGCGGTCTTCTTTATTGAGTTCCCAATACCGCAAGTACTTGGGTTCCGTAGGCCGTATGGCTATATAATCGTTCCCGCCAGCAAAGATCGTGGCATCCTTTAAAGGTATATAGGACGGTGTTGCATCGAACAAGAAGACTCTGTCTTTGATAAGTGAAGTACTGATTTCAGTTGTCTTTGTTCTGGTCACTTTCCCGTGGTCATTTGACACATCAAAAAACTGGAGCGTCTGGAAATGACTGTCAAGCCGCAGATTCAATGACCGGTTGTCAAAGTTCTTCACCTCTTTCCAGTACGGGTCACTACCTGATAAATGTGCATCAAGGTACTTGTAAAGCGTCCCTTGTTTTGTGCTCTGATAAAACAAAGCAGCCTGCAACCAGGTAGTGCATTTCTTGAACTCAGTTTGATAGACAGACTTGACTTCATTTATAAAAGCCACAAAAGCAAGATTGATTGCGCTCTTTGTTTTCTCGTCGTACTGGACATGTTCCCGGTTAGCACTTATTGTAAGCACACCAACCGGAAACTTGAATATGACTTGGTGGTCATAAATGGTGTGTCCTGCCCAGTTGATTTGTGAACTTGAAATCGGGTAGAAGATACCGTCAAGCAACAACCCATATCCCTGACCCAGGAAATCCTGCTTGACTATCATGAATTGGTCGTTGTCAAGCACCGTTTCGATTTTGAGGCGTTCAAGTTTGAGCCCGAAGTTTTTGTATACCGGGCGCATCGGCCAGAAGATAGTTGCTTTGTAGCATTCCTGCTCAAAGTTAGTACGGTCGCCTGATTTGATCGGGACCAGTATCGTTGTACCGTTAGCTTCTTGCGTTTCAGCCGTATCAATGCAGTATATTTTGCCCTTGCGGCCCTGTTCGATTGCAGCCACATAAGTATACTTGATACCAGCAACGATTGTTTCGATCGTAAAATTGTCTGTGTAACTGAAAGGCGTTTTGGCGCCCAAGCCAAAGCCACCAGTGAAAGTGTCGCTCTCTCTCTTGGTTGAACTCCCGTAGTTGACAAACACATCAGCCATGCGTTCAGGAGATATACCAGTACCGAAATCCTTAAAGTATATCACCATGTCGCTCATGCTCAAGTGGCTGTTGGCAATACCAATTTCGATCGGTACGTTGTTTTCAGCTTCACGGTTGGCGTCTCTGGAATTGCTGCTCACTTCCCTGCAAATTGCACCAATTGGGTTACTGTACAACTTGCTGCGCAGTATTTCGAGTATCAAGCCCATATCAGCTTCTTTGATACCGAAACTGAGCTCTTGGAATGCAGCGCTCGTTGTTACGGTTGTCGGTTTGCCTGCTAACTTCATTGCTCTCTCCTTGTTAGTGTTTTTCCTTACACTAACTATATCGTGAGTTCTCGCTGTTTAGCCAATGTTAGGGTCGTGGGATTTGCTGGGTTTCCATCATTGTATCAACTGCACTTGACACCCTTACTTCTAATTCAAGTGCGTCCAAGTCAACCACGTTGTCTCCCTCGTCAAAACTCAACGGGCCTTTCGGTATTTTACCGGCTGCCTGTGCTTCTTCTACTAAGCACATAAAAATTTGCTTGTTTGCAAAATCCTCAGCACGTACAATCATAAAATAATCCTCCTGTTACGTGCTATATCGCGTTTCCTTTTCATGTTTGCCAACTATTTATATAACAAAAAAGCCGCTTGGCACCCGCCAATACGGCTTCAACAAGGAGAGAAACTTTTATTTACGTAGTTACTGGCTCTTCAAACTTGGGCTTCTCTTTTGCCATTTTAAACATGCCAAACAACATGTGCAAAGGGCTGGTAAGCAACCAGAGCACTAACCACACAATCAAGTATATAACCATAGTACCTATAAAGGTAAACATGGTTTCAAACCCTGGTTCTGTTGGTGCTCCATATTTCAAAACTGCACTTGCAAATACCGGGCAACCAACCAGCACGGCAATTATCCCCACCCATTCCAATATGGGTACAACATGACAGAGCAACTTCCAAAAGAAAGTTACTATGTATATAATCGGAATCGTGATCAGGGCCATAACGACTACAGCCATATATCACCTCCTGTTACTTTCTATATCGTGTATTGTTTAAAAACAGCCAAGGGCGCCCAACCAATATGCGCCCCAGCTATAAAAGGTTTGCTACTTGCTTTAGTTCGCCAGTGCAACCGCCGTTTTCCAGGCTTCCTCTTTCAGGTAACTGGCGCCCAGCACGCTGTTTGCCAGCCGTGTTTCTGCATCCGCACTCCGGTAATGATCAATCCACTCGATATAACCGTTGTACAAGTCGTACAACGTCCCCTGCCCGGTGCCCTTACCGGCTTCGTAAAGTTCGGTCACCTTGTTTATCAGGTTTTTCTGGCGGGTCCCGCCCTCTGCACCGCTGAAGCATTCCTTGATGAATTTGTCAACCATGGCCGCATCGCACACCACCTGTGCAAGCACCTTGCACTGTGCTTCGAACTTGTCGAAGTAAGCGGTGCCCTGGGCAAGTATCCGCATGGCTTCACCGGCTTTGACTTCGCCGTTTTTGGTATGATGCACTTTGCATTTATTTTCGTTCGCCCAGCCCATCAGGCCGTTCTTGCATACCTGACGCCAGACGCGGTAGATCGCCGTGAAGGGATAGGAACCGTCGAAGGTGTTGATCAGCTGAATTTTACGGAATGTTTCGTCGCCCTTGCGTATTTCAACCGGGCTCCCCACCGTGGCTTCCAGGATGAGTTTGCGCCCGCCGTCGATCACGTATGCACTGGTGTACTTGGCGTTGTTCTGCTGACATGCGGTATCGAACCAGGCATATGCAAAGGAGTTCTGCAAGGGAGTATACCGATCTCCCACTAGCCCGATGATTGCGTGATTGTCGCTCCGCACCACGGCTTTGTTGTCCGGGATTTTGATACCTGCAGGTATGTCGCCGGCACCGAGAGTCTGTATGGGCACCAGTTCGGCGCGCCATTTTGATTCGCTCTTATCGAGCGCTTCTTCTGCGGTTGTAACTCCGCCAAGGTCATAAAACGTTGCTTTCATAACTCTGCTCCTTGGTTAAGGGTTTTGTTGGTTACAAAAGCAATATCGTGTGTTTCTCACCGTTTTGCCAAAACTGCTGCAACTTTATGGTGCAACGCCAACATACCCCGTATATCCTTAGCTGTCAGTCTGTGTGCAAACGGGTATTGATAAGCATCACCGAGTGGCAGGTGTATTAGTACTACCGGGGCTAAACTTACAATTATGTAGCGGGCATCTCCGTCAGCCACGCCAAAACTGATTTCTTCTCCGGCTTCGGGCCATTTACCATGCTCCTTTGCCCAGGCTTTCACCTGCTCAACAAAAGCATGTTCTCGTATTACGTTCTCTTCTCTGGGCAACTTATGGTCCCATTTGGGAGCCTCGATACCTTTTGGTGGGTCATATACTTTCCCCATTATCCCTCCTTGTTATTTGCTATATCGCGTGCTGCTCATGGTTCTGCCTATACCCGAACCACTCATAATCGCAAACAAGAGACTCGCACAAAATTCCTGCCTGTCTCGTACGCTCTTACTGGCTTGCCACATTTCGGGCAAATTTTGGGTGGCTCTAACTGGTCAGGCCATGTTACATAGCGACAAGAGCTACAAATTAGCTGGTGGTCAACATGCCCACCATACGCCTTCTTGTCATATTCAAAAAGTTTACCACCACATTTCGGGCAAATCAAGTCGCTCATAATGCTTCTCCAGCTGCTTGTTCGGCATTTGACATGTCAGCCAAATGTTTGCCACGCTCAATAAAAAAACGTACTTGATCCCTGTACTTCTTGGGTATTGTGTCCCAAGTCTCTCGGATCCGCACCACTTCTTCGACTTTGTCAGTCCAGTGCGTAAATTCGTCAGCCTCATGTATGGGTAATCCCCAACTATTCTTGGGCTGATAATCGTCTTCTTTTTTCCGTTTCATTTTTCGTACTCCGGCTTCCACATTACAAAGTTCAAGTACTGCTGCTCAGTCCACTCGTACTCAATATCATTGCCGAAAGTCAACTGGTACTGTACAGCTTCAACAAGCGTATCATGCACTGCTTTTGTATAGGTTATCCCATACCTTGGTATGTTTTCACGCAGCCCGCTCGCCAAACTACAATTTATAAGGTATAGGATTTTATGGTTAGGCATGTCGAGCAAAGCGACGATCATGTTAGCCACTTTATGTGCCAACTCAATCATTACCTGTGGTATTGCTTCAGGGTGCTCAAGGTCAATCCCACACCCAGCCAAAAAAACCTCGCACAACCGGCTACGTTCATTTTGCGTGTTCATACTCTCTCCTTTATTACTCTAACCATATCGTGCGCTCAAAACAAAAAAGCCAAGGTTACCCCTGGCTCATTTTATACTTGTTAGTTCTTTATTTCTAAAAGTGTCGTTTAAATTCTTTTGCATTGTTTAAACCAACCAAGTAATCTTGAGCAGCTTTAAGCGTCAAGCTATGCGTACCCTGGAAACTCACATACCGTATTTCAACTTTGTTACCCTTGTGCGTTGCACTGGCGCCAAATAACGGCTGGTGCTCTCCTTGTTGCTTATTCCAGGGTGTCGCTTCCCATGTTCTCAAGTGTCCGTTTATTGCGTCAGCAACTTCCATAGCACACATCCCGTATACATCCTTAGTCACACGTGCTTTCGGCTTGTACCCGGTCACTACTGGTGCTGCACTCTTGTCTGCAAGTAAATTGCTTGCTTCACCTACCGGCAACAACTTAACCAGGGTACTCTCATCCACGTTCAACCCGTGCTGAGTCTGCAAAAATACTCCCAGTTGGCAAGCAACCTGTGTTTGCATTGTGCCCAGTTCCTCTTCAGCCTGCTGCACAACGAAATCGTCATTCTCGCCAAAATGGCTCAATATGGTATCAGCCTGCGACAAAAAGTCTTCCAGTTTCCTCTTACCAGCACTCCCACCAGCCACAGCCTCGTACAAATCTTTCTTCAAGTCGGCTATCCTGCTGCGCAGCTCCTGGCGGCTATCTCCCAAGCGCTCTTTCATCCGGCTCCGCACCGTTTTAGGCCGCTCAACTTGCTCCGTTATTATTTGGCCATCAAGCCCACGGTAACGCTCCAGGGTACAGGGCACCTCGCCATTGTACATAAGTGTACGGGTCATCTGCTCAAAAGTGAGCGCCACCCTTGCCACCAGCCTGCCATCAGGGTCTTTTATTTCCATGCTTACGTAGTGGTGCTGGGGTACCATTGCTCCATTGAGCCAGCTACCACTGCTGCTGGTCATGGTCATACACACTGTGCTTGTTTCTTTGCCTTCCAATTTCATATTAGGTCCCTCTCTCCCTGTTCGTAAATACGAAAATCAGTTTCCTCTCGTGCAATTTCATCAAGCGTAGTTTCGAGCTGCTTAAGCATTTGTTCAGCCGCTCGCTTGTCAGCAGCTATACGCATACACTTGTCGTATCGTTCACTGGGCATACACGGCCTGCACGTATCAAACTGGCATGTTTCAAACGTAAGTATGTCAATTTGAGTAATTTCGGGCAGTGCCTCAGCCGCCTGCTGCGCTCTCATTTCGCGTTCGTTGCTGTCATCCCACATAACAACTCCTTGTTAGTTGCTATATCGTGTGAAGCCAGGCTCCTTACCAGGTCATGTTCTTAAACACCTGGCGGTGCTTGCCAAAACCGAAATCCAAATAAACCACGCACTTGGGCTGCATCTTAAAAAACTTACGTACCTGTGCCATAACTTGCTCCTTGTTTAGGTGTTACTTGCCACATATTTTCTTTATATCAGGTTCGGGCACCCATATGCCCTGGTATTTTGTCAACTCTCCATTGCACTTAAATAATAACTCTCCAGCTCCTTTAAGGCGCTCAGCCCCCGGCTCATCAAGTATTATGCGACTATCTTGTCTGCTCTCTACTCTAAAAGCCACCCTTGCTGGCATGTTAGCCTTTATCAAACCTGTCATTATTTCGACTACCGGGCGCTGTGTTGCCATTACAATATGCATACCAGCAGCCCTTGCCAACTGTGCCAACCGAGTTATTTTATCACTTATTGTCTTGTCTTCGCTCTGCATCATCAAGTCAGCCACCTCATCAATTACCAAAACTATATATGGTAACTTTGTTTTGGCTACTTGGTTATATGCATCAAGAGATTTAACGTCGTGCCTTGCAAGCAACTCATACCGGCTCTCCATTTCGTCTACCAAACTACTAAGCAAACCGCTTGCTTGGTCAAGTTTAGTAGCTATAGGTGCATACAAGTGCGGTACGCTCCGGTACAAAGCAAACTCAACCCGTTTTGGGTCAACCAATGCGAGTTGCACTTGCTCCGGCTGTAATTTATACAACAAACTCAGTATAGCAACGTTCAAGAAAACAGATTTACCCGAGCCAGTAGTACCGGCTACCAATAAATGGGGCATACGGCTCAAATCAATTACCTTGTTTGCGCTCAATACTACTGGCAACCGCTCATTTGCTATATGATTAAAGGTTGTTATGCCCGTAAAATCAAGTGGAGTGGCATTAACTACAGGAGTGCTAACGTCTGGTGTAGTTGATGCCACTAAATCTGCAGGAAACATTATCAAATACTTGCTCACTTCAAAATCAATCTCTCCTATATATTTAAGGTCGCGCTCAATTTTATCAAGCTTACTCGCTATCATCCCTACGTTCACACGTTTTATGCGCTCTACCTCGTCCTCCACCTCACTATAATGTAACCTGGCCTGCATTTGCCTTATGTCTAACGGGCTCGCGCCGCACCCTACCATGCTACTCAACGTTTTACACAACGCCCGGTCAACTTTCAAAGTTTCCAATATCTCCTTAAGATTCATAGTCGCTCCACATGGGTTATTGGTTTACGTAGCGTTATATCGTGCGCTTTTCCTTAACTAACCAAAACATACATGCTAAATACTCGCCAGGGTACTATACCCATGTTTACCCTATACACTATATCGTGTGCTATATTGCTGGCAGCCACAACACACCCGCCAAAAATTGTACCCTGCCAAAACTATAACAAAACAGTTAAACAGCGCGCACAAGCAGCCAAATAACAACTCTAACACACTAAAAGCTATCTAGCGTTGTAGCGCTATCACCACATGAATTACAAGATTTAGAGCAACCTACTTGTGGAATTTACTAACATATTTACTAGCATAAAAGGTAGGAATATAGCACAACATATAACTCATACAAAAAGAGCGGAGCAAACCGTGGTAGCACTCCATAAGTTCACCCCGCCCAGTATTGCATAAGAGTTACGAAAGGAGAAGCTCTTACGCAAAATATTTGGTTACCAACTCGTTCAACTCGTCCTGGCTGGTCACTTTCCCCAGCATACGCGTTTTCCCCAGGTGGTTCTTCTTCGCTTCTTCCTCGCTTACTGCTTTAAAACCCTTCAACCCGGTTACCTTATGGGTCAAACCCACACTGGCTCCACGTACCCACATACGTTTCTCTCCGGCTTCTGCCGTAATTACGTACTTGGTCTCATTCACGGTCACGCCCTTGGTTGCCTTAATTTTCAAAGGCTCCTTCTTCACACGCGGCTGCTTTGCCTTCTTGTCCTTGTCTACCGGCTTAGTCTGCTTGGGTTCCGGTTTTTTCCCTGTTGCGGCTTTCTTCGCCATTTCGTCTTCTCCTCCTACCGGCTGCGTATCTCCCGCCTCCGGAATCGTTCCTGTATCGCCCATATCGTCAACTCCTTCTAGAAAATCAGTTGAACTAGCATCTACAGCATAAATTTATATCGTGCACTCAATATTATGTCTTTTATTTTACAGTTTACCCAGCAAATCTATGTGCAGCCTCTATCTCTTCTCTGCTCAATATACTCTCTTCCTTATAAACTATAACTACCGGCGCTCTATCCTCCTCCAACCCAGTATTATAAGCAACACACTCTACTACATGCAATGCCTTCTCAAAGCGCTCCTGATATAGCCGCGCCTCTTCTCTCCCAAACTCCTTATTCACCGCAAGCAGCTCCCTCAATTTTTTCGTTTCTATCAGCATAACTATTCCTCCTGCTGCTCACACACGTGCGCAACAAACTTGTCCAAATTTATCTCTTCGTTCAACTTATCTTCATTCCCTCTATACTTACACCCTTTACACTTTTTATCAGCTCCCGGCTCCTTACAAAACGAAAGCCGAAAGATAATATTCGTGGCAAACAAACCACAACGATACTCCTTCTCCCACCTACGCTTTCTTTTCATACTACTCATATCGCCCGAACATCTATTACATTGCCAACACAGAACGACACCTAGCAGACGCACGCGCCTGCACGCGCTACGCGCGTACGCGAAGCTCTCGAGTTTTTCAAACTTGCTCGATATGCCCGAGCCACAACCAACAAAAAACAAGCAACAAAAAAACTCCCTCAACAACCAGCCACATGCCCGACACACCCGAGCAAACTTGCATAACTATTTACCAGTGCACTTGAATGCGCATATACGCGCTTGCAATTCTCATATACATTATGCGTTCTAGAACACGTTTATAGGGTTATAGGAACTGAACAGCAAAAACAGGGCCCTAGTTTCTTATAGCTGTTCAGTCTTATAGCCGTTCAGCATAGCTGCTCAAGCTGTTCTCTTAGCGGGTTCTGTTTAGCTGCTCTCGTTCTTTAAGCTGTTTAAAGCCGTTTTAGGTCTTGTATAGTTGTTCTACCATGTTTTGTAGTGAGTTTGTTGTTTCCTTTTTTGTTTGTTTGGATGTCGTGTGTTTTTTTTTAGATTGCCATGTTTTTATAGTTTATAATTTCTTGTTGTTGAATGGGGGGTTTTGTATGTTTGAGCGTAGGGAGTTTCGTGTTGGTTGGTTGCGGGCGTGGTGGGTGTGGTGTAGGGAGGTAGATCGAGTTAGTAGGTGGAGGGAAGTTGTAGTTATAAAGCGTAGGCTTGAGTGTGAGTTGGTAGAGCGGGCGTTTGTGCGTATGAATAGGGTTGGTTGGACGGCGATGTTGGGTTGTGATGATTATGACCGGTGTGTTGAGTTGGGCGTGAGTTTGAATGTGGCTGGGGTGCATTTGGTGCGGGATGGTAGTGTGGGGCGTGGTTGTACGTGGTGGGAGGCGCCGGTGGTGGTTAGGGAAGCAGCTGGTTTGGAGCCCTTGTATGGGCATGTGGGTAGTAGAGCTGTAGGTGTTACAGGTATGCAGGGTGTGACTGGCGCGGGAGGGTTGTGGGATAACCGTAATAATGACGTTTGGTATGAGCCTACATTACGTGGTACTGGTTTTGGGGATATAGTTGAGCCTGTTGCAATAGGTGACGTTAGTTATGCTGATTATTTTGGTGGTAGGCCGGTGGAGGTGCAGGTAAGTTTTGACGTGGTTAAGAATAAGCAGTTAGTGGAGCAGGGCCCTAAGGTTAATAGGCGTATGGGTTGGGTGGTAAATGAGCGTATAGAGCAGCAGCCCAAGCCTGAGCAGCCAGTAATGGGACAGCATATAGAGCAGCCGGGGTGTGTGCATACAAAGCCCGTTGTAGTGGCACACCCGTTGGTGAGCGACCCGGCTGCAAGGGTTAGGGCCCGTTGGGCTGAGTTATTGCGGTTAGCAGACGCAACACATAATGAAAACGAGCGTACTGGTGATGATACCCGTGAGCAGGGTGCATAGAGGGTGATATATAGATAGTTGGGTATGAGCCGTGAGGAGGAGTTATGTTGTGGGAGAGCTTGAAGCGTTATTATTTGTAGTTGATTTGCACTATACAGAGCATGCCGTTGATAAGCTTGTAGATAAGCTTGACTTGACAAATTACGCTATGGTGCGTATGAAGGAGGAGGGTGGATATGCGCAGGTTTAAATAGTGCAAGCTGCTGGCCATAACCCTGAGTTTTATGTAGTAGAGTATAGAGTGTGGTTTTTGTTGTAGTTGTGGTAAAAATAGTATACCAATAGATATAACCATAGTAAGCAGCTTGAAGTAGTGGGTAATATGTATGATAACCCAGAGTTGAGGGAGCAGGTAGTTGGGAAAGAGTAGTGAACCAATTAGAATGTGGACAGTTTTAAGTGATTGTGCAATATGCCATATTACCGTGCCGGGGGCGCCTTATTTGAGTACTGATATTAGGTATACGCTTGACGAATATAAACGCATAATGGAGTATGAGTTACGCCAGCAGAAACGGAAGCGGCGAGCACATAGCACACATTTTAAATAAGGAGTTTTTATGCAGTTTGGTTGCGGGCATAGCATAGTAAAGTGTAAGGCATGTGGTAAGGTGATAAGCCAGTGCCGGTGTTTGAATGCAAATAAGCCGGTGGTGTGGAGCGTGTGCGACAAATGTAAGGCTGGTGTTGACCCTAAGCAAGAGGTAAGGGGATGAGCTGTGTGCGTGATAACAAGAAAAGCAGATGACGTAGTGGTGAGCATTAGTTTGATACCTGGGTTAGCCAGACTGATGAATGATAGATTACAGGGTGGGCAGTATGTGTTGTTTTGCGAAGATTGTGCCCGTAAAGCTGGATTAGAGAGCAGTTTTGAAAATAGTATTATAGGCGTGATAGCAGGACAGGGCGTGTGTTGTCAGGGTTGTGATAGGGATATAGGTGGTAGAGATGTTTATTTGCCCGATAAGCGTTTGAAATTTAAGTGGATAGCAAAATAAATGTTGAGTGAACGTTGTAAGTATTGTGTGCATAGAGATGATAATGAGAGGGTTTCACACTGGCAACAAAATTTTAGTTGTATAAAGTGTGCTGGTTTGAGCAGCTTGGTTTTTTTTAAGTTGGATAGAACACAGATTAATAAAACGGTAGTTGAAAAACCAAGGCCAAGTGCTGCTGGACGGTTCAAGTTTGTGTTTAAGGATATGTATGATGAGAAGAAGCAAGACGATAACCGTAAGCAGTACGTACAGGATTTAGTAAACAAGTTAGCTGCTCTACATCGTAGCCAGTTGACACGGTTTGTAGGTTTGTTAGAGCGCATAAAAGAGTTTAAGGATGTGGAGCCGTGGCAGTGGGTGTGGTATGACTGTGATAACCCGATAACATGGCCAGAGCTCGGTGTGCCCGTGCTTGTTATGGTAGGGCAAGCTTATAACCGGTATTATATGGTTTTAGAGCGCAGGGTGTTAGAGCGTAATGGGAGTGTGGATAAGTGTTGCTGGTTTATGCATGTTGAAAATTGGTTTTTGCGTGACGATATGAACGTGGTGTGTTGGTGTTTAATAGGCCCACCGCCCGTATTACCTGCACCAGTGCCGACAGCGATACCTATATGAATATACGTAAACTAGCAAGACGTAAACCGGCAACAAGAATAGCTGTACCAGAAGAGGTAAAAAGTAAAGTAATACGTGTGCGTGTAACTGAGCAAGAATTTAAGACAATATATAGTGCTGCTAAACAGCGTGGAGTAACAGTAAGTATGTTGTTGATTGAAACTGTATTGAAAAAAATAAAAAGGGAGTTAAAAAATGGATGTGCTTGATGGTATTGAAAAGTTTGCTGACAGAGTGGGTAAGCTATTTGGGAGTAAGGGGTGGGTGATAAAAGCATTTGTTATGTTTGCGTGCGTGCTTGTGTGTGGCGGGTTGATAGTGATAGGAGCACTTGCAAAGAAGGATAGCAAATGAGTGCTGACAATAGCGAAATGATGAAGGAGCTGATAGAAGCACTTTGTTTTTATGCTGACCCTGATACTTATTTTGCTATAGGTTTTTTTCCTGATTTGCCGTGTGGTGAGTTTATTAAAGATTTTGACGAGTCGAAAAAGCCTGGAGCAAGGGCCCGTAGTGTAATAAAAAAATACCAAGCAGAGTTACAGGGGTTATATGACGATAGATGATGGCGAATATTACAGTGCGATACCGTATGTGCAGCTACGTAGACGCAGGGTAAGGCAGCCTGAAAAGAAGGAAATACGGCTTGACGTTGATGCATTTAGACAGGAGTTGCTTGATAATATAAAGCAGAACCCAACACAGATAGGTGATAAGCATATTGTAATGTGTTGGCCTGAGACAGAATCAACACGCCGTGTAAGGTTGAAGAAGTTTTTAGAAAAGCGTTTTTGTGTTGCGCCCTTGTTTAGACGAGGATGATAGCAATATACATGTGCGCTGGTTGTTTGAAAAGACTGAAAATGGTTTTTTGGTGGCAGGTTTGAGTTTGTGAAAGCAGAGAAAAGGGTACAAAAGCAGCAAATTGAAAAAAATAAATTGAGGTTTATAGTTAATGAAAACTGAGGAAGTGATAAGTGCTTTGAGCGAGGCTTGTAAGTGTGGTGATAGTGCAGGTTTGCGGCAGTACCACCAGCAGACAGCACCGCATATAAGTTATGTTGAGTGGCTTGAACGTAGAGTAGTTATATTGACTGAGTATATAGTTGAGAAAGCATTGAAAGAGCAAAAATGACCATAGATGATTTGTGGCGCCCAAAGCCGAATCTGTGTGTGGCAAAAGATCTTGACGTCGAAATGTATTATGAGGACGTAATAAGTTGTATACAGAGTAACCCAAGGCAGAATGAAAATAAGGACCGTGTGTTGTGCAGGTACCAGAATCGAAATGTTTTGTTGGTTAGGTTTGTTAGAGAGGGCTATAATTATTTTATTTTGAAGACATGGGGCTTTAAGGAAGCTTGTTCTGATTTTAGTATCAATTATAAGTTGTTGCATGTGCGTTGGGTGTTAGAGTATAGAGCAAGGCCCGATGATATAGGTAGGTTTGAGTTGGTGAGAGAAGATGATGGAGATAGAGTGCAAGTGAAAGAGCAGCCTAAAATGAAGTTTAAGTGGCTGGCAGAATAGAAAGTTTGACAAATGGCACGGCTTGGTGAGCGTAAGAGTATACGGTTAGAGAGCAATGATGGATTGGCGACTATAAGAGCAAACTTGTTAGCTGACCCGCAGCAGACAAGCCGTAGGAAACTTATGTTTGGGAAAAGCACTGGTATAACCTATGCTAATTTTAGTTTGCCGGTTTGGTTAAAGCGCGGGTATGAGTTGTACCGGGTGCGTAATAGTATAATCGAGTGGGACAGCACGAGCCGGACGTTTAGGTTAGTGCCCAAGGTGACAATGGATACATTGGTGGCTACGAGCGATGTGACTAAGAATAAGTTTAAATGGTTAGTTGATGAAACATTGGTTACATTAAAAAACCGCGATTTGGGTGATATAAGTAATGATATCCATCGATACTATGATGTAATTACAAAGCCGCCAGCGACAAAGCCTTCAAGTGGTGGACAGTCGATACCTTGGAATTATATAACAACAAGCGAGGTGAATACGAATCCGTGTAATTGTTGTGGACTTTATGAGGTTTGTGAATCTTGTTGTGATGCTCAGTATCGTTTTGTATTTGACGATAGACCCGAGCCAAAGCCTAAGTTTGCATTTGTGTTTGGGTGAGTTATGTGGACTGTGCGTGTAAATGATGGTTTTTGTACATGGGAGTATGAAATGACAGGTGAACATAGTAGCGTTGCAAATACAAGTATAGCTAATGTGATTAATGCAATTACTAAGAATACTGGTTTGATAGTTACAAAAGCTACTTTTATTAATGCAATTGAGCCGCAACAAGTGGAGTCGCAGGTAGACAAGCAGAATAAGCAGAACATAAAGTTTAAAAGTGGAAAAATAGGTGACCCAAAAATAAATGTAAAGTTTAAATTTTTAGCACAGGAGTGAAGTATGGTAAAAGAGATAGTGGAGAATTTTGCAAAGAGTGGTGTGTCCCAGGCTGCTTTAGAGCGTATACTTGATTTGGGCCAGGGAGATTTGAGCAAAGAAGAGACGCCAGAAATGATAGCTCTTATGCGTATTGTGGCGACATATCCTTGGTTGCTTAGTGTAGCTGAGCATCATTATGACGAAAAGTATGCAAATAGAGTCGTGTTGCATGTGGGTGTAGATGCATTGCTCGATATGCAAGAGCAATTAGCAGGTAGTGAGTGCAAGTGCGAAAAAGAGCAGCCAGCAAGTGAAGATGCAGGTAAGAGCTAATTTGCATTGATTTTATTTTTATTATAGATTGCGCGCAAGCGCGCACAGAGAGGGATTAGTAGTCATGTGGTTGGATACATTTAATGATACTGAAATAAATGTAGGCATATGTGAAGCTTGTATGCAGGAGTTTTTCCCTGATGATAAACTTATGGAGAGTGCTGCTTCTTATCTGTGCCCTATATGTATGAGTGTAATTCAAGTAAGGGGCAAGATGGGCGTGCTTAAGTTGAGGAAAAGCGTATTTGAAGCACTCATGAACACAAAAACTAAACGTTTTATATTGTGCAAGCGTTGTGCTGACAGCAGGAATTTAACCAGCGAGAATATGACAAGTCCGTTCACAGACAAAAACAAGTATGTATGTCGGTTGTGTGGTAATAAAGAGGGACATGCTGAATATATGTTGCCGAATAAAGAAGCAGATTTGTTGTTGAGAAAAAAGAACTCGAAAACAATTGACAAGTTAAAATTTCGTTTTATACAGTGAGTGTTAAATGGCAAGAATTTGTGGCAAGCGTGGTAGAGCGATACCGTCAAGTAAGGTTTTTTGTTTCGATTGTGAGGTGAGCATGTTGGAGAAGCAGAAGAGCCCTGATGAAGAATTGAGAATGAGAGCCAATGAAATAATGTTGGGTTCAAAAGGTTTCATGTTGTTTGCTGTTACTCATTCTGGCGCAATAGAAGCTGTAGGTGATACAACTAGACTTACGACAGTAGAACAACTTGGACTTGAGTACTATGTGCAAGAATTTAATCCGATTGAAATTGATGAAGACGAAGACGACCGAGCACCTTTTTGAACAGGAGAAAATGTGGCTCTAGCTTTAAATATAGGTTGCCATGACATACATATTGCTGGTATGGTAAATGTAGACAATGACGCAGCAATGAAGCCTGATTTGTTATTAGATTGTACGAAATTGACAAGCAAGTTTGAAAAGAACAGCGTTGATTTTGTGTATGCCGGGCATTTTTTTGAGCATTTTGATGTGCATGTAGGCAAACAAATTGTAATCGATATTTTTACTATATTGAAGGATTATGGTGTTCTAGTTGCTACAGTACCAGATTATACAAAATGTTTTGGTATGAAGATTGAGGAAGCTGAGCGAATTATTATAGCAGTGGGTACCCATAAGGTACTTATGAACATAGATAGATTGAGAGATTATTTGTGTTGTGCTGGTTTTAAAACTGTGGTACAAGCAAAGCCGAGTGAGTTAGCACATTGTCCGTTTCCTAATGTAGAGTGGCAGACAAGTATAATAGGCATAAAGCACCCGCATATAAATTTCCATGGTATAGCATAGTTACCAGTACCATGTGTTGTTTTCATCTACGCTTGTGTCAATGCGGCCATTGATTCTATCTGATATGTTTGTTATGATTATGCTCAAGAATGCAGCAATGCCTATAATCCATAAAATAGTTTGTAACATAAGATTAATATACTACAATTAATAGGCTTTTGAATCAGTTCGAGTAGGTACGGGCACATAGGTAATTATGGTGTTTTATTTTTTTATGGTTAGCCGCCATAGAATGATTGCTTTGCCGAGGTGCCCAGTTTTGCAAAGGTCTATTTTACTTAAAGTTGAGTAGTTTGTGGTGAGCAGTCCGCTGTTGAACCCTGAGCCCGTGTATTCGGGACAATCGTCAAAAAAAACATATTTTTTGATACTGTCGGGCGAAATTGGGGGATGTGACAGTATAAGGTTAAGAGCGCCGAAAGCTTTTCGAATTGCTATGCTTTGCTGATTTCGTGCTAAAATTTCTTTGAGAGCCTCAAAATCTGCAAGGGTGTATGTGTGTGTCATGGTTTTACTCCTAAGGTATACAGGGCAATGTACAAAAGGCAACCATAGATAATTATTAGGTTGCCTTTTGGGTATGACTACGACCGTCGCGCTTATAAAGATAATGAAATTAGTTTGGGCCTGATTTTTGTATCCACCAGGACAATTTTTGTTTGTGCTGTGGCCGGGTATTTTGTGTTTGTTATTACTTTGAGTGATGCAAGTTCTCCCATGAGTGCACCGTCATAGGTGATTGTTACCAGGTTGCTGGTGTTTGCCTGGAATTCCGAGTTGTTGATTTGATGAATTGCACCCTGTAATGACGAACCTGCTCTGAAAGCGTAAGTTGCACCACCTGAACCGGCAATATGGATATAACCTTTGAACAAGCCAGGCCAACCGATTTGCCAGAGTTTCCCGCCGTCTTTTACGTAGAGCAACGTAGTAGAACTCGAGCTTGATTCGTACCAGTTACTGTTGATGCTCAACTCTTTGCTTACTATGAAAATTACTTTGCCGGAAAAGATGCCCTGAACATCAGCAGTATAGAATGTTGGTACCGAATTGGAAATGGCAACAACCAGATAACCATTCCAAAGTTGATCGGCTGGTGTGTTGTCGTATGCATTTTGCAAGTTGGTACCGTTGAGTTTTGTGAAACCTAACGTTGAGAATTCTTTGATTTTATCCGAGGAAATTGTTGTCATGTTGATTATCGTTGCGTTTTCATTACCGCCTGAGATGTCAACATAGTCACTGATATTGAAGGAGCCTTTGTTTTCAAGAGCAGTGAGATTTTGGAATTGAGAAGCCATGCAACTACCTGAATGATAGGCTTTGTGGTTTTTCATGTCGACTTTGAAGGTGCCACTGATACTGTTCGTAAAGTACCCTTCTCCATTGATATTGAGCGTGTTGAGCAGTTCAATATTTCTTTTGAAACCTGCTTTACCATTGACATCAAGTGAAGAGTTTTGCAATTTTACGGGCGTTTGGAAATAGGCATTTCCGTTAACAGTGAGTTGCCCGTTGAATTCCGTAGTAGTTCCATTGTCCCCGGTTTTGAGATAGCCGTTGATGATCGAGCCCGAGGCGTTGGAATTGAACCGAACGCCACCACCGAAGTAGACATTGCCGTTGACGGTCATTTTCTGGTTGAAGTCGTAGCCGTCTTTCTGGATGTAGATTGCAAAGTCCTGTACGGATGGTCGGTCAAATTCGGTACCGTCGAGTTGGTATGTTGCAACGGCTGTTTTTTTCTTGCCTGAAAATTGACCATAGCCGTTTCCTTGAACTATGATATGCGGGATGTTGTAACCGCCGTCACCTAATGCTTCACCGATTCCAAGAATGCAGACTGAAAATTTGGCTGGGTCGGTGACATTTGTGCTCATCGAGATTTTCTGTTCGCTTGAAGGGTCCGCCGAAAGGAGCCATTTTTTCGATTTTTCGGTCAGGTAATTGTTCATTACCGTTATCGATTCAACGGATTTCTTTTCAAGTTGGGTTTCGCAGGCTTTAACCGCAGTCGAAGCAGCCTGGTATGCGGAACGTGTTTTCCCTGCGTTTGCAACATTTGTCCTGTCATAACCGACCGTTTTGAGCATGACAGCGCCGGTAATACCGACGACGCAAACGAGACAAAGGGTGTAGACAATTGCGGCTGAACCGCGTTGATTGTTAAAGTTGAACATAGAACCTCCTTTTAAAAAATTCCGTTGTTGAGCGTTTCGATTGTTTCAGTGCGTGTTTTCCATTCGTATTTCCCCGTTCTAGCTATTGATATGTTTCCTATTTCAAATGGAGTAGTTTGGGCGTTACCTATATCGTTGGATTTGCTCCTTGTGACCATGGAAATTTTTATTGCGCGTACTGTTTTCTTTTTGGCAACTGATACACTGTCGAGCCATACAAATTTGCCGTAGTCCTGGCGTCTTACTTCAACACCATTGAGCATAAGTTGCCCTGAACTTTTTGTCCAGTATCGTATGGCAATTTTTCCTGTAGACGTTGCTTGCGTGTTGATTGTCAGGTGCTGGACGCGATTAACAGGCAGGAATTTTTCCACGCCCTTGTTTACTGTACTGTTGACAATACAACATTGTAGCGAATCGAATATTTTGTCAGATACAATATCCAGTGCGACATTAAGGCGTTGGTTGGTGTCATTTGCAAATGATGTGTTGTAATAGATCATCCCTCTGCTTATACCAGAGAAATCGAACCGAACAGAGGAGCCTACGACTGTTGCTGTTGGTGTCGCACCGGATTCTGAGGCAATCAACCAGTTGCCGGGGATAGGTATCGGGTTCAAGTCCTGGAGCATCGAATCATTGGCAAATACTCCATATTGAAATTGTAGTCCTTGTACGTTAGCGCAAAATCGCAATTTCTGATTGTTGAGTTTCCTTATAAGGTTGTTCGAATCCAAATAGAATTCAACCGAGTCGGTCCGGACGTATTCACCGGTTTCTGACAGTTTTGCTTTGTAAATTTTCAGAGTGTCACTTGGGTCGCCCTGGCGTGCAACAAATGATGATGAATCCGCGATAAATGCGTTCGAAACAAGGTGTTTGTCGAATTTGGTGCCGTTGGGCGTCAGGTAGAATTTGCAGCCCATGTTGCGTATTTCGCGTACAAGGACGACAAGTGCATCTCTTGCATCGATCTGCATTTTTGTCATTTGCTGGGTTCTGTTGCTACTCTTGGTTATGTCGGCATAGGATTTGTGCCAGAGTGAAATGACGATGCCGAAGATTACAATGCAGATCAGCAGTTCGATAATTGAAAGACCTTTTTGGTTGTTCATTATATCCCCCTTGCAAACTGGGCATTTTTTGTTTTGTTGAAGGCACGCCAGGTGACTGTGATTGTTACTTGACTTACCTTTCCGGTGTCGGTGATTGTCCAGGTACGGACAAATTTGTAGTTGTCGACAACGGTTGAATCGACTCCGTTTGAGGGAGTGATTTGCACTTTGAGTTCCGCGAATTTGTCTTCAGCGACCAATTGCGCATTGTCGTTTAACCGCGCATCCTGTGACATCAGCAGAACATTGCGATAGCTCGCTGACATGTTGAGAGATACCATTGCAAGGATGAACAATGCAATGATCAAACTGAGCAGCCTCATGGTGCCTCCTACGTTAATTTTTGGTGAAGTTTTTTTCCTACAATGAGAGATATCGTGCGCCCGGGTGTAATCTGCCAACTATATTACATAGAACAGTGAGAACTATATAGGTATAAATTCATCCTTATAACCTAATAGCATTCCTTCAGGGAAGCCTATGTTGCGGAGTCTTGCTAAAACAAAAGCAAACTGATGTTGTTCTGGTAACTCTGGAATTTCATATTCCAAAAGTTTTTCTATATAAACACGAGCTTCTTTGGGAGAGCATGTTTTGGGAAATAAAAACTTGAATTTTTTGTAATACTTTATTTTTTCGACTTTTTTTCTTTTTTCAAGGGTATCTTTGAATAATAGATATGAAATAAAAAAACAAATTAATGCTAGTGCAATAGACATAGTTTACTCGTTAAACGATTAGTTCCCAGACAGCATCTTTTTTAGTTCCTGTTTTTTTGACTATTTTTCTTGACTTCATTGTCCATAAAGTTTGTTGTACTTGCAAATATGCTATATGTATCTTATTGTCAGGGAAAAGTTTTTTTAAGCGAAGTTGGTTAACAATTTCGGTTACTGCACCGTGTTTTATTTCTTGCAAAGTTTCACGTGTTACTTGTGACCAGTTTACTGACTTACAAGTCCAATCTGATTCTGATTCTATACCATTAAATACTTCTTTATCTGGTATAAACATGATACTGTGCTCAAAAGAATCAATAACCCCAGTGTGTACGCAGCTTTCTAAGAAGTGAACAAATGCAAGCGTATGACGGTCGAAAGGCTTAGTTCTATGAATTTCTTGCAGAAACCCAATTCGGGACTTGGTTTTTATTACGTAGCACTTTGAAACACTTGTACTTTTGTCTTCAACAATGACTGTTTCGCTCATTTTCCCATTCCTGTTTGTTTCTTTCGACTTGTGCTGTCAGAGCCACGTCGAATTGTTCTCCTGTGCAAATTTGCAAAGCAACATATTTTTCCTTGTAATGCCACCAGCCTTCAACTTTGTATTCCCAGATCATTTGAAGAGCTTTTGGGACATCAGCTTCTTTGAGAACTGGGTAGACATTTGAACGTGCTACTTCGAAACCTGCATTGCGTAGGAAGCAGTCCTGGATTCCCATTTGAGACAGGTCGCCAGAGAGATAGAACTTGAATTCACTTGGAGCCCGTTCGTTTGAAACAGCCGATGAAAGCAGACTGACAACGCCGGGAGCAATTGAAAATTGCATATAACCTCCTTAGAACAAGGCTGGAAATGTTGAGTGCTTTAGCTCGCTGACCGTCTAGCATTCTTCTTTTCAAGGACCAATAGGACACATTAAGGATAGACAATGAAGTACCTATCCAGTTGTTCAAGTTTTTTTACGTATTCCAGAGAAAACTCTACAAATTTTAATGGTCTGTATTTTCCTGTTTCAATGTCATTTGCTGTTATGACGGAAAATTCGACAGGATTGTGACCTTTGTCATCTACCCACCATTTCTTTGAAAAAATCTCGTATTGATCCTGAGGTATGGCTTTTCGCCTTATGCCCTGGAATATTTTTGAAAGACCTTCATACACCAAAATCAGACCTGGAATCAAGAGCCAAAGCAAAAAAACATCGTAATGATATGTGAACAGACCAGTACAAACAATAAGTACACCGACAACAAATCTGTATAAGTTCATTTTGACTCCATAACTTCATCAAGGAATTCGTGTGCAAACCGAGCAGGTGTTTTTGTACCATCCCACAGAACAGTCACAAGCGGGAAATCTTTTATTCTTTTTACGGTACCTTTCCTGTCAGGTCTCGAATTTCTGGCAACAAAGATTCCCAAGCAACTGAGCTTGACACGGCTCCCTATTGCAAAGGGCAATTTGGGATTTTGTATGTCTTCGATTTTTTCGATGATTTCAAGGTGCTCTGCTGTCCATTTGATAATTTGACCATTCGCACGGATATAGAGACAATTGTTGTCGGAGCCACCGTATTCCGCAACAGTGCCTGTAAAATCAAGGCTAGACAGGGTAGACTTGACAAGGTCCCCGATTCTTTTCCCGTAATATCGAGTCCTTGCTTCATTGTCAAAAGGCTTTAGCATCGTGTTTCCTTTCAAGCGCACCAAGCACTGTAATGCTCTTCTTCAGGTTGAAAAATAACTTTTCTCGTACTTGCAAGGGTAAAATAAGTTTGACTACCAAACTGAGTTCGTACTCCGCTTATTTTAAGAGCGAAGAAAGCATCAAACACTTTATGGTCGCCGACAAATCTTAAGAGACAACCACAAATAGTCCCTTGCTGGACAAAACCGGCTTCTTGAAGTTTCGTTTGTAAGAATTCCCAATTCTCATAATGCTCTTCAAAGCATCTAAAACTTCCTCGAACACATCGATAATCGCCTGACTTGCAATTAGCGATTTTTGCACATATGCTCGGATCAGTAAATAATTTTTTACGGTAGTCTTTGAAAGAGTTGTTCATCCTATTAAAACTCCCAGTGCAATACCAGCACAACTTGCAAGGACAATAATGATGGTTTTGAGTGCAAAGTCTCCATTCATATTATTTAAAATCGAAAGTTGACTATGTGTTTGCCATGGCAGGTTTGCACGGGCGTTGTTGAGACTTCTTTTAAATTGTTTTTCTTACAGGACCACAATCTTCCCAGATTAGAGTCTAAAAAACTTCCCAATTTGCCGCATGAACATTTTCCCGCACCGTGGAATTGAATATGGATACAGCCTTCGCATGTGTCCGTACGTGTCTGTGTCGATGTCATAAAACCTCCATTTTGGGGATATGGAGTATATCGTATAAGTTTTTAGAACTGCCACCTTAATATCTTTCTTGGTAGTAAAGAACTTTCATTGATTCGAGCGCTTTATTATTTTTCTCCAAGTATCCCTTGAAATTTTATATTTGAAAAAACAAACATCATTGTCATTGCCGAATGCAATGACATCGTCTGATTCGACTATAATTGGAATTTGTATAAAATCATTACTATCATTTATCATAGTTCTTGAGGTGAAAGCATGAATTGCGCCTTGATAGATCATATTGCCACGCTATACCAAAAACTCCTTTAGCTCGTATGAAATCTTGTGTATTTAGTTTTATCAGCTCATACTGATACCATGTACAAATACCTCCTCTAGAAAGATGAAACCATTTCCAGAAAGTCAATTTTGCTATGTTTTTTTGTTTTTATTCTGTTTACTGTAAGGCACATAGAGTCAGTTAGAATAGGCTCGAGCACAACAAAAATATTTCATAATAGTATTATTCAATCCCAATACGGGGCTCAAATTTGTCGCAAATTTGGTGCCAATAAACTGTTTGGTCTTGATCTAAATCGCAAACACTCCAAGCATATTCATTTTCAGCATGTGTGCAATTGAAACAACATCGAGCTTCTCGTAAATTCATATCTCGTAAATTCATATTATATTTTATATTCAACTCAAACTAATATAAAAAGAAATATGAAAAAAGAAGATCTAGCAAATCGTTTGTTTTCTGATGTGAACGCAATAGTACCTGCGATTTTTAAAGGTTGCGTCATCTATAACAGACCAAGAGGCGGCTGGAAAGTTAAAGGTAGATTCCAGCTCGTGAATGATATATCTTTCGAAGATTTAGTTAAAAAATTAAAAGGAACTAACTTGACAGCTAGTATTGTAAAACGACACATCTGTATAACAAAGGATTATTAAATGGATTTAAATGAATTTGTAGAAAAATTTGGTACTTTGTGTATACCGTATAAATCTAGTTTAGATGATTTCTTTGGAGAAATGAAACTCTTCAAAAGACAGAATGAGTATAAAATTACTGGTGGCCCAGAAGGTTATCTTACATTCTCTGAAAGTCAGCCTGCATTTGATTATTTTGAAAGTTTCTTTACTAATATTGGAGTGTTACAATGTCAAGTTATAACTGAAAATCCTGCATTAGCTGATGAAGAAGATTTAGAAAAGATCCAAGAAGCTATAAACAAGAAAGTTGAAAGAACACAGACACTTGCTTGTTCGGGCGATCCTGCTGTCAGCGTAGGGCGTGGTTGGGTATCGACAGACAACAACTAACTATCCTAAAGAAACAATAAATAAACCAATTTCTAGTAACTCTTCCGTTGTTAATCTTATTGATCTATTCAAGAAAAAAGAAGTCTGTCCTTGAATTCTTTGTACACATCCAATATGTTTTCTGCCTTTATATATCTCATGAAACCAATAGGAACGATAATGGCGTTTGAATGTGAGTGTTCTAGTTTGCTTTGTTATTACGAACTGGCTTTTCATTCGCCTTTCTTAATTATCCCAAATCGATCTAGTTGCTGTCATTTTGTTTCGAGCATGCATAATTGAATCTGCTTTAGCTTTCCGAGCAGCACAATACTTGCAGTTACCTTTATGTGTTGGGCCACCATGGTAATCTGATGCTACAAAGAAATATTCACATGAATCGAATTCAAACACTTTGATGTCCCATGTCAATGAACCATCAACTAATTGATATTTAATTATAGAGTCTTGTATAGAATCTGTTCGAACTTTTGCGTTTATTATTTTTTCAGGTTTTTCAGGTGTGCTATCAAAAGAACAAACTACGCAGAAAAGCACTATAAAAATAGAACCTGTATATCTCATTATTTTTCCCTTGGTAGAATTGTAGTAACAACTTTTTCTTTGAAAACAATGGTAAAAGGTATGTCAGCAATTTCCTTATGAAATCTACCTGACTTTAGCGTTTGTATCATTGTTTCTACATCTGGTGTTAAAATTTCACTCTCAATCTTCTCAATGTCCATTTTGTAGACACGCTCTAAATAGCGTATAATTGCATGTTCGGTAACTATAGGTTTCTTTGAATCTTCTAATAAGTGTTTTTGTTCTAATTCATTCTTTTGAATGTCGTTTTGTGTTCTGTTTATTTCTTTGTTTAAATCATTTCTTTGCCCAATAAGAGTTTCTAATTTAGATTTTAAATTAGCGAGTCTTGTTTGAATAAGTTTTAGAACATCATGACTCATTTTCGACTTTCACATGCTTTCCAAGTTTCATCTATACTCGGGTATCTGTCGTTTTCTTCCTGGAATTTCTCTACAAACTCTTCAAAGGTTCCTGCAGAAACAACTTCTTCGATTTCTTGTTGTTCTTGCTCTTCTTTCAAATGGGCATTCTGAATTCTAAGTTCACCAATCTGTTCTTCAAGCTCATCAATTTTGGTTTCAAGTTCAGCATAATCTGATGCAGAGTTATGGTTCAACTCATCAAGAAGCCCTTCAATTATTTCGTCTGTTGTAGAACGACGTGAAATCTCGAAAAGCTTAAAAGTTGTTGCCTCGTCAAAATTCTTGCTACGGATAAGCAATTGAAGTTCTTGTAGTTCCATGAGAAAAGCTCCTTTGAAAATCTGTTTGACTTGTTTAGATTTTCTATATTGGGAGCCTTTATAAATTTATTTTATTGAATATAAGTATACACGGTTTTTGCCCAAAAAGTACTTTTAATTGGAATCTCCAAAAGCTGTTTATGTTGAGTATAAAAAAATACACCTTTTTTGGGATAGAATGTAAACATTTCTACGGCGCCATTGTAGATTCCTACAGCTGTAATTTTATCGCCATCATCAAGTATTATAGTGGCTAACCGCGTGGTAGGTAAATTCTTTACGTCCCAAACATCAGAAAGATTCTTTGTATGATCAAAAATTACAGTAATATCATTTTTGTTATCATCAAAGATGAAAACTGGATACACTCCTGAAAAACCATCATCTTCGACTGTCATTTTACCATCTTGGTAACCGAACCATTTTCCTTGAAGCGGTGTTTCGCATTTTGCAATAAAATAAGGTTTTGCTAAAATAGCAATGTTCAACAATAAAACAAGAAGATAACTCAAATAATTCATATAAACCTTTCTAATTTATTGACATAGGATTCCACTCTTTACGAAAGCTTTATCAAGTTTCTTGAGCTCTATATGGATTTTTTTGTCGATATCTTGCCATGTCATCCCTGTCAGTTCAAAATATATTGCTAAACGTTCTTCTAACCATGCTTTCTTGTCAGGAACTTCATTAAAGGAAGGAACACCGTGGTATCTGTCAGCTAAAGACTTAAAACCTACGTCATCAACTATACAAGACTTATATTTGTCTGGGATCTTGTTCCAAATTGTTTTCACAAATATCGGGCATTTTTCATTACCATCGTATATGTAATAAGGAACTTCTCCAACATTTTTTATTTTTATTGTCTTACCTATCTTTATAGCCATCCATTTGACTACAAGAAAAATGTAATCTCTTTCTGGTTCGCAAGCATTGTAATCAAAACCGATAGCATTTTTCCTGTGATCATAAGACAAGCCTGTAGAATCTGCTATGTTTATTGCTAGTCGCGAATAATTATCTTTTTGATTGAATAATTGTGCAGGTTCTACATAGTGCTCCTGCAAAAATTCCCACATTTTAAGTAAGAGGACTTTGTTTTTTGCAATGCAAGAAATGCTATATCCCATTGTTACACCTCGACATAAACCGAATGCGTGAATTCTGGTGCCCTGACATCAGGCACGTCTTTAATTGTCATACCCAGTCTGACAGCAATTACGACTTCACCATCCTTATCAGACCATGAAAGGATTCCTTTTTTATATTCAAGGTCGTCTATAGGACCAGAACATTTGGAACGAAATTTTCCATTTTTTTTGCATTCTACGACAAGTTTCTCTTTTCTTCTGCTTATAACTTCAGCAGCAATTAGATATTCTTTTTTCGTTTTCGAAACTGCTTTCTTGATTGGTTCGCATTTCACAATGAAGTAATTCTGGTGAGTGAAAACTTTCTCCATGACATCTTCTGCTTCTTTAAAAGTCATGGGGTCATTGCCTACGAAATGCAGTTTGCCATTATACTTCCACATGATAGCATAGAAAGGTTTCATATTCCCTCCAATCATTTATTGCTTGCCTTTATTAAAGCTGCAATTTCATCGTATACTTTTTCGTTTCTTGCAAAAAGATCTTCAAGATTACCAGGTTCGTCAACAGTATTAAGCCAAGTTTTAAGATCAGAACAACCACCAACCCGGAGATGAGACGGATTCAAGGGAAGTAACTGACGGATCAAAGGCTTGCTGTGAGAAATAACAACAACAACAACACCTTTTGTCAGAGCCGGAAGGTTTTCGACAAATTCTTTTATTTTGACACCAACAGCACCAGAATATTTCTCGCTGAGCCCAATATCAAGCTCATCCCAAATAATATAATGTTCGTTTTCTCTTTTCTGGCAATTTTTAATACCATTGACTACGGTTAATGCAGTCAGATAACCAGTAGAATTGTATGACTCATCACCATATATCATAGCAGAAGGAATGCCTGAAGAGCTACGCCCTTGTTGCGAAAGATGTATTACCTCGAGCTTCATTTGTTTTAAAATGGTGTAGTAAATACGACGGACAAAAGATTTTCCAGTAGCATTTTCTCCGGTGACTACGACAATGTCTTTGTGCCCAGGGTCAAAGTGTGTGTTTAAAGGACCATTGAGACAAGCGAGCTCACACATATCCGTAGTTAGAGCCACCATGTTCTTGGTTGAGTATTTCATACGGTTTATATCGTATTAAATAGACTACTCAACCAATATATATTGTTTTTTAAATAGTTTCGCTAGAAGCCTGAAGAAAATGTTTTCTTTAGAAAATACAATGTCCGCAATATCTTTTCATTTTGCTATAATTTTCTCATATTCTTCGTCAGACAAACTTGTCCAAAGTAATTCGCCTGTTTCTTCGTCTACTAAGTTCCAGTGACTAAATTCGCCATTACCAGTAAATTCTTCATGTAATTTGGGTTTCATTTTTTATCTCCTTTATTTACAGCACATTTTTTACACCACATAGCCACTATGCATAATTCTCCATCAAGATCAGAATGTTCTTTCATTGTTTTGCCTGATGTGTATAACGAAACAAACTTGCCACATTGTTCACAGTTCATTGTAGATTTATTCTTCATAGAGGAATTTATATCTTTTCTAAGGAACTGTTATTATAATTAGTTCACAAGGAGAAAAACAAAACATGATTAAACATATTTATACGAAGTCTAGACGTGAAGTCGAGCATGCAATCATTACCGGTACAAGGTTATCAAAACAAACTTGGGCTTTAATATCTATTTGGAGTGGAGAAGAGCTTGTAACTCCTTTTAAGAATAGAGAAACGCTTGCAAGAATTGGATGTCCTGAAGCTTTGAGCGTTCGGTTTTCAGATGTCACAAAAGATGAATTTGAGAAGCGAGACCTTGCAAAAAATGGGTGTGTACTTTTTACAGAAGAAGCGGCAAAAGAAATTGTCAAGTTTGTCAACAAAATCAATGACATGGAAATACCAGACTTGTTTATACATTGTGCGGCTGGAATTTCAAGATCACCTGCTGTTGGATTATTTACTTGCAAATATCTAAATTTGGATGAAGCAGAGTTTAGAAAAGCAAATCCTCATATTTTACCAAATTTTTATGTTCTTAATATTCTAAATCAAGTCTCAGGTATAAATTCTAATTATACCGAGTTTTGGATGACTCAAGAAAACATTGAAAAAAGAAACAAATTAGCTGAATTGTTTTAAATGAAAGAATTCAGAAAAACACAAGAAGGAAGATTCATTTGTGAAGAATGCAATGAAACTTTTTCATCAAAAACGTTTTTAAGTATTCATAATATCAAGAAACATTGTTTGTCTCCAAAACAATATTATGACAAATGGATTAAAGAAGAAGGTGAAGGAATTTGCGAATATTGTGGAAAAGAAGCAAGATTTATAAGAAGCGATACTGGATATCAACCAACCTGTTGCAGAGAACATGCTCACAAAATTGCTTTTAAAAAAACTAAACAAACAATGTTAAATAATTCTGGTGTAATAAACAATTTCCAAAGAGAATATGTAAAGACTAAAATAAAACAAACAAATGTAAAAAAATTTGGATTTGATAACCCAAATAAGAACAAAGATGTTTTGCTTAAAAGATCTAACACTTGTTTGAAAAAATATGGAACAAGTGTTGCTATGAAATCTGATATTGTAAAAGAAAATGCGAGACAACTTTGTTTTAAAAAATACGGAGTATACTATAGTTTCCAAAGAGAAGATGTAAAACAAAAAATTACTGCTATTATTCTTGAAAGATATGGTGTTGAGCATCCATCGCAAAATTTAAGTTCACATAACAAAGGATTAAAAACAAGACTTCTCATTAAAAATTTTAATGGAACAAATATAACTTATCAGGGTTCTTTTGAACTTGATTTTCTTGTTCATTATTTTGATAAACTTGAAATAAGAAACGGATTGTCATTTAGATATGGGAAAAGAATGTATCACTCAGATTTTTATTTACCAGAATTCAATATGATCGTCGAAATAAAAAGCAGTTGGACTCTAAAATTAGATAATTTTATTAATGAAAAATCAAAAACTGTTGTCGATCATGGATTCAAGTTCATTTTAATTGTCAACAAAAACTATGCTGAATTTGATAAAGCTATCTCTTGAGAACTTCTCTTATGATTTTCTCAGTATTGACAGTTTGCTTAAAGCCTTGCGGAGTCATAGTAATCCCAAGAGTCTTTTCGACAACTTTCTTGTCATTTGCTTGCATCGTTTCGTGATCCTGGAATTCCCATCTGACTTTTCCAATTGCTTTTGCATCCCCCAGTTTGAAGTCCGAAATGACATCAAGTTTGTACTGGTCAGGGAAATCTTCTCCCCAAGCAACAACCCATTGGTTTTCGCCGCTCTCCATGATCCTGCCTCTGGGTAAACCCCGATAATTGTCCTCGATGAGTTCTACAGCTTTGTCTCTGTATCTGCGGCGAAGCAAGTTGACAATAGTATCCCAGAGCATGAGATGCACGGCTTCATTTCCTTCATCGTCATGCTCGGAATAAATAGTGTAATTACCTGTCTTCGGGTCCGGGACAAGGTAGAACACGCCAGTCTTGGGTTTTTCAAAAGCTTTTTTCTGTTCCATTTACGATTCTTTCTTAGGTAAGACCTTCAAGGTCGCAACAGCTTGTTGCAGATTGGTAATGCACTTCTTGGCGATTTTGAGCAACTCTCCATCTCCACAAGAAGAGCAGAACAACATTCCGTTGATTTTTACCGTTGCATCTTTTTGGCAGAAGCAGCAACAGCCTTGTTTGACTTTTTCAACGACAATCATAACGATCTCCTTATAAAACGAAGATAAAACCTCGATGTCTATATCGTTTAGAAGCTTAATTGCTGCCGAATTATTTTCGACGACCAATGAAGATTGTTAAAAGAAGCAGAACGACTGTTACTCTTGTCATTTTTCTACTGCTTTTATAGAGTCATTGGATATTACCAACAAGAGAGGAGTTTTTATGAATATTATTCCAGATGTTTGGCGGTACAGTGAGGCGGCTGATCACGGGCCAAAAGCTTTAGACAATTTTGAGTTTCTAAAAGACAAAAAACTCACTAAAAACGATCACAAAGAATGTTTTTCTTATGTGAGCGAGGAAGAGAAACGTGTTGTATTTGTTTTTGCTGGTACTAAGGGCAATCTGAAATCATGGGCAAAAGATTTCTTGGCTTTGCCTTTGAAAAAAGATAGTCTGATTAACACAAAAACAAATGAACCCGGTATTATTCATGCTGGCTTTTATGAACTGTGGTTAAAATCAAAACAAATGGTTGATGATACTCTTGTTAGAGCAGGTGACAAAGAAATAGTAGTTGGGGGAATGAGTCAAGGCGGGGCTCTGGCCGTATTGTGTGCAAGACATTTAGTCAAGAACAGAAATGTCAATAAATCAAATCTTACTCTAGTCACTTTTGGAGCTCCTGCACAAGGAATTGGAGAATATGCAACTCAAGTGAATGAATTGCTTAGCATGCATTATAGAGTTGTAGATGGTTATGATATTGTTCCTACAATGCCGCCAGCAGTGGCTGGGTTTGTACATTCAGGTAGTTTAATTTGGCTAAAAGCACCTTGGTGGCACAAACTATTCATATTTATGAAAGTCCGTGCTCATTTCTATTCTTCTTACACCAAGGGTTTATTGAAGAAATTTACTAAACTCGAGGACCAAACTGAATTGAAAATAGTATTAAAAAGGGTATCAATCTAATCAGTCTCGTAAGGCACGAGCACATCAAGTTATTGGGGCTATAGGATCTGTAGTCCCATCTTTTTTGGGTTCTTCGGCCTCGTCTGCTCTACACAATTTAGTCTGTTTATCGAAAAGCTGACACCCGACTAAAATGCAATAGTAATAATTTTTGGGTTTTGTCATTACTCACCTGGCTTATCGATTACTCGAAGATGTGCTACTCGAGCATTGAAGATACAACAGAATGTGCTGTCTATGTAATTGTAAACAATTTTACCCATGTACCACTGTTCTTTACGATCTCCGAACTCATTGTCTATGATTTGTGCGATTTTAAGCTCTGCTTGATAGAGTTTGTTCGATTCGCTTTCGCTCACGCACACTTCAATTGCGGCCCCATTTTGGAAAAGTAAAGCAATATTCGGATTTAAGACAAGTAGTCTTTCACATTCTTTTTCAAGAGCCCCGGTAATAAGTTCAGTGAGTCCATCAGAATATTGGGTGAATCCACCAGTATACATCCAGGTGCCGTTTGGATTTTGGATGATACATACTTTATATGTCATTTCGTCCATGTCACGCTCCTTTATTCGAGTTTACGTACCCATGAATTTTCAAAACTCGTATCAGCTCCGAAAACCTCTGTTATCTTGTCTCTGACAGTGTGAACAGCTTTGCAGCCTTCTGTCATATGTGGGTCATAAGTTTTCGTACGAGATAACGGTTACAATCACGGTGAAAACTGATGTTGATACTACATTTTTCTCTCCGTTCTATTTGGATCGAGTTTTCTTGGGAAACAGAGATGTTTTTCTTGGGACAGGGCTCTTTTTGAGAACAGCAAGAACTCGCTGGTAGCTCAAACCGACTACTTTGCGTTTGCTTTTGTATTTTGTCCATCCGCAAAAAGCACATTTCAACCCATAAGACTGCTCAACAAGACATGATTCGTTACAAGAAGGACATTTGAGTTTTTGTTTCTTCGCTTTAATGGGAGCATAATTTTGACAAGTGTGCTCAACTGCTTTTAAGAATTCATAAATTGCATAGGCATGTTGTTTTTTGCGGGGGCAATGTAAGTGCTTATCGTAACAGAACACGAATTTGTTTCTGATCCATAGACCGTGTTTCGTTTTAGTACGACCAAACTTGATATCTTTTACGGGTATTTCAACTTTTGTTATATTAACAATTACAAAACTGACAGCTAGTCTTACTGGCAGACTGTTTAAATTGACATAATAATCTTTCATGATCTTCCTTTAATAAAGTGTTGCTATCTTTTCTTTATCACGAAAATTATTGGTTTCGTAATAACCAGCAGTTAAAGACGATCTTGCTTCATTAAAGGCTATAATCTCTCGAGCTGATTTTTTGACGGTACCTTCGTGCTTGTCCACTGTACAAAAATCATGATCAAGCAGATCTTGGTCTTGAATCATTCTTATTAAGTCTCTGCCCTTCATAATACTTCTTTCTACGACTGAAAAAGCCAAGAAAAAGAAATCCACATGCAATTATTGAGTGCAAAATTCCTGTAATAAACGTGTTGAAAGAAGTGACTTTAACAAGGTCGGTATGCAATAACAAGCTTTCAGTATAACACTGTAAAGCCATGCCGGAAAACAACACGAAGACAATATTAAACAACCTATCTTTTTCCTTAGTTAAAAATTGCTATTTTTTCATCGCTGTTAAAATTATCAGTTTCGTAATAACCACCAGCAGAGGACAATCTTGCATCGTTAAAGACTATAATCTCCCGAGCTGATTTTTTGATAGCACCTTCATGTCTGTCCACCGTACAAAAATCATGGTCGAGTAGATTTTGTTCCCGAATCATTTTTATTAAGTCTCTGCCCTTCATAGTTTCTTCCTATTCTATTTCCTTGTCAATATTTTATAAAAACAATATCGATTATCTTCAGAAAGGTTGCCAATGACAAAAGAACAATGGCAAAGTTTAAAAGTCGGTGATTTTATCTACTCAAAAACTGGAAGTAAACGAGAAATCGTAAAAATCTCCCAAAAAAATGGATTAACTGATTGTGTTTCTTTAAAAATTTTGCGTCATTCAAAGTACAACGATAAACTAACCGTTTATTGCGCAAACGATCGTAAACACTGGCAGCTTAAATTGTAACCCAAACAGTAGTAGACAGTTTTTCAACATTGATTGGTACGTAATTTTTTGACTCAATACGAAATTTTTCGGGTACATCGAAGCTAAACATTTTGTATTTTTTATCTCCTGCTAAAATAGCAGCTTCTTTATCAAGGATATTTATCTTTGTTTTCAAGAAAGCCAAATAGGTATACAGACCTGTAAATACATTATTTTTGACACAGACAAAACCGGCTTCGAGAAGCAATTGAACGGTCAAAATACGGTTATGCTCTTCCGATTTCACTAAAGTACTATGGTACATAGTATTCTCCTTTTTAGATAATATCGAATGATATCTACAACATCTGCCAATAACATTGAAATAGCTAATAAGTCATAATAAGTGATTTTTTATTTTATTATATTAGAAAAGTATAAAAATTCATTTTCAACATTTTAGAAAGGCTGTTTATGCTTAAACGTTTTTTGCTTTTGCTCTTTGTTTTTTCGTTTTCTAGTTCTAGCACTCCGTTATTGTACACATTTGAAGGGAACTTATTAGGTTCTTCAGTGATATACAATATCGCTATGGATTTCGAAGCAAATGGAATTGAAAATGGTTCAATATTGTATGACTATGTAGACCCTTTTGTTTTAGATGATTATGGTAGCGCTCAACTACAAATGACAAGTAAGACTTACTATGACAATCTCATAGTATTTACAACAGCATATTGCAATCATTATGAAGGCTGGTTTTACAGTGAAACACTTTTCGATAATTACATTTCGTTTTCAGGTTCTATTGCAGAAATTTCGAGAACCTTAGAATTCAAAAACTACCAACCTGCTTTTAAAATAGGCGACATTTTCAAGATAAATGAAAGTTACAATTCTGCATCAATAAATGGAAATGTTACACTGGCATCTATAAAATCTTTTAATGAGCCTCCTGCATCAGTTCCTGAACCAACAATGCTTTCTCTTTTGAGTGTTGGCTTGCTTGGGATCGGACTAAGTCGCAAAAAATGAGGTTTTTTTCGCTACTTTTTTTACTTGCCACACTTGCTTACCCGAATTTAAACCAAGGGAGTGCTTTCAAAGCATTCTTCTGGTTTTCCTATGCAAATGATAGCGTAAAAAATGGTTGTTATGGTTATGTTCAAGTCGATTCGGTAAAAGACACAGAAACCGAAGAACAATGTTATGCTACTTTCTGGTTGACATACAACTGGTTTTTCTTAAAATTTAATGGTGCTTATATGCCTGTAAAAATGACATTCAATAAGACAAGACCCAAAAAAATAACAAGGAGCCCAAATCATTTTATCAATATCCAATGGTTCTCACGTTTTGAAACGAATGACACAATAAACCATTCTGCTATAAATTTTTCATTCCCTATTTTATCTAGACCCTCTCAGTATGGTAGATATGACTATTTTACTGTTGATGTAGATTCTCTTTTGGATTTAGAATTTTATGGTGCAGGCGACAGTATCATGGTTGGTACCTTTGTACATAAAAAACCCAGTGGTTCTGGTATCACAAATATTTTAGGAAGAAATACATTTGTTGTTGAGTTGACAGATTCAAATCCTTTGAGAATAAAAAGCGTCAGATGCCAAAGCGCTCATGACTCACTTCTGGATCTTTATCTTAAATTTCCATTGGATTCATTGAAGAAAAATGTTGAATGGTATGGTGTAGATATTCTAGATACTATATCAAAAATCCCAAGAATTAAAATTTATGCTCTCAATTTAAGCGGTAAAGAGCCACATATAGTCGGAACACAATCTGATATTACTTGGAAGTTAGATAATAAGCCAGGTATTGATAGTTGTCTTGTTACTGTTTCTTTTGATAGATTGACTTGGGAATCTATTGGAAAAACTCTAGTTGATACACTTATTCCATGGAATATAAATTACAGATCTACTCCTGCAACAATTTTGCAAGTTGTTGCATGTGGAAAAAATGGAGAGAGAATCTCGACTACAAGAACTGATATGAATTTTTCAAAAGCAGTTCTCCGTTCATTGCAACTTCGTTAAAATTCCTGTAAAACATTCTCATGTTAATGTATATTTCTATTATGTTCTTGTTTTGTCTACTCACAAAGGAGGGCACGTGAAATATGTTGTTCTAGTTGTTTGCTTGCTCGCTTTAAGTTTTCCTGCTTATTCACAGGTTAAAAAGAATGAAGAAAGACAGACTATAACTCTTTGCTGGTATTCTCCATTTGATACAGCAGCATCATATCTAATTTATTACAACAGGTATAATGTTGACACAGCTTGGAAATACATTGGTACTACCAAAGAAAAAACTTTTGACGTCGCAAAACAAGGTTTTAAAGGCGATATTGCTTTTGGTGTAAGGGTAATTTATTACAATGATACTTCAGCAATACACACTTCATTAGATCCAACAGCATGTTCGACGGTAAATGCTACATGTGATACAAACTGTACTTCAGGTGCCTGGTATGTTTCCTGGCATGTTGCAAAGCTTAAAAAACTTGCTGTTAAATAAAAAAGGGGAGCAAGTCTCCCCTACCATTCTTCTTTAGTCCCGCCAAAGTAAGGTTTTGCAAGTCCCTTTTCAATAAGCATGGGCCCGAGTTCTTTTCCGTCGACAAATACTTTCGCTACAATTCTAAAGTACTTGTCTCTCAGCATATCTCTCAATTCTATTACTTTTGCTTCACGTAATTTAGCAACGGTGAACTGCTTTGCTTCCAATGCCTTTGCTTTAACAGCGCTATCCTTGTCTTTCAATTCAGGGCAATCAATACCATAGATCCTTATACCTATTCTTTCGCCTATGATCTTCGGGTAATCTGTTATGGTTCCTCTAAATGTATCACCATCATAAATGCTCGTCACCGTTATTTTTGCATTACCATAAGTCTTTGGACCTTCAGCAAAGACATAAAATGACAGGACAAAAATTAACAAGATTTTTCTCATAGTGTCCCCTTTATTATAAATAAAGATATGAACAACAAGTTTGAATTCGTTATCAATCAAAAAATAATTAAGACTGAAGATATAAAAAATGATTTTTTCAAAATCGAGACTGAAGACTTAAATTCTTTTTCCATGGATAGAGACATTCAAACTGTTAGATCAGTAAGTGGTCTTGCAATCGATATGCTTCCAGGGCCTCTAACCTATACATTTACTTTAATACTTTCTCCCAAAAAATTCCCAAATCTTTTAGAACGACTCACAAAGAATCAAGGTGTTCTATATCAAGACAAATTATTTTGGGTCACTCAATGGAATTACGAGCACAACACAAACGATCTAGAGTACAAAATAGTGTTAGAATGTATCGCCAGATGAATCTTCTTGTGTTTTCATCTTCATGATACCAATTTGCGCTATTAAGAACAATATACATTCTTCGAGAACAACTTCACTGTCTCTCTGCGTATCCAAAGGAATTGTAGCTGTTATAGGTACTTCATTGGAAGTAATAAACACACTTATCTCAAAAGCAGGTTCAGATAGCAAGCCTAATGAATCCGAAGTGCAGTCTTTATGATATTCAAGCATATTAAGAGATACCGAAGCATGCTCTCCCGTCTGCTCTAAAATAGTATCCTGTATTTCATGCATTGTATCGAAAACTGTAGACAGAAAATTGCTCGAAACGTTCATATTTCCTCCTCTTTTGTTTTATATATCGCTCAAATGCGAATAGGGAGCCAAAAGACTCCCTAAATAATTACAAAAAACGAATCACCAAGAAGTAATGGAACTTGTTTGAGCGCCTGTAGAGAAATCGAGAGAAACCTTTGCATGGTCTCCAAAACGAACTAAAATATCAGTATCAGCTAGATTTTGTACAACAGTAATTGATGTTGTTCTGCCAATATGTTTAGTTCCAGGTTTATTCCAGAATTTTACAGCAGCTGAACTTGCACCATAATTAGTATCTGATGTTCCTTCAAAATCAACGCCAAAAGTTACAGCTGAATGATACGCAAAGTTACTAAGTGTTTGTCCTGACGCATTGCCATTATCAATTACACCAACAGTAGCTAATTTGATTCCATACGTAATGTTGTGTGATACTGCTTTATTTCCTCTAGCAAGTACATCAGCCTGTGTTGCATATCCGTTGTTCTCAGAATAAGCACCAGTATTTACTGCAAAACTTTCAAGTAAATAAATATCACGTGAGTCAAGTAGAGCTACATGTAGATCAGGATTGAATATAGAATTCGGGTATGAAGCATCATTAGTTGTTCCGATAATATGATCCATGTTCCATGCATTTACAAAACATTTTTTTGCATAAGTTTTTGAACGAACATGTTGAACACAGGCGTTTTGTTCGTCTCTTGTAGTACCGTAATCGTAACCTGCTTCATCAATAAAGATACCATTGACTTGTAATGTATCCCATTGATTGACTTTCGTTTGAAAATCAGCAATGTCTTGATTAGCTGATACATACCCATAGATTTCCATGTCAGGCTTGATTGCTTTTAGCCTTGCAATAATTATTTGAGTATTGGCATAATCGGGATGTGATGAATCCTGAATGCCGTCACCAAAGACGCAAATGTCATATTTTGCCATGTCCATGGCAACATTTTCATTGTTCCAGCCGTTTGTAGCACTGTTGAATGAATTTAGATAGCCGTAATAGAACAATACGTTTTGAGGACGTGCACTAGCCATAGTAACCCCCTTTTATAACTAGTGTTTATAATAACAAGTCAAAAAATCAGACGTGTTCGAGAACGCCTTCAACTACTTGAACAAAACCTTCATAGGTAAAGGGTTTGTTCAAGATAGGAATGTCGGGATACAGTTCCGATAAGGGTTCTTCGCAATATGCAGTCACGAACACCGCTTTGATATTGGGATGGATAGCACGAATTTTTTCATATACATCAGAACCCGACATATGAGACTGCAAGTTCATGTCTGTTATCAGTATGTCGATATTGTTGGTTTTTGCAAGTTCGATTGCGTCATCAGGTGTGCTTGCACATAGCACATTCAACCCGCCATTGTAGTCTGAAAGAAAATCGACCATCAGGTCTTTGACCTCATCTTGGTCGTCGACAACAAGAATTGTAAATGGCATATTTGCCTCCCATCAAAATGAGTTTAAAAAACTTTAGCAATTTCGTCGATAATTTTGAGCGAAGAGAAAACTTTAGCTCCGCTTAATTCAAGAAATTTGATCTCTACATCATCAGTAGACAATGTCCATATAAGAACATATAGAGTAGGTGCTATGATTCGGGCGCTGACACAGAAATTTAGTATAAGCGTATATTTCGATGGGTCAGCATTTACCAGAACACAGTTGATTTCATTTTTTAAAAAACATTCCATTGCATGTTCGAAATCAGCAACGACAACCGAGTGTCCTTTTGCTTCCAAAAGGTTTGTTGTGATCTCGATAACTTCTTTACAGTCATCGACAACAAGAATGTTCATAGAATCTCCTGGTTGAACACAACATGTTCGGTGTTAAACTTTCGAAATTACATTAAATTTTAGTGAAGCAAAAATCTTGACAATAGCAACTCCTTGTAGGTGTTGTTAGATATATCGCACCCTATTTTGTAACTACCAATTTGTTTGAATCAGACGAGATAGGCTAGAACCTTATGAAAGTCCTAGCCTATATAGTTTTATGTTGGAAAACGTCTAGTATCTTCGTCTTCTAGGCTCGCGTTGCTCACGTTCTTCACGCAATTTGCGCCGTTTCGCAATATTCATTTTTCTTTTACGAGTTTCGCTTGGTTTCTCGTAATGTCTGTATGATTTCAGTTCTGATAGAACACCTGCACGTTCACATGTTTTTATAAATCTCCGTAATGCTTTTTCAAAAATTTCTGTTTCACGTATGTAGATTCCATTCATGTATCTGTTCCTAAACTTTCTATTGTTTAAGTGAAAATTTTATTTCAACACGCATCTTCTTTGTCTGTTCAAATCTTACAATATTTTCTTTTATAACATACTTCAAATCAGTTTTAATTTCGTATTTGTATTTTGCTGGTACAAAAATTTCTGTTGTGCCCGAAACAGTAGCATCATAATCGCATTCAAAACAAAAAGTGTTATTCTTAATATACCATTTAGGATTAGAACCTGCAATTCTTTGTGGGTATATTCTTACAAGCTCTTCAAGATATTCTCTTTCATTACCATTATTATCGATCAAACCTTGCCCGCTATAAACCTCTTTATCATAACAATACCATAACCAGTTGATTTTATGTTTGTCTGCTGCTTCAACCATATCTCTTACAAATGACATATAGTCTTTAACTGTAGTAGAAATTCCTATTTCTCCAATCAATGCTGGGCTGTTCAGTTTTCTTGCTTCTACAGTTTTAGATCTGAATGCTGTTTTTGCAAGTAATCTGTTGAACCAGTTATAATTACCTTTATTGTGACAGAAAGGAGGATAATAATGTGGCATGTGAACATTTCTGGTTCCAAACAATTTCGAATCTAAATTTGTAGGAGTACCTGTGCTTGTTAATATCCAAGATTCAAAAAACAATGTTTTAGAGAAATCTTTAACAGAAGACGTAATTTTCATTTTTGAATACAAGTCGTTCAAATACTTTTTTTCAAATCTCCAAATGAACGGGAAATTCGGGAAAGGTTCGTTTAGAACGTCAATTCCTATCACATTCTTACAGTCTTTTAAAGAATATTGTACGAAATTTACAAGTTCAACATATTTGTTTTTCAGTTCATCATTTTTCCAGAAATATTTATAACAGTCCATGACTGCAGGAGTAAAGTAATTTTTCCACCATGGGGTTGCTGGTTTGAATGGATGTTTTTCTGGAGGTAGAGCCCATTCAGGAAAACCATTCCCAGTGAATTTTCTGCTATAAAGATCTTGATGCAGATCGACAATTACATCGATTCCAAGTTTTTCAAGGATTGAAATATGTTCTTTGACTTTATTAAGGTATTCTGTATTGTATTTGTTTTTTTCAGGTTCAATAGCTTCCCAGAAAACAAGAAAACGAACAAGATTAAATCCCCAATTTTTGAGCCGAGCATAATCTTGTTCCGTATGCCATGGTAGAAAGTCTGGTAAAGCTGTTTTTGCATAGTTGCAAATATTGACACCCCTATAAATTTTTATCCTATTATAAGAGTCTCTAAAATATGTTTCTTTTTTGAAATTGGGTAGACCTAAAAAACGCCAGACATAAAGTAGCAATTGAAAAAGGATAGGAGCAGCTAGTACAGCAACAACTAAAAAAACATAGTTCATAGAAACATCCTTTTCTGAGGTTCTATGAACTAATTTTATAATAAGATTAGAAAATCAGGTTTTTCGAGTTTCCAATTTTGAATTTTTCATTCTTGTAAAGGGCAGGTATATAAAACGACAAAAAAGAATAGGCAGAATCCAGACTAATAAGAGTGTAGGTATAAAATTCATCATAGCGACACGAGCTGCAAGTAAGAAAAATGATGACATGGTAACACAAAACATATAGTCACCTATTGAAAAATCAAGCTTATTTCTTGTAGTAAACCCTAAAAACATATAGACTGCAAAGAAACCTGTGAAATAGACAAAAAACTCTAATAACATCATACTACACATCCTTGTCAAACATTTGAAGAGTTGTTGTGTCCGCATTCCATCCAGATCTAACAAATTTGCAAATATCTTCAACCATCTTAGGATCGACAGGATAAAGTTCTGTTGCGAATTCGAATGTTTTATCTTTAGCAGAAAATGGTAAAAGTTTCACTTCACAATTTTGTTGATCGATTGTAATGAAAAAAATTCCTGTCTTCTCATTTATAGCTGAAACTTGTATAATCAAAATTGTTTCTGAATTTGTAAGTTTTGCTCGGACACCTGATTTAAACCAAGAAAAAGTTGATAAAAAAGGAGTGTCATATTGTAACATAAGAGGATCTAGAGCGACATCTTTCAAAAAGAAATTTGCAACAGGGCACAAATAATTATACTGGGTTAGCATGAACTTTGCACCACGTATGTATAATTCCATATCAATCATTGATAGACTCTCGATCTCCCTTTAGGTACTGGTGTGCCTTGTTCATCAAGATCGTCTTTTTCGATCAGTTTCCCGCAAATCTGACAAGCACCACGAACATAAGCACATTTCGGACATGGAACAGCTAGATTTTTATGATACAAAACATGTCGTCCATGTTTGTCGCATATACCTTGAGCAAGGAAATCAGATTTTTTCTTGATCTGAGTTCTATGCTCTTTGCATACAATTAAAGTCGTTATGACATTGTATTTTATCATTGGCAACGTTTTTCTAAAGCTTCTTTGAAAGTTTGGGTCATTTCTTCTATTGTAATTTCACCAGATTTTACTGCTTGTTCTATTACTCCCAACTCCAGACCTTCATCGTCTTTCCTGTCATAATATAAAAAATCAGCAACCAAGTCGCCAATTACACCAAGAATATGTTGTTTCAACATAAAGTAAGTCCCATGTGAAGATCCTGTCTGTAAGCAGAAAAAGTATCTCTACAGATTTTAACCATTGAAGGATCACCTGTGTTTTTACCATAGTCATCTGATAATTTGATTGCGGGAATTTCTAGACCCCCATAAAGTCTCGATACTAGCTTGATAACCATGTTCAAAGGCTCAAGCCCTGGAATATCATGAGAGAAATAAGTTCCAATACAATAATAGTTAATATCAGAGTTTCTTCCCATTGCTGTCAATTGCTGTTGAATTCTTATCGCTTTTTCGTCATTCAAAGAATCTGAGAAGAGCATTATTTTTGATTGATGTTGGATTCCCAATTCACTATAATGATGCATAAATTTAGTGGCAAAGTCTATTGGATTACCGCTATCTTGTCTGGGACCATCAAAAAGCTTTGCCCATTTATACGTGAAGGAGTGCAAGAATGTGTCAGTAGTAAAAGTATCAGGCAGAACAATACCTAATTTTCCATTATAAACTTCATACCATTTTTCCATGGCAACAGTATTTGCATAGATGAATCCATAGATTGCAGCCATGAGAGAATAAAGTTCGTGAGCTTTTGTGCCAATTACAGGTAAATCATAAGTCATAGCAAAATATGGATTGCTTGTTCCCAAGAACTGAGAACGAATGCCAGGAATCGAAAGAAAGTCTTCAATAACTATTTGTTGATTTTGGAAAGAGTGACGTCTCCGAGTTCCCATGTCGACAAATTTAAGTCCATTATTGGAAAGATTCTTTGCTTTTTTGATATTGATCGCTTCCAGAATATCTCGACAAGGAAATGGCATTTCTTGAAAAAATAATTCACTTATGGTTGCCATCAGAGGAACTTCCCAGAGAATTGTTCTGTGCCAGTAACCTTCAATTTCAAGCATGATTCCGTCTTCGCCAATCGCGCCAACAGTTACTTCAGTCGGGTCATACCGATAGTTTTTCAGAAAATCAAGATAGACTCTATCGAAATAGGTACATTTTGTTTGAAGGAAAGCATATTCTGCTTCTTTGAGATAGAGCTCCCGCATTTGATCGATTTCTTCACTCAACTTCCTGACAAAAGTTCGGGATGTTGTGTCACCAAACAACGCGAAGTTTCTCGGTTTCCGGATGAAAAGTTTGTATTTTACTCTTTCTCTGGGGAATAATTTCAACGCAAAATTCTGCATCGAAAATTTATATAAATCTGAGTCACATAGCGACGTAATTATTGTTTTTCTTTTTTCCATAATTATGATTTGCCCTTCTTTTTGAGACAATCTTGTTAATTGTTTCTTGTGAAACTTTATGTCCTAACATCCCTTGCGAAATTTTTAACCTTGTTTCTAAAGACGCTTTTCTACCTGACATTATGGATTTTAATTTATTTTTTTGTTCTTGCGACATTATTTTACCTTTATTTTTCCCAATCATAGACTTTCGCATTTTTTCTTTTGTCGCATCTGACATAATTCTTTTCTTTCTTGATTTACTTAAATTTCTTCTATGTTCTTCTGAAAATTTAACTCCTTTTCTTGCTAGACTCATTTTCTTTTTTGTTTCGTCAGAGTGAGGACCTATTTTTTTTCCAGTTTTACTTTTACTAATTTTTAACTTTGACTCTTGAGAAAGAATTTTACCTGCTGGACCTTCTCCTCCATCTGTGAAATTTAATAAAGGCCCTTTCTTGCAATCTAACCTGCCAATTTGAGCTATTACTTCTTTTTCTAAGAGAAAAGCTTCATTTTCAAGTAACTCATCTTTAATTTTTAAAATAATAGGCTTGAGACCATTCTTATCAAGTTTTCTTATTTTATTGTTAAGATAACCGCTTTCAGTTTTAGAAACAGATGAACGTTGTTTGAAACGTTGTCCTTTACCTTTCCCAACATAAAAAGGTTCATTTGAAAACGAATATTCTCCATATTTGAACTCCCCATTTTTAGAAGGATCAAGATAAATATAAACATAAAAAATTTTATTCATTTAAAATTGCAACTTCAACAGCTTGTATAAATTTAGGGTCTGGAATTATTTCGAAAGTAGCAGCCACAAGAATTGTTGGATCATAACTATTGCTGCTCGTAATAACAGCAGGTTTGAACATCTTTATCGGGCCACCGAGCCATGAGAAAACTCTCGTACCGTTATTAGATTTATATGAATCAACTTCTCCGAGGTCGTCTCCTGACAAAGGAACTTGCTTCAAAAGCTCAAGTGCATCAGGGGAGATGTCGACGAAATCTGCATTGACGACAAAGCCGAGTTGGCCTTTGTCTAAGGGTTTATTGAGAAGACCTTCTGCATTAACATTAGATTTAATTCCGATCCAACCTTTGTGGGCAAAAATTTGTGTTCTCATTGTTTCACCATGAAGGATTGATTGAAGAAGAATAAAAAGGACCTTCTTCTATATCAAGAAGTTTTTTGATTTCATTTGAACGCTCTCTTTTACCTTTTTCAAAAGCTTCTACTTTCGACTTTTCAAGGAGAGCATATACAGTTTCAACATCAAGTTGCTTTAACACACAAAAATCAATGTAATACTTGAGTTCACTTAATGGACATTTGCTTTCAATCATTGAAAGCAATTTTTTACCTTCAAATGTTTCTTTGTGGATCTTGCAATTTAAGCCGAAAATGCACTCATGAACCCAAAAACTTGTTTTATTTGAATAAATATCTTCATTACCTTCAATATCGAAGTCCTTCATAGAACCAGTACCAAACGTACCGCCTTCGATATTGATAATAACTTCGCGTGTAGAAAGTACATTATTCATAAATAGCTTTAAAAAGAATAGAGTATTCTTTGGAAGAAAAGTTCGATTGGGCTTCTTTGCGAGTTTTGCCAATACCAAAGAACCCAGGAGAACTTCTTCTATAGCACTTGAAGTTCTCTCTTTCTTTTACCGTCACTATTTCGTTTACAGGTTTTTCTGTTATGTCCTTCATTATTCCACCACGAGTTCACAGTTTACGCTAGATATTAACCCATTGACATAAACCATAATGTCAAGTTCGCCTTTTTCTGAATGTACTAAAAGTGTTTCGGGCCAATTATGAACAACATATACTCTGGGCCGTTTTTCTTTGATTTCTTTGAGAACAGCAGCAACTTCAAAGTATTCACAAAATGTCAAACATTCGAGGCAGGCTTCAATGGACTGTTCCAAGAACCATTCTTTTGTTTTCTGTGGTACTCCATCATTAATCATAACACGCCTCCCGGTAATGATTATATCTAATGGAGCTAAATAAACTACCAACTATTTTGCTCGAATATGCGTAGCCTATAGGAAAGTAGGAATGATATGTTCTATTGACCTTGGTCCTTGGGTGTGCTCGTCGGGACGCGAGCAGGCTTCTTTTGGGTTAAAGCCTGTGCTATAGAATTGAACATGGGAGTGCAACTTAGACAAATAGCTTGTACTATTTTGACAATACCTGAAACGATAATTAAGACAATCAATAAAGCCGATGAGAAAAATGCAAAGAAGATAAGAACTTCTTGCCAAGTTGCCCCATCAATTATCATTTTGTTTGCAATGTCAAGCAGATTGATGTCCATCAAAAAGTCCTTTTACTATTTCGACAATGTGATCGGGCATATAAACCTTGCCCTCAAAATTTTTTATGGGATAAGTATTGTTTCTAAATACAAAACCTAAACCGTCAGGGTGCAGGTAAATCCCATTATAGTCGTCAAACTTGACACATACGGAGTTGTTTTCAAAAACCAAGTGTTTCTTTTCAAGCAAATGTTGTTCTACACGCGCCCAAATTTTTTTGGTTACCCACACTTGCATTGATACTCCCATAAAAAAGAAGATGACGCACACATGCCGGACGCTTCGGGGCCTACCCTAACGTAAGGACTTTTTAAGGCCGTCCATTTTACGGTAATTGTGCGCCATCTTCATACCATGAGTTTTCTGCGTTTATTAGGCCGTTTGAAAAAGAATTGTCCCGTTAAACTATCAAAAAACCATCCTTGATCATCAGTGTTATGTGTGAGTTGTAGATTCATATAATTTGTGTCGGCATCGAGGTTATCTGCAAATGCAACTATTTTTGCTTCTAACGTCATAGGAACTATAACAGCAGACTGTTCTCTTTTGCCATGGTGGCTTAAAATTATATGCCCTACATCTTCGACAAGAGACTGATCTGTCTCTCCAACAATTGATCTAAATTTAAAATAACTAAGTACAGTATGTTCGTGCAATCTTCCTATATCTGTCATTGTTGTCTTGAGTTGCGTGTAATTATAAGCATCTATTTTCCCGACATCATGAAATAGAGCACCAATCAAGATCTTATTCAAGTCTATACCCTGATCTAAAGAAGATAGAATATAGAGTTGTTTTGCGAAATTGATGACAGAAAGCGTATGTTCAAGTAGCCCATGTTGATAAGCATGATGAACTGTACCCTTACCACCTGGCCATAATTTGAATTTGTCTAAAATATTTGATGACTCAAATTTTTCCCATGCTAGTTTGTAGGGGGCCAAAGATAAATTAGCTTCCATGATTCCTTTTATTTCTGTCCACATTTCTTCAGGATCTTTTGAAGCTATTTTCATTAAATCTTTCAAGTTGTAACTGTCAGCTTTTTTGATTTTTTCTACAACAACTTGCATTTTTTCGTTGTAGATGTTTGTTCTACCTTTGATTGTCACAACTTGTATGTCTTTGAGTTGTTCTGCTATACTTTCAGCATTATCCCAAAGTTTTGCCCAGACAATCCCTGTTTTGTCTGACAAACTGAAAGTAAGGAAATGGCCGTCTCGTTCGTTGAAAGGTTTGAGCTTTATGTCTGATAAAGCAAATGTCCCTTCGACAAGAACATTATTTTGCAGTTTTAAAATTTCAGTAACGTTCATTTTTTTAATCCTAATCTTATTTGAATACATTTTCGATAATAAAAGTTAATGCTATTAGCACTATAGCGCTAATAATCCACTCTTTTAAAGACAACATCAATCTTCTTTCTTCAAAAGACTTGCAAGGGCATCTTCAACTTGAGCTAAATTATGCCCTGTGTACCTTATCACCTGTTCATGTTTAAAATTTTCATTTGTCTTACTTGCGGGCATAATGACTAAACCACGTGGTCTCCATTCGAGCCACCGCAATATATAATCAGGCCAGTCGTCGACTAAGACTTTACCATAGACTAAGTCTTTGTCGCGAGTAATAGTAATGTCTGTATTTGTACCAAGGTTGCCGTCAATCCAGATTTTTTTGCCTGACCAAGCATTTGGGTTTCTCTTGGGTCCTGCTGTAAGGATCATTCTTCTAAAACCAAGATCATTGGTAAGTTCCCAGATATCAAACCCTAGTTGAAATTTGGGAAGTGTCGCCCACCATTCAACGGAACTACGTATTAGATCGACTCTTTTTCTCAAATACAAAGGAGCGTCATCGTCAGGAACACGATCTATATATTGCTCTTGTGGACTGTTCAGATCATTCAAATCGGCAATCAATCTGCTCTCGTAGTCGCATAAAGTGCCGTCCATGTCAAAGAGGGCAATTCTTTCTTGTTCTTTCATCTTGGCTTCCTTGGCGTAAACACACTTAATGACGGTGGTTTTCTGAAAACAATTTTTTTATTTGGGTCTTGAGAAGCTTCAAACATGATATCAAGCGAATTATAATATTTCGCTTTAAGTTTTTGTAACGTAAAAGAATCTAATCGAGCAAGGGCACTGTGAAGATCGTTTAGAGCTGCAACAATTGGAGGAATTCTTGTTTCGGTAAGTCCGACATCAGAAAGCTGTTGATAGAAATCTTTTGTTTTCATACTAGATTTCTATTTAAAAACTTGTTTGTTTGAAAATTTATTTTTGGGTATTAGAAAACCAGATATGATCGAATTCAACTTGAGGTATTGCGACTGACTTCATGCATGCCGAGCACATACCAAAAGTTTTATCACATTCTGCTAAGTCAACTTCATCACAAGCAACACATTTGCCAGCTTCTAAATTCTTCCTGTAGTCCGCAAAGAAAGGTGAAGTAGATTTCTTTAAGTATTCTATTCCTTGCATAGTGCTTATGTTACTAATTGAAATTCTTTCCAGAAATCTGTTCCATTTACATTGCATCAAACCTCTTTTATTTTGTAAATTTGATACTGATCGTCTTTGGCCCTGTTTATTTCATCCCTGATTATGTTTCCAGCTCTGCGCATTATTTCTGAATCTGTGGTATTAGAATTACAACGTATTTTAATGTGTATTTTTGCATTCCCCTCAAAATTTTCACTAAGAGTAAGAGATACAATTTTAATCATAATTACTCCTTATATAAGTTCTGCGATTTGTCCCTGTTTTGGGAATATGACTGTAATACCACAGTCATGGCCCTGAAAAAATGCGCGTGTTATGCAAGCAGCTCCGTTTGGGATTTGAACTTCTTCATTTTCAGGTCGTTTCCAGGGAGCAAAATCTGGGACATTAAATATTTTTCCATTATCTAAACGGACAAATTTGTAGTAAGTTTTAGTTCCACCTTCCCAATTTGCATTCCATCCCGTGTCAACAGATTCTTTGTAGTCAAGATAGATTTTCCTACCCTTATAATCAGGATAGACAAATCTAGCTATCTTGACAATTTCTGGGTGAGTTTTTTTCGTGACTTTCATAGGTATCTTATTCAAAGAAAAAAACACCTTGTTTATGAACCCAACGATTCTTGGGTATAGCTTCAGTTCTACAAGAATAATTGAATTCTTTCAAAAGTTTTTCTCGATCCATTTCGATTGAATGATACCAGGGAGAAAAAATGCTCGAAATTCGATCTTTGTTTGCATCGATCACAGCTTGCACACCATCCTCACGCCAACATGAATCATGATGAGCAGCAAGCATCCAACATGTAGAACCTTTTGTATAGAGTGTTTTACTATGTTTTAGACAAACGTGCCAGTCTTCTTTGACATAGACTGACACATAATTCTGGTGTCCATATAACAGAAGATTAAGATGTCTAAATCCTTCTTCTTTGGGATCCAAAGCAATATTAAAAACTACAACCATTGCTTGAGAAGGCGCTCTATACGCCTGTCCCCTGCCAAAGACTGTTTCAAATGTCTCGCAAATGATTTCACTTAGAATATTGTTTGACATAGTACCTCAGTCATTTCTTATAGTGACTAGTTCATTACGCCCTATTGGATTTATACCTTTGCTCAGCAATTCTGCTGCGGCTTTGACAGCAAAACAATTGTCGCTTGAATGAATAGTTTTATAAAAAGTTAGAAGCTGTTCGGGAGCAACGACATGCCATCCGAAAATACTAGTTATTTGAAGATCTTTTCTAACAAAAAAGTCAATGATTAATTTTTTACCAGTTTGCATTGGTTTTTCATAACGTCGGAAATCGTCGTTGTCTTTAAGTCTGTCGAATCTTGTTGATACTCTTTCAAACCCTAGGGAATTTAAAATTGTTAGAACATATTGGATGTTATGTGGTAGAACAAAAATGTCGACGTCTTTATGATCATGAGCATGTTTTAATTCGACATGATTGAGAGGAGACATGAAATGCCATGCCCAGCCACCTGAAAATACAACCAGTTCTTTTAGATAGACCAGCTCTTTCAAATTGGCGATGAGAGTCGGGTCCCATACTTCACCGTATCGTTTTTTATCGTGTGGATCTGCCATAATGCCCATATATCATTAATTTAGAACTAAGATGCCAACTATTTATAAGCTGCTGCTTTTTGTTCATTCCATAATTGGAACAATGGATCTACAGGTTTTCTTGGTATCCAACAAGATTCCCATTCTTCTTTAACAGTTTCGAGATACATATCAGTGTAATTGATGATAATTATAACATCATAAATATCGCCTACAATGACATTAAAATTTACTCTTAATTTGGCTCTGAATAAAGCACCAAAACCTGAGGGTCTGCCTTGTAAACTACAAGCATATTTGTCAGCTCTTTCTTGACATTCTGGGCTCCTACAACAGCCTGTAACGTCTAAAAACTCGATATCGCTCGGGACTCTATCTCCAATTTTATATCTTTTGCACTGTTTCTCAAGTGCACTAAATTGAAATTCCATCATACTTTTTTGTCCGCAATATGGGCAATTAAATACAAGATAGATGTGATCGAACATAATACCTCTGTCTGTTTAGTTTTCTACGGTTTTTATATAACATTAAATCTAAACTTAAAAAAGGATTTGACAATGCAACCTAGTTTTAGAAAATATTTCATGAAAAAAGCAAGTGAAACTCCTGATCCAAATGCAATTTGTTCTAAAGTTGATCCAGAGACTTGGAGCATATTTTCAGATATCTACAAAGATGAAAATGGTTTTAGACCGAGAATGCCTTTGACATGCAAAGAAGTCAATGAATGGCTCGACAAAAGAAGAAAACAAGCTGACAAAAAAGACAATTGGAAAGTCCCTTTTGCAGAATTACTTGATGGTACAAAGATCTTTATTGTTGATGGTGATTTTATAAGAGACAATATCTATGTCGATTTTGTTCTTGGTGGTCATGGATATGTATATGATTTCGTCCCGAAAGATGAAATTTGGGTAGAACAGGTACAGGACCATAAAGACGAACAATATAATCTTACTCACGAAATTATTGAGTATTTGCTCATGAAATTATGCGATAAAGATTACGACAGTGCCCATGAGTTCACTGCTCATGTAGAAGATATCTTGAGGCGATATGACAACCAAAAAACTGTTTCGAAAGCTACAAAGTTTTTTCACATGCCTCAAGTTAGACAAAATACTGATAATACGTGTGGTGCTGCTTGTGCAAGTTCTATCATGGCTTATTACGGCAATGACATTGTTGAGTCTGATATTTCTAAAGCCATGAATACTACAGATGAGGGTGTTGATCCTGATGCCATAATTGAGTATTTCAACAATAACAAACTGACTGCAACAAAAGAAGAACTTACACCAGAAACATTGAAGTCTCATATAGATGAGGATGTTCCTGTCATTGTCGAACTGCAAGCATGGGGAGACAAAAATGATTACTCTAAAGATTATAAGAACGGGCATTATGTCGTGGCTATCGGATATGATGATAATGGATTCTTTTTCATGGATCCTTCTCAGTTTGGGTATACTTACCTTGAAACTGACGACTTGAACTCACGTTGGCATGACGAAAACAATGGCGAAAAAGATCAGAACCTTGGAATCATTGTCAAGGGAGAAAAACCAGACTTTACAATTGAAGACGCTAAAGTTATGGGAAGTAAAAGACCCAGTTCGTTAGAAGCTCAAATCAAAGAACTAGATATTAAAAGAATCGTTCGCCGTGGTAATACAGCAATAACAATTTATTTCAAAACAAAACCGACAATAAATGTTTTAAAAAACTTAAGAGCTCCATATGAAGTTTCTAAATCATATCCTGTCGATTGTTCCTATTTAAGTTTGCAATTCGAAACAGACGGTCAAGCTGAAGATTTTTTCAATAAAATAAAATGACAAAAATACAAATTATCCCATGGGCAAATGGCATGGGCGATTTACTTCGTCTTGAGCCAATGATAAGGGGTCTCAAAGAACGATACCCTGATAGCCATATAAGCATTTTTTGCAATAAAAACTCCGAAATTCTTTCAAGGAATCCTTTTATAAATCAAGTCTTTTCTATCTGGTGTAGTCGTTGCGATTACATAGTCAATTGCAACTGGGGAATGGATGAACTTTTGCAAAAAATATTGGGAGAAGACAAAGGAAAATATAAAGAATTGCTCGGTTTCCATTCACGTAATACAGGCACAAATCAGCAAGCAATAAACGAGTTTCTAAAACTCCAAGAATGGGAATTAGGGTTTGATGCTATCTATGAAAGAAGAAAGCATTACAACACAAATCTCGCTTCTTGGTTTTGTAAGTTCACTGATATCTATCCTTCAGATCCAAAAACAAGATTTTATTTCAAAGAAGAAGATGAACAATTTGCAACAGACTATATTGCTAAATTAGATAAGCCCTTGGTTGTAGTTCATCCAACGTCAGAAGGAAAAATAGGGCTCCATGTTACTTATACCGACTACAAAATTTCAAAACTTTTAGAGCAAGGAAATAAAGACTGGCAAGCCGACAAATTTATTGCTCTTATAGATATGATCAAAGAAAAATTTCACGTCATAATAATAGGAAGTCAAAAAGATAAAGAAATTTTACAATATATTTCGAGTTCTACTGGTTGTGATATTGGCTTGAATTCTCTATTTCAAAATCTTGCTTTAGTAAAACATGCAAAGTGTTTTATAGGAGTGGACTCATGTCCAGCTCATGTAGCATTGACATGCGATACGCCATCGCTTTTGATTATGTGTGAAATATTGTACCATGTATGTTACCCTATAGATCCTAAAGTCAAACATCAGTATATCTGCGAACCAGAAACTGTGAAACGAATAAGTATTGATACGGTTTACAAAGCATTTTTAAAATTAATTACTGAAAATAAATGAGGACATTATGAGAGTTTATTACAATGGTAATGGTAGCACGGGTGGAACGCTTCCAACAGATCTTACGAATTATGTTTTGCAAGATACTGCTGAACTGCTTGATGTTGGTACTTTAGTAAAAGAAAATGCAACATTTTATGGCTGGGCACCAGAAAATAATTATGAATTCTATCAATCTGGAGATTTCTACAGGATTTTAGTCGAACAAGACGTGACATTTTATGCTATTTGGGAAAACGATCCAACAATAGGCGGATTTTTGGGAAGAGAAGAAACTTAAATGAAACCAAGTTTTTTTAGACAGACACAGTATAGAGAACCAGATAAAATCGAATTGAAAGAAATTCATGGTTACAATTTGTCTGCTATCCAATTGATGCAGGGGTTGGGTTATGCGATTATTGGGAGAGGAATTAGAAGAGAAATCGAACAACAAAGAATAACCAATGCATTAAAAAATTTGATCGCTATAGATCCAAATAATTCGCAATATAAACTTGCTCTACAAGAAGAAGAAAATAAAAGAGATTTCAAAATAACACATTTAATTGGTATGCTGCCAGACAACTACCAATACAAACACTTCGGATGTGATATTTATGTCTTTTTTCCAAAAACATTGTCACGTACTAGAGTTCTTATTGTTGGGGGCATACATGGAGATGAACCTGCAGGGCCTTTAGGGTTAATGGAGTTTCTAAGACAACGAAACTCTAAAGAAATATTAGATAGATTGAGCGTTTCCTTTTTGCCAGTAATGAATGTTTACGGGTATATTCATAACACAAGAGACAATGAAGGAAATAAAGATATAAACAGAAATTATGACAATGGTTCGCCTTCAAAAGAAGCACAAGCTATTAAAAACAACAAAGATTTTATTTTCAATTTAGCTTCAAAAGGTTTTTTGACTTTACATGAAGATATCACGAAAGACAAGTTTTATTTATACACATGCGGCAAAAATCGAAAACTATTTGATTCATTACGTGCTGTGGGCAAAAAAGCTTTTGGGCTTGCTACCGGTGAAGCAAATGACAAGTATCCGATAGATAACGGATTTGTCAAAGATGTTCTTGATGATGGGTCTTTTGAAAGTTTTCTTGGGAACAATGGAATTATAGGTGTTACAACAGAAACGCCTACGATAGAGAAAATTGACAAACGGATTGAAACAAATAGATTATTGGTTAATGCTTTTCTCAGGCATTTTGTTTTATAACTTGCCTCTTTGCCTCCAACGACAAATTGTTGATTTTGACATACCGTATTTTTTTGCTAATTTAATTATTGTTCCTCTTTTTACTGTCCATGAAGAACCAGGTTTTGCGCCACGGACTCTATCTGTTTTGATTTTTCGTTCTGGTAAATCTATGGGTTCAAGGTAGACAAGTGTGTCAGCATAAGGTCGTGTCCAGCCGGGCACCCAGCGAAATGTTTTTCCACGGATAATTGAGAGAGCGGCTGATTGAGATATGTTATAAAGCTTTCTTGCTTCGGAAGCAGTAATGCCTTTGGGGACTCTGGCTCTTATTTTTTTGACGTTTGCAATAGATATTTTTGCTGTATTCATTGCCCATTTTGATTTGACGGGAGAGAAATTCGAGTGAGGAGAAAGGTCGAAAACATTGTTCCAGACAGCAACAGGCCTACAATCAAATTTCCGAGCAATGAAACTAAGAGCGTAGTTTTGCTCGAACATTGAGCGCATTTCTTGTCGTTACAGGTGCGAAAATCTTTTACCATTTGATTTCTTTTTTCGCAATTGAACCTCAAGGAATAATCTGAATTTGTTTATATGAACAAGTATTGCATCTCATATATTTTTTCGTGATACCATTTTTATTCTTTCTAGAAGAACGTACGTGTAATGGTGTTTTGCATTTAGGACAACACGAAGATTGAGTGGGGAAAATCTTTGTGATTATTTTTTCTGTCAGTTTCTGAGCAAGATGGTGTCCGTTTCTGACAACAGTTCTATTACGTTCCAGGTCTTCACAAATCGTAATACATCCTTCATAGATTTGATTTCTTAAATAGGAAGTTTTCATAGGACTCGGACATTTCTATAAGAAGTTTTGTTTTTCTTGTGATTATTACAAGGATGACAAGCAATTGTACAGTTGCTTTTATCCCATTTCGAACCACCAAGCGACAGAGCAACTATATGATCAATAGTGGCAAGTGTCTTCAACTGAGCTTTGTCACATGGGTCTAGAATTTCACGAACTAGATGTTCTGCACCGCAATACTGACAAATTAGTTCACCATGTATTGCTTCAAATTCGTCAAAAATTTCATTTCTAAAAGTTTCCCATTCTTCCATTACTATTTTTTGCATCTGATCTCTCAAAAAAAGATAAGACGCTCTTGATTGTACAAAAGGTTCTTCAACAAAAACTTTATCAGCATTAGTACTCAAATACAACATATAGTTAATAACAAACGGGTTAGAATATTCTGCCATTAGATAGGGTTATTTTAAGCACATTAGCATAGGTGCTAATGAATTCATATAGACATGGTATCAATAATATGCTAGACGGTCCGCGAGCTTAGTCTTTCCAAAACATTTTAGGTGTAATAATCACACCATTTGACCATCCCCAACTATTTTCTCTTCTTTCACTCGTAAATTTTCTGTGGTCTGTTTCGTATAAAAAATCACTATAAGGAGATTCAGACCAATGTACTCCATAAATACTACCCTCAATAAGCAATGCAGTATGTTGCCCGTATTCCGCTATCAAAAAAGCAAATGGGAGTTTCATTACTTTTTCTAATTTCTCTTGGTCTTGTTTAGAAAATTTTGTCGGGTTCCTGATAGGTTTTTTATCGACATCATACATTGTAGGTTTATAGTTGATTACCAAATCTTCAACGGGCAAAATCGGTTTTAAAATATTAGTGCCATATATCTTTTCTTTAGATGCCATTTCATAAATGAGTTTAAGTATGTCTGCGTCTTTACCATAAAAGTTGTTCGAATCGGGCGTATAAAAAAGAGCTACCCAGTTTAATTTGAGTAATTCAAAAGCAAGTTCATGTCCAGTTACGCTTGCAAAAGCTTTTTTACATTTTTTCCAAGTTTCACCAAAACAGGTTTTATTAAATCCAATTTCCATGACTTCTAAGATGAAAGTTATGCAGTCGGTTTTCTTTAACTTGTATTGTTTTTTATGTACTTCAAACTTGTTTTTTATTGATTGGTCCCAGGTACCTTTGAATCTATCAGCACTTAAACTAAAGCCACCCCTTCTAGCAGCTTCTAAATATTCTGCTTCATTTTTAAATGAGTATGGATAGAGACCTCCATAATGAGTCCCGCATGATCTTTCAAGAACATTTTTATAATGATTACCTATAATGAAAATTACTGCATCTCTAAGATTATCAATTAAAATCTTATTGCAATCTATTGAATGAAGTGGATTATCTTCTTTTGAATTAAATGCCATATCCCCATCTAACTCGATTACGTATCTTATCGTGTAGACTGCAAAAGCTTTATTTTCGGGCTCAAATGGCATGATTATTACAAATTTCTCTTTTTTATCTGAGTCAAAAGTCAAGTAAAAATGAGAGGGTTTGTATTTGAGGGGCTCTAAATATTTATTACCTTCTTTATCTTGTGTGTCGGGTGCGGGTAGCTGATGTTGAAATTCGTCAATACGTACAACTTCGCTAAAACAATAAGAATCTTTACTTTTTTCTTTTATAATTACTTCAAATTTAGCAATTATTTGCGGGTTTGAATCTTCATAAATATTCACTATACATTTTTTGCCGACCAACAATGTGTCAGTTTTTAAGTAATCGACGTGTATTTGTACGTTGCCACCGCCAAAGGTGTCCCCATCAATAATAAAATTGTTTTTCCTGAACTCTATTTTTTGAATTTCTTTGTCGTTTTGTTGCCATTCAACTGGTGAAGTATAATTTTCACCTTTATATTTTACAGAAAGAGTATAAGAATCTTTTGAGACTTTCCATAAAACATCACCTTTGTTGTCGGTTCTTGAAGAATATTTTTTCCCTTTTTCATTACTTATAATACAAATTATGTCTTTTTCAAAATTACCACTATTATAGAAACCTAAATTGACGTGTACATAACCAAAAGGCAATGCAAGTGTATCGCTTTTAAAATTGTCATTTGATGCAGCTCTATTTTCAATTACTGCAAAATATTCGACAGCATCTCCTTTTATATAATTTGTTGGAGTAGACAGTTTGAAATCTGTTGTCCAGCTATTTTCAGCAATAAGACGTCCTTCTGCTATTTGACTTAGATCTTCGGTTTTGCCTTTGTACACACAAAACAATTTTGCAAAAACTTTATTTTCTGTGTTGTCTAATCTCCTGTTGTTCTTAAAAGAAAATTTGATTTTAATTCTTTTATTGAAAACAATGTCTTGACTGTCATCGAACTCACCTGAAATAAATTTTAGTTCTAGCGGTGCTATTTGAGCAACTGGTTCTTCTGGGTCTTCTTCTTTGAAGTAATCATCGTCATATAGTTCACCGAAAGCATCATTCCACACATCTGTATAACTTAAATGCCCTTTAAAATAGAGCCAGTTTATTTTTCTGAATTTGAATTGAACTTCTTCAAGGTGGTTATATCTTTCGAACCGTGGGTCTTTGACATCAGGCATTGTGTGATGAACTTTATGAAGACGCACATTTTCTAAGGTCATCCTGAAATATTCTTCTTGTTTTCCTTTTTTGCTGCTATATTGGTACCACCTGATCTCAATTTTACTTAAAAAAGCACCAGTTTTCATGTAATTCAAGAGATAAGGGCTTATTTGGTCAATATTTTTTACAAACATCATTGGTTCATGTTTTCTCACAAAATCTTGACCATGGAGCAAAGCATAGAAATAATCTTTGGAAACTGTATAAACATGATGAGTGAATTCATAAATGTAACAACCAGAAAGGCCAGTAAATTCATCTTTTAATTGGTCCAAAGACGAAAGGCCTGTAAATTTATCTTTTAATTGCTTCAAAGACGAAATTGCATAAATAGAATCTAGCTCTTTGATTTTTACTGGCCCAGGTATTACGTTCCCTTTAGAATCGTAAAATATAACTATAGGAGCAATTGCCATATATTAATCCTTCATAAGACAACATCTAAAACCTGTTTCATCATTTGCACCTTCAGGCATACGCATATCTCTGAAAGTTACATTGACTTTGTCGAGCTCAGTATAAAAACTCCCACCCCTAAGTATTATCCCAGTATTGTACTGGTCTTTTTCGTGGAAAGGATCAACCAAGGGAGTAGCAGACTCGACATATTTATAAAACCAGTCATTTGTCCATTCTTCAACATTCCCAAACATATCAAATAATCCATATCCATTACTATTTTTCTGAGCAATTTTTTGTGGTGCATTACAGTCATCAATGTACCAAGCTATTGCTTTCAACTGGTCTTCTCCAAAATAAAGAACACTCGAATTGCCCTTTGCGGCAAATTCCCACTCAGCTTCTGTAGGAAGCCTGAAACCTTTTTTATTAAAATCAATTTGGAGATTGAGCAGGATTAATTTAGAACTTTCAGGAATCTCTCCAAAAGTCCCTTGCATTCCATTATAAGAGTAAACTGTATCAGTACTTCCAGCAGCTTTTGTTCGAGCATTGCAATATAGAATTGCTTCATACCAGTTGATACCGAAAGCAGGAAGATTGTCATCCAATGGATATGATGACCACATGTCTGGTGTTTTATAAATGCTTGGGTATGCTACCGACATGATTGCAGCAAATGATTTTTGTGTTACTTCCGTCTTATCATACCATAAATCGTGAGTCAACATTACAGGGTGCATTGGCTTTTCAGTACTGTATGCAGAATCACCTCTGCCTCCCATATCAAAAACTTTATCTTTTGAATTGATGAAAACCATGTTAGCAGGATCTTCCCATTGAGCATTAAATGTCACATTACCTGCACCCAATTTATATGTATCATCAGGTTTGTACAAAGTTTTCGTACTGTCTATCCAACCTTTGAATGTATATCCAGTCTTGACTAGAGAAGAAACTGGTATTTTTACTAGAGTTTCATATTCATAAACATTTTCTTCAGGAATTTGTCCAAAATCGTAGTCTGAGCAAATAAATGTTACCTTATAGCTATTTTTTTCCCATTTAGCATATAATGTAAGGTTATCAACGATTTTCACCTGTGATTCAGAAAAATAATCTATTCCTTTACCCAAACTATCTGTATTCCAGCACAAAAATCTATGGCCTTTTTTCGACAACAGATTGTTTGAAGAAATTTTTGTTTCGGTTCCTTCTACAAGTCTTGTTTCACTGGGCACTGCGCCTTCAGTACCATAACTTTTGTAGGTTATTGTAAAAACTGGTTTTGCTTCCCATTTAGCGTATAGAACTAAAGAATTGGCTACAATTATTTTGTCGCCTACAAGATAGTCGGTTCCCTTCCCTGTACTGTCTGTATTCCAGCACAAGAAATTATAACCCGATTTAGAAACAGTGGCATTTGAAATTTTTGTTTCACTCCCCCTTAGGTATTCTTTTATTTCAGGTAATGTCCCATCTATTCCACTTGTCCGTTTATATGTTATTGAAAACATGGGAATTGATTGCCATGTGGCCACCAATGTCAAGTTTGTGTCTATTTTAAATTTTTCTCCAGGTTTCAAAATTGTGTCTTTTTGAACTATAAACCACCCTGAAAAATCACAATCTTTTTTAGATGCTAAGGTGTCCATAATACTAACATCTTGTCCTGTTAGATAATTGTTAGTGTCAACAGGAACAATACGGCTATCATCTTTATAGACAACCATGAACTTGACAATTATTGGTTCTACGGTATCTTGTGTAACTACGGTGTCCTGCCTGGTAGTATCTTGGGCAATAGTGTCTTCCGTGGTAGTATCTTGAGCAATAGTATCACGTGTGGTAGTGTCCTGGGCAATGGTATCCAGAGTAGTAGTGTCTTTAACAACGGTCGTCGTGCAAGGTATGTCCAAAGTGTCCAAGGTTACAACAGGTGTTGTGTCGGCATCTTTTTTGAAATTTGCAAAGATATAAAGACTGTCATAATAAATTGCGTTTCCACCGCTATATCGTGTACTTATCCTTATAATATTTTCACCTTCAACCAAGTCTTTTAAAATCAAGGTGCTTTCAGGCGACCATTCGTCAGACCAGTCACCATTATTGATCCTGAACTTAAATCTGCTCTGTGGTTTATTTCCAAAGACAGAAAGAACTGCACTATCTACTTTAACCGTATCACCATTGTTTATTGAATTTTGGCTTAACAAGATGACAGGCGGATCGTAACTTGTTCCTTTTTCATCAAAAGGATTGTCATTATTAGCAAAATTGCAAGAAAGCAATAACACTAACAATGCTAACAATCTGTACATAACTCCTCCTTTTAAAAATCTATTACTAAAGAAAAACTCATTTCTTCGGATGTCGAATTTAAAACGATTTTATCTTTTATCTTTTTCCCTTTGTCAAAGATGGTTATACCAATACCTGCAACAAAGAAGACAGAACCTAAAATCCCAGAGGTTTTAGTCCACTGAAGTAGATTGTTTCTGTCATTTTTTAATGCATCAATATCAGCCTGCTTGTCAGCAGCTTTATAGCGTTGATACTTGTTTTTTGTTGCTATCAAAAGACCACCAGAAGCGACAAAAGACGTAGCACTAATTACAAACACGCTGTTTCTCAAACTATTGTCTTTTTCTTTGACGGAATCTTGTATTTCGGGTTCTTTAGATTTATATGTGTAAGGGTAATCGTCTTGAACAGGTTGTATTTGGCCATTTATTGTAAAATGGAATTGTCCATTGTTTCTAAAAACACCTTTATCTACTCTGATATCAACTTTTTGAGATTTGATACCATAAACAGAGTAACAAAGCCTAAAATTTGATAAATGCACTTTATACGGACTTCTTTTAATATCTATTCCATTCCAGTCAAATAAACTTGGGAAAGTATCACTTTTGGGGTTGTACAAGTTATCACTTATTGACGTAAATACAACAGGAGTTGTTACTTCCCCAGAAACTACTAAGGGTCCTCTTACAATTATGCCAGTAAAAGGTTTAAAAAACAGAACACAACCCTCTTTAAAAATTGTTGGTTTTTTACCGATAATTTGGATTGTGTTCAGGACAATATAAGGATTACCTGTAGAATCAAATGTCTTCTCTTTAATGTCACCTGACAAATGAGTTTCCGAAACACTTATATTGAATAAAACAAAAATTATCATGAAGAATTTCATTTATAACTCTCCGATCTAATCCAATTGTCAACCATCGGATCTGAAAATAATTTACTGATTACTCTATATTTTGAATATCTAAAAGGATTGTTTGTAGTAATACTTTCGGACATAACTCCTGTATCAGGAAAATAGTAATTAGAATGTATAAAACTTACACTGTTATTTTGAACATAGAGAAAACCAACATGACAATCTAAACCTGTCAAATAAAGACCTTCACCTTGTTTTAACAGATAGTTTTCGACATCTGCAAGCGGTTGGTTTTTAAACCGTTTTACCTTATAAGGAGAAAATTTTAAAATCATTTCTTCAGAAGCAAGTTGTGCCCATTTTATTGGCACTCTAAAACCTACGTCATTTAAAATCGTTGTAACAAAATAACCACAAGCTATTTTTCCCTGCCTGGGAATTCTTGTAGTACCATAAAAATCCCAAGGTGTTCCATACCAATAAGGAATAAGACTATCTCGTATCATAGTCAACAAATACTTACGGGTTTGTTTGATTATTTGCTGTCGGATGGTATCGTTTGCCTGAGTGTATATACAGTTAATTGAGTATCTGTCAAGTTTAATTCTATTAACCATTTTGGTATATTGTTCTGCTATACCATTCGAAAAACATATATTTGTGGCTATTAATATGATTATGAAGTAGATATGTAGTTTCATAATGTACAAAATATTCTATAGTTTACCGGGTTTCCGCTGTTTTCTGGTGTGTATTATGTTTAAATAATCTTGTATAGCTCGAATTTGTTCCAAACATTTCCTGCATGTCACCCTGCCGCCATCAATTTTCGACATTTCATGAGAATTGCGATTTGAAGGATCTTTTTCTGTGCAATCACCATCCCAGGCATCCCCACATAACATATATTCAGAATTCGTCGTCGATGCCATGTGAACTCCGTTATTATTTTTCCACAATTCCATTTTGACTTTCACACCGAGCTTCAGAGTCCGGCGAATTGAAAACAATTTTCACATTTCATTCATTCCCTTATATCTAAAATTATACACACTCTGCCAATTAAATACAGGTATTATAAGCAAATTAATGGGTAGAGTTAATAAAACTATATAAGCTATATAGGAGTAGTATGCTAGTCGGTCAGCGAGCTTGGTCTTTCCAAAAACAATAAAGGCATTTGTGTGGGCATCTGTCTCTATGCTTCAGTAATTCTGTTTTCAAAGAAATACAGGCACATGTTTTGGGCCGTTGACGCGCGAAACTGTGTTTAAATCCCTGGCCCAAAATTTCACAATCTTTTGCTGACACACAACCTGTACACTTGAAATCGGGCTCACCACAAATTTCAACTGTTGTTTTGGCTTCTCTCTGTATAGCGAGCAAAGCCTTTTGCCGAAACTCAAGTGGTGCATGGAACGTATCCCAGGGAAGCGAAATATCTTCTTGTTGGAATCTATATTTTACATGTTCGTAATAATCAATAAAAGAAACTCTAATTCTAAATCTCCCTATTTCTTGAGCCAACCGTACAACATTGACAGCTGTTTCAATTCCTCTTTCCGTTGGAATTACTGGATCGACTCTGATTGTCACTCTTTCTTGTCCCAAAACATCTTTTAGACATTGAACACCTTTCATTGCTTCTTCAACAGGCATTACATTTGGTTCGAGAATAGTACTACCATACCCTGTTATTGTTGCATGAGCAATAACATTGGGCTTGTCAAACAATTTTATATTATCACACAATTTGCATGGGTTTTTAGAAAGCAATATTGCTGGTTTTCCTTTTCGAACCCAGTCAAACCAGTCCGTATCTAAACCTGCATCACCGCGTTCTGTTATTCCTATCGCCATTTTGCAAACTCCGTATTTTAGACTTTAGAGACCAATCAATTATAAGACTTACAGGAAACCAAAATATCCCTATATAACACGGTAACATACTTGGTATTACCGTAGCAATATGCAATAATACAAAGACAAGTAAAACAGTAGAAAAAATGTTGAAGAATGCTTTTATTACTTGCAACAAAAAAACAAGTTCAAATTTTCGAAATTCATTTAAAAAAGCAAACAAACTTAACATTTTTACCTGACTGTCGTAAAACATCTTCTAATTGCATTGGTAAAATTTTCAAAACCTGTCCAAATTACCTTTAGGTCAGCAGCCGCAACAGTTTTTCCCCAGTATTGACTTTCTACATCCACCCATCCATCCTCGTCTTCAGAGCGCCATCCCGGTGAAAACCATTGGTCGCCCTGTTTAAGAACGTGTCTACGAGACAGTTTCAAATTTTTTCCTGCTCTGGCTCTGGGAAATCATACACATACGTATCGACATTCATGTGTTTCAGGATTATGGGTTCGATTTCTTCCCAGGTTCCACCTGCTAAACCGCAACCTATCCTGGGCATATGAACCGTAATTTTCTCACCCTCGGTTGCCTGGTATACTTGTTTCAAGCACATATTGAGTGCTTTCAAATGCAAGGGTTTGAAATTGTTTTCTTTTGTACCATATCCGTCCTGGGCAATCATGTTTACGACGCTGATGTTGCTGTCAACCGTTACAATTTGTATTTTGCCAAGACGGAAACCTTCTGCTTCTCTCGACCAAAGACGGTATGAAGCTTCAGGGCCTCTGCCCAGGTTCTTGGTCACTGCTACAACGAAACCTGCACCCCACCCGCCCTTGTTATTGCATATATGGACAATATAAGCCGGTGTTTGTACCGGCTTAGTGGCATCCCCTGTAAGGTATTTTAATTCAGCCATTGTTGTCCTTTCGATGTTGTTTCAAATACAGATAAGCAAGATGCATTCTGAATTTCTTCCCCCTGCGTTCTTCTTTCTTTATATCGAGTTTTTTACCTCCGTTCGGCCAAACGGACAGGGTCATGAATACCACAATAATGAATTCCATTTCTGCATACTTTTGCATTATTAGTACAATGCTTATACCTCGGGAAATTCATTTTTGTGATCAGATATTCAGCTTCACATTTTGTGTTTTCCATATTTATTATATCGAAAGAACAAACAAAACTGCCAAATTAATAGCCTTCAGAAAAATTATCGACAAATAACGCATTAATTGCATCACATGCAGCTTCTTCATCAGGTCCATCTGTTGTCAAATCCAAAACAGAGCCACATGTAGCAGCCAGCATCATAATACTCATAATGCTTCTTGCATCAGCTTTACAACCGTCCTTTGTTATAGTAATTGTCGACTTGAATTTCGCTGCTGTTATAACAATCAATTTAGAAGGGCGTGCATGCACGCCCATAGGATTAGTAACAGTGATTTGCCGAGAAATCATTTATTCTGTTGCTTTCTTGAGTTTAGGTGTCGTTTTTGCTTTGAGTGTTTTAAGACTTTCAGCAAAAGGAGTTCCCTCAAGCATTTTGAGAATCCCTGCAATCCCTCCGCTACCAAGGATATATCCGAGTTCTCCTGTTGCTGCCGGCATATTATGCATCAATTCAGCAATTGCTTGTTTATCGCCCAGTCCCTCTATTGCTGCAATAAGTTCCGGTTGCACTGCTTTGAGTCTTTCAACATCAGCAGTAGCACCAGCTGCGATAAGAGTCAGTTCAAGGGTGTTGAGTTTTTCCTTGAATTCAAGACTCCTCGAAATTGCTGCACCTTCGATTTCTCCTGCCAAGTCTTCCCTAGTTTTGAGAATCTGAATCTCAAGGGTGTTGTCTGCTTCTTTTCGTTTCCTTGAACTTTCAGCCTGATTGTCTTTCAATTGTTCATCAAGCTCGGTTCGTTTTTTGGCGTTTTCACGTTCGCAATCGATTTCAACTTGTCTTATTTTGAGTGCTAACTCAGTGTTCTCACGTTCGACATCATGACGTTTCTGCTGCTGAATTTTCTGATTTTCCAAAGCAGTTACCTGTTGGTCATGCGATATCTGGGTTCGCATTGCAGAAATTTTTTGACTCCGTCCAAGTTCGCCCAGCGTCAGTGCCACCTTTTCTTCATTGATTTCGTCAAGTCGTTTTGCAACTGTCAACTGAACTTCCTGAGCAGCGCGTTCAAGCTCACTGAGCACAATCTGTCGTGTTGTCTCATCGAAACTTTGTGCTATTGACATATCAGGGATTCTGATAACAAGAACATCAACTTCGACAACGCGCATACTGTTTTCTTCGAAAACCATCCCAGGCCTGTGACCATTTTCCGGTTTTTCGCCGAGGACTGTATTACGCACGAAATCAGTCATTTTGGGATAGATTTCAGTAAGATTGATTTTCTTTGCTGCGGCCCGCAAACGACTCCGAATAGTCTGACAGAAGAACTTGACATAGTCCTGATAATTGAACCATTTGACTTGATCCCCTTCCGTCTTCTGTTCAAATTCGACACCGTATTTGACGTCAATCTGAATGGAAACGAAATCTTCAGTTTCAAGCGTTATTCTGTCGGAAATTCTGTTGCCGGATACCCGCAAAAAACAGGTCTCCAACGCCATATTGTCTTCTTTAGGTTTTCCACGAGACAGCGTCAGGACTTCGAGCCATTCTTCATAGCCGAGTAATATTGTCTTTGGGCCTACCTCGGCTCTCCGGCCATCCTTGCTAGTCACAAGTACAGCTTCGTTATTGGGGATGATGACTGAAAGAGCCCAGGGTGTTTCAACCATGTAAGAAAGATCATCTGGGACTCTCTTATGTGCTTCTCCCTTTGCAATAATTAAGTTCCACATTTTGCCGGGAATTTTCCGTTTTACATGGCAATGTTTCCTTGGGTCAAGGAGGAGTTTTGTTTCGCCCTTTACCAAATCGATGTTCCCCGTTTCAACATTGGCGACATAGACACCGCTCTTTTGATCGACGCCAATCGCCTGCACGTAGATTGAACTGTGATTATTTCCGATATGCGGCATTCTGGTTTTGGGATCTATCACTTCGATTGACTGACTGGGAATGAGGTAAGAATCGAAACCATGAATAAATATCTCATCACCTTTGGTGTAGAGCTCCTTTTCGAGTTGCGAGCCAGCAGGAAGTTGTTTTGCAAGCTCTTCTTTTGTTATGGAATCGACGACAACACGAAGAAGAATGCCACGATCCGGTCTGAGATGATAAGCATCGTAGACACGAGCACGTGAATCTTTGTCCCTGAATACGTGATATGGACCAGGGAAAACTCTTCCCGGACCTTTTTTGACGAGCGGCTGACCGTCTTCATCGAGCAGGACACAGAATTCTGTGGGCCCGAGAACGACAGCTTGACGAATCATCGAACCGGCTTCGGGAATGATTTCAATTCCGCTTGGGGGAATGTAAGTGGGAGTCAGATTGCCCGGAATGATTATCCGTTGTCCGATTTTGAGAATGATTTTTTCGGGCACCGGATCTGCTGGTTTGACTTCGACATTTTCAGCTTTTGGTTCAAGTGTTTCGGGTTTATGTTCTTCTTTTTTGTTGACAATTGCTTGCTTTATGCTTGCACAAGCAACAGTTAGACCGTAATAAGGTGCCTTTTCATCGACATCGCCTTCAACAACAGCCATGAGAAACTGATTCGATGACAGTGTATGTACCTGCCGTACTTCGATTCTCTGCCCTGGCCATACAGGGAAGTAGCCTGAAATGACGACACGTTTTGAGCCTTGTTTGAGAGCCTGAATACCCGATGATCTTCCTTTTGAATAGGGACCGTTAGGATGTTCGACAGTCGTTTGTTCTGTCGGATTGTGAATGACGGCATATTCGCCGGTGTCCAGACGAACGAAATTCTGAATTGCCATTGTTGCCGAATCAATAAACTCGACTTTTGTAGGGTCGTTTTTTGAGGGCAACAGAAACATTTCGTCATCCGTAGCATCCATGGGATCGGGTCCGAAAATGACAAACGTCTGACCACTTTTTCGGCTTATTGCCCAAGCAAACTGACCGGGCATAAGCGGCCGTTTTGACATAGGATCTTGTGCCATAACTCAACTCCTTCTAGATTGTGTTAACTCAGTCCATCTACAAAGCAACATTTCAGCATATGTTCTTGGCTCAAGCCCATAATTTCCTATGGCATAGAAATCATTGACTTCAACCAATGCAGTAAGCATATTATCTTTTAGAATACCAACATCAAGTGCATAACAACATGGAGAATCTGTCCAAGCTTCAATCATTCCTTCAATAACCATAATAGAAGGGAAAATCAGTGGACTCCCTGTATAATGACAAATATTTTCTATTTGTCTATTGTTTACATAAACACGCCATTCAGAAACAAATTCGACAATGTCAGATACATAGACTGGAATATCATCAGCCAGGCCCATGAGATTTGCTTGAAACTCGGGCCTTTCGACAAAAAACTTATCGTCAGTTTTAAATGGGAAAAACACTTTAGGTTTTTGAGATTTCACGAATTTATTATAAAGTTGTACTTGTCTTTTAAGGAAAGTTCCTTTGATAACCTCGCCCAAGGTTGTAAGAAAAACATTTCTTTTTAGAAGAGGGATCAGTTTTTCAGGGTAACATGAAAGCTCATAGTCTTTTACGTCAAGGCAAAACAAAGCATGTCTGCTTGCATTAACTCCACCAACACAGACGTCGAAAGCTTTAAGTTCATCTTTTGATAAAAACCAGTTTTGTGAGATTGTAATATCAGCTTCCAGTTCTTCAAAACCGTGAAATGCTATACTGCAATCTACAGTTTGTGGTATTGTTTTTCCGTAAATTAAAACTTTCATACTTTTTCAACTAATGAATATATGTTTTTAACTGTGGAGATTTTGTCTACTGTTATTTCCAACACAATAGTTTCTATTGAAACGATATTAATATCAAAATCACTTTTTTTACAAAGCACTGGATTGTCGCCGTTTTTGTAGACAAGCAATAACAATTCGTCATTTTTCTCAATTTCGTTAACATTGACATTTTTCATTTGCATCTCCCTTGTATTGCTATTTTTATATGCTTGTCTAGATAATAAAAAAAGAAAGGGAGCTAAGCACACCGGCTTAACTCCCCGTTCTTTATTTTTAAGAGGGAGAACCAGACTACCCTGCCTGGCTCTCCATTATGTAACATCATTTATGGATTTCAGGTCCACTATGTTGTTGTTATGATCAGGAATCGAAACCATTGCTTTTAAAGATAAATCCCTCACTCTTCTATTGAGCTACAGACCCTCATGATAGACATTGCATCTACCGTGAGGGTCTGAGCGGATTTGCACCGCCAACAAGGGTTCGTAAAGCAATCCCCCAATATCCCAACCACCTTCCCTCTGAATCTGGGACTTTCAAAAATTTGACTCTGACACTAAAACTGGTATGCAAACAACTAACACTAATCTTCTCACTGCAACAGAGCAGTACTCTAACCGGACTAAGCTACACCCACCATATTTTTAAGGGGTAGGTGGCCTGATTTGAACAAGCGCCTCTGCTCTATCAGAACCACTTCGTAAGGGTGATCCCATGTGCTGCAAGAAGTTTTTTATGATAAAACTGAGTTTAAATCTCGACTCCTTCGTTTACGAAATTGAAGAAAGCAGCTCCGATACGAGCACTTTCAACGTCAATTCCATTTGCTTTTGCCCTTGCGATTTTGACACCGGCAAGCAGTCTGTCGATATGATCGAGCAGTTGACTCTTCTGCTTGGGAGAAAGAGCTCCACTGCTTGTCGCATGTGTCCATTCTCCGACAACCGCATCTACTTGAATGGTATCAGCTTGGCCGGGATGTTCTTTTGTAGGTTGAAGTTTTACAAGAACATCATAAACTTTCTTTGTCCGGACCCTTTTGACAGGATCAGCAACCCAGATGCCATCCTTGGTTTTATCCTTATTCCATGTCTTTGCAGGATCGAGCGTTGGAATTTCGGCATAAACTTTGCGGATGCGATCGAGAACATTTTCCATCTGCACAAGGAAAATTACCGGTGCTTTTTCAATGATAGTCTTGACTGTTCCGTCGGACATTTCGACAATGACATCAGCAGCAGCCAGTTGATTTGCACGTTCTTTTTGAAGAACTGCATCGATCATTCTTATGAAATGATCCTGAGCATAGGAAAGTTTTGCAGCCACTGTAGTAACCATAGGGACAAATTCTTCGTCCGGAAGGTCCTTATCATCATCCTTCAGGGGATGATAACTTTTCCGAGATTCCTGAAAATGGCTGGACTTCTGGTTGAAAGTCTTTGCCGTTTCATCGAGAATTTTTGTGAAGACATCTTTGATGTCACTTTCGACGGCGAGCAGTTCGTGTAACTGACCCATTGTTTTCCTCCTTCATCTGTAGTTCTTCTTCAACTTTTTGTTCAAGCTTAAGATAATCTGCATGTTTGTTGCAAATAAAATCTACATGCTCATGAAGTTGTTTACGCAATATTTCTATATCAAGGGCTTGATATTGATATACAGGGAAATGCACTTCATTTGTGTTATTTATGTATTCTGTTTTTTTTCCTTTAATGCGATAGATTTTCTTCAAAGGGTAGACAATAAACTTCCAGACTTCATCTATTAAAACATTTCCTCGAGAAACTTGAGTACGTGTTTTGCATTTGGTGCCCCGTGGCAATATGCCGACAGAAATCAAGCTGTAAATTTTATTTTTCATTTACTGCTCTTCATGTGTTCGAATTCAAAAGTATGTATTTGTAGATATTCGTTATATTGCGAAAACCAGATAGTGATCCATCCTGATTGATTCGTAAACAATTGAACAATGCCTGTATGGATTATGCCCTCAAAAAATCCTCCTGCTGCAGAATTAAGTTTTACTTTCTTGCGAGTGAATCTCAAACCATCTGTTGGACTGTGGGATAAGTCAGATATTTCTATTTTACTTACTAAAAATCTTATACTTGTAAGATATTCTTTAGCACTGATCATATTTACTCCAACATTAAATCATAAATACTGAGTGGGCTTAACTGATTTTCTTTGTATTGTCGGCTTGAATTTTTCTCATTATTTTCGTGATCTAGCTTGTTTTCTTCAAACATCTTTGTTAACTTTTCAATGTGCTCTTTTTTAAATCTCTTTTGCTTGAGACTTTGTACCAATGCATTAAAATGATGATCATAATGGTATCGACGTCCTGCAAGCATTAAAAAAGCTTCTAGTCTCATCAACAAAGTGAGCTTCTTTGATTCTTTTGCCTGATGCAATTTAACATGTAATTCTGCTAATTGTTTTAGTTCTCCTTCATGCATCATTCTACTCAAATCATGATGTATAGCATTTTTTGATAAATGTATTGTAAGCACATCCCATTTTTCTTCTTGATAAGGATAATAACCATCATAAATGAACTTTAAGATGTTGTTTAAAATGTAAGCACGTGCATACAAAGGGTTTTGCGAAAAAACTCTAAAACATTCGCCATGAATATTACTTGTTACTTTCGATAATTCGCTTAAATCTGAAAGAAGCTCGTCATTATATCTTCTTAAGTAATAAATAATTTGTTCGTTATAAGCATACAACTCGTAAATATTAGCAAGTTCTATATCTGTTTGACGTAATAAACCTATTATGTCAAGAAACCCATCAAAAGCATCAAAAAAGTTTTCAGGTTTTTGAAAACCATCTGTTTTGTCTTTGAGCAAACCTTCGCAATGATGTGCAATAGCAATTCCCCATGGAGTTGTTGTATCCCATCTAACTGTATTTGTAGCACTTGAACCCATTATCCAATGTGCTGAATTACTTGTAGTTCCAAGCAATGCATGCCACAAACTTTTCGTCAAATTTCGAAGCTCTACATCTTTGATTTCGTCTACTAGACTAACCATTTTACTGATTGTCCAATAGAGTCCCTTTATTCGTTCTTCATTTGACAGACTCATTAGTTTTTTCCCCTTTTAGATATTCAATGCTTACACAACAAAAAATAATCCAGCATAATGGACCGTAAATAATTAACCAGAATATAGTTTGTTTTTTGTTTTTAAATTTTGTTTTAGAAATTGCTGCTAGAAAATAACCTGCAACAGACCAAAAACATAGAATCCCAACTAAACGTCTAATCATCTCTTCCATTTTTGTCACTCATTATAAAAACGAACTTATTTAGATTTTTATATTGTCGCATACAATAAGGACAAAAATAAGCTTGATAATTTTCGAAATCAGTGTAGCCGCAATCTTGACAAACGGAAGCGTCCAGCATTATTTGCTATAATGTTTGAACTTATAAGGGCAGTATTTAGTTACGGGACATTCATCGCAATAACCTGGGTTTCTTGATTGAACTAAAATACAACCCCAGGGAGTCTTATCTTCTGCGTTCCAATGTCTATCCACGGGAACATGAATAGCAGCAAGACTACAAAGTTCTTGCAATTGTTCTCTATTTAGGCTTCTTAAAAGTTGGGCTGATTGGAATATTGAAAACAGTACTAGAGTTTGTGCTTCTTATAGCAATCGGTTGTTTCCTTGTTACATCTAGCATACAACACAATAAAAAGCTTAATGATTTAAAAGCAGGTATAGATAGCATTCGAATCGAAACTGAAAAACTACATAGACAAATAGATTCATTGAGAACAAAAGAATAATGCAATATATTTTAACTCAAGAAGAGCTTGATACACTAACTTCAAAAGATGCTCAAAATGAATGTGTGTAAAACCTGGAAACATTATTTGCAAAACAAAACCCAAAATACCAAAAGGTAGACAAACAAAAAATATTGCAGGACCTTGCCCAGTAAATTTCATTTTATTTTCCTGTTATTGGGCACCACCACCACATCCCAAATGTTGGAGTAGGATTTGTTCTAACATTGTAGATAGGGCACGAGAGGGAAAACGAAGTCTTACCTATGGAGAAACCTATGCCCCCAGTCAGATCAAACTCGAACCCCTTCTCGCGGACCGATGAATTAGCATAATCACCGTCATGCATATAATACCCAGGATTAAATTCGATAAAAACATCTATGCCTTTAAATAATTTAACTATTGGGCTCAGAACAGCATAAATTGCAGGTTCTTTATAATAATCATAGGCTACTTGAACTGCAGCATTTGCTTGGAAACCAAATCGATTGTTCTCCCAAAGGAAATGATATTGAGGAGAAACATACCATTGACTTCCTCTTAATACGAGTATGTTGTTTTTTCCAAGGTCATAACGCACCATAGCTGAAAAATCGACAGATGTTCCTGTAGATGTTTTCACCATAGAAATATGTGACCAGATATCTGTATTTGCCGTCATACCATAGACAAGGTAGATGTCTTCACCGACTGCACCTGAGCCATCAGAATAAAGATAGGGATTGAGAACAAACATTTTGTCTCCAGCCATTGAACCAATAGCCGTGTAACTATACGAAAAAATTGTAGAAACAAATAGACAAATTAACAGAAAACTCTTAATCATGATAACCGCCTTCAGCTTGTATAAGTGCTTCATGAACTTCTTCTGAAACATAAAAGAAGTCACCTGATATAGTTCTACAACAATAATTATCTCCTATAGGATTTCGAGAAAAACTTTCAATGGTATCTGGTGCTATTTCGAGCACGTCACTATGACAGCCATTATCTGTTGGTCTTAAGATCCCTATTATCATCTTTTTCATAGGTCGCTACTGCCTTAGTATTTTTTCTATCTATTTTTTTAATATGGTACCCAATTGGTGCGCTTGTAAGCAAAAACATGCATTCTTACATTTGCGATATCAGGACCATAGCAGAAAACAAAAATAATAAAGACAAACAGGCAAACAGTAAAATTTTCATTTTTCGCTCCACATTTTATAAATATTGCCAGCATAAAAGTACTGGCAATATTTGTTTAATCAGATAATCTGTACACCAAATGATTTAGCTGCAAGGATTGCATGCCCGAACCAGAATTTAAGAGTTGTTTCTGGGAGCTTTTTTATAAATCTTTCAATCTCTTCATGGGTTGCAAACCTGAACTGGTTTTCGCAAAGTGTATCGTTTGTACCAAGACAGTATGTTGCTTCCTCGGCAATGCAAAACAGATCGTTTTCGATGTTATTGAATGAAGAGTTACCATACAAATCGTCGGTGTCTTGTGCTACGCACAAAACAAACTCGTCTTCATCGATGGAATTATCTCGCCGATCATCCATCTCTTTGATACAGACAAGCAACGTAAACAATCCGACTTCGAGTTTGCGCCCGACTCTGTCATCTTCTTCGTTATCAGTATCGACTTGAATTGTTTCGTTAAAAATAACAGACATAAGATCGGCAAGGATTTCTTTTGTGTCGTCATCAACGTTAGCTCTTTCAATTTTGTTTTTGACAACTGTACCTTTTTCCGAAAGCCGCTGATCAGTATCCTGAATCATTTCCCGCCGCGGATTCATAGCAATACTGGCATCGGTACATTGTTGTACGATTTTTACTATGGCTTCTGTCGAATTCATAATGCCTCCATCTTTTTAATTTTGCGTACAATAGAAGTTGCAAGCTTCTCTATATCTTTTATGCTTGCAACTGTAATTACTGTTGAAATCTTTTCAATTTTATATTGAGTATCCAAATAAGTTTGACGTAGATCCTTCAAAGTTTCAAGCGACTGAGGCGACTTTCCCGTCCTCGCTTTTGCTCTTTCAAAACAAACTTCAACTGGTGTATCTACAAAAATCGTTATTTTCGGTTTTGGAAAGAATTTATGTGCATAAAATTCTTTTATAAAATCATAAGAGCCCGTATTGTATTTCAAACAATAAACAAGTCCACTCCAAATGTATCTATCGCAGATGAAGTTCTTCTTACTTGCTTCCCAACCAAGCTTCTCAGCAACAAGTTTCGATAGTGTAGTTTTACCACACCCATCAATGCCTTCAAATACAATAAATTTGTTCATAAGATTTCCTTAAAAGGAAGCAGTAGAAAAAACAAGTATTATGACAACAAAGCTCATCGCTGTTCAACAATGGAAACAATAAATATTACCCGCCAGGAACTCTTTACAACAAAGGTGGGTAGAGTTCTACAATGGCTGGAAGTCACCATGGTTCTTGTTCTTTTCGGCATTGCAAGCAATACCTATTCTACTGCTTCTTATTTACTTCGCTAATGGGGAAATCGGGCCCATAAGATCTTTGAAGTCGATCGGGAGCTCAATTTTCGTGGAAGCATTGACTTGTTTGATAGTAGCAGCAATCTCGAAAAGAGCATTGTTGATTGCTGTTATACGTTCATCGACTTTGACAACATCATAGAGTGGCCGTTTTTCTTTCTGACTTGTGTCTCTCCATGATGTTTCGGTAGCAGTTTCTTTTTCCAGCTCTTCAAGTTGCTTTTTTCTCTCTTTCAATGCTTTCTGCATCTCAAGAGCTTTACTTAAAGTCATGTTTTCCATATAGCCTCCTTGTTTTACTTTATAACTAAAAAAGGAGCTATATTCACAAGTTATAGGTAGGATTTTACGTCGTCGACAAGCTGCTGGAAATTTTGAGATTTACGAATTTCTGGGTTCCATGCTAAACCCATTTCTTTGAGGTCGAGTTGATGTGTTACCGTGGCGCCTTCTTTATCTTGTTCTTTAGCCATGATCCAGACTGTGTCAGCAATTGCCATAGAATTTTCAAGATCGTGACTAACTATTATAAGCGTATTGAGTTCATTAAGAGCAGAAATTCTATTGAGAAGCTCAATTACTTTGTCAACCATGATAGGATCTAAACCTGAAAAAGGTTCATCTAACAATATAAATTTATTGTCAGTGAGCACTTGTTGTATAATGCTTACGCGTTGACGTTGCCCTCCGGACAATTGAGCAGGATATTTTTGAAGATGTTCTGCAAGGCCAAAGTCTTCGGCATGTTTCAAAATCAGATCTTTCTGCTCTGCTTTGCTTCGTTTGTAAGAAGAATGTAGTATACCTTGCCTTAGATTTTCAAAGATCGTTCTATGATCGAAAAGAAAATAGTTTTGAGGGACAATTCCTACTTCTCCAGGCGAAACTTTATGTTGATCTGGGTATACCCAAACTTGTCCTGTAGTCGGTTTGTTTAACCCAGAGAGTATTCTAAATAACTGTGTTTTTCCAAGACCTGAACGCCCTATAAGAGCTATTACTTGGCCCTGAATCGAATCTGGCCGAGTGACGTTTCTTATTTCAAAACTAATATCCCTTAGAATAAGTTTGTCTCCATATTTGAGACTGATATTCTCAGCTTTAATCAGAAGCTCTTCAAGAGCGTAAATTTTCTTCATTTGAACTCCATAGATAGTCCGGTAACTGGTATTGAAGGATTTATGTCATCATCACCATAGGGACCTTCAACGTGGTTCCAGTTACCGAACATAGTTAATCACTTTTTGCACATGAAAATCATATGCAGGTCGTCGTTTTCCGTGATGAACAGTTCGTGACAGATAATCCGTTCGATATTCTTGACTGCTGCCGCAATATCCTTTTCGTTCTGTTCGAAAACCAGATTGGGATCGAGCTGACCGATTTTTGCGGTATGCAGAATTACCGGATAATGTTCATCATCCCGATAACCGAGAGACATGATCAATGTCTGGGATTTCTCGAGAAATTCGACGCCGATGCTTTTGGGAGCGACCTTGTTTTCCGAGACCCATTTTTCGATGTTCCCGAGAAGTTCACGAAGGTCCGTGTCTGAAGTATAATCGGTGGCGAACAATTTGAATTTCCCATGTACCTGAATCATAGGATTCCTTTCATTAATGTTTTAAGGTAAATCATTTTGCTTTCCCTAATCTACAATAAGGAAAAAGCCAATGACGAGATTTTGCTAGCAATAAATCGATTAACATTCCTACTATAAAAATAACGATGAGAAGAGCAAATACTTTGGGCAGGTCAAGGTACTTATTTGCCTTTAAGAGCATAACTCCGAGCCCGCCCTCTGACATGCTAGTACCTTCAACCATAGTAATCATAAGCCAGGATATTGCAAAATTCTGCCGTTTTACTTCAATCACTTGGTCAGCTCTACCCAAAATAATTACTTCATAAACAGTCTCCCAGATCCCATAACGAAGAGTCCTGCAAAGATCATATTCATGAGTCTTGATTTCAGAAATAATAGCCGTAAGCGATGTTACAAAAAATGGAACAATACCGAAAAGTAACAGACTCATTTTCAAATCACTTCCATTTTTGGTTACCAATGTGAAGAGAAAAATAAGACCTGTTAAAGTAAGATATCTACATTGCGTAACAAATTTCGATATTGGATTAAAAGCTGGTATGACAGAAAGGTATGCAATAAATAGAGCAATCGCCATTGAAATCAGCATGCTTGTTATTGTCAATGAAAAACTGCTCACAAGATTTCGTACAAAATCTGGCTCACATACTAAAGCAATCATGGCTTTTCCGACTACAATGGGGCCAGGAATGAGACCTCCCCCATTAAATACATGCCATAGAATTAAAGCACCAATTGCTTCAATGACAGCAACCCCCATCCAGATGCGATGGGGGACTATTGCTAAAGGTTCCAATAAAGGAATTCGAAATAATCAGGGCCGGGAAGATTTGCATCATCAAGGAGTTTATAAAAATGTTTTTCGAATTTTTCAATATCCTCGGCATTCAATCCTGGAGGTTTTTGTGCCGGTTGGATTCGAGGAACTGCGAAAGCAGGTGTTGTTGGTGTTTGGAGATTCTGTGGAGACTGTGGAGTTTTAGGTTTTTCATCAAATTCAATAAGAGGAGACAAAATCTTTTTAAGTGTATTCATAAATTGATCCTTTTTTGACATGAGTCATGAATCATTGACCATACATTTCTATATCTTTTTTTTTCCAGATTATAAGAACAATTCTTTTAATTAGAAATTGTTTCGTGTTTTATTTCTTTGATTTTGTTAACGAAGAGTTTGAGACCTGGTAGAGAATCTATATGGTAAGACATAATGTATTTTTCTCCATCAATATCAGTTGTCCATTGTTCAGGTGCAGGACAACCACAATGCCCGACAACCCGAACATCCTTAGCCCCGACAGGATCAGCGTAAAGGTCGTTAGCAACATCTAAAGGTACCGGCCCATTAACTACCCAATAGTACCAGGCACGTTTGAAGATGAATGGTCCCTGTTCAATAAAACCGAATTTAGTAAATGGCACTTCAGTATTACCCAATCCCACGGTTTCAACTGGAATACCTACTAATTTTAATTCCATTTCAATAAAATAATCGCAAAACACATCTCCTGCAAGGTTCCAAAATCTATTATAATCTTTTCCACCAATTTCAAAGATTTGATTTGCCTGTTGTTGAACATGTTGCTCCATACAATCTTTATGGAAGTATCTTCGTACACGACAAAAAATCTTTTGTCCCTTCTCTATGATTATGTTTTTCTCTTTCTCATCATAGTTTAAATAATATCGACCGTCAGTTTTTTGTTTTAAAATTTCATTAAGTTCGATAATCGATAAACCGATGTACAAACCCGAATCTAATTCTATTGTTTCGTCGACAAAATGGCACTCTAAAAAATCCTGAGTTTCAATACTCCAGTTTTTTTGACAATGGAAACAATTTGTCGAAAAATGTGGTGGACTCCACATATATGTTGACATAGAAGACTCTATATGTCGAAAATCGTCTATTGTGACAACTTTTGGCACTCTAACTCTTTTTTCAAGTTTCCATACGTTCCCACATGTATCTAAACGGAGCGCACCGAATAAAACAAATTCTTCAAGTTCTTCTTTTCTAATGTAATAAGCGTCATGTCGATTACGCAACATTGTTACAAAAGTCTCGTATGAAGAAAAAGTCTGTTCAATCCCATATATAGTGTTGTATGTCTCTTTATTGATTTTTGAAATAAAATCAAATTTTGCTGTCATGTTTTTATCCTTTAATATTTTCTAGATTAGAAAGGTAAATCTTCACCCGGGATTTCTTTTTAAAGCAGGAGGTGGTTCTACTTCGCATTCATATTGAGAACAATCTTGTACAGGTATGTCTTCTAATCTAGAATAAAGTTGTTCACCATCATGAGGCAAATTAGAGTGAATTAAATAGTATTGAAGTTCTTCTTCAGCTCCTATATCGCGAATCACCGTTCTTAAAATTATATATGATATTTTTGACTTACATATTCCTGGCGTACCATCGTCAAAAAAATAAACAGGGTCACCAGGTTGAAATTTTAATTCAACATTAATCTCTCTTACAACAACATCGTCTTTTAAAAAATTGAATTTGTTTTTCATAAATACAAAGGCTGGTTTCCCAGCCCTTCCTAAATTAATTTCCGCCTTTAGGCACAGACATATCGAGTGTAAGATCCTTTGCAGTTTTTGCCATTAAGAGATCAACAAGCGCCGTCGCTCCATTTCCCCCTTTATTTGCATCACTACCCATTATAATAGTAGGCACTAATTGATTACCCTTGAGAGCTTCAGCATAAGTACCGTTAACCTGAATCCAGGCTTGAAGTTTCTTGTCCAAAGCTCCGTCAGCAGACATGATAGCACGTTTCTTTGCAGCTTCTCCTTCTCCCTGAAGGATGAGTTTTTGTTTCTCAAACTCAGCAGCTTCTTTTTCAAGTTTTGCAACTTCTTTCTGCTGTTCTGCTTCCGTAACTTTTTGAGCCTTGATTACTTCCTGCTCCCATTTTGCTTTTGCTGCATTGGCCTCACCTTCCTTGGCTACAGTAATAGCGTTCTGTTCAGCTTGTTTTGCTGATGCAATAGCAGTCTGAACATCCATAGCAATTTTTTGCTGTTGCTGAATTTGTTTTTCAACCGCATCATCGTATGGAAGGCTTGAAATCGCAAAGTTAAATGTACGAATTCCGAATTCTTGTAAAACCGCATGATCCTGACGCAAGAATTGTCCAGAAGAATCTTTTGCAATTTCAACAACAGTAATAGTTTTTTCAGAGCCAGTCAAAGGATCTGTTGTTTTGACATCCTTTTGCAAAGTTTTATAAACTCCATTTTGAATCTGATCTTCAACATAACTTAACAGGTAATTCCTTTTTTCAGCGAATGATTCTTTCGAACTCATCAAAGGACCTGTCATGTAAATCGATTTATTGACGATTGTCTGGATGAGTTGCATTTCAATAGCTTTTTGACTCCCAAAACGAACATGTAACTGAGTCAAATGTTCATTATCTATAGGCATTTCATATTGGATCGACCCGATCATTTTTCCGTGTCCGCCATCATTGAAACGTACAGGTATTTCGAATGCGTAACTTTCGCGTTTGTCATACTTAGTCACTTTGCCGAAAAACTGAGCCTTGATTCCTGGCGTAGTGTGCCAGGTAAGTTTTCCAGCGATAGGGCTTTGAACCACCATGATCTTACTTGCGTCGAGATTTTCGGCAACATTGAACGACATGAAAATAGCAATTAGTATACCGACAACGGCAAGTACTGCTCCCAACGTAGCACGCATAACTCCTCCTTTGATTGTGAATTAATCATCATCAGCAATGGCTGACATTTTTGGATTACTTGATGTTTCCCTTTTTTTGTTTTTAATTCTTTTTTCGATATTTTTTTCAATAGTTTCTTGTTTGAGCTCAGCTAACTCGTCCTTTAACTTTTCTTCTTTTCGGAACATTGGGAACAATTTTGTTCCTCGTATAATAGGAATACTTACTTGCGTAATCAATGTCCAGCCAAGGGTAACAACGATTAAAACTTCAAAAGCAATTATAAGTATCATACAAGTTCCTTTTTCTTGTGTATAAGTTTCTATATTTTTCAAGTTCAAGTGAAAAAAATGTTTGAAATAGTTTTTAAAACACCAGTTTAAGATATAATATTAACTGGTGGGGATTAATCTATGACGGTCTTGAAAGAAGAAGTTACATCTAGATTGCAAACAATGGCGTTTTTACTTGATGCTATTTCGTCTCTCCATAATGCTGGAATAATATCAGACGAAAAAGCTTGTGAAAAAGCAAATTGTTATATTAATCACATCGATGATGTTATGAAAATAGCGGAAAGTGAAATAGAATAGGAGCACATATGAGTAAAAGGGCAGCAGACCACGAAAGATACTTGGGAGTTATACATAGTATAGCTAGAGCAGAAGAACTTGAAGAAAAAGATAAAAGGAAAGAATTAAACAAACCCGAAATCAAAAAGACATGCTTTAATTGCGGGAAAAAGAAAAACTGCAGGAAATTCAGTGGAAAACTTACTTATGATGGTTCTTATTCAATTGGCGGCGATACACACAGTGAAGCTTGCGATAAATGGGAACAAGTAAAGAATATAGCAAATGACCCTAAAAAAGTCAAATCATTATTGAAACAATTTTCGAAGCTTAGATAAGACATCTTTTGAAGACAACTCTAAAGCCAAAAAATGCTTTACTAAAGTTTGTTTTGGTTTTGAACACGTTTCTTCTTTAAATTCACTCAAATCTTCAAATCTTGCTATAGTGTTTTTACCCGCATGTCCATACTTAACAAGTAATTCTTTATAAATCTCTATTGCTTCAGAAATTTGTTTGCTATCTGTTATAGTCGAAAAACTCCCTCCAACATTTGCATCAAATCTTACATTACCTCCACTTGGAGGATAATAACTCATAAAAAACCAAGAAATGTTTCCCGATAAGTCTCCACCACGTGCTGAAGCATCAAACCGCCAATCTTTGCTTCCTGTTAACCAACAACTATCATTTGTGATCTGTATGAACCAAACATGATCTTCATCGTCAAATTTAATATCACAATTTTGTGTATTAGCTTCTCTTTGCATTTTGTGTAGAATAGGTAATACTTCGCCTGCTGGCATTTTTCGTATATCACACATCATGATCTATCTGCCTCGTATATTTGTTCTATATCGTAAGTTGACTTGTCGAAATACTTAATCACAATTCGTTTCCATAAACGATAAGGCATTTTTCCACGTCGAACTCCCAAACCATTACATGCACCACATTTTGGAGAATTTTTCGAGTCATAGTATCCAGAACCGCCACATGCGGAGCAGATCTTGACTCGTTTCATTTATTATACCACTCAAAAGTTTTTGCTACTATAAAATCGTTATTGGATAATTCGATTTTAACAGTAACAATTTTGTGGCTTCCATCTGAAGGAAGGAAATCATTAGTATACCCACTACCCATAAAACTAGTCAAGATTTCATTTTCGACAAATGATTGCCGATACTTTTTTTGCCATTCAAGATCAAAAACATAATCATATTCTGAACGAGCAAAAGGCCCAACTCGATAAACCGAAGAATCATTTGTCTGAATAGCTACAGGGAGCAAACCATAATAAATATTCCCATTTAAGAAAGGACATTCGTATTTTGCTGATTGTACGAGCAAATCTTGATCGCGGACGTCAAGTCTCCGTAAAGTGAGAAAAGGGTCAAAATGCCCATAGAATGTCAATGGAAACATTAACGACTTAACATCATCGAATTCAAAATAACTATGGATCAATCTCCCGTTGTCAAAAATGAAATCACCAATTTCAGGTTGAAATTTCTCCTGTTGTTGCTTGACCGTTATCATTTTGAATTCCTTTCTCTACATCATTTTTTCTTGCTCGAGCTTCTTGATCAGCTTTTTTCTTTGCTTCTCTATTTTCTTTGATCATTTTCATCACTTCTTTGATTGATGCGTTTATCTCTCTGTTTTTTGCACCCAATTTCTTCAAGTTACGCACGACTTCAGCCATTGAATTTCTCCTATAAAAAGGTTCATAAAGGATATGTCCTCTTTATATACTCAATGGCTTGATCTCGAGTAAACAGTTTCTCTTCTAATTGCTGGTCTTGTACGTCGTCTAACATAGTTCTAAATGTAGGCCCCTTGAGATAACCCATAGAAATCAAATCGTACCCTGTTACAAGACGGGGAAGCTTGTCGAGCTTCACAGTCTCTGGAGTAGCTTCAAAATCTTTGAGTTTACTTTTCATAAATTCATAATGCTCAAGTCCACCATGAGATGACATGCAATCAACCCTATGCAGCTCAAGATGCTCGTAAAACTTGGGCAAATTCATAAACCGCTTGAGCTTAGAAACTCTCATTTTCTCAGCTACAGGAAATTTCATGTGATGCTCGACCATAGAAACAACATGATCTACGAATTCGTTCGAAAACTTGAGTCTTTTGAGAATCTCTTCAGCCATGTATTTCCCCTTAGAATCATGACCACTAAAACGTATTCGATCCTCAAAAGTTTGAGTTGGCGGCTTACCAACATCATGGAGAAAGACGCCCCATAATAGAGTATCCGAAGCATTTTCAGGAAGTAATCCGAGGGCTTTTATGGTATGCTCCCAGACGTCACCAGGATACATTTTGTATTTTGATGTGTCTTGATGATCTGGGTTGTTGATGTCAAAAGTTTCGAAAGGGCCAAGATTTTCATTCATTTAAGATATTCATTTCTAATTGAATCATATTCTACATAGTCTGAAATTAGAAAACAATCAACACTAAAACCTATGTATTTAGGTGTTAGAGTAAATTTAACTAATTGTTTTTCATAATCTAAGTTTTCATGTAAATAAACATTAGAACTTATTTGGGCATTTCTATTAATAAAGGTATCAACAATTTCATGACTTGAATATTTTAGTATGATATATTCAAGATCAATAACGGGTAGAATACCTATTTCTGGTAGACAACCAATTCCCGGTGTTTTAATTGGAACAGTAACACTATGTGCTGCTGCAAGTTTTCTTCTATCTAACAAGAATGGTTTAGATTTTCTATCTTTAATTGTGTCTAAAATACTATCAACAATAAAACCATTAATTGTAATGTATGTTTTAATTAAATCACAAGTTATTAATAATCGTTGACAATTTATATCATTGACGAAATAATAAGAAACATGGTTGTAAATTTTAATAGTATCAAAAGTCTTATTAGAATCTTGACAATAAAAACCTAATGCTTCTAAATAGTACTTTGTTTGCGTTACTTCATCAAGTTTATTGTTCCAACATGTATCTTGTATTTCTTTTAAACGATCATTATCAAATTCTTGTTCTTTTTCTTTTTCAATAGTATTGACAGGACGAATACAATTAAAAATGACAAAACAGATTATTAACAGATATTTAAAAAGTCTAAACATTTTTGAATTTCCCTTTCTTGATTGTTTTTATAATCATGTTCCCAAATAATTAACCCTTCAAACCCTTTACTTATTGCTATATCGTGTTTTGTTTTATCAAACTGCCATATTTGTTCAGCAGTTAATTGGGTATAAGGGTTCGGTTTATCTGTTTCGCAATAAAATAATGGGTTTGCGTGAAACTTGTCTCCATGGAACTCAATAAACTTCTTTCTAGTGATATTGACAAAATCAAAATTACAATGTGAAAGAAAACAACTGTGTTCATGATTTAATTCAGCAAAATAGATTTTTTCGTTTGTCGGAAAATTCAACTTATTATAAATTTTCCAACAAAATTCTTGAGAAATTTTAGAATAATTCTTTTTATTCTCTTGTTTGTTATAAATTCTAAAATATGAAATTCTCGATATATTTTCTGAACGTTCTTTATGTTTTTGTTTTCCAATTTCTACACCAAATTTTTTTATAAACCAATCAAGAGTAAAAACTCCCTTAACAGACTCTGAAATTCTGTTTCTCTCTTCTTGAGTTCTCTTCCTGTGCGACTGAGTTTGGAATCTTTTTGAATTTTTTAAACCCAACACAATCTTCGCTTTTGTTTCCTCTGATGTTGCTTTTCTTGAATAAGTTTTTCCTGTTGCAGCATTTGAAAGATTTTCTCTAAATTTTTTATATTTTTTTGCTCCTACGTCTAGCCCATAAACTTTTATAAAGCTTTTTAGACTTACTTTGTCGCCTCCAACTTTTCCAGCTCTACCATTGAATTTTGAAGAACAAGAATTTGAGCAAAATTTTCCATTAAGAGAAGTTGTTTGATATGTTTTTTTACATTCTTTACAGATTTTTTCAAAAACTTGTATGTTTTTAAATTTGGGATGCTCTAAGTGCCAATATTCAAAACACTCATTAGAGCAATAAAGACTGCGAGTACCAGTTTTTAAAAAAGGTTTTTCGCAATATCGGCAAAGAATTTCTTTAAACATAGCATTTCCTTTTTAAAGAGAAATGCTATAAAGGCAATGCTAAAGAGCATACTATTCTTGCATTATCTTTCTGACTCTTGCACCCTCAGGGTGAAACTGTGGCGGTTGTTCACATCCAACCATTGCTGTAACTTCAGGTAAAATCTCTGAAAGCAAACCTGTACTAAGAAGCAACTCAAGAGCTCTTCTTTTGTCTTTTACCCTGAGAATTTTTGTCGTTTCGTCAGCAATACGTTCTGCTGAAACAGAAACAATTTCATTTGCACGTTGGCATACAGCAAGATATGTATTGGGTTCGATTTCAAAACCCAGCCGAGCAGCAAACCGAATAACGCGCATAAGACGCAGTTTATCTTCTTTTATCCTGTCATCAGGGTTTCCTATGAGCCGTATTATCTTTTGCTTTAAATCAGTCTGACCACCCACGACATCAATAATTTTGTCAGTTAAGGGGTCATAAAACATACCATTGATCGTGAGGTCTCGTCGCCTTGCGTCTTCCTCTAAAGAAGCGAATTCTATCGAGTCAGGGCGCCGTCCATCTGAATAAACTCCATCGGACCGAAAAGTTGCAACTTCAAATTCTTCTCCATCAACAATAACAACAATGACACCAAAAGCTTTTCCGACAGCTACAGTTTTGGGAAACAGAGCTTCTATTTCATTTGGCCTTGCATTAGTGGCTATATCAATGTCATTTGGCTCAAGACCAAGAAGATAATCCCTTACACACCCACCTGCATAAAGAGCTTGGTAGCCTTGTTCAGATAAAATCTTAATTATTGAAAGAGCTTTAGAATTCATGTTTTCTTTCTAATTCGTGATTTGACATAAACGGAATAATGCAAATGCTATAAGCACACCTAAACCAAGCAACACAGAAGAAATTAAAAATATCAGAACAACTGGGTGTTTCAACTGTATGCCTCCAAAACGAGTTGATAAAGAATCACTTCGTTCTTTTTGGCTTTGTATATTGCTTCGACTAAAGCACTGGTTTCTGTGACGTCTATTATTTCTCTATTACCAAAAGAAAGATACTTTATTGTCGAAGGTTCATCAGAATCATGATCAGTCCAAATGCAAGTCTGAAGGCCATCAACATAATGATGCAATTCTACTATAAGAGCTTCAAGTTTGACTTCATGAAGAAAAACATCGCTGAAACCCGATCCTTCAGAAAGTTCTGCAGAAAGAATGCTTGCATGGTTTGTGTTTAACTTCACATGCTTCAGTTCTTTATCGTTTGTGATAATCATTTGTTTTCTCCTACTTTATTGTACTCAATTCTTTATTTAGCTCTTTATGAGCTAAAGGTACGACCCTTTTTATTCCTGCCATGACTAAAGCGACTCTAGATCGTATGAATGATGAATTAACTGAAACTCCAGTAAATGTTCGTTTATCAAGCAAATATGACATAGGGATTGCATAATTAGAAGCCCTCCAGTCAGGGTTTGCTTTTTCAACTTCTTTATAAAGCCTTTTGACAAAAGCTTTCAACTTTTCAGGTTTGTCATCCATTAGATCGTTATTTCGATAGAAAAGAAGTTATCTGCCATTAACCCAGAAATGTTTTTACAACATTAATACATAATTCATGAATTGCTTCACGGTTAGGCGATTTGGGTAAAGTAGAAGTTTTATAAATATCAGCAAGAACAACATCTTGTTCTTTTGCATATTCTTCAACTTTTTCAAAAGGCCAACCACCATTTCTAATAAATTTAAGTTCCTCAACATCTATATTGGTTCTGTCAACATGTAAAGTACTTTCAAGTAATCCTTCTTTACCCATTCGAAGCAGTCTTACAAGATGCATTGCATGCTTGGTGTCATAGCCAAACTTTGCTTCTAAGTCAGCTCTTTTGACATTACGTGTCTTTTGCCAGTTTAAGTATTGTTTCCATTCTGACATTGCATTATGAAAATTGAGTTCTCGTCGTGCTTGCTCTACATATTCATCTTTGATATACTGAGAACCCAATGAAGTAAAAGCATGACATTGCGATTTCAAACCTGCTTGCAACCATTCCATTGCAAAAGTTCGTTCTTCAGGTATAATAAAGCGTGTAAGCAAAGGAACAATATAATCACCATAAATTCTGTCGAGTTCAGCAACAAACGACTCTCTTTCCGATTCAATAATAAGTTCAAGAGCTGCTTGACAAACAGCTTTGATTTGTGATGTAGGGAACATGGGTGTATCAGGCAAATCAAAATCAACCCGTTTAGGTTCTGCTTTTAGAGGGTTCAAAAGAAATTTTCTATGTGTTTTGATTCTATCAAGTTGAGCAATTGCATAACCAGAAAACGTGTAGCGCATTCTTTTTGATAAGAAAAGCGTTCTATTTTCAAGAATTTTTTCCCAGACAGAATGCATTTGAACAATACAACACTCCGGTGTAAAGAGCAAATCAAGCATGTTTGGGTTATTGTCAGCAACAAGTGTTAATGCTTTTCTGATTTCATAAATAGTTTTGTCAAGTTCTGTATATCCTTGAAATTGTTCAACTCTTTTTTGCCCAAGAAAATATTCGTATATCCAGGGATCATGACGCCTGCATAATCTGTGTCCGAAAACTCGTTATGGGTCCCATAAGCTTGAGACCCAACAACACATTCAAAAATCGTATGAGCTTCTACATATTCAGGTGTCATTTTCTTCCTCGTCTTGAAGTTCAGCAATTATTCTGTTTATATTGTCCATCAATGTTTTTTTGTAAGAGTCGCTTGCATCATGATCTAATAAAGAAGTAATTGTTTTTAACTCGTCATATTTTTCAAGTTTTTTCTGTAACTTGTGTTTTTTTTCAGGGTCATGAGTTTTTTCCATCAAACCTATTAGAATTTCGCGTTGTTTATTATAATTTTCGTGTGAAAATTTTTCAACAATTTCAGACATTTTTTCGTGATCATCAGGATAATCCATGACATCAATTTCGCTCAATTTAAAATACAAAGACTTTGCTGCAGGATTACACATTGCTGAAGCTATCAAATCAAGAAGATTTTGTTGTTTTTTAAGCATTCTAGTAAAATAGAAAAGTTGAAAATCCAAATTTTCTATCTGTTTTTTTTGATAGAAAATTATGATTACAACAAGAATAAGCGCGACACTAATTGAAATACGTTCTAAAAGATTCATTTTAACATCCTGAAAAAATCATCCTCGCTCAAAATTGTAATACCAAGTTGTCTTGCTTTTTGAGCTTTACTGCTCGTCGAACTTGGATCAACCATAACAAGATAAGTCAAACCTTTGCTGACGGAATCTTCCGCAGTCCCTCCATTTGCTTTGACTAAAGCCAACATGTCATCTCTGACATATCGTTTTCCATCCGGCTTGACTGCTTGAATTGCTCCCGTAAAACAGAAACTCATTCCTGCAAATTTATTTGAATCAACTTTTATTTTTTCAGGCTCCTTTATAGTAATACCAACATCAAACAAATTTTTCATGAATGTTGCTTTAGCAGCCAGACCAACTTTAATTTGGGATGCTGTTTTAGCACCTATACCTTTTATCTGGACTAGAGCTTCTTCTGTTGCTCCAAACATTTTTACAATATCATAACCAGCAGCCAGTAACGTTTGTGCTGTTTCTTTGGAGAAATTAGGCATATTGAGTCCAGCTATAAACTCGGGTAAAGTTATTGCCATTTTTGCTCTCAAATTCGTTACGATTTTCGTAGCTGAACGTTCACCTAAACGCTCAAGACCCGCAACTTGGTTGACTGTGAGTTTATAAAAATCAGCAGGTTCTTTCACAAGGCCATTTTCGTAGAGCATCTGAATAATTTTGGGACCAAGCCCGTCAATGTCAAGAACTTGAACCCAACGTTCAAGGTTTCCAGTTCCGAGCCCTGAGCAGGCATCATTGGTGCACATGAGAAATTTGCCCTGAATTTCAGCTCTACCACCACATTCAGGACAAACAAGTGGAACTTCAAAATCCTCTGTACCACCACCATGATTTTCAAGGAGATATGGAATTACATCATTTGCACGTTCAATAAGAACAGTGCAACCTTTTTTGAACTTGAAAGTTTTGAACATTTCGACATTGTGCAAGCTGCAACGACGTACAGTTACGCCACCCATGGGAGTAAGTTCAAGAATTGCAATGGGAGTAATTCTCCGACTGTTCCCTATATGCCACAGAACATCTTTGAGAATTGTTTCTTTTTGCATGGGCTTGAATTTCCAAGCGATTTTTGCTTTGGGATTGCCACCCAGCATACCATGCTTTTGTTGGATAGAAACATTGTTTGCTCGTATTACGAGCCCGTCAATATCATAGGGTAATGTCGCTCGAATTTTCGACTCATATTCATTAAAAACTTGAATTGCTTCTGCAATAGAAACTTTTTTCCAGAAACATGTTTTGAGCCCGAATCGCTCAATTGTCTGGAGCTTTTCTTCTTCTGTATTAAAAGTTATTCCTGCAATGTCATAGTAATAAATTGACAGAAATTCGACGTTTTCGCCAGTAAGAGTTTTCTGCAGACCTGTTGCTGTGTTCCTGGGATTTTTATAGTCTCTACCGCTTTTTACAAGCAGTTTCTCAAAATCTTCTCTCAAGATAAAAACTTCTCCGTAAATATTTCCAGTGAATCCAGGAATTGTTGCTCGAACATTTTGCATCTTCAAAACGTTTTGCAACATATCTTCACCTTCAACACCATTTCCTCGAGATATTGCTTGAATCAGATTACCATTGTCATAAACAAGATCGATTGAACCTCCATCCATTTTATCGAAAATGACATAGGAAGAATCACCAATTTCTCTCGTCCAAGCTTCAAATTCTGCTTGAGAATTGACTTTGTTGAGAGAAGTCATCTGTATGCGATGACTTGCCTTTTTCCATTCTGAAGCTGCAACTACTGGCGCCCCTATTTGATTAAGGTAGACTTCAACATCTTCAACCAATTTGGGATCAATGGATTTTTTTGGAAAAAGAATACGGTTATAAAGCGTTGTCAGTCGGTCTTTCTTTTGGTCATATTCAGCGTCAGTGATAATCGATTCACCTTCATTGTAATAAGAGTCTGATGCTTTCTGCAATAACACCAAAATTTCTTTTGCTTCATTAAATAATCTCATAATTAGTTATCTCCTGTTCTTCTATTATATCTAAAGCACGCATAAAAACAACCAAATAAAACATAATATGCCCCGAGAACCTCAGGGCACATTATAGGTATTAATAAATGTGTAATTTAATTAATATAATCTAATCTGCATTTTCAAAACAAGGGCAGGAATCTCGTAAACAGTCATAACATGTACTTACTTTTTTGCAGGTTTTACAAAGCGAGGTTTCCCAAGCGTTTTTAAAGTCACTTGCATGAACATCAACCCATTGTAAAAAATATTGTTCACTTGGTTTGCCATTATAATCATAGCGTAGATTAAAATTCTCTTTTTCACTTGCTAAATAGACTGATTTGTCTATTGCATGAATTTGTGCAGTAAGAAATTTATCAAGATCTTGCATATTGCACCCGCTAATGCTCTTATACACAAACTCCTGTTTTAATCTTAATTTTATACGTTTTTAATCAAAACTTAATTTTTATATGCTTTATTTTCTCGTATAAAAACTTTGCAAAAAAATGTCTTAAACTTCAATTAATGTTTTTTGAAAATCGTCTTTTTTGAGACAAACTTGCTTTTTTTCTATTTTCAGGATTTGAAAATCTAAGTATTTGTCTCTGACTATTTTGCTGGTTCTGTTCTTTAGTTCTTACTCGACCTTTCGTCTTTTGAACAATTTTTTGAATAATAGCATTTTTTTCTTCTAAAGACATAGCTCCCCAACGTTTTTTTGTAGCTTCAGAAAGTTTTTTTCTTGTTTCTTGTCCTACTGGAGGTCGTTTCCCTTTTTTTCTCCCAGTATTTGAATTGTTTTTCTTAAAAAGTTGGGGTACTTTGATTCGTCCTGATGCATAACCTAACTTAAGAGACATAGAAATCTTTTGTTTGACTTCTAATCTTCTTGCGGGATTCTTATCCCCAGACAATTTACCCTTAAGAGATTTTGATCTTTTTCGATTTATTTGGATTTTATCTGGATGGTTTGTAAATGTATCTCCCCCATCGCCACCTTTTGTTAGATTATATCCAATTTCTGGATTAAAAGATTTAAATACATCTATCCAAAATTTCTCTCTATCAGAAAGAATATCCCGTGAACATTCTTCAAGAATTTCTTTTTTAAAATTTTTTTCACCATATTTGATTATCGCTTGTTTTAAGACTTTGCCAGAACCTAAATAAGATTTTCTATTTCTTACATCTTTGCCAATGTAAATTTTCTTATTTACTAAATTTGTAGTTTTATAAATAACACACATTATAGAAAAATCAATTCAGTTTCAATTTGTTCATTTTCTATTTTAATCAGAACAAAAGTAGTTCTTTGCATTTGCCCAGGTTGTATTACTAAAGTTTTGTTAAGATTTTTTCGCCATACATTGGTGATTGAATGACTTTCATGTATATGGCCACAAAGAAACATAGTAGGTTGTTGTACCTTTATCCATTCATAAATAGATTTTGATCCCACACGCTCTAATCTATCATAGCCTGTAGGTGTTCTTCTACCACAAACGTCAAGTTCTAAGTTTTTGGGTGGCATGTGACATGACATTATAAGGTTTTTATGAAGAATGACTTCTTTAGCAAGATCTTCTTGTATTGTACTCTTTTTTGCTAAATATTTATCTATGTCAAGTATTTCTATACGCTTACCATCTTCTGTATAATCGACTCCATCAAGACAAAAAGGTCTCATCCATCCTCTATAGTCTAGTTTGCAAATTGACTTTAAAGCAAATGGGTAATCACAAACATAAGGATACGCTTTAAAAAGAAAACCTTCTATCTCAACAGGTTCTTCATTTAAGAGACTCCCAAATTTCCTGAATTCTTTTTTCATTGATACTAAATCGTCATTTCCGAAAGTCGCAAGAATTTTTATTCCATTGTCTTTTGCTTTCTGATAGAACTCTTTTAAGAATTTCTTTACAAAAGTCATTTGAATTTCAGGTAGATTTCGTCCTTTAGGAAGGATATCAGCACCCAGATGAATTATTTTTATTTGATGGTCAAGAGCATAAGATAGAATTTTCTTATATTTCTCTTGATCACCATGAAGATCTGTAGCATAAAGAAACAACATGATATTACTCCAGGGGGAAATTTATGCAAAAGAAAGAGCAAACAAATGTTGAGAAAATTGCTGCTCGTGGTCACAAACGTCTAGATGATTATTATAATAAGAAAATCAAGAAATCTAAATATAGTGAAATTCCTGATTATTTAAGAGAGGTTAGATACAACGATCCATCAAAAACTTAAAAATGATAACTATTTGAAGGTTTCCTTACTTTCATTTGCCACCAAACTTCGGGACAATCTTTCAAATTCCATTGAATTTTTCCGTTCTTGTTTTTCATGACAAGACCTTCATTTTCAGGATCTTTGATTACTTCATTATAGACTTCATGGAAATTGTTGGAAAATGTTTTTGCAAGCGTAAAATGCGTATGCTGTTCTTCTCCAAAAATGTCTTCAATCATTTTTCGACGAACTTCAAGCGTCTCCATGACTTGGATACCTTTGTACCAGTAAATGTCATATACATAAATGTAATGCTTGATATGTTTTGTTTTATGATGCAAAAGTTCTGCATCAATATGACAGCCCGAAGGGATTTTGAAAGAATTTAATTCATGAAGAAGCTCTGTGGCGGGTTGATAAGATAAAATTTCTTTATGACTGTTCCAGAAAACAAATCCATTGAAACTTGTTTTTTGAGAAGCTTCTGTTGGATCATTCCGAAGAGCTAATCTCGAACCATTCTTTTTTACTTCAGCCCACCAATCTGGATCAGCTGATATTTCAGTAAATTTCGTGCTGTCAACAGTGATAAGGACAGGTTTATTTGGATAAAAATAAAGCATGGGTAGTCAACCTCCTGGTAACTACCCATATCGTATTAAAATTTAATAACAGCCATTATTTAAATGACAATAAAGAATCTGTTTTCCCTATTATCATTGAATCGTTAATTTTATATTTGACATACAAAGAATCATACATTGCTTTTCTCTTGAGAACATTAGGTATAAAATCTGATGTTTCTTTTGCCAAAGCTTTTCTGTCCTTTGTATAATAATAAGCTTGCCATGGTCCACCATTGTAATCAGCAAGAACTACATCCCATTTATCATATTGAGCATAAAGCAAATCAAAAAGCTTTATTGCAAATTTTGTACTTATTGGGATATTGAAAAGCAAAGAGTCAGTATATTCAATACCAAAATGTCCAGCAAGTAAACGCCCAGTCGAGGGCATGATTTGATTGATCCCTCTAGCTCCCACTTTGCTTATTGCTCTTTTTCTGAAACTTGATTCTACATATTGTGTAGAAAGAATAAAAAATGGATCTATATAACTATAGTTCTCACATTCTTTCACTATAGTTTCAGCTATAAGATAAGCTTCATCAAGATTTACTTGTTGACTTATTCGCTTCCATTCGCCAACTATTTGGTCTCTCATAAAGAGAATAAGTTTCATTCTCCTTGCAGACCAATCGATAGTCGACAATAAAAATTGATTTGTTTCTACATGTCTGCTAAATTGTTCGGCTTGAACTTGGCGAATTTTCACCATTTCTTGATTGAGGTTTCTTGTAATAGTGATAAGCAGATATGTTAAAGCAACAACAACAATAGAAAGAATTATTACAGAGACAACCCAAGCTGTTTTGTTGCTTTTGTGTTGAGCAAAATCATCATCGAGTTTGATCTTTTTGCGACCTTTATCGTTTTCTTCATCAGACATTGTTGTACACTCCTTGTTTGAGCCATAATGTTCACTTGTTCTAATAGGTAATTAATTTAGACCTACTAACCTTTCTAAGTTTCAATGGGTTGACCTTCCATGGAGAACAGCCGTTTGCAGCGAGGGAATGCGCTACAACCACCGAATTCTTTACCATTTTTTGTCGATACTCTAATTGCTATTTTTGAACCACATTTGTCGCAAACAACACCTTCTAAGTATCGTACTTCTTTTTTCTCTTTTGCAACTGGTTCCCCATTTTCACCTATTTTAAACATTGCTTCGCATTTATGCTTACCGTGAACAGTAAAACCTGCACATCCGTAAAAATCTCCATACTTACCAGTGCGTTTTACTAACTTATGTCGTTTACAAGTAGGACAAGTAATGTCTGTTGTTTCGCTTTTTTTCAAACTCTCTGAGCCCTGAGCAGCAACTATTCTTTTTCTTATCTCTTTAAAGAACACATCAACAGCTTCATGCCACACACGCTCACCATTTGCAATATCATCTAATTCTTCTTCAATACGAGCTGTATATTTCGTGTCCATTAACTCAGGGAAATTTACAACTAAGAAATCGCAGATTTGACAACCAAGCTCTGTTGGTTTAAATGATTTTCCATCCTTCTCAACATACGTTCTTTTTATCAATGTATCAATAATGCCAGCGTATGTTGAAGGTCTTCCTATACCCTCCTCCTCCAGCACCTTAACTAAAGACGCTGTATTGTAAGCTGCTGGAGGTTTTGTAAAATGTTGTTCTGTCTTTACTTCTTTTAAAACTAATTTATCTTTTTCTGAAATCTGTGGTAGTTCTTCATCTTTTGTATTGCTGTACTGTCCCCAGACTTTCAGATATCCATCGAATTTTATGATTTGACCGTTTGCAGTAAACGTGTGTTTACTTGATTTTGACTTTATTACTACTTTAGATGCATTCAATTCTGCATCACTCATCTGACAAGCTAAAAATCGAGCATAAATCGCTTCATACAACTTAAACTCTGCATCAGAAACACATGATTTCACTTCACTTAATTTTTTCTCTAAATGAGTTGGTCTAATTCCTTCGTGAGCTTCTTGAGCGACTTTATTTTTAGTCTTAAATGTTCGAGGCTTTGCGGGACAATAACTTTTCCCAAAATCTGAAGTAATAAGATTTCTAACATTACAAATTGCTTCATCGCTTATATTCAAAGAATCTGTTCGATGATATGTAATATGTCCACCTTCATAAAGTTTCTGGGCAAGAGACATTGTATGTTTCCCGTCCCAGTTAAAAGTAGATGAACAGAATTGTTGTAATGAAGACGTATTAAATACGGGATATGGTTGCTTTGCTTTTGTGGATTTAGAAACAGAATCCACATACCAATCAGCGAGAGCCTCGACTTCCTTTTGGATTTGAACGGCTATAGTTCCATTTGGTATTTCGTTTTCAGTTTGATAGAGGGCCTTAAGCTGATCTTTTTTTATTGTTAAAAATATGCCTGGTAATGTCCAATATTCTCTTGGTACAAATTTATCTATTTCTCGTTGTCGTTCTACAATAAGTCTTAGCCCTATAGATTGAACTCTGCCTGCTGAAGTGCCTGATTTAACTTTATTCCATAAAACAGGAGAAATTTTAAAACCAACAAGCATATCTAAAACAGATCTTGCTTGTTGAGCATGAAATAAATCCTTTTGCGAATCAAGTTGTATAGGATGTTCTATTGAATTTAAAATTGCTTTTTCTGTTATCTCATGAAAAATCACTCTTTTAATTTTTTTTCTATCTTTTATTGCATAATCAGCAATTAACCATGCAATAGCACATCCTTCCCTGTCGGCATCCATACCAAGATAGATTGTATCGGCGTCTTTTGAAAGTTTTTTTATTTCAGCAATAACTTTTTCTTTTCCTTCTATCGGAACATAGGTTGGTTCATAATTTTTATTGATATTTATTGCTGAATCTGTTCGTGGGAATTGATAACAATGTCCAACGCTTGCTTTTACAACAAAACCTCTTGGCAAAAAATTTTGTATTGTCTTGATTTTTCCAGGACTTTCGACGAGAAACAAATCCATTATGCCAACCTTCTTATCTCAGAAATTTTTTCTTTATATAATCTCTGAAACTGATAAAGAACTTCATATCTAATTTTAAAATATCTTACAATTTCTTTATGACAATCTCTAATATCTTTAATTTGTTTATAAAAGCTATAAACTTTTTCTTGATTTTCATACAACAAATCTATTTGTTTTTTCCGCGAAATAGGGAAAATAGTGTATTCATAAATACTACGATTTAAAAGCTTGTCAATTTTAAATATATTGTGTTTTATAAACTCTTCATAGCCAAAAATTCTAACAGAAATTTTTGGGTTAGAATCTTTAATGTCTTTGTGTTTTTGTTGCGTCTGCTTGTCGAGTCTGCCTTTGACTTCAATATATTCTTGCCACTCGAAAACAAAAAAATCAGGAAAATAATCTCTTTGCTTTTTACTTATTGAATCATAATACTTAAAAGGTTTTATTTTACTATGAGTTATAAAATCTAAGTTTTGAGACTCAAGCCACCAAGCAAATCTAATTTCCCAGGAACTTTGATAAAATTCGTTTTTAAACAAAAACCAAAGCTGGTTGTCGGATAAATTTTCAGATCTTTGTCGAATTCTTATTTGATTATTTTGTAAAATTGTTTTTAAAATATCTAACGTTAGATTGTATTTCTTATAAAGACTTTCTTGATTCATTCTTTTATTTGAATAGTCATCAATAAGTTCGACAACTTTATCTTTACCCAGACTATCAATGATAATTTTTTTATAATCTTTGTATAAGACATTATGTGTCGATCTTACATGTTGACTTAAGCCTAAAATATTAATTTGCTTTTTACAAATCAAGCATTGAACTTGATATGATTGGGCTCTTTTTCTTATATATGGAGTGTGTCTCATTACTTTATGAACAACATTATAAGATATGCTAAGTTTCTTTGCAATAGATTTCATTGAAATATGTTTTTGATACATCTCTATTATTTTCAAGCCTAATTCAGATTTAACAAGTTCAAGGCCATAAGTTTCAGGTTTGTTTATAGAAATTCCACAAAAACTTAGAAAACTTTGAACAAAAAAATCATCAAAATTAAATTTCTGACAGATACCGTTTTCCCCTCTTATAAAATTAGAATGATCTTTATAAAAATCAATTATCTCGATTCCTAGTTTATCAGTTTTTAAATGTTCAAAACACATGATCTTAAATTCTTGAATTGTCATATCATGGTTTTTTTCTAGATGATTATACAAAATATTTCGTTTGATTTTCAAGGAACATAAGGGACACAAACAATTTTCTTGTTTTTTAAATGGAAAAACTTGATTAATTAATAGAACATTCATTTTTATCTCTTAGGTACTTGATTTTATAATTGAAAGCACCTATAAAATGCAAAAAGAGATAGAGGTTTTTCTATCTCTTAGAATAATCATACTAGATTATATAACTCAATCTGTATAAAAATTGTAGAAAAGATTTGACGTAGAATTAGCTTTGTGGGACTATAGTAAATTTTGAAAACTTCGACCGGGACGGGTGTTGCTTTGTTATTCGTCTTTTTTGCATAAGCCATACAAGAGCATTTCTAACAGACCGTCGTTCTTGAATTTGTTTTTCAAGATTTATCCAACTACGTCGAATCAACGTTTTAAAAATTTGATCTGAAGTCATTGAACCTTCTGTCTTGAGAACATATAAAATTTTCTCAGACCAATTTCTGGGTTTGAATTCTTTGACAGATAGAAAATCTTCAAGAGATTTTTCAAGAGCGTCAACGCTCTCTGTAATATCAGGGATAATCTGAGTTATACGCAAAAACGCATCATTGAATGCTTGTATAGATATTACAAGTTGTTCGAGTTCTGTTACAGTTTCTCTTAAACTTTTTGTCATAACTCACTCCTATCTAAGATAGGAGGCAGGGGAAAAGAGTATCAATCTGTAAGAGGAGTCAAAGTTCTCCTCGAAAGGACTCTTAACATTCCCCTGCCCTCGCATACATATCGTTTTTGTTTTTTACAACAGCCATTAGATATTTTGACCAAAGGACATACCAATTAAATACCCACCCCCCAACCCTGTATTCCTGTCCATCCTACACTTCCTCTAATATATTCATTACCTGTATTTATGTTTTCTTGTTTTTTCTTTTTTTCAGGAGGAATATCTAACGACTTACCTGTAGTAAGAAAAACAAATTTATTCTTTTTATTCGGTAAGGAATTTGATTTTTCTGTTGACATTAGCTTGACTTATCCTCAATTTTATTTTTTCAAGAATTTCGTTATAAACTTCTTCCATAAAATAAGCATATTCTTTTTCGTCTAAATTCTTGGAAGTCTTCAAAGGCTCTAAAACTTGTATCCTTGAATTAATATCGTTCATCTGAGAAACTAATAAACCAGATAATGTTTTTGCTTGCACTTGTACTGTTTTCATTTTTGCCTTCAACGTATTAGATAACGTCCTTGCTGTCATCATCATGGAGCCACCTGAGTTTCCAGTTTACTTTCTCATTTTCTAAATTCTTTTTGATTTGTTCGTAACATTGTTTCATCCACTCAAACTCTTTAACCAAACGTTTTTCGGGTGGTAGCATTTTTAAAACTCTTGTCCAAAAAGCAAATTCATTATCAATAACTACTTTAAAATCAGCTTTATTTTTTACATATTTCCATTTTTGCTCTTGCACAAATTTATCAAATGCTTCACATGTTTCGAAAAACTTCTTATACAATTCCTGCATGTTATTTTTTATTACAAGTGCTTGTCAATTGGAAAAATTAATTATCAATAAGGAAGGAAAATTTACGTTTATCACGTCTTGTCTGTCTAAATTTCAATTCCTCTTGGATTTTATCCACAGCTTTGTTGTTCAGAACCTTCAAATCGTTAATTTCATTCTTTTTCAATTCTGCTTGTGTATATAAACCACCTGCTCTACTTTTAATATTAAGCCATTGTTTGTTTAATGAAATCAATAGGTCTTGTAATCTCGAATCTTCATCAGATATCTTTATTTCAACTCTATTTTTCCAAATACCCGTGTCTAAGAAAATTTGCAAACGTTGAGTAGCTTTCGAAGCAGTTCTTTTTAAAGCTTGTTTTTGTTGTTGTGTTTCTTTTTCGGCACTAATTTTAGCATTTTCTGCGTCAAATTCAATAGAATCATATGGTTCATAAGTGTTAGCCCAGTCTTCCCAAGAACCCTGTGAAAGTAAAGAAGAAATTTGTTTTATTTGTTTCCAAAAATCTTTTGTCATTGTATACTTTACATTAAACTGAGACATTTCTTTATTCTTTCATCTAAATCTTTTTCTTTAATCTCTACTACATTTTGCTGTCCAAACATTTTAAAAATGCCCAATAAATCGGTATTAGATTTCTGTCTCCATTGTGCATCAAAATGTAAGTCTGGTCTAACACCGTCATCCTTAGGCTCAACACTTGGATCTAGATGAAATATTATATCATATCTACTATTAAGATTCAACAATCTCTTGAATAAATAATTATATGCTATCAAATCTTTAGGATTCTCGAATAGGACAAGATCCATTGCAAACAAAAAACCAAGATATATAGGACTATCAGTTATCATAAAATCCGCCTGTTGTACGACACTGTCTTCCCATTCTATCTGTTTGCTAGTCACAATGATTTGTTCCCAAATGGTATCTATGGACCTATGCTTTGAAATATAACTACGGGCATACTCGCTGATTAGCTCGACATGTTTATCAATACATGCACTTGCTAAAGCTCTTGCTAATGTAGTTTTACCCGAACCAGGTATGCCCGAGATGCCAATTCGCTTCATGGTAATTTAAAAACAAGGGTTTTACATTTAAATTCAGCTTGTACTTTTATATCTTTTGCAGGTTGTTTTAATCCAAAAAACTTGAAAAAACCACGCACGTTTAAATAAGCATTCTTTTGATTTAACCCTCTTATAGACAATGGTGATTTATCAAAAGTAAGTCCAAAAGTAACACCTGCTTCTTTTGTTTCGGAATCGAACCACACTTGTGCTACATGATCATTTCGTAATTGAAGTTTTAAGATAATTGAGCGGCTTAAAAAGAGTTTTTCTTGTGGAGTCAGTCTGACTGTATAAATAGCAATTTTTCTACGATAAGGTTGGTCAAACAATTTCCATGTCATTTAGGATACACCACGACAGATTCATTTAAGAAAGTAACTTCTATCCCAGCTTGCTTAAATACATCTTCTGAAGCTGCTCCTTGATGGTATTTTTGCTTGCAAACAACACGTGCAATACCAACCTGAACTATACTCATAGCGCATCTCATACAAGGCGTCATTGTACAATACAAAGTACCACCTTTGAGAGAAACACCAATATGTGCAGCTTGAAGTATTGCATTCATTTCAGCATGGATAGTCCTGTGACAATGTTCGGACTTTGTTCCATCCTGATGAACTACCGTTTCAAGTAAATGACCAACTTCAGAACAATCAGGAAACCCAGAAGGTGCCCCGACATAACCTGTCACCAAAATCCTGTTGTTTTTAGTAATGACACAACCAGATTTCCCTCGATCACACGTCGCTCGTAATCCAATCGTATCGACTGTCAACATGAAATATTCATCCCAATTTGGCCGACTCATATACTCCTCTGCTTTCTAGAAATTAGTTTTGGTTTGCTTTCTTTGACTATTTCGTTAACAGTCTCAGAATCTGCCACACGTTTTTTTCTAGAAATCATTTTAATGGGTTCACCAAGTTCTAATCTAATAGCATTCGTCTCTGTTAAAGTAGCAGGTGTATCGTTCTTGAACAATTCTGTAAGTATCTCTTGCCTTGCTCCTTTCATTTTTCTCGAAATCAGCTTAGGTTTTTTAGGTTCTGTTTGTTCTGTTATTTCGGGTTGTTTTTCTGTTTGCAGATTGAATTTGCTCAAAGCATCATATCCTTCAGTGTTCTTTATTTTTGTGATATCTGACAAATAAAAAACATGATCAGAATATTTCTTGTTCTTTGCTTCTTCGAAATAAAGCTTACCTGAAACAAGATCGCCCTCTTCAATTTTCAAATCTTCTGCATCATTCAAAATACAATCATCTATTCTTGTAGTGCCATCATAAATTGTTGCAAAATACATGATATACGGTTTTTGTGTTTTTTTGCCTATTCCAGCAAGTCTTCTAAACTTACTCACAAAAACAATCATTGGAATTGCATTATTTCTACTCAAAGTCTTACCCTGAGCAGCAGCTTTTTCGACACCCTTTAAAGAATATTCTCTGTTTGTTGCTTCTTTCAAATCTTTTGAAACAATAAGACCTGTATGTTCAAATTGTTTTTGCAAGAAATTTGTCGTATCAATTTCTTCACCAATTTCTTTTTTGAACAACTCGACTGTATCATCAAATTTAATTGCTTCCGAATAAATAAGAGCTTTAATCACTCTTTTATTTACCACTCTTCTTGTTACTCTACTCAAAAAATCTTTAAAAGAAGTATAAGGTTGATTTTCTTGGATATTTGTAGCAGCCTTAGACCCTACATCTTTTATATGCCCAAATGCATAACACAAAGAACCATCGGGTTTTATTCTAAACATATCAGCACCTGAATCGTTTATGTCAGGTTTATTTATCTTTACATTAAAACTCTTTTGAATTTCTGTTACATAATTCTGAAAAAGATTTACTTTTTTGCCGTCTTGCATTGCTTCAGTATTTTCTGTGTTAGAAAGAAGAGAAGCAAAATACTCATTAGGATAATATGTTCTCAAATACATCATTATATAAGCCATCATAGCATAAGCGCAAGAATGGCTTCTATTAAACGAATATTTTGAAAAATTCTTCATTGTATCCATTATTTCTTCAATTCTTTTATCGTCATAATTTGTATTCTTATGACAACCTGCTCTAAACTTGTCCATCATATGATTAAACTCAGTATAATCTGTTTTGCCTTTAAATAGTAACTTGAAGACATGTCGAGACTCATCAGCTTCAGACAAAGTAAAGCCACCAAGTTCTTGGAATACTCTCATTGAAGATTCCTGGTACAGCATCATTCCATAAGAGTCAGCAAGAACACGTTCAAACGGATCCTGTTTTGCTTTCTCGTAATCATAATTTTCTTTATTTTTGAGATACATTTCTAAACCGCCTGCTTGTATAACGGCAGGACGATACAAAGCGTTTATAGCAACAAGATCGACAAATTTTTCAGGTTTTGCTCTTTTGACGAACTTCGTAATGTTCTTTCCTTCAAACTGAAAAATGCTAAATGTTCTGGCTTGATTGAATTGTTCAAGTACTTTGGGATCATCATCATTATCTATAATATCTTGTAATTTAACTTTGCCTTGTAATAATTTCAATGTGTCACTGATAATAGTGCAAGCATTTAAACCAAGAATATCAAATTTCATTAGACCAGCATCAGTCATTAATCGAGTATCACCACCTTCTGGGTACCCTGTTGCTATATTGTCACTAATCCGCATAATAGGGATGAATCGTTCTAGATTATCAGGTGCAATAATAACACCACCTGCATGCATTGAATAATGACGGTTTTTCCCGACTAAAACTCTTGCAATATCAAATTGTTTTTTATGTTCTTCAATAAAGTTCTTTGCCCAGTCACCTTCCAATGCAATCATTTTTTGAATTGCATCATCGAACACATCATCGTCATTTTCAAGGCATTTAGAAAGTCTATCGACACTGTCTTTTTTTTCTGTCCCAAAATAAACTCTAAACGTATCCCTTATTGCATTCTTAATCCCGAATGTGCCAAATGAAATTACATGAGAAACAGAATTAATCCCATATTTACCCTTTAAATACTCTTCAATCTTGTATCTTGTTTTAGAATCAAAATCAAGATCAATATCAGGAGGATCTAATCTTTTTTCATTTAGAAAGCGTTCGAAATAGAGCCCATATTTTATAGGATCAATTTTTGTAATGCCAAGTAAATGAACCACTAAGCTACCGGCCCCGCTTCCACGGCCGCAGCCTACAAGTACGTCATGTGTCTCGGCATAATTGACAATGTCAGCAACAATCAAGAAGTAATCTTCCATTCTTTTGAATTTGATTGTTTCAAGTTCTGATTTTACTCTAGCCACATAATCAGGTCTATTGTCCCAACCTTTTTCTTTCAATGCTTCAAATGCTTTTCTCTCAAGAATTTCATATGAATTGTCAGCAAACTTAGGCATAATAACTTCTGGCGCCCGAGTAAGCTTTACTTTTTCGATTTTGCTGTCTATTTCTAGTGTGCGATCTAAACATTGATTAATAAATTCTAGATCATATCCAAGAAATTGAGCTTCAGCAATGATATCCTCTCGTTTTTTGAGCCATAGATTTCTTGACTTATAAACTCTTTTTTGCCAACTATCGTCTTGAAATGAACCTTTAGAGTTTATAAGTTTCATTACATCATGTACTTCAGCATGTTCTGGTTTCAGATAATGTGTATCTGTTGTCCATATTAATTTTACGCCAAGACGTTTGTGATTATTTATAGCCCATTGATTAAATGCTGTCTGATCAGCCATTTGAATTTCCATAATTTCAATATAGAAATCCTCTCCAAAAGCTGACTTCATATAATTGATAAATTCAATAGCTTCTGCTTCTTTGTTTTCTAAAACAAGTTTGGGTATTCTTCCACCCATACAAGCTGATGAAACAATTAAATTTTTATTGTATTGAACAAGATCTTCATAAAGGATAATTGGTTTGTAGTAGAATGTATTTCTCATAGCTTGACCAAGTAACCAGCAAAGATCTAAATATCCTTGATAATTTTTAGCAAGTAGGACTAAGTGATCACGCTCTCTTTTTTCTTCTTTGTCATCACTTTCAAATTCTTTTTTGAAAGCGCAATAAGCTTCAAGTCCAATAATAGATTTTATCCCAGCTTTATTAGCTACTTGATTGAAATAGAGAGAGGCGCATAGATTACCATGATCAGTTACACAAATAGAGGGATAATTATTTTCTTTTGCCCATTTGACATATTCATCTACTCCGAGTAGAGCATCTCCATTTGAGAAGTCAGTATGTATATGCAGCGGTAAATAATGATTCATTTATACTCCAGCTATTGCTTTAAATTTTATATTGTCTTGTTTAATATCAGGTTTTGGTTGTTCTTCAGGTGAGAGTGGTGGCATAGGGAGTCGCGACATTCCCATAATTTGTCTTGCTCTTTCTATCTGTCTTGCTTTTGATTCTATAAAAGATTGTTGTCTTTGTCTTTCAGCTTCTAAAGCATCGTGTATTTGTATTGCTGAATCAATATAATCTACATATCGTTCTGGATCTCTCAAAACAGTATTCAAGCACGTCTGATGATAATATTGAAATGTAGTTGTATAACCAGGGTGTTCAACACGTGACAACGAATCGCCACCACATTTACAAAAAAAACATGTTCTGAAGATCCTAAATAAATCAACCGACATTCAAGTTCCATTGAATATTTGTTTAAATTTTACTAATTCTTCGCTTTTTAAAACTTCTTCAATTGCTTCTTGTTGAACATCTTTAATCCCTTGTAAAGATACAAATTGTTCGCACTGAAGTTGATGAGCATCACTTATTAATTGGTCATAAACCATTAATGCTTTTTTGATTTTTTTCAAATTATTTTGCGGATCATCAAGAACTCTTTGAAGACAGTCTTTATGGTAGTAAATATATTTGCCTGCAAAATTTATTCTAGACAAATTATCTTGACTATCGCATACAAAGCATGACTTAAATATTCTAAAAATATCAGGCATTATCATCTCCAAATATTTTCTTCATCTTGTTTTGTTTATCAATTTTTTTGGGTAGTTCATTGTTTTCTTGTTGTTTACTATTTATAGGTGTTTTTTTAATATCTATTCTAAACGTAGGAGTCGTTCCAATTCCTACAGGCGATGTAGTTACTGTAGTCATATTCCATGTATAATCATCTGCATAATTTGTAAAATGAGCTAAATTTTGTGCTAATCTTGACTCGCCTGCTTCTTCTAAAGCTAATCGTATTTGATCATATCTTGTTTCAATTTCTTGTGTTGTTTGCATTTCTTGTTGGACATCAGATTGTCTTCGAAGTTCTTCTACATGTTGCAAATTTTGTTGTTGTTGCCCGAGAACTAATTGTGTAATTTCATGCGCAATAGTTCTTAAACCTTGAGGAATTTCTTGTGTCTGCATTGCTCTCAACAAACAAGAATGATGATAACTAATATAGGGTGGTCCTACGTGGCGTAATCTTTCTGATAATGAGATATGTGTTCTTCTATTACAAAAAACGCATTTTCTGAATATTCTTAGAAAATCAGGCATTTTTCTTCTTCTTTTTAATCTAATTAAAATTTTTTGCATTTGCTTTTGTCGACAGACTTAGAGCCACAATTTGGACATTTACCATGCTCACCCCTACGAGCAGCATCGCAAGTGTCACACCAAAACTTATGTTTTGTCGCTTGCTTCGATTTGATTCTGTTCTGCTTTTTTAAGGACATTTACAACTCTTTCAAAATCAAAATTAACAATCTCTTCAGAAATTAAAATTTGTTTGTCTTTATTTACTAGAGCACAAACATCGCCTTCATTATATGTCTCTATTGAAAGTTCTGCATCTTTCCATAAAAATTTTAAATAAACGCCACTTTCAATAGTACAAGTTACTGTTATGGGCTCCAAAGCATAATCTTGAAATAAATAAAAACATACGCCAAACGCATTAAATTTTGCTGTTCTATTAGGTGGTACAGCTCCTTGCTCTCTCCAATGTTCTGGTAGTTTAAGATTTTCTATTTTGGAATACAAAACTGAAAGAGTTTCAAAATCTGTTATATGCATTTTCTCTCATTTCAAAAATAACATTGCAATCCAAGTAATAATAGTAACGGGCAAACTTAACTGTCCAAATGCCGGTACAAGTCCAATCAATGCGCCATGCCACCATAAAACAACTGGATCTTTGTCTGCAAACACAAGCCAAGTATTGATTGCATAGGGCCAGCAAAACGCACCAATAAAAGCGCTAATACCAAGTCCTATACTTATTGTTCCTCCACAACCTAAACCCATAGCTGCTAAAGTCGCTCTCAAACTAGACATCTAAAACCTCCTCAAATATATTTGTGAAGTGAGAACACAAAAACTCTCATATAACCTTCTTCAATAAAATCTTCATATTTTTCTTTTAGTCTCTTGAACACTTCTTTATAACACAAATTGAACGTCTGACAATCAAAAACAAAGTTCCTGTCATAATCCATACTTCTGACATAAACATTCATGCAATATTTTCCATCTCTTACATAATGATGGAAATAAGCAATACAATGGTTGTCAGCATCATCATAATTATTGACAAATGCCCCTTGCCTCGAATTAAAATCAATATTTAAATACCCAAACATATCGATTGATCTACGTATTACAAATTGTCGCTCAATTTCTTCTTCGGGTACTGGTACAGGTGCTAATTCAAGACAATCTTCAGGTTGCAAACAAAATTCAAAATTAGTTATTTCACGAGTGTCTCTATTTCCCCCTATTCGAATTGATTCATAAAGCCCAGCTTCGAATTGTCTGTCAATTCTACTTTTCCAATTCTCAATATTCATTTTCAACATGATGTTTATTCCTTTTTCTATGTTTCTACGACCCAGTCTAGCCTATTTGTGTATATAACCTAATGGTTACACCTTTTTAAGCATAAAAGCCCCTACAGCGGTATAGTCGCTGTGTACAAAGGGAGCGCAAATCATTTTAGCAAATTTTGGTGGCCAATTTTTATAAGCGTCTTGCAGAGCTTCTTCAATTACTATTGGGTACCCAAGTCTTTCTGTATTTGTAATTGCTTTTTCAAATGTAAGTAATGGAGAAAAATTTGCTATTTGAAAATAATCTTGTATCATATTTTCAAATTGAAATTTATCCCAGACATAATTATGGTCCCAATGATACAAATCTCTAAATTCATGCTCAAAAACTAACGTGATATAGAGATAACCACCCGGCTTCAAAACTCTTTGAATCTCAGAAACACATTGTTCTGCATAGAAAAACTTGTCTTTACAATGATCAAATGCTTCTTGGAAATAAACAAGATCAAAAGAAGAATCTTTGAAATTAAGTAGTTTATTGAAATTACCTGAACAAAAATTGCTTACAAAAAGATTGTCTTCTTCTTTGAAAGCATCTAAACCATCAACAATAAAAGAAAAATCAAAATCGACTCCCCAATATTCTTTGAATTTGAATCCATTACGTTGAAATAAACGAGAAACATGTCCATTGTTACAACCTAATTCAAGAACGACTTTATCAGACTTTACTGGGATCAATCTATCAATCATTTTTAAGGCTGAGAAATTGTAGAGATAAAATGGAAGTGAATGTGAATTGTAAACATTCCCATAAGCTATTTTTTCGGCTGCTTCATTTGTAGAACAATTTCCTTTTTTTATCATTATAGTTTCAAAATTTTCAAGTTCTATCGAATTAAGAAACAATTTGTATTTTTCAAAATTACACATCTTAATTCTTGAAGGTTGTAAAAAAGGCGAGTTCTGTTGAACAGACACAAATCTATTTGTATTTATCAGATTACGTTCTCTATTTATCATATGTCACCTGTTCGAAAAATGTTCGCTTGCATCTTCTAATGTTATCATATCTAAAACAGGGTCTACTTTTTCTTTAAGTTTTTGAGCAACAGTTTCAATAGAAGCTGAATTATCGATTTGAATAAATCTATCTGAATAATCTTTAAATTTTTTCTTGCATTCTTGGATGATTTGTTCGTAAATTTTTATGTGTTGTTTGAATGTCTGCAAACTTGATACATGTTTTTCGTTTCTAGCCAAAGCTCTTCCAAGCAAAACTTTAGAGTCGACTTTAATATAAACAAAACATGCGCCAAGATCCAAGAACTTTTCTATTAGTTTAAAATTTGTTTCTTTTCTTGATGTTTCTGTTCTATTATAGATTGTATCATAGACTATATTGCAGATTGGCGATCTTGGACTCATATAATATTTATAATCATATAGTTTTGCAAGTTCATGCATCAGAGAGTCTTTGCCAGAACAGTCTGGACCTAAAAATAAAACTATCATAACCAGTAAGGCTCCATTCCTATATTATTGATTATGCTTTCTATTGTCATTCTTATACCAGTTTCTAAAGGGATATACCCTTGATTACTTGCAAAATCTATCTTACAATAACGAAGTTTATCGTCAGACATGTTATGATAATGCAAGTAATCTCTTGTCCCATCAAAATCAATCCAATCATCTATATGTCTATAAAAAACATCTGGGACGCAAATTCCTCGTACTGCAAATCTGTAAGCAACAAATTCAAAAAGCTCGAACCAAGTTTTTGAATTTGTATGATTTTCGCCTATATTAAAAACAGGGCGATGTGAAGCACCACCAACGCAAGGAATTGTGTTGTCAAGCAATCTTTGTGCAAAACTCAAAATACATGTTGCTATATTTTCGACTCTCGTATAAGATTTTGCAGTTCCTTTATTTAACAAAATTTTAAGTTTATGGTTTGCTGGTTGAGTGATATTCTTGTACATGATATAGATAAATTTTGTTAGAGCACTATGCAAATCATCAGGATAATTTCCAAATCCAAAGACAGGACGTAGTACCAGATGTTTTGTGTGACATGTATTTTTTACTATCAATTCTCCAGCATATTTGGTAATACCATAAAGAGTTTGGGGATTGATTTTTGTTTCTTCTGTCATTGGTTTCCTGGGCCCATAATCAGAAGGATCAAGTATAGCTGTAGTCGACAAATAAATAAGCGGTATTTCATATTTATTACAAAGATCAACTATATTCTGCGTACCGACGACGTTCGTCCTTATAGCAAGACTAGGGTCCGAAGAACAATAATCAGTTCCAACAAATGCGCCTGAATGAATTACTAGATCTAAATTGCCCCAGGGCGCTCTTATCAGGTGAGACGTATCAAGGAAATCAAGTTCAGGTTTCCTTACTTTAAAACTTTGGTGCGTTTTGAATGAGTCTAATAGTGTGTGTTCTAGTTGTGTATTGACAACTTCAAAACCAAAATTCTTTGCTATCCTTTGCATTTGCATTGGAATTGTGCCCGATTCTCCAGTTATTAAAATCTTTTTCATTTTTGCTCCTTGCAGGCTTGTATTATAAAAGCTTTATATTCCTCTGGTGTGCTTCTCTGATAAGAAAACACATAGCTTGGATGCCATATAGATCTAATAGGTATTTTTATATTGTTCTCTAGACATAGATCTAATAGTATTTCAAAAACTTGTCTGCCCATAGCAATAATGATATGAGGTTTCAAGACATTAATTTCTTCTAATAAAAAAGAGAAGCAAGCTCGAGCACAAGAATTATTTATCGCATTAGTAGATGTAGAGCAGTGAATTACATTGTCGCAAAATATCTCGTCAAACATACCTGTTTCTTTTAAGAGGTTGTTAAATTTTTCACCAGGCCCAGGGCTACCATTTACTCCTCCAAATGCGTATTCATGTCCAGCAAATCGGTTGTATGAAGGATTCATCCCGATAAACATAAAGCGGCACTTTTTAGTGCCGCCTCTCCAACCATAAAGTTTTCCAAAACCTTTAGAAATATCTTTTTTGTTTTCTTCTAGATTACATAACTCACACTTAGTACAGACTTGAATTTTTTCATTAATCTTTTTTAAGCCGTTTTCTACTTTTGGACTGAACATATGTTAAAAGCTCCATTGGAGTTTTGATTCTTATAAGTTTGTCATTCGCATAAATACCATCTTGATTGTAAAGTTTCTCAAGTAAAAATACCAAGTGCCCTTCATGATTGAAATTTTTTGCATTATCTAAATTGTCTTCAACAATGTATTTGATCTTAAACCTGAGTTTATAGATGTCTTCTTTTCTTTGAAAATCGGACCAGTAAATAGCATCAAAAGGTATATTATTTTTGTGTAACCAATAAAGCGTGTCTGTATAGATCACTTTGAACTTCGACACTGGTCTGTTTGTGAAGAGAATTATCGTTTCGCCCTGTGATTTAAGTAGATTCATCAATTTCAAAGTTTCTTTATTGACAGGCTGATGCCTTTTTTCTCCTGAAAGTCTATATTCGACTTTCAACTCTTGATATGTTTTAAGATCTAACAAATCTTTCATTTGTTCGACAGATTCAAACTTATTTCCTTTTTTATTTACCCAATCTAAAAAACAATCAGGGAAATTGTTAATCACGCCGTCAACATCAAAAATGACTACTTTTTTATGAAGAAGAGATTGAAACTTCTTGTTTTGCTCATATTTTTGTTTTACTACTTCAGTTTTGTCGTTGTAACCTTTAATTACATCTTCGTAAGAAATCCCAAGCAATTGCCCAAGGCCCATAAAATATTTCAAAACATCTATATATTCTTCAACTAAATTGCTTGTGACAATAGTATCTTCTTTCTCGCTCACTTTATAATGCATTTTCCAGTGAGGGAGACAGTTTATAAGATCGGCTAATTCTTTATTAACATGAAAACAAAATTCTTTTGCCCAACGAATTTTTTCTTGTAAAGACAGATTATGAATATCAAGTTTCTGATCTTTAAAAAACTCTTCATTGAATTCAAATTGATTGTCCCAGATTTTTTTATTCATAATAATTTCTTTTTCTCTACTCTGTCGAAATCATTGCAGGTAAAAAAATGCAAGTAAAAATTCTTAAAAACATTTAATCTTGATTTGCACTTTATGATTGTATAATTTAAAAACTTGTTATTATCAAAATAAGAAGCAATCATTATGCCAAACATCATCAAAATAGGATTTAAAAAAACTTTACGAATACTTCGATGATTTACTACTTGATCATGGTAATACAAAATGCCCAAGGGTTTAAACGTGTTTTTAATTTTCATTTATTATAAACTTCATTTTAGCTGCTTTATCTAACACAATTTCAGTTTTCGCTTCATCGCTAGCATTAGATACCCAAGATGCTTCAAAAAAATTTGTTGCTTGCGAAAGTGTTGATGCAAGTCTTCTTGGAGACTGCATATGTCTTGAAACTATTATTTGAGAGCTTGGATCGTCATGTAAGATTCTAGCAATTGTAGGAAGCTCATGTTCAAGAGGTGTATAAACAGCAGGTGTATAAACAGCAGGTGTATAAACAGCAGGTCTATGATAAGCAGATCTACTATCTATAGAATAGAACCCGGCTACAAAATGGACTGTAGGAGAATCTCTAAACATTTCCATTATATTTTCAGCATCAGGAACTTCATCGGCATAAACATAAAAATCTTCAGATCTACCTCTCACTATTTGAGATAGTTCAAGTTCATATCTGCTTCTATTTCTCATATTATCAGTTGGAAATACAAAAGGTCGTACTTCAACACCTGCATAGTCTTGTAAAAGATTTCTATTTGGGACTAGAACAACATTATTTCTTTGACTATTTCCACGTATCAGTTCTTTTATACAAGTTGTCTTTCCAATTCTTCTCAAAGTACCACAATTAATATTGAGCGAATAGCCTTGATCCACGCACAAATTATACATAAACATTAATTCGCTAACAGACATATTATTTCTTTGCTTTAAATGCAATTTTCAATACAACACAAGGGATAAGACAAACATAAAGCGTTCTTGATTTCCTGTCCCAAAAAAATCCAACCCAAAAATCATACCATGCAAAAAATAAAGAAATTTTCATATTTGAGGCTCAGTAGTCTGAGTAAGATTTTTTAGTCTTGCAATTTTTTCTCGACATTTCACTCCTGCTTCATAATTTGAAGTTTTCCATCCATGAACTGCAGCAAAAGAAACAATTGAATTTAATTCTTCAGTCAATAACTTTATATATTCATCATAGGCTTCAATAAGTTGTGCAACCATTATAATCTCCTATGCTTGTGCTTCTTCTATTACTGTCTCAGTTTTCCAACGACGATTCCAAGTACCATACCGTCCCACAAATTTTACTGGCTTATCTTTCAATTCAAAATCATTTTCTAAAGAAATAATCTGATTGTTCTTTACAAGCCTAACAGCTTGATCAATAGGAATCGTAAAATATTTAGGATCTATATATTTCTTAAAATCAATAATTCTTGTTCCAACAACATCGCACACAACGCCCATCTTGCATTTAGTCATTCTATGAAATGGGGTGTCTGTTCTTGCATCATACACATAATCAAACTCTTTCAAGTCGAAAAAATCTTTTGACAATAAACAATAGGCCATATCAAAAGATTGTAATGCGATACTCAAGCCAGCAACACGGGCAAAAATGTTTAGTGGTATTGTAGATACTAGCTTACTGAACTTGAGTACCATATTACTATCTGTTGAAATCATTTGTTTTTCAAGATTTATATGAGTTATACTTCCCATATAAATACGCTCTTCTAACTGATCAAACAATTTGGAAATCAATAATTTAAAGTCAACATCGCATACTTGAAACTCTTTAATATTTGTGTTAAGGACAGTTGGATCAAAACCTTTCAAATCATTCTGCCCTCTTGACTTCATGAAATATTTTTGTCTGAACTCTGGTCCTGGATTATCTATCCAACCTGTATCATCTAGATAACCAATTCTTATTGTTGAAAGTTTTAATGGAACTTCTAAATCTTCTAAGAACTTCTCGACATATTTTGATTTATTGTGAAGATATCTCGGACCCAAGTCGAAATAAGAAATCATCTGACCACCTACTTGATCTGTCAAAATAAAGTGGTCAGTATGATACTTAGCCCATATTAAGCCTGCAATTCCCCCACCTACTATAACATTCATAGGCAGTCTCTTACTTTTTCCGTAAAACATAAAGTTGCGAATTCTAACATTAATTTTTCAATTTCTTCTTTATTTTTCTTGATATTATAGTTAATATCTTGAATTATGCCATTTTTATGCGCATCGATTTCAGATTTACACACACCCGACGGACCCATGTGAAACACACCACCTTTTTGACAAGGAATAAGTTTATTTATTTTATCTGAGTAATATTCATTTTGTCCAATATTCTTGAGAAAGTCCCGCAAATTTTTAACAGCATTTACACTTATATCATAATCATCTACAATGCTGTAGATAAAAGAAAATTTGTCATATAAAATTTTAAATTGAGGGGATAGTACTATTTTATTTTTGTGTTTTCTCAATAAAAAGATAATACCCGAATCATAACTATGGTTCCTATGATAATTTTGGTGACATGTTGGACATATCGGTATCAAGTTTAATTCGTCATTATTGTCTCTATTTCCATCAATGTGGTGAATATCATTTGCAGTTATATTCCCGCAACAAATAGGGCATTTATAATCAAACAATTTAAGTAACGTGTCTCTTGTTGTATCTGTGTTTTTCATAATGTGCTCCTGAGTTTTCGATTATTGTTTGCAAATTAATTTAATATCATTTGCTCTCGAAAAGGCTTTTGTCTTTTGGATCAAGTTTATCGTAATCATTTTCTGTATACTTTACCCAACCGTCTCTTGGAACTATTTCGACATATTTTGCTAACTCATTATAATCTGAACAACTTCTATTGAATTCAGAATATTCAACTTCGTCTGGCCAACGACCACAACCAGCAAACAGATTACTAAAATACTTTGTCAATCCTTCTGCACCACCATGATAAATACATTTCTTTGCTCCATCGCATGCAGGTCGTAAATAATTTGCAATCAAAGGAGTCTGTTTTTTGATTTCTTCTCTCAATTTCCAATACATAAAAACTATTGGAGATTCTTCACAAGCCATAAGCCTTCTTGCCATTTGACCTTTTAAAGAAAGCAAATCAATAGAAGTAGTAAACGAATGATTATATGACATAGGAAGAACAGCTCTTGCTGTTTGATACGAACCACAACCAAGATTCAAAATTTCACTATATAGATCCTTTGTTGCTTTCAACCAGCTTTCAAATCTTGATTTTAAATCTGGCTTATTTTGAATTTCTTCATATAGTTCTGGGTACAAAATTAAAGGAGCTTCAGTTTTCGCGTTGTCTCTACAGCCAATACTCTGGTGTGCGGCAAGTCTGACCCTCGCGTGTTGGTCAAACATGTGCCTTGGGCCACCATTGACACCGAATTGATATTTTACATTTTCCATTGCTAAAGGTAATGTTTCACCTTGCAATGAACTTAAAACCACAATGAATCTATTTATTGGAGACAATTTTTCCCATTTATGACAAGATCCTTCGTTAGCTCCTATTTTTGCTGAGCCCCACGTAGAACAAGCTGCATTCACAATATTTTTATACGGGTTGCAAGGCGAATCAAAAACTTCGACAGTCAAAGCATCATAAACGCTTAAATAATCATAGGTAACATTAGGAGTTCTATCTGGTAGAGTGTCAAGTGCTTCTCTTATGTTGTCGATTTGTTCTTTAGACATTGACATATTTGCTCCTTTAACTTTTTTAAAGTATAAATGTTGACATTCTGAACTACAAATAAATTATAATTTTTGGGAATTTTTTGTTTTCGACATTTAAAATATTCATCAAGCGTCCTGTATTCATATCTATATTTTTTACCTCTCCAAATTTCAATTCTTTTTGACAAACTTAAATTCTTGGGATTTGAATAACATTGATGATATTCGATTACGATATTGTTAATTAAAAAATCTACTTCTATACTATTAACTCTAACGTGACAATTTTCGCCTTCTTTTAAGATAAGACAAAATTCTTTTTCAAGAAAAATCGCGCATTGTTTTTCAGATTCACTCGAAAACTTTATACCGGCATGCTCAAATTTAGTTTTCGATCTAAAAGACTTTATCGAAACATGACCAGCAAAACAGCGTTGTGCTTTATAACGATTTGGGTGAGATTTATAGAATTTTAAATAACATTCTTTATTGCAAAACTTTTTCAAAGAAACTACATGTATTCTTTTGTTTTTTTCAGATAAAAGTCGTCTAATTGGTTTCTTGCAATGACCGCATTTATACGCTTTAGTTTTTTGTTCGTGCTTTCTAATAGCTTTGCAAGCACTGCAAAAATAACGTTTCTTATTTAATGTTTTAAGTATTTTTTTCTTTCTATTTACTGTAATAACTTTCTTAGTTTTGCATCTAAAACAAACAATTTCTGATAAAGGATTTCTTTTCCTATTTGTTTCAGACATCTTTTTCCTTGTCTCTTGTGCTCTTTCAACTCCTTGTATCTCTTCTAGACTTTTACCCTTGTTAAAACTAAATTCCTCACAATGTTCTTTTTTATATTGCTTAAAACACGAATTGCTACAAAAAACCCTCTGTTCGTTTTTTCTAATTTCAAGAGTTTTTTTTGCAATGTTTGCATATCTTTAAACTTCTTTTCATTTAACAAAATTAAGCGTTTCTTGCGTCTTTCTTTAAGTTGTTCTTTAGAGAACTTTTTATTCCAGATTTGTTGAACATATGAAGGTCCAACATTATATTTTGCACCAACTTCTACAGAGCTATGCGCAAATTTTTCAAAATCATGTCCTATTAAACTTTTTAATTCTTCTAAATACTTTTTGTGCTCTAGACAATTTATTGCTGACATTTTGATATGATGACTGACAGCAAGTTTGTTTTTTAATAATTTGTCACAAGAAGAAACATAACATTTAATCATTTTCTGTTATACATTGCTGTGTTAGAAAGGAAACTGTTTTTCCAGTCCCATTCGTCAAGGAAAAACTTGTCAAAGTCATGACTTGAGATTTCTACTTCATCTCTGACTTCGTACTCTACCATTTTTATAGCTTTTTGATACTCTTTTGCGTAAGAAACTGGTTTAGGTAACCTGACATCAATTACAGTTTCACGTGCTTTGTCAGAATTAAGCTCATCAAGAATATTATGGAGAGCTACTTTGCATTTTTCAATCCAGCCAAGTAAAGCTTCTTCATAATCTTTTTCATGTTGGGCGAGATTTTTGTTAAGGACTTCAAGAACAGTTACTTTTTTAACTTTAATCATTTCCATAGTTTCCTCCTTTGATGTTCTAAATTATATCAAGTGAGGAAAATAAATTCACAAGTTTGTATTGGATTTATTTTTAAATATAAAAAACTTAAAAGAGGAGAAAAAATGCTTAAAATCGACAATATTGATGTATTAACTCGTTGGACAATGGTAATTGATGCTGCAAAAACTACTATTGGCAAGATAGCATCTAAGAAAGAACCTACATCGCATTGGAAGAAAATGATACTTCTTGCAGAGCATTCACCCATAAGAATTCTTTTAGTGAAGTGGAAATGGGTTGAAATAAAATATTGGGTGAGCGTCCATTTTGTAAGACATAAAATTGGGATAGAACATTTTGTCAAATCGCAAAGATCAGACCGTACAGGCAATAATCGAGAAAATTCTCCCCAGAATTCTCTAGTCGATCATGAGTGTGTTGCGAATGCTCAATCTATTATTAATATTTCAAGAAAAAGGCTTTGCAACAAAGCATCTAAAGAAACACGCGAAGCTTGGCAAATATTCTTGGATAATCTAAAATTAACAGAACCAGAACTTGTAAGCGTGTGTGTGAAAGAATGTTTATATAGAGGGCACTGTTACGAATTTGATTCGTGTGGTTATGTGAACACAGAAGATTATGCAATAGAACTTAATAATTATAGGTCGTTATAGAAATAAATTTTATGAGTATATACAAAATAACAAATTTATTAAACAACAAGATTTACGTTGGAAAATTAAAAGACACTTCTGTTTTTGAAACTTATTGGGGTTCGGGAATTCTTATACAACGAACTATTACAAGATATGGTATAGAAAATTTTAAAAAAGAAATATTAGAAGAAGTTGCCGATGCAAACATAAATGACAGAGAAAGATATTGGATCAAACTATTTAACGCTTATGATATTAAAATCGGATACAACTTAACTGAGGGTGGAGAAGGTGGTGATGTTTTTTCTAAAAAACCAGATTATTTAAAAAATATCACTAGAAAGAACATGTCAAAAGCACGTAAAGGTATGAAACAAACTCCAGAATGGATAAAAAATAGAATAGGTATGATTACAGGACCAAGAAATGGAATGTTTGGGAAAAAACTATCTGAAGTCACTAGAAAAAAGATAAGTTTGAAATTAAAAGGCAGAAAATTTACAGAAACACATAAGAAGAACATGTCCAACAGTAAAATTGGTAATAAAAACCCAATATACAAGATTTTAGCAGATCCCAAAAAATATAGAAATTTTGTGAACAAAATGTCAGCAGTGACATCTGGTAGTAACAACCCAAGAGCATTGAAAATAATTAGATCGGACATGCATGGAAATGAAACATTAAAAGAAGCTACTTTATCAATTGCATCGACAGATAAAAATATTTATTATCAATCAAGAAAAATAAAAGAAGCAATTGCTAATAATATGCTCCATAAAGAACACAAGTGGAAATTTGCGGAATAGTAGGGACCTTTCGGTCCTTACCAATTCCGCTGCAACTCCTGGGTAGGAAAGATCAGTTGAAGAAGGAGTTATTCGCTCCGCCGACGGTTGTCTGACTGGTTCTTATGACGGATTTGCTCACCAGATCGACAGTCCTGCGTATTTCGCTCTCGGTAGCGTCAACTGTCATTTTGTTGATGAACCCGACGGAATCAGCAATTGCACCAAGATCATCATTGGGATCCTGCTTATAACCGATATAAACAGGGTAGAATCCCTCTTTTTTCAGTGATGCATCGACGACTGTTTTGCAATCGTCAGCTGAATGCTTGCGCGAATCATTATCGTCACCATCTGAAAAAACTGCAATGATGATTTTTGACCGTACACCACTACTCTTCAGATCCTTGGCGTAAGCTTGCGCTCCGGTCAATGCATCCATAAGAGCATCATACAGCGCCGTTGAACCACCTTTTGCAGCATACTGTTTTTCGATGGGACCGATATCTGTGGATTTTTTGAACCCATGGAGGATGGTTGCCCGTGTCGAAAAAACAACCGTACTCACGAGAATCGAGCCACCCTGTTTTGAGCCTTTGAAGGAATTGATGAATTTGTCGTAGCATTCCCTGACGGTATTCTCATGCATGTTCATCGACAATGAACCGTCAAGGAGCACCTTAACCAGGGTGACATCGTCCGTTTCGATATCATCTACCGAAGCGCCCAAGCACCCGGTGAGATTTGTTCCGTTCAAACTGTTGATCATCAATGCTGATGCGGCCGGATCCATTGTCTGATCGTTCTGAAACAAGGATTGAATATCACCAACAGTTGGTTGACTTCCTGCCATATTAAACCGCCTTCCTATTTTAAAAGATTTTGTCTGTGCTATTGACGATGTGTACGCCTTCTTTGATGAAGCCGTCGAACTGTGCTTCAGCAATAGCATCGAAATCGACATCCGGATTCTTGACCGAGCTCATGCAGTTTCTCAGGATCCATATCTTCTCGAGAATTGCAGTCTGTCCCTTGAAGAAAGCGATCAGCTGCCTGAGGGATTCAAGCACGCAGTGCGACTTTGCTTCGCCGACGACTATGATTTTGTCGTATTTCCCGAGTACATTGCAGAATCCCGTATTGATACCGGATGCCCTGGGGTTTTTGGGTACCAGGACTTCGGGCCGGAAAATACCATACATTTCGGTTTCCGGTACGTCGCCTTTGATTTGGAAACTGATTTGCGACCGGCGAATCAATGCGTGGTAGTAAAGGATTTCATAGAGCGCCGGTACGAGAGCATGTCCCGGTGTACCGAGCATGGTGTGTTCCGGCCAGATAATCAGGGGCTGTTTGGTTTGTGCTTCGAGTGTTTTGATGTAATCAAGCGACCATACAGGGTCGATGACCGGTTTGAATTTGCCTTTTTCCACGTCTGCGGCCGTGATGAACGTGAACGGCGCCGGATGCTGACCTTTTTCATCGAGCCACCAGTTCCCGTAGAAAATTTGGAAAACCAGGTGGGTATCGAGAGTTGGATAGATTGTTGTGATTCTATCCATGTGCTCGAGAATGAAATCGATAATGTTGAACATATCCATTTCAGCATTATCAACGTACAGTTGACCGGTAGGCCGTGGGCAACAGAAATCCACCTGACAGTCAATTGCGAGTAATGCCGTTCTCTGTCCAGGTTTATCCATTACCGATGGTATTGGAGTAAGGCGAGCGGCCTCTTCCTTTACCCTGGTGATGTCTGGGACATATAGAGCCCCAATCTTCGACTGATCAAAGAAACTTGGTTTGGACGCCATATCTGAACTCCTTCTATTTAATAAGTCTTAAAAATTTGGCATCATGTTCCGAAACAGCTAATATTCCATCTTTATATATTGACAAAGAACAACCTGAGTCAACAAATTGTTCAGTTTCTTTCTTGAGAGTAAATTGTCCTTTTCGCTCGATTACTATCCCGGCATCCGTAGGATGTACTATAGAAGAACCGAGTAGAATTTTCCCTTCGATAGTTTTCAAGAATGGAGAACTTATTGATTCTTCTTTTTTAGAATCGAGAATTTTTCCTTCATCATCAATCAAATAATAATAGGAATAAGTTCGACCTTTGTCCAAAGTTTTAAATAAAAACAAGACAGTACCTCTTGAAATTTCAGCACAATACTCAATAAGTTGTCCTTGAATCGAAGGAATTGCAGTTTCGTATCTACCTTTACCTGAAAAAACTACAAAATAGTATTGTTGGAATATCCTGTAAAACAAGATACCAAGACCGGATGGACCTACTGCAAACCATGTTTGATTTTGAAGCGTTTGCATTACGACAGTATCAGTCAGATTGCCTTGTACGACTTCTGTCGCAATCAAAGCTTGATCCGTCAAACGGTATAATTTTGAACCGCTACAACCAATCATAGTCTTATGGTCAAATTGTAATGTTGTTGTCTTTGCTACAGGTTTGAGTTGATTACCAGCAAGTTCGACGACCATGAGGTAGTTTGTTCCCACGACAAGGTAATTTTTGAAGAAATCAAAAACCGTATCACGTTTATGGCCATCCCAAATTTTGTGGGTGTATCGAGCTTTTTCTGTTATTTCATGCACTTTGGTTTGACTACCAGCATATTCAACGATAATTACTCTATTGTCCTCAAGAACTTTAGAATAGAGTATTGAACCCTCGGTTTTAAATATTGTTTCAGACAAACATTTACCTGCATCTACGGTATGAGTAACCACTATATGGGTTATGAGTGGTGCTGGTTGAACTGTTGTAACAAAGCACACAGGACATTTCGCTCTTCCTTTATAATACCAACCGTTACATTGATTGCATTTTTCAAATTGGTTTTTATGTGCTGTTAAAAGAGCAGCCGGTATATCAACCCTTTCGCCAAGCCTGAATATTTTGTCAAAGATGTCAAGCAATTCTGGGCTTATAGTTTCAGGTTTATTCGAAATCCTTGGATATGTTACTGAAGAATCCATGATATAGATTTTTCTTCTTGCTCTTTCGACAATAGAATCGTAGGTTGCATGAGTGCCGCCATAAGGGTGTGCTAAAAGTAGACATTTGAAAAGCATGACGGCAAAACTATACCAATCTGTTTCTTTTGTGAAATACGGTTTATCAGCAAGATTGAGCCCGTAAAGATTTGGATCAAGATAAGTATCTGTTCCTACAGCACATGGCCAATCACCAACCTGGAACGAATCGACATCTATGTAAATAGAACCAAATTTCGGGGTAAACATTACATTCAAATCGTTATTGTCTCCGATAAATAATCTTGGTGCAACATGTATTGCATCCATTGTCAGTTTTGAGTCTACAAAAAAATCAATAATATCATTAGGAGTGATTTGTTCTGTTTTCCTGAATTGTTTATTGGAAAGATTGATTACTTCTTTACCTTTTGCTAAAGGCATGGAAAATCCCACGATGTCATTACCTCTTGCGTCCAAGATGACATCAATGGGATAAGCTATATTTGTTGGGAGTTTAAGACTTGAACCCACTTTTATAAATGCTAAAAGTTTCTCAGCCCTCGTTTTTGATGGTTGATGATAAACTTTTAGAGCTACTCCTTTATGAAGGACTACAGTAGCTTCACCACCGACACCTAATGCACTGGTATCATCTACTAAGATCTTGTCATTCTTGTAGATTACTGTTTTGGTCGCCATTTTGTTTCTCGATTACTATGCAAGTTGCGTCATCCCCAAAGAGTTTTTGATCATGCCACAAATTGAACTTTCTTTGAAGTTGACGTTTGTGCGTTCCATATAATTGCGAATCTAATCCATTATCAATAAGAGGCTGAATTCCATCTGTCCCTATGATAATGGAATCAATTTCGTTTTGATCAAAAACTTTTATTGTAAAAAAACTAAGTTCAGTTGGCCGTTTTTCAAGGGCTTCTTTGGGTATGGCCTTGTATGCAATATATTCAGGTGTTCCTGCTTGATGAATTTCGTGTATTTGTTTATTTAAAATGATGATTCCATCACCACAATTTCCGACAATTACTTTGTCGTTTACCAAGATAGTAAACAGACATGTACTCAAAAGCATTTCCTTGACAAAGGAAATGCGTTCTGGTACCCAAACGTCATCAAAGAACAGAACCCCGAGAAGACGTTTTACAAAAAGATCTAATTCATATTCGATTAAATCTTTTAAACGTTCGGAGTCAATGACTTTGAATTTAGCATCTTGTAAAGTTCGCACAAAATTTACAATATATGTGCCTATGAGAGTAGCACCCACTTCCGAATATTTACTTTCCCCACACCCATCGCACACTGTCGCTACTAAAAGCTCTGGTGTTTGATGGGAATGAGCAAAGTCCTGCCTATTCTTAAATGAGAGCTGATGGTCTCGACCGACAATAGAAGCAGTGTTAATAAACCAATTCAATGCTTTTCTCCTTTAATAATTGAGAAGCAGTTTGGCGCCCTTGGAATTTGACAGATCAATGACCAACGGTCCCAAAAGAGTTTTGAGAGCTGTCTGGTCAGAAACCGTTTTCCACCTGCGATTGATATGCGTATGTGCTGCCTGAATAGAAATCAGATCGCTTGCACGCCTGCCGTAACAACGCCGGATGAAACCGACATCATCATTCTTTGTCGCAAATTCAGCAAGGACATAACCCTTTTTGGTAGGCAAAACGCCGATACCGTTGAGGCGCATGTTCCTGATGATTCGGAATATCGAGCACGGTCTCAAATGACACCGTTCTGCTAACTGTTTTGCTGTCTGGTACTCATTTTCGATAAGTGCCTGATGCACCTTCTCTACCATTTCAATTGACCTGGGTTTCATAGTCCTCCTTGCATCGTTAAAGATTCACGGAAAATTGCGGCTGCTTCGCTTGCTTCGATTAAAGCGGTCGCGCTTTTTTGATAGAAAAGAGATTTCTTGAGCATATCAGCGAGATTTGCAACATCTTCAGAAGATAAATTTTTGATTTTCTTTGAAAAACCTTGAGGTAACGAAAACCCTGCAGGAAAGGCCGGAGGTTCATGCTGATCGACAACAGCAAGAAGATTCGATTTCCTCGTTCCTATAATCTTATACTTAAAATCGATACTTTTGATTTTTTGCCCAGTTTTCTTTTCGTTGAAAGCAAAAACTGCACTATATAAAGACTGCTTTGTTATATTGAGAGCAGTTAAAATTTCAGGTGCTGTCATACCGTCCGGATTTGCTTCTAACAATCGGGCTATTTTAATTTGAACTGTTTCTTTCATTTTTCACTGTTCCTTTTTTGAAGGCCAAGTTTTAATAGATATCTTATTTCATTTTGAATAGTACGGTCGTCTTCTGCAGCAGCTTCAATGATTTCTCGATATGTTTGTTCTGTTACACGTAAGCTCGTCATGCCCAGTGTAGCTATCAATCTCTCTCCACTACTTTTCTCAACAGTTTGTTTTTTCATATTAGCATTACGTATATTTCTATGTCGCATTTGCATGCGTGGATTGAAACATATGAACTATAATCTATAACATTTGCACAAACAAGGGTTAACAAAAATTCACATTTTTTTACCTTGTTCGAACAAACAAAATAGTCTAAAGTTTTCGGTGAGCTTCGTCAATGTCAGTTTTGTACATCTCAGACATTTGATTCAAAAACTTAAGAGTTTCTTGATCATTCATCTGAGGCATGAAAGAAAGGTTTGTAGGTCCTAATTTGACAAGTGGCTTTGCAGTGCCAAACGGTTCGCCAGTATCCCAATGAAATTCTTTTGTAAGATATGTTGGTCCATCTAGAACCCAGCAACCATTTTTTATAACATAGGTAGGTCTTGAATTTTCTCTACTAATTTTAAAAGAGTTGTCTTCTCTGCAAAAAATACCCAATTTGGCATTTCTTGCAGAGATGATATACAGAAAACCATCCTGACATTGTTCTAATGGAATATATTCCATCAATAACCTGTAGCCTGACGCTCGAAATTGATTTCTTGCTTTTTACGAACTTCTTCTAAAAGTTCTGCAGCAGTCATGTTATGTGTAAGAGCCATATCCATTACGAAAATAAACATATCAACAATTTCCACTTTGATTTCTTTTTCATCTTTGCCATCTTCTTGAGTTTTATGCGATTTGTAATTACCAACAGCTCCCATAAACTCAGCTACTTCTAAGAACAACAAAAAAGCAAGTTCCTTTGAAAACTTTGTTTTTTGTTTTTTATCAAATTCATGCAATAATCTGTTTGACCAATCACCTTTTGAAATCAACAAGTTCTCAAACTCTTCTTGTCTCTTATAAAGTCGCTCAAATATGCTGTCCACAATCTCCTCCATCTTTTTTTATAAGAACTGCTGTTATGTGTCTTTCATCATTTTTCATATCATGTATTCTACATCTAAAACATTCAGAATTAATTTTTTCTTTTTGCTCATCATTCAAATATACGCTTTCGATTTTTCCCGTATTCTGCAAACTTTGTAATGCTTTTAAAGAACTATTACTGAAATCAGGTAAACATTTTCCACCAGCCCATTCGTGGGGATTGTGCGGCAAACTCGTATGCAAATCTTCTACAATATAAATTCCTCCAGGCGCAAGTGTCGGCCATAATAAAGCCAACGAAAGTTGTTGACCCATCATCGTATGGCTACCATCATCAATAATCAAATCGAATTTTACTTCATGCCCTCCCATAAAATCTATTGCTTGAACGATAGAAATTCTATCTTCTTGATTCACATGAAAAGTATTTATCTTAAGCCCAAAAGCATCAAGTGCATAATTTTTTATATCCCACCCAAACACCTTTGCATTTGGAAAATATTCACTCCACATTTTTAAACTATCACCTTCATAAACGCCAATTTCAAGCATTGTCTTCACATTTTTTTGCGCCAAATAAATATCATAAATATCTATGAACCCGTGATCTAATTTATCCGTCTTATATTTTCTTGCTAACTGTTCTAAGAAAATCATGTATTTCCTTCCATATCATTGAACACACCTGCTTCACCGTGATTATTGTCGAAGTCGTAAAGATCTATTCCTTTGACTTTTGGAAAAGAACAAAGTGAATAGAACTTGCTATTTCGATTTGTCCCTATCCAACCTTCAGCTTCATTTCGTGTTCCAGCTGGTGTCCTCAATGTCTTTATATGACTCGATTTAGACCACCAAAAATTACCTGCAAAATAATGTTGACCTTCAACATAAAGAGCCCCGACAGCATCATATTCCTTTAGAAGTTCTACACACCCTTTGTGTCTTTCCATTATGTGATATGACATAACGCCACGCCAAGAACGGATGTTATGTTGAATTCGATCGGGAACATCTGGTCTACAATTGCTTACACCCTTTGTATGCACATACCAGACATTATGATTTGAAATTTGAGCATCTTTATAAATACACTCAAAAGTTGGCCACTCAAAAAGAGCAATATTAGGATCTATTAGACGAACAACATATTTTTTATGTCTTGAAAAAATATAATCATTTAAGACTTGAGCATGTTGAGCATCACCAAGAATTACGACGTTGATTGTATCAGTTGCATTGTAGAGACCCGATTGTAAAATCCTACCATGCATTTCTGATGCAACAATGATACCGCTTAAACCATGCATTAAAGCAACATGAAAATAACCGATAGTTGGTGTTTTTGGTTCCACAAGCTTATTTATAACTTGTGGCAAATAGAAAAGAAAAAATTAGAGAGGTTTATTCATTTTTTCGAAAGCTCGACCAAGAGCTTCGCTAAAAGAACACGAGCCATTATAATACTTGATAGTGAAATCAATCATGCCATTTTCTGCTTTTTGTGCATCGAATATATCATCATCTTCTAAATCTTTCATTTCAAGGATTTCATAGATAATATCATTTACAAATGCACCTACCTCTTTATAGAAGACATCATAAAACATTAAATCAGCTTCATCTTCAGCACATCCTGCATAATAAGAAGGAACTTCGCGCCCTTTTGATTCTATGAATCGTGTTACATATTGTACTAATGTTTCGCCTGGTTCTCGTGGAAATTCTTTAAGTTTGCCCTTAAAGGCTTCTGTTTCACTCATTACAACTCCATATAGTTATTTATGACATAAATCCAATTATACTCTACAAGGTCGAGCACCATTAGAATTTTGAAAGTTTCCATGACTGAGCAATTGGTATTCTTCGTCCAAAACCAAATGCTTTCCTATGTAATTTAATACCTAAAGGAGCCTGCCTGCGTTTGAATTCGGCGTTCTTGATTAGCTGACAGACTCTTTTTACTGCTTCAGGATGTTGATCAGCAATAATTTTGTATTTTTCGTATTCTGCAGGATCTAACCAGTCGCCTTCAATAAAGAGCTCGAGCAAAGCATCAAGAACAGGATATGGTGGCAAACTGTCGACGTCCTTTTGTCCGGGAGCCAATTCAGCGGAAGGCGCCTTATCAATGATCGCTTGTGATATTGCTCCCGGGTATAATGTGTTATAATAAGCAGCCAGTTCATAAACTTTCATTTTGGGTAGATCGGAAATTGGAGAGAGACCGCCGCACATATCCCCATACATAGTACAATATCCGACAGACAATTCGCTCTTATTTCCTGTCGAAAGGACTAAGTATCCAAAACGATTCGAGTAAGTCATAAGGATCATGCCACGAATACGAGCTTGCAAATTTTCTTCAGCAATTCCCGTTTTTTCAGGTGTTCCAAAGCATTTGTTAAATTCTTTGAGAATTGTTTCATAGATTCCCTTAATGGGAAGAGTATGAAAATCTATGCCAAGATTTTTGCAAAGAGCCTCTGAATCTTCATAACTTCCGGTCGATGAATATTCCGAGGGCATTGTACAACCCATGACTCTTTTAGAGCCAAGAGCTTCTTTTGCAACAGCAGAAACAACAGCGCTGTCTATACCACCAGATTCTCCTATAGCCACTCCTTTGAAACCACACTTTGTAACATAAGAACGAACACCGCATACTATTTGCTTGAAATAAAATTCGGCATTCGAAGCATACGGTATATGTTCAATACCACCAGGTGACATGCCATGAGTGTGATAAGCAAGCATTAAAGAATCAATTTCAGATCGTTCCTGAACAAAATCCCCCGACTTGAGGATTATAGCACCACGTTTGTTTGTGACAAAGCTGTTACCGTCAAAAACAATGTCATCATTACCACCAACCTGATTGACGTAAACAATGGGCATTGCATATTGCTTGCTGATCCGCTTTATCATTTCGACTCTTTCTTGATGTTTTCCGACAACAGAAGGAGAGCCGTTGATTGAGATAATGAATTCGACATTTGCATTGAAAAGATCTTCAACAGGATTTATTGTATAAATTGAATTGTTGTACCACAGATCCTCACAGATAACAATTCCAATACGTATGCCGCGAAATTGAAAAATGCCCGGTTTTTCTCCCGGTTGAAAATAACGAGACTCATCGAAAATATCATAGGTAGGTAGTAACCTTTTCCTGTAGTTGTATATGACTTCACCTTTATAGCAAACTGCAGCCGAATTATAGAGCTTTTTCCCATGGCCTGTATTTTTTTCTACATAGCCGATTATAATTGGAGAATTGATTTCTTTTGTTTGTTCGAGAAACCATTTTAATGCTTCGTCTTGATCTGCAAGAAAAGCTGAATAATCGACTAAATCAAGAAGAGGATAGCCAGGGATAGTGAGTTCTGGGAAAACATACATGAAAACGCCATTGTCAGTTTTTTGCTTTATAAAGTCGATAACTTTTTGAGCATTCCCCATAAAATCACCAACAATCGTGTCGATCTGACATAAGACAATATTCATAACTCTCCTTATTCTATGACTTCAAACAAACCGTAGAGAAAGTGCTTGTGATCTTTATATCGGAATGCAACAAATCCATCATATCGAACTACTCTTGCGCAGGAATCATAGACTTGAACAACAGAACCATCGCAAGCATACCGAAGTATCTGATATGTTCTTGGTTTTTCTTCAGTTTTACTACAACTTATAATCAAAGTGACTATAAAGAGCAAATTACAACTTATAATCAAGGTGACTATAAAGAATAATTTAACGGATGATTTGCATTTTGTTTGCTGTAACAAAATCTCCCCCAATAGAAAATTGATAGACATAAGAACCAGAAGTTAGGTTTATGTTTGAACTATAAGTTCCGGCATTGGTCGTATGATTAAATTTATATACTGTGCTTCCATTCATTGAAAAAATTATCAGTTTGACATTGTTTTGTTTTGCAACCGAGTATTTGACCATTCCATTAGAAATAGAAAAAGAATTAGTTAATTTTTGAGTTGCTGTTATTATAGATGTCGGAATTTCCGCAAGGACGATAACATGATAAACAACCTGGGATTTGCCATCAGAAATTATGAAAGTCAACGTGTCCGAAATTGCTTTTTTCAAAGACACCTTATAAGTTGAATCTTCGATTTCTACGACAAGGCTAGACACATTGAAGGTGGAGGTATCAATGGAATATATTAACTCATCTCCATCAGGGTCTATGACCTTCGCGTTAATTGCTATAGGCGTGTTCAACTTTTTAAAAGTTATTGTAGTGTCATTTGGCACAACAGGTATTCTATTCTTATCTGAGACCGTTAGAGTAACAGTCCTTTCTACAGCAAGTTCGCCATCAGAAACAACAACCTTAAAAGTCTGTGTCCCAGCTGACGTATAATTGGTAGTAATTTTATAAGTATTTGCCTGTGCCAGTAATGTAGTTCCGGAATACCATTTTACTATAGGTGTTGTTCCTTCAGGGTCGCTTGCTGTAACTGAAAGAGTTATGCTATCGGTTTCATTTATAGACGTGTCATTGGTAATTGCAACAATTACTGGTGCTCCGTTTATATGTTTGACTATTAGATTATAAGTTTGCTTTGTAAAAGCGCCATACGTATCTGTTGCAGTTATTGAAATAACAAGATTACTCCCAGTATCCTGCAACGTGGGCAGCCAAGAGATTAACCCGGAAGATGTCATTGTCATTGTTGCAGGATGAACAATTAATGTATAGGTAATAGGTTGATCGTCAACAGCTTGAACTTGATAACTATATTGTTGTCCTTCATTTACTGTAGTAATAGGAGTTGACGTAAATACTGGAGGGACATTGGTTGTTGAAACTGCAATGTTGTAAGTCAGCGTGTCAAATGTTGGTGTTACATTCTGTTTTTGAATTACATCATAGTGATTCGAACTGTCGGTCAAGATTATTTTGACTGTCGTGTCAACTGATGTATGAAGTGGTTCGCCTGAGATTGCAAATTGGTTTTTTGATATTCTTGTCATTGACAACCAAGAAGGAAGTTTCGAATACGAAAGATATGATGAATCATCATCAGGATCTGAAGTTATAATTGCCTGTGTATATTGTGTTCCTTCGGAGGCTGTAGTAAGTACCGATTTTGACATTGAAATATTTCTTGAATAGATTTTCAAATTCCAGGTTATTGTATCATAAATAGGAATAGAGAAATTATCTCTTACCTGAAACTTGATTGTGTATGTTCCTGTCGATAAACTTGTGTCTATTGAAAAAATCGTATCGACGAGATTTATTCCTATCGGATTTTGAATTATGGAATAGGTTAGTTGCGAATTTGAAGAATGATCAAAAGCATGCAACGTATCGACGTAATTTATTTGTTTTGCTTCATTAAGCAACCCAAGAGAATCTGTAAAATGAGTGTTGTAGAAAAACGGAGCATAGTTTAAATCGTATTTTACTAAACCATTTGTCCCTGCATCTGCAACCTGATATGTAATTTGTTGTGTTGCATAATCTACTATCAAGTCTCTTATTGTGCCCGATATAGATCTTGGGAGATAACAAAGAAAATCGCCTTTTGTAGAAAGGATTTTTGTATTGTCGGTTATGAACCCGGATTGAAAGGATGTTGTCAGAGACGCTATTGGGCAATAGTCAACATCGACACCCGTACTTGAAATTTTACGTGAATCGTAGAAAAATGTCGTGTCGACTGGATTGACCGCAAAAATCTTATGTACGTAACCTGAAGTTTTTACAGTAATACGTATTCCATTATAATATGAAAGTTGTCCTGAAGGATTTGTCAACCAGATACCATTGTTATCAACAAAATATCCAAGTACGTTTGGAATGATTGTGGTAGTATTGCAATTATCCGTTAATTCATAAAGTGTATCATTTGAAACAAAACGGATTGTATTGTCTTTGCAAGTAAGAGTAAGCAACGTAGCATCGGATGATGTCGTTATCGTCGAATTCAATCTCCAGATTCCAAGATGATTTTTATAGATTTTTATTGTTCTCGATTTGGGTATTGCAATTGCAGTATAAATAGAATCAAGTTTGAAAATTTGAATATATGTATTGATTGTATCTCTCCGCGAGTCGGCAGCTCCGACCATAAACAAACCATCAGAAGCAGACCCTCGTATATCAGGATGTGCTTTCCATTCTGTGTTGAGATATCTTTTAACTGAATCAATGTCAACTTGAAAATTCGGATCGCCTGCCTTTGCTATACCGAAAAAAGGGCTTTGTTGGTAGACACCAATTCCTAAAGTGTCGATTGTGTCGGCAGGTGTACTAACTGTTATTCTACCTTTCTTTGCATAAAGACCCCAGTATGTGTCATCGATTTCAGCAGCCAAATACCAACTCTTACTCAGATTTGAAAACTCTGTTATGGGAGAAGACGTGTAAGTTGCATTCTGTTGTTTCGGCATTGCCGCCATAACTTCCAGCATTAAAACAACGATCATGATGATAGATTTGTGAAGCATATAGAACCTCCTGCTTTGGGTGTAGTGTTTATATCGTGAGATATATTTTAACACAGCCAATGAGGGCCTATATTAAGGATATAACAAATCGGGTGGGTTTTAAACTACAAAATTATCTTTTTTTCATGGCCGACATGTAATTGAGGATCTACGAAGATTTGATAGCCTTTTTCTTTAATCAAACGACAAAAAGAAACATCTTCTGAACAAAAATCTTTTATTCCGTTAAAATCATAAAATAAAGGACGAAACCATGGATATGATAAAGATTCAAATACACCTTTTTTAATAAGCATAAAACCCATACCAGTATATGCTACATCAAGTAACCCTTTGTCTTTTATATCATTATGGGTTAAGAAATCAAAACACCCTTGTTTTTTAAATTTTTCTTCATCCCATTCTTTAACCGTGGCAAAATGCATTTGATCCGACATAAGATATATGCCAGAAATAATATTTTTGTCGTAATCAAGTAGTTTTTGAAATTGAGCAGGTTTAAAAATTATGTCGTTGTCTATCCACATCAAATGTGTATAATCAATTTTCCCATCAAAAGGTTTTTGGTTTTCTCCCCGCAGAACATCACCACCCAAGCACATATTTCTAGCATAATAAACTACTGGAGATTCGCCTCGGGTAAAAACAAATCTTATTTTTTGCCTGACGCAATACACTACTAGTTCTAAGAAACAATCAAAAAATCTACCAGAAAACGAGGTCCCAGTCAAACAGAAGACGATTTTACTTTCCATGACCTATTTCGTCTCTAAAAAATTCACATTGGGCATAGACGTTTTGTGAATCTTTTTTGCAGGTCTTGCATGTGGTATCTTTTTCTTCTAATCTTCCGAATGTTTCGCATGTCCTTGCCGATTCAATTAACTGTTTAATTTCATCAGCAAGCCAGATCCCTTTGCTTAATCTTTCAACTTTATCTACATTTTTAATTGTTTCACAAATATTTTCAAGTTGAAATTGATAATGTTTTATTTCTTCTTTTAGTTCTTCAATAACCATTGATTCCGAGTCAAGTTTCTCAGTTTCATCGAGCATTGTTTTTATGCTCATCTTTCTGTCAGGTATATCGCCTTCAACTTCTCTCTTCAATTCTCTATATTTTAAAATACATGATTTTCGTGTTTTTTCTTTTAAAAGTTGTGGGTATTCTTCAACAGCTTGGAGCCCTTCTAATAAACTCCAAATTTTCTGTTTGCTTACTTTTTGTTGTTTTTCAAGAAATTCAAAATCAACTTCATGCCCTAAAGATTGCAAACGTTTAAGCGCTTTCAATTCTTCTTGCCAAGTAAGTTGTTTTCGTCCAAGATTCTCATTGAACATCAATTGAGTTCTTTGCAGATCAGTTAAATTGTCATAAATAATGACAAGAGCATTAGGGATACCTGTTGATTTTAATCCTAAAAGACGTCTTTCACCTGAAACTAGATCGTATCGATCGCCTTTTCTACAAACAATGATTGGTTGAATGTTGCCATTTGTAGACTTTAAACTTTCTTCAAGATCTCGAGTTTCTTCAGTTCCGAATTCTTCTCTTATATTAAATGCTGGTATAATATCGATTGAATCAACAGGGATTTCGTCTAGTGTCATGTTTTTCATAATTGCTCTTCTGTATAATAGATAATGTAATTTTCATCGCAAAGAGAACACTTAAAGCTTTTATCAGGTATTTCAGAGCTATTTTTAAATGCTATATAATTGCCACAGGGGCAAGAAAGAGCTAAATAAACTGGGCCCAGAATCTCATTGGATTCTGAGCTCAGTAAGAAATCACCTTTTACTATCTCAATGCTTTTATGTCCTGTTTGATTCTTCATATGAATCAAACCATCTATGAAACCAATAAGATAATCTCTATTTTTTGCTTTTATAATCGCTGTTATTTCATTGCTCTGCACCATGTTCTTCTTTCGTTTCTACATGCTCAAGTTGTTCTTCATGTTCTTCATCTATTACAACCTTTTTAGGCGTTAAAATTTGAATTCTATCAGCAAGAATTTCTACAACAGACATCTCACTACCGCTTATTTGTCTTGTTTGTAAAGATCCTTCGATATAGACTTTATCACCTTTTTCAAGGTTTTGTTCGCAGAGTTCGGCAAGTTGGAGCCAAGCTGTAACACTTACATAACATGAATCTTCTTTCAATTCACCAGCTTTTGTTCTAAATTTTCTTGAACATGCAATTCTAAAATTAGCGACTTTCTTTTTATTTCCGTGCGTGAGATTCACCCTTGGTTCGCAAACAACATTCCCTGCAATCATGACTTTATTGATCATAGGAGCACTGAAATAATTAGCCATTATAAACTCCAAGTTATTCAGCAGCTTTTGGTTCTTTTTCTGTTTTTGAAATTGTCGGGATAATTTCTTGAATATCTTTTCTGATAAAACGAGTCAGTTTTGCTATTGAAAGCAAAGCTTTCCTAGCTCTATGGCCAGACACCTTTTTCTGTTTCTCAGTCAAAAGACTGTATTCAAGCTTAAATTCAGCAAAAAGTTTGTCAAAATCAGAAATTCTTTCTGCTGGTGTTGCCGGTACCTTGTAACTTGCCATAGTTCCTCCTAAAAGATAAAAGTGTTTTCAAGCCAATTTCTAAATTGACAAGTGGCTCCCATTTATAAAATTTGAAATTATCACAATTGAAAGCAATCTCAAGTTTTTTTCTTCTCCATTGAATATTGATATTATTAAATTGTCTTGTCTTTTTTATTAGTTCTACTAATTTTCTTAATTCAATTGACTGTCCACTCGCAATATCAAATACACCAGAAACTTCTTTTCTCAATGCAATTTCGATTGCGCTTATTACATCGCCATCATAAATAAAATCTCGAATAGAATTTTCAAATTCTCCAGAATTGACAAACAACAATTGCTCTATAAGACTCCCTGGCATAGACAAACCATAAACTTCAGAAACTCTAAAAATCACATATTGTTTTCTAGAATCTATGATTTTTTTCTCAATTGCAAGATATTTTTCGCATATTTCGTTCTTGGGGATAACTTTAGAATAAACACTAAATGGAAGAGCATTTTTGCTATTCAAATAAAGATCTAATGCGTTTTCTATCAAAATGATTTTTCTTGTCCTGCTTTCTAAAACATCGTTAATTATTGTTTCTGTTTGTTCATCAAATTCATAAAGATCGACTATGACAATTGTAGGGTCATGTTTTGTAGGCAGAACAGAACCATATTCAGAATCAAGTGAGTCTTCTACAAGACATGAATTTATATGCCTTGTCAGATAGCTGTTCTTGTTAGATGCAATAAAAATCTTATTTTCACTTGGTAGCATTTTTTTGCTCAAAATATTCTAATATTGCTTTGCACACATTTATCACTTTATCTTTATCATAACCCAATATATAATCAATCAATTTCATGCCATTGTGAATAGCAAGAATTTCTAGAAATACGTAATCTGTTTTTGGATCAAAACGAAAATTGATTGCATTTCTTGTATGCAAATCGTTAGACTCAAAAGTCGACAACAAAGAAATGATCAAATCTAACTTTGAAGGATCTAATTCAGGGATTTCTCCCTTAGGCGATTTGAAAATCATTCTTTCACCCTCACATCTTTCAAATCTTTTACCTTAGCCTCAAAAGACTTATTGATTTCTTCTTCAATCCCGACCAGTTCTCTTTGAAACTCTTTATAGAATTGTGCTTTTTCATGTTGATCTACAGATAACGAAGTATCGACAGAAGATTTAATCCTCTTGATCAAGCATTCGATAACCGTTCTTAAATAAAGTCGTTCTGCTTCTTTATACAAAGCAGGATTGATTGATTCAGCTTTTAAACCAAGAAAATCTGCTGTTTTAGGATCAAGGAATTGAAGTTGTCTATCAAGGTACTCAGCTTGCTTGCTTTGAAGCATAGCTTTTGACCACATTTTTAATTTTGATATGACATTCATTTGGAGGTTGTTCATGATAGTCTCTTGTTTCATGATCAAATTTTCCAAGTTAAATGTCCTACCCTCTTTTATCCTGTCATTTTTTATCGTGTCTAATTCTTGGAGACGCTTGATCTGTTCTTTCATAGAGAGTTCTAATAGTTCTAAGTCATTGACTCTTCTACTAGCAAGAACAGAAAACACGTCTTTCATTTCTTTTTGTTCAACGGCAGGGAGATTACCAAATCCCATTTTCCTGTTGAATTCAGCAATTGCTGCACCTGTACACTCGAAATGTTTCGAAAAATGCTCTGAAACTGTTGCAAGTTCTAAATTTTTACCTGTAGCGAGTAGAACTTCTTCTGAAAATTCTTCAACAATAGATTTGTATGTTGAACCTGCAAGATAAGCTCTATTTATTCTGATAGCAATGGAAGGTAGATTACAACAGGGACAATGAGGATCTGGTTGAATATATTTCGAGACAATAGAATCTTTATCTTCTTCAATCAACGTATCAATCGGACGTATTTCAAGTTGTCTTTCATCTGGCATTTTCTATCCCTTAGCTTCTAGAGCTTCTATAAACCGACTGATTTCATTTAATTCTCTAGCATTAATTTGTACATATCTTATAGGAGAAAATAAAGTAGATCCACCTAAACGCTGAATAACTCCTATACATTTGCTTCTCTTATAGACATCATGCAACCAATAAGTGCGTGCTTTTTTCTTGAATGTTAAAGTTTTTGTTTTATGTACAATTACTTCATTCATAAATTTTTAAACCATGTACGGCTAAATGATGTGTTGTCTTTTTCCGACCAACCGTTTGTATATTTAAGCAAGTCAAGATGATTCAATGTTGAACTTATTTCATCAGCTCTATGAAGAATATAGGATTCTTTTGTCTTGCAAACTATAGGACTACCACAGTTTAATTCTCCATGGTGACTAAGAATAAGGTGATAAAGAAGCATGATTTTTGTCTGATCTACATCATTGGGTGCAATTTTTGATACAAACAAAGCTGAAATAGAAAGATGTCCCAACAATGCTTCCCAATTTGTTTTTGAAATTTTACCTTCATCATCAAGATCATAAGCTTTTAATTTTCCAATATCATGCAACAATCCTGCTGTTATCAACAATTCTCTATCGACGTCGCTAAAATATTGTCCAATCAATAAACTTATATCGACAACTTCAATGCTATGCTGGACTAAACCATGTATGTAATTGTGATGATTGCCTTGAGCGGCTGGGTATTCAAAATATAACTCTTTGACATCTTCATTAAAACAATTATCAAGTACTTTTTTATAATCTACATCTGTGACACTTGCAATAAGCTCGTAAAATCTGTCTATATACTTTTGAACATCAAATTTTTTATCTATCTGTGTATCTAGCATATGTTTTGACAAATAAATAATATCAAGACAAAAATATTTCCTTCTTTTTCTAACACGTCCCTTACAAATAATTTTTTCACCAACACTATACGTTTTAGAAAACAGATCTATATTGTCTTTCAAAAGCCCAATTATTTTAGTTGTTCCATCATTAAGCTCTATCTCGACAACATGATCTCTAAACGTAATTCTTTCAATTGTGAAAGAACCTGTAATTATTTTGCCCGATTCAAATTCCATAATATTCTAACTCTTGATATGTGAAAAGTAAACTAGTTTTTAAGTTGCTTCAAAGCTTCAAGCCTTGCTAATGATTTATCGATCACTTTTTCGTTCACTAACCAACGTCTTCTCATTCTTGAAAGAGCAGCCTGACTTGCAGCATTAGCAGCAGGAAGATTATTTTTTTCAACCATTTTGAAAACTTTTTTCAATCTTTCATACCCGTCTTTACGAAGATCCTCACGTTTTCTACTCATAACTTCAAGAACGCTAAGTAACTCCGTCTTGAAATTAGCAGCTTTCTCGATAGTAAGTTCCTCGACAGTCATTCTTGACATTGAAACAACTGTCTCATGAAATACACTCATCAACTTGCCAATTTCTTCATTTTCCTTTTGCTCGTCCTTTTGTTGATCAATAATATGTTGTTGCTGACGTATACCTGCATCAAGATCGGGTACGTGAGCCATATTATCGCCAAAAAAACAAACATCTAACGAACCATCATCATTTACTTGAATTCCACGACGTTTGCAAGCTTCAACTACCCATTCATTGTAAGCCATTTTGAACCTCATGTTGTCTTGATTTTGTATAGCAATTTTGACATAGACCTTTTGCAAATACCGGTTTGCTACAACCTAAATTTTTACAAAATTTATCTATGTATAGCTCCTTTTTTTCTACCACTTTGCCATGAAACTTGATCTGTTGATAATGCTTAGAACAATATCCTTTGCAAAAAGCATTGTTCTTACATCCAGTTATTGAACAAGTTTTCCCTTTATTCCTAATCACATTCTTCAAGATATATTATGATTGAGTCACAATAAATATTTACTATTTTTGTCATTATCATTTTAAATTCAACTTCACGAACAACATACCTAACAGTCCTTGCTATCTTATTATTCAAAAGTTCTATTTTTGTTCCCTTAGAAGGTATAGGACAGTCACTAGACGTTGACGAAACCTGTTCGTCTAATCCTGGGATATCAAAAAGTACATTCATCTTTTCTTCAACACACTTGGTTTTGATAAAATTTCATTGAACAGAGCATCAATATCGTCTTCTCTATCACTAGCGTAATTTGCTCTTATCCCATCCTTTTTCTCGTCATCCCATCCAACCCACTGTACAAGATAATCGAGATCTTCTTGCATAGTTTTCTGCACAGAAATTTTTGATTGAAGAGCCTTAAGTATATGATCCTGTCGTAATGGAACATCTTTGTGAGTCGTATTTCTTTCATGCCACATTTCGACAAGTGAAGCTTTAACAACCTGATCGATTTCACGTCCTGTAAGCAACGGGCTATTCAAACCAAGATGTTGAACATCAATATTCAATTTTTTAGGATCACGTCCAGTCTTCCTGAGATGAATATCAAAAATCGAAGCTCTATCAGATGCTGAGGGCAGCGGCACAAAGAACTTATCATCAAACCTTGAAATAAGTTCTGGTGGCAAATATTGAATACTGTTGCATGTTGCAACTATAAAAATTGGTGCAGTACAATCTTGGTACCATGTTAAAAATGAACCAATGACTCTGGCTGTTGTTCCTGCATCACTGAATGTCGAACTTTGAGAACCAGCAAATTGTTTTTCAATTTCATCAATCAGAACTGCACATGGTGCTACACTCTCAATTATTTTGAGAGCTTTCATGAGCCGCATTTCGCTTTCACCAACTCTTGATGAAAATATTTTGCTTGGCGTAAAAGCAATCAAAGGTAGCCCCCAATAATTACCAATTGCCTTTGCAAGCAATGATTTCCCGCAACCTGTAACGCCGAGCATTAAAACACCCTTTGCTGGTGGAATCTTTAACCGAACAGCTTCCTCTGACCATACTCCTTTTCGTTTTTCAAACCAATGCTTGATTCTACCAAGACCACCGATCTCGTCAAATGTAACATTGGTTTCTAAGACATCCAACAGATCAGTCTTTCTCAAGATAGTCTTTTTGTAAGCATTGATTTCTTCAATGTCAAGTTTTTTCTTTTTCTTGAGAGAAGCCATTACGATCTGCTCTACTTCAAAAAGAGTCAAACCACGAAATCCCATCTTCACGGTTTCATCGATTTCAGTAGAAAGGCGCTGATTCCCGGGGGAAACTGAATTGAATTCTCCCAACAAGTATTGCACTTTTTTAGTGATTGCTTCATCATCAGGAAGATCATAAAAAACAACTTCGAAATAACGTTGCAACTTTGTGGGAATTGAAAGCGTCGATGAAACAATAATCAGAGACTTGAGATGAGTATAATCATGGTATATATTGAGCACCATGTCTTTGAGTTTGCGAATATTTTGAAAATTTGCAGGTTGCGTTTCATACAAATGATGATCAATATCCAAAAGAATATAGATCAAACGCTTGTCTGTTGACTGATTTTGTTGAATTGCTGTCAGAGCTGCATGAATAGGCATTGTTTTAGAGTCAATAATATCTTCTTTCTTGTCAGCTTCTTTTGCATATTCATTGTAGGGAACAATACCTGTCGTTGTTCTATAAACAAAAATTTGAGAATTGTTTTTTGTCTGTTCATAAATATCTTGAATCAGACAATCTTCTTCCTCAGTAACGACGTGTATTAGAGGGCGCAGAATATCTAGATTAGATTTTAAATCCATAATACAACCTGTCTATAAAGTCTTCAGTTATTGAACGACTATGACAATCTCGTCCTTGGTTTCTGTCACTTCATATGTTTCGCCGCGAATTGCTCTTTCATGCAGCTGATAGTCTCTCTGATACTCAGCTTTGATATTTTCGATCAAAGAACGATCAACTGAATCCCCTGAAATTTCATTCTGAGAGATAAGCAACGGCATATAGTTTCTGCTGATCGAAAGACCATTCTTAGTCTTCTTGTAAGAAAGACCAAGTTTTTTGAGCGTGTCTTCCATGATCAACATATTTGTAACCTGAAATGAGCAAGCAATTTTTCCTGACATGTTTTTCTCCTTATTCTACAATGTGAACTTGATCGTGGACTGGGACATCATCGCCATGGTTGACTGGCACGGAGCTTATGATTTTGAGGTGCTGAGTGACGTCATGCACTGCTGCACAACTGGTTGAATCCAATGTTTCAACCGTAACTTCACCTGCATGTGCTCCCCTTCTGGGAATTGTAATTTTGTAAGCCATGAAATTTCCTCCTCATAAATGTGAACGTATTATCTTTTCTACAAGGTCTTTATTTCTAAATCCCTCTACTCTATCTATTTCAGCACAATTTCTGAAAAGAACAAATGTTGGGAGTTTAGTTACGTGATATATTTCTATCAAGTGCACTTCTTCAAGTATATTTATTTTAACAATATTACATCGTCCTTGATAAGCTTTTTGCAAAATTTCTAAATACGGTTCTGCTTGAATGCAAGGCGCACATGATGTGTCCCAAAACTCTACAAGAGTTAATGATGCAATAATAGTTCTAAATTCTTGAAAACTAGAACTTTTCATGAAAAATAAATTTGTAAAATTCTTTTGAGTTCGTCATCGCTTGCGTATTTAACGGAACACTTGATTTTTCCCATATGACGCTTTTTTATTTCCTCGGGCGTGTAGACTTTAACGCTCATACCAGTAAATTCATTGGCTTTAGATGCGTCTTCTAATTGTACACGTTTTTTCATGATCAAAGCCTTTTTCAAACTTGGATCATATACCATTGTATAGTTCTTGACTATCCTTACTTCGCCAAATTTTGAAAGTTCAGACTTCTCCACTTGAGCCTCCTTTGTTATAGATACTATTCTATATCTTAACAAGGGAACTATGCATTAATAAATAAAATCATAATCTTTTGTGCCAGAACGCTGGCTCCAAATTAAAGCATCATACACAGCCACACTAACACCCTGGTTTATTGCCCGAGCCCGTACTTCATCCTCTATCGAAAAATAATCAAATTTCTTGCCCGTGACACAAAGATGTTGCAAAATATGCGTATCCACAATAGCCAAATCCTCTATCCCTAAATTCCTTAGAAAATGACTAGCCGCTTTCAAACCTATGCCTTTAATTTCCCTTACAACAAAAGTCCTTATTGCTCGTGTGTCACGCTCTGATTCAAGCATTGGGCTCAATTTTTTATAAAATTCATCGAATTTGTATTTTGCAGCTAAAAGATAATCAACTTTGCGGTTCTTAAATCTTATTATAGAAATAATCTTGAGTAACTCTTCTCGGTATATTGGCCTTGCATAAAACCTCTCGTCCTTGAGCATATTTATAACACTCAAAACTGTTTTAAATTTTGTCTGGGGAACTAGAACACAAAAACAAAGATTATAAAAAACATCTAATTTTGTTTTAGGTTTTTTAAAGCGTTGTACTATTTCTTTTGCTTGCGCAATTTGGTCTTTTGTAAAATAAATCATAATACTCCCTTGCTATTTTTTATATAATAAAACTACATGGAGGGAGTAACATGATGGAAGAAAAAACAATTTTCAGCATTACGTTGAATAATAAAAACGAAATTCGTTCAAATATGGATCTTTCGAGTATCTTGGGAGAAGAAGATGCTCTACGATTTATTCATTCCTTGCTTGATGAATTTAAACAAGATGTGCTGAGGAAAATCAGAGAAATTAAAGCACCTGTAAAAGAAGATGATGAATTTGATTTTTAAAGATAAAACCCGGACATTCTTTCGTTTTTAGCAATATCTTCTAAAACAAAAAAATCATTCACTTCAGAAAGTTTTTCACAATATAGTCTACAAAATTCAAAAATTTGACGCGTACTTGTTTTAACATAAACTTTTATCGACCTACAAAAATTTTGAATATCTTTATTTTTTTGAAATTCAAAAGCTAATCTTGTTAGCCTGTGGTTTCCATCTGAAAAAACAAACTCATCATTTTTAAAATGGCCACACATCGGTAAATTCGTAATTCTTTCATAATCTACATCTCCAACAATCATATTATCATTATTAAAATCTTGCTCTCTAAAAGTTCTCAAATTCCAACTTGAATTGAAATTAATCGCATTAATAATTGGAATGTCACTTAAACAATAAAAACCAGGTTCGACTTGTCTTGCCTTGCATAATACATAAACCTGATTACTTGAATAGATTAACATATTTAAAGCATCTTGATAGTCAATTTTTTGTCTTTTTTTTGCATCTTGTTATATAAAAATCTAACATATAAGTTTTTATCCATTTGTTGACTTTTTGAGTTTTTATTTTTAAAAGCTTTGAAACCTCACTTACCCAACCATTTTTTGAAAAATCTATAGAACTATTCTCAATTATCTTTATTTTCTCAAATTGCTTAAGTAATTGTAATAAAGATCTTATCTTAGATTTCTGCTGTAATTTAAGTTTTTTAGAATTATCTCTAGCTATTCTTAAAGTTTTGTTTTTAAGCATATGATTTTCAAGAGATTTCTGAACATACTCATATTTATCCAAACTACTTAACAAATCTAAGAATGAATTGATTTTTTCTTGATTTATTTCGTTATAAGCAATTCTTACGACTTTCCAACCTTTCAATAACAAATGCTTATCTTTCTCTAAGTCATGTTCAAATCTAGTATTCCCATGCGAAAAATGTGCTGGTCCATCAAGTTCAATAGCAAGTTTTATATTGACAAATGCAAAATCAATAAAATATGGAAATTCAGCATATTCACTTACAATGTCATATTTTTCGTTTAAGTTAAATTTCAAAATAACTTTGTCTATAAACCATTGCTCTAAAGAACTTGGGATCTGTTTACTTCTTTTTTCCCAAGCTGTTTTACCTGTCCGCTTTTTAAGATATTCAAATCTTGCTTTTCTAATCTTATTTTTTGTTACAGTTGTGTGTTTAAAAATTTCTGGATGTTTCAAGTGCAACAACTTAAAGGCTTCAGATAGAGATCTACATTTATCTCTTAGAGCTATTGTTACTAGATCTTTGGGATAACCTATTTTTATAATTTCACCAGAAGACATACCAGAAGAATATAAATTTCTAACTTCGTCAACTTAAAAAATCTTTTACATTTGACGCACTGATATTTTTCAATACCAAAAGTATTTGATGTTATTTTTTTTCTAGTACCTATTAAATAAGATTTCTTTAAATTTTTACTTGCATTATGTTTTCTTTTTATATCTTTAATATAAAACACAATATTTTTCTTAGAATATCCTTTTTTTATGATTTCTGTCAACAGCAAACCAGACAAATACAAGCTTTTAATTTCTTGTATTTTATTTTTTGACAAAACGCAAAATTTTTTGTGTTGTTTAAAACCAGTTAAATTCTTTAGGATTTTACCACATTTATTGCATACAAAACTCATATTTTTACTCGTTAAAAAACTGGGGTAGAAGGATTTGCACCTCCGACACCCGGCTCCAAGGGCCAGCGTTCTTCTACTGAACTATACCCCAATAAATTTCAAACTAGCCACAAAGAGACTTGAACTCTTAACCTACAGTTTAGGAAACTGTGACTCTATCCAATTGAGCTATGTGGCTAAAAATGGTCGGAACGAGCAGAGTTGAACTGCTGACCCCCTGCACCCCATGCAGGTGCGCTACCAGGCTGCGCCACGTTCCGTTGTTCAAAGAACTTAAATCGGAGTGAGTGGATTTGAACCACCGGCCTTGTGATCCCGGATCACACGTTCTAACCAGGCTGAACTACACTCCGTATTCTGGGGTGAGAAGACTTGAACTTCTAACTTCTGGTTTCAGAGACCAGCGTTCTAAACCAATTGAACTACACCCCAATAAAATGGTCGGGATGAGAGGATTTGAACCTCCGACACCTGCGTCCCAGGCGCAGTGCTCTAACCAGACTGAGCTACATCCCGTAATTCAAAGAACTCTAAACAAAACGGCCCCTCTTTTTTGGAGAGGAGCCGTTTGAAATTTCGTTTTTGTCTTTCAGTTATTTCAACAGCAGCCCTCTCCAGGTTATGTTCCTGGGTTGTTGTGGTTGCGGCTGTTGAAAAAATATTTTCATAGTTTAAATATAACATAAATTATTGCAAGTGTAAATATTTTTATGTCATAATACAAAAAATTCTGCATAATTGTTTTCATAAAGTCTCATATTGTCTAGAATATTTGGCTCTACTTCTAACATATTGTCTTTTCTAAGAGGATATAAAAAACAATTATCCTCTGGGCTCGGATCCATTACGAGAATTTTGTTGTTGTTCTTTTTTATTCGTACTGCATGATTAAACCAAGGCAAAGGACTTCCATTACTTTTATGAAAAATGATGACAATAACGTCTTGATTGGGATACTTTGAGAATATTTCAAAAGTTTTGATACCTGAATCTTTGTAAATATAGAACCCGTTAAATGTTTCATTTAGAAAATCATAAGTATTAAGGAGATTAGTTGTGCCAGTTTGTTCAGCAAGCTGAATATTAATATGATATTGATATTCTAAATTTTTTATATAATAAGTGTTATATGAAATTCTTATATTTATTTTGTTTGTTTTGTTTGTGTTCAAGTTCAGCACCATGGTTGTCATATAGCGTCATATATGTAGGTTCTGAAAAAGAATGTGACATGCTTTTGAAGGAATTAGAAAAGAAAAATCAAGAATGTAGAGTGATTTGTCATGATAGTGGTGCTGTTTACGAAATCAATTATAGACCAATCAAATAGTTTTTTAGACTCCTTTAGCAAGATAATCCCAAACTTTTTGTTCGTTTATAGCAACCAGAACATAATCACCATTTTCATCAAGTCTCGATCCCCATTCACCTTTTTCACTGTAAGGTTTTGCTCTGACCCATGTCCCAATTTCTGGATGCAAATGACATACCGCAGCAGTAGGATCATGAAATTTTTTCCCATCACTACCAAGTTTAAATCTCCACGTCATACCTTCGCGGAATAATTCAGCAGCTCGATCTTTTGGGGGAACACTTGTTATGTATTTATGAGTATCAAGATTATACATCATATAATGACAAACATTTTTACCAACAAAATGTCTTTCTTTGATATCCATTTTTAAGAAGTTAAAAGCACCCTTTTTGTCACCATTTAAATTGAAAGTTGGGACTGTTTGTTTTCCTTTGAATTTATCAAGCATTTTCACAGTAATACCATGTGTCATATAACCAATAAAACCACCTTGCATAGTTGCACAATTTAATTGTACGGGCAAATTATAATGGCCTAAATTTTGAAGAGGTCCACATCCGAAAAAATCAACATCATCATCAACAAGAACACGTCTGATAACTTCATTTGCAAGAATTGCGTTTGAAGAATAATATGGAAATTTATATTGATCAAGCATTGCTTTATGAATGTTTGTTGGATGTTCTTTTCTTCTTCCAAGTAAGGGGACACCTATGAGAACATCTTTCTTTCCCAGAATTTGAAGTAAAAAATCCACAATAGCGATTTGCATCTCATCACCCGGGCTAATAAGAATACCTTTAATATTCACCCCAGCTGAAAATAAATAACATAAAGCAAAAAAATCATCTGGGTCATGACCTATATCTGTTTCGACTAATAGATTCATATTTACTCGACTTTATACGTAATTTTCAACACAATGTTTATGTTAATTACTTGCAAAAGTTACAGATACTTCATTGTCGTTTTCAGTGAGACTAAACGCGAACATTTATTACTTCCTGTTATATTGCCAGGGTTTTAAACACCATTTACTCATTGTTTGTTTTGTTTCAAGCCATCTATAATCAGAAATGTCCCAAGATTCATAAAACTTTTTATAAGTTTTACCATTGGGTACATCTTCAGCTTTCCTTATCGTATGGTTAGCATATCTTTTTTCTTTACTTCGGCCTCTTGATCGATCTGTTACCCACGAAGTACAATATGATCGGGACAAAATAAACTCCTTTTTAAAGTATTACATTTTTTCTCTCCTTTTTTGTTTTAGAAATTTTCTCCCTTACTTCTTTTCTCTTGGAAACATTGTTTTCACCACTTATTAAAATTTTTCTTTGTGGATTATTTTTCCAAAAATTTAAGACTGCTTTTGAAATATTTTGTTTTTGTTCTATTGTTCTTTTTCTTCCTCTTAAAATAAATTTAGGTTTGCCTTTTTGTTTTTTAGACGCATGCGACATTTTTTGTCTAGTAATTTCTGTCGGTTTTCTACCAGACATTGCAAGACTCACTTTTTTCTTGCGCTGTTCTGTCCAAGGAGATTTTATAAAACAATCTTTTTTCCCATTCGCAGTATCTTCTTTATACTTACTTCTAATTTCTTCTCTTCGCGGATTATTTGAAAAACAATCGCCCCCATCACCACCTTTTGTTATATCCAACAGGTGCTCTTGAATTAAGAAACTCTATCCAATATTTTTCTCTTTCATTTAGCTGATCTACTTGACATTCTTCTATAATATCTTTTCGAAAATTTTCTTGGCCATATTTTATTATTGCTTTTCGTATAAGTATACCTGATCCATAATATTGAATATTATACTTTAATTCTTTCCCGATATAAATTTTGCCATTCAAAAGATTTGTAATTTTATAAATTACGCTTAAACTTGCCATAATCATCTTTTTCTAAGTGTTCGTTCATAATCTTCAAAACGTATTTTTGCGATTTTTGAACGCTGTTCTGTTCGAACTACAACTCCTTCAGGTTTTCCCAATGCATCATTTTCAAGCAAAGCGTTTGACATGCCCGGGAGCAGATTTTTCAACCAATCATAAGTCCCTTGAATGGTTTGTGGTGGACATGCTCCAATAATAGAAGGCACTATTAGACATCTTATATCTGCTGCTACACTTGCAATTGTTCTGACTCCAACAAAATTTTGTCCCCCATTATCTCTCCAAGCAGCTATTTTTTCTATGGGCAAATCAAGTAAATCTTCAAACTCTTTTGCTTCCATCATTATGACATCAAACAACCTGAAACCAAGTTTCCCTGTTTTTGTATAATTTTTTGCCGTTCCTGCTTTACCCCCATAAACTTCCCCAAATAATACAAAAACAGATTGTTCAAGTTGGTCCCAGTAAATTCTTCTTGCATTGTCAGCCACAGTTTGAATTGTATCAACAATATCTAATGTAGGATTATGAATCCAATCTCCAAAACCATAAAGAAGTTCTTCACGAGAACCAATTAGATATGTCCCTTTAGGAAACAAAATAATACGAGCATTTGTACCATCAATTTTCTCAGAAAGAAAAATTTCGTCATCTGCTGAAAAAGATACAAGAACTTCTTCTTTCAAAGAACCTCTATCCCCAAGAGCATGATATGTAAGAATACTTGGGTATTTTGTAGCCGAATTGATTTTTTTCAAATCAAAAGCTCGCATATTCACACAATATTTACCATAATCAGGATTATGTTTCTTCATAATGTCGTATGTTGCCGGTCTTACTTTCCAGCCTACATTGTCGCAATTACCACAAGCTATACTCATGCTCATAGCAGCTACATCACCTGGCATAATTTCTTCGCTATTACAATTAGAACAAGTCATTACTACAAATGCTGACGGTGGACAAATCTTACCCTCATGCTTTATACCACAAAAAATACAATGCTTAGCTTCACTCATTCTCTTTATCCCCTGCAGCCATAGCCTTTATGACTTCATTCAACACCGGTGCTTGACATTCTCCTGGTTTTGTAGCAGTAAGCTCTACTCCTGCATTTTCTGCAAAAAACATATCACCCTGATTGAAACGTAGAGCATCAGCTTGCTTGCACTTCTCTATCCATTCTTTAAAACCATTTTCATAATCATCGGTTAGACTGGAAAGCCATTTGAAAAATTCTTCCAAAGTCGAAGGAAGTACGCCCACCCAATCAGAACCATAGTCATAAGGGCCCTGTGTTTGCTCATCCCAATAATCTATATGTTCTGATTCTCCATTTTCAAGATAACGATCTATATAATGTTTTCCTGTATGATCACTACCAGAAAACCAAACTTCGTCATCTTTGGGCTCGCGTCCAAGTGATTTAAGAACTTCAGTCACTTTATCTTTATAGCCTGCACAACCTATGCCAGCAAAACGATGATAAACAGGTTTTTCAGGTTCTTTTTTATAATCAGTACAACTTGCATAAATAAAAATGCCGTTTTGAGGACCTCTGATTGATACAATATCAAATCCTGCAAGTTGTACATCTCCTGAATTTATTGCTGCAATTGTTGGCTTTGTAAAATCATGTTCTTCATGCCACATTTCTTCGCTCGAAACATAAGCCCAATTTTTATAAATTGAAATTGAAGATTTTAATTTGTAATGATTGAACGTGCCATTACAAGCTTGAGCGTCAGAATTAAAAGCTAAACAATCCCAATTTGAGAGTGCCATTAGAACATACTCCTTAAGCCATCAATCCACGAATTTTACATTTGCCCTTGCACGTGCTTTGGATTCAGTATTGACAAGTACTTTATGCCATACGCTTCCAAGATTCACAGTAGCATGTTCTTCATGCGAAATTTTGCCCTTGGCATACACATTGGGATCAGCCATCATAGAACGGTAACGCTTTGCACTATCAGGTTGCTCTTTTAAGAGCTTTTGATAATCTTTCACTTCAATAACGTTACTCCCAAGAACATAAACTTGTCTTCCACCTACTCTGTACAAAAATTCAGCATAGTGAAAGTGAGAACCTCCACCTCTCATCGGTTCGTTCTTCCAGACTTTTGTCAAGTTCCCTTTGGGCGGCTCAAAATTCGGTTGAGGAACAAACATGAATTCGCCTTGACGGTGAATTTTCTTTCCCGACTTCAAAAGACGGTGTCTCTTATGCGCATTCTTTTTGTTGACACCCTCTTTCGATTCAATGTCAATAAGTTCTTTGGGTTTTAAAGCTTGTTTGGCACCAATTACCGTAGTAACTCTTGAAGATTCAGGGATAGCACAAGTGAACCAGTGACGTTCATCATGTCCACAAAGAAATTTCGACTTGATTTCGCTTGTCTTATCGCCTTTTCTGTTGATAACAGGTACTTTTGTCATCAAAAGCAAATGTCTGTCAGCTTTTTGAGCATCAAGAATCAACATTTCTATTTCTTTTGTGACTTGAAGCTCAAAATACTCGCCTTCACTGTCTCTTCTGACATCAATAGAAAAACCATCTCTACGTGGCTCAATGACTTTTACTCGAGCCCCGATTGCTTCGAATTTCTTTTCGATTGTTGTTGTCATATAACCTCTAAATAAAGCGTGCTTCCAATAAATTTTTCAAGAACTTTACCATGATCAAAAGCAAGATCAGGTAAATTATTTATATCAAAAAATTCAAGTTTCCTTGCATCATCTTTAGCTTTAGGCTCACCAGTGCATCTATGTACATAATAAACATGATCTATCACATGTCCTCTTGGATCTCTTTTGGGATCAGAATTGACCATGAATAATTCAAGATGTCTGGGCTCCACAACTAAATTTGTTTCTTCATAAAACTCCCTTGCTCCTGCAACCTCCAAACTTTCTTGATCACAGTTCAAAAATCCACCCGGTAATGCCCACATACCAACAAAGGGTTCATGATCTCTCTGAATCAACAAAATTTTATTTGTTTTGTTTGTAGTCATGTAAATCAAACTAGCAGTCGAAGCTGCATTTTTAAAATCATGAATATCAGTTGGCATTTAATGCTCCTTGAACAATTTCCTTATAATGATTCGTATTACCTTTGACAGACAAATAGCATTCCTTAACTAATTCAAGAATACTTTTCGGAGCAAAGAAAGTTGAATTTTTCATATGCGCATGGCTCGAATAAACAAAGCCTTTTCCATTCAGATTGAGAGCTACACCACCAGACTTATCAATATTATCTATACAAAGAGAGCCACCTACATAATAAATAGGCCCCTCTCGCGTAATTATACGTTTTGCAATATGCCGCCAGCAAACAGGAAATGTATTGTAGTTTGTTTCAACCATCAATGTCTCCTTGAAAAATCAAATGGTATACGTCGTATAGCCATTATTAGACTTACCGGTGCAAAAACAAAATTCAAGGCTACAGCAAACTTTTGTTCCAAGAATCGTGTCTCATGCATTGCAAACTCAGCTCTTACACAAAAAATTGTCCATAAAGCGCACATCATTATATAAAGAACAATAAACAATATCAAGAAAAACATTGTCATATTAAATTTCCTTCTTGTGATATTATATTAAAAAACATTTTAAAAGGAAAATTTCTATGCAAATCTCAAAAGCATCAGATGATCTTTATCGTATTGTTATTACCTTCGACGCAAAAGAAGACACAGATGTTGCACGACAAACATGTTTCTTCCAATTAAGAGATTTGAATAATATTTACAAAATCAAACCAAGAGGAAAACAAAGAGTCAAATCAATAACTATTGAGCCGTTCAATAAAAAGAAACTAGAGCCCAAAGGCCCTAGTCCCGATCGAGACACACGTTCCAATAGATGTAGTCAACCCAAGTCTCGTGCGGTATCTCAGCATCGAGCCTCCTGACAACCTGAATTGGTGCGGATTTGCTAAGACGAGGAATATAAGGTTTCCTTATCAAATCCCTTTTATAGTTCTTAACATGCTTGCAACCTTTTTGCCCATTGCATCTTATGCAGCTCACTACAATGTTGTCCCACCAAGTCTTACCGCCGTCTTGCCGTGGAATTACATGGTCAAACGTGAAATTTGAAAGAGTAACCTTCTTACCGCAATACATGCAACATCCAGCATCTCTGAGATAAACATTTTTCCTTGTAAAAGGAAGCACGTTTGTAAAATGCTTTGGTACATAGTCAGAGTCAATGCACTTGATCACTGAAGGTATCGGCATTACAAAATTTACTCCACAGAATTTCTGCTCATAGTTTTCTAAAGCAATAGCTCTCTGTGTTGAGACTAATGCAATAGCCCTACGAGTTGAGACAATTGAAACTGGGATCATACCGATATTGAGCATTAAAGTTTGCATAATGGACACCTGACTATATATTAAATATAAATTCTTGCTATTTCAAAGCAAACACGTTAAAGATTTAGATCCATAAGATTAAATGCCCAAGGCCGGGGTCGAACCGACATGAGACTCAGTCTCGGCAGGTCTTAAGCCTGCAGTGTCTCCCAATTTCACCACTTGGGCTCGAAAATTATCTGAATCAAAAGTAAAATATTGCTTTAAATTATGGCCTTCTGTAATTAATTTTATATAGTTGTCAATTGGAATATTTCTTCTTCTAAAAAACTTAATAATCTCAAGCAATGTTTCATAAAAAATTACTCTAATCACATAACCATTATTTTTAAAAGCTTCTACAACTTTATCAACATGAGACCCTCGAAAACCTTTTATTTCATATAGCTTGCCTTCAATATCAAAATCATTTATTCTTGTCGATCCATTATACTGCACTCTTATATTCTCATAATCAAATTTAATGTGTTTATAAACTAGATAAAGAGCAAAAATAAACTCAAAAGTGCTTCTCAAAAGAACTTTTTTGTTATTAAAGATAAAATAAGAATATTTTCCTCTACCAATTCCTTTTGCAGGTGTCAACAAACCTTGAGCATATAATTTTTTTCTAGTTTCTGATTGTTTTATATGTGCAGGATGATTTTTAGTTTTTGATCTTTCTATGCTTGCTTTGACAAAAGGGTTATTAAAACCTATTTTTTTTAATCTTATTGAATTCGCTTCACTTATACGTCGTATCGCTTCTGATGTTTGCTTTGTTAACCCTTTTGCCCATGCTCTTTTTTTGTCCAATTGTTTTGTCGGAATTCTTCCTTCTTTATGTGCTTTCTTAATTGCTTCAGAATTTTTCTTCCTTATTTTTGGACAAGAGTTCCACGAGTTTGAACAACACCATTTCTTATTACTTAACTGAAACTTTGCTTCTTGTTCGCATCCATATTCGCACTGCATGCTTACTCCTTTTATTAGAAGTAAGCATATAAAAACTTTAATAATTAAGACTGTTGTGTATGCCTTACATAAGCTTAAAATTACCCTTTGCGTTGGTGTGCTAATTTCCTAAAACTAAATTTGTCGTACCCGTGCGATTCAGCTTTCAACTTGTCTGAAATCGGCCATGGCTCTTTTTCTTTATTTGTCAAAACTCCACTTATAAACTGCTGTACCTTTTGAAACATAGTAAATGGGTCAATGATTTTTTCAAAATTAAAGTTTTTAAGACAAGAGTCTTTTTCGTTAAACATTTGTCTATTGCATTTTTCTTGTTGCGTAATAATCGGCGTTCTATACTTTATATGCTCATTAAACAACTTTTCAGAAATTTCAATTTTAAAATCTGTCTCAATGTACTTGTTCCGTTTAATCAATTCTTCATAATATTTTGCGTTAGCAGTTCTAATAGCTTGTATAAATGATTCTACTTCATAGTAATACTTATCTTCATAATACAAACCTTTATAAACAGTCCCACAAACAGAAACTTTAAACTTTCTTACAAGTTCACGATCATAATAAAAAAATCGTTCAAATGCAGATTTATCATTAAAAATGTCTTCTTTAATTTCTTCTGTTTTACGTTTATAAACAATGGACTTATCTATACCAAATGTCTTGATGGTATCATAATAATCATGAAATTTCGAAACAATCAACATGATGATTTCCTTAACAAATAGCGGGGGAGAGAATCGAACTCCCACTCTTTGGGTTATGAGCCCAATATCTTGCCATTAGAAGACCCCGCAAATTTCAAAGTATCTGACAATTTCAATAAGCACTTATCAATGTCTTTTTTTACTTCTGAAGCAGTAAAACGTAACACTTCCCAACCATTTGATTTAGACCAGTTATCTCGCTTCTGATCTTTTTGTTTTACTACATCAAGTTCATGACTCTTTCCATCAATCTCTACATCAACTTTTATATCAACAAAAGCAATGTCATATTCATAAATTCCAATTTGATATCTTGCTGTCCATCCAGATATATTATTTTTAATTAAAGCTTGTTTAAATAATTCTTCGACATAAGAAAGTTTTGAACTGTGATATAAACGATAAGGTAATCTATCAGGGTGTTCGCTAAAAAACTTAATTGCATGTTTTGAAATTTTTTGTTTTGCTTGTTCTGACAAATGTACTTTCTTTTTACAATTTTTCAAAGCGATTCTAATAAGTTCGACACCAAATAACTTTCTAAGCTCTTCTTTTGATTCTCCAAGTTCCCATCTGTTTTTGATATTCTGTATAATATTTGGATAATTTTTGATTAAATATGCTGCACATTTTTTCTTGTGCTTTGAAAAATTCCCTTTATTGAAATCTCTACCACAAACACACTGTACTTGCTCTCTAAATCCATAAAAACCTATTTTTGTCGATTTCTTTCTTTTGCAACTTGCATGAGAACATTTTTGACTTTCACTTATTGTTCTTTTTGGAGTGTTCCTTAGAGCATAAACTATAATTTTTTTAGAAATTAGTCCTTCTTGTCGAATTTCATTTATAGACATACCAGAATTGTATTTTTTAACAATCTCATCATAACTATCAATTGACAAATTACATCTTGAATTATGTTGAGTACAACCTGATTTTGTATTGAAACTCCTATTACATTTTTTGCAAAAATACATATTCAAAATTACTCAAAACGGTCACTGACATTCTTCCAGTCCTTACCATCCGTTCTTACTTTTCTTCTGCCCCACTTTTCAGCTTCCTTTGCTTGCAATCTAACAAGCAGCTTAGCTTCAGGCATTACTTGTATCATTCTTCGAGCCTCAGAAAATGAAACGCACAAATTTGCTTCAACCAATCTCTTAGGCTCTATTTTTTCCATTTGACACCAACCATAAGATTTTCTTTCAAAAGCTATTCCACATTTTTCACACACTCTTATTTTATCGTCCTCGGCAATTTGATCACATGCCCACCCGCACCGACATGTACAAGCATCACCTAACCAACTCATTTTTTACATTTCTGACATAAGTTATCAATATGATTTGTCATTTGCACGCATTTTTCACAAAACTCAAGTTCCATTTCTTTAATCTCGAGCACCCAACGCCATGCATATCTACATGTGCAATCAATACAATATAACCCGTTAGGGTCATTTGGCCACACAGGGCACAACTTTGCGTCATCTTTTTCCTGAGCAACATCGCATTGCGCTATTGCTTGTTCTATTTGCTCTTTTGTTTTCATTTTTTCACGCCAAAAACACTATAATTGCCAAATGTTGGACGTTTAAAATATACGGTCATATCGGGTTCTAAACCCGTTTTCCTTACATATATTTCAAATTTACTGTCAAGCAAACTATGCAGCTCTTTTTCAGTATAATGCTTGACATGATATTTTACTATTTTATGATCAGGGTATCTTTCACCATTTGGAGTAGTAAAGCACCAGATACCATTGGGCTTCAAAACTCTATAAACTTCGCTAATTACTTTTTCAACCTCTTCAACATGTTCAAATGTTTCTACCGAAACAACAGTATCAAAAAGACTGTCAATTTCAGGGATTTGCTTGATATCCCCTACATCATATTTTATATTTAAAGCATTGTAATGTTCTTTTGCAAAATCAATACTTTCTTTATCGATGTCGTAACCATGTACTCTTAATGCTCTACTGGCAAGCATTTTTGTGCCCATGCCACAACCACAAGCAATATCGAGCACTAATTTGTTTTCAACTGCAACTAGAAATTCACGATACATTAAATCATGGATGTCTATATTGCCCTGGCCAGCTTTACCTGCGTGTTCTGGGATTATTCGTTCGCCGGTATATTGCATTGTTCCCTCGGATCTATAACAATTCCACGTAGCGCATTTGCACAAATCGTACAAACTCCTGGAACAAGTGCAGAAGCTATACCTTGTTGATTGCATTGAGAACAGAGAATTTCCATATTACCATTCCTTAAATTTGGGATCGGAACGTATTTCTTCTACAAATTCTTTAAGATGTTCACAAGGCGGTTCTTCTTTTCCAATTCTCCAAGCAGCACCACAACTGGAACATATAATTACGTTTGGAACAAGATCCCATTTTCTTATTGTTTTTTCAGCATTCAAAATAAAAGGCTCCAAAAACGGAGGTACCAGGAATTGAACCTGGGGAGCTTTTCAGCTTTGCTTGTTTTCGAAACAAGGCCCTCGACCAACCGGACTACCTCCATATATAGTTTCATTAACCTTATTATTCGTCTATGCTAGACTGTGTCGTAGTTAACATTAGTTTGCATATATCCTGTATTAAAAGTTCTTCTTTTTCTCTAGCCTTTTCATAATGCTCATGTTTAAAACTATAAATCACTTGTGCCATTGCTATATGGAGCACTTCGTGTACAAGATAATCTTCTGGTTCTTTTTCGTCAGAATACCACGTATAAACTGTTGCTTTCTTTGTTTTTACGTTCTTGCAACAGTGACCCTTATATTGACTATCAGAATCATACTCGATTTTCCAATCAGATAAAATTCTGATCTTCTTTACTATATTTGCTAATCTGTCTTCAGCTTTCATTTCGTCAAGACCACTCTAACAACTTTATCAATTACGCCATTGGACACAAGTTTAAATTGCGGCATCCCCATTTCTTCTGCAAAAGGGTTACTATAAAAATTCATAAAGGAATTCTCATTAAAGAAATGGCAATGCTCTATGCACTCAACAGCTGATTCACTATGCCAATAAGGCACTTCTATTAAAAACACGCCTTTATTTTCAAGTAAGTCATAGATATCTTTGATAATCTGTTTCAAAACTTTTGATGATTCGATATGTTCGAATACATGGCTCGCTTCAATATAACTAAATTTTCCTTCCAATTTAGGGAGCCCGTCATTCAAGTCCCACACTACATCAGCCCATTTGGGAACTATATCGACTCTAATTTTATCAGGTTCTGGTTTGCTATATGGTCCTTCACCCAACATTAAGCGCATATTTTTACTCCAAATTTAAGAGACCCAGGGCGGATTTGAACCGACCGTAATGCTAGTTTTGCAGACTAGTGCCTTACCGCTTGGCTACTGGGTCATGATATATTGTGTAATTCTTCAGCACATTCATAATAAACAGCTCGTTCGACATCAGTAATACAGCTAGACTGTGCTTTCTCAGTCCACTTCCTCACCAAATCATGGCAAGCATTTTTCAAAATTTGCAATTTATCTTTATCTGTCGACAAGTCTATCATATTCGTTCATATACAAATTTGAATTTGTTTTGCTTATCTAATTTTTCTTCAGCTAATAAATAATCTTCTGGAAGAGACGCATTATTTATTGTCCCGTGTTTGCCAATAAACAAAATTTCTTTTAAAGTCGAATTAAGGTAAACATGAGCACCAAATAATGTTCCTATCAACTCACCATATCCAAGCTTAGAAAAAGTATCACTATCTGTATACGGATCAAAACAATCAAGTAGATGATAGAGCAATTCTTGATGAATCTCTGCATTTATGCAAATAGATTCTACACGCTCATCTCCTATCTCGATTCGTGCAATGCCATCAACAATTAATTTTCGTAATTTTTCTTTTTTCATAATTCAAAAGCCGATGAAGGGATTCGAACCCCCGACCTGCACATTACGAATGTATTGCTCTACCAACTGAGCTACATCGGCAAAAAATGGCGGAGGAAGAGGGACTCGAACCCCCAAGCCCTTTCGGGCGGCAGTTTTCAAGACTGCTCGTCTACCATTGACGTATTCCTCCAAAATTTACTTCTTTGCATACCTTTCGCTTTTTTCAGCATAAGGTAAACTATTTAATTCTACATCTAAATCAAACAAATGCCAGTTTTTACAACAAAAACATTCCTTTGATTTTGCCTTTGTGCAATCTAAACAGGTAAAAAGGCCGTTCCGTCTCTTATCTAATTCAGTCATAAGAACCTCCCGTTTACCAGTAGATTCTTATATACTTTTTAGAAAAATTGTTAGCGAAAGGACTTGAACCTTCAACCGACAGATTATGATTCTGTTGCTCTACCAATTAAGCTACGCTAACATGACACTAAAAAACGCATTTTTGCGTGTTTATCCTCACTCTCAAGTTTTTTATTCTCGACAATCATAAACATATCTAACAAGGGTTCATATTGAACTTTCAATTGTATTCTATCATTACAATCTATATAAACAGGTTTCTTAAAACTTTCTTGATAATGTCGTAAATTCACGGGGTCTCCTCCCCAATCTAATTTAAGTCTATAGGGAGAATAATTAAACTGATGAGGATCGCCTTGGAGAACCTTTTTTACTTCATCAGATGACATATAACATCGAAAACTCATAAATTTTGCCCTTGGTGGGATTTGAACCCACATAACATTGATTAGAGTTCCTCTTTGGAAACGCGATTCCTGCCGCTGTTTACAAACCCTCCAAAGCTGTCGCCAGATCTTTGGCAGCGTATCAGTTCTGCCGCAACCATGGAACTCGCCTAAGAACAGTTTCCCGTTCGGTCAATGCCCTCCGTTAAGAGTCACGGTCCGTTTTTCCGAGTGCACTTTCCATTTTATGCTACAAGGGCCTAAAATTTAAAAATTGGTTGCATCTGAGTTATCAATGCTGTTTTTCTTTTTGACAGTTCTTGAGACTGTTGCCTGAACCAGTTCGGCTAACCCGGCACCCAATTGACATAAGCTCAGCCACAATCAACTGAGTGCCGGGTCTTGGATTTGAACCAAGATAAAAATGTAAGCACTAATTGTTAAAAGATACAACCAATTAATTTCAAAGATCAAATTTGGCCAGAAAGGGACTTGAACCCTTACGGACCTCACGGTCCCTCGGATTTTGAGTCCGAGTTGTCTCCCGATTCCAGCATCTGGCCTATATCTGTATGTTCACCAACTCTTCTAAGCAAAGGTGGTGATTTCATTTCGACATATCTTTCATTACCTGTCTTTTTATCTTTAAATTTTTTATAATCCTGTCGCCAATTTCTAGGAATTATAGGTTCAAGTTTAGAATTAACTTGATTTATTTTTTCGATTTCATTTTCCGTTAAATTAACTTTACCATCTCGCAAAAAAGCAAATTTATTTTTAGTAGTTTTTTTCTTGATTTCTTCTAACTCTTTAAGTTCTACCTGTGTAGGTTCATGTTTTCGTAACCTGAAAATTGCTTCTAAATCTTCAACTTCAGCCATTTTATCTCCTGGCCAAAACAGCGACTTTTAAATATTGAATTAGCAATTTCATGAATCAGACCTAATCTTTTTATTACAAAAGAATGACAATTGGAACATAAAAACCAAACATTGTCTCTTAAAAACTGAATTAGCAATTTATATGGTGCCCAGGGGGAGACTTCAACTCCCACGCCTTTCGGCGCCAGGTCCTAAGCCTGGTGCGTCTAGCGATTCCGCCACCCGGGCATTAATCTTGACATTCAATATCAATATGCTCAAAACTTTCTTCTTCACTTATAAAGAATGGACATCGCTCTTTTTCTTGTCCATAAGTTGTATCAGGCAATGTCCCTTTATGAAAAGAAATACAAAGATCTAGATTTCTCGGACATTCAAAAGGTCTATATACTAAAACATCTAAAACAGTCCAATCCATCCGAGCATTTGTTTTATGCATATCTTGTTCAATATCTCCATTTGTTCATTAATTGTGAACAACATCAAAAGTTATATGCTCATAAACTTTTATTCGAATTGGATTATCTTTAAAAATTCTATCTGCTAAAATCTGGTATCCCATCAACCTTCTGTATTTTTTTGGTTGCACCCACCAGTCTTTAGAAATAGTCGATTGTCTCCTAATTTCTTTATATACTTGTTTTATTTCCTTTTCATATCCTTTTACATCATATTTGTTCATAAAAGACTTGAAGTTACCAAAACCTGCAGCCAAGTACATCAACAAAGCTTTAAACCAATCGCCTTGTTTTATTAAAATACGGAGAGACGGGGATTCGAACCCCGAAGTCCTTTCGGACGCAAGTTTAGCAAACTTGTTGCTTCCCGTTAGCATATCTCTCCAAATCTCTTTTATTCTTTCCTTACGCCTTCAATCTGCAAATTCGGGAACTGAGTTCGAACATCATTCAACAAATCATCCAAATCCTTGCCGAGAGCTTTCTTTGTAAGTGTCGCTTTGGCTCTACGGAGCAGACGATCTGTCTGTTCGAGTCTTCTCTCAAGTTCGGAAATCTGTTTATTGACTTCATATTTTTGTTTTGTCAAGTCTTCTCTGTCCTGCACAAGTTTTACTAAATGCTCATCGAAAGGAGCCTCAACAAAAAATGTTACGGCATTATTAAGAGTATTTCGATCCATTTCTTTATTCGTAATGGTAAGTGAAACCACTACTATATTGTCGCGATTTTCATGAGTTGGATCATATACAAGTCGTGGACGTCTTTTCTTTGGGAGTATATTGCCGTCGGTTATTTCTGTACTGATCACAGCTGCAGGCGTCAATAGCTTCAATGTATCGGTCAAAGTTCGAATTTGTGAATCAAATTTCTCTTGGACAAATTTTTCCATGTAGCTGTCAGCATCTTTATCTGCTTGCTCGACTCGTTTTGTCAGTTGTTCGCTCTGTTGTTTGAGCGTAGTAATTTGATTCTCGATAAGTTGTTCTTGCTCGGTCACGAGCACGTCAAAAATGTCTTTGATATCGAGGCTCATGTCGACCTTGAGTTTTGAATCAGTAGCTTTAAAGACACTTGGTAACTCATTCATAAATACTCCTTTTTAAAGTAATACAAGAGAATCATTAGAGTATTTATAACAAGTGTTTTGTGTAATATTTAAAAAACATGGATGGAGGGACTTGAACCCCCAACCGTCGGTTTTGGAGACCGGTGCTCTACCATTGAGCTACATCCATATAAAATTGCCATTAGCTGCTTTTTATAATTCAAAAGAATAGCGCGCCCATTTCTGGTTCATGGCCAAGCCGCCAATGGCGCCTCTTAGATTCTCAGGGTATCATCCGGCTTCCCCGGCTACTTTCCCAGTCAAACCTACCAGATTTCTCTGTGCCCTAAGTCGGTGCATGACTCGCGGACATGAAGTTTTATTTGTATGTCAATATCCATATTTCAAAAGTAATCTTCTAACTTGCGTATGTGAAATTTTTAAAATCTTAGCCACTTTCGTTTTCCAACCACGTTTTCTGCAATCTACATTTGATAGAGCTAGTCGTAATTTGTTTTCCCAAACTTTTCGTTTTTCTTCCAACTCTAATTTTCTTACATTCTGTCTTGCTTCTTCTCTGATACTAGCTTGATTTTTATCTAAGACATTTAATTGTCTATCAGAAAAAACTTTAAAATCTATTTCAAAATTTTCTGTTTTCAATAAAATTTCGATTTTTTCAAACATTTCTTTAGATTGTATATGGACAGCTGACCATTTTATTCTGACAACTTTTATTCCCTTGCTTTTCAAAAAAGCATCTTTTTCTTGATCGACACGTTGTCGTTCTTTTTCCTCATGTTGTTTACCATCAATTTCAACAACAAGTTGTTTTTGAGGAAAATAAAAGTCACAAAAATATTTAGAAAAAGGAAATTCTCTAAAAAAATCTATCTGTTCTTTAAAGCCAACATTATTTAGAAATTTTGTAAACATTATTTCGGCAAAAGAACTGCCTTTTGTGGCATTCCAGCGTTTTATTTCTCCTTTTTTATGTTTTTCCTTCAATGTCTTGCTTATTCGATCACGCACAGATTTTGAAATTGGATGTCCGGGTCTACCTTTGTATTTCTTAGATATTGTCTCAGCAATTTGCTTGACTCTTAAATCAGTTTGCTTTGTTTTTCCCTTATTCCATCCCCAACTCATAAACCCTCAAAAATAAAAATTAGGTGCTGACGGGTTCGAACCGCCGACCTTCTGGATGTAAGCCAGATATTCTACCACTGAAATAAGCACCTAATTAATGTGCTACGTGTTTGCTCCGAAATTTCAAAGACCAACTTTCCTTGGGGGCTGATCTTTGAAAACTTCTTGAAGTTTTATATCAGCTTTCCCGTCGAAAATATTTTTATTTTGAATCAACTCTTTCGCTTTATTCCGTGCATCAAGATCGTCAATTGCTTCAAACGGAATTTTGATAATCAACTGATAATCTTTCATAGTATCCTCTTTTAAAAATGGGCCCGGGGAGATTTGAACTCCCGACCTACCGATTAAAAGTCGGTTATTCTACCACTGAATTACGAGCCCGGCAGATTTAATGGGCCCGGCAGGATTTGAACCTGCGATGGAGTTATGCACTCTCCGGATTAAAAGTCCGGTACCTTCGACCGCTAGGTGACGAGCCCAGAATGATTTTCTTCCGTTTGTCAGATTTGTCGTCTTTATCCATTCTGGTACCCTTCACTTTCATTGTCCAAGAGAGGATTTGAACCTCCACGAGAATTACTCTCGTTAGTCTCAGTTTATTTTGCCCAAGAGAGGATTTGAACCTCCACGAGATTTCTCTCGCCAGAACCTCATTCTGGTGTGTCTCCCATTTCACCACTTGGGCATATTTTAAATGGCTGCGGTCGGAATTGAACCGACGACCCCTTGCTCTTCAGGCAAATGCTCTACCGTTAAACTGAGCTACACAGCCGTTATTTACATGGGCTCAGGCAGACTTGAACTGCCAGAATCTCTCGATTAAGAGTCGAGTGCATTGCCAATTTTGCTATGAGCCCTAAATTAAGTGAGTCGGGAGGGAGTTGAACCCCCAATGTTTCTTAAGACAAGTTTTACAGACTTGCGCCACACAACCGATAGTAGCCTCCGACTCAATAATAATAAAAATCTCTCCAATTTGTAAAAGTTTTATCAATCGTTTTTGTTCTTAAAAAATCTGCATTTATTTTCTTTTCTCTATGAATTTCTCTGTGACAATTTGGACAAACTACAATTAAATTTTCATGACTATCAGTTCCACCTAATTTCTTATGAACAATATGATGAATATCACAAGAACTTTTATTCCACCCACATAATACGCATGCAAATCTCGCTCTTCGTAAAATTAATGCTGTTGTTTTCTTTGAAAGTTGCAATATACTTGCAACATTTCGTTTTCCCCTTTTGAACTTTTTTCTACATTTTTTACATTGTATTTTTCTACCAAATCTTAAGTATTCAACAAAAGAATCACCACATAATTCGCAAACATGTGTCTTATCTTTTATTTTGCAATCTTTACAAAGATTTGAACCTTGTATTTTCTTCCCGCATCTAATGCAGAACTTAAGTTTATTTTTAAGCGTAAAACTTACTTGTTTGTTTATAGCATTTCTTTTTGAAAAAGTAGAAAAACCCCTTACGCATTTTAAACTACAAAATCTTCCACTTCCAATTTTGCCATCATGTTCTGCACCACATTTTTCACATTTCATTTTGAACCTCCTTAAATCAACGTGTTCAATAAATACATTGATAAAGAAAGTTCAAATTATGGGTTGGTAGACCAGATTTGAACTGGCGATCTTCAGAGTCACGATCTGATGTTTTAGACCAGGCTAAACTACTACCAACATGATTTTCAAAGAACTCTAAAAACACCCTAAAACAAGAAAGCCCCACCTTTTTGGGGTGGAGCTTTCTAAGATTTCTTTATTTATAGATTTACTTAGTTCGCTCCACCTTGTGTCTCTTTTTAAGATAAAAACTTACGAGAGACATCGATAAACATGACAGATAACTATGGACCAATGCCGTTGGTACCATAAAATCTTTGCGCCATGTTTTTAGTGAAGTTAACTGAATCATAATCCTTTTCCTTGTAATTTTCCTTTTAAATATACCACATTATATATCAAGTGTACAGGTTTTTTATTTTTTTGTTTTTAAATTTCCCAGTGTCATCATAATTATAAGAAGATTCAAAATCAAAAACATTCCATAAACAATCAAAAACTTCCTTCAATAGAACATCAGCATCTTCTTCGAATGTTCTTATAATAAGTTCAGGCAAAGAAATAATAGTTTCTTGATTTACCTTAGAAGTTTCAAAATTTTGTTTAAATTCGTCAATTCCGAGTATTGTACCATCAACGTTTATAAAAGCTAGATTAAGAAAAATTGGAGGGACAATCTTTTGTTCAATGTAAAATTCAAAAAAACGTTTTGTTTGATTGATTATAGTTTCTTCATACGAAAGACTTGGAATTATTTTTTCCTCACCCCAAGTTTTGAGAAGTTCAATTTTCCCATCTCGATAGAGTTGTATATGATTATCGTAATTATTATCAAAATGTTTGTAACCTTCTAAATTAAAAGCATCACTGCTATAATCTTTGTTTTTAAAGTTTTTAAGATCACTTGCAGTTTTTTTGACTTCGGATAATGGAATCAAATGCAACAACATGTGAATTTTATTATCGCATTTTTTAAGATTAGATTGAATTCTTGCATTGACAAATTCTTTAGCGTGTTGAACATTGAATTCCATAATGACTCCTTAGAAGATGAGATAGAAGATGAGGGTTAAATAAACATTACATTATATATCAAGTGTACAGGTTTTTTATTTTTTATTTTTGTTCTTCTGAAAAACTATAACTAAAAAGAATATTGGAATCAAGGTAATATATATGTATTGCGCCGTTTTCACGAACTTTAACGACAGATTTTCCGAATACATGTCTTTGTGTCGATATAAGTTCTGTTATTTCTGGGCGTTCTGTTTTGAGAACTTGAAAGACTTTATCTTCTGAGTACCAGAAATTCCCTTTAAGAATTCCAAATATTCCAAAACCAACAACAAAAAGCAAAACAATAATCACAATAACAACCATAAGTTCAATTAAGGTAAAACCTTTGTTTTTCATAGAGACCTCTCTATCTTTTTGTTAACTCTTCTTGTAATTCTGTTATTGAATAAGTAAGTTCAAATGACATTTATTTTCCTGACAATTAGACATTTTTTCATGTTTTATTAAATTCAAGCATTTCTTTATCTAATAAAACAAAAAATGATTTCTTTTCTTGACCCGAGAAAGAAACAAGCGGGTATACAACTTCATAGACAAATTTTGTTTTGCATTCCATACACAGATAAATATTATGAGCAAGTCCGGGCTTTATAACAAAACTGTGTATGAAGCATGGGGATTTTTTACAACATAATTGAATGTCAGGGCTTTTTTGAGACATTATGGTTCAAAACCTGGTCTAAGTTTATAATTATCGTCAACAATTTTCCAGTAACGTGGTGCATTTTCTCCAGAGCATGCTGCATTGATAGACTTACAAATTTCTTGAGCATCTTTTAATGTCAAAGGTGGAAGATTCACAAACTTTTCGTTTGGATAATCACCATCAAAATTATCAGTTTCAACGATGCGCATAGTTTATTCATTTATTTCGATTTTAAAACAGTAAGGCTGATGTATAAGCATACTTACACCATCTGATGAAACATGATAAAACCCAAGTTTCTCTGGGCCTTCAACGAGATAACATAAATCTTTACGAACATTTGCAACAGTATTTTTTAAAATTCTAAGATTTATAATGTTAATATCAAGTTCTGGAGGAATTATCAGTGTAGGGTTAACCAATTCTTCTATAATTGCACTTATAGCAAGTACTAATTCATCTTTTTTGTAAGCTAAATCAAAACCAGAACACACATTCAGCATTGAAACAAACAAAAAATCTGTATGTATAATTTTTTCAAAATAATCGGGGATAATAATAGGAGTTATATCGTCACAAAAGCCTGACACTTTTGTGTAGAGCACTGGGATATCTGAAAATTTGTAATAGATTTTTGATTCCTGTTTTGCTAAACATTGCGTATAAAGTTCACTCATATAACTCCTTTTAGTTTTTTATATCTACAACCTCGTTTAGCATAAACAAAAAAGGCGTTTATAGTTATACCTATAGAACGCCCTCAATACGCTAGAGAAATTCTCGTTAAACTTTGTCGGTATTTGTTTCGTTTGTACCGTCAAATAAACCTTTGGTGGTCACACCAATTTTGTTTAACAAGCCACTGATATCGAATCCCATTTGACTCATGACTTCCTGGAGCATTCCGAGATTCTTTGGTACCTGACCTGCAAATTTTTGCATACCACTTTGACCATTTGCTGAATCGATAATAACTACTTTATCAATTGCAGAAAGCGGTTGTGCAGCTTCTCTTACAATTGCAGGGAATTTCTCTAATATGCTTGGTAATTTTTCGAGAATCATCTGAAATTGTCCTGCATCATCAAGCTGTTTGTAAGCTTCAGCTTTTTTCATAAGACCTTCAGCTTCACCGACGAGTCGGGCTTTTATTGCAGCACCTTCAGCTTCACCAATTGCTAAAATTCTTGCGGCTTGTCCTTCACCTTCCAGAACTAATTTGCTCTTTTCGGCTTCAGCATTTTTGATTGTCGCACCTTTTTCACCTTCTGCTCTAGCAACTCTAGCTGCAGCTTCTTTTTCTGCGGGCACGACTTTTTTTGCTTGTTCTTCTTTTTCAGCAACAAGAATCATTTGTTCTTGAACTGCAATGTTCGCTCTTTGACGAGCTTCTTCGATACCAACCTGAGCTTTTGTAACTTCCTGCATTGCTTCAGCTTCTGATCTTGGACCTGCTTGTTCTGCACGTGCTCTCTCGGCTGCAACCAATGCATCAAATGTTGCTTTTTTCACATCGCGTTCTTTATTAGCTTCAAATGTGAGAGCATCATTTTGTGCAGCAACAACATTTCCGTCTTTTTGAGCTGTAGTAGCTTGTTGTTTGGCTTCCTTGTCAGCATTTGCTTGACCAATAGAAGCGTCTCTCATAACTTCAGCAGTACGTTTCTTACCTAAAGATTCGATATACCCTGCATCATCAGTGATACTTTGAATATTTAAGATATCAATTCCCACACCAATTTTTCCAAGCTCGCCATCAGCTTCGGATTTTACCTTGTTATTAAGAGCTTCACGATCTTTTATCAACTGTTCAATAGACATAGTACCAATTACAGAACGTAATTGGCCTTCAAGGTTTTCTTGAACTGTTATATGGATGTCATTATCTTTTTTTCCCAAAAATCTTTCAACAGCAGCATTGAGCGATGCTTGATCGCTTTTAATTTTGCATGTTGCGACTGCATCAATGTTCACTTTGACGCCATCTAAGTTAGGGATCCCTTTAAGAGGCATTTTCAATTGAAAAGCCGCCATATCCATAACTTGATAGTCTTCAATAACGGGCCATTTGAATTTTGCACCGCCGGTTACAACAACAAAACCCTTGTCCAGATGTTTTCTTCCGAAAAACACTGCAGCTTTGTTAGGTGGTACTTTGATGTAATTTTTTGCAAGTAATGCAATTACAACAATTAATGCAACAACGGCTCCGACAACAACAATTAATGGTAAAATTTTTGAAAAATCAAAACCCATTTTAATCTCCTTTTAAAGGCTTGACTATGCCAATATTTCCCGATACTCTAATGATTTCGACAATAGTACCCGAAGTAATTTGACACTCATTGTCTGATTGTACATCTAAAGAACGAACCTGTCCGTCAATTTCTGCAGTTATTTCTCCTGTTCCATGTTGGGGTATACCAACTCGTAAAGATGTTTTTAGACCAATAAATTTTTCGTTAGAAAAAAGCGAGGAAGATTGTTGTGACAAAAAGAATTTTATTATATACCAAGCACCTAACCCGATAAGTGAGCCTGAAAATAATCCAATTATTCCATCAACAAAAAGTTTCAAACTAACAAATTTTATTGCAAGGGTTAACCAACTATGTGATACGATTGCACCCATTCCAAAACCTACAAGAAAACATGATATGACCTTTGCAGAAAAAAAACTTGGGCTTATTGTGTGATCAACGCTGTGATCGAGCTCGATATGATGCTCTACATCGAAATGATCAAACCCGAAGACGAACGAAGTAAGCAAAAAAACGAAACCAGTTAAAAAAACACATAGATAGACAATTATAGCTGTATCCATATTTCCTTCTTTCGTTAAAATTCTGTCTCATTGACACATTAAATTTATATATTTAAGACTTTGTCTAGCATACAAAAAAGGCGTTTTATAGTTTCCTATAGAACGCCCAAAGATGCTAAAAAGTTTCTTCTGTGACTTGCTTCTATTGTTTATTTAGAAGTTCTGTCAGTTTCTGTATTAGAGAGTTAGCAATGACTCCTTCAGCAGCTAGATCTCCTGCTGTATCAATTATACCTTCTATTGTGCCGGACAAATCTTGAGTTTTGCCGTCTGTTGTAGGAATCGTGACGACAAATTGGCCAGGCTTTCTTGATTTTTGTATCAAGATTTCCTCTGATGCAGTTACAAGAGAATCAAGAAAAGCTGACTCGTCAAATCTTGCTATCTTTTGCATATTTCTCCCATCTTAAAAGTTTTTTCTGGAATAAATTACAGAGATATAAAAACAATACAAATTATTGTTTTGTTCTCAATTTCTTTGATTTGCGGCATTGGTTACGGTTTGAACATTTCCCAGTCTCAAGTTCTAACATATAGACACACATCCATTTTTCACCAAAGCACTTAGGTCTATTGATTTTCATTTTTTAATCTTCTGATAATCATACTTGACGCCGTAGATTCCTTTATAGTAATTGCTCTTTTCCATTTATTTTTAAGTTTCCACCAGACAATTGCTTTCTGTATTTTATTCTTATTATGATCGTTCAATTCCCATTTCAATTGACCTGCAATCATTTTTGCAAATTCGTCCTCGAGTTCTTTTTCTTTTGATTTTATTTTTCTTATCCAAAATAGTGTCGGGAGTATTCGCAAATAATTCTTACGATCAATGCGACTTTTCATATAATAGTCAGCATCTTCTATAGAAACTTCATCAAAATTGACGACTTCATCACTATATAAATACCAAGGTACTCTTCTTTTCCGTTCTTTTTCTTCAAATGTCACAGGATCCCAAATCGTATCACCAGGTTTGTACCGTATTAAAATGGAAGTACCTTCCGGGAAATATTCCTTGGGCGATTCGCTTTTGAATGATTCTACAACATAACAATAGTCTCTATATGGCGGGCAACTTGGCCGGAAAGGAGAACAACGCCATCTGTCATTATCTTTAGAAGAGAAACTGAAATAATTTTTTTGTGTAGAAATACATATTCTTGAGCCTAAATGAATTGTGCTCCTGTTATTCTTTAGATATTCGGACCAGCCAAGTCTACCATTACCTATCCAAAATTCTGTTTCGGCATCTCTTATAAATTTTACATGTTCATCCATATCGCTTCGAGGAGTCATTAAATTGACACCATGTTCTCTTAAATAAGTCCCTAGAATATCAGTTCGTTCAATCATGCCTTGGATTGCAATCAAACCATAGAGATAATTTTCATGTTTCCGTTGCAATTTTTCTTTGACATGTTTTTCACCCCATCTTTTTTCTGAATTGACAAGATTTACATATTCATTTTTTTCAGGGAACAACAAATCACTTATACTAATATCGCTCCAGATTCGATAAAGTTTCGAACCATTGCGTATGAGAAAGTATGTCTGTTTGTTCCATTGATTGAATTGAACGTTGAGAAATTTGTCGCTATACTCTTTTTCATTACGACGCACTTGCCAAGCAACAACAGACAGGGGTTCATAAGCGAATGTTTTATAATTTTTCGCAATCCATTTATCGAATTGTTCAATGTCTTGGAAATCAAGACCTTGACCATCAGAATCATCCCAGATTCCAACTTCTTCATCCATAAAAAGTTTTTGTTGAAATAAACTCAATGGTGTTCCAGAAGGAGCAGATTCTCCATCTGCTATCTGTACAATCTCTTCATGTAGTCCAAGATATGTTTCGATGATATATATGATTTTTTGTTTTTGCTTAAGCTCATCTTTAAGAATAGACATAGCCTGATTCATTTCGCTCATCATTTTTTCAAGTTCAGCTTTTCGACGAGCTATTTCGTCATGTTTTGCTCTGAGTTCGACTTTTGAATTAACTCTAGAAAGAGATTCAGCACTTGTTATGACAGGTAAAGTTTCTTGATTTTCTAGATTTTTACCTGGAATTTTGGGAGCTTCAAGCAAGTTTTTTTGTGGTATAAATTGACTAAAATCGACATTGATACATTCTTGTAAACCGATTGTACCTATTCTTTTGTCTTGATCATCAAATATAGGAATTTTAGGGTCTGGAATTTTAAATTGATAAGAATATCTTGATAAGTCGCTATCATAGTCACTTTCAAAACATCCTTCAGCATCTTTTTTAACATAAATCGGATCGACATATTTTTCTGGAAATAATACTGAAACTTTAAAAATTTTTATTGCATGATCAAAGTTTTTAGCCTCAATTAAAATATGTCTTTCATAAATATCATGTCGACCGAAACAAAACTTCATAGTTCACCCCCCTAAGAAATTAGGCTATTATATCTTAGGTTATATAGAACTATGCCAATAATGATCTATGGTGATTCAATTAGAATGTGCTAGACCGTGTCGTAGAAACAAACGTTAAACAACTCAACCCCATATTTAATTGTTTAAAACTTATTCAGGAAGCACTTGAATGATATCTCTCAATGCTTCGTTGATTGTAAGCAATTCAGTAGGACCACCTTCTTGGATTTCAGTGATTCTCTGATTTGCTCTGTCAAGCAAAGCTTGTTTCTTGACGCAGGCAACTTTCATAGCAACCTGTAGATGACCCTTGACAAGTTCTACATCAACATTGCGTTGAAGAGCTGCAATGCCAATCGGGAAAAGACCATCAATAGAACATGTATCGACGGCATTGAGAAGGAGATTAGCACATACGTCAGCACCACAAGAAGCAATAGCTTGAATTCTATTTGTTTCTTCATTATGGCCATGACACATGCGTGCCCAGACAGTGTAACTATTTGGCGGGACTTCAACTTCAACATGGAATATTTTTTTACCAGTTACAGGGAGAATTTTAATTCTTGTTGCTCCCATGTAGTTGGGTAAAAGTGTTGCTGAGGCAACATGAGGATTTCTTGCCAAGATTCTCTGACAGACATCGGGATCTTTGTCTATCAGATATATCCCAGAGCAAGACACTAATACTAAATCCATTCTCCAAGCACTGCTAAGGACTTGACAATTCTTGTCCTTAACCCAGACGTTAAGTAATGCGTATGACATGATGACTCCTTTTGATGGGGTTGAGTCAGCTTGATATTTTATAATAATAAACACAAAAAATGAAATAAAATTATTCTAGATATTCTAAACTAAAGTAGCAGCTGTAAATGACATTAAAGACCCGTAATAAAGAATATTATTAAGTGTATGATTTATTTTGTAATTGTTTAAGACTAAGTTGTTCAATAATGCTTCATTAGCAACTTGAGCATCTGTAAAGAAAAATAAAGTCGTGCCTATAGATGTAAATATTGCAACAGCAATATTGCCGTCTAAAAATAAAACATAGGATCTCCACACACTACAAAGTATGACAAGTAGATAGATAGGGACCAGTATCCCCATTATACCTTTTATTTTCCCTAAAAACAACATTGTGAAGATATATAAACCAAAAGCATATACTGCAAGCCCTATGCATATAGAATAACTTGAAAATGTCGGCTCGTGTATAAAGAAATTTATTGAGTTCAATATATGACATGCAAGAAAAGCAATTAGTCCAGCCATTAAATTTTTAATTATCAATAAATCTCCAATTAGAGCACAAAGTAGCATGAAATAAATAAGAAAAGTAAAAAGCGAAATTTCTTCTGATAGCGATATAATTAGCAAGGGTATTAGAATTAGAATAGTCCGCCATAATTTTTGTTTTGAAATATCCCAGTCTTCGTATGGTTTGTAGACATAGTCAAGAATCGAGAACACGACGACAAGTGCAGCATTAACACCAAGCAAATACCATTGTATGTAAGTCATTAAAAATTCTCTTATGGATATATTCTGTGAGTTCCTAAATATCTGGGCGTATAACCTTCATTTGCAATTTCAGACATTTTTTCATCGATGTCCTGAAGGTCTTTCTTGCTAAGTAAATCTGTAACATCAATATCACCAAAATATACTTTGAATTCTATTCCTAAGGAAGAATATTCATCGCCTCTGCTATCTATATATGGATCTGAATAAGTATCTGTTATTTCAGCTTTAACAGGAACTTCAAATTCATCTTTTTCATTTTCTTTAAGATCATTTTTTTTCTTGTCAGTATAATAATCGATTACCCAATCAGCTCCTTCACGAGAATATGGTTTTAAAGGCGAAACATCACAGGTCCCATCCTCATCTTCTTTTATATCAGCTACTTTTTTATCTTTCAAAAAAATAGCATTGTCTTTATAGACAAAAGGAATAACGACTTCGAAAATATCGTCATCATTTTTTCTTGATTTCATGTCTGTTGCAAGAATTTTGCAAATAGAACACAGTTCTGAATGTCTATGCATAATTAGTCCATCCTATACAGTTCTTTATCTAGTTCAGCAAAGTCGACAGGTTTGCCTGCAATGCCTTTAGCAAGATTTTTCGCTGATTCATCTATCATTTGTAGCGTATTTGCCGAAATCTGATCGAGCGCCTGTATTGTAGACTTCACATCGGTTTTTCTGTTATCTTTCATAATGTACAACCAAAAGCATTGAAAACATTATTTATTCTATTTACTATAGTAGTTGTGTCACTACCAGCAAATAAAAGACCTACAAGATAAGTACCCGAACAAACTGCTGAACCACTATCTCCGGGTTGACTAAACGAACCTTCTGAAGATGTTATTGATATTTGATCACTAAAAATAGCGGTCTTGTTTGTCCCATAACTTACTTGTGTTGTTACATCAATCTGATCAACTACACCTTTTGTGTATCCTGTTGTTCTACCCTGCTTATGAACTTCCATTCCTAATTCTATCTCTTTAACTCCAATAATAGGGCCGATTCCTCTTATTTCTTGCAATACATCAGCTTCATTTAATGGCTTTGCAAGAGCAGCATCGACTAAATTTGTTGTTGCTTCTAAACTATAAGCTTTCAAACGGCTTTTTCTACCTAGAATAAATGAAAGGAAATTAAGAAAACCTGCACTACCTGTAGCAATAGGACAGTCAGTTCCTTGTAAACCATTTTCAATAAAATTTACAGGTACAAATTCACTAAGTGTTCCAATTTGGTCTTTTTCAGTTCCTTTATCATAAGGCCCTGGTTGCAGTATTGCATCCCCTACTTTACCATCATTACTATTTGCAAGTACATGATTGTTAGAAAGAATCATTAATTGTCCGTTTTTTCGAACAACACACCCAAGCGTGCCAGCTGTAATAGCATAATGTCCAATACTATCACCACCTAATGCTGGTCTCTGTTTTGTTGTATTGCTTTGAGCTTTTATGATTCCTGTTTGTACAACATCTGTGGGTATACCATTTATCTGCTCTGGGATAAGATCTTTTTCGGATAGTGATTCTTTGGTCTTCTTTTGTTCGACTGAACAAATAATAGAAAGTTTGTCGGTCTTTTTACCTTTAGAAGTCTTATAACCAATACCTAGACTTACAACATTGGCTTTCGACAATAAAACTTTTTTCGAAGCAACATCAAATCCTTTTCGAACATCATTGATATGCATATAGTCTCCTTTTTGAATGCATAACAAGATGTCTTATAAAAACTTTAAACAATCCTATCTGCTGAACCTAGTTTTGTGACATTATCGTCTACAATTCCTTGTAGAACAGAATCTGTAACTAAATTTCCAGATGATTGCACTGAGGCATTTATTGCTGCAAAGGATGTCATAGCTAAAGTATATTCATCTGGGTTCAACAAAGCTTTTGCTGCCCAAGATCTTCTGTCACTGTTATTGAGAGCGGCTACATAAGCGTCTCGTGTTGTCAAATATGTATTTACCAAATTTGTCACCATAGTCAACGTATTAGAACTTATTGATGCTATAATATTGCTTTCGGATGCAGCTGAATCTGCAATTGTAATATTTTGTCCTATGACAAATATTGAGCCGTCAGTGACAGCAACATCTTTTTGATTAGCATTAGCGTTGCCTGTAAGAGTAGAAACAGGTACAGCTTCTGAAAAAATTGAATTAGCTGCAATTATGATAGCAGAACGAATTCTTTTTCGTATTTCTGTTGATTCATAAATTTTGCTTATTGATATCAGTGTGTCTGTACCTACAACATTGTTATCAACATCATTTTTGCTTTCATTCAACAGATAATAAGCAGCTTCGCCACTCACACCTTCATTATAGACAACAAAATCAACATACTTGCTATTGACTACTGGTTTTATGCTTTTTTCTGAGTTGCCTGTCTCATAGACAAGCATAGAATAATGATTTATAGTCGTAGGTATATTGTTGTCATTTCTTTTACTACGAAAAGGACTTCCAACAAAAGTATAAAATGCAGTGATCTCAGCAATAATTTCATTTTTTGTCATAAATGTTATTCCTTCGAAGATGTGCGTAGAAAATGGGGAGTATAAAAACAATACAAATATCAAAGCTAGATAACTATTTCATAAGTTGTCTAACTATTTCATGCTATTGATGCAAGATGATGTCTTATAATTTTTTATTTATGAATTTATCTAAGGCAAGAACTAAAGAATACGTGAACATTGCACCAGCAATGCCAAACCATGGCGTGATTTCTACTGGATTATTAAAAATCCACGCCCATCTATTTGCCGTATAAGATAGAAAAACAGAACTATGATGCGGGTTTCCTGCAGCATCAAATGTAAGATAAATCCACTGAGATGCCCATGAAAAGCCAGGGATTTTTGTAATCCATGTTACAGCAGCCCAATCCCATAAAGCTGCAAACAAAACTATAAACAAGAAAAGTTTCAAATAATGTCGAGTGTCCCAAGTGTTCCATGCATAAAAAAATAAAGGTATTGATACCAAAGCAAATTGTAATGCAATAGATCTCCCTGCAACACTAGTAAAATAAAGAAAAAACATTGTAACAGCTATATGAAATATTTGAAATGCCCATTTTGACCATTCAGAAGAAGTAAATCGGTTATGTAATAGTCTAAATATTGTATAGAAAAATGCCCCACAAACTGGATAAAACAGCCAGTCTTCTAAAGTCAAAATCCATTCAGGCCCAACAACAGACCAAGGATGAAAAAGCCAGCCAGGAAATGTCGTATCAAATTTCTCCATATAGATTCCCCAGAACCAACCGCATATTGAGCCGATGATCATATGAGGAATAAAAACTTTGAAATTCATTTTTGAACGTTTTGAGAACAACAGATAAGTAGTAATAAACGTAATGATAGCAACAATAATTGGATAACCAAGAGCGACAATTTTTTGAAAATTATTTTTAGGTTCTCCATCTTTTAAAACGGAATCAAGAGCACCTTGTTCTTTTAACTCGTCATAACGCTGTTTGTTTGATTTTGAATTCATGTTGTACTCATTGTGATTATTGTCCCAGAATCAGGTATTGAACTGAAAATTACTGGAATATCAAATAATTCTAAAAGGTCAATTGCTGATTTCAATTTGCTATTTGCAAATTCTTTACATTTCGTGTCAAAGCCCTTGCTATTATCGACAATTTCGATTGTTTTATTATTGAATTTTACTATTATTTCCGTTGCCATATTAGAAATTGAGCTTTCAAAAATTACATATAAAACTAACAATAATGTATAAGAATCTATATCAAGTGTCTTAGTTGTCTGATCTACATAAGAAATTGTTACGTTTTTTTGCATCGTATAAGAAATTGTCGAGCGTATTAAAGTAATCAAATGTCCAAAATTGCTTGTGTTGTTTTGTGCAATACATGTAAGTTTTTCGATAAGAACTTGCATTCTTTCTTTATTTTGTTCATCAAGATTTCTTATATAGTAAGACATAGGTGTGATACATTGAATTATTTCATGTTTCAAAATTTTATTTGTTTCTAACAAAATTCTCTTGAATTTTGTTCCCGGGTCTAATTTAAGTCGTTGTCTTAACAAGAATAATATTGAGATTAGAAGTACCATGCTTACCGAATTACATAATAATAGAACAGGGTAATCTAATGCTAAAATGCAATATAAAACCGTTTCGGCAATGGATAAGTAAATTAGAACATCATATACTCTAGTTCTTTTTCGTAGATAGCAATATGTTATCAAAACACTAAATAAGACTTGGATAGGGTAACCATAAAACAATAATTTAGGAAACATGATGACAAGAAACAACACAGAAAGATTGTCGACATATATTCTTATTTCTAGTGATTGTTTTTTATTATCATTTTGCAGACAAAAAATTGTAGAGGATAAATTCAACAGAATTGTCAATGAAGCAATTATTCGAATATACATGCAATCATAAGAAGTTATGAATGCACACATGACACAGGCCCAAAGAATCGAAATAGAAACAATCAAAATATTTGTTATTCTTAAAAACATTTTATCTATCCGATCGTTTTTTTGTATTTACAGTATCGTTTTCTTTTTTCTTTGAGAATACCTGTTCTACAATATCTTGAAGATTTAGTTTGATTATTTTCACAATCAGAACAAAGTATAGGTCTTGGGATTTTTTCGATTACTATTTTTGTGATATGTTTTCGAAGACATTTTGGGCAAATATCGGCTTCTTTCCAACGTATTCCATTACTACTTCTTATTTGAAGAACAGCAAGCCGATAATCATCTTCTCCAATCTTAAATTTGAACTCACTTTTGTCAAATATTGGAGTCTTACAAATGTCGCAAACTGTTACCTTCACAAAGGGCTCCGAGAAGTCCCGTCTTATAAGATTTCTAATAGAGCAGCTTCTACGTCTTGAGTAAGAGTTACATCACCCTCATCAAGCCCAAAGTGCTCAAGAATTGTATCCATAGTCAAATCGCAAAGTGCATCTTGCCAATCGCCAACAAAATAATACCGAGTAGATTCCTTTATCACTCCACAAAGTATCGGATCTTTCTTCTCGGCTTGTGTTTTTTCGACAGCTTTGTTGTCCGGATCTGTATGTATTACGACAAAATCATCAAATAACATTTTTTCTCTTGCAACTTCCATACGTTCACGAATATCTTTAGGAATGAGACGAATATAGTTTTTAATTGGAGTAATTTTGATTATTCGATTTTGAACGCTTTCAACAAAAGCTTGTAGTATTTCTTTTTCAAAATATTTGTCGAAGCCACATGCAATCATTTCTTGCTCTCTGAGAAATTTTCCAAATTTTTCATGTATTTTTTCTTTTAAAGCGATCTGGTTTGTGATAGCGGTAGATTCGAGAATAGATGCGACTTTTTCGAGACGCTGAGATAGTTCACGTCTCTCCATAGGTTTGAATCTGTCTTTTAAAAACTTAAAAACGACAACAGGTTTTAGAAGATTTTTAATCCTATTTCTTGGATGATTTGCATCTTGTATAGCACCTTTTTGCTTTTTAGGCAATCGAATTGCTCGCTTTACCCATTTCTTACCATCATTATCAGATTTATCGGATTCGTCATCTGAATAATTTATTGAATCAGTGACATAAATACTTGTATCAGAAGGAGTAAAAAATGAAAAAGTACCTGAAGTAGATGCACTTGAAACATAATGACTACCGGAAGGTATTGTTGTCATAGATATCATAGAGACTCCTTTATGAATTTTAGTTTATTCTGTTTTGGTTTGATAACAAGTTTTTCTGTATTATGACATTTCAAACAAATTTGCTTTGCTACAGATAAAACTCCATTACTGCAATGTTCTTGTCGCTCTTCTCTAAAATATTGTGTTCCTTTTGGTATTGGAGATCTGCATTCGCAACATTTCCAGTTTTTTCCTGCTTTGCATATTTTACCAATTGTTCGAGTTTTTGCTGCTTCATAGTATGCATCAATTAAATCTTTACGACCTTGACTTTTTACAAACTCAAAAATCTCTTCAAGTTTTTGGTGTTGTTTCTGGTAATGCATTTGTCAGATTGATTGTTTTCATTTTCTCTAAGCTTATTTGAAGCTGTTCAAGCTCTTTTTGATCCCGTTCTATACTTTGTTTTGTCGATCTTATATGATTCTCCACACTTGCTGTATCGATTAGAATATTGTATATTTTCAAAAAATTCGTCAAAGCATCAGCTCTACAGAACAACAAAGTTATATCATCGTCATTAAAATAAAGATGAACATTACCAACATCAAAATTACAGCGATATGTAGTCTGTAAAAAATTTGCCAACAATTTATGTCTATGGATATTAGAATCTAAACGATTATCATCAGTCAACAACCACTTCGCTTCATTAAGAATTTCAGGACAGGATAAAGCATTTTGAAGTAATTGAGAACAACAATCGGATTTGATTCTTTCAAGAATGTTGATTTTTTCTTGGACTTCGTCAATATGCATCTTTAAAGTTTCGATATCGTCTTTAAGTATCATTCTTATTCTCCAAATCTTCCAAATCTAAAACTATCTGTCCTCTATATAAAACAACCGACAGAATTCTTTTTCCAATAAGCATCGACAGATCTACTGGAAAATTCGTGTCTGGGTCAAGAACGGATTGCGGGCCTCCAAAATCAGAATGATCTGTGTAATCTATCTTTACTTTCATGATGGTTTATATACAAGAAATCTAAAACAAAAACAAAAAAGGCCCGGGTTATTGCGTCCCCGGACCCTCAACAGAAGAGCTGTGTGGCTCCATAAAGGAATTTAATGGAGGCGACGGGAGTCGAACCCGTGTCCAGAAAACGATCCATGACAATCACTACATGCTTATCTCAGTTTTAATACTCCAACACACTAACTGGGCAAACAATGCTATTGGAGTGCAAGAACGTAACTTCGGTCCCCTTCTCTCTCTTGCGATTCGGATTCCCTATTCGTGTCTGTAAAAGATTCGGCTCACACGACTGCACCAGAATCTTTTGTTGCTTTTAATTAAGCAACGACTGAATTCGCAACACCCAAGCGAACATTGTTCGCAAAAGCGAGAGCGAATTTTACTGCATAATTGTTGGCAATTATGTTTTTCCGGATTTTTACGAGGCCATCCAGACCCTCGGCATGCGACTGGCAATTCACATAATCTGTCGAAAACCGATACGCCCCCTAATTTTCAAAGACCACAATTATAAAATACCATAAAATATCAAACAAGTGTAAAAAATTATCCCACGGGCAAACCCGATAAGAATCCTTCCTTTTCTCCTATCAAATCTTTCATGCCTTTTTCTTTAATAGCATTGAACTGATCGACAAAAACGAAGAAGAGTCTCATAACTGATTCAGGTTTGTCTTTCCAATCAGAAACACTTAACGGATCGACAGTTAAACCCTGCAATATTTCAGCTCCTGCTCCAACACCAACTTCTGTTGTTCTTGGTTTTGGTGTACAGATACCACTGCCACCAGCTCTATATTGAACATCAGTTTGAATAGAATCAGCGCTTGCTGCACATGGAACAGCATTTGAAAAATAGGCTGTCGATCTGGGTGCTTCACACAATATTCCATCCGTTATTTGTGAATCGACAACATCTGATATTGATCGTAATCTTAAAGCTCTTAAAGTTCCACTAGATTTTTTTAATGATTTTGTCGGGATTGAACTCGCAAAACAATCAGGGGAAATAGATTTTGAGTTGAAATTATAGGATTTATATTGGATAAATTCTGGTGCCCATGTTTGGCCGACAGATTCTGTCGATCCTTGGACTCCAGTAGACCCATAAAGAACATCACTACTAAAAATTGGCGACTGTTGTGTAACACTGATATGCTTCTGGATAATAGCTTCACGCACAACTTTAGGTCTGTAAAAAGCAAAACCGAAAGCAGGGACAGTATCTTCTTTACCTATTACAAGTTCAGGAACTGATTTAGCCAAATCCTCTGTAAAGAAAAACTGTCTTACCTTACCATCAGCAGTACGGAACCCATCCCACCACAACTTATTAGGATAAGCTACATAGTTCTGATCAGGCCATTTAAAATTGCATTTTTCACAGAACAAACCATCTTTGAAGGGTTCATCGTGAATCGGACAGCGTTCTTTGTACCGTTCCAACATAAAACCATTTGTCCGTTGCCCCGTAATAGGATTCATCCCTTTGATTGATAGTAGAACGGCTGTATTTGTCCAGTCATTATCGGTGAAATCAAACCACAAACCCCAATCAGTATCCACAGGTACGACGTAATTTCCTGGGCCTGCAATCCATGACGGTAAAGGTTCTTTAAAAGCATCCACAGGATAAACATCGACAGGATTCCCAGGAGGTAAACTATGAGGACCGTCTCCCATTAGTCTTCGAGCTTTCATTATTCTAGCAGAAAAACCTGCATATTGCATTGTATACATAAATTATTTCCTCCAAGTTTTTTAACAAAACGAGCTGGCGCCATTAAAAAAAATGGCGCCAAATCAAATTAATATGTCTTGTGTTGAATTGTTCTGAAAGGATCAGAATCTCTACTTTTTGAGATTCTTCTTTTAAGACTTGGAAGTTTGTCCTCAGTTTCAAGTTCCTTATATTGAACAAATGCTTTCGGGAACTCTTTTGATAATTGCTCAAAAGATAATTCACGATATGTCCTTGCAGGATCTGTCGTGCTATCCGAAATTATGCGGAGCAATGCTAACCTTTTTGAGTTTTTGATGTCATGAGTTATACCGCATTCTTCGCAAAAGCCATCGACAAGAAGAACATTTGAGTGTAGAGGACATTCATAGAAAACTTCAAGGGGAAATTCACCAACTTTGAATACCTGCTTTGTTTCTCCTTTGATTTCAAAGGTCGATGGAGTTATTTGATACCGAGCTTTCCTTATCATATAAAGAGAACTCTCAGTATCAACTGTACCATCATCAAAGAAGATGATGCAATTTCTCTCTTTACTACGTTTTCTGAGTTGTTCCTCGACTTCAGCAGAACTTTCTTTTCCATAGGCTTCAAGAAGTTCAAGATCGCTCCACTGACCAATTGGCCTCAATGTTTTTGCTAAAGCAGCAAGATCAGAAATTTCTGCTGTGTCAGGTTTTGGAGGTTGTAAACTCGCCCATGCAAGTTTTAAACGAGGTACGGGAATAGCTGCACCATCTGCATGTATTTTTGCTGTTGCCCCGTAAAAATCATCAAATGTCGTTGTTGGCGCATCCAGGATTTCTAAACCTATTTCAGGTTCGTCAATTCCCATTTCAAAAAGAATCTTATCGAGTTCATTTTTTTCGATTTTGAGGTATTTTAAAGCTGTTTCGATGCGGGAATTAAAAGCTGTAGTCTTTGAAGATTCATTCATTTCAATTTCTCCTGTTTTGAACCTTTGTATCGGTTCGGTTATGCTACTTGTGTAGCGAATTTGTAGCAACTTGGTCTCACGGTTGCTATTACCTAAGCTTGTTTAAAGTCTTAAGCTATAGACTATTCGTCTCTGTCTTCGGCCTCCTTTCTGTTCTTGATAGCAATATATATACTTGCAATAGAAATAGGCCAAAAAAATGAAAAAATTATATGTGACGATAACTCTTTTGTTTTCCAAAATCCTTGAATTGACATGAATACGTAAAAAAACAAACCACAAAAGAAATAAACAAAAATCAATTTTCCAACTAAACACAGAAACTCCAGCATACTACTCTCCTCATTTAGCTGTTTGTATTATAGCGAATTCTGTCAATATTGCTGTCGCTAAACCAGCAATAAATCCAAAATAAACTATGTTTTTTTCAAGCCATGTTCGCTCAACTTTCTTATTGAGATTTTTTATTTCATTTTGATAAACCTTTTCTGCTTCTAAGGAATTGTCATAGTAATCATTATATAATTTTTTGACCAATGTTAGTTTTTTATCTAAATATTCGCCATTATTTCTATAATAAATAAAAAGAGCTGCTTTTTTCTCACTAAACAGAATGCCAGGATGAAGTTGTAAGGTGTCTCTATATATGGTAGTTAAACGACCCGAATCTATTGGAATAGATTTGAAATCCATTAAAGACGTATCGACTATATTTGTATTGGGTGGCATTAAAATATCTATGTCTAATTTTTCTGGGAGATAACTGTATTTTAGTGGTTGCTCAGCAATTTTAGCTGTTGATGCGCATGAAACAAACAAAAAACAAAATAAAACAACGATATTTTTCATATTAACCCACCATCTCTGCAAGGCGCTTTCGACGTTCTCTGTCATCAGGAATCTTTTGTACTTCTTTAAGCTCATTCATTAATTGTTCATTTTTAGTTTTTTCTATAGCAGCTTCAACTTTTACGACAGAATTTACTTCTTCAAGTTTTCCTTTGATCGATGTTATATCATCCTTTAATGTAGTTGCATTAGAACTCGTAGATGCAGTTCCTTTTGAACGAATAGTAGCTAAAATCTTCAAAACTAAAACAAGAACAGCTGGAATCAAAATTAAAGCATATCTCCAGTTCTTCTTTACAAAAGCTGTTTTACGGAAAATTATCAGAAGAATGATAGCAATTGTGCAAAGGATTAACAAGAAAATTTCGGTTGTCATACTTCCTCCTTGTTGAGTTCTAGTTTTTCAGCATCTATAGAAAATTTCCTCACAGAAGCACTTGCAAATTTAATTAACGAATTATATGAAGTTTTTAATTGATCATCATTCATTTCGGTAAATAATTTTGCCAAATCTCTTTCGATAGTGCTCAAAACAACTTTGACTTCATCTGGGTCTAAATAAAGAATACCTGCAAGAACCATTTTAATATCGTCAAATTTGTTTTCTGTAACTAACTTTTTAAAATGTTCAAATGAAAGTTTGCGTTTTTTGTCTTGGTAATTGAAAATAATACGTTTACTTACTTTTCGTATTGTATACCCATCCCAAGAACCGAATAATTTTTGATAAGAAGAAATTGTATTCAAACAAAAACGAAAGGCATCTAGTTCATTGTCTGTTTCAATCAATAAACCATTATTGTCCACAAAATTTGCATTGCGAAACTGGGCTCGAGCCATGCTTAAAATGGTTTTTGTTTCCTTCTTGGGGAGACAATGCCACCCCTCGAATTCTAACTTCAATTTGTGCATGAAAATTCATTTCTTTTAATCTCTTTTTATATTAATTTTCAAGAAACAGATTTAATAATATTACCGCCCGACAATAGACTTTGCACGTGGAAGACCAAAATTAGTTACACCAGCAATACACCAAGTTTTACCTCTTGAACGTCTTGCATTGCCACTATTAACCGGATCACTAACCAATGCATTTGTGCTTCCATAATCATTAATTTCCAATGATGTGCTTGCCATCTTAATATTTCTTTCAACACCTGCATCAGTTGTACAAGGAATTGTGCAAATTGTCCCGTTTGTCATACAAACCTCCTTATATGTTGTTTTTTCTTAACTCCATTGCATGATCTACAATTCGACTCCATAAGTCTGTATCATCATGCACTTTATTATGTAAAAAATTAATAATTTCACCTTTTGTCATACCCCAATCAAGTAATTCTCTAACTTGCTCTAATCTCGATTGTTTTTCTCCTGGGTCATTCCAGTACTTATTATAATCGATGTTAAATTTTCCATCAGTTTTTTGTTCCAAGTATTGAACATGTGGAAATGTCTCAGAAAGATTTTGAAAAATGTGTATTGTTTCATGTGTAACAGTAGATTTTGGGTTTTCCAAATATATAATGACATCGTTTCTTGTTTTTAAATGATATTTTTTAAAATCATGAAGTGGAAGATAAACCACTTTCTTTTTATGATTAGATGCTCCACGTTCTTCTTGTTCTCTAAATTTAATTTTAACCGAGTCTAAAATATCTGAAAATTCTTTTTCTTTTGTTGTAGGATAAATTTCTTTTAGTCTTTGTAAGAGAAATTTTCTTTTTTTAGGGATGTCAGCAAAAGTATATGTTTCATTTCTCGGATCCATTTTCATTCCTATTTTGCTTTAGTTTTTTGATTGTTTCTTGCATCTCTTGAATGATTTGATTCTGATGACTTAATTTTTGCTGCATCTCTGTTACTACCATATTGTTATGTCTATTGATCCTTTCGATGTCGTGTTGGAGCTTTTCAATCATTTGATGCTCCATGTTTTTTACAATATTATTCAACTCATCTTGGTCATGTATCAAAACAAATTTGCTCTTATCATCGTGCTTTCTTGTCAGAACACTTATTCTTTTGTTGAAATTTTCTTCAAAACTATTGTTCAATTCCTGTTCTTCAGCTTTTGAAAGAGCAATTATATTTCTTAATTTGCCGCACAAAAAACCCTCTGTACCATCAAAATGCCTATCAACAAATTCTCTGTCGGGCATCAATGCTGTCTCTTGCAACGTCGGCCCCCCAACACAACCTTTAAAAAAATCTGGGCAATGTGTACAAGGGACCGGCTTCAACAAACCTAACAAAAACGTAGACTCATTCCTATCAACATAAGAAATAGAAAAACTAGATGCTCCTGTAGCTTCTCCACCTAATTGTTTTACTAGCATTATTGAGCGACTTGTTGATATAAGGTATCAGCTTGTTCATGATCTTTTGAATTCTCTACTACAATTTTACTAAGAGGCCCTGATTTTTTAGACACATGAAAACTAATTCCATTGTCTCTAAGTTTTCTCTTAAACTGACTTAAATGTTGGATTGTAGGAAACTCATAAGTTTTCCACTCGGTTGACGACTTCTTAGTTTCATTGAGAATGTCATCAATTATTGATGCACTGTTTTTGTTCGAAAAAAGTTCGACATCAAAATTATTATCAGGCTGCACAAAACTTTCTTGTGTCTCTGTTGTCTCTGTTCTATCTTTCGATGCTCTTTTTCCAATATTCTTCTTTTCTTCATCTAAAGCAGCTTGAATCCCAAGAGTGAAAGTAGAAATAGTTTTTGACTGATCATTGCTTACAATTGCAGCACAAGTTTCAATCCAAGATTTAGGCACAAACGAGCTTGCTTTCTCAAACACTCTCTTTACAGCTCTCGGCGATCTTACTAAAGGGCTATTCGAAACTAACAATGCAACTTTAGTACAAGTCCCACAGTTGTTGAGACTGCAATTATTACATTTTGGATTTGCTTTCAAACTATAAATAAGTTTTCCGCCTGCATGCTGGATTTTTGAAAAATGCATTGCCATTTCATCGCAATTTGTATAAATATTTGAATCAATGAAAACATAACCAATTTGTCCATAATGTCTTTGCAACTTATAATCATTCTCTGTCCAAAATTGATTTGCAGCTTCAAAACCAAATTTCTGCCTAAGAGAACTCTTAACAGTCTCAAGGTCATCCCCCATAGTCATCAAATTAAAAGCATGATTTGTCATTGCTTTTGTATTGATTGTGAGCGGCTTCGATTTTGGCTCTATTTCAACACCTTGAAGAGTTGAACTCGCAAAATTCGTGTCAAAATTCTGCCGTCTTGCAAATCTTTCAAGTTTTTTCAATTCTTCTTTATGTGTTTCGACAAAATCTCTAAAAGTGTTGAAGCTATATTTGTGTGCAATCATTTTTCCAATCTCAGACTGAGAAAGACGAGAATTTAGCCCTTTCTTCCAATCTGACATAATTTCTGCATAAAAAGCTTGTTTCTGAAGTGCAGCATTCTTCTTGTCATTGTTTTTGACTTCACGAATATGCAAATCTTTTTCATCAGCATCTCTTTGGAAAGCTACTCGAGCTTCTTTTGCATTATAATAAGATCTTTTGATGGAATCAAGAGAAAATAAAAATTTAGATGCAACAAAAACAGGACGTTTTGCTTCCAGCAAATCTTTGTATTCTTTTATTGTCGCCTTTGTAATAAACTCAAGCCCTGAAAATTTATCAAGAATATCATGAACAGTTGCACGTCGAATTTTGAAATCGATCTTAGCCTGTTCAATAATATTTGCATGTTTTTCCTCAAGATTTTCAAAACCAAGAAACGAGTATTCATTAAGATGAAGTCTTATACTTGATTCTAAATATTTAAATACTTGTTCTTTGGCATATTTAGACAAAAGTTCAGTATGGATCTGTTCAAAACTTTTTTTATCTCTGATCAAAGTTTCAACAGTTCTATCTATTGTTTTCATTACTACGTCTTGAGCAATTCTTTGCGATTTTTCAGCTGTGAATCTGTTTTCTATATTTGATTCTCTAGACCCATCAGAAGTCAGTTCGTTGGCCCTAGACAAACCCGAATCTTTCTCATAAGGGATTACAGGTACCTCGAGTTTAGGAGGCTCGTAATTAATCTCCTGTTCAGCAAGTTTCTCAATATAGTCAGGCATTGTTTTGCGACTGGGAGTACTATCTAGAATACCTGAAAAACCTTGATCAAAAATTCCATTCAACGGGTCCATGTTTTTAATCCTTTATTTAAGTTGCAAAAGTTGCAATAAGAGGAGAAATGTATTGATTATCTAACAAATAATCTTCTTGCTTCATAGAATATAGACTTACTTTAATATTTGGTATTGTCTTAAAATAATCAAACATTAAAGAAGAGGTCTTGTTCTCCACAAGCTTAAAATCCCCATATACCATAGGTATTTTTCTATAACTCAAACCTTCAATCTTAATTAATTTTGCAGACTTTATATCGCGATCTTCTTCAAATCCACAAACATGACACTTAAACATTCTTTCACTTAAAGTAAATTTTGTTTTTGAACTACATAAAGGACATATTTGCGTTGAAGGAAAGTAACGATCCACAAAAATTGTCTTAGATGTTTTTCTTAATTCATCTAATATTCGTCCAATTATTGTAGAACTTATTTTTCTTCCATACAAACGTTGCCATCCTACTAAATTATCGTTTTGAATGCAAATAAAATCAAAATTGTTCTTTAAGTAACTAGTTATCTTGTTTGAGACATCTTCTTTTTGATTGTTTATTTTTAAATATTCTTTTCTGATTTTCATCCTGGACTTAAACTTGTTTTTAGAATTTCTAATTTGTCTAGAAATCTTTTTTTGTATTAATCTTATTTTATTGTTTTTGAAAGTAGTATCAATTTTAATTCCATTTGAAAAATTTAAAATATTCTTAATACCTAAATCACATCCAATTGTTTGATTCGATATAGATCGTTCTTGTTTTTGTTGAAAAGTAGTAATATGAAAAAAGAAACTAAAAGGTTTTCTTATAAGTCTTATACTAGAAATTTCTGAATTTTCTGGTATTTGCTTTAATCCTCTTACTTTAAAAACTTTTTTATAATTTTCAATTTTTATCGAATTAGATTTTACATACATATTACCTGGAATAGAATTTATTTCGCTTTTAAATTTTAATTTTCCTACTTTTTCGTTTTTTTTCTTTTTTGTTGCAAGTCCTTTTATATTATAAATTATTTTTTGATAAATCTTTGCTCTCATAGAACTACTCAAATGTCTTAAATCTTTCTCTTCAAACTCTCTTTCTTTATTCATTACAGAAACTTTTTTTAACTTGCAATCAACAGAAAAAATATTTTTTTGAGATAAACAAAAATTATACCACCATTTTGCTTCAAGAAACAATCTGTTAAGAAATTCCAATTTGTCTTTTGATAATCTTGACATATCGATTTTTACTTCATAAATTTTACAAAGTTGTTTTTTTCTCTTTTCTTTTGTTGATTGACTTTGGATAAAAGACATTTTAAAATTTTCACATATCTGTTGTGATTTGCAAAAAACTCACTTAAGTTCCAAATCAAAAATTACTTGGTTTTTTTCGCCCATTTGAATTTCTGTCTTCTTGGGCTCTCCATTATATCGTTTTTCAAGAATTTCAGCTACATCAGACATATCTATTATGACTCGAGTTCCACCTTTTGATTCTTGTACTGTTACGGGAATCAAAACTTTTTCTTTTCCTTCGCCATCAAGTCTTTCTTCTGGCTCCATATCCTCGCAACATTTTTCTTCGTCACATGCCTCAATAAAAGCTTTTTTTAGCAATTTTTTTAGGAGCAAGAATTGTACATATAGCGCAAGAACAAGTATGCATTTTATCCACCTATTTTTCTTGGTTTTTCAAATATATCAAGAGGTCTCTCAGCTTCTCCGTCTTTTGGCTCTTTACTTTCTAAACCAAAATCCTGAGATTCATTTAAAACTTCTTGTATTATTTGTTCATTTTTCATTTAATATCTAGCTTATCCCAAAATTCAACGATTTGTTTTATTGTATCTTCTAAAGAATCTCCACTTTGGAAACTTCCTTCAATCTTAATTCTAAAACCCATTTTATCGGGAGTCTCAGTAATAACCATGTCAACACCAGGGCCAAGTTCAACTTTTTTTGCAGTTTTATCAAGTTTTTCTTCGTCACATGCTTCAATAAAAGCTTTTTTAGCAATTTTTTGAGGATCAAGAACTGCACATATAGAACAAGAACAAGTTCGCATTTCACCCGCCTATTTTTCTTGGTTTTTCAAATATATCAAGAGGTCTCTCAGCTTCTCCGTCTTTTGGCTCTTTACTTTCTAAACCAAAATCTTGAGTGTCGTCAAGAAATTCTTGTATTATTTGCTCGTCTTTCAAGCGATATCCATAGTTATTTAAATATTAATGTAACATGTTTTAATATCTTTATTTGTTTTGATTAACATATTATTCTTCTATAGTCTTTTTTAAATTTATTTAGCAGTAACCCAAGACACGACAAATTCATAACCATCAGGAATCTTTCTAAATTTTTGTATGCCTTCAAAATCATAAAAAGTATGAGTAAGATTAAATTCATCTTCATCATAATGTAAATCCTTTATTTCTTCTTCTAATTTTTCTTTTGTATAATTTTCTTTAGTTTTTAACACTAAATGGACATAATACTCACCTTCATATTCTTCATCTATATCATCTTCATCTTTATCCAAGGCATCGTTTATTTGATCATTATCTTTAATCTTTTTAAGCAGTTCTTTTACTGAATTACCTTCTAATTTAACATCAGCTTCCAATGTACTTGTTATTTTAAATCCCATAGATTTTGACAGCTCAAAGAAACTGTCGATTCCTGCCATGAATTTTTCAAACAAAGTTACATATTCAGTTTTGTCACCCTCTTTTAAGTACGTTAACCATTTTTCAGTGTCGATCGCTCTCTTCAATTCATCAACATGTTTCTCAGCCTTTTCAAAAGCTGTGGTAAATTCTGATGAATCAGCAAACTCTTTTGCTTCAACTTCTTTTGATGCTTTCTTGTCAGCTACACCTTTTTCATCTTCTTTGAAAAGCCGCATAACATGCTTTTTATCTTCAGAAATTTTCCAAAAATCACCAGTCTCTAAATCTTCATAAACATCTCGACCAGCAACTTTGAAAATACCAACTTGTCTATAAGCCATTGCTGTCATCAAACTCATCTGAGTTTGTTTTGCTCTTTGTGCAACAAGCTCTTTGAAAAAATCTTGAGCAACAGATTTAGGATTATCACCAAGACTTGCTCTCTTCTTATAAATATCTATAGTTGCATGTGTGATTTCAGGGCTCTTGTCAAAAGCTCTTAAAACTTTCTCAATGTCCTGCATAACATTACTATATGTCACAATCTCTTTACCATTGGGCAGTTGTGAAGCAGCTGTCTTGACAATACCGCGTTTTGAAACTTCCAAATTATCAAGAAAACTAGATTCTGTATCTCTTCTCATATAATCTCCTTTATACTAAAGTAAGTTTCTTTTTCATTGCTTTCAATTTCAACATAAGCTTTTTAAAATCATCTTGTGACTCTAAGACGCTTGGTGAACTAGAACCTGAAAGACTTTCGATTGCCATATCAACTTCTGTTGTCAAATTTTCTACAATATCTCTTAATTCCATTGCTAAAGTAGTTGCTTCATCAACCTGTTCTTGTGGTACTGTTGTAACGACAGTTTCGTCTTTTGGTACTTGATCTTCAGGAAGATCGGGCCCTGGTACAACTTCTTTTGCAAGAATCTCATTTGCAATTTTTAAAACATTCATTCTTCTTTGCTTTCTGTAGTTTTTTTTCTTAATAATTTATTGCCTACAATTCTCCAAACATCATCATCGACACGTCCTTCAAGAGGATCTTTCTTCGGAGAACCAAAACTAATTCTCTCAAAATAAGACGATGCTTCTTTAATTTTAGGCAAGCCTAAAGCATTTTCAACAACATTAGACTGATCTATCCTAAGCATTTAAAATGCTCCTTTAATCTCATAATCTACAATTGCTTCACCTTGTTCGACAGAATCAAACTGAACTGGAGTTTTAAAAATCTCAGGTGTCAATGTTGCTTTAAGTTTTTTGAATTCTGTTCCAAAATAACTATAAATCTTGTTAAGAATTTCATCAACATCATTCTGTTCTATTTTAATTTTATTTGCAGTTTTGAAAGAACTCATGTCCTGATGAAACTGAATTTTCAAAGTTCCTGTCATCATATTTGTTTTCTTGTCATAAAAATATTTTGACCAATCTTCAGAAATTTCTACATTTGCAAAATGTTGTAACGATGCTTTCTTTTCTGTTGCTTCTTCCGTTTTATCCATCTCCTGTTCAACAACATTAGGTTCTTCATCTTTCACTTTTTTCTTGACAATAGGTTCGTCAACAATTTCAAGATCCTTTATCTGTTCAGCAAGAAAACTCAAACTATTTGCAAGCGATTCACCATAAGACTTTAAAGCATCAGGAGCAGCTAAAATTACCCCTTTGCTTACTTCTTTTCTACGAACAAGATCCATAATGTCTTCAAGAACAGTGTTGTCTGAATAACCCTTTGTCACTGCATTAATGACGGCATGTACAAAACTCTTATTCTCTGATTCAGTTATTACATTTGTTCTTTCGGCTATCTTGTCCATTTTTACCTCGTTTTTAATTTTTATTGCAATAGTTGACTAGTCTTACTAAAATCTTAGTAAATGACGGGATAAAAACTATAGAAAAATCAAACAGATATTTCTTTTTCGACAGTTTTCTTAGACTGGGTATGATATAAGGAATTATATTTTTTAAGAAGAGAAAAAACTTTGTGGTATATTGCTGCTTCTCTTGCCAATGTAGGACTTGACGATTTTTTAAGATACTCTAAACGTTTCAATCCAAGTTTGATTCTAGACCCTATTGATTCATATAAAAGATCGGGTTTCCCTTCTGCCTTTCCTATCTTTTTTGCAATTCTTCTTAAATCATGGTCTTTGAAATATTCCAGCATTGCAATTTTTTGTTTCCTGGTAACATGCTGATCTAGAAAACTTTCCATTTTTGTAATATCTATATTCCTGAAAAAACAAAGCAAATTTATACGTTTCAAAGCACGTTTTTTGTAATAACATACCATTTCTTGAGAAACTTTTAGAATTCTACCAACTACTTCCTGTTTTTTCTTATAAAAGAAAAGAAGCAATATTACATATTTCTCAATTTCTGGCAACATATGCTCAATTACATAATTTACTTCATTAATTTTCTCTTCATTTTCAAGTTCTATTTGAACATCTTCAGAACTATATAGACTATCACTATTTGAAAAGAAAAGTTCTAAAAGATTGTGATCGATTCGAACTTCACGTTTGTAGACGCTTATATCGCCACTGGGGTCGAAATGACGTATAATACTTGACTTGCTTAATTTCGGAAGGTAATCATCCATAAGAAATTTACTCTTTTTGTGTCATTTTTGCCTTGCACTCTTCACAAATCATCCGACCATCAACTAATGCTGTTGCAGGATTTTGCCCGCAAATTTCGCAAACACCTGAAGCGATTTTGATTGGTTGTGGGGTCCCTTGTTTATGAAACATAAAAACTCCTTATATAAAAATACAATCTTCTAGCTTCTTATCATCTCGCAACTTAACAAATCTTGCCTCTTGGTACTTGCCTTCATTTTCATTTTTCTCTGTCGCTAAAAACTCAAAAACTTTCCCAAGTAGCTGCTCTTTGTTATTATATAATACTTCACGTGCATCATTACTATGTACTGGTATATTCATTATTTTTGTCAATTGCCCGTTTTTAAATTGTCCGCCCTCAAGAGCGACAATCATTTTATTCAATTTTTTATTAGAACTTTCAACAATACCCATAATAGACATAAAATAAGACTGAGGGACTTTATAAATTCTAGAACTCGAACTTTGCTTATTAAATGAGTATCTAGCTGCTAGATCTTTAAAAAGAAAAACTTTAATTTCGTCTTTTAAAGAATCAAAAACTTTTTGTTTATCTTTAAAAAAACTTTGTTGGATTGTTACATAGTCTCCATGAGCTCGTTCAAACAGTTTGTTTAGAATAGTACGTCTATCAAAAAAAGCTATATTACAAACGTCTTGACCATTATGATAAATAATATCTGTTATAAACAATTGCGCATTATTTCTTAGATCATCATCAAGTTCTTCAAGTTTTAAGAATCTAAAAGCTTTAGCTCTATCATTTTGAAAAGTCAGATAACATTCAAACAAAGTTTGTTCAGGTAAATTCAAAGATTGTAAAGTAGACATGATATTAGACAATTGTTCAACTTTATTTTGCTCTTTGTAATCTTTTCTTTTCCCATGGAACTTAATTTTCCCTGGAGCATATACGAGACCTTGATAACGAATCCCTTGATATATAGGTTCCATAACCCATTGGTCAGAATGCCAAAACTTGTCTTGATCATTCTCGCTGTCTATATTCAAACTTCGAGCTTCCATTAAATTTATAAAATCAACCATTGATTGCTCCAAAAACAAATTCAAATTTCGAAATCTGTCTGATAAAATGACTATCAAAAACAAATGGTTTTGAAAGAATTAATATTTGTCCATTGTCACGGATAAAAGGAAATTCGTTTTCAAAAAACAACGCTCCTGCTTCTCTACATCTATTCAATAAATTCAATAATGTGCCACGTATTTGATAGAGCAATCTTTATTAATAGTTTTGCACAAAAAATTATTATAAATAGATTCGACATGTTTGACAAAATCTGGAACTATAGAAAGATCAATACAAATACTTTTATCAAATTTTACGTGAATTTCATTATCAATTTGTAAACTTCAACATCCATCAATTTGACTCATTCCAAATCTTTATTGCTCTTATTTCTTCATAAGCAATTTGACTTCTTTTGTTACAACGTGGACATTGCAACCAAGTTTGTACAAGAAATCCATTCTCATGTCTTTTAAAAACAGGTTCATTTTGACACTTCGAACATTTCTTTATTTCAGGTAATTGTAAATTCATGGTAAAAAGACTTCTATATGTTCAAAATCATCTTTAGATAATCTAACATTTTTTTCTTTTGCAAGTTCAACAAAACAATCTATACATAGACAACCATTTTCATTTCCTTGAACTAAATTCCAAATCGAATCTTTTACTGACCAGTACAATTTATAACAATGTCCGCAACGTTCACAAGATTCATATTGCCAGATAGAAAGCTCTTTGAATTTGAATGCATAACAAACTCTTCGAATTAAACGTTTAAGAATCAATTTCCAATAAACCATAAATTCATTTACTACCTTTTTTTATTTCTTCAAACAAATACGTTTCATCAATTTCAAAAAACTTTGATGCAACATTCTTAAGTTCTTGTGATGTCGTGTTCTTATTGTTCGAAAACGAATAAACTTCAACTTGAATATTTTGAGCTTTCAATAGTTCAACTAAAGCTACAAAATCGCCATCACCTGAAACAAGAACAACAGTATCAAGTTTATCTTTTTCAGTAATGATATCTATTGCCATCTCAATATCTAAATTGCCTTTTGCAGTTCCATCGCTTCGCTTTTTCAAATCTTTTGAAACTATACTATAACCAATTTGTTTTAAGAAACCTACAAAATTCGAATTGTCATTGTCACCTTTAACGACATAAGCATTGCAAGTTGTAAGTTTTCTACCCTTGACTATGCTTTCTGTGAGCTTCTTGAAATCTATTTTTCGTTTGAAATTATCCATTGCACCATAATAAACATTTTGAATATCGACAAAAATCCCTATACGTTCATCTGGTGTATTTCTGTTTTCAACACGCACCTGAAACAAAAAATCCCCTTTCAGGGAGTCTACAGCTTCAAGGAGCTTCTGATATTGTTGTATTTTACTTTCTTTCATTATTAGTCCCGTTCAATATCGCTCTCTTCACAATAATGTTTATTGATATAGTTTGCAAATTTTTTGAAAGGTTCGCTTTTTGTCATACCCTGTTTTACAGCTTGTCTATCATGGTGTCCATCAAATTTTGCTATCAAGTCATATAAAATGTCAATAGCTTCATCACGTTCAATCGGAGGTCTGGTATCGATCTCTGTTGTCATGATACTGTAACTAAGCTCCCTTCATCATCTGTTTTATTGACAATAATTTCATTACCGTTTATCATGTCTTTCAAAGTTTCTATATGTGTAATGACAAAAACCTGTTTATAGATTTTTGCAATTTCTTGTATTACTTCACCAAATTGCGAAATTCCTCGAACATCAAGTTTTGCTATTTTTTCATCTATTATTAAAGTTTCGTGCTTCTTTCCTGCTCTTAATGATAAAAGCTTTGCTAATGACAAAACAATACTAAATACGATTCGGACTGTCTCACCACCCGAATACATTTGCAAATCTTTTGGGTCTTTTCCTTCTTCTAAAACAAGTATATCAAGACCTCCACCTTTTTTGAGTTCACCATCTTGTCTCTTAGGATCTAAATCAAATTTGACTTTTATTTTCTCAGAATCTTCATTAAAGATCTTCAAAAATTCCATTGTATATTTTTCAAGCATCGGAATTGACTCTTTCATAATGGATTTCTGTACTCCGTCTTTCCCAAAAATCATAGAAAGAGTTTGATGGATTTTCTTTTGCTTTGTATTCTCTTCATTTATCTTCAAAAAATGCTCTATATCAGCTTTCATCTTTTCGAATCCATCGATCTTGTTTTTTAATTCTCCAATTTCTTGATTGACATCATCAATTTCAGCTCTTAACACTCCTATTTCATCTTCTACATCTTCAACAGATTTTGTCAATTCACTAAGAATTCGTTGTAATTCGGGATTCAATTTGGTTTCAAGTTCAACAACAATCTTTCGTTTTTCTTCAATCTTTTCTTGAACTTCTTGTGATTCACCTGACAATTTAGATTTGTCAATCTCGACTTCTTTCAAATATTGCTTAAATTCCTTTTCTTTCTCTTTAAAAGTAGTTTCGCTATTTTCTATGGTTTGTAATGAAAGTTTAAGTTTTGAAAGTTTATTATTCTGTAATTGCCTTGTACTTGCTTTTATTTCAAGATCAGTTTGTTCCTTAAGCATTGACTTTATAGCTTGCGTCAACTTTTGATGTTGATCTTGATTCTCATTTATTTTGTTTTGTAAAACTTCTAATTCTTTTAGTAATTCTGTCTTAAATTTGTCTTTAAAATCACCTTTAAGTAATGCACATTCTAAATCAGTAACAGGGCATATATTCTTAAATTCATTGATTTTCGCTAAAGAATTTTGAAGTGGTTTTTGCTCTGTTTTAAGAACTGCTATTGTTTTTTCTAATTCGGAAGCGTGGTCTTCTAAATCTTTCCTTCTTGCTTGAAATGCCTTTAAATTTTTATCGACTTGATCCAGTTCCTCTAATATTTCTTCTTGAGTTTTTATTGATTTCTTGATAGTTGCTTTCTCTTCTAATGAATCTTCTAATGCTTTCTTCCGCTGTTCATACAATTTTGTTTGAGACTTAGACTCTTCAATAAGACTATGAATTTCATCTATTATCAATTTCCCTTGCTTTGCAAGTTCTCCAAGTTCTCTATTTCCTTGTATAATTTGATTCTTGATTAAATTTTCTGTTTCTATTTGCGTATTCAGTTTTTGTTTTTCGTCATTTAGATCTTTAAATTCTTTTTCTTTAGATTTTAGATCTCTTTTAACTTTTTTGAGTGTCAATTCTGTATCTTTGAAACTTTGTTTTATTTCTTCTTCTTGTTCAAGTTGTTTTTGTTTGTCCTGAACAATATTCAAATTGACTTGTACTTTTTTATCCAAATCATCAAATTTTTTAGTACAAAATCTAGCAGCTTTTTCATATAGTTCTATATTGAGAAGTTCTCTTAATATTTCTTTTCTCTCAGAACTTGTACCCGTAATGATTTGCAAAGACTCACGTTCATTCAAATAAATTGTCGAACTATATGTCTTTGCTCCAAGACCAAGAATTTCTTCAATAGTCTTATCAGTTTTTTTCCACGTTGCATTTTTCAAATCTTGATTTGTTGTGTCTAGAAATATTTCAAATAATGCTCCTGTATTTCTAGATTTTGAACGTATCGATTTGAACCTTTGATTGTCAATTTTAAAAATCACTTCGATATACATTTTCGACATATTGTCGTTAATGTAACTATCAAGTAGATCAGCTCTACCCGAGCCTTTACCAAAAAAATTCACAGGAATTGCTTCAAAAAGACTTGATTTACCGGCACCATTTGATAACTCGACATCATCATTTATTCTACCAAGCACTAAACATGTCAAAACATCTGACAAGTCTATTTCTTGACGTTTTCTATAACTTAAAAAACCTTCAAGTATAATCTTTTCAAGCAACATTTTTCTTACCTCATTAAACAAGAATGTCCCTATAGCTTTATACTATAAGGACATTTAACTTGAATAAAATTAATAACCTACTTTTTCTTCACCGAGCTCAAATCCACATTTGATATTATCAACAACAAGTTCGCAGTTGTCTCGACTTGTAAATTCTTTAAACCATTTACGACCAAGAATCACAGCCATTTTTGTCTTCTGAATTCCCGTTCTAACTTTTTTAAGTTCTTTTTGTTTTTCTTTTGTAGTTGTCTCAAACCAATCAGAAATTGCTTTTCTGTCCTTTAGAGAAGCTTTATGTGATGTCCAATTAGTAATTGCAACTTCTAAAAGAGCTTCTACAGGAGTTCTTGCTTTATTTGAAGCAATTTTCTCCATGACTTTTTTCACTGTTGGCAGACTTGCCATACCTGCCAGTTTGATATCAAAAGTCTTTGCCATGTAAAAATCTACAGGGTCAGCTTTGTCTGTTGGCGGAGAATAAACACCCCCACGATCGACAAGTATTCCATTTTCCTTTAGAAAAGCAGCCTGCTCCTGAGTAAAAGTTTCAGTCTTAATTTCTTCTTCACCAAGCACATCTGTTTTGAGCCACTTATAAGCCTTAATTTCAGCTTTGAGTTTTTGCTCGGCAATAACATTCTTACAAAGCTCAATACCTGAAATATTGTCACCTGCAAGAATTCTATTGATTGCTGGTAATTTTCCAAGATCAACAGCATAAACTTTTGAATTTTTGAAATCATCATCAATCACTATGCCTTCATTCTTGAATTTCTTGTACGATGCATCTGATGATGTCAAATAGAAAATTTTCGTGTGGGTATGCCCATCTTTGACAAACGTATAATTTCTGAAAACAAATGTTGGGTAAATTTTCGAAAAACCCATTTTGTCGGGTGTTACGCCATTGATGTCACGAAGCTCGATGGTTCCCTTGATCGAAGTCTGAACAGACAAATTCAATCTGCTCTCATGCCACACGAGCGTATTAAAAGGACATTTACTTGTTTTGTCAGCTGAAAATTTGCTGTAACCATCTTTTTCAGAAGATTTTACTCCAATTTTCTCATAAGCAAACTTTTCATGATATGGGAAAAAAGCAGCTTCAGGGTCTTCTGTCAACATATTCAAAGCATCATATACACAAAATGCATCGGCCTTGGGCAGATAGTTAGCATCTCTGCCACCGGTAAATCTTGCACTCACATCTACAACAGCACTTGAAATGTTCCCTTCAGCTTCACCAAACTCTTCGACCATAAATGCATTATTGAGTTTGTCAATAATTGCCTTGTCGCCAGCTTTACCTATGATCTCGATTGCAATATCTGTTTTCGTTTGTTGGCTCATAACAAGAGCAGCACCATAAACTGCTTTCGAAATAGGATCGTCTGTCGAACTGAAGTCAATAGTTGAAATATCGATTTTGTCCCAAGACTTTGTGTTCGGTCTCTCTGTTGTCAAATAATAAATCTTGACAGGTTTGCCTTTTGAGGGCGAAACATAAAGTTTGCCATCATCAGGAGATAACAAAACAACACCCTGATCAGTAATAGTAAAAATTGCTAGTGTTGTTTGAAATAGTGGTTCTACTTCTTCTTTAGGATCGACATTTTCTGTAAGATTTATAAGATTATTGATACTGCGAGTATAGTCTTTTATTGAGGAACTATGTATTAAAATTGCTCCAAATTTCTCTGCCATTTGCGATAACAATTCTTTATTGTAATAAGCTCCAAAAGCAACAATAGAAACTGTTTTAAAACATGGCTTAACTTTTTTAATTGCATTAAAAATTTTATTAAGTTCATTAGAATAATTAGAGACAACAGGATACCCATCAGTGAAAAAACTTAAAGAAAAAGTCTTAGACATCACTGATAGATCTTTTATAACTGTATCAATGTCTTGTAAAATATCAGAAAAACATGTAGTTGATCTTGATGAAGAATGTTGTCTTATAGACTTTTCAAGAATAGCATAATCAGATGTTTCTGTTATTTTAAACCCTTTAAAAACCCAATCAAAATCTCCTTCAGAACTAAACCACCCAAGACTAAGAATACTTTGTTTGGGTAATGTCTTTGTTAAGTCAATCAATTGAGAACATAGATCTGGCAAAAAATAATGCATACTTCCAGATCGATCATAAACCCAAATGTAATTATTAGGTTCTTTTTTTTGAATTTTATTAAACTTCTTTAATTCTTGTTCGACTAAATACAGATTATTAGTTAAGCTCAGATACTTTGGCATTTGCTCCTCCATCAATTAAAGAATTAATTATAATTTTAGGAATCTCATTTATTTTTTTATAGGGAATTCTAATTAAAGACAGTTTTTTGAATCTGCAAAAATCTGTCTTGATTTTATCTCTAAAACAAGTATCTTGAAAAACTTTTAGTTTGTTTTCGTTGGACAAATCTGAACCAAAACTAAACGGTTCAAAATGTTGAATGCCATCAAATTCAATAAGCGTATTATAATCTGGAAGATAAAAATCAAAAGGCAAAGGTTTTTTAAAACGACATTCAACAAAAAAAAATGCATTAACATTTGTTATACATTCAGCATTTAAAGGTTTGTCTAACTCAGTCTGTTCCACAAATTGTTTTAATTTGGGTAGAACAGTATCATCGAACCATTCGTCAAGTGAATATCCCATTTTGTTTCCTATGAATTCATGACATCGGCAAGAACTTCTTCTCCAACTTTTAAAATATCTTCTTTCATTTCGATCTCAGCTTGTTCAATATAGCTTCTAAACATAGAAACATAATTGAGTTCATCACTTTGTTTTATCTTGATTTCGCTTTTTTCTTGTCGAATTTCTTCAATATTTTTCCCAATATAATTCCAAGACTCTTCTTTGAGATATTCTTCAATTCCATCAAAATTGATCAATTTTTTATCTGTCTCATTTATCACTATTTTTAGACGAACAACAGATTCGCTAAGATCCATATCTTGTACCGATTCACAGAAACTCATCATCAACTGTCGTGCATCATCTCTAAGATCAGCAAAAAGAGTCTTGAATTCTCTGTCTTTTATTGGTATAAAAGTATCTTCATCATCTTTGACGTAATAAAAACCTTTTTTCTCTCCCTCTTCTCCAAAATCTACTTTTGCGACAGACCCTACATGCCTGCAGAAAAAATTCATTTCCTGTTGTTTATGTATGTCGCCCAAATAGACTTTTGTCCATATATTTTGATCAAAAATTTTTATGGGAAGAACTTTATTGCTCTTTTCATCTTGACCCATATCAAAACTTTTACCAGCAACAGATTTATCTGTGGGATAGTGACCAAAGAAATATTTGTATTTTTTATTGCTTGCTTTTGCTTTAGCAGCAAGCATTTCTACGCTTTCAATTACATAATCATGGAATTTTTTAGATTCAATATTGACATCAAACGTATTGACATGAGGCATAAAACACAAAACAGAATCTTCAACTTCTATTATAGTGGGTATTTCAATTACACGTAAATTTTCTATTTGCGTGCTCATTTCGACAAGTTCTACTAAATCATGTCCGTGCGATTTTCCTTGGTCATGATTCCCTAATAAAAGATAAAGTTTTATTCCCTTGTCTAAAGCCCATTCGAATTTAGAAGCTAATAATCTTCTAAAAACTTGTGCTGGGCGTTTTGTATGATAAAAGTCTCCCAGAACCACAATTGTTTTTATTCTATGATTATTTGCATAATCAAGTGCTTGTTGAATATTGTCTAAAATGTCTTGTGTTCTAGAATCATAACCTTTATCATTCATTCTTCCATACTTATAACGACCCAAATGTATATCTGAAATAAGCACCATTTCCATAAGTTACTCCAAAGGCTCAAAATATGCTTGCATATTATTCGGTTCTCTATTTGCAAATTTTGGTTGTTCTATTTTTATATCCATTTTTGCATGGATATCACTCATTGTTGCAAGTACTTGATCTAAGCACTCTAATATGTACCTGTATCTAATGACCAACTGGTGCCATGTTTCTCCCTTTTGTCCTTCAGCCATTTCTGATTTTTCTTTGAGTTGCTGTTTAAGCCAAAAAAGACTATGTTGACCACTTGGCATCCTAAGATCTGATGTACTTAATAGAGCAAGAAAATCTTGAATTTCTGTATTAGAAACTTTAGTTATTTGAAGCTCAGGTTTATTTAGAACCTGAGATAGTAGCCAGTTTATAGAAATCTCGTCTTCAAAAACAAAGACTCCTTCTTGTTCATCATAATGGTATTTTTTATCTGACTTCATTCTTTTTAAACAGCACAGCAAGTGCTATTGAAATTGAATCTGCTATATCATTATTGATGCCTGAGTCACTATAAATATCTGTGCTTATTTTATCGTATGCTTTTTCAATTTCTTTTATCTGTTTTGCTAATGTTTTCTTTGTCGTTTTTTGTTGTTTTGCAACAGCTTTTGCATTAGACACGTCAAGTACTATTTTTTTAAAACAATCTTGATATGTAGTAATCTGTTTTTGCGTCAATAAACCAAATCTTTCACATACGCTAACTTGAACTTCTGCTTTTGAACAATTACCTGCAATACCTACGATTTTTCGCCATTCAGGTGGTCCAAACAACAAGGGCTCTTTTTTGTTATGAGCATAAGCTTGATATATTGCTACACCAGAAAAACGAGATAGGGTCCTCAAAATTGTAGGACCCCTCATAAAAAGTGATTCTTCAATACCAATTTCATCAGGATTATATTTGTCAAACACTTTCTTAAGTTCATTTCCCAAGAGATAAAGCCGTTGTATAGTGCTCATAGAGCCCTCACCACGTATTAACCCTTTGTCTATAATCTTAAGCGTCTGGTCTGTTTTTTCTACAATACTCCAACCAGTACTTTGTGTCGAAACATCACATCCTGCAGCTATCATTCTGATCTCTTTTTTCTACTTATTGTTGCAGCTTCAGATTTCTCTGTCTGTTCTTCTCCTGGTTTTTCTTCAAGTTTCTCTACAGGACTTTCACTAACTTCAGGGTTATCTTCTTCAATCTTGCTATCGACAGCATAAAACTTCCCTTCTTTAATCAAATCCCAAATCACTTTTTTCATTTCAGGATGTTCATTTATAACAGTTTTAAAATCATCCTTTTTGAAATACTCAATAGATTCATCATAAAGCTCATCTTCGCTTCCAAGTTTTGCAAAATTATACTTTCCTCTCTTGAACTCTTTCACAAAACCATTCATTTCAGCCACATACATAAGTTCACCATCCTGATCAATCCCAGTGCCATCATAACAAATTCTTATGATTATAGGATCGGCTGGCAAACTTCCTGCTTTGTTCTTGTCGAATTTTACTTTGGCTTGATGAGCAAAAATCTTACCCGATGCATCACGTTCTTCTGTTTTTCTGATTTTTGAGACTCTATAAGAAATAGTGTCATAAAATGGCAATGCTGTTCCACCAGTACGGCTTTCAGGATTTGTACCATGCCTTGCTTGTGGATTCATTCTTGTTTGATTTATGAAAATCAAAATTGTCTTAGAATTAGCAAGTACCATTGCTGACAAAATTTTCTTGAGACCTTTAGACATCATTGCTGCAACAGAAGCCATTCGTTGAGACTCATCCATCCCTTTGTGAATCATTTCGAGGGGGACTAGCTGTGTCACGGAATCAACCATAATGATACCAAAGTTACCTGGCGTAACCACCTTAGTGACCTCTCCATCTGCATTAAGCTGAACATCACCAAGGATAGCCATCTCAATCATGTCGAATGCTTCTTCTCCGGAGATAACTGGTTTCACATAAAGGTTTGGTACATCAACGCCAAGTTGTTTTGCCCACCTTGATTGAAACTTGAATTGATTCTCAGCATCAATTATAAGATGGTCTCTTGTAGGATTCTTCTTTTGAGATTGAGCTAATGCCAAATAACCCATAAGAGTTTTCCCAGAGTGCTGTGGTCCATAGATCTCGATCACACTTCCTTCAGGGTACCCTTTACAATCGCCAATTGCTTCGTCCATCAAAAGAGAGCCAGTAGAAATTGAAGCCGGGGGCTTCAAAATAGAATTCCCGGCTTTTTCCCATTTGCCACCAAACTTTTCTTCAATTCGTTCAGCAGCTGATATTACTGTTTTTGCCATGCTTGTTTCCCTTCAAATTAGAATGGAATTCTCTTCCCTCTTTTGGAAGGTTCTTGAGCTGGTGCTTCAGCTTTCTTGACTTCGGCAACAATTTCTTTTGTAGGACGATGAGGATCAATATCGATCTTCAACTGTTTTGCCTTGACATAGAAAGGATGGATCTCTTCACAAGCATTCTTTACGGGACAATCAGAACACATCTTGTCGTTTTCATCAAAGTCGCCTTTGCATTCATAAACCTCAATGTTATGTTCGTCATCAACAGGCTGAGATTCAGCAACAGGTTCCGGTGCAGGTGTTTTTACTGGTTCAGGCTTTGGTTCAGTCTTTACTGATTCCGCCTGTTTTGTTGATTCCCGTATTTCTTTTTCAACTTCTTCAACTGGATCAGGTGCCACTGTAGCAGCTTTCTCTTTTCTCGGCCGTCTTGAAGCAGTCTCCTCTCCAAGATACTGAGAAATCTCATTGTAAGGAGCTTTAGCATTTTCAAGAATCTTTTTGATATCAGATGCCGACGTATTTTTTCTGAGTTCCTTAAGATCAAAACCTTTTTCAATAAGCTTTTTTTCATCAGCTGTCAAAGGTGATGTATTTCTATCGGGTACCGTCCGATATTCTCTTCTTTCTTTGCTGCCTGATGTGATGATTTCAAGATCATATCCTGATTCATCATTTGATGGGCTTCCCCATTTTTTTGCAAAACCGAAAATTTCCTTATAAACAGTGCTACCAACACTCATTCTTTTGGGTGCAGGTTCTTTGACACCAGTTTCTTCATTTGAAACAAGAAGATCTTCACGATGAAGAACATTCATGTCATAACGAGTTTTTGCTGAGACACCTCCAACCTTTTTAAGAAGAGCTTCGACTTCAGGACTCTTGTCGGTCATGTCTTCTTCTTCTTTGAGGCGATGGATTTCGTCCCATTGAGTCGAGACCCAGTCACACACTGAACATCTTTCATCAATGCCATGTGTTATGGGTTTTCCTACCTGTGTACCGTTCTGAGGAATCCAGTGTTGTTTATATCCATGAAATGGGAAATCTCCAGCTTTCTTTGAAGGAAGAATACGAACTGTATGAGTAGTATTGTCAAAAAACTTCATGTCACGAATTTTTTGTCTGGGTCTGTCTTCATCATCATAACGGTTACCTTCGTCTAACCAAGGATTGGCTTTTTCTGCCATTATAGGCCTCCATCTGTTAAAAAGTTTGAGTCGTTCGAATAACTTTAATTATATCAAGTGGGCCAACCATCGTTCACATTTAAATCAAGTTTTTCATCATCTTTTTTGTCTTCGTATTCCCTTTTAATATGATGATATTCTTTCTTAGGACCAAAAAATTTATTGCCACCAAGAGCATCAGCTTCCCATTTGAGCATTGAAGCTATAGTAACTATTTTGTCACCTTTTTCTCCCAAACCATTAGCAATTGCAAAAATATGTTTCATGTTCTTTTTTGAAATAGCAATATCCTCAGACATACGTTCAAAATCAGGATCTGATTTGATCATGTCATCAACCATCTTGTCAGTCACACGGCCTTTTGCGACTTTTTCAAGTTCTTTTCTATATTCCCCTGATTTTTTTGCTAACCAGATTTCGAACTTTGTTTTTAGAATGTCATATTCACATACCGACTCATTATATATGACATTCCATCTTGCATGAACTAATGGGTTTTCTGCAAGCATTTTGAGAACCATTGGAAGAGTAAGTTTGTCAGCCATCGGAATATGTAAAGACTCTTCTAAGTCTTGTTCAACTACCTTGTCACCGATTTTGACTAAAACTTTGACAAAAAATTCTTCATCATCAGAAGAACAAGAATTAACGCCCTTTGTCTTTCGAGTAATCATAATCTTTTTTAAACTCTTTTCTAAGAATATCTCTACTCAATCCAGTAAGATAAAGCATTTGTTTTGATCGTTCATAAACATTATATTGATTGCTTTGTTTGTTCAATTCTCTGAACAATGGATCCGACAATACAAATTCTATAGTATCAGGAATGATCTTGTAATTCCATTGTTTTGTCACTCCAGAAAGTGCTAAACTTGGTTTTTGAACAAGCTTTAATGTACCAATTCGATGAATTCGATATATTCTATATTTTCTAAGGACATTTGCTATAGTTGTTAAGTAGTAACAAAACAAAAATCTTGTATCTTTGACTTTTATTCCAAGCATTATTGAAATAAGTTTTAGTTGTTCTACAAAAGGCACACAATACTCGATAATAGTTTTTTTCGTATTCTTTATTCTTTCTCTAAAATCATCTGCAGGATTAAAATCGACTATATGATATCTGTGCCCATAAAGATTGTAACTATAAGGAACTACATAAAATTTTCCTAAACCAAATACGCATACACATCCTTGTTCAAGTAATCTTTTTCTTATAAAAAACGAAAATAGATCTATTACAAGCGTTATGTCTTGTGTTTTCAAGCCTGTTTTAGCCGACATAATTTCTAAGTGTTCAGCTTTGCTGGCTTCTAAAGGTTGTTTCCCAACGATCAAATTCATTTAAAAATTGCTCAAATTCTAAATCTTTAAATTCTTGTTTTACGGCTTCAAAATCGATTTGTTGTTTTGTAAAATCCGGTTCGACATCAAGATCATCAATAATTTTTACAAGTTTATATGCTATTTTTATATTTTCTAAATTCAATTTTATTTTTTGTTTTAAATCGTCTTTAGCATCCACCACACAACCTTTCCTATTTAACATTTTAAGATTGTCTGGATTTTTTAAAATTTCATCTAATGAACCGTTGGCTATTATAAGTTTTGCGGCAGTTTTATCTCCCACACCCTCAATGCCAGGGATATTGTCGGTAGGATCACCAGTAATCGCCATAGCTTCAACAATTCGATCGGGTGTTATTCCATATTTGTCTATAACATATTGTACATTTTTTATGAGATTATTTGCTAGGGGATGTAGGACTTCAACATGTCTTGAAATGAGTTGTTCAAAATCGTGATCCGAACTTATTATAAAAACTTTTTGTCCTTTTTTTCTAGACTTTATTGTAAGTGTCCCTATTAAATCATCAGCTTCAATTGTTGGGAAATGGTATTGTTTTATTCCACACCAAGACAAAATCTTTCTAAGTTCGGCAAGCTGTTCATAAAAAGCATCTTCAAATCTTTTTCTTCCGCCTTTGTAATCAGGGAAAATAGCTTTTCTCCTGTTATTTCCCCCATCCCAAGTAAGGAAAAAAGTAGTATTTTTTCCACCATATTCTCTTATTAATTTTCTGATAGAAATGAGAACAGAATAAATTGTTTCTGTTCTTTTTCCTTTACTTGTTGTCAAGGGTTCAAGAGAAAAATAGCAACGACATGCAAGTTGATTTCCGTCAATAATATTTACCATGTAGCTTTTTATTTAATTTTTTATAGCGTCAACAAAATATTTTGGGAAAAATTTGCTATTTTGTTTTAAGAAAAACTTGAACTGGCTATCCATTATGTAGATTGTACAAAAATCTTTGTCGTGTCTGACTCCACGTCCAGCAGCTTGTACAAGAGTAAGTGCTGTTTTCCAATTATACCATTCAGGATCAATTTCCATACGCTGCTTTATTTGTTTGTCGCCCAAAAACATGAATGGGAGTTTTACAATTACAACAAATCTTGCAAGATCATCTTTTAAATCAATACCTTCGGTCATTGATGGGGTTACAAGAACTTTTGGTTCGTCAGATAACATAAAATTGTTCAATGCTGCTGTTCTTGTAGAACTATCATGAAGAATTATGCGTTCTCTGAATTTCAACCCAATATTTTCTTTGATATAGTTGGCAATTCGATATGTATGGCAATGTAAAAGTCCTTTTTCGGTGTCATGAAAATCTAAAATTTTCTCAATGTCTTGAACTACTTTGGGCAAACTTTCTTCAATATTGTTTTTTCCTAAATTCCCTGATCTTGTAAGAATTATTGGTCTTATATCCGGAGAAAACGTCGATGGAACTTGAATGAATTTTGTTTTAGAAACTTCAAGATCTAAATTCCTGCAAAAACTTTCTTTATCTAAAATTGTCGCCGACATGAATAATTTCTTTTCAGCATTTTTGAAAAGCAATCTTTGAGCAAAAAAACCGACAGTCAAAGGTTTGAATATAATTGTTTTTGAACGTAATTTTTCATTAGTTGTTATATCGAAAATCCATTCAACTTTTGTATAACTCTCAAGAAAAACTTTAACTCTTTCTTCTTGACTAGCAAGTCCTTCGAGTTCTTTTTGAAGATCTGAAATTATTTCTATATCAAGAAATTTATTCTTCAGTTTTTCTGTTACTTCTTTTTTTCGTTCCTTGATTATAGGGACTAGCATTCGAAGCCACTCTATATATTCATCAAGTTTTTCATAAATTGGTATTTTAGAAGTTACACCCAATTTTGAAAGATAAAGAGATGAAAAACTAAATTCGACAAAAGACATACATTCATCATCAAGACTATGAGCTTCGTCACATATCAAAAGCTTTCTTAAAGAAAATGTCCCAGTATAATTCGTAATACATAGAAAATATTTATAGTTCATCAATGCAACATAAGATTCTACAGCCTGTTGCTTAGCAATTTCATAATAACATTCTGGTTTTATTGGACATTGTTTTGTAGAACAATAAGAATCTTCACAAGTAAAATTTGCATACAACTTACAAGGATAATTATTACGTCCTTTTAAAACACAAACTCTACCTGAACTATAATCTTTTACATATTGATCCTGAAGAATTTTTTGTGAAGTCAATAAAAAAGCAGATTTGTAATAAAGACCAAGGCTAATCGCAATGGCACTTTTGCCTGAACCTGTAGGACTTTCCAAAACAACATTCTCTATTTCATCTGAATCAAGAGATTGTTGAATATCAAGAATGGTTTCTTTTTGATATGGTCTGAAAGTTTTATGAGGGAAAAAATCTAGAACGCTCATAAAAAACCAATATCTTGAACTCTTGCTTTTACTATTTTCGAGAAATAGGAAGGTCTAATCTTTACTATTCTTTTTCGCAATTCTATGATGACGCCATCGATATCTGCTAAATCACCATGTTTGATGATTACATGATCCCCAATCTTAAATTCTGTTTGCCTTTGGGCTTTTAATTCTACGTCAGCAACATTCAATTTCTTGATTTGAGCTGTTGTAAATTTTTGAGGGTGCTTATTAGGACCAAGGAACTTTAATGTTCCCTCTGTAGCTAAAAAACTCTTTGCACTTTGTTGATCGATTTCAATAGAACGAATAAAAACATAACCTGACAATTCATTTGATATTGAAATTTCACTGAACGATAATTCTTTTTGTTTCGAACTTAATTGTTCTTTGATGAGTTGTTCAAACCCTTGATGAACTAACAATATATACCACGCCATTATTCTTCCAGCTTTGATTTTACTAAATTGACAACATGTCTTTTCATTTTGATGACATGTCCTTTTGATCTCTTGTATTTCTTTGCTATATCCTCATCTCCATTTATATCATACTTAATGTTTCGAAGAATTTCTCTATACATAGAATTTCTTAAATTATCTCTAAGATCTTTTTCCAAGAGAAAAATATCTTCTATACTCATATTATATTGTTTTGCTAAAGCATAGAAAGAATTTTGCATTGTCGATTTGTTCCGAATTACTAAAAGCATTGCTTGCTTAAGTTCTTCAGGAGCATCTATTTCTTTTAATTCAAACATTTTATTGATATGAGAACAAAGATCCTTTGACATATATTCATCTTCAAAATTTATTTGAGGAATCAGAGTTCTTTCGGAAGAAATAACTTCATCCCATGAACATTCCGGATCATCAAGTTCTACAGATTTAATAGACGATATTTTTCTTTTTTGAGTTCCTAAAGATTGTAAAACTCTTTTAAAAGCACAGTTTATTACATACCAAGCATAAGTAGAAAAACAGGTATTACAAGCTATGTCAAACCATTTGCTTACTTGGATGAATAAAGCTGAAACTATATCCTGATAGAAATCATTTTCGGTTCGATCTCTATATTGAGCAAATTTGTGTCTGTTAAAACGTACAAAACTAATTATTATTTGATCCCATGTCTTTCCTCTTACGCCACGCTGATAGAGAATAATATTGAAAATCTTATTCTTCTCTCTTTGTGTTGTAGCATTTCTAAAAGCTCCTACAAGAATTCTTTCATCACGATCTTGGGGTTCTTCATTAACTTTAAGTTCGAGTTTTCTTTTAGGTTCTTTTGGGAGTCTAACTTTCTTTTCTCGTGGTGTTACTATTTTGATGGGAATAGCAGGAGGAATATAAGACGAAGGAACTTCGAACTCAAAATATTTTGAGAATAAATTTAAAAGTTCTTGTTCTGCATTAATTACGCCTATACATCTCATTTTCCCGAGATGCTTAAGTTTTGCTTCTTCTTCAGTGACTTCTGTGAAATTAGGGCCCCATGTTGGATCAAAGGCAAGAAGCTGCACTCTTTTTCCAGAAAAACAAGCCTTTTTCCCAGACACATCACGAAAAATTATAAAATGTTTTGTTATGTCAGGAGTTATTGACTTGGGCAAAACATTCAAAAATAATTCTGATAATTCCACACATTCCTCACAGTTCTAGCATAGAAGTTCTAGCAATTATTTAAAAAATTAAACTGTAAAGGAAAGTTTTGCCAAGCAATTCGGAAGATTCACGTGACATTCTCATACCAACAGCTCCATTCTCATAATAATTATCTCATACATAAAACTATAACTATAACACCTTAAAACATAATTCAATGTAGGGCTAATGTAAACACCTTTTGCATCTTTTTTGCATCATCAAGTGCACGATCAAATTCCTCTTTCGTGCAGTCATCTGGGTCCTTCCCTTCAGGCAACACGAGATTAAAAACAGGGACATCTGTTAAATATTCTTCCATGATCTTTTGTGCAGCTTCTTGGCCCGGATTTGATTTATTTCCATTCATATCGATTTTATCGTCATTGTCCAATGCAATATAGATACGTTCGAAATTTTGAACTAACTGTTTCATCTTATATGTATTCAGATGACAACTCAAAAGCGCCACTACATTGTATCCAAATCTAATAATTTTCAATGCATCAAAAATACCTTCGCAAATAAAAACTTCTTTTTTGTTTTTTACGCTTTCATCCCAATTAAAAAACAATCTACTCATTGGCGTACCAAACGGGTAGAGAATCTTTTTATAGAGATACTTGTCAATGATTCTTTGTTTATCCTGTTTCGAAAGATTCCTTTTTTTCATTATAGCTTTTGCTTTTGCCCATATATCCGACTTACCCGACATATCTCTGGCAGCAAAAGTCACAAGCTTATTCTGTAAATAGACAGGTATTATCAATCTGTCATGAAAAATTCTATCGTCAACACAATATCTCATACCATATTTTTTTATGTCTTCTAAACAAACACGTTTTTTTACGATATCATAGTATTTTTCTGCTGGTTCGCTTGGCGGGAGTACGACTTCCTTTAATTCATTATTTTCTTCTTCATAACAATCGTTATCGAAGAATTGAAAAGTCGAATTTTTGACTATAGAAAAAACATCTACAGTTTCATTAATCCCGACTTGAATTTTTGCAAATTCAATTGCTTCCTTTGTAGTTTTAAGACCTTCAAGATTTTTTATGAATCTTATGAAGTCTCCACCACCACAAACAAAACAATTGTAGATTCCTGTTTTTTCTTGAATAGAAAATGAAGGTGTTGTGTCATCATGAAAGGGGCAAGGGCACATAAACTCTCTGCCCTTTTGAGTCCTGTATGTTTTGAACTCTAGATTATAATGTTTAAGAACATTCTCAATTTTAACCCGAGAATAAATTTCGTTATAAACTTTCTTATAATTCTCTATCATCATTTTTTGCACATGTTTTCTTATATTGACAGAAAAAACAATCCTTTGTTCTCTGATTGAATTTGGGCTCTTTTAAAAAATCCTTTTTCGAAATTCTTTCGAGCATATTATTGACTTGCCTAAATAAAATCTCAAAATCTTCTTCAGTGCGTTGGGTGAACAAGATTTCACCATCGATCGGATATGCTAGTGCACCATGTATTGAATCAAGCGAATATTTATATAATTCCCTCACAAAAAAACTATAAAAAGTTAATTGTATATTCTTGTCAATTTCTTTTTCTTTACTTTTTGATGTTTTCCAATCAAGACAGACAATCTCGTCATTCGCTAAAAGCATATCTATACGACCTGTAAGATGCACATCGTCTAAAAAATGATTAATAAAAGGTATTTTACAATATTTCTCTATTTCAAGAATTTTAAAACTGCTCCAACGACTCTTCATTTTTTTGACGTTTTCTATTTGCAATCTTCCTTTTGCTATAGAATCTTCAAGTTCCTTTGAATTAGGAAAAGGTAGATTCTTTGCTTCGGTGCAAAAAGCTATAAACAATGAGGGCCATGCAGCAGAAATTTCGTCAAGACTCAGACCAAATTTGAAATGCAATTCAAGTGCTTTATGGAGTGTAGAACCAAAAGTCGTGAAAAGATATGCTTCATCAGGTGTTCTCTCATCTAAAAACTGCCATTTATACATCTGAGAACATCTGAAAAAAGAAGATAAAGATGATGCAGAAACAGTTACTTGTGTTCTCATTTTACCTCATTCAAAAGAAATTCAATTGTTTTTTCGTTCAAAGCAGCTGTCCGCATCAATTCGAATTGTTGTTTATTAGTTTTTAGTTCTTCCTTGATTTTTGTCTGACGATCAACATCATGTTTAAGCATACTTGAAATTTGCATTGCATAGGTAACAATTTCATCATCTGTCACCAATATCCCAAAATCTTTTGCAACCTGTTCGAGTACTAAAGCAGCTTTAATAGACTCTATAGAACGTTGTGTATAATGATCAAAGAAACCCTCTTTAGAAACTTTTTCTTTTGCAATCTGTTCTTCAGTTTTTCCAATGCGTTTTAAAAACGCATTCCATTCTTTTTCATTTTCTCGATCTATCATTACTTTGGGTATTGGTGTGATATTCGAATTATTGATAACAGATAACAGCACTTGCTTTTTAAAAGTTTCTTTTGCATTATTCTCTTTCTCTTCAGCAAATTTAAGTCTTAAATTTTCTTCATACAATTTGATTGTGTCAAACCCTTTTGATTTTGCAAATTGTTCATTATATTCAGGAATTATTTTGTCTTTGATTGCTTTAAGAGTAACAGTAAAAATAGCTTTTTTACCAGCTAGTGTTGTTTCTCTATAATTTGTCGGGAATGTTACAAATATTTGTCTTGTCTCTTCTTTCTTCATCCCAATGAGCTGATCTTCAAAATTGTCTATAAATTGTTTTTGTCCATTTATGATTTCATTTATTTTTATCTGATAACCTTTAGCAACACCACCCTTAAAAGGCGTTGCTTCACCTTCAAGTCTGCCTTCGAAATCGATTACAGCAATATCAAAATTTTCTAATGATTCTTTTTCAGAATCAAGTATGATTTCGCTTTTCTTTACTTCCATTGTTATCTTATCTCTAAATTCATTTTCTGTCAGTATAGATTCGGGCTTTTCGATCTTGATTGCGTTTAGAACTGGTAAGCTGATCAAAGGTTTTATTTCAGCAACAAATTCGATAGTAAAAGATGATTTTTTCTTTAAATCACCAAAAAATTTAAAATCAGCAGAAGAAACAATATTGGGTTCTACATTCACAATGTCATGAAAAATTTGATCAACCATAGGTTTATAAAGTCGTTCAATTCTTAAACGACTTTCAGCAACATCCCGAGGAACATTTCCTTTTCTGAAACCTGGAATCTCTATATTACTTTTTACTTTGTCATAGCATTCTTTTTTTCTTGTTTCAACATCATCGGGGTCTAATGTCACAATGTATTTCACTGGTGCAGGCATTGCTTCTGTTTTAATGTTCATTATTCCTCCTTGTCTTTTTCTACAATGGTTGAAGGACCTTCATCGACACGTGAATCATATTTGAATCTCATAATATCAAATTCTTTAATGAAAAACAATTTTGTAAGTTGAGAATCTCTTGTTTTAGGGAAATAGAGACATGCTGTTTCTTTATCTCCTGTTATACCTATCATGTTGTCAGTGTTATGGCCCAATTTATCTGAAAAAGCAGCATCCATAGAATCAACTTCTTTTCCATGCAAATGCCTTTTATGGGATTCTCTATTAAACTGACTTGCTGCAATTATTGGCAATTCTCTACCGCGAGCAAGTAATTTCAAATCCCATGAAATTACTCCTACAGGATCATCTGTTTTACGTTCACTTGGTGTCATCAGATAAATAGGATCTATGATTAAAAGATGAGCTTTCTTGCTAGTAACATTTTCAAATGCTGTTATTCTAGAATCAATAAACTGGCTATTACAATTTTGAGGTGCATCAATAAACCATAGAAAATTATCATGTTCTTCTTTTGTCTTTTTCAACTTACGTTCTAGTAGTTCTACTTCTTCATCGCTCATTAAATGAGGTAGTTTTATTTTATTATATGAAATTTTTGTGATTAAAGAAGTGAAACGTGCTCTTTGTTGAGCCATAGGCATTTCAATAGTTACATAAATGACATTATAATTTAATTTGTAAGCATTGTATGCAAAATTCAAAAGCAGAATTGATTTTCCCATTCCTGGACGTCCAAGAACTAGAGAAAATTCACCAGGTTGCCAACCACCTGTAGCTTGATCAATTTTTTTATAACCTGTTGGTATTCCTTGATATTTCGAAGGATTTTCGCGTCGTTCCTTTATTTCAGCAACATCTCTTGAAATGTCATGGAGCACATCTTCTTCTAGAACTTTATATTTACCAGTTGTGAGTAGAATTTTGTTTACAGAATCTTGTATGTTTTGAGCCAATGCCATGGCTTCGTGTTTTTCATCAATAAAATCTTGTTTTAATTGTTCGTTTATTTTAAGATTTATGTTGAGAAGATCTCTATAGAAAAATTTCTCTCTCAATTTATCAAACATAGGTTTGAAAGATTTTGCTTCAAACCTATATGAAAAAATCTTTTCAAGAACTACTTTCTTTTGTTCATATTCTTCAGCTTGCTTATATTTTGCTTTTAATTCATCAAACAAAAAACTCTTTGAGACGCACTCGGAAAAAGAAACAAAATTATCTAATAGTTTGCTGAACATCCATTGCTTAAAATCCGACGTAAAAATTTCTTTAGGCAAACCTAAAAATGTAACATAAGAAAGATTCGAATTAATTTCATCTATGTCTGCTTTATTGTCAAATTCATTGTCAAAAACCAAAAGACGCAATACTTTACATTCAAGTACTACATCGATAAATGGTTTTTGTCCATTGTCAGTTTGTGTATCAGTTTTTTTTCTTGTTATCATAGTCTATCCAGTAAAGATTCCCCAATTATATTTCTATAATCTTCCCCCAATAACTTGACTTCTATTAAACGCTCTTTGAAATTTGAATAAAGAGCTTCTCCCAACAGGTCTTTATTTGTTTCTAAAGGATGATTTGCTGTTATGATAGTACATAGATCTGAATCATCACGTTTAGTAAAAATTTCATCTATATTTGCTCGTTCAGCATCATTTATTTGACTAAATAATCTTCCAATATCGTCAATTACGAAGAACTTGCAATTGTTCACGACATAAGTAAAGTAAGCTTTTTTATCCTCGTTTTTCCAACCTGCTCTTACAAACTCAATTATTTCTGCAGATCTACTAAAGAAAGCCGAATAATAATGTTCAATAGCGATTTTTAAAATGATTATTGCTATTGCTGTTTTGCCTACTCCATGCGACCCGGAAATATAAAGTCCAATTCCTTCTTGAGCAGCTTTATCAACTGAATTTATGTATTTCTCAATTTTTTTAATCTGGTCTATATTCGATTCTATAGTTTCTACTTTATTACGTATAGTCTCAAGATCAAATTTAAAATATTTTTCAGGTATATTAGCAAGCAAAAAATTCTTTTCGAAAAAATCATCAACAGAACTATAAAAATCTAACCTTTCAACAATTTTTTCATTTCCAAACTTAGAAATATCTACCATGTGATGAAAATGCGACCAGAATTCATGCCTTCGTGGACTTTCTTGTTTTTTTCTAGAAATCATTGTTGAATCCATTCAAAATCTTTTTTTATCTCTTGTTCTCGTCCATTGTCAATCAATATTTTGCAACCTAAAGCGTACAATCTATTAAGACCTTTAAAATCTTTCATTTTTAAATATGCTTGATATGCTTTATTATCTTGAATCTGTCCTGAGGCAATCTTAATTGCTAATTGCTTATTACTTTCTTCAAATTCTTGTTTATATTGTTTCAAATTCAAGGTTTTAGCATCTTCTTTCTCACTTGTCTTGTCTGATCTCTCTTCCTTGATTCTTCTCATAATTCCATGAATATATGAGGCCGGCTTTTTTGCATAATAACTGGTAACATAGACATCACAAGTTTTTTCCAAAACAATTTGAGGTACATCAAAAAATGGATCAGTCAAATCTTTAATGTCTTGAAGTTCTACTTTTCCTTTTTCTCCATATAAAAATTTGACATGTCCAGAGATAAGTTCAGCAATTTTTTCTGATAGTCTTGGGTTCGTGAAACTAGAAACTATTCTATAGATATATTTGTCGAGATAATCTGTATTACTTCTTTTCCTTCTAATCTTTATTGCATCATCTGTAAGTGTGACTTTAAATTTGTCATTTGTCCCAAGTATAGTCCCAATACCCAATTCGTAAGCATTCTGACCGTATGTTCTTTTGACTAGATTCCAGTAGCTTAATTCGCCCCAAGCATATTCAACTCTTTCTTTGTCATCAGAAACAAGAACATGTTTTTGAAACACAGACGAAGGTATAGAAATGTCATTGCCCTTAACTTTATTATCAAAATAAAAAAAACAAAAACGTAATAAAGTACAAAAACTATCAGGACTTAGCAATTTCAAATATTGCTCAAGGAACTCTCTGGGTATTGTTTCCTGAACTTGCATGTTATTTTATAATATTAATTGTACCCAAGTTTACTTTTTATGTAACTTCGTAAATCTATCTCTTGGGCACCTAAAGAAATTGCTTGTTGTCTTTTTGACTGCACAAGATCATAATGAGGGAAATTACGTTTATTTTGAAACCATGAACGTCTTAAACCTAATTTACCAGCAAATTCATGCAACTCTTGCACATCATCTGCAAATAAATGGCACCATTTTACGTGCGTGCCATATCTTTGGGCAATTTGACTGATTTGTTCTTTTATATAGGATGTTGGTTTGTCTACATATATCATATTACGTAAGGTCTGTCACTCCATCGCCAAATAAAGCAGCTTGAGTGAATGTATCACCCTTGTCATCATGATAATATAAAATTGTCCCGTCAGGAAATTTATCCGTTTCTATAGGATCAATCCCTACAGCACAAGACTCGACATCGAATTTGATAACCCAAGTCTTTAAAGAATCATCATGTTTTGAAACAGTAGTATGAACAAGTCCAACGGATTTACAAGAATCTATTCTCCCATTACTTGCAATATCTATAATTCTAAGTAATGCGGTGGAAATAATAGAAATCGCTTGTTTGTCAGAAATGTTTGAGGACTTTGAATCTTGGTTCTGATTCATAAATTTGCATTCGTTTCTTTGAATGACCAGTCAGATATCGTATTCTATCATAAAAATCAACTATTATGGCTTCTTTTTTTTCATTATTTTCAGCTGAAGGATAAGGTCTTAATGTTCTACCTACACGTTGCAATGACTTGATTAATGATTTGCCCCCACCTGCCATAATAGCAGAACCCAGAGCAGGTATGTCTACACCTTCGTCTGCCACAGTGTTATGACAAAGAATGCCTTGACCACTAAAAAAATTCTCGCTTTCTTCAACAGAGATGTCATAGACGACATCTCTGTCATAAACTTGCTCTTCAGTTCTTATGATAGGTAAAATATAGAATTGTCCTTCAATTTCATCTCTCAAATAAGATCTAGAACCCATTTTAACATGTCTACCAAGACCAAACAGATTGCCTACAACAGAAACTCTAAAAGCATAATTTCTCGTGATAATATCTTTTTGATTTCTTGGTTTTAAATCTGGTGGTACTACACTGTACTTAATTTTATTAAAACCATTTGCTAGTAGAATGCCTACAACACCATCTGTTAATTCTTTGCTTACAGAACCAAAAACAAATTGATGATCACCATCAAAACTTCCATCTGTTAAAAAATACCCATATAAAAAAGCCATTTGAATTTGTGTATTACTATTAAAAATATAGTTAGGTACTTTTTTTGTCAATGCTTTACCTATAACTCCTAAAATATCTCTAAATAACATAGAAATAAGTTGACCTCCGAAACAACATCCTCGTCCAGGAGTGACAACAACATCAAGAGATGGAAATAGCAACTTTAAATTTTTCACCATTAAATCTACTGTATTTGCTTTTCTACTCTTTGCATTCTTATAAACAAAATGTTCATTAGGTTTTGCTGACAAAAAAAGCCTCCAAGAAGCATTAACAGCTCCATCACCAATCAACATTCCACAGATTTCGCTTAGTTCTTTAGAATTATCTAAAAACAGGGGCAAAGAAAATTTTTTCCTACTTCTTCTCCAGTTGATTGTTGCACTTATTTTCTTATAATCTTTAAACAATAAAATTTTCTCAAAAGTAGTTCTGAATTTACCCTTATAAAATTTTACGTTCTCATTAAACCACAAGACAAATGCTTTGTAATACAAAGACTTATTCTCTAATCTTTTCCCAATTTTATAATGAATTTTCTTGTCAAGAAGATTCATTAGATACTTATATTCAGATTTTATTTTCCTAATATTTGCTTGTGTTAAATTCAGATTGATTTCTTTTTGATTTCGATCAAGCCAGATTTCAACCTTTCTGTTTTTTAATCTAGAAAATTCTTTTACTAAATCAAATTGTTTAATTTTTTTTGAATTTAAGGGCAAATTTGTTGCTACAATAACAGTATTACCTTGTTTAGGCTCTACTTTTTTTTGCCTATTATCTTCTAATGTAATTAAAGAATGATTTGATGTTACACTTACACATCTTGTCGTTCCAACAGTTGTTCTAAGTATTGGCACATGTTTTTCGTGTCTAACTACATGAGTAATTTTCTTCCAACAAATTTTATTTTGCCAAAAAGATAATGTTTGAAATTCTGCTTCTATTTGAGTATTCAATGATGTCTCTACAAATTCACCTATTCTTATCAAGCTTATTTTTTTGTTTTGATCTTTTATCCAAATAAATTCATCATAAGGCAAACTTGAGCCAACAAGTACCTGAAGTTGCTTTGTGCGCACTTTATTTAAAAGGTCTTTTCGCATCTCTCCATTAACTTCACCTTGTATAAAAGCAACAGAACCTACTCCCGCCTTGGCTAGCCTCTCACATAATATGTCTCCATGTGGTAACCTGGTGACTGTAATCAACACAGACTTGCCTAACTCAAGTAATCGTAGAGTACTATCTATAATCATTTCATTACGAAGGTCATTATTGACAATATACTCTTCATATATATTTCTGAAAGACTTTCTGACATATTTGTATTTTGGATGCTCATTAGGATCTAACATATAGATCCAAGGTTGAACAAGATATCCTTTATCTATCAAGAAAGATGCACTTATATTGCAAATCTGTCTACCCGAATAAGCATCTAGAACTTTATCTATTGATTTATCACGGTATGGGGTCGCACTTAACGAATACCTAAAATATGCTGACTGCATTAATTGCATCATTTGAATATAGACAGGCGCAGTAGCGCGGTGACATTCATCACTTATTACGACTTCAGCTTCTTGAACGACTTTTCTAATTTCATGTTTTCTTTCAAGAACATGTTTCGAAATTTTTTCTTTAAACATGTTTTCTTCATCAATAGCACTATACTTCAAATCAAATGCACTATGTAATGTCTGAACTGTACATACATTGATTTGACGTATATCACAATATCCACCGCCTATTTTCCCGACTTTGATCTTGAACATATTCTCAAATTCATCAGCTGTTTGTTCAAGCAAGTCAATAGAATAGACAATAAAAAGAGTTTTCAAATTAAGTTGAGCTACTATTGCTGCAGCAATTACTGTTTTTCCACCACCAGTAGCTACTTTTATGACGCCTCGTTCAGCTTTTATTGCACTATGTACAACTTCTTCTTGATAATCTCTTAACTTCTTTGCGTGCATTTGTAAGGGATCACCAATAGACGGAATAATACGAGTATCAAGTACATCGAAAGAAAAATGACATTCTGATAAAATTCTATCAAGGGTAGAGTAGAGCCCGGTAGGATAGCGTAATCTCTCACGTTCAAATAATGGAATTTCGAGTTCAAAAGTTTCTTTTCTGAAATTTGAATACTCTTCTCGACTATAAGACATTTCTGATTCAATACGTCGAATCAGTTCTGTATTCAGTTTAACATTGGGTTTAAGATGGGTCCATGTATTGTCAATAACAATTTCAAAATCAGCCATGGATTTTCAAAGCTTTCCACCATGATTCATTTTCTTTATACCATTCAATTGTATCTGTAAGCCCAGCACTCATGTCGATAATAGGTGACCATCCATACAATTTATTTAGCTTTGAAAAATCCATAAAACAGGGTTCTATTAATTCTTGTTTAAATTCTAACTTCTGTTTAGGTATTTGCAAATATTCCATTATAAATAGAGCTATATCGATATCTTTTATTTCGTTGCCACCACCAAATTCGTAAGATTCACCGATCTTGCCATAATGAATTAAAGTCTCTAAACATCTACAACTATCTAAAACACTTGTCCAATCTCTTATTCTTTCTGTCACACAAAGATTCTCGCCTTCAAGCGCATTAGTAATTAAATTAGGAACTAATTCTGATGGGTGCTGGAAATATCCATAATTATTGGATAATTTCAACACCATCGCTGGGACAATAGTTGCTTCTAAAGCAAGTTTATCAAGTTCTTGTTGTTCTGCAATCTGTAAATATTTTTTGACTTTATATTTCTTCAGTACATCCAACAAAACTGTTGTTCTGATCGCATCATCAGCAAAATAAACAATAATATCGACTCTAAACCAAAATTTGAAGAACTTTGAGAAATCTCTAGTATCTACAACATAGGAATAGAATCTGTTATTCTTAATTTCTTCAAAATTCCTCTTATCAGCTTCTGGTTTGTCAATACAAATAACATTATAATTGATATATTTATCAAGCAAGTGTTGCACAAAATTTGTGCCAATAAATCCAGAACCATCAACGACTAGTATGTCCATTTGAGCCTCAGCACAAGTTGTTCGTGATTATTCTTTCTTCTAAACGGAACAAATCGACAAGAATAGGACTATCTGATGTGTGTATTCCCTTATTACCTATTTGTATCATAATTAAAAGCTCTCCTGAAACTTTATTTCTGACAAGCAAAGGCATTGCAAATTCAGCATATAAAGTATCTACTAATGGTTCTTCAAAAATTATTTCTAACATTGGCTGAGACAGGAATCCTCTTTGTGTTGTCTCAGGAGTAGCAGGAACTAAGTAATCGGTATCAACCCATAAACGTCCTCCACCATGATAACCATAAACATCATAAGAAGCAAACATCCAAGTATCAGTAGAAAAGCGTTTTCTTCCACCACCTGTGATTTCTATAACAGTGCCATTTCTCAAATAATCATTGAATGAACCAGGTAATTTTGGAGACAAAGGAGTGAACATTAATGATGATGTACCAGTAATTCCTGTCGTATCTATTACACCACCCCCTGTACCATTATTAAAGAAAACACCATGTTCTCTCTTACAAACTAATGACAAATTCTGATTACCTATAGAGCTACCTTGATAAGGTGAATAAGAGTAAATCAGTTTTATTTGTGCTCCATCATGTGGTGCTCCCAAATAGTCACAGTCGATCCAGACACGATCTCTATTCGACATTGTAGTGATATATCCTGTGTTTGTAGACTCAGTACAATCAATAATCAGACCGCCAATATCATATCCAGCTCCCGCACTCAATCTCACTTTCGTTCTTGTTCCTGCCCATTTGAACTGTGAAACTGTCGCTCCCACAGGTATTTCCCATTGAACTCCATTCGAATTATAAAGACTTATCCTCGAACCTATGGTACCACTTGTTGTCGCTCTATGCTCTAGCACATAGCTCAAAGGTTGACCCTGATAAATGTAACCAAGTAACTCTATTTCAGAACCAGGACCTGCAGGTATGTATTGTAAAGAAGTCAAAGACCCAATAAAATAATCTGCACTAACTAAAATTTTATTTGCTTCCAAATCTGAAACTTGGATTCTAGAAACAATATTCTGCATTGCAAGTTCGGTTCCACCAGTAGAAGATGTATAGACACCACGTAAATGCTGCAATGGATAAGGTACATATATTGTTTTTGTTGTGACATTTAGTGTTTCTACTTCTAAAGCTCTTTGTGAACCATTTTTTGATGTAGTAGTTTGGATCAAAGGTGAAATACGAACCTGTTTCCTTGCTCGAACAGATTCAGTCTCTGTGTAAGTTTGTGCATCTGTTATATTCTCAAATGGGTGTTCAAACAAATCTTGGAATCTTGTAGATTCTGTCTTGATATTCTGTCCTCTTACAACAACACCATTAGAAGTAGGAAATGATGATGCATTAGCATAGAGCACTCTAAACAAATCGTCCTGAACATTTGTTATACCCTGACCTGCAGGTATTTCAGTATCATAATAAACCCAAATATCATAATTTGTTCCAACCCAAATTCCAGTACTCATCGAAAAAATTGCTTGATTTGTATTTAGATTAGACCATGTACCCGTTATAACAGTTTTCAAGTGGTCTTCTAAATAAACTCTTGGTGTTCCCTTAATTATTGTTCCTGAAGGGTATTTAGCAGTGACATGAACAACTATAGTGTTTCCTACAGCCCAGTTCCCAGTACCTGAACCTCTATAAACATCAAGTTCTACACCAGTTGTACTAACTGAAACACTCGCAAAAATATCAGATTGTTGTGTAATAGCATCAGACCAATATATTCTCTTACCACTTGGACCTACATTACCATACAAATCTGTATATCCAAATATATGCGTGTCTGAAATTGCATCATATGTAAGTTCTTTAATTCTATTTTGTCTTAATTCTCCCCTAAAAAATTTGTCAAGATTTTGCTCTAACAGTTTATGATAATTCCAACCAGAAAAAGAAACCTTTTGTCTAAGATCTATTATATCAGTTGCATCAATGCCATCATGAAATTTTCCATCTGGTCTATCTGAAACAAGTGCTGATAAAACAGCTGAATTTCCAAGTTGATTATAAAGAGCTGTCAAATCATCACCACCAGTATCGCCCCAAAGATTTGTAGGTCTTCTATAAATTTTAAACATTGGAATAGCATAAGAATAACCATCTACAGTTTGTAATGCAATTTGAGAAGCTTCATTTCCAAATCCTGCTCTCCACAAACCGACATCACCTAATTCATGAATCATATTGGTAAAATTGTAACTTGCTACTTGTGATACTGCAGCAGCACCCTGAGCTCTTACATTAGTGTCATCAAATCCATAAGAATCTGTACTCATAAAATCTACATTTGAAACTACTCTGATTCTATATTGAACTTGAACTCTTTCTGATGTTTCTTCATCAAAAACTGTGTCTATAGAGTCATCAACTAAATTTGTTCCACCAAATTGTACATTACCAAATTTGTAGATATTATCTGCGTCCGGTTTATTTTGAGCAATTGGAAGATTGTTCTCATCTCTAGCTCTAAGCTGTGCTCTCCAAACTTCAAGAAAAACAAAATCCCAACGTGCTGCACTTCCAGCAGGTGAAAGAGTGATTTGATTTAAAATTGTATCAGTGTAATTTACTCCTCCTATTAAAACAGGGTATCCATTAACGACAGCATTCGGAATAACAGCTTCTTGATTATCTTCTTGGGCATAAAATCTAATCGTATTTGCAATTCCACAATTTGTGCTGCTCTGATTTTTCCCAAGAGATAACCACCCGCTTGGGATATTAGATTTTATTAAATTGGAAACTGTGTTTCCTGCAACATCATTTAACAAATTCCATTCAGAATCTAATGCAGCTTTACCTGTTCGCCATATTACATTTGAAAAGTTTCTGAAATTTGCTTGTAAAGTCCTGCTTACAATTTCTTCTGAAGGAGTTCTTTTAAATACACCATAATTATTAGTTCCATTATCCATTTTTTACTCCTTAAAAATCGTTGAATTCATAAAAAATATATTCGTTCTTGAAACTATTTCTTTCAGTTTTTTCTCGCCTTCATTGCCATACAATTCTCTTGAATATTGAACTAACATAAACCAGACACTATTTACTAAATTTGAAAATTTTTCTTCTAAACTTCTAGTATCAACATTTTCAGTAAGTAATTTCAAATCATGATCAGTGTAACGATATCTATTGCCTACTCTCTTAGGCTTCAAATTCTTTTGCTTGCACAATTTATAAAGGGTAGGCTTTGAAATTTTCAATAAACCCATTATGTCTTTTGTCGAGTACATTCTTTAATTCTTTTAATAGCATAGATGTTAAGATCTAATATATCTCTTGATGTTACTCGAGAGTTAACTTTAAATTTGTTTTGTAGCTCGACAAACAATTTATCTCTTAATTCTGTTTGTGAACGTATATGCTCAGGCAATTGGTCCCAATTGAAAACTAAACTACCATCAGAAAAATATTGAACTAGTTGCATTTTTGTTCCTATTTTTACCGTTTTTTACCCTTGCTTATAATTACAATAAATACATTAGAAAAATTACAAGTTGCATGATATATGTGGAATTTATTATTATGAAGAATTTTCTGAGACATATCTGATTCGATAAGCCCCAGAAAATTTTAACGTAACCAAGCTACGAGCCTACAAGACATATCATAATACATCGGCCATAGGAATCCATTAAAAGATGAGTTTCCACATTATGTTTAATTGCGATGTTTCATCTTTATTTAAAACAGGAAAATGTTTCGCATTAACTCTCGTTCCATCTCCTGCTGCTAATGAATTAGTTCCACCAAATAATCCCATTTCAACTAAAGGACCGTTAGCCTCTGCATAATCAAACAATGTCGTAAACTCTATTTTATTTGTTCGCGTACCGACAGGTACACCAGCATCATCCACATAGGTCCTGCTCGTAATTTGCTTTCTTGCAAGTTCACTATATAATTGTGTAAGATCTGATGTTTCTGCAGGAGGATTTTGAATATCCCAACCACTTCCACCTGTACCAACAGCTAAAGTAAGAATCCCTGGAACTGTTGGTGTAAGTAATTGAAAAGACCATTCTGCAATAAGTTCACTACAAATATCAACAATAAGATTCTTGAAATGTCTATCGGGCTGCTCTAAAATTTGTTCCCTTGTTATATGATTCCCAAGTTTCATCCAGACTTCACCTGATTTCAAACGGATTTTTCCATTTTCTAATAGTTCCATTATAACCTCCTTAGAGTTTTTTTCCCTGTTTTATCAGTCATAATAATAACAACTGTTTCTTTAGGTTTTTCAATTCTTTCTTCGTTTTTTCTCGGATTTGGTTTTACCTGTTTTTGCATATTTCTCCTATGACATCAGTGTCATTGTATAGGTATCATGATTCAAACATTTCTTGTTTATGATAGAGACTCCATTCAATATAAAATTTTTATCATTCAAATAAGTGAAAGAAATTTCAGGATTAGGAACATGGCCTGATTCTGGAGAATACCATTTTGCAACTTCATTGAGCATCAAAGGTTCTTTGAAATCTTCTCTTGTTGTAGAAACATTATTGTAATTAGTATCGCAAACATGAGCATGCATTTCTACATCAGGTATTTTTATTCTACCTACAACCTGACGTGTAGTCAATGAACTTCGTTTTTCTATTTCAAATCCTGTCTCACCATCGCTTACTATAAATTCATCAAGCTCTGTTTCAAGAATGTCGAAATATTGCGAGCCACCACCAAAAAAACTTTCAATACGATGTTGAATCCAATGTTGATAACTAATCCCACAACCATCAAGATACATCGTGACAACTCTATATATAAAATACTTGTTGTACTTATACGTCACAAATACTGGCTCATAAGCTGCAGGTGTGACAGAAATTCTTACAAATCCCGTAAGAGGATCCAATTCCAAAATTTGTACTGGCGTTCCATTAACAGTCACAGTAACATCAGCAAATTCAGCTACATGAGTTCCGTCATGTAGTATGGGAATTCTATGTATATAGAAATAATTTTCAGCTCCAGTAAACTGCGATGTTACCTCTTCTATATATGTGTTGACTCTTTCTAGACTTTCAGCGCAATCTTGTCTTACATCTTCTTCAAATCTGCTATTGAAACTATACTTAAACCTGTCACAAATAGCTGTATCAGATTGTGTCTCAGCAGCTTGATATCCATCAAATGCAATTCTAGGGATTCTATTACCAAATTGGTTTATTACATAATCGCCAAATTCGTCAACTTCCCATAACAAAGTACAACCAGCTTGAAAATCGAATTCTTCAACCCAACCAAATCTTTGTACTATAAAAACATGAGCAGGTTTTACAAGATTAAACACATGCGAAAGATTCTTACTAAGTGCAATCAGATCTACACCAGTAAAAGTATCTGTTATCATGATATCGGCTGTGAATACAAATTGTTCTGATATGTCTGTACCTTCAGCAAATACTACTTCAACTATTTTTACGTCAGTTCCCAAAAATAAAGACACACCTTGCTCGATAGAAGATTTCAATGAACCTTTAAAAAGAATTGAAATTAAAGATTGAAGAAGTCTTCTGTAATCATCATGAGACATATCTACTTGAGGTAATGTTTCAAGCAAATATCCCAATTTTGAATAAAGATTTGAAGAACGAAGTGTTGTATAAGATCTATCTTCATTTAGGTGTTCGATTTCTTCTAAATGCCTTGCAAGTTCCAAACAGATCGCTTTTTGGTGTCCATAAAAATTTGTCGATTTTGATCGTGAGTAATTGCTTGCCATATTAGCTTGCATATCACTCAAGTAATCAAGAGCTACTCTATTGAGATAATTTCTCTTTTTTATTGAAGGTGTTGCATAAATATGTGGCACAAATGCATAAGTAAATGTATCCATTATATTGCCAGCATTATCTTCAGCATTTATTGAAACATTTACTGTAACTTTATGTTCGAAATTAAAACTCGGGCTTGCAAATACTAAATAACCCTTTCCTCTTTCAAAAAACGAGAAATTTAAGTTTTCTTCGGGCAAATAAAAATCTACAACACCAGGATCAACAATATTGAGACTACTTATATTAAGCAGATAGATGCTCTCTGTTTGTTCATAACGAGAATCTAAAATTGTTACTTCATAATTTGGAAGACTATTTAGATAAAGTTCAACTTTTTTTATTGTATTTCGATCTGTTTCGTTGAAACTTATTGAAACGTCTTTTACTGAATCAATATAAGTCACTAAAGATCTATTGAAAATTTGCAATGTTGCTGTCGTACAAACACCAGTATATTGAATCCTTAAAATATTTTTTGAATTTATCTTGAATTCAATGCTGTTGATTGTAACATTGACGCTCTTAATATTTACACCTGATTGACTATCATCAATGAAAGCTATAACATTAGTTGCTGTTGAAACATCTTGAACATTAGGTGCTGGATATACCTCTCTTACCCATGGGCTCAAAACATCTGGTGTTACAAGATTGAATTCTAATGTCGGTGCAACATTGCCAGCAAAATCTGTAACGTTTCTTACTTTTAGTAACTCTACATCTTGAAAATTCAAAAGCCCTGTAATCGGAGAAATCGTAATAGTATAATCAGCTGCTGTACCTGCGTAAGAAAAATATGATGCATTTTTTGTAGTAGAATAAACAACACCATCAACATCTATAATAACAGAATCAATATCTACTCCTGATAATGCATCTCTGATTTTAACCACAATTTCTGTAGTAGTATCTGTTATTATGCATCCTGCTGGTTGAAACTCATAGATCTCAGGTTCTTCAAGATCTATTTGAACAATCTGTGTTTTAATTGTTTCTATATTTCCCGCATTATCTACAGAGAAATATTTTAACGTATAAGTACCTGAAGTCAAGAGATCAACATAGGTACCATAAGCTGAAGACTGAGTTGGATCCGTGCCATCCGTTGTGTAATATGTCCTATAAGTTCCTGACCCAACATCGGTGACTAAGAAATTGATCCTTGATTGTGATGTATAACCTACAGGTGCATCTGTTGTAGTTTCTGGTGCAGTTGCATCATATTTAATAACGGCAATTTTTGATGTTTCAATATTGCCAACATTATCGATGCTATAATATGTTATTGTTATTGCACCTTCGGGCAACAAGAAGGGTGCTGTATATTCATAAAATAAACCGTCATTCAACCTGTAAAAAGTCTGATCGACGCCCGAGAATGAATCAATGGATGTAAAACTGATTGTTGGTTGTGTTCTATACCAATAATTATTGCCATCCGGAACAACAGGTGATACAACAATACTAGTAAGTGGAGGGTCCGCATCAACACTTACAAGATTAAGCCCTGTCTTAACAGCCTCAGAATTTCCTGCAAAATCTACAGAAAAATATTTAATGTTGTAGATTCCTGAGGAATCTAATTGTATATAAGTGCTATTTTGTGATGTTCTTGTAGGTGTAAGTCCATTTGTTGTATAATGAGTTGCTGAAACTCCTGAGCCTGGCATTGCATCAAAAGGAAACAGTTCAATATTGACAGGTGCTTTAAGCCAACCTGGACCTGGTATATTGTCAGTTGTTACTGGAGCAACTCTATCAAGTTTGTATGGTAATACATAGAGCAAACTTTGTTTTTGAGGTGCTCCTGTATTTAGAACTGTATTGCTATCATAAGCTCTAGCATAAATAGTTCTTTGGCCATCAATAGAATAAAATTGCGAAGAAGTTCTAAGGAAAGTAACAGCGTAATTCACTCTATTATTTGCAAGAACATCAGCACGTAAACCTGAAGGCGAAAGCAGCACTTCCGTACTTAATTCAGAACTATCAAGCCCGAAATTGACTTTTTCTAAACCAATATAATGTCTATAATCAACAAGCATTCTATCATACACAGAGTATGTTGCATCATAAACATCAGTATCAACCATGCTTTCAGTTATTGTTATTCTACTACCTTCAAGGACAAAATTTGTAGTCGGTATACCATTTCTTCTTATTATTAATGTACCTATAATCGGTACGTCATATAGATAATCAAGTTTTTCGGGATTATGAATATGAAGAATTTGGGGTGTAACAATAACTTTAACAGGAACATGTCTTTCACTACCTCTTACAAATACTTTGTCGCAAGATGCTTCATTAAGTTCAAATCTGTCGAAGGTGTAAGATTTATCTGTAATTGATGTTCTTATTCTCGAAACATTGTTTACAAATCGATTATTCAACCGTAATTCATATTCCCAAATTCCTGGCAAAACTTCTGTTTCAGAAAGTATTGTCGGTTCTTCGTCAATTCGATCTATTCTATCCTCAGACCACAATTGGACATTCAAACCGAAATTATATTTGAACCAGCCATTTTCTCCATCCTCAAGAGGATCTAAATCGAAATCAATATGTAACTGTGGTATACGTTTATCAATTCGAATCTGATACTGAGCTTCGTGTGGAGTTTCAACATTGCCAGCGGCATCAATAGAAAAATACTTGATTGTATATGTACCGGGTTCAGTAAAATCTATTGATGTACCCTCAAGCGAATTTATTGTTGGCTCTGAACCATCTGTTGTATAAAACGTATGTGCTATACTTGAAATGGCATCAGTCGGCAATAAATGAACAGTAAGATCATAATCATTAGTATAAGGTGGATTATAAGGATCGATAAGTCTATAATCTATACTGTTCAATACTTGAGGGTCATGTGAAATATCGAATGCATAAGAAACATTTACAATATCTCCTGCTGAAAATGGTACACCCGAGAAGCTATAATCAACAGACAGTATATCGCCAAGATCGATTCCTTCGATGCCTTGCAAAACTAAATTTCCAGCTAAAGTCGAACTTGCAAAATCTACAGTATATGTTATGCCCTTTGTTTTATTATGGATTCTGTAAATATGATAAAAATCAATAAGCGGGCTTCCGCCTAAACCCAAAAGTTGTATTCTAAATTCATCAAGGCGACTTGAATTTTCGTTCCTAACAACAGGGAGAACTTGTATTACATCTCTATCGGTTCCTAAAATTTCTTCTAAGATATATTCTTGAGATTTAGTTACATTGTAACAATAAGGGACAGCTACAATATCTTTATTTCTAAGTCTTAAATTATAAGGCCCTATAATTACGGGATTTTCTTCAGGTACTTGTTGATGTCCCGAACCTCTTGCTGTATAAATAATTCCTTGGTACTTTATTGTGTCATCTGTCGTTACCGGTGCTGAATAATCATATTTGAAAATTGCCTGATTTTCTATTTCTTCATTTCCAGCATAATCTACTGCATAAAATCTTAAAACATGTTGACCTTCTCCAGGAATATAAATTTTATCGCCAGCCTTAAACTCTTCCCAATGTCCGACATTCCATTTATAGTATATTTTTTCTACACCCGAAAGATTATCCGTTGCTTCTAAAGTTATTTCAGGACCACCTTGCTGACCTGGTTCGGGTGGAGTAACATACCAACCATTTGTACCATCAGGATCATAGCTAGATGATACTGTCGTTATTGGCGGTTCGCTATCAAGTTTGTAATTTTTTGTTCCTGTCGGACTTTGATTGTTTTCATTATCTACAGAATAATACTCAAGATTCCAATAATTATCAGATGGAAGTATAAAAGGTGCTACATAAGGAATAAAAACAACTGTTTCAGTGAAGGTATGAGGATATGCAGTTTCATCAAGCCCAAAAACTTCATTTGTGGCATCATTGCTCAGAACAGCCAAAAATTTTATCTCAGAACTTGCATTTGCTGTTCCTGCTGTCGGAGAAGTAAGTGTTATATAACTATTACCTGTTTCACCTGATGAATTTGTTTCTGTAGCTATTGTTTGACCAGTAATTGCATTTATTGCAGAAATTATTTCCGTTATAGTAGTTTGAGAGGGTATTACCCCTGCAATATCAACTTCTAGAGGATTTCCGCTTTGATCTATTTCTAGTTTAACATAATGATTGACCGAAAGATCTACTGTCGATGAGATGTCTACAGTACTTGTATATTTCGCTGTTGTTGTCTTGCCTACCTCACTAAGCTTGTATTGTATTTCTTTAACTCCAGATGGGTCAATTGCAACAATACTAATGTCAGGTGATTCTGTATACCAACCACTTTTTCCATTGATATGAAAACTCTCAAAAACATAAGTTCCTGGGCCTTCTGTATCTATGAAAACTTCTATTTGATTTGACCTTACAATTTCAGCATTTCCAGCAACATCCACAGAGAAATATCTTACTGTATAAGTGCCTGATGTGGAAATAACAACTGATGAGCCTGACGGAGATGAAGTTGTGGGCGTCGAACCGTCCAAAGTAAAATATGTCTTATCTGTTCCAGAATGAAGATCTGACGTATAGAAATTTATTGTTACAGGTTCAGTATGTAGACCCAGAATAATATCATCCTGAGTAAAAGGAGGTTCAGCATCACACTTGAAAAAGAATGTTTTTACATCTTCTACATTTCCAGCATTGTCTTCTGAAAAACATTGTAAAGTATGAACACCTTGCTCTGGTAACATAAATGGTGTTGTATATTCTTGGAAAGTACCCGAATTCAATCTATAAAAAGTTCTATACACACCAGAAGATTCATCTGTCGCAATTAAAGTTATTGTCGGATTTGTTTTGTACCACCCATTAGAACCATCAGGTGGTGCAGCCGAATATGTTGTTATGGGTGGTACATCATCTAATCTTAAAATATCAGTTTTTGTTCGTTCTGTATATCCAAGACCCTCGGCTTGTCTAATAAGGTCTACAGAGAAATATTTGATTGTTATTGGACCTTGACGGTTCAAAATTTCAAAACGTGTTGTTTTATTATCAGGTTCAGTTGGTCCATAAGAAGATAATGTCGTTGGTTCAGAGCCATCAGTAGTATAATAGGTTCTCAACAATCCCGCTGGTATATCATGTTCTGTATTTGCAAAATCATTTGCAACAAGTTCAACAACAAAATTCTTATGTCTATTCCATTCTACAGGAATATCGCTTATTGTGATCGGAGGAATTCTATCGTTTGGAGGTTTTGTTAAATCTGTTATATATATTGTCACTGGGAATTGCGGGACACTGATATCACCTCTATTGTCTGTAGCTATAGCTGTCAAGATATGTGTGCCAACTTCAAGATTGTGAATGACATGCGTATATGGAAGAAGCGTGTCTTCACCTACTTTGATGCCATCAGCAAAAAATTCGACTTTGACTATAGTGCCATCAGTATCAGTTGCTACTGCTCTTACAAAAATACTTGAATCTTTGGCAAAAGTCATTCCAGTTGTTGGCTCTGTTATTTCACAAACAGGTGGAACATTTCCTCTCACTTCAAAATTAACTGGTAATGACGTAAAAGATAGAGCATAACTATTTGTTGCTCTTGCTGTAAGCGTATAATTACCATTTACAACATCTTCAACAACAAACCTGTATATAGTTCCAGTATGAGGTGTTGTTTGTTCACCTACTTTTACAGGACCTGAACCCGAATCCATGAAAAATTCGACTAATGTTATAGTCCCCGACAATGTTTGAGCATCAACAAGGATTTCTACATCAGTCGGTGATGTGTCAAAAACATGTCCTTCTTCAGGTTCTATAATTTCACAAGTAGGATAAACAGCTCCTATAACTTCTATTGTTATTGGTTCTGACACACCCGTAATATTTAATTCATTTGTTGCTCTTACAGTTAAAATATAACTGCCTGAAGCTGTAATAGTTGCTACACAACTATAAGGTGCTGTAAAATCTTCTCCTACTTTTACTGGACCTGATCCGTCATCTACAAAAAATTCCACATACTGTACGTCAGTAACATTTGAAGATGCTATCGCATTTATTTGCAAACCAAAAGGTGGTATTTGGATGAAAACTTGACCATCAGTAGGTAAAGTGATACTACATTCAGGTACCATCCATTGAAAGACAGGGTAATCGCCTTCAGAACTTAACCACTGTGCATAAAGGGAAGTGTTCCCTGCAATTAGTAAAGGAAATAAAGGAGAATAACTCGTTCCTGTTCCATCAGGCAAAGTGTTCCAAACATTGAAGATATAACCCGTACGAGAAAGACTCCCTGAACTAAGTACTATTGTTTCTTCTCCAATTGCATACGTATTTGAATCTACTGGTACTGTTCCACCTGTGCTACCATTACCAAAATATTGCACAGAAAAGACAGCTATCCATTCAGCATATAGTGTCAAATTCAGAGTAGTTATAAACTCTTGGCCTAATTCATAATGTGTTCCCTGACCATTCGCTTGAGTATTCCATCCATTAAATCTATAGCCAGTTCTCGATAAAGAACCAGTGTTATTCAATGTCGTTATAACACCATAGGGCAGATAATAATTAACATCTATTGGTGCTGTCCCACCAGTGTTGTCATTTCCATTGTATGTTACTTGAAGTCTCCATTCGGCATAAAGTGTCAGACTTGTTGCTGGCATCAAAAAAGTGCCTGATGGGTCATAATGGATTCCTGCACCACTTGCTTGTGTATTCCATCCTGAAAATATTAAATCTGTTTTCGAAAGGCTGCCTGTATTTCCAAGAACTGTTACTGCGTCTCCTTCTTGATAAACATTAGAATCTACAGGTACAGTCCCAGATACATTGCCATTTCCGTCATATAAAACTTGGAGAGCAGGTGATGCTACTTCATAAGCTCCAATACTTGGAGGGTTAGCAAAAGCAATTCCCAACAGATCTGTTAAGGGTGAAGTGCTCCTTGTTATACCAGCATGATATGCTGGGCTTGTATTGTCAATTGCTAATTCATTTGGCGAAATCTCTAAATATAACGGATCCGAAGTAGTTTCTGTAACATCTGGACTAAATGTTATATAATTAAATCCTCCAGTGCAGATATTATGATCGTGGACAAAATTAGTAATTATAGCATCATAGGAAATATCTATAGTAAATACGCCATTTCTCATGGTGTTATTATAAATCTCAACAACATCTATTGTAGTGTCATAAAACTCCAAGTAGAGATTGCAGTTTTCAAATGAATTGTTTATTATTAAAACTTCTTCAAACAAACCATTGTCAGAAGTATAAATGGCATAAGCATCATCAAAAAAGTTCCTAAAACTATTCCCTACAAATTTAATAGGTTTTCCTGAATAAATTGTTATTGCACTGTATGCGTAGCCACCACCATTAAATTTGCAATTTATTACTTCATCTGGATCATAACAAATTGTTGTCCATTCAGCATCAGAATCCGAAACATTAAAAGTAATGTTGTACAATGATACTTCTTCAAAATAACAAGAACTAATTTCAACTATTGTCGTCTGTGGATTTTCACCAATTATTTTTACACCAGTTGCAGTAAAATTATTCCAGTCATTTGGTTCATATACAGTTCCAAACACATAAACTATCCAGTTAGGTTGCCATGCTTCACTTGGAACTGTATAAAAAAGATTTGTAAGATTGGTAGCAGCTTTTTGTCTTGTGTCATAAGGATAAACACCATCTCCTGTTGCTTCTACATAAAAAATTCCGCTTAAGGGATAGAGCGTCCATTGAGCATATAAAGTGTGCAATGTTGTAATTGCAAATGTGTCACCAGGGTTATATGTCGTACCTGTACCATTAGCAACGGTATTCCAGTTATTGAAAGTATACGCGAATCGAGCAAGACTTCCGGGCTCCATAACTGTTGCTGTGTCTCCTGGATTGTAAAAATTAGAATCAACAGGAGCTGGACTTCCTCCATTACCATTATATGTTACTGTATATGTTTCTTTCCAGACATCATTATAATACACAGCGCCTAGAAGGCCTCCTATTAAATGAGCATTATCGTGAAAATTCACTAATGCAAATTCTGAACGTGCCGATCTAGCCGCTATTTGCGTAACCTGTGTAAAATTTATACCATCAGGTGATGTCCATACGCTACTAATCTGTAACACAACAAGTTGATTTCCAGCATTATTTACAATCGCTCTATCTGTTGTATCTGAAAATGGTGCATTTCCCAAAGAACTCCATGTTGTTCCATTATCCTGAGAACATCTGATAACGAAATTACCACTATGACTTCCTGCTGAACCTGCTTGCCCATCATATAACCACAAATCCCCTAAAAATGATATGAGAAAACATTGTCTTAATGTCGTGCCAAAATTAGCAGTTTCTAATGTCCAATTAAGTCCATCTGATGAACTGTAAACATCAGAATAAAAACTAGAACCTCCTCCATTATATCCACCAGCTATATACATTCTATTGTTATGAATACAATAACCAAATTGATGTCTGATACCCCATGATGCCGATGCTGTAACCTGTGTCCATGTAACTGCATCATCAGAACTCCAGACATCATTATAGGGAATACCTGAATCTGGAGAACCTCCAAATATCCAAAACTTGTTATCATAAAAAAGAAATCCAGGACCATACCTACTTGACCAAGCAGCTGAATTTGTCACTACTTCCCAATTGATTCCATCTGCAGATCTCCAAACATCATTCACTCTTACGCCAGCAACAACACCTCCAGCGATATATATATAACCATTAGCTACGGTAGCTGAATGTCCATATCTATCCGACCAAGCTGCAGAATCTACGATCTTTGACCATCTGTTAAGATTCATAATTGACCTTTTATATCTCGTTTCTCATGGGTTCTTAAATCCCAATTTTTAGAATTTTACCTGCGCTATAACAGTTAGCTATTCTTGTATCTGCATTATGCGATTTATTACCCCAAAATCCACCTACATAATTTGTCTGATTAATTGGCGATGACGTACATTCATCGCCAATTCTGTTTATTTCCCATCTACTTGCATGTGTCAAATCTACTTGGCCAGAAAGAAATAAACTTGTCGTATAAAGATTGGTACTCATATTTTCGCCATCAAGCTGCCCTACATTCACATTATTTACATACACATTAGTTCTACAACCAAGATTCTCACAAATGATAGAAAATTTCTTATAAAAAATATGCGATTCACTATATACTAGAACATCAGAATTATTGTTTTGATAAGCAAAAATATTTATGCCCTCAGGATAAGTCGGATGATCAGCACCATAAATTACAGCTCTAAATCCATAAACAAATTGATTAGAATAATCTAAATATCCGTATGTAATGGTAGAACTTCCCCCTGGAACTTCATTGCCTTTCGGTATAAAATCAAAATACAATTTTGTTCTTCTGATAGAAGAATCAATATTCCATTCTGAATTAAAATATTCACTGGTACTAGAATTTGCAACAATATCAATACCTGTATTAGAGTATGTACTTGTAAAATTACTAGAACCTGAAATCAATGAACAGAAAGGTTCTGAAGAAGATCGACAATATGTATTTCTTGTAACCAAATGGACTTTGGGAAATGTATAGTTAATATTAATTCTAGAAAAACAATCAACACTATTGCTCTCTCCATAACCGATGAATCCTCCCACGCCCCAATATCCCGAAAAACTTGTCGATAATTCTCCCCATGAAAAACATTGTTCTATACGATCTCTTGTGAACATATTTCCTGCAAAACCACCAATGTGCCCAGCACCTGTAGGTACTGTCATCGACATTATGCTAAAACATTTTTTGATATTTCCAGCATTGTATAGACTACCTATAAAACCACCTATGTCGCTTGTAGAATAAGCAACAGAATTTGTACATGTCAAAGATCCACGTGCATAGCAATTAAAAATTCTTCCGCTATTTACACCAACATCACCACCAAATCCCCCAACTTTGTTAGAGCTAACATAACTTCGCACATCACCCTTGAAATAGCAATTTTCAATTCTTTCAATTTGAGCATTAAGATAACCAGCAAAACCACCAGTACTTGAAGCTCCTTCGACATCACCAATAATATAACAATCCAATATATGAGACATGGGACCTGAAGCATAACCCAAAAAACCACCAATACCATAGGTACCTGGTTGACCTGAAACTTGTGAAACTACATTCCCAATTACATGACATCTATTCATACTACAGCTACCATAACCAATGAATCCACCCATGCCAAAAGACCCGTAATTAACACGAACATCACCTTCAAAATAACAATCTGAAATTTCTTGCCCTGAATTAGGCGTCCATATATTACCTATAAAACCTGATACGCCATAAGTACCATAGATAGTACAAAGAGCATGGGAATTACGTATTGTTCCAACTAAAGAACAATATCCTATGAGTCCTCCAACATAAGAACCACCAGAAACTGTACCCTCAGCAACACAATTTTCCATACTCAACAGATCGTATACATATCCAAGCAAACCCCCTGCATTACTCGAGCTATTTATCATGCTTTCAGCTGTCGTTATAAAAGCTTGACATGTTGACACTGTTATTGAACTTGAGTATGCAGCTAATGAACCATATTGACCCGAAGAATTGACATCAAAAATCACGGAACATCTAGAAATATCACCATAATTGAAAGTACATACAAGACCTCCACAATTAGTGCCAGTAGCTTGAACATCAGCAGAACAATCTACAATATCTGTATAATATGATTCTCGGATCAAACCTCCACAAAGATCTCCATTAAATATTCCAGAAACATGACAGGTATCAATTAAACCATGAGGGCTCACATATTCTAGATTAAAACTGCCGACTAAACCTGCTACATAACGTCCTGTTATGTTGACATCTTCTAAATTGACATTTCTAAATGTAGAATTCCTACAACGACAAAATAAAGCTGCAAAACCAAGTGTTTCTGGCTCTGGTGCAGGAGGTGCCGGTCTGTTTATGTAAAGATTTGAAATTTGAAAATTGCCCCCATCATAAGTTCCAGAAAAATGATTATAACCATCATAACGTGAAATGGGATCAAATCCTAGACCTGCATTCCAGTTTATTGTATCGGCTGCATCTATGTCCACTGTTTGTAAATAATTATCATGTAATGCATATCCTGGTACACTTGTTAAAGCATTACCAGGGGAACCGATAAGTTGTAATTTTTCGAGTGTATCTACAGCAAACGTTGTCCCTGCATAAGCATCTATATAATTGTTTTTTGTTACTGAACCCGTGTCTATTCCATTGTCTACAGATAGAGAAATATTGTAAGTCCCTCTTATGAAAGTGTGAGATGGGTCTTGAGCTATGCTTGTGTATCCATCATTAAATGTCCACAAATATGATTGTATTGGAAAATCAGATTCAGCTGTCAAAAAAGAAAAATTTATTGTAGCAGGTGCTAAATCAAATAATTTGTCGCTTGTGAAATCAACGACACCCATTGTATCGTATCTAAAAAGACAAGTTTGACAATCTGTTACAAAATACAATTTATTTTCGGCGATCTCAAGAGAAACTATCCAATGAGACACACTACCATTCTGAAACATATTTTCAAATTCGGTTTCTTGCGTGTTAAGGCGATATACATATCCATCTGTACTCCCAAGATATAATCTGTTATAATAAACGAGAAAAACTTCACCAGTGATATGACTAGGAATACTAGAAGCTAATGTGTCCCATGCTGTCTCTGTTCCATTTAGACGAAGCAAGTCATATGCAGAACTATAAGCAGTGCTATATAATTGATTATTGTATACGCAGAGGTTATAGAAATCATTACCACTTACTACAACTTCCCAAGCATTTTCCGCTTGATTCACTTTAACTAACCCATAATTAGCCATATTTCCATAAATAGTATTATTGAAAATTGCTAGACTAAGCACGTGATCACCCAAATAACTAAGACGCGGACAAACAGTTTCCCAAGCATCCCCCGCTAAATTCAGACGAAGTAATTCGCCTGTTGTTGTACTAGAATACAATCTGTTGTTAAAAACTAAAAGTTTGTGAATACCAGCAGATGTTGAAATGACTTGTATAACAGCATCTCCGGTGTCATTTAATCTCCATAAACCCCCAGTATTGGTTGTCGCCATATAAAGTTTATTGTCAAACTCAATTGTTCTGAATTGATACGGAATTTCTCCAGTATATGGTATTTCAAGTCTTTGATCCCAGGTGTCAAGAGAACTATTCGCTCTATACAAATAAGCACCAATAATGCCATCCGAACAAGAACCGCCCCCATGCCAAGATGTCGCCAAATAAACTCTTCCTTGAAAATAGCGCAGACTGTGCCCTGTTTTCGAATCATTCATTGGAGTCAAAGTTCTATAAAAACCCATTGTTTACTCCACTATTTCGATTTTTTCTAATAGATCTACAGCTGGTAAAAGATTTGACGTGACAAACATGTCATATGTACCATTATTTTCTCTAGATTTATTCATATTTAACATCACTGGACCATCTACAGGCGGACTTGGTACAATGTTGATACGATTCAAATTGAATTCTCGTATTTTTCCACCAGATAATGTCACCTTGAGCTTCATAATTTACTCCTTATAATGTTTCGTCTAAATGCCAGACAGTTTCGAAATCCCACCCTACATAGGTACTCTGTATACCCATTTCTGTTGTAGTTTTTCCTTCACCTAAAGCTGACGTAGAAATTCCAGAAAGAATAATATCCCAATATGATTGGTTCACAACAAACCATTGGGCATAAAGTGTAGTATCTTCAGTTATATAAAAACCATCACCTGATCTATAACTTAAACCGGAACCATCAATTGAAGTATTCCAACATGAAAAAAATTCAGTATCTTTAACAAGATCCCCTTTGTCAAGTACTGTTACAAAACTGCCCTCAGAATAATCAACAAGATCAACTGGTGAAGTTCCTCCAGTATTTCCATTACCATCGTAAAAAACTCTCATGATGAACCCTTCAATATTATGCCGTCGTAATCACAACTTCACCTAATGTCAGATATTCTAAACTTGTCGCATTTATATCAGATGCTCCTGTCTCACCGTTAACAACATAAGAAACCGTGTATCTATGCAAAGAAGGTAGATCATTTTCAAGAGTAGAAATAACTATTTCACCATCAGAACCGATGTAAGCTTGTCCTGCTGCATTATCGACAGTGTTTTTATCCGTCACTAGAACTAATGGTCTATCGCTTTCAAATACAGCATAGAATCCATCGCCTGCACCATAACCAAGAGTTCTATGCAGTAATGCTCCTGATCCAGTAGAATATGAATAAACGACATTATGTTGAAATACTTGAAATGTAGAATTAATAATTTCTCTATTTATTTGCGTGTTATCAGCTTTTACCATTTTAGCCAAAGGCACTACTACTGATTTGACATTTGCAACTTCTTCTATTGTTCTTATGACATCACTTTGCGCAATTCCTTCACCAAGTTTTAATTTATTAAATTCATTTGACAAAGCTGTTCTAATATCTGAAGTGGTCTGCAATACACTCGCTGTAGGTTTCAAAACAACAGAAATATCAAAATCGACTTTTGTTTCTAAAACACCTTTTACAAGTGCATCTGCTGTCACATGTCTTGAAACATCTATTGCATCCTGTGCTATTTTTATCAGTGGATTTGTTTGATATGAAATAGTAAGAATCTCACCATAAGAATATTCAACTTCAACTGTACTTCCATTTGGTATTGTCGAAGTCTTAGATCTGGCAAGTTGAACTTTTTTCCCATCTTCTTCTGGTGTCACTAGATAATCATTGTTTTTAAAAAAAGTTGTCGTACCTTGTCTCACTATTATAGATTCTGTATCTATGCCATATCTGCTCAATTCTCTATATTCATTATTGACCATCACTAGATTTTCTGTGCCACTTGCTAAAGTACCTACCGGTATACCATTAGCATAATTAATCTTTACTGATCTTGTTGCTTTACTTGAATTTCCTTCTAACAGTATATCGTCGACTTTGTTAAGCGAATAATTGATATCAGGTTGTAATGTTCCACTCACAGAACCTACGACAGACAAAATTTCGTCTACAGGTTGTGTTGCAAGTATTATTGGTGCACTGTCTCTGTATCTATAAGTACTAGAAATCAAATCTCCTATAGCCATTGAAATACTTGAATTTATTTCATTTGTAGATTCTAAATCTATTGTCAATCCATCATCCCCAATAAGCATGCTTTCAACAAGATTGCCATGAGCAAGATTAGCTATTGTCTCCCCACCTGTAGAAGTCAGTACTAATTCATTCAGCACATGCACTATATATTGATAACTTGCTGTCAAACTGTCTCCGGGTTCCAAACCAGAACCATAAAGATGAAGTGCTCCATTTAAAACATTTAAAGTATAGTCAACTCCATCTTCAAGAGCAACACCATTTTTGCTAATCAAATAAGATTTTTTAGCAACAGGAATGTGGTCCAAAGCAAAATCGACTTCTCCACCTAATGCTGGATCTATTATGATTTCATCATCAATTTGTATTTTATAGTCGTATGTAGCTGTTATCACATCACCAACAATTAATGCATGTTCAAAAGCAATTGCTCCTGTTTCCAGATTAACTGTTACTTCTGTCTCTTTTTCTAAATCAGTTCCATTTTTCTTTATTGTCCAATTGCCAAGCAAATCATAATTTCTACCTTTTGTGATATTTCGAATATTTGAAACTTCATAAATAGGAGTGTTCTCAGTTACAGCTGAATTAGTTGTTCTAATAATCATTTCGCTTGCATCAACAACATCAAAATTATCATTAACAACTTGTGTATAAAGAAAACCTACCTGATCTTGTGTTTGAGCATTCTCTCCACCACGTATATAAATATCAACTTTACCATATACATGTTTTTTACGAACTTCATCATAATCTCTTTGCATCATTGAGTCACCAGCTGTAACTACAATGACATCTCTGATTCCTGGGATTTGAGCACAGGTCTTTTTATACCCATAAACTGTGCCTACATCGAGCCCAAGAAAAGCTAATTGTGCTCTATCAGCTAAATCTGAGTTTGATTCCTCATCTTCACCTCCAAAGGCCGATTCTGTATTGGTAACTGACACGCCAGCAATGTTAGAATTTATGATTGTATTGGCATTAACATTACCCGTTGCACCTGGCTCGACGGCCTCTATCGGAATCGTAAGTTCATATTGACGGGTTATTGAATTGTAATATTCTTCTATTCTTGCAACTTCCATTATACCACTCGACAATGTGCTAAACTGTATAGCAGCTTGTGTTTCTGTCGGAGTCGTACTTACAACTTCACCAAGCGGTATATTGATATCAGCTGTCGGTGCTGTTGGCGTATAGAAAATTATATGTGTCGTAGAATTGGTTGCACCCTGTCTTATAAATCCATAATTAGAAGCTAATGCATCAAAAGCATCATCAATAAGTTCTTGTACTTGACTATCATCTGCGAAAAAATATGCTTGTTTTAATATAGTTTTATATGTCGAATCTGCAACGGAATCTGAAACTCCATCACTATCAGCATCGTCTAAAGCTCTTAAAGCTAGAAACGACTGAGATCGCATTGCAAAATCTTCTCTGATATATGCCCAAGACATTTCTCTACTATTTGGATCTACATGCAATTGTCTTATTGTACTTCCTGGTTTTACATCAAGTAGAGGGTCACGCTCAAGAAGTTCTGTTATGTAATCCAAACTTATATCATTTTGTGACCTTGTCGGTGTTTCTACAACTTCAGTTGGAATAACAAGGGGTGTTGCTTCAACCTCAATCGAAAGTACACTTTCTTCTCCAACATTATTGACAGCAGTTACGATATAGTATTGTTTTTTCTTTTCAGTTATATTTTCATGGGTATATTTATAGACATAGACTTCGACAATTTGGTCGACTGTAGTTGTCGTTCTTGTTGCGCCGCTAATTACAACAGATTGTTGTGAACTTAAAACTTCTTGTCTTACTTCACTATATGTCTCTATTAAAGAATTATTTAATTTGACATAACCACTTAACCCACCACCTGATGTTGTCGAATTATAAACATTGTAACCTTTTACATCAGGTTCAGAGTTCTTTACCCAACTTATTTCGACTTTATTGCTAAAAGCAACGACAGATAAACCAGTAGGAGGAGAAGGATACATCTTTAACCCTTTGTCTGTATTGATTCGACTGCAGGTACCAACCTGCCTGCTTGTGTTACTACATTGACATTTGCGATAAAAAGAGTAGGAACTGTAATATTTTCTTGAACATCTATTTTTTCTATGATGTCTATAAATTCATTTCCTGTCATTTTTTGATACTCTTCCTGTTGAATCTGTAAAGACTTCAACTTTGAAAGAGCAGTCACAATTTCATCTGTTATTTTTGTCTTAGTTATTTCAGGAAACATTTTACTACCAATAAGATTATTAAAAGTAGTCCCATACCATGGTGCAACAGGATCAGAGCCTAAAGTCGTTTTTATTATCTTTTTAAGATCTTGTAGAAGTTTCTGTTCGTCTCTTACTTTGATGTAATTACCTAATTTATCAACTACATAATCTATCATGTCAGAGTAAACAGAACATTTATCGCAGTATGTGGATGATACATAATAATCTACAGAAATTCTATCGGGCTCATAACTAGCTTGATAATAATAAGATACCGTTACAACATCCGTCGTTTTTGGAATCTGATATAATGTAATTTCACCATCTTCACTTGATATTTTAGCTATAGGAATTCTTACACCATTGATATAGACAAGTGCTGCATTGTTTAATGTCTCATCTGGTGTTGTACTAAAATTTTGAAATATTGGCAAAAGCGGATAATGCAATGTTTGAAAAATTTTCTCGACACCTGTAAATTGTGATGAAACATTTTCATTTTGAACAAAAAATCTATCTGTATTCATTTCTTTATAAAACACAATATCTTGCGATCTTTCAATCATTGCTCTTTGTGAGTTTTCAATATGCCAACCGCAATCTTGCATGCTATAATAAGCTATGTAAACCTGTTGTCCTGTTTTAGGTGTTTCTTTAATTATTATTCTTGCTTGAGTCGCATCCAAAAAAACTACTTTGGCCCTATAATAGTATGTTATTGTTACTACATCAGTAATTTCAGGAATTAAAGTAAGAGTAATTTTACCTGTTGTTGCATCTACACTTGTTATCTGTTCCGTCAACAATTGTAATCCATTGATCTTTACTTGCACATCGCTAGTCTGTACAAAACTGTTAAAATCAAATTCATCAAATCTTAGAATCGGACGTGCTTGCGTATAAAAAAAGTTATCAACTCCTGTAAATTGTCCAGAAACATCTTCATCTTCTACTTTGATTCTTACTACTACATCGTCAAATCTTGTTGCTCTCTGATTGGCTTTAAGTCCATTGAAAATAGGTCCATGTGCTACATAGAAACTTTTATTTGTTCCATTTACTTGACTACTTACATTTTCACGTAAAAGTATTTCAGTTTGTTGTTCTTTCTCGAGTTTAAAATCATTTACCCTGACAACAACATTTGAACTCGTTATAGGTACGCCCAAAATGACGGTTTTAAGATCATCTTCAACTATATGGTCATCCCAAACAACCTTATTGTCACAAGTACCTGTCAGTCTAAAATCATACGACATTTATGATACCCTGCATATAATTGTTAAGATCTTCAGTAGTCTTGAATAAAACAGTAGAATGCTGATTTGTAAATAATGATTCAATCTCGTTTATCAAAGCTGTTGTCTGACTTTTTGCTATAGATTTTCTGTCTATGCTCTCTTTTGCCTGTTCTATTGCATCAAGTAGTTTCTTCATCTTGTATTCATTACGTTCAAGTTTATACTTTATAGTTGAGATAAATGGTTTCTTGACTTTTGCCATGATTTCAGCTGATAAACTGTCATCTTGTTTTGGTACCTTAATTACATCGGGCAAATTTGTCGTATAAAGTGAATTTAAAGCATCACCACCAAAATATGAATCAGCTTCGCTAAACCTCATTAGTGTTTGTTTAAGATTATCCATTTCAACATACAAATAATTTATCTCGTCATCTATGTCATTTATTTGGGCTTCAAGAAAATTTCTAAGTTCTTGAAGTTGTGGTGAACTCAATGTGCCCAAAAAGTTAAATGCCATGCAAATACCAATCAGATAAAAAGTGTAGAAAATAAGTTTTCTGTTATACAATGCTCTCCCCGACTACAAAGGTCAATGAGCATTTTGAAGAGAATGTAGTCTTGCGTGTTATAATAGAATGGGTAATAAAAACATTAGAAATTAACCAAAAAACAACTTAAGAGCATCACCTAGACCTGGTGTTCCATAAGCAAACATTGCACCAGCCGTATAAGCTGTAGAATCACTTTCTGGTCCATTTGTTGCATTTGAAATACTTGTCTTCAAATACTCATTACCACCACGACCATACGGAATTCGAAGGAAATAGAGGTCAGGTAAAGCAAAATCTTCGGTGATAACAGTTAAAAAGGATTTTATAGTCAATAAAAGATTTTTTAGAGAATCGATTTTTTTCTGCAACAAATCAATAAAAGATGTTATTGCTGTGCTCATTTTTTCAGTTCCTGCAAGTAATGAATCCATTAAATTTTGCATGATCTTCATTATTTCTTCGATTTTTGGAAATAGCCCAAGAGCAGAAAGCCTTATAGATGACCAGTCGGGCCATACCTTGGGTGAATATCGAGGAAATGTTTTTGAATATCCATCGCATCTCTGTTGCATCATTCCATTTTGACAGGAAATAGGATCCCAAAAATCTTTAAAAGCAATATCTTCTGGTTGGAAATCTTTAATTCCCCCGGAAATCGTCAATTGTCTACGTTGAGATTTATCAGGGTTGGTACATTCTCTCCCATTATTGTAATAACAATTTGCATTGTCATAACCTGGGCATAAAGTTTCCCCTGCATCACATTTCGCTATATCAAAAAAATACCTGCTATACTCAGGTCTGACACATTTGAAATAGTCTTCATTTTCGAAGTCAGGATAAAAATTATACGTCGCTTTAAGTTTTGTTCCTGGACGTCTATTAACTTTAATTCTTCCATCTTTATCATTAAGAACCATAACATCTTTACTTGGAACTAGACTTGTTCCTTCATAAATTTCCGCACTTGACGAATCGATTGGTTTTTTGCTTGTAAGAAATGTCTGATCTGAAAGATCCGTTCCTCCCAAAATGACAGGTTCTTCGAAATATTCTGTTTTTAAATCTTTTTTATATTTGTATGTAATTTTCAATGAATCTTCAGATTTAAAATAATAACGTGATTTTATATAAATCATACTAGTAGTTGATTCATATGATTTTACATCTGGATTTTCTGGGTTGCTTTTAGGCTTATAATCAACACGATATGATGAAGGATTTGCAGTAAATTCGTTTCCATTTCTTGTAATTTTTATTTTTACTGTTCCTGCAATAGGAGTGTTACCTATGATGATAAATTCAGGTGCTGTTATTGAAGTGATTCTATGAAATTCTATTGCATCTTTTTCAAATCCACATCTGAAATTTCTACAACGAGCAAGTCCCCCTTTGACTTCTAATGACACACTCAAAGGCATGGCAGAAGCTTCATTGCTAAGCAAACCCATAGCCACAATTCCTGTTTCAGACATTGTTCTTGGGTTTATTTCGGTTTCTACTGGTTTTAATGTTTTGGGATCTACAGTAGAAACAATTTTCTTATCAAAATCTGTTGTCAAAATTTTCTTACTAATAATAGATTGATAATTGCTAACTGTGTTTGTATAACCGGCAGCAACTACATAATAATAAGACTTACCATTTTCAACTTGTTTATCCTCATACGCGAAACGTAAAGGGTCTCCATTTAAAGCTGTTTTTGAAAGTTCTTTTACTGCATAACCTAATTCACCCAACAAAGTTTTTGCATTGTCTTCATCTACTCCAAGGATTGTACCAATCTGTTTTAATACATTAGTAATTCCTATGAGTTCATAGCTTCTCAAAGGATTTCCATTTTCATCATGACATGGATAAACTCCAGTATCATCTTTATAGGTAACAAAATCTCCTCCCTGAGTTTCACTTCTAAAGATAAAATATTCTTTAGGTAATGTTGATGTACTCGGAGTAAATGTAACTCTAACTTGTTTGTTTCCAGCAAAACAAGAAGTATTAGAGGGTGGCTCAAATGCTACTTTAAAAGGACTCTTAAATAATTTCATGAGTTTTTGAATCGATCTTATAAAAGTAGCTATGTCATCTGGTCCTATTGTTCCAGAATCAAACATCATAACGTAACCGCCAACCATAGCATTATCTGAAAACTGAGGTCTATTACCATCTCCGGGATCATCAAAAGAACCAACAAGTTTTGAAACAAAAGATGAATATCCTCCCTTAACACAATCAAACCAACTTGGATGACTTACGTCAAAAATATTGTATTTCTCCTTGGGCATATTCCTGAAATATTGAGGATATGCAAAAGGATTAACGCCAAGTTGCCCAGGCATTATATAAATTGCATAAAGTCCAGTAGAAGACAGATCATTAATAAAATCATCAATTGTCTTTTTTATCTGATCAAGCAATATCTTCATAGGATCTTGAATATCGATTATGAACATTTTTATGATATTCAAAACTTCAGTTACAAATTCAAGACCAGATACCAAAGGATCTATTATTGTAGTAAGTGATGTAGCTATTGTATAAATCTCTTTGGGTATCCAAGACTCAGTATTAATTTTATCCCAAGATAGAACAGCTGGAATCACTGTTCCCTGTAAAGAAACTTCTACAAGCGGATTTAAAACATCATTAGAAAGAACTCTCAGTGTTCCTGTTAGAGTTTCAAGATCATGTGGTGCAAATGTTATGTCCAATGAGGTATACCCCTGTATATCTACATGTCCTGATTCCGGTTGTACAGAAAAACTTGGGGGTCTTCCAGGCCTTAATGGGTTTCTTACAGAAGCTGTAAAAGAAAGAATTTGAGTCCCTGAATTAGAAACAATAGCTGACAATATCTGAGAACCACCTACTGGTACTTCGCTAAATTGCAATGTTGTAGGTGAAATTGTAATTTTAGGCGAATTAATCCCTGTACCTGTTTCTTGTATTAAAATTACAGGTTTATCTGGATCATTAGTGTTTAAAGTTATTGTTCCAAGATATTGTTGCAATGCTTCAGGTCTAAACAAGACAGTAAAATAAGAAGATGTATTTGGATTTACAGTAAGACTATCTTGCAAAGCTTGAAATATTGTTGAATTTGATGAAATAGAAAGCTCTAAATTTGCTCTTCCCGTATTTCTAACTGTTACATTACCTGTTTTAGAATCTCCTATGACAGTCGACCCAAAATCTTGTGCTACTGGAGTATATTCAATAGAAGGATATGCTCCAAAACCAGAAAGTAAAATAGAAATATCAGGTGAATCAGGATCATTATTAATAAGATGTACATGACCTGTTTTTAATCCTGTCGTATCAGGAATGAATGTGACCTGTAAATTGCCACTACTCTTAGGTTCTACTTCTAAATTAGTTTGATCTACAATAAATAGAGAACTCGTCGACGTAATGCTAGAAATAACAAGTTTCCCGAGTCCTAAATTTGTTATAGAAACTGAAAGATTTGAAGGCGTTGCAACAGCTGTATTGCCAAATTCTAAAGATGTTGGTTGAACAGATATATCAGGATTTACTCCCACGCCTTGAGCAAAAATTTCTACAAGAGGATGTTCCAAATCATTAGAAACTATTCTAAGTAGACCTTCTTTTCCCCCTATAACCGTTGGCAAAAAAGTAACATCTATAGTTTTAGATGATGTAACTAATATAGGAAAGATTTCGTTTATAGAGAAAACAGAATCTGTAATTTGTATATCATAAATAACAAGAGTAGTTAATGAGGTCAAATTTTGAATAGTCATTGATAATGTTTTATGTTGATCTACAGCTGAATTTCCAAAATCAAGAACCGATGGAGAAACTCTAATTGAAGGAATAACAGCTGTCCCTTGTAAGTCTACATTTTTAATTTGAGTAACAGGATCATTACTTGTTATAGACAAACATGCTGTGATTATGCCATTAATTATAGGTTGATAAGATATATTTATGCTTAAAAATTCACCTGGTGCAACTATACCACCAGCAGGTGACGCTGAAAAAACAGCATTATTGGACGATATTCCAGTAACATTCAAATCGACAACGCCTTCATTGAAGATTTGAAAATTCTTTGAAAGAACCTGGCCAACCGAAACACTTCCAAAATCAATTAAATTTGTTGATGTTAAAATAATGGGACTAGCGATACCAGAACCAGTAAGATTGATAGTAATTATAGGTTGCGTCTCATCATTGCATGAGATAGTAAGTTGTCCTGTTTGTAAAGAAATATCTAACGGCGTAAATGTTGTAAGTATTTGTAAAGCTCTTTCTTTTGTAAGTTTATATTCAGTTATTGCTTCAGAAAAAACTGGATTTGAAGTTGTTACTGAACTTAATATGAGATTGACATCTACCGGGCTTATGTTAGATACTAACACAGTTTGTTGACCTGAACTATGCAATGCAATATTGCCAAAATTTAAACTTATTTTGTCAACATAAATTCCTGCTGAAATAGAAATGCCATTCAATTGGACATTAACATTGCCCTCAGAACTAACTAAAAATAATGTCTCTACAAATGTGTCTATTGTTGTCGGCATAAAGGACACATAAAGCATTACACTTTCATTAGGGATTAGCGTTATGCTGCTTGACGAGACACTAAAACTTGGACTTGATGTAGTTATAGATACAACAGTAGAAACCACCCCTGTGTTTGTAACTATTAAAGAATCTTGTTTTGTGTCATTATATGATAAGACACCAAAGTCAATTATTGACTTGTTCGTTATTATCATGTTTAAGTCCCGTTTGTAATTGTTTCATTTTATTTCTGAGTTCTTCTAATTCTGGTCCTTGTTTCAAAACACCCATTGAACATAAACTTTCAATTTTAGAATTTATGTCCTGCAGTTCTGAAACTACAACACCATTCACTAATGTCTCTAAACGCTCAGCAAGAGAGTTTTTCCCTTTCTCTCTTTTTTCCCATTGCAAATTTTCAGTCATACATATCCTTACTGAGGTAAAATAGCATTAATGTCGTTAATAAATTGAATGTTAGATGCAACAATACTTTGATTGTTATCGCTTTGATTTAATTTATCTCCAACTTTGACATATGTCCCTGTTTTCTTATTCAAACGAATATTCACCTGACTTTTCCTTGCATTATATAAAGCAGGGGTTAGAGCCGCTATTATTTCATTTGCACGAACACTAATTTGAGGTTTTCTTGCTGTTATTGTACTTTGTCTTGTTGTTAAAATAGAACGTCGAACACTTGTTTTTGTGTTATCAGCTGTAACATAGGTAATAGTTACATTTCCTTTTGTCGTGTCCCAACCTCGCATAACAGTATAAATTGTTGGAGATGTGATATTGTGATTGTTAATATTTATCAAAGAAGCACTTGCTATTGTCAATAAATCAACTGAAGGATATGCTTCACTGTTTATCCCTATATCGAAACCTATTTTTGCTGCAAGTGAACTTCCTACCTGTAGTCTTGATGTTGAATCTGTTGCAGTACTTATAAGTTTTACATAATAGGTATGGGCTACTTGAGCTTCGAATCCCGTATGTGTCTGGGACATTATATTTGTGACTATCTCATTTGCTGTTACATTGCAATTGTCAGCAACATTACCAGAACCGGGTGTCTGTCCAGGTTGAGTGCTATCTTTATCAGCTAGACCTAGATCCCCTGCTATTCCATTATTAAGAACATGAATATAAGAAGCAGAACCCCCTGTTCCTGAAAACAAAAAATATCTACCTTCATTATAATTCATTGGGTCCCTATAATAAACACATTCAAATAAAGCAAAACAAGCATGTCCCAAACTTTGAGCTCTAACTTCCTGTTGAATCTTTGCAGCTATATCTTCTGGTGAAAGTTGTGTTCCTAAAGAAATAGTTATTGTTTGTATATTATTCAAATTGATTTGTAAATTTCCACCATAAACCCTTGTATGTGGTCGTGAATCAGAAACTACACTTGCTCGAACAGCATTGAAAGTATATGTCTGATTGGGACCACTATTAGCTGAAATTACTAAAGTATCACCATCTGCAATTCTAAACAATTGCGGTATTCTACTAAGTAAGAATGCTGGACTATACCCTCCATTTGTTATGTAAAATCCATGTGTCAAAATTTCATCAATCAATCCTTTAATCGTATTTGTTGGAGGTACTAACATGTTTATATTCAAATCTAACCTATTTCCTCCGCCATGATCTGCCCAATAAATTCTCACCATGAATATTGCATCTGAAATCGTAAGATTTGCTGAAATAAGAGTGTGTCCCGGTTCTGTAACCTGTCCATCAAATCCAAGTTCACCATCACAAGAACCCCATTTTACATTACCTACACCCGTATAAAAAACTTCACCTGTATAGACGATAGCATAGAATCCCATAATACTTGCAATAGTTGCAGGACTGTTCAACAACAGATCTAAATATACACCATCCGACGATATCGTAAACTTACTAGAAGCATAGGTCACTGAATACGTGTTGTTTCCAACAGCGTTCATTTGAGTTTGAATTTCTTGAGCTAATATAATTGGATTATAAAAACCAGCAGTGATATATGCTGACAATGTTGTAGTTATATTTTCTCTAAAATCTATTCTATCATTCTGTCCTGCAACAATTTTAATTGTAGCATCTGTCACATTTACAGTAGAACCTGCATCAAATGAGCCCGATATTATCCTTAATTGATTTGTAAAAGTTTGCCAAGCAGTTGTTTCGTTAAAAGTACAAACAGCTTCAGTATAGCCGCCACCACCAAGTGCTCTTAATCCATTTTGGATACTAGCAGCCATTGCAGGTCCCAATGTAACAGTTGAACTTGTTATAACTCCTATGGGATCTCTTAATAAATCACTATCTATATCTACTTTCAATTTATTATTTTGATCTGCACCAAAATTTGTTGTCAAACTAAAACCAATTATAGTTCTACAAGTACCTCCAGTAATTTCTACAGAACTTGTTGTCCCTGTTGCCGATAAAGTCGTAATTCTTACTCTATTAGAATCATTTGAAGCAGAAATTCCAGAAATTTCAGCATTCAAAACTGCAACAACTTCATCAACTGTAACATTATTAATATCTAACACATCAGAACCACCATAAACTGGGGCATCTCCATCAAGAGCTACTGTTCTTAAAAAATCATAGGAACCTTCATAAACATCTATTCTAGAACTATTTCCAAGCAGTGTTGATGTAATTCTAACTCTAGACCCAGGATTAGTAATTGTAAAATCAGAACTATCAAAATTGGGATCATTAGAAATTTGGGTTACCATTTCAGCAATTAATGTTGAAATGGTATATCTGTTTTGAGGAATAATAATTAGATCGGCACTTAACTGTCCATCAATTGCTATTCTAAAAACATTGTTGACATTATCGACAACAGGAAATATTGTATCGTTTTCAGAATAATAAACCATATTGCCAGTGTTATCCACAATATTAAAACCGATAGTATAAGCTATCGATGAAGATGCATTTGTACCTGTTGCCCATAATAGAGAAAAAATACCTGTACCACCAGCTCCATCTGAAATTATTGTAAATCTGTTTGGAACAGAAATGTTATAATTCACAGAATAATTTGATGCTCCTACAGCATTAAGTCTTGTTTGAATTTGAGTCGCTAAAGTAGCACCTGTATAAGCACCTGCAGGAATTATAGTTGTAAGCTCAACACTTGGGCTTTCTCTAAAATCTATCCCATCATTTACGCTTGATCTTATAATAAATTGGTTACTTACTGCAATTCTGCTTTCAGTATACCCTGGCAATGCATTAAAAGTTGCTGTCTGATTAGATCCACCATCTATTCGCATTGACAATGTATCTCCAGCAGAAAAATCAAAAGGTCCGTAATTTGAACCAATAATTGTAGCTGAAGTGTCTGCTGGAACAGTTACAAGATAACCATCAGGATCTGCTAATGAATATGAATAACCTTGAGTGCGTGGTTCAGCTGTAATAGAAAAAGCTGGTAATGGTTCTGGGCCAAAAGAAACATTATTTGACATTAGACCCTCAGGACTAAAACGCCCCGGAATATGTGTTGGAACTGTTTCATATCTCACTAAAGGTGCAGGTTTATTATAAACTCTTAAATCATTTATCACAGGTAATGAAATATGTAGAGGTTCTGTCCCGCCATTGCTAAAATCAGTTCCTGCAACATACGTATTGAACATAGGTGTTATATTAAGCACACTGCCGTGTTGTGCTAGACAGTCTATTAGACTATCTCTATTAGGCGTTAGATTGTCGTATGCAGTTGTTTTTTGAATAATTACAGCATCTGACTCGCTTATATGATTTGCATAGGCTCCTCTATGATATCGAATTGCATTGTACTCTTGGTTCACCTTTGCAAGTTCTAGAGCTGCTAAATATTCCCAAGATTCTAATAATGTTTCGTTATCATATAGATGATTTTCAACTTGATCTAATAAATCCGGTTCGTCTTCAACATATTCTTCTTCTTTTAATAAAGCTGATTGTTCATCAACAGTTCTATCTATTACTCTTGGTGTCCCATCAAATTGATTACAAAATGTCGGGTAAAAGTAACTTAACATTTGAAATGAAACTTGAACATCTGATGTGTGTGATCCATTTAATGATCTATCTGTAATTAAAAATCCAATATAATTTGCTATGCTTGTTGTTGCATGTACTCCTGTTGCCCAAAACAAACCGAAAGTACCACTATCCCTTGTAATAATAAATCTTTTTCTTGAAGAATATTCGCATGTATATCTATCTACAGCAGCCACAGCAACATTAAGTGCATCTTGTATAGCTTCAGCTAAGCTAGATTCGCTATCATAGACACCATGTGTAATAAAAGCTGTTATTTCAGTATCTGTGCTTTCAAAAAAGTCAATTTTGTCGTTGGTGTCATCTATTGTTATTTTCCCGTTAGGATAAAGCCTTGGCAATCCTCTTGAACCATCGTCATAAATTTTTGTTGTTGTTGCATCAAAATCCTGAAAATTGGATTGAATATTTACTCCATCTAGCCTTTGAAATTCAATTTCAGGATAAGTATAAAGAATTGAATGACTCAAAGTGTCAGGATTTACAACAGAAGAAACTGTAATATTAGGAACTGTTGCAAGTCTATCATGCAATTTTTGTAACGTTTCAAAAAACTCTTCATGGCCAATTTCTTCTTGGGGTGTCGTAAAACCAATCAAACTTCGAGCATCTCTATCAGGATCACTTGCTGGAAGAACATGAACTGAAGAACTAGTACCAAAAGTGCCACTATAGATAATAAATGTGTCACTATCAGTGAAATAGTGAACAGCTGCATTTTTAAAACCACCAGTGCCCTTAATTCTTAATTGTGCTTCTATTGATTTGGCAACATCTTTTCCATTGTCAAGTCCTGAACAAAACAATGGTCCAAGCCTGTCATATCCTATATATCCAAGTGGTACAGATTGACTACCTGTCCAATCAAAACCAATATCATCATTATTGTATCCACGTTCTACATCAGAAAAACAAAGCCTGAAATCTGCTATTTTTATTTCGACAGCTTCACTATCAATTTCGACATTCAACAAATTATTTTGATATTTTCCTTGAATCATATATTGATCCGTAAAACCAAGCATAGATCTTAAATCTTGACCCGAAGCATTTCTAACTTCCACGCTAGATGTTGGACCACCATGAGCAGCAATAATAGTAAAAGTTTGTATAGTAATATTAAATGCACAAGTAGCAGCTTCTAAAGCAGGATCAGCTTGTTGTAATAAAAGCTGTATTGTTGATGCAAGAGCCGAGCCCTCTACTTGCACTATATTGTTGTAAGAAGCTAGCAATTCACTGTCTACAGGTAATGGCGTAATGAGATGTACTACACCTGTCGTATAATCATCAATTGTATAGTCTGTTCCTCTTACCAATGGAATCTCTAGTTCACCAGATAGAACTTTTAAAACATCTGACAATGGCGTAATAGGAATTTGTGTCAAATTTACGTCTGTTTCTGTTCCACTTGCTAATGGTACGACAGATTCATCCGTCTGTATAATATTCGTGATGTCTGACACATCGACTTCAACATCCAATGTACCATCAAAACGAACAGCTAAATTCCTGTGATTAATATCAATAGTAAAGATAGAAGAACTATGTTTTATTGACGTTGTCGATCCAAAACGATCTCTTGACCAAATATCAAAATTTATTCCACAAGGTTGTGATCTAGAATAACCTCTCACAGGAAATAAAGGTACATTTACAATTTCAATGCTATTCTCTACAATTCTTAATCTTCCATTATTAATATAAAGTCTTGCTGGCAATCCAGAAGTATTTGAAATAGTAAAACCAGCTTCTTGCAATGGTTGTATTATAGAAGTTCCATTTAAACGTCGTAACTCTTCTTCAAATTCAAATATGTCAATATGAAAAGGATCAAGTTGTTTTTTAAAAGGTGTATCAATTAAAAGAAATCTTGCTATTTCAGTAGTTATAGTTACAGAAGATTCATTAATTTGTTGATTTTGAGCTTCTGTGTTTTCTCTTGTGTCTTTTAGATAATTAATATCATCCTGAGTCAAAGGCAAATTGAACGCCATTAAAACTCTCCCTTATGTAAGTTTTCCCATATCAATACCAGTCATTGGATTTGGAGGATACCCAGCACCAACAATAGTAGTCATTACAATTCCTGATGACAGAATTGTATTACAAATTCCATTACCAATTGCATTTGCTAATTGCGGCGCCTTTGAACCAGTAAAACCAACTGCAGTAAACATTCCCATTATGCTAGATCCCATTGCTGGTCCTGCAATACCAACTATTTTTCCAGTACCTGTTCCAACTGCCATACCTACGCTTGATGAATTAACAATTCCCATTGCAATAAAAGAGGCAAAAGCATTCCCAATTGCATTAGATAATTGTAATGCTTTTGAACCAGTGAAACCAACTGCAGTCATCATCCCCATAATATTTGTTGCAGTTACCGGACCAACAATACCTTGCACAAAACCAGTACCTACACCTGCACCTGTACCAACCCCTACACTTACGCCTTGATAAAAAGCTGATGCAAGTAAATAATTAGCGACGCCATTACCAATTGCATTTGCTAATTGTGGTAATTTAGAGCCAGTAAATCCTACAGCAGAGAACTGTGTCATAAGTAATCCAGTGAATACGGGCCCTGCTAACATAATGTTTCTTCACGATAAGGAATATTATGTTTTGCTTTATAATGACTCCCAAAACCTTGATAGTGTATGTATTCACCACATCTAATACATTTTTTATGTTTTCTTGACTTTGATTTATCTAAATTAAGAGCTTTTATGTAACTTTCAATACAAAGAACAGGTACTTTAAAAAATTCTGATAATTTATCATTTGGCTCACCATTATAAAACTTTTTTATAAAAATCTCTTTTTGATTCTCTAATTTTTGTATTATTAAACTACCTCTTCTTTTTCTATTTCTTTCTTTTTTTCTTAAAGATGTTTTCTCTTGTTCTTCTTGCATTGTTCTAAGATTGTTAGAATCTATCAAGATTTGTTTGACTATATCTCTTGGTATATGTAATTTTTTTGCAATAGATGAGTATGCTTGATTATCTTTGTAAAGTTTGCAAACAATATACTTGAACTTATTTTTTTGCTCTTCAATAAGTTTTACATTTTTCTTTCTTTTTGATTTTAACCCTAATCTCAAAAAAATCTTAGATGCTAAACCTTTAGGTAAATCATATTTATGCTTTATATCAATCTGATTAAGACTTAGAATTTTTACGTCATCTTCAATATTTTTTCCTAACTTGTTAATATAATAATCGAGTCTATATTTTAAATATTCTTTAGACCCGACTTTAGGTATTTTATATATTCCATACAATATATTTACTAAGTGTTTGCTGACATTTAATTCGTTAGCTATTTTTTCGATGCTCTTTGATTCTCCTATATTTTCTTTAATGAATTGTTCTTTAGAAATTTTATTTTTTAACTCACTGATATAATATTTTTTGTTTTTTAAATCGTATCTAAACTCTTCAATATTAATTTTTAATTGTCGATCAATGTCCCAAACTGACATGTCTTCAAGAATATTTTTCGTATAGATATTAAGTTTTAAATTCGGATATGTTTCTTTTATAATTGCAAGTTTCTCTTTTGCTTCCTCTGGAAAATAACCTTTGATTTCTATAAACTCATCAAATTCTGGTAAATAAAAATCTGGATGATAATATGTTATTCTTCCACTTTTTGTAACATATTTAAAATTTTCAACACCAGTATGACATAAAAATTTTATATTTTTACTTTCTAACCATAACCCAAATTTAAACTCAAACGAACCCTGAAAATGATATCCTTTATAAAAATACCAATGAGTATTAGAATAGTTTGCAATTTTATTTTGTGAAAAACTATGGTGCTTTGTGTTTTGCATAATTTATATAGATGCTTTTACTGTTTTACTCCCAATCAATGGGACTCCGCAAATAAAATCAAGATGAGAAATTCCAGAACCCGGACTTCCTGTGATTACTCCGCCCTTTGTAGGCATTTGCCCGATTTCTACTTGTGGTGCTACAAGTTTCAATTTTGTGCCACCTTTAACTGTCACTGTTGTCATACCATTTATATCAACTGTTTGAGATGTAGAGTCAACTTTGACTTTTCCTGCTTTTGTCTTTATCGTAATATTGCCAGTTGTCACATCAACAATGTTATCCCCAGCCTTTATAGTTATTTTCTTGTTTCCTTTCGTAAGATTTTCTAAAGAATCTCCAGCTTTAATTGTTTCTTTTTTACTGCCAGTCGTAATATTAGTTACATGATCTCCGATTTTTATTTTATCTTCAAAACCTACATCTTTTTTAGTTATTATTTCGCGTTTAATATCGCCAAGTGTTACTTTTTCTTCAATATTACCATTCAACAAAGAAGTCTTCTTGTTGCCATTCATAAAACTTTCAACTCTAGAACCAGTAGTCAAATCATATTGGTCTGTAGTTTCATTTGGTAGAGCTGGAGTAAAAACACCCGGTGATCTTTCTAAATTACCGGTAATTTTCTGAACATTATTGTAACCTATTTGCTCTTGTTTATCTTTAACTACGACTTTCTTATATGAACCGCCATACGTATTATTCTTGTCATTGACATAACTTTCTTCTCTTGTGCCAAGTGACTCAACTTTGAATTTACCATGGACAGTCAATGTATAATTGCCAGAAACTTCCATTCCATAGTTACCATCAACATATCCTATCTGATCGCCCTTTGTTTTTAATAAATAAGCGACACCATCTTTTGCAGGAGCCATAACCTCTATATGTATACCATTATTTGACATTACATAAGCGCTCTTACCAGTTATATCCGAGCCAAGTGTTGCTCTTATACCCCCTTTTGTGTCCAGAAACAAAGATCTGTTATCAATATTTTCAGCACCAATTACAAATTTTACAGAACCTTTGAATCCTGCTTCCCAACTTCTACCAGGGCCCAAAGGATGACGACCGGAAGAAGCTGGAAAATAAGTAAAAAGATGTCCTTCTTTATCTATATCAATTTGAGCAGTAGACATATGTCTAAAATGTAAAGTCGAAGCTAAAGTCGAATATTCTTCAGGCATGCACTCTATATAATCTAAAGCAAATTCTGTCGCAACTGGTGTTCCAAAAATTTGAGAGCGTAGAACTTTAGCATATTTTGAAGAATCTGTTTTGTCATTTCCTACCAAAGTACCCATGACAAAGGAAATATATGGAGAAAGGGGATCAACATCATAACCAGCATTTACTTCAGTAGCTCTCATTATACCGTCAGCCATTTCATAGAGCTCTGTTCTATGCTCTGTGAATGCTTTGCCACCAAGATGTATTGGGTTGTTTGAATTCGTTACAAATTGGATTTTTTGACCATTGGGAAGTGTTGTAGGTTGAAACGAAAAATCACTTTCTCCAGGCTCTCTTGCTATCATCCCATTCCAAGTTCGTGATGCCTGTGTATTGGTGTATATTTGATTTGAAGAAAGGCGAATTGATTTATCAGCTGATCGAATTTCTATTTCATTAAGTTTTGAATCCGACAAATAAACATCTTCATCAAGATATAATTCTGCGCCTTGTGTAGATTCAAACTGGATCTCTCCAGGATAAATTTTACGTCTTTTTCCACGTACAACATTATACCCAATTTTTTCTCTAATCGTCTTGATTTCTTTAAGTATTTGTGGTGTTTTATCGTTTCTTAAAAGACGATATTCTAACAATTGTTTTAAATTTCCATCTACAAAACCAAGAACTACAGGATCTTCCCAAGTATGCGATTGTCTAGCCCAGCCGCACAAAACCAAACTACCTTCTTCTGGCATAGCTCTAATCGACGATCTTGCTGAAGCAAAAGTAGTGGGTAATCTGACTAATTGATTATTTCCGGGTCCTTCTTCTAACCAGATTATATCAATATAACCTGTTTCATAATCAACTCTAGAAACATAGCCAAGACGAACAAATTTTGTTCTATCGACAAGTTTACCTCTATAAGGGCTCTCACCCTTACCTATTGGCTTTAGAGCATCATTCATTTATTATTCTTTCTCTATCGTAAAACCAAGATTTTCAAGACTGACATTAGGTTTCATGTTTGCTGGCAATTCAGGAATACTTTTACTTGTGCCATAAACAATCATTCTCCCATTTTCTGAATCTAATGTGTACATAACATTGTTTGGATCGACTTCAAGTTGCATTCGTTGTACATTCATTTCTAATGCTTTTGCTGCATTATCTTTTGTCGGGTCTGTTTTTTCTGGGGTTTTTATAGTACCTATAGGGTCATATTGCAAACCATACCCATAGGTAATGTATGGTTCAGCTCCTACCTGTCCTATAACTTCATACTGGTCGTAATCTGTTATCTGAAATTCACCGTCTTTATTAGGTGTCACAGATGTATTAGCATAGGTTTGCCATGTTCCAAATTTTTCTTTTGATTTTAAATCTGTAGTAAAAATAGGTTCGACAATAGTCACATGTTCTTTTGCTCTTGGTGTACAAATAGAAGGCATAGAAACTTGTTTTACGAAATTATTTGTATCATTAGGCTCTGCTATAGAATCCCCAACAATAACAACTTGTTCATCTTTTATCTCGCCTACATTTCTAAAAATTGAGTTCTTATTTTGTTTTTTTGTTCTTTCAGCTACAAGAGTTAATGTTGTCGTAAAAGTTCCACCAAATGTGAATCTATTTTCGATTCCTTTTATATAATAAAAAGCATCTCTTGAAGGTATGAAAACAGGGTACCCTAGCCGTAATTCTGGGCGTCCCATTATTGTTACAGAACCTTGTCTGATAAGCGCATTTTGTCTAGCTAATTCAGCTCTTCCCCAAAACACACATTGTTCTGCAGAATGTAACCAGTTCATGCTTCTCTGCACCATTCTTTCTCCAAATTGTAGAGAAAGATACGGATCTCTAGCTGTTCCATTAGTGATTTCTTGATATCCCGAAACATTCGCCAGAGTACCTGTAACATCAACACGTGTTATTACTTCAGATTCGCTTTGTATAAAATTCCAATTTATAATGTCCAAATCATGTATAATTGAGTTCATATTTTTTCTAACATCAAGATTATAAAATGGGAGCTTGAAAACAAGTTCGCCATTTACATCCATAAAAAATTCATAATGTATAGTCTCCTTCAATTCATTTGCTATTTCTAATTGACTTTTCTTTTCACTCTTTGCAATGGAAGGAGCTTGAGGAAAGCTTTGATAGACAATAGTATTAGATCCGAACATTCCTTGTAATTTCTCATTTTTTGTTTTGTCATCATAAGTCAATAGTTTAAAAACATCAATATCCATACGTTTTGTTTCAGGCCGAACTTGCAAAGCATAAATTTTTAAATGAGCACCAACTTCATTTAAACGTTTTGACCAATAGTACATCATTTCTTTTGTTGCAGCACTATCTCTTGCTTCACCCGAAACTTGAACTGTCTGATCTTTAGAATACAAATAATCACTAATAGGAGCCATTTGCAACATTGATGCTGTTGACAAAGCATTAAGAATCTCGGGTATGGTTTGTCCAGAAAAAAGATTACTAAATATAGTTAGATATCTACCATTTGCTTTTACAGTTTTTCCTTCAAGAAATTTTCTAATATCTTCATCGTTCATACCCATCTGACCTAATTGTGCTTTCAGATCTGTTTGTGTGCCCATAATTGACGGGTTGATTGATGCTAATGTTATTTGCCACCATCGCAAAATATCAGCACAAGAAACTGAAATTGTATGTACACCATCACCATAATTTTCTGTCAAAGCTGTCACAACACCCCAGAAAGCTCTATAATAAGGAAATTTTTTCTCTCCATTGACTTCTTTCAAAAATCTGCCTCTGAAATAAATCTCTACTTCAGACATAATTTTCAAATTTGAATATTTTGAAACACCAGAAGTCAATGTTCTATATCTTCCGCCTCTATGTTCAGGATAAGAAATCGTAAAACTTGCTGTTCCTGGGACAGAATCTGTGCTCAAACTCGTATTTATTTCAGTAATGTCTTGACGAATATCGAATTTCCCGCCCGAAGGATCTGTCAATAAATTAGAACCATTTATAAAAACTAAAGCATCAGGAGCAAGTTGTACAGTTTCAGGTTGCCTGTAAAAATCATTAAGAGAGCTTTGTGAACTCATAATTGCCTTTATCTTATTTGTTCAACGTTAAAAGTCTTAGTCACTTTAAATTCAAAAGTAAAATCTAAATTGAAAGGCATTGCGTCGTTCTCTGATAAAGAAAAAGCGATAAAATGTCCTCTATACAAAAAACCATTATAATTCAAGACAACCCTACCAACCGACTCTATTGTACAAGGATTTATTGCACCATCTGGTTTTGAATTTCTATTAGTACCATTATTCCTATAAATAGCTAAAAGTTTTGCAATATTTTCATAAGCTAATGTTTTTGTTCTATCAATTCTTGTAATACCTTTTTCTTCTGAAATAAACATGGCTGTCTTACCAGAAGCTGAAAGAACATCAAGTTCATCATGTTGTCCTTGAAAAATATAAGGTATATTAGTACCTGTCCATCGCACTCGTTGTTCAGTAACCTTTGGAACATATCTTATTTCTAAAGACGTAGGATTAATAAGCAATGTCAATGGAGGAGGAGGATCATTGATATCAAGTTCAAAAACCATAGGTTTTACATTAAGTCGTCTTACTGTTGTTCTTCTAGACATAAGCGTTTTTCGTCACTGATAATTGTCCTAAAATTTTCATTGCTTTAAAACTAAAAGAATATTCAAGATTAAAAGGCATCGATGCATCTTCAGTATATGTAAAAGATTCAAAATAACCATCATATTGATTGCCGTCATATATCATTATTACAATTCCTAAACTTGCTATTTTTGAAGGATTTGCTCTTGCGGCTGCATTCAAATTTATACCTGAAAAGTATCCTTTGCCATTATTTTTGTAGATGTTTAATAATGACATGAAATATTGGTAAGCTTCTGTTTGTCTTGATTTTTGTGTTGTCAAACCCTCTTCACTATCTACAAACATTGCAGTTTTACCCGAGGCTGACAATGTAGTTAAACTTTCACCCCAGTACTCATGTGCAAAACCTCCAAGTGTTCTTGTTTCCGTAATAAGTGGTGAATAAGTGATATCAAGATTTGATGGATTTATAAGCATTGTCAAAGAAGGAATTTTAGCATCACCTCTGATACTCCATGAAATGGGAACAGGTACCTGTTTTGCAGTTTTCATTTGAGTTTATCCGAATAAAGTGCGTTCAAAACAATTTGTTCTACTTGACGTCTATCATTCTGATTGACATAGATATTGATAACTCTATTATCATTTACTGTTTGACCAGATCCTGCACCTTTCCAGACATTTTCTGGGATAACCATTTCACCAGAATTGAGCCCTGCTAAAACTTTATCCCCAGTATAATTGTTGCCTGGAACTATACCTCCCTTTGCCATACCCATCATTGATGCAGTAGCTATGGTTTCAGTTTGGCTTAAAGGAACAGGTTTAGGAGCACCAGTAGTTTGAAATGTAACACCAAGTCCTGCTTTATTTTTAGATAAACCAGCAGCTAAAGCATCACCAATATTTGTAAGATTTGCACTTACTTTACCTTTTGTTTCTAATTCTTTTCTTTGTGCTTCTTGATTTTCTTGATATCTTTGCAATGTATTTGAAGATTTATTTAAAAAATCAAGTTCTTTTGAAATTTCTTCCATTCTAGCTTTTTCTTCGGGCGTCTTGTCTTTCTTCTCATTAAGAACTTCTAATTCATAAGTCAAATCGCTTTGTTGTTTTTCTACATTAGCACTAAATTGTCCAATTGCTTCAGAATTTTTTGAAAGTACATCAAATTGTTTTTCAGTATTTCCCAATTGGCCTTTAAAAGCTATGCTAAACAAACTTGTCAATTTTTCAATTGTAACAAAAATATTTCTCAATAATTTTGATACAGTATTATTTAAAGCATCTTCCATATTTTTTGTTTGTCTCATTGCTTCAATACCAGCACGTTTTGCTTGTCTTTTTTGTTCGTCTTTTGCTGCTTGCTTTTGGGCATCAGTCATTGATTTGAAATTAACATCCAAAGAAGAAAGAATATCGCCAAGAGCAGCAGCTACAATATTGTTGTCTTCACCAAAATCTTTTCCCAAATCAGTAGCAAGAGTTGGAAACTGTTGTTTCAAAATTGCTTGTATCTTTTTAAGGTCTCGCCCTTTTCCTTGAATTTTCTTAAGTTCTTCTGTCAACTTGGATGCTCTATCTTGTTGATTCTCAGTGTTTGTGAGAATCTCAATAATACCTTTTGAATCGAATTGATCTCTTGTGTCGAAAGCTTGTTTAAGTTTCTTACTATTATCTGCCATGTTCGATGCAAGACTTCTCATTGTCTCTACGACTTCAGGGTCAAATCCAAATTGAGCTCCAATGATTTTCATGCTAAGGGCACCTTGTTCTATAGCTTTTCTGACTTGTTCTATAGGACCAGTAATATTTGCACCTGTAGCCTTTTTAATTAAAAAACCCATTTGCATTTGAAATTGCTCTTTTGCATCCATCATCAAAGCACGTTCCATCTCAGCATTGTATCCTTTGAGAGCATCAGTGTTCTGCAACATTCTCTTTTGAGATTCAAGTAAGTCTCTTTGTTTTCGTTTTTCATTAAGTTCTTCTACTTTAGCGTCTTTATCAGCTCCCTCTTTCATTCCTTTTGTTTGTGTCTCTAATGATGCTTCTTCATCTCTTAATCTCTTTATTCTAGAATCTGCATCTCTTATTCGTTTTTCATAGAATTTTGCCCAAATTTCGTTACCTTTTCCCATACGATAAATTGTTATCTGAGATGCTGCATCTAAATCTTTAAAACTTTTAATAATTTTTCCTGCAGCACTTGTAGCAGCAGCTTCTGGAAGTTTCATATTCTTTACTAAACCAGAAAATAAACTGCTTACTTCATCAATTCTTCTACCATACAAACCTAAACCGGTCCCTGCATTGAGCACTTTATCAAAGAAAATAGATGTTGTAATTCCTGCTTTCGCAGCATCTTTCTGCATCTGTACAAAACTTGTACCTATTTCAGACAAACTCATACCGAATTCAGCTCTTAAATTACCAGCACTACTAGCAACCTCAGTAATCTCCATACCTAAAGTTGTTGCTATACCCATGAAATCTTCAAGATTTCTCAATGATGATGTCAGTCTAAATCCAGCCTTTGAAAAATCATTCAGATATCCAATAGCTTGATCCATAGAAATACCAAGAGACCAAGCCCATTTTTCTGTTTGTTTTCTCATATGCTCTATATTGCTATCAGCAAGTTCTTTTGTCCCTTTTCTCACATCATCAAATGCTCGTCCTGCTGTATTAGTATTAGCAGCCATAGCAAGAACTTGTTTTCTTGCTGTTTTTATTTGTTTTTCCACAGCCATAATTGTTTGAAGTACACCAACGAATGTGAACAAACCAGCCAAAGGAGCAAGAACCGCGCCCAACAACTTAAAAGCAGCCCCCATACCTTTAGCAGCAACCACACCAGTCTCCCCAAATGTAGCTACAGCTTTTGTTGGTATTCCTTTTTTGAATACTTTAAATGCATCAACAAGGCCGCCTAAGTTTTTCCGTTGTTGTAAAGTTTGTCGTATATAAGCTTTGTTTATTTCATTTTGTTCTTTTGCTCTTCTCACTGTCATCGAAATAGATTCGCTTTCAAGCCTCTTGATCTCTTCTTGTCTATTTGCTATCATTCGTAACTTGTCACCTTCAAGTTTCAGCAGACCCATCTTCGCTCGTATTTCTTCATTTGAAGCTTGCTCATCCAAAACTAATTTTTCAAGTTCACTTCTTATCTTCATCACTTGTTGTGCTTGTCTATTGAACATAGATGAAATTGCTTTGTTCCAATTTTGCATGTCCCCTTGTTCTTCTAGAATTTCTCCCATTACTCTGTTCATCAGGTTGACAGCATCATTTTCAGTTTTTGTTTCAGCAACAAGTTTATTTTCAAGACCAAGAATTTCATTTAATCTAGTACTTCTCTCATCTAATCTTGTTTTAATGTCATCCAATTGACTTAACATTGTAGAATTATCTTTTTCTGTATTCTCCGAAATTATTTCGAATTGATCTCGTAAGTCTTCTATCTGACTTACAGTCTCTTCAAAACTAGTTCTTGCAGCAGTACCTAATGAACCAGATATTTCATTGGATGATCTCAAGATTTCATCAAAGTTCTTAGCCACTCCTCTTGTTGTGTCATCAATTTTCTTATAGTCATCATTCATTTTTTGAACTGTCTGACGTATCTCTTCTATTTTGTCAGCTGTCTTAGTCATGAATGGAACAGACAATGTACCATCTTTAGGAGCAGATTTCAATTGGTTGGTTACTCTTGTCAAATCTCCCTTAATTTTTGTCCAAGATTTTGATAATTCTAATGTAGAATTCTTCATCTTGTCTTTATCTGCAACAAGCTTTTTCTCAATAGAAGATGCTTCAGCAAGTAAATTGTTATATGCTTTTGATCTATCAAGAATCGTATCATGTCTATTTTCCATTGCATCAAGTTCAGAAACTACATTCCCGAATTCTTTCACTAAATTGCTAATTTCTCCCGAATCAAAACCTGAAATACTTTTAGAAGCACTTTCAATAAGCTGAACAGCATTTGAAAGCCTTTCCATTTCTTTTCTCGGGAACAATTCGATCTTTGCAAGTGTAGACAATTTTTGCATTGTCTTAGGAATGGCAGACATCATTTCAAAATATTGTTTTTCAAGTACTGTATTTTTTTTCAATGACTTATTGAAATCTTCAACAGTCCCTGGCAATTTAGACATTTCAACAAAATATTTTTGAAGCTTTTTTAGAGCTTCATCTATATTCGATTGAATCTCAAACTGACTTACATATTTTCTCTTGTCTGCCATTCTTCAACCCTTTATTCGATTAAACCTTTTTCTTTCAATTCTTTTTCAGCTACTTTTGTCAATGCTGACCATTTTGAATACAAGAATGAAATGACATTTTCATCCCATGTACCAATGATTTTCTCAAGTTTAGACAATGTCTCGTTCTTTACTTGCTCTCTTTTGTCAGCATCAATCAAAGTCTCATACTCATCTAATCTTTGTTCATTGACAGCTCTAATCGCATATTTCAAAGTTTCAGATTTTAACTTCAAAAAATATGCATTACCTACCATCTCCGCACAGGCTGCAAAAACATAGCCTTCTTGTTCAGAATCTAAGGTAGATAATAAAAGTTTAAGACTATTGATGTCAACAATTTCAGTTTTTTTCCCTAGTTTAGAAAGTTCACTCAGTGCTGCAAATGCATCCATTTTTTAAATCTCCTTTAATCTTTTTGATGTATTTCAGTTTCAAAAAAACTCTTCTCAGTTTCTAGTTCTGTAGGTATACCGGTTCTGTCTTGATAATCATAAATGGTTTGTAATGCAGCATCTCTATCTTTCAAAGTTTGTCGCATTCTGTCTTTTGTACTTTGTTCATCTTCTGTTTTTTTCTTCTCTCCAATACTCTGTCTAAGAACATTTGATTTTTCACCAACAATTAAATCTAGTTCATCCATACTTGCTCCTTTTAGTTAATATTAATCTTACTCAAACTTCATTACGTCTAAGTCTGGTTCTATATTTCTACGTTGTATTGTCTGTCTTACTCTTTCATTTTTTTCTTTTTTTTGCTTCATCAAATCTACACCTTGGATATTCACATTCATTACAGCAGCCTTCTCGGCTGCTGTTTTAATAGGTTCTATTTCACTATTAGAATCAGCTAGACCTTGGCTAGCATCATTTAGTTGTTCATCTATAGTATCAGGTTCATGAACAATTTCTTGGTCACTAGTACTATCTTGTCCCGATAAACTTTTTAGAAAACGATCAGCCTCGCCTTCAACGTCTATTTGTTCTGCCATTACTTCATCAAATGCATCTTCTTTTTCTTTTCGAGAAACAGCTGCAAAATCCTTCATATTGATTACATCAAGATAACTAAATTCATCATGAAAGAATCCTTGCTTCTTATCTTCTTCAAGTTGTATTTTCATGGCTTCATTTTCGATCAATGATAGTTGTTCAAATTCTATACCCCTTCTTGCACTTACTTCTCTTTGAACTAAAACTTCTTTGCGCTTCTCGCGCAAAAAGTTTTTTAAAGACTCTATTTCGCTTTTTCGAACAATACGATCATGTTCATCTACAATTTCACCATTTAGAGTTCTTTCCATCAAAATATTTATTCTTGCTTCATATTCATCATCAGTCTCTTCTTGTTGTCTTTCCATAGCTGAAAAAACATCATTTGAATCTACAAATTGTTGCACAACAGTTCCTTCAAGCTCTTCAACAATTCTTTGTTTTATTTTATCTTCATTTTCTTCAAGCTGTTCGACAACAGTTTTTCTACTTCTTGCTTTTTTGTACCCTTTAGGATTTATAAAAGCGCATATCGAATTCGTCATATATTCAGTTTTTGTCCATTGTTTCTTTTCTTCTTCAAATGAATCTTTGAAAACATTTGTGACAATCCAGTAAAATTGATATTGATTAAGTAAACGTATCGAAAAGGGATCAGTTATACGACTACAAGTCTTAAAAATCGCCCACATGTTTCTAGATTCTTTTGACTCAACATAAAAATCAATAAATTTAGATGATTCGGCTATTTCTTCATCAATCTTTTGATATTCATCATATAGTTTTAGAATTATTCTTGAATTCAATTTACGGAATAATTGATCATGTTTTTGTTGTTTGAACTCGAGACCATTGACATACTGAATAGAATAAGACAGAATATCAAGCATAAGAATCATATTGTACTTATTAGAAAGATATCTGTATTTTCTTGAAATACCTTCTCTTTCTTTTGCTGTCAAAGAACGTATCGTAAAATGATATCCTGCTGTTTCTACTTCTCGAACTATAAAAGAATCGAAAATTAGATTTGCAATAATCTCAAAATCATGCTTAGTTACTTTTCTAGCAGCACTCACTAGCATAACTCCCAAAAAAAATTTTTTTAAAAAACTAGAAGATGACTTCAACACTCTCCTCTGAACTGCACAGAGTCAATGAGTATTGTGAAGAAATGCAGTTGAAGGCGGGGGAGTAGCCCCCGCACAAACTTATACTACTTGACCAGAAGCATTACCTCTCATCGAGCCTTTATTACTTTCATAGAAATCTGTCGACTTATATGCATCTTTATTTGCATATACATCAGAAATCTGGCAAGTCATATCCTGTGTAACTGATGTTGCACCAATATCAAAAGTCTTTGCAAAATCTGACATCCAGCAACCTTCATACCATGTTTTGATAACTTTTACATCACCGTCATCGGTTGCTCCAGCCTTTGCTTGTCCTTTGATATAATCAGGAATAAGAATCGTCTCATAGACATCAAACGGCCATTGATGATGTTTTAGAGAGCGAATCATACCTGAACTTCCAGCTTTATAACCAAAAAGCTGTTGAATATCTCTGAGATACATCATCATGACTGTTGCTGTGGCTGAAAGATCAGTTACACCAACTGCAAGTTCAGCTATCTGATCCCCAAAACCGATGCCACGTACTGGTTCGACAGCTCTTGTGTCAGTCGGGTTCCAAGTCTGAATCAATCCTATTGGTTGAACAGCTTGGTCATCTGCATCAATGCTAAATACACGTACTCTTTGGGGATTCAAGAGCCGAGTATTTGGCGACACACCTTCTCTATAAATATACGCTTGTCTTGCCATAACTTATACTCCTTAGATTAGATTTCCTATTTCTTCATTCTATAAACACTTTATTAAATTGAGCGCCCAGTATTGAGCGCTCAATTTACATCAACTTAGAAACGAACTCTTATCTGGTATTCTACATCGACCCAGTTCAATCCCATGATCGGGATATAGAAAGCAGTAACTTTGATGTAATCAGGTTGAACCGAATCTCTAACCGCAGTAACGCCCTTGTAATCAACAATGATTTGTGCATCAACTGCGGACGCTAACATGGATCCTACTGCAGCTCCAACTTCTCCAGGAAGACTTGAAGTCATCTTTCTTCCGATATAAGGTTCTACAACTCTACGAGTTTCTTGTTGGATGAAGTCTCTGATTGTGATAACCATAACTTCTCTTGTAAGAGCACTTGTCATATTCGTTGTCATTGCATGACGAATAACCATTGTCGAACTTACCTTCATGATCACCGTCAAACCTCTAACAGCAACCAGGTCCATAGTTGTTTCATCCAGAGAGCGTACAAGCTGTTTGAAACCAAGCAATGTTTTGCGTGTCATCGGTGTTGCAACATCCCATATCGGACTTACATTCAAGCCACAAAGTGCTGCAGCTACAAATGTTCCATCAACAACATGTTCTGTTACGCTCCCGTCAGCTTCTACCATCTCAATAACAGCACCATCAGGATAGACGCCAATCATACGTTCTGTATTCAAAGCAAGAGCGTAGTTTCCTGCTTCCATAGGCTCTGTACCAACTGCAAAGCCAAAGAAACTGATTCTCTCTCTTCTGTTTCTCTTTGAAGACATACTTGCACAATGTGATGCTGTATAATTTATAACAGCAGCCGATGCTGTAACAGGGAAAACTACAGCTGGATTAATACCATCTACATCCTGTTCAAGTCTCTTTATCACATCCATGTAAGACTGATCAGGTGCAAGATCGCTGCCCTCTGCTTTACGAACTTGACAAAGAATAAGAGCAGTTGCTCCATTCAAAAACATCAGATAAGCAGTAAGAACTAACGGATTCGATGCGGTAAGATCACCGTACTCTGTCGTAATGTCTTTAAATTTCGTATAAAGAGCACAATCAAAATTGTCTTTTTCATAGTAATACGAAACATAATAAACATCACCGACATTTGGCTCTTTACCCGATTTATCGAAAGCAATCAGATCTGTAATATCCCCTGCAGCAACATCCGTTGTGTTATTGACATTCAAATTCAAACCAGGAATGCTTGTAACCATAAGAACGCTCGTAACAAATATTGCTTCAGCTGTAATATCTATCTGAAGAGTATCACCAGAAGCATAGGCGACATCAGATTCAAGCGTGAAAATTAATCCTGTTTGACTGTCAACGTAAGTTGAATTTGTTATTCCAAAACCAGCGGAACCTCCAACAACATTCGAACTTACAACAAAATGTGTATTTGAGGTAAAAGTAAGTGTTACAGTTTCATCAATGGTATAACCCTTAGAAACCGTAGGCCCTGTAAGATAATTTGCTCCAGTAAAACTTGGATTTGCAACAGACTCAAGCCCTGGAACTGCAATACCAAGTCTTCCATCTTCAAGTGAAGAAATAGTATATGTCCCTACTCCTACACCACCTGATGTTGCAACTTCTATGCTATAAGTATCATCTTCCATTCTTGAGCGCCAGTATGTAACTCTAACAGTGCTTCCTACAGCAGGAGGAGTTGCAAGATAAATAGTACCTAATTCTCCATTAACTCTTGTAACATCTCCTTCGACTGCTGGACCAACTAAAGGAGTTATTGTTACGGTAACATTTGTAGGATCATTTGTTACAATATCACGACCTGTTCCATCGACAATAGGTACGAATCTTACCGTACAAGATGTTTCGATCCCATGAAATTGGCTTGAAACATCTTCATTATAGATTCTGTCGTCAATCAGAGTTGCTTGGATTTGATTGTCATTGAAAAACTCACTACCTGATGTGTGAACAATTTCTGACAATTTGTAGCCTGTTCCCCATTCAATCTGTTCTCCAATAATAGCGTAATCGACGTTTTCGACAAAATCTGTTGTCTCGGGAGAAACACCAACTCTAATCATCCTTGTCAAACCAGTGAAAGGAAGATCATCAGCAGTGTTCAAATGCATATTGTAATAGTAAGTAACAGTAAGAGTTTGTCCAGGTGCCGGTGGCTCTGTCAGAGTAAACTCTCCATTTACACCATCAAGATGTGAAACTTCAACAATTGCATTATTGACTTTCACTGTAATGTTACTTATTGTCGTAGTCGCTTTTCCGGCATTTGTACCATCAACAATTGGTTTGTGATGAGTATAAAAAGTCACTGCTGATACTGTAATTTGATCTGAGATGTCTTCATCAACAACTCTTGTGTCAGTCTTTTTATAGAAGTAAGTGCAAGTTACTTCATCGGTACTTCTTGGTGCAAGTGCTAGATAAATTCTTCCATTAGCACCTTCAACTTTAGCAACAATTACTTTTGTACCATTGACTTTTACTTCGACATCATTTGTGTTGTTCGTTACACGGCCAAGTCCATCACCCACAACGATAGGATAATTAAGAACGGTAAAATCACGATTTGTGCCAGTAAAACCTGCTGACACATCTTCATTGACTTTTCTGTTGTCAAGATTTGGACTCGAACCACGAACAAGTTCATACCCTTCAACTCTTTTAACTTCTTCTGCTGTTCCAACAAGAGCAGGTATTCTCTGATTAGCGAGCAAACCCCCGATAGCGGTGTCGAGATTTGTCGATGTGTATACAGCAGGCGGCGCATACCCTGTAAAAGGTCCAGCCATGGTAAACTCCTTATGATATAATGTTGATAATCTTAAAACTAGCAGGTAAGTTTAGCTTTTACGCAATTCATCTAAATTCTGTATTTAATAAAACCACTAGAAAGGTTATTTCTGTTCATATTCAATGATTTTTCGATTACACTTACAATTAAAATTTTTATCAGGAATATCATCTTTTTTTGAAAATTTATGTTCTAAGCCACAATGACATTTTATGTACATATAAGATTCGACACCATTGGGAACTGGCAAAGAATCTATAAAATCAATTAATTCATTTTTATTAAGCCAGTTTCGATATGTGTTTGATTCTCGTTTTTGAACAATAGAATTATTGAGCTGAAAAGGATTATTTGATGCTATATAACTAACAATAGACTTTGGCATAAAAAACTCCAATGGGCGAGTTCTACTCGCCCACAAATCATGCTGGTGTAGCAAGTTTCTTTTTGGTCTCTTCTTCGATCTGAGCTTTGATAACACGTTCTTTATGTACCATAACAATTTGCTGAACATTTTGGTCATAAATAAAACTTGCTTTTTCTTTCTTCAAAGTCGCAACAGCTAACTCGGCTTCAGCTATTTTTTTGTCAAATTCTTGAAGTTTCAAATTGAATGCGGTTCCTGTATCAATCGAAATCTCTTGTTTTTGTTGTTCGGGCTGTTTCGTTTCTTCTTGTTTTGTAAGTTGTTCTGACATAGTAACTCCTTTTAATTGTTATTTAATCTAAGAGCAAAGCTCTTTTAAAGTCTCACTTCAATCAAACCGACATCAGTTGAATCATAAGACTGACGTGCTATTGCAAATGAATTTATTGTTTCTTCTATTGTTTTTGCGGCTCTTGCAACACCTGGGTATGGAGATGTGCATGCGCAAAGCGTCAGACGATCTCCTCTTTTAATAGTTCCAACAACTTTACAAAGCACATGTCCTGTCATAGCAATTCGTTTTGCATTGTATTTTTTCTCAAGATCTTCGATTGACAAATTTTTGAAATCATGCTTTACAGTTTCAGGATCAGCATCGCTTACAGCAAAACCACCACAAAAAGTTGCACGGTCTGTAACAATACCATAAGCAATTTTTCCTGTTCCAATTTCGACTTTCATGTCTTCGTCTGTCGATTGTTGGACAATAGTTCCAACACAATAATTAGCAAGATCACCTGTAACAGCAGCCCATTCAGCAAAGTCGGCAGCAGGAGAAGAAATTGTTGTTCCTGCATCAGAATAAATTTGTCCATTTGAAGCAATTTCAGCAACAGTAGCATTACTGTTCTTGAATCTAATTGCATGGCCATTTGCATCCAAAGACAAATCCTGATATGATTGTATTATTACCGCACCATGTGTCAAACCACTACCAGCTGAAAGCGTTAGGTCAGAACCTGCACCATCACCCTCAACAAGCACATAAGCTCCATTTGTTGAACTAGGTGCTCCATGATCTACGCCATGACAAATCTGAATAATTCCTGCATCAGAAGCAAAACTTGCATTGATGTCCAAAACTTCTGAATAAGAAGTAGCATGGAAATAAGTTCCACTTGAATTAAAATCCAAATTATCAGAAAGAATTGTTCTCCCTTGATGGATAATTGCACCACTTGATGTATTCCCAGCACTTATATAAACATTACCACCCGCACCAACACTACCATAATCATTTCCATCACATCTTATATAGCCACCGTAACTAATACTTGGGAATCGTCCACCAGCTAAAGAAAGATTACCCGCATTAGAAGTACCACTTGGATCAATACCTGATGTTATCGAACTTTCAACTCCATAAAAATTTATTCCGCTCTGACCATTGAAACCTGCAGGGACTATATTCAAAGCAGCAAAAGTCGCAGGAGTAGACCCTATTGCAACTCCATGAGTATAGAAAGTGAACGTACCATCAACTCCAGTATTAATATGCGACTCTCCTGTTGCAGCATCTAATTTTAAAATTCCACTATAGTTACCATTAGTTGCTGTTGCGACCTGCAATATTTGTCCTGCCGACGTATACATACTTGTATTGGACATACCCCAGAATTGATGCTGAGCACCATCAGTCGTATCAATGTGTATAACATTACCATACATACTAAATGTGCCATCAACACCGACATCGACGTAAGAACCCCCTGTTGCAGCATTTAATTGCAAAATTCCACTATAATTGCCATTGGTTGTTGTTGCAACTTGTAACACATAACCTGATGTTGTATACATACTAGTATTAGGCATGCCCCAGAATTGATGCTGAGGTCCACCAGTAGTATTAAAATTAATTTGAGTAGCATTTAAATCAATTTTTTGGTCTACTTCATAACCTTGTACATAAATAGATGAATCTCCACCAATTATGTTTACAGAACCAGTAGAAGCACTTATACTTATACTTGCTGATGAGTCAGCTGCACCTGGAAAATCAGGTTCCAAAACAAGTACATAGCCTCCAGTTCTAACTCTATCTGTCATTACATTGTCACCAACAAGATAAATGCCTGCGCCTGTTATAGTATTAAAATATGCTTGACCTTCACAATGGAGTTTATATTGTGGGTCAGTAGTACCAATACCAAAATTTCCACCGTATGCCATTCTAAAAAGTTCTGTGCTATCGAAAATGAAAGCAAGATCACTAGCTGGCCTGTAAATATCTCCAGTAAGATTAATATTTCCTGCCACATCTAGTTTTTGTAATGGGGATGATGAACCGATACCTACTCGATTTGAACTCAAAAATATATTGTCAGAACCACTATCTGTCGAAATTTGCATTCCGTAAGATGGGTCCCAATTAACAATACCTTTTCTTGCACCTACATTATCGTAAAAACCTACGCCAGTAATGTTAGAAGGTTCATTACTTTGAATTTTAACAGTTGAATGGCTAGAAGACCAGGGACCTATAATGTGTGCTTTTGAATTGTTTGCCGTTGTTGTCCCAACACCAAGGTTTCCAGTAATATTAAAATCACCACCTGCACTCAAATTCCCAGAAAAAGCTCCTGTTCCTATGACATCAAGAGCACTTGTTGGTGTTGCCGTTCCGATACCAACTCTACCATTGTCAATCAATAATGCATAACCTGTGCCTGCGTTATGCAATGTCATAACTGTTGCAGAATTTCCAACTTCGGTTTGATTTATTGAAAGAGCAACCTGATTATCATTTTGATTTATTTCTAACATATCTGCTGTTGTTACTTCTGTATTGATAACTGTTGTTGTTCCATTGACAGTCAAATTATTGTCAACAAGAACATTTCCACTTACATGTAATGTTGCACTAGGGTTTGTTGTACCAATACCAACTCTACCAGAATTGACTATTAATGAGGGACCGATACCAGCATTTGTAATTTGAACGACAGCAGTATCATTTACGGCACCTGTTTGACTTACTACAAGTCCGTTGTCATTAGCAGCTTGGGTAATTGTAAGTTTTCCAGCAACACCCATATCTGTAAAATTCGAACTTCCATTAATAAACAAATCATTATTGATTAGACAACTTCCTTGAACATGAAGGAGTTGAGATGGATTTGTAGTTCCTATGCCAAGTCTTCCTGTTGATGTAAAACAGGCACTTTCACTTCCGTTCGTATGAAATCTTATTTTTCTAGCACCTTGAGCAACAAGATCTATTCCCTCAGAACCTGAATCATCATTCCCACTCAAATAACCCAAATATGTTCCTGTTCTATAAAAATCAATTTGAGGGTATGTAGATTCTATTCGTTCATGACCCACAATATGTACAGCCTCTTGAGGATCTGTCGTTCCTACACCAATTCTTCCATTTGTTTTAAAACGAATTCTCTCGATACCTGGAATCATTTCAGTTTCTGATGTACCATCTAAAAATCTCAAATCATTCGAATAATCTACAATGCTTGCCATGAAAATCGTACCAATACGATGATTTATATCACCAATATTTTGTCCATCGGCAAGTAAAAGATCTGTTCCTGGACCAAGTTCTACATCTTTAATCGTTGTTCCCATACAGTAACTACTAAGAGAATTGATTAAAATTCTATTATCTTCAATCATTGATGTAGTAATATTACTTGAGGTATCACGGGTAATTGTGGCAATCTTTACAAACCTGTGATAGATACCATTAGCATCAGGTTCGTCTTCTGGTATTGCAGGAACAACTGGAGTAACACTTTCGACACCTTCCATCACACATATATCTTGCACCATTCTTACTCTATTTGCCGTAGAAAACCCTATGCCTGGGACAATCAAAGATGTGTCTTTATATTCAGGAGGTTCTGTTCCAATACCTACACCAGTAGCAGAAACTTCAGCAAAATAGAAATCAATATAAACTACATCAATTCTTGGATTTGTTACAGGGGCATGTAAAGCTGGTGCCGCTGGCCAGGTTTTTGTATAACGATCATCAACAAGTGTTCCTGTACTATAACCTTGATTTTTGTATTCAAGATCATTTTTTAAAAACAAAATATAACCATCAACAATTAGAATACCTGCACCTTCAACAGTTCCATCACCACCCCTAATCAAAAAGTTATTCACCGTGTCAGTGCTTTGAACAACTTGAAAACCATTATTTAAAGAGTAACACCTGCAATTTACATCAACTGGATTTTCTTTTGAAGGGAAGTTTGCCGTAATTAACTGTCGAATATAAGAATCAGAAACTTCTTGTATTTCATCAAGCTCATTTGATGATAGAGGTACACCTTTTTGAAAATGCATTCTATAACGTTTTTGAGCCCCTATAGCATTCGGAATTCCATCGGGATTATACATGCTGGGTTCATAATTGCCTGAATAAGCAACACTCATAAATTCTCCCTTTAAAAGAGACCTTTAAGAAATCAAAAACCAGACTTTAATAAAAATTTTAATAAAGAAGAAAATAAAAGGAGTAGAAAACTTATTCTTGTTGGTATTTACGAGTCACACGTGGCCATGCACTTGGATAAACTTGATAAGCATCCATTGTAGGAACTATTTGCAAACCCTTTTGATGTCTACTATTCATTTGACGTTCATCATATTGATTTGTTTCATAAGCTTGCTCTTTTAAATAATCAATACCATTCTTAAAACTATCTTCACCGTAACCATAATTGATTCTACGAACTGTAGCAATCAAAGGGATATAAATTTCCCAATCTGTTTCGACAGTAAAACTAATTCCGCCCGTGAAATTATATTCTTCAGGAACTTCCACTTCTAAATCTTCAGCCTCGCCTGACAAGGCAAACTCGCTAATTGCAATTCCTTCGTTTGCTAGGGCATCTTGATAATCTGCCCACAATGATGTAACTACATAATCTATAACACGTTCTTGTTGATCAGCATCCTGAGCTACACCAAGAATATCGACATTAAGTATCCAGCGCCCACCAAAAACTTTAGCAGTTGTAGTATTTTCTTCTTCTACAACAACAACTTGTTCATCTCCAACTTTTAGTCTATCACCAAAAGCAAGCACTACACCTGGGATAGCTGTATTATTAAGCCCATAATATTCTGCTACAAAAGGGCCTTGTTGAGCAGATCGAACTTGATAATCAATAACAATTGGTTCGTGATCAGTTACTGGATTTGTGAAAAGAATCTCTCCTGTCTCATAATCTATAGCATAATCAATATCTTTTTTAAACTCGAATTGCCCATGTTCTGAAAAAACAATTTCTGAGCCTGGATTGACAGGTATGTTTTTTAGAATAGCACCTTGGTGTGTTCTTATAACAACAAGATCTAGTTTTTCATTCGTGCAAGTCAAGTACGGGTCAACAGTAAAACTAAAAACATTTGTGTTGAGATCATGTTCAGTAATTTTCACAATATAAAAACCTTGAGAAACTAATTTATCAAGGTTTTCTTGATCATCTCTTACCCATTCAATAGAATTACCAGGAACATCTTTTAGATTTGCTAATGAACAATAACCTCTATGAGTTCCAATAAAATTGTCAAGACCTAATTTTTGAGAAGAACCTGAAACAGATCTTACAAGAATAGCCGTTTTTGGACGCTCTTCTTGTGGGAATTTTGTATAGACTTTAACTTTTTCAAAAATAGGATGTCTAGCCAAAATATCTTGGAATATTGAAACAAATCTTTTTTTGAGCGAATTTGAAATTATATAAAACATTCATTAAACTCGCTTTTTGAAACTTTCATTTTCAAAAATTTCTTGCCTTGTAGTTGAACAAGTACTTTGTCCCCTTCATCTTTTACTACAACAAATTTATCTTTTTCACCAGAAAGAATCGCACCTGGCTGAACAGTTTTAAATTGTGGCTTAGGCTTAGTATTAAGAGATTCTACATATTTCTTATGTTCTTCATCATTCTTAATTTGACGAGCAAGATGGATTTTTAAGTTTTGAAACTCTTTATTGCAAACTGGACAGAGAGTCATTGCTTTCTCTCCTTATTGTTCGTTATTATCTAACACAAATCTATTAATTGCAAAAACACCTACATCTTCACCTGTATCTTCTTGAACACAAAGATACCCTGGCATTGATGCATCAGACACTATATAACGACGCCCTTTAAAAAGGGGACCAAAATTATCTACACAAATAACAATATCACCCCCGTTAATGAGTTTTGCTTCTTTTTCTTGAGCAGCTTTTTTCTCGACAGTATCAACAATAGAATCAAGTTCTTCATCACTTAATATAGATGCAACTTGTTTTGCAATTCTATCAAGATCTTCAGACATTGCTGGATTAATCTGCTTTGTCTGAGAAGCTACTTTTGTCAAATTACCTACCATTGTCTGTTTCATATTCTCTCTCCTTTATGCATAAAACTGTAAAGCATTCAATAAGCACCCTTTTGCAACTGCATTGAGTGGATCTGATGCCTTTTTTACTTGTTTAATTGAGAATGGTAATTTTTTCGTCTTTATTTCTTGCTCAAAAAGTTTATCAAAATTAACAGCTTTAGATGTTCCACCACTAACGACAACAGATATAGATTCTGGAAAATTAGGAATATCTGTCATAGAAGCAAATTTCTTTTCGATAGCATCACAAGTATAATTAATCAAATTTTCATAATAAATCTTTATTGCAGTCTCTTCTCTATTCTTTGAGTTCAATAAATCAACACCAGCTTCTTTAAGCATAGTAATTCTTGAACTCTTAACTCCAACAGCTTGAGCAGCATTTTGATCAATCCAATCCCCTGAACGTGCAAGACAAAATTGATATTTTTTATCAGAGACACCGTATAAAGAAAGAGCAAGATTGATTGAACCCGCACCAAATGATAAAGCTAACCCTGTAAATTGTTCTTCCTCAAGTTCTGACCACACGATAGCAAATGCTTCATTGAGTGGCTCAGCATTATATCCAAATGATTTCAAAAATGACATAAGTACATTGCCATGATAAACATTATTGAAATCACTGTCAATAGGATCAGCAGGAATCGAGAAATAAAGCTTCTCATTTTCTTCTATAGGGTCTCCCACAAGATTCTTCAAAATAATCTTTATAATTGACAAAGCTTCCGTTTCTCTAGAAGAAAGTACACCTTTAGAAAAGGGTCGACGTGATTCTTTGCTAAAGAAATTTGCTACATGCAAAGCTTCATCACCAAGAACATAGAGATTTCGTTTGTCAGAACTTTCAGCAAAACTGGCACCAAGTTTTGTAAGCATATTTTTTGAAATCGCATTGTTTTCTAGATCTAGAAAAGCATTTCTTTGACTCTTGAATATAATACCATTATCTGAGTAAAAAGAACTAACAGCAAAACCTGTACCACAATCTAGGCCTACACCTTTTTTTCTAGCAATTTTTGTGTCTTCCATTATTCGTCTTTTTCTTCTTTCTGGCTCTGAACCTTCTTTTTCAAGTTGGACATCCATAATTAATCTCCTTTAATTTTATATTGCTGTTGTCTATTGAAATCGTCTTTTACATCCACAGGGTTGCCTCCGGACCATTGTTTGCCACGATTTTTTAGACCAGCAGGTATTTCTCCTTTATCGAAAAAACCTTGTTCTAATAAAGCTCGTGATACATCACCTTTTTGTGATAATGAACGTGATGCAGCAAGAACATCTCTTATGATATTTTCAGTATTCATTTGTTTTCTCTTTGTTGTTTAATCCGCTTCATCTTTTCAAGCGAATTTGTAAGATCATTTTTTTGAACTTCTACATTACCTGTTTTACTCATATTCGCTGTCATTCCCACTTCTTCGTCTTTGAATTCGACAAAGATATTATCTGAACTATTAATATCTATCCTTTTTTCAGATACTTGTGGTACAATTAGTTGTTCTACTTTAATATTGTCTTTTATTTCGGCAACCATTTCCTTCGCAAGTTCTCTAGCAATATCTTTTACGATAGTGCTGTTTTTTATCATTTCTTCAGCCATTGCTTTAGCCATATTTTTTGCAATTTCTAACACATCTGACTCTAGCACTTTTTCATTTCCTGTTTTATTATTTTGAGCTGATATAGCTCTCTTAAGCATGGCTCTATCATACACGATCTCGACCCAATTTCGATTTATTGCATTTTGCAAATCTTTTGAACGATTAACTTCATATTCATTAAGAATTACTTCTTTACCACATTCAACGACTTTACCAATATCATTAAGTCGAACAGCAGTAAGTATTTTCCCTTTAATTATCATGATGATCTCGGGTTCCCGTTTTATAACTGGTTTCCATATATGTCTCATTAAATGTTGCTGAAAGCTCATGAACCATCTTTTCAAACACATGTTCTAGCACTTTTAGATTAGTTTGCTTATCGAATCTTGAATCTTTTTCCCAGCTTGTTCTTGTGTTCTCTCCATAGCTTTCTCTATTCCTGTTGTAGAGAACTGTTGAGCTGTAATTTCTTCATTCAACAATTCTACAGGAATATTTTCAAGACCTTTGAGAACTTGCTTATTTGCAATATCTTCAGTTTTTAAATTTTCTATTTTAGGTTCTACAACAAAATTGATAGTATTATTTTTAATACTATAAGACACATCAGCTTCTTGCCCTCGTTTCTTTAACTCTGATCTTATATTGTCTGCGCCCTTGATTGCAATAGAGCGTATTTTAAAATCAAATTTCTTTTTTAAGAGTTTTTTGCTCGGGCTTAACATTTACTTCTTATTTTATAAATTTTTTAGAAAACTGCCTTGTTTCAAGCAATTTATTTACAATAGATAGATTAGATTTTGCTATATCAAAATTTGGATTAACAGATAATGCGCTCTTAAACATAAAAATAGCTTTTTGAAAACTATTTTTATTTGCAAGATCTATACCTTTGTCATTGTAAGCAACTTCTAATAAACCCCAAGACTTTGTTTCTTCTGTATTTATTCTCAAGCATTTTTCTAAAATACTAATAGCTTCATCGTTTTTTTTGAGAACATTACAACAATGACTAAAATCGGCCATAGTTTTTAAATCATCAGTCTTATAAACAATCTTTCTAAAAGCAAAATATGCATCTTCAATACGATTTTGTTTTGCATAGCAGATACCAAGATGTTTAACAGCATACTCTGTTTCTTTTATCTTTATAGATTCTAAAAAATATTTTTCAGCTTGTTCATAATCTTCTATGAGATTATAGGTTGTTCCCAAATGCGCAAGAACATCTTCATTCTCAGGTTCAAGTTCTAATAATCTGCGCCAAGTCACTAGAGCTTCATCGGGATTATTCAAAACTAAATATTGGGTCCCAAGTTCAAAAAGAGCTTTCGTGTCATTAAATGTTTCAGCCTTTTTCTTGCTAAGTTTTAAATATGTTTCGTTTTTTGAAGAATTAAGCTTTGAATAATGGTGAATTGGAATAGCAGACATTTCGATATCAATTCCGAGTTCTTCAATAGATTTTTCTACCAATTCATGTATTTCACCCCTAAACTTTATATTTTTATTCGTAGGAAATAAACGAATTTTATCTGATCTACACCAACCTATGTAACCTTTTTCTTCTTGCTCATATTCTCCGGTATTTGTATTGATTCCTTCAACATTTTTTGAATTCACATAATTTCTCGTAATGAATCCATAAGCTTTAGATGATGCTTGTAAATTTTTTCTCAATTCATCAATATCTTTCTCACTAATCATTTCGTCAGCATCCAAAACTAATGTCCAGGGTTGTGTTGCTTTTTCAAGTGAAAAATTTCGAGCAGCTGAAAAATCATCAATCCATGCAAAATGATAAATCTTAGCTCCGTATTGTTTTGCAATTTTTATTGTGTTGTCTGTAGATCCTGTATCAACTATTATAATCTCATTTGCTACATTTTTTATAGACTCTAAACACCTTCCCAGGCAATCTTGTTCATTTTTGACAATCATACAAACAGAAAGTTGCTCTTTTCCCTGGCACAAATAGTTTGAATAGAGCCTATGTAGAACGGTCTCTAGTTTGTCAATGCTTTTATACCATAGGAATTCATTAGCAGTTTTTAAACCTTCTTCTATTAAACGAGAATAAATAGTCTCATTTAAAAAAAGCAATTTTAAAGAACTACAAATAGCCCCAGAATTTTTAGGTGGAACAATTAATGCGTTTTGACCATGTACAGCATAATCATTCACTCCTCCGCAATCTGTAGTTATGACAGGGGTTCCACTTGCCATTGCTTCTAATGGAGGAAGACTGAACCCTTCGACTTCAAATGGTGCATTTACAACTACATCACAAGAAGCGTATACATTTGCAATTTCAATCTGCGTCATATTCGACATATTATAAAATTCGTAAGGCTCATCTTTAGAACATTTTTCAGAAGCTAAACGAACTATTGCACATTTAGAAATCTTCAAATAATTTGTTGCACCTTCTAATGCGATTTTTACTCCCTTAAACACTAAATTATAATTGCCCACAATAAGAATTCTTGGGAGTTTATTTCTTTCATGTTTTCTCAAAGAAAAAACATACTGATCAATTCCATTAGGTATGTAATGTGATTCTGTTTCAAATTTTTTATCAATAATAGATTTCAAATATTTAGAAATAACAATTTTCTCTTTTATCTTCAAATAATTGTTATTCACAGCATCAACTATTGTTGCGTCCAAATCTTTATCATATATCAAAGCTTCATAACCTTGACAAAAATGAATCTTTATTTTTGCTTTAATTTTTTGTAATATGTCTAATGTAGAAAAATAAGTACCAATTGCTATATCTACTTCTGGAATTTCTGTATATTCTTTAAAACAAGAAACTGATACGTCTAAATCAAACCAGGGCTTTGATGTATTAGAATAACACCAGATAGATACATCATATCCTCTTGATTTTAAACGATTTGCATACTCAAATACGACTTTGACTCCGCCACTGGGTTGATTTGAAGCTAAAATGTATATGATGGAAAATTTATCTTTTTTCTCATTTATTTTCTGTATTCTTGAAGAATCATACCATTTTTGAAGATACAGTTTTTTGCTTTGTTCTAAAGTTTCTTCGAAAAAACCTTCTTTTTCTTGAAAAGATTTACTACCAAAATGGTAAATAAAAACGCCTTTAGAACATATTAATTTATAACCATTCTCTATGAAACGATTACAAAGATCATCATCTTCAAAATTGAAAATAAATCTATCATCAAAAAAACCTACCTGATTTAAGAGCTCTCTTTTTGTTACAAAACAAAATCCGATAAGTTTATTTGCTTCTACTACATCATCTCCAAAATTTGCATATTGTTTTTGAGAAAACAGACGAATTTCGTTATCATTTACCTCAGCTTTAAAATTATAATTTTGTCCAACTTTTTGAATTTCTGATGATGTATAATTAGTGACTGGCCCAATAATACCTGCATTATTTTCTTCAAGCAAATTTATTAATCTTAACAACCAATTTGATGTAACAACAGTATCGCTGTTCAAAAAACAGACATATTTAGAATTTGATTTTCTAAGAGCTTGATTATTTGCATAACCGAACCCAAAATTTTTAGAATTGTATATTATTTCAATATTTTTTAAAGACATTAAATACATTTTTGTAGCATTATCGGAGCAATTATCTACTATGATAAGTCTATAATTTGCTGTATTTCTTATTATGCTTTCAACACATTTTTGCAAGTAAGGAAGAGCATTATGTGTAATTAAGACAATATCACAATCATAAGTAACTTGAGCTTCATTATACTCAAGACTTAAAATTTTTGATCTTAGATAATCTAAAGCTTTTGCAGCTATTACACCATTTTGTTGTATAAGTCTTTGTCCCCATTTTTTCAAAAGCGTAGGATACGAATATTTGACGAGAACATCTCTTTTCCCTTTATATGATTGATTCGAGCGATGATAAACATAAACATCATCAGCTATTGCAAGTTTATAACCTCTTTGTCTTATTTTCAAGACATAATCGTCTTCACTACCATAATGTGGAAAAACTCTTGTATCTAATAAACCTATGACTTTTATAATGTTATATGAAATAAAAAAACAAAATCCATTTACGAAAGCTGTTTCTGGGTATCTTCTTTCTGATAACGATGTCACCCAATTGCCATAAGTATCTATTTCTGTATCATTGACACAAGATTTACCTACAGATTGTGTTGTTGCACAATTTGACAAAACACCCATACAACCAATCTGTTTATGACTTGCCCAATAAGTCGTAATCTTTTCTAACCAATTTTGTGTAACAATTTGAGTATCAGAATTTAACAAACATACATATTCGAAATTCTTGCTTTCTAAAATCCCTTGATTACAACTCTCTGTGAATCCCTTTGAAACAGGATTTTTAATGTATTTTTGTACTATTTTGCTATCAAAAAGTAACTGACAAAAATTAGAAGTTTCAAGATCAGAACCATCGTTAATTAAGACTATTTGAAAATCTTTGGTGTTAGACTTTTCGAGAATTGTTTTGACACATTTTTCAAGCAATTCCCACTGATTGTGTACTGGTATGATGATTGAGACAGCCATGATGTGTTTAAAAAAGCCTTTCTATATTTTCAATTGTTTTTTCCCAAGTGTAATTTGAAATCACCTCTTCTATATTTCTTTGAAACATAGTTGCAAACTCTGTATTATTTAAAAGCTCTTTAGATTTTCTTAAAATATCTTGTTTATTTTTCTTTTCAGCTATAAGACAAGTTTTTTTATCAAAAAAAACATCATCAAAAGCTCCATCACAAATGACAGAAGGGCATCCACATAATGTCGATTCTATAGGGGTTAAATTAAGACCCTCGGAAATCGATGGCATAATAAAAATAGAACACTTATTAAAAATTTCTCTTATTGTATCTTTATTTGCATCTACATATTTGGCTATAAGTTTTTCAGGATGTTTTGCGTTTTCAAACCCCGAACTTGTACCAAAAACTATTGTTCCATCAATTAAACCTTGGTTGCACAAATCATTACAGATTTCAACACCAAGTGCATATTGTTTATCTGGAGCATAATGATACAGTAATGAAGCATATCTTTGTCTTTTAATCGCCTTATCTCTGAAAAAATAATTTTGCGAATCCGATCCAAAACCTACACAAGCACATTTTCCTCCTTCTGCTTCTATAGCTTTTTTGATTTTTAAAGTGCTTGACATGACAGTTAATTTCGGGTTGAATACATTTTTTCTTTCTCTTTCGAAACACATACCATAACTTAGCATATAAATCAAAACTTTTTTGACTTGAGGAAGATTTGTAAGATACTCTGTGTAAGGATTGTCTGAATATGTGATCACTACATCAGATGCAGGAAATGTTTGGTCAGGTAATCCCACTGTGTATGGAAGAGGCAACACTTTCGAGTAGTCTAAATTAGGATTTAAAGTTTGAATCCTAAGTTGCACTTGATATTTTTTTTTTAATCCCCTTGACAATGCCATTGACAACTGTTTCATATGTTGAATCCCTCCACTTGTTTCCACATATTTAGGGATTTCAACGACAAACAGATTGCTAAATTTTCTAGCTAAAGTTGTCTGCCGCATTATGCCACCGCTCTCATTATTGAACACAGGAAGTTCTACTACAATCGTCATTCTTTTTTCCTACAAGTTATTGCAACATTTTCAAAATCTAAAAAATCTTTTTTTAAATTATTTTCTAAACAAGTTGCATCTATATCCTTGTCGGTTATTTCAATCCAATTCCAGATTTTTCCTATCATGACATTTTCAAAATACTCCATATCCTTTGCATAATCATGTGCCAAAATATAATCGCCTGGTTTTAAAAATTTTGAAAAAATGCTAAATTCTTTAATTTTGTTTCCACCATCACAAAAAACAACACTTGTTCCTTCATTCTTTATCAAGTTTTGGATTACATCAATACTCTCAAAAACATCAGCAATTCTATGATCAATATTTAAACGTACAAACAGTTTATTGTTTTCAGTTAGTTTTTTAATGTCAAATGTAACAAACTGACAATCATAAGCAATTGCATACATTTGAAACAATATAGAAAGGCCTCCATAATATGTTCCAATTTCTATGATAGTCTTTGGCTTTACAGCAAGTAAAAATTCATTTAGAACTTTTGGAATATTTTCATTCTGTGCAAGATTAAAGCCTAAAAATTCGAAACTCACATTCATAGCTACTCCTTGTCAAAGCAATCAAAGCAATGTTCGAATTAAATTAATCTTTTCTCAAAACCCAACAATTTCCTCTAACAATATATTTTTTATTTAATTTTTCACAAAATTCATCAATCGCTTGTTTTACAGGAGGGTGTGAAAAATCATGCCCTGCCATAGTTCCACCTACACAAATCTTAGGCCACCAACAATTTAGATCTCTTCTAACGGCATCCAAACTATGATCGGCATCAATAAAAACAAAATCTATTGTATTGTCTAAGAAATAACTTGCTCCTAAATGACTGAGTGATTTTATAACAATTAGATCTTTCCAAATTGGTTCTAGATTTTTTCGAAATAAATCTAATTGTGGATATGTAGTGATTTCATTACCATTATGAGCATTCCCTATGAAAGCATCAATGCTTATTACAGTTAGATTTTTTTGCGAATTTATAGCTTCAACAGCTAAAAATGCTATACTTTGGCCTATCCATGAACCTACTTCTATAAGAATGCCATTTTGTCTGCTCTGTTTTATTGCATCTTCATAAACATCTTGGAAATTAAACATAGTTTGTTGAGGAGAACAAATTGTTTCATAAAAATGTTTCATACTTGTTTCACACCTTGTAAGTTGTTTTTATTGTTGTTGGACTACAATTAGGTCCTCGAGTGTCTTTACCAGCAAAAACATCAAATACAGAACCAATGTCTACTGCTACACCACCTTGATTTTTCCAAAACAGACCATATATTTTTCCGACAAAACCTGAGCCATATAATAACAACTTTCCCTTTAGATCTCCCAAATTTTTTATAATTTGTTGTATTTCAAGAAATCTATCAGGATAATGTTTACTTCTATATCTTTTTTCTTCAAACATCATTTCCGGAGGTACTGGAATAAATTGTACATTAGTTATATTGAATCTCTTTGAAAATTGTCGAGCTAAATCTCTACAACTTATAATGTATAAATCTTGTCTATTTAAAAGCAATTTATCATAACAAGATTCTCTTGATTCCCAATTTCTCAAAAATTCATAATGAAAATCTATCGACCCAAAATCTGTAGTTTTAATATTGCAATAAATTTTTAGAATATTTAAACTTTCGGTCCAGCAACTTCCAAGACTAAGATGATATTCTGTAGGAATTCCTAACAAATCGGCATTGTTTATAGTCTCAATTAAATTTTTTCTTATTTCTTCTATAGATTCTTTTTTTAGAATCTCATTTAATTGTCTACTAAAAATATGTTCAACAATATTTTTTTCATTGTTCTTTAAAAGTATTGCTTCACCATCACCATATCTTAATGCTAGAAATGATCTATTTTCATTTAAGCTAGTTATTATTTTTAAAAATACTTGATTGAAATCATTATTGATATTCATATCTCGACAATTCTTGAAAATTCTGACAATTTACATTAATAAGACAATATGTTTCTCTATATACATCTTTAAATTGAATTAATTCTTTTGCTCCCAATTTTTCACTATAAACAATAGTATCTACAGGTGAACAAATCGGAACTATTTCATTAGAACTTGAATCATTTATTTTATATAAGCTCCCTATCTTTGCTTCAAATTTTAATTCTTCAGTAATTTTTTTTAACATTTCCGTTGTTACATTTGTAGGATGTCCTATCCAATCTGTCCATGTCAACTTAAACCCTAAAGAAGCAAGGTATTTAATTTTATCGAAACATGGGACTTTAATAAAGATGAATTCTGTAGCAGCTTTAACAGATTTTTCTAATACGTTTTTAACTTGTGCTTCATTTTTTAAATGTTCAAGAAAATGAAGCATTGTTATAAATCTACATTTAGGAATTTCACAACTTACATCAGTAATATCAGCAAAAACTACATTATAACCTTTTTCTCTTGCTCTTTCAAGTTCGCTTTTCCTATTGTCAATACCTAAAAATGTTTCTCCACCAAATCTAGATTTTGCCCATCCTATAGACCCACCCACACCACAACCCAAATCGACACAATCTAGCATTATATTTCCTTTAGCAAAAATTAAACAAATTTTCAAATATTATGATGTAGCTGTTTTGACATATCTGGTAAAGAAATATTGTACATTGGGCGTCTAGAATACAAATCATCCATCTCAAAAACATACAAATCTCTTGCTCTATTTCTAGCATGCAAATGTCTCATAGGTCTGAAATCTTCATAAATCCTGTTTTCAACAGGTTGTCCCTCGCTTTTATCAGAACCTCTAGGTACAATACTATCTACTTTTTGCTGAATTCGAACGGCATCGGGAGAATCTTTCGACAATTCAACAAATTCTTTACGAAGAGGACCACGTCTATAAGTAGCTGTTGGAGCAATTACTAAATTATCCATAAATTCCTTTAGTCAATTTGGGGACTTGCTCCCTCAAATAATTAAGCCCAAATTCTTGTAAAAGGTCGATCAAATAAATGTATTCTTCCTTTTGAATCTTTTCTCGGATTATCTTTATAATAAACATCTTGAAAAGTTCCTGATGTCTGCTTGTAAAGATAATGAATGAATTTCGCATAAGTATGAGCATTTGCATACCTGCTTGCAGGGTCTCTTATAGTTCTCAACATGGGTCTTACTGTAGACTTAAATGTTGCTTCTGGATTTACTGCCTTAGGGTCAAACCAAGCACCCAAATTCATTCCTTGATCAACAAGGTATTTGTCAGCTTCTAATTGAGGTTTCTCCACATCAGCCAAAAGATTCCTTTTCCTTGTACGCCATAAATTCAACATGTCATTGTTGAGAGTTAAAGTCATAGGAATTGTGGTTTCATTAATAGTATAGCCGCCTCTAACCGTAGGGTATTCTCTTTGAAAATTATTGAAAGTATCTTGTTCAGAAACAAATTGTGGAAGCGGCACTCCAGGATACTTTCTTGTAACATCAAACTGATCTCTTTCGACATTAGAAAATCTTTGACTTTTTCTTGCTGGATCAGCTATTACAATACCATGTAAAGTTGCCATAATGATATTCCTTTCATTTCAATTTCGAAATTATAAACATATAACAAAAAATGTCACAACATCAATAATTTATGTTCTCGAAAACTATACTTCTACCTTTTACTATATGATCTACATTTGAATTTTCATGCGAAACAAAATCCTCACTTGTATGCAACTCTTCTCTTTCTTTAGGGCTATCTACTGTCGCAACATTCGGGCCACCATGCAGAACATGCTTACTGCTCTTGTCGATCCCAGGTTGCATGATCTGATTAGGTAATATCACTTTAAATTTATGCCTTACATCAGTTCCATCAAGAACTTCAACAACAAAATGTTGTTGTGCTCTTACTCCACCAGGACCTTCTACTGGAGTTATCGGCCCTATCAAACATCTATCACCATTTCTTCGAATTATCATGTCTCTTTGATTGACTATAGGACTTGGTCCTGTCCATGTTTCGATCTGATATGCTAATTTTAAGCCCCTATCAGTTTGTTGCACTCTTTGTTCTGTTGTCAAGGGACCTATAAGTATTGGGAATGGTCCATCAAATCCACCAACGAAACCCGAACCAAAACAAATTTCGCAATCTTGATCCGGTTGTTTATGAGTTCTTTCTTTAACATCTCTATAAGTACAAGCACATTTTACCCCTGCTTTTTTCTTTAAATAAAGCAAAACACGTTCTCCACCCTGTTCAAGCATCCATGCGTTTCTACGCACACACTCTTCTAAAATATACGTCATCTTGTCAGGCTGCAAAACCATTGGCGTTAATAAATCTAAATCAGTCTCGTCCTCGCTCGTTACGCACGTTACCTTATAAAAATAGTTCTTCCTTAACCGTATATCAATTGTGTTAGAAGGTACTCTATATGACACGAGCACTATTGAATATTCATTTGGTACAGGTGGCTCGAACCATTGTTTTTTTACTTCATCATATTGTCTTTTTGTTTCAAGTTCTATCACGCCTTCTAAACCTTGAAGTAAACGTACATAAGCTTGCCGTCCATCAATTGTTACGTTTACGAACTCTGATTTATCCGTAGGTGTATTTTTACCTGAATCATCTATCACAGGTCGTTGGGACAAATAGATCAAATATTCTTTTTTAGGGTTCAAAGGTTGTATAATAATTGGATTTCCAGAAACCACAACAAATTCTGAAAATCTAAACTCAATTTGCTTGTCACCTGAGACACCACAAAGTTCTATGTGTAATTCATCAGAATATCTATCAAACACACCAAGTTGTATAAAATTCTGAGTCAAATGGTCAAAGAAATATGTTGTAATTATCTCTCCAACTCTTATGATTCTAAATTCTCCTGTTACATCACTAGAAGGAATTGTAGTTGGTATCTCTTGATTACCATTAACGTATTGAACAGAACTATATACTTCAGATAATCTCGACATTGCTCTAGAAATTTCGACACTATTCTGTTCGTCTTTTCGAACAATGAATTTGCAAGCTTGTATTCCAATATCGGGTGCAATCCAAGTAGAAAAATCAAACTTTATCTTTATTTCAAAATTTCCTCTAAGTTTATATTTTGACACAAGTCTTGATGTCTGTTTCAAACCCACACTATCTTTGAAAATCACACCATCATACTGAAACAACATTTCGGCAGGATCTATTTCATCCCATTTTGCAGCATCAAATATTTCAGTAGAACTAAAATCATCATTCACATCATTACTAATGCTTACAGTTCTTCTAAACTGTTCACTCACATCTTCATTTACAATCCGACTATCAAGATTTTTGTCAAGATATTGAGTAATTGCTATAGTGCTAGAATTAAGTTTTTGAAACGGGCCTATTTCTGAATCAGCTCTATAGATGTTATATCCAATTACTTGATTATAAACCGGATACATATCGTCCCAACGAATATGTAGTTCACTTTGATTGAAAGGGCAGGACACAAAAACATTTGTAGGAATATAATTGTTTTTAGCTATTTCAACATTATAGATTTCGGTATGAGTTGTCTCGACATTACCGATTTCATCAATAGCAAAAAATTTTATTGTTGTTCTTCTATTATCTCTTACTCTTATTGGTGTTGCATAAACCAATGATGCTGTTGTCGGCTCAGTACCATTAATTGTATAGTAGATAATCGCTTTTGGATCGTCTACAGAAAGTACTATTTCTTGAGAAGTAAAAAATGAACCACCAGAAGGTGCAGCACTTGAAATTGGAGCAATCGAATCTATCTCGTAATTTTCTATTATTATTTCGGAATATGAATTGGAAACAAATGCAATTGCTTTTAATGTTGTTGTTCCTTGATTTGTTATAGAGAGTGGAGCGACATAAGTATCGGAATATAATGTAGGTGTTGAGCCATCTAAAGTAAAAAAAACTACAGCTGTCACATCTGTCGTAAGTGTTACAGATATAGCAGAATTAAAAAGACGTCCATGAGGAGCAGCTGTAACTATAGGTGGCTGAATACTTGGATCTGGTATTGTTAAAAACTCGTAATCACTTTCACCTGTTGCTCCATGTAGATCATTAATTTCAACATGAACAGAAACAATCTGACTATAATTAAAGTGAGCGATCTGATAAATATTTATGCTGACTGAATTCGGTACAGAATTTTCGTTTATTATTGTACCTTCAAAACCCGTTTGAAACACGCCATTTACTATTGCAGGAACCGTAGCAATAGAAACATTCAATGTTGCAACATCAACACCATGTATATCTTGTGCTCTTAAAAATATTGGGACATCTAATTTTGCTCCAATATAACCTTGAGCTGGGCTAAAATCTAAAAAAGTTGGATTAGACATATTTTTCTTCTAATTCTTGTATTTCATCAGCAACTTTTGCAACTAATTTCTTTGCAATTTCTTTTTTGATTTCTAGCCAATCAATTTTAAAACTATGGTCATCGATATAATAGTCAGCATACACCTTTGACGAAGTTTGAAAATCTATACTCGGTATATTCTGATTCGCAATATCATAATGGATCTCATTGTCTTTCAAAAAGCTTGTTGCTTGTTTAAACATCTCACCACTACGACAAGTCCAAAGAATTATATAGCAACCTTTTTCATGTGCCCATTTCAAAACTTCTTTTGCGTTTGGCATAAGTTCTCTGGGCACATAATCTTTTTCGTCTTTTATAATTGTGCCGTCAAAATCGATTGCAAGTATGAGTTTCTTCTTCATAATTTCACAAATTCAGAAATAATAAGTTCAGCTTTGACTTTTGATTTTGCTGCAGCTAATGCGTTGCGAATATAATTGATTTTTCCGTCGTACAAATCATTTATTTCTTCAAGAACTTTTTTATATTTGCTCATGTCAAAAAAAGCATAAGACTTAGGGTTGTGTAAATTCACTTTGTCTGTCAATTCCAAAAATTTCTTTTTTTGACTTTCAGAAAGCGACTCTGCAATATCCATGATTTCTATCTTCATGTTTTCTCCTTTACAGCACTTTACATAACAAAGGCAAAACAATATTATCAAATTCATTAAAACATAAAAACTTATCTTCAATAAAATGTTTAGAAACTGGTTTTAAAATTAAAAAATCTATGTCTTTTTTCATTCCTAATTTTTCATATATAGACAGTTTTCCATACCAATCAATATCATCCTCTCGATCTAACCCATCAATTTCAATATGTTTTGAAAACTCTGGTAAAAAGAAATCAGAATGTCTATATGTGTGTGTCAATCTAGGATGAGGAATGTGCTTTATATTTTTCTCTAATAACCATTCATCGAAATCTTGCTCATGTAATGATGTATATCTATGACCATCAGTGCAAAGCCCTTGGTAACCAAATTTATGTATTCTGATATTTGCATAGGGCTCTACATGAGTACAATTTTTACAATATAATGGGTTCCAGAATCTTTCTTTTGTAGCTTCATATTTATCACCACATTTTATACACGTCTTAATATACTTACCATCTATATAACAACTCTTTTTAAATTCTTGCATTTTATCGCGACAATCAGCGCATACTATTGTTCTGTGTTTTTGTAACACATTAGGCGTATGTCGTTTGCAAATTTGACAATAATCTGTCTTTATCTCGTTAATAATTTTTAATTTTGCTTGTTTTTTTATTTCTTTCTTATGCTCTCTGCATTCTTCACAATAAATTACAGTCGCTCTTGGCACTGTTGTAGTTACTTCAATTCCACAATCAGGACAAATTCGAACCCAAGATTTTTTCTTCTTCTTATCTGCTCTATCTTTTCTTCTCTTTTTTACGCAATCAAAACAGAAAAAACCCTTATAAGAAATTTCTTTACCAATCAACTTATATGTATTGCACTGGCCACATTTTCTATATGTCATGCAAAAATCACAATCTCTATTATTTAATGTAAAAAATGATAAATCAAGTGATTTATGACATTTTTTACATTTTCTTGTAGTTTTCAAACTCATTGTCCAAAACCCTTACCCGCTTGAGTACCAAAACCAAGTACCCATTTCTTAACGCTCATTCTACCTGCGCACCAGGGTCCGAAAAAGCCGCCATAACTCATCGTATATCTGGATTGTCTTAGTCCAATTGTGTAATGCAGTCTTCTTTTTGCTTCAGTTAATTGCGTATCTACTTGAGTCTGTATTCCTTGTGCTGCATTCAAATACTTATCGCTTCTTGTCAGATCGAATGAATAACCGTTAAGATTGTAAGCAAATTCTTCATTTACCCACAAAATTGCTAAATCCATAAGAGCATAAGACATAGCCTGTAATAGAAGCAATGGTTGCCAGGGAGCAGGAACAGCTACAAGATCATATGCAGTATCTGGCGGTATCAAATTGATGTAATTGCATGCTTGAACTAAATGCATATAAAGAGAATCATCAGTCCAACGATAACCTCTTGTCCTTGTAAAACCAGCTATAGTTGCTTCTTTTTCTGGAGGTACGAAGTGATAATCCCGGTCAGGGTTACTGTCTCTCAATTTATTTCGCAAATGTTGAATCAAATACATAATTTCAGGTGGATAAACAATTCCTACACCTGCACACAAAGGAATTATTTGAAACTCTTCAACATCTTCCTTTATTTGAGATGTCGCAGAATCTCTATATTTCCATCTTATCTTATGGACACCAAGAGGCTCATCATCAGGTATTGTCCAAGAAGCAAAATAACTACCCGTGCTAAATTTCAAAGGTGTTCTATCTGGCAAACCAATTATTTCATCTGTACCTGAAGTAGAATCATATAAGGTATATGTGACAAAATAAGGATCAGAAAGATTACTATTCACATAAAAATAGATATTCAAATCACTTTTAGTAAGTGTCTGTCCTTGTTTTAAAGCTCCCATTAATCGCTTTCTCCTTTACCACCAACGAGTTTCCGCAACTCATTCTTTGCTTCATCAAATGTCTTGTATCTACCAATTTCTTCTTTTTCTTCAGATTCTTTATTCTTCTTTATCATTATCCACTCGACTGGTGCAACCATTAAAATCTGTTCTTCATCTTCAAATCTTATAAAATCTGGCTTTTCTTGATAAAGCACTCGTTCCATAAAAATCTCCCCAAGTTGTTGTTGCTTTGCTAGTAGGGTTTAATCTTTTATACATCTTGAGAAGATTAATCTTAACCTGCACACAACGTACTGTTACCCCATTGTTGATGAGGTAATTTTCCTCCTGACCCATCATTAACTGCTGAATAATTCATTCGATCTATTCTGTTCACAATTTCAAAATCTTCAATATATTCGGTTAAAGAAGAATCAGAGAATCTCGCTATATTCCATTTTATTCTATAACTTCCTACACCAAGATCATGCGCTTGTTCCCAAGCAGCAAAAAACTTCCCAATACCAAAAGGTAATGGCAACAAATCAATAGTTTCCAAAATTGGTTCTTCACCACATTCTTGATTTCTGAATTGATCTGAAATTACTCTATAAATAGTATAAGTAATCGAAAAAGGATTGAAATAAACTCCATCTTGATCTTGAATAAAAATGTTCAAATCATCTTTTGTCAAATTCTGCCCTTTATAAATTACAACAGGCATTACTTTCCACCTTCATTGATTTTAATTATCAGACAATCTCGACACAAATGCTTTGTCGGTTCTTCTACAACTATAAATTGCACAACTTTAGTGTTGCACTCTACACATTTCTCTTTTTCATTGTACACATTTAAAAAACTCATAATGCTACTCCCACTCAATACAACACAAGCCTACTTTATCAGTAAGCTTGTACATATAAAAAGTATAGAAAAATGAATTACGGTTTTGTGAATTTAACTACCATTCCCCCATTCGAACCTGGAAAATATGTCTCTGTCAACACTCTATAAAAATCTTCTAAAACAAGATTTGTCAAATTTATCGGATGTGTTCCTGTTGCTCTAACAAAATATGTTTCATTTTCTAAAGCGGTACCAGGTATCTCCCAAGAACAAACATATTCACCTGTTCTACCAGCAAGTTTATCTAAAACCGTAGTTGCAACGACAATATTCTCAGTTGGACCGGCATAATAGACAATAGAATATTGAGCATTATCTACATCTATTGCTTCTCCTGTAAGTATATCTCTAAAGATAAATTTAGAAACTGCTATCTCATTTCTCTTGAAAAAACGCATATTTACTCCTTACATTGACTTATAATCATCATGAAGATGCAAATATCTGAATTGTCTAATATCTTGTGAGCGCATCGATTTGCATTCAGGACAATCACAAGTATCAGGATCTACATACTTCTGTTGCTCTTCACACCAACACAACCCATTAGGGCCGAACCATGTGCGATCTAATATCTCGTCAGCTATCTCTGATATTTTTTTCTTATTCATAAGTCACCACGTAATATCTTTGCGTCGAACATATGAAGGAGGTCTATTACTTGTAGAACCTTCATCTAAAGGCTCACAACCAGAACATCCTTCACCCTCTTCTTCTGTTAAATATTGTTGCTGTTCTTCGCACCAACACAAACCAGAAGGACCATCCCAATCCAATATCTCATTTGCAATTCGAATAACATTTTGACTATACATGAAGTAAGAAGAGCCATAAAAACTTTAGAAAACAAGTTTATAGCTTTTCAAATTCGACTTTTTGTTCTGTTTTGAACTTATATTTGACAGGAACTACACCGAGCTTGTAGAGTTCTTTTAAAACAAAAACATCAAAATTATTAGCAATAACTATTCCAACAACAAAATCATAAATTCTATTTATCAAACCTAACTTAAAATGTATGACATATTTATTAATCTGTCCAACAACATCATGAAATGCGCCATTTTTCTTGACTTCAATAGGATATACAGTCTTTTTGTCTTGAGCTACTAAATCAACTCTCCCATATCTAGTTTCCATTTCGGTAATAATACAATTAAAATCCGATTCAGCTCCAAGACAAATTCTTAAATCATCTTGAGACAACATGATAGCTTTCACAAGATCATCCTGCTTTGAAAAAACTGTTTCATCTTCTTGTCGTAAAACAACAACAGATTTGTCTTCTACAAGATTTGACAAAACTAAATTCTTATCAATAGCATTTCCAATTTCTTTAAGATGTTCCCAACGATGATCTTTTTTTAGCGGATCAAAAGATTTCTCATTACTATCAAACTCTTCTCTTAAAAAACTCAAATACATTTTAGCATTACTTGAGTCACCTAACAACATATAGTTGTAAGTTTGATAATAAAGAGTTTCTGCTAAAGTCGTCATTGAATTCTTTCAAGAATCAAAGGCTCTGTTTCGATTTCGTCTTTTTCTACAAATTTTTCTGTCTTAGGATCCCTAATTTTTATTTTTTTAATCTGTGTAACTCCATTTACTTTTCTATTAACTTGTATATTTATATGAGCAAAAACATCATTTCCATCAGCAGAAAATTCTAATCTTTGAACACCACCGATTTGTACATCATCTATGAAAACCAAAGTTCGCATCGATGTGCCATCTGTTTCAATTCTAATCTTATTGTATTTCATTTCTTCTCCTTATGTTGCAAAGACTTTTGAAAATTTCTTGACGACATTAATTCTAACCAATGGTCGAATAATATGATCACTCAATGAATTATCAAGAACTATTTTGACTCCCATTACAGAACCAACAATTTTACCAATCTGTTTTTCTTCATCTGTTAAATTTCTAGGGATGTGATCTACTTCATAACTGTAGTATATTCTAAGAAGATTTTTTGTGTTCTTGTTCATAGTTATGCAAAGGATTTCTTCACCAGTATCTTTTATTTCTTTAAACATGTTTTGTAGTTGCTTGATCACATGACTTTGTATATCAGATTTAACAATTCTACCAGAAGTTCGAGTTGTACGTTGTAATCCGTCATGTCTATCAGAAATAATATCTCTAGAATTTAAGTCTTCTTGTTCGATAAAATAAAATTCAAAAGTCTTCCTAAAGTCTTTATAAAACAACACATTACTTAATGTAGACTTTTGAGTTTCCAGATGATCTTTTATTACAAAATCAAATTTGTTCATTTTTGGGTTTGGGAGCTAAACGTACTAAATAAAGTCGAGAATCATCGACGTCTTCTGCTGTTTTTTTTAAAACACCATGATAGGTCAACAATTCTGGGTCATTATTTTTTGCTTCATTTCTTGCTGTTTTAAGATCTGCAAAAGGACCTGAATAAGTTCCATCAAGTGCTTTTACGAAAAAGCCACGCTGCTGTTCTACTTCATTCATTCTTTGTCCTTTCAAACATTTGTTGTTGCATTTCTTTTATTTGCCTTCCAGTATAAACTCTATGTGCTCCACGAGTTCTACCTGCTATAAAGTAATTTTCTCTATCCCAAGCTCTCAATGTCGATCTACTAACACATAATAAAATAGCCGCTTCCTTCAATTTATAAATCTTGTTCTCATCAATGTCCATATTTATCGATTTCTTATAAACATACTAGAAATTAGCAGAAATTCACATTTATAAAAACAAAAAAGCCCAAGTCTTCCTTGGGCTAGAGTGCTTGAGTCGAAAAGACTCTATAACATCCCTCAATGAGTATACTTATTTTCCAACTGGAGCTACAGTTTCAATTGCTTTTTGGATTTGTTCTTCTTCAGAAAGGAACATTTTTTCGAGTTCTTTCAAAAACAGATCCCAAACTTTTTCTTTCAGCTTTGGTTCTAGCTGCGCATAAGGAACTTTTTGCCTTCCCTGAGTAAATGTGCGCGACTTGATAAAATCTAAAAACTTCTGATTGATTTCTTTATAATGCTGCTTAAGCCACTGACGAGTCACTGCAGCCTCTTTTACAAACTCATCAAATAGAATATTGTCTGCAATTTGTACTATAGCTTCTTTATTCATTTTGAATTCCTTCTGAAATATTTTTCTATAAAGCTTTAATAATAAAAACAGTAGAAAGGTTAACAATATTTGCTTATATTCTCAATAATTATTCTGTTTTCACATATTGCGCAAATTGCTTTTCCTTCATATTCATTCAAAATCCAACTTTTATCTTTACATATTGCGCATGTATTAATTTCAATTTCACTCTTTATAATTTCAGGTGCAAGTTTATCTCTTATCTCAACCAGTTTATCTTTAATTTCAAATTGATTTGTTAAACTTCCCGGTATACGTGTTTTCAAATCAGCATCATCACCACCTTCAAAATCTGCTGATTCAAGAAACCAGTTTTCTAATTTAAACTTATCTTTTATTTTTTCAGCTAATCTGTGACTATTAAATCCAATGCGAATTTCTAGCTCTATTGCATTACTATCAAGTTTATCGTTGAAATCTAAATACAATCTTACATGTCTTAAACCTTCAACAAATTGTCCTGCTTCATTTTTGAAATATATATAACTGGAATCATCACAATCAAAAATTTCAAAAACTAGATTTTGAAAATCGATATACCAACAAGAATTTTGGTTACATCCGCTTGTCCAAAGTTTGCAAATATTGTTTCGAACACAATCTCGTCCATCTACTGGACATTGATTAGTAAACGGAAAATATTCTTCATATAACTCATTTTTTCGTCGCATAAACCCTCGTGAAATAGTGCGTCTTGCTCCCATTGTCCTGCTTGCAGGACAAGCCGCGCGTTAATACTCCAACCACTACAAGTTAAATATAATTCAATTCCTACCAACAATACTACCAATGACTTTCACACCGGCACGGTGTTTTATATTTTCTCGCCATCTGTAATGTACAAACTAAATTCCAAGAGTTTTTGCTTAACTTGTTATGTTCTCAAACAACTCTATACGATATATCGTATAGGCTATAATTTTTAACATTTTTTACAAGATTAATATAAAAAATAAGATGTAAATAAAAAGGGCTCTAGACCTTTTAAGACTAGAGCCCCTGGTGTTACTATGGTAAAAACAATCTTAATATGCTAGAGCCTAACTAGAAAACCTTTAGCACATTTCCGTTCCAACTTGTCATTACCATTCCGTCAAATCGTTCGCCATTTTCAATATACTTGATTTTAAAACGACCTAAAAGCGTAAAAGATCCAAATTGGAATTCTATAAACTTTGCTTCATCGATTTTCGGGAAGTTGCTATTTTGTTCTTTAAATAAGACATTTAAATTTTCTGCTTTCAAAGCCATTATTTCTCGAGCACCTTTGGTAAGTTCTCTATATGAAACTGGCTTTGCACATGAACAATCGGATGGCATTGCTGGTGCAGGTACACCAATATTTGGGGCACTTGTAACTTCAGGTTTTGATTCACATGGCTCGTCTTGTCCAGAATCTATAACCATTGTTTTTGACTCATCACTTACAACATACTCACCAATTGCAGCATAAATTGTTTTTGCTATGTCTCTCATATTTTAAGTTTTTCCCAAGCATCTTTAAGTGTTTTAATAATGTTGTCAGCATCATCATTTTTTCCTATTGTCCCAGAAAATTCTACCATAAAACCGCCTCCAGGCATTTTTACTAGAGTGCCATGCGTATCTGGTCCAACACTAAAAAACCTTTTGTACTTTGCTTCTTTTAAGATTTCGTCAACAATTTTACTGTGTTTTGGCTTTTTTAATTCTGCAAAAATATTTGAACTTAATTCTCTTACTTGTGAAATAAGTGATTCTAGATCACCATGGTCTTTTTCTCTTGTGAGTACTTTGATGAGTTGAGAAAAAAGATCAACAAGATTTTCTTTGTTAAATGCTTCTTTTTTCATACTAAAGCCAATATTTTATTTGTAGGTTTAAATTTTTTGCGATTTAAGAATTTTGGTAATTCTTCTTTATTAATTTCAGATATTTTAGTAAATCTTGCTTTGTTGTTTTCTAGTACGAAGGATAAAATTTTACAACTTGGTCTCCCGTTCATCTCGATTTTCAAAAACTCATTATCATTTGACCAGACACGATCTTGAGTTTTCATATTCATACTTCCTTTAATGTAATAAATTTTCTTGAAATCTCCAATTTCATATCATTAATTAATCTCTCAATTTTAGAACTCTTAGGATCAATAACTATATTTATGAATTTAAGAGTTTCGCCGTCTTTTTTGAATATTAATGCTTGAAAATTTTCACCCATTTTTTCAATTTTCAAGATATATTCTTCATCTTCCCAGATCTGATTATTATCAAGCATTATTCACTCTTGGAGTACTTTAACATGTTTCAAATCTTGTTTTTGCCCGAACATCCCTCTTAAAAAACTCCCAAAGCCTTCTTCAGTTTTTTTGAGTGTTATTCGTGTTGCATCGGCTTCTTGTAATTCAACGTTCTCATTAAAATTTTTTCCTACAAAACGTAAAGCGTCTTGATAAGGAATTCTAATATCAATAGAATCTTGTATTTGATAAGTAGAATCTTCTGTGAACATTTCAACTTGTTTGACATTATTCACTACAACTTTTACGTCAATTGAATCTGTATCTGCATAAACAGTAAGCATTAGAATACAACTTACAGCTTGTGCCCCTGCTGTTCCAAGCTTTACAAGGCCACCGAGCAGTTGTGGTGCCGAAACACCACTTACGAAAGCTGTTCTAAAGTTTGTTGCACCTGAAATAAAAAACCCAATTACCCCAAAAACGCCTGCAAGTAACATACCACATAAAAAATAAACATCAGGTGTCTCTTTTGCTTTCAACATGTTAGCTAGTTCTGTCAAAGACAAGACTATTCCCCCAGCAAAAGCACAACTTACAAGTTGGATCTTTATTTTTTTAAGTTCTAACATAACAAAATGTTTTTAAACTACGTATTGCATTTGCATATTTGAGTGCAGGAATTGCACTCTCAACAGACTCATTGAAATAACTATCTTTTAAATTTTCTCTATTTTGTGGATCTTCAAAGGAAAAAATACACTTAGAACTCTCTCTTTCAGTTTTAGTAATTTTACAGCCCATACACTGTAAAAACGACGCAAAATACAAATCACTTGTTTTTATCACGTTGCCCATATTAGCTCCTTAAATCTTTTTACATCATTTTCAAAATCAAAGTTGTCTGCATCTAAGACATAAACTTGCAGTGAATAAAAACTATAGAAAACCATTTTTCTCTTGTTTTTATACGGTCAAACTTACTAGATTTCATCGACTAAAATTAGGAGTAAAAATGGCTTATAAAGAACGAGCTTTAACTTCTGAATTAAAAAGTGATGTAAGTAGTTTAGCAAGTTACTTATTGAGTTCTGCCGATACCGTAAGAGTTACTTCAAATTTAACTGTTACAGAGAACTTAATAATACCTGCATCCTGTTCTTTTATGTTTTTTAATGGTGCAAAACTTGTACATAGTTCTTACACAATTACTTTTACCGGGTCCATTATAGGAGATCCAACATGGAAGATATTTGACGGTACTGGTACTGTCACCTTCAATGTTGGCTCTGTCCCTCATGTAAGACCGGAATGGTGGGGCGTAACACAAGGTGTTGATTGTACTGCGTCTGTTCAAAAAGCAATAGATTCTGTTTCAAGTGGTGGTATTGTTCTTTTATCAGCTGCTAGTTATGTAATTAATGGCCCTCTGACAAATAATACAGGTGCAATAATTCTAAATTATAGTTCAGTAAATCTTTTCAATCTTTTACCTGCAAGTTCATTTAGTAGAGAAATGCAATTTGGCGGCTCTTTTGTAGCGGGTACAGGTTCGTTCATAGAAAGTGCCTCTATTCCTCGATTATCAAATTTTACTTCTAATGGAGTACTTAAAACAACTGGCGCAAATGGAACTTTAACGGTAGATACAGTTGGAGTTTTTGGACCTACTGGCATTCAAGGTGAAACAGGAATTCAGGGCATCCAGGGTGAAACAGGATTACCAGGCCTTGGTGGCACAGGTTTACAAGGTCCTCAAGGTGATACTGGAATTCAAGGAATACAGGGAGCCACAGGAATAGGAGCCGAAATATCTGGTCATAGTAGTTTAACTGATATGCCTGATTTAACAGGTGTTGTAGCTGATCATGATACAAGACTTGTAACAAAAGTTCAAGACATAACTCCCACAGTGCCTGCACCTTTTGCAGGTATGCTATGGTATGACACTTTAGCAACAGGAAGTGAACAAGGTTATACTGGGCCACAAGGTCTTACTGGAATTCAAGGTATCCAAGGTGAAACAGGGTTGCCAGGTATTGGTGGTACAGGTTTACAAGGTCCTCAAGGTGATACAGGTATTCAAGGCTTGCAAGGTGAAACTGGGCCTGCCGGTTTAGGAACAACAGGTATTCAAGGTGAAACTGGGCCTGCTGGTTTAGGAACAACGGGGATCCAAGGTGAAACTGGGCCTGCTGGTTTAGGAACAACGGGGATCCAAGGTGAAACTGGGCCTGCTGGTTTAGGAACAACAGGGATTCAAGGTGAAACTGGATTACAAGGAAGCACGGGATTACAAGGTTTAGGTGAGACTGGATTACAAGGCATTCAAGGAAACACAGGAATACAAGGAAATACAGGTGCACAAGGTTTAGGTGAGACTGGGTTACAAGGTGTTCAAGGAAATACCGGCATTCAAGGAAACACAGGAATACAAGGAAACACAGGTTCACAAGGTTTGGGTGAAACAGGATTACAAGGCATTCAAGGTGAAACTGGAATACAAGGAAATACAGGTGCACAAGGTTTGGGTGAGACTGGATTACAAGGTGTTCAAGGAAATACCGGGATACAAGGTGAAACTGGAATACAAGGAGACACAGGTTCACAAGGTCTAGGTGAGACTGGACTACAAGGTGTTCAAGGTGAGACTGGATTACAAGGAAATCAGGGCGAAACTGGAATTCAAGGCAATACTGGATTGCAGGGCGCGACTGGACTCCAGGGATTAATTGGAATTCAAGGTGATACAGGTCTTGGAATACAAGGTGAGACTGGTGCAGGAATTCAGGGTGAGACTGGCCTTCAAGGAATTCAAGGCGATACAGGCCTTGGAATTCAAGGTGATACTGGTGCAGGAATACAAGGTGAGACTGGGCTTCAAGGAATTCAAGGTGATACAGGTCTTGGAATACAAGGCACAACTGGTGCAGGGATTCAAGGTGAGACTGGGCTTCAAGGAATTCAAGGTGATACAGGCCTTGGAATTCAAGGTGATACTGGCGCAGGGATTCAAGGTGAAACTGGCCTTCAAGGAGCTCAAGGCGAGACTGGAATTCAAGGTGAAACAGGCTTAGGTCTTCAGGGTGAAACTGGCCTTCAAGGTTCTCAAGGTCAAACTGGGCCAGAAGGTGGACCTCAGGGAACTACAGGTCTACAGGGACCACAAGGATTAACAGGTATACAGGGTGCTGCTAACATTTTGTCTGGTACTGATGATCCACCTGATCCATCAGGATATCCTGATGATACTTTATATTTTCAATATGTTTAAGGACTATTATGATAGCTTTTAAAAAAAATGGAGAAGCATGGTCTTGGGGGTACAATGGTTATGGTGGGCTTGGTGTAAATGATACACAAAACAAAAGTTCACCCGTACAAATAGTAGGCAATCATAGCTTTATTTTTGTAATGTCTGGATTTGCTCAATCATACTTTATTAAATCTGATAATAATGTATGGTGTTGTGGAAATGGTCAATATATGGGAGCAGGTAATACGTCTGATTATTCGTCACCTGTTGTACTAATTGGTAACCATCAATTCATTAAAATATCAACATCTTATAGCTATAGTGCAGGTACAATAACAACTGTAGGTCTTAAGTCAAATGGAGAAGCGTGGTCTTGGGGATATAATGGTATCGGACAACTTGGCACGGGAAATACTACTAGTACATCTTCACCAGTAAAAGTTATTGGTAACCACAGTTTTATTTATGTACATTCAGGTCATCAATATTTGGGTCTAAGTTCAACATTTGGCATTAAGTCAAATGGAGAAGCATGGTGTTGGGGATGCAATAGTTATGGTGCACTTGGTGTAAATGATACACAAAACAGAAGTTCGCCCATACAAATAGCAGGCAATCATAGCTTTATTTTAATTAAATCTGGTTTTTATTTTGCAATGGGTCTTAAATCAAATGGAGAAGCATGGTCTTGGGGATTTAACGGTACTGGACAACTTGGTACAGGAGATACTACTAGAACATCTTCACCAGTAAAAGTTATTGGCGATCACAGTTTCATTTTTATAGATGTATCTCAAAGTTCGTCTTTGGGTCTTAAATCAAATGGAGAAGTATGGTCTTGGGGACAGAATGCCTATGGACAACTTGGCACGGGAAATACTGCTAGTACATCTTCACCAGTAAAAGTTATTGGTAACCACAGTTTTATTTCAATTAAGGCATTTGAAACTTCATCTTTGGGTCTTAAGTCAAATGGAGAAATATGGTCTTGGGGATATAACTACTATGGACAACTTGGCATAGGAAATACTTCTAATGCATCTTCACCAGTAAAAGTTATTGGTAATCACAGTTTTATTTCGATTAATACTGGAATGAATATCAGAATTTTAGATAATTCTTCTTGGCATCAAAGACCTATAGGTTTTATTCGTAAATCAGGAGCTTGGAGAAGGTTAATTGACATATACATTAAAAAAGATAGTGTCTGGAAAACAACTGATAGACTGCATAAATAAAAAAGATAGCATCTGGACATGCAACTCTATAATGTTTTGATGATCAGTGTCTAAATTTGGAGGATAAATGCCACTTTTAAAAATTTTTGATGGTGCAGACTGGCAAATTGTTGGACGAGGCGTCCAAGGTGATACAGGTGCTCAAGGTTTGCAAGGTGCTACAGGTCTTCAAGGAATTCAAGGGCAAACTGGTGTAAGAGGAGAAACTGGAGCACAAGGTAACACTGGCGTTACAGGAAGAACTGGACTTCGAGGCGCTACAGGCCCACAAGGTCAAGGTAATACAGGACTTCAAGGACAAACAGGAGTAAAAGGACAAACAGGAATACAGGGTCCAACAGGCCTTAAAGGTGCTACAGGCTCTCAAGGCGATACTGGCTATCAAGGCATACAGGGTGATACAGGAGTTGCTGGACCTCAAGGTGATACAGGAGTCCAAGGTGCAACTGGACCTTTAGGAGGGCCCCAGGGAGCTACTGGCTTACAAGGCACTCAAGGTGATACTGGTTTAGAAGGAACTACTGGATTACAAGGTTTGCAAGGTGAAACTGGTTTTCAAGGCCAAACCGGTGCCCAAGGATTACAGGGAGAAACAGGATTACAGGGAGAAACTGGGTTACAGGGTACACAGGGATCAACTGGTTTCCAAGGCCAGACTGGTATAACAGGTGATCAGGGTCAAACTGGCGATCAAGGTGCTACTGGCCTTCAAGGCTCAACAGGTTTTCAAGGACTGACAGGCTCGCAAGGCAACACAGGAGCTCAAGGCTTTACGGGTTTGGGAGCACAAGGAGATACTGGATTACAAGGTCTTCAAGGCGAAACAGGAACTCAAGGCATTCAAGGCGACACTGGATTAAGTTTGCAAGGCGAAACGGGTCTTCAAGGTATTCAAGGCGAGACTGGCCTGGAAGGTTCTCAAGGACAGACAGGTTTACAAGGACTTGGCGAAACAGGACTTCAAGGCGAAACAGGTTTAGAAGGTACTCAAGGTGTTACTGGATTACAAGGTATCCAAGGAAATACTGGATTACAAGGTATCCAAGGAAATACTGGATTACAAGGCGAAACTGGATTAGGACTTCAAGGAGAGACAGGTTTACAGGGTGTTCAAGGTAACACTGGATCACAAGGTACTCAGGGTAATACTGGAGTTCAAGGTCTTGGTGAAACAGGTTTACAAGGTGAAACAGGAATACAAGGTAACCAGGGTAACACAGGAGCTCAAGGCCTTCAGGGAAACACTGGATTAAGTTTGCAAGGTGAAACAGGTCTTCAAGGTATCCAAGGCGAAACAGGCTCTCAAGGTATTCAAGGACAGACAGGTGTTCAAGGTGAAACTGGCTTACAAGGTACTCAAGGAAACACAGGCATACAAGGAAGCCAGGGCGATACCGGTGTTCAAGGAACGCAAGGAAATACTGGATTGAATGGTGAAACAGGCCTTCCGGGTTCACAAGGTGAGACAGGATTAGAAGGCGTACAAGGTAATACAGGACCTCAGGGACTTGGCGAAACAGGTCTTCAAGGTATAACAGGCTTGCAGGGCTCTCAGGGCGATACAGGGTTGCAGGGCTCTCAGGGCGATACAGGGTTGCAGGGTCAAACTGGATCTCAAGGAATTCAGGGCAATACAGGATTACAGGGTGAGACAGGGTTACAAGGATCGCAGGGTGATACAGGAGCCCAAGGTTTGGGTGAAACAGGTCTTCAGGGTTTCCAAGGACAAACAGGTATCCAAGGCGATACAGGAGCTCAAGGTTTACAAGGAGATACTGGTCTACAAGGAAGTCAAGGCAATACTGGTATCCAAGGGTTACAAGGAAATACTGGTTTAAGTGGTGAAACAGGTCTTCAAGGTGCTCAAGGTGATACAGGAGCACAAGGAATTCAAGGTGATACAGGAGCACAAGGAATTCAAGGTCAAACAGGAGCACAAGGAATTCAAGGTCAAACAGGAGCACAAGGAATTCAAGGCAATACAGGATTGCAAGGGCAAACAGGTATTGATGGTATTCAAGGACAAACAGGACTTCAAGGTCTTGGCGAAACAGGTCTTCAGGGTCTACAGGGTATCCAAGGCGATACAGGAGCTCAAGGATTACAAGGAATAACGGGCCTTCAAGGTCAGACTGGTTTGCAAAGTCCACAAGGTGATACAGGGTTACAAGGTCATACTGGTACTCAGGGGGTTCAAGGAAGTACAGGTCTTCAAGGTGCTCAAGGTGATACTGGCACACAAGGGATACAAGGTCAAACTGGGCCTCAAGGTTTAGGTGAAACAGGCCTACAAGGAATGACGGGTTTGCAGGGCTCTCAGGGCAACACTGGAGCACAAGGCATTCAAGGAAATACTGGATTACAGGGTACTACTGGTTTACAAGGTTCTCAAGGCGATACTGGTATTCAAGGAAATACAGGTGCTCAAGGGCTTGGTGAAACAGGATTACAAGGCGAAACCGGTTTGCAAGGTGAAACAGGTCCTTCAGGTGGTCCTCAGGGAGCCACAGGTTTGCAAGGTGAAACTGGTGTTCAAGGTATTCAGGGAGTAACTGGCGTAGGTACTGGAGGTTCAGATCCAACATTCAATTCTGTAACTATAACAGGTAATCTAAATGGTACTACAGGCATGGCTGCTCCAGTTTTATATGGTACTGGAAATCCACCATCTACTGCAGGTATCCCTTATGGAGCTATTTATTATCAATATGTGAACTAAGAAATACGAGGCAAGAGTAAATGTTTGGTAAAAGCGGGAATATAGCTTATAAGTCAGATGGTAGTGTATGGTCTTGGGGTCAAAACAGTTGTGGCCAGTTGGGTGATAATGGTAGTGGTTATGTTAGGTCATCTCCTGTTCTGGTAGTGGGTGATCATAAATTTTATTTGATAAGTGCTGGAAGAACTAATACTGTTTATCTTAAACAAGATGGCAGTGCTTGGTGCAATGGAATTGGAAATGGTATAGGAGATGATACAACTGATCAGAAAAATTCACCTGTAGCAGTTATAGGAAACCATTCCTTTGTAGATATTGACAGCGAATGGGGATTTTGTATGGCCCTCAAATCTAATGGCGAAGCTTGGGGTTGGGGATATAACATTAGAGGTAATTTAGGTAATAATTCTACCACACATACATCTTCTCCTGTACAAGTAGTAGGTAATCATTCTTTCATAAAAGTACAATGTGCGGGTGACAGTAATGCTAATGGTGAATCCGCAGGAGCATTGAAAGCAGATGGATCGTTATGGGGATGGGGAATGAATGCTTATGGATCTTTAGGAAATGGAGACAGTAGTAATAAAAGCTCTCCAGTAGTGGTGGTAGGGAACCATTCTTTTATTGATTTTGCTATATCTCCTTGTTCCAGATATGGTTTGAAAGCTAATGGTGAAGTTTGGAGCTGGGGTGCTAATTATGCTGGTCAATTAGGAACAGGAAATACAACAAGTTATACATCTCCAGTATTGGTGATAGGAAATCATTCTTTTATAAAAATTGCATTGTCGCTTTATTCTAATAGGTCTGATTCAGTCGGATGTGCTGGATTGAAAAGTGATGGTACAGTTTGGACATGGGGAAATTGGTGGACAATGGGTAATAATTCTATCACAGCTACATCTTCTCCTGTTTCTATAGTTGGAGATCACTCTTTTGTAGATATCACTGGAGGAGCAGAAACCGGGTTTTTCTCAGGGTTAAAATCAAATGGAGAGATATGGTCTTGGGGTGTCAATTCATATGGACAACTAGGTGATCTTAGTTTAACAAATAGAAGTTCACCAGTGCTATTAGCAGGTAATCACTCTTTTATTTCTTTGCACACAGGTATGAACATGAATTTAGATGTGTCGGGTTCTTGGAAGAGAAACCCTATTATACATGTGAACGTCGAAGGAACTTGGAAAAGAATAATAAGACAGAAAATGAATATAAACGGTACTTGGACATCACCTATACATCCAGATTAATTATATACTTGCATTTAAAACTTTTTTAACTTGTAGCAAATTAAAATTATAAAATTCGCTTTAGGAGCTATGAAATTTATGTCTTTGCCTATAAGAGACACACCTATTTTGGCAGGAGAAGATGCAAGAAAATTTATCAAAAACATGCAGAATCCAAAACCGGTTCCTCGTAAAGAATATGAGCGAGCAAAAAAGATTTATGAAGAATTGAAAGCAAAAGGAAAACTAGATATTTAGGAGAATTAGATGCAGTCTTTAAGTCTTGCTATAATAATGAAAGACGTAGAAAAAACTTTACAAAAATGCTTAGATTCTGCTGCTCCTGTTGTTGATGAAATTATAGTAGTAGATACTGGTTCCACAGATAGATCAAAAGAAATTGCATTACAATATACTTCTAAAGTTTATGATTTCCCCTGGATAGATGACTTTTCTGCTGCTCGAAATTTTTCTTTTGATTTATGCACAAAAGAGTATATATTTTGGATTGATGCTGATGATGAAATTCTTAAAAAAGATCAAGAGAAAATAAAAAATCTTGATTTATCTGACAAAGAAATAGTGTTATGTCAGTATCAATATTCTCATGATCAGTTTGGTGTTCCCGAATGCACTCTTGAGCGAGAAAGAATTATTAAACGTTCTCTTGGGCTTAAATGGGAAAAACCCATTCATGAATATTTGCCCATTTCTGGAAAAAAAATTTCTAGACAAGATATTGAAATACATCATTGGAAACAACATGGTACATCAGAAAGAAATTTGAAGATATTAGAAAGAATTATTCAAAAAGATCCTGATTCTAGAAATTTCTATTATCTCGGAAAAGAATATGCCGATTTTGGAAGATTTGAAGAAGCTATTGAAACTCTTGAAAAATTTGTTACTATGAAAGGCTGGTGGGAAGACGTATTCTGTGCTCATGATACTATTGCTAAATGTTATCTTGTTCTTAAAAATGAAAAAAAGTTTTTTGAGAATATTTTTCGTTCAATAGAGATAGAGCCCAGAAGAGCTGAACCATACTTTGAACTTGGTGATTATTACTTCTCAAAAAACGATTGGGGAAAAGCTGCTCATTATTTTGATATTTGCCTGAATGTAAAAAGACCCAAAGAATTAATGTCAACATATTATCCTCAAAATTATACATGGCGACCAGCACTCATGGCAACACAAGCTTATAATAATTTAGGTGCTGTGCAGACAGCTTTTGAACGTAGTAAATTGTTTTTAAAATACAGGCCAAATGACCAATTAGCTATAAACAATTACAATTGCCTGTTGAATAGTTCTTTACGTTTTGTCAAGAAAGATGGACAAAGCAAGAAGCTTAATCTAGGTTGTGGAAATAAAAGAATTGAAGGTTATATAAATGTTGATATAGTCAAGATACCCGAAGTTGATGAAGTTTTTAATTTCTATGAAATACCTTATCAAGATAATACGATTTCAACTATTTCAAGCGAACATGCATTAGAGCATGTATCAGCTGACAAAGCAAAACAAGCTATAAAAGAATGGTTTAGAGTTCTTGAGCCTGGTGGTAAATTAGAGCTCTATATTCCCGATCTTGAGTTATGTGCTAAGGGTTATGTAGAAGGCGACAATAGTCGTACTATTAATGGGTTTAAAGAAAAAAATTGGTATAAAATGACTTTGTATGGCGCACAAAGACCCGAGAATGGAAGTGATGCTGAACATCAATTTCATTTAAATGGTTTTTCAAAAGATGAAATCAAAGAATTACTTGAAGAAGCAGGGTTCATAATAACTCATCTAAGGAATTACTGATGTCAGACAGAACAACATGTTTAACCGTCGTCCTTGACAATGATTTTCGTATTGATGACATAGACAGCATTCTAAATGCAATTAGAATGATTAAAGGTGTTGCAGAAGTTAAAGCAAATGTTTCTAACCCTGAAGAATTTACTGCTTATATAAGAGCAAAAATGAGTCTTGAGAAAAAATTATGGGAAGCATTGAAAGATGAATAGTTATGGTACTCCTTCAATTGAAATTAGAGCAATAAAACCAGTTTGTCCTTTGAGGATAGGCTGGATTATGACCGAGTATAACGAGACAGCTGCCCAAACACGTATAAGAGTAATTAATGTTTGCATAGCATTAAAAGTAATGGGATATATGTCAAATTTTGCGACATATCAAAATATTCTTGACAAAAAATATGATATCGCAATAGTTGGAAAAGCTTTTAGTGAAAATGATTATAATAGCATCAAGTTATTAAAGCAACATGGAAAAACTGTTTACTGTGATTTATGTGAAGATATAATTGGATGGCCTTGGGTAAATGAAATCTTAAGTTTGTGTGACAAAGTCATTTGTTGTTCATATATGTTGCAAGAAAAAGTTAAACCAGTCAACCCGAACACATTTGTTATAGAAGATGCTTTTGAAGTTTAATGTCTATACGTACGCAATTAATTGAAGGATTTTCTCAGATTGAAAAATATAATCAGCAAGTTGTTTCTGTTTTCATAAGCTCAGCTACATTTGAAGCAATAAAGAAAGAGAATATAAACGAATTTTTATTCAATAAAGAAGGATCAAAATCTCTTGGAACTATTTATGGAGCAAAAGTTTATTTGAATGAAACTGATAATATTGAATTTAGATCAAGTACAAGAATCATTCTAATCCCATCAGAAGTAAAACTTGAGCGTAATAAAAAATTCAAATTTATAATGGAGGCATAATGAATAATAAAGAAGTATTTGTAGAAAAGCTGAATGAATGTGGTGAAGTCAAGTACGAAATGACAGAAATTCATAGCAGAATTTTGAGCAAACTAAAAACTGTATATCAACTTGTTTTTCAACGCGAGAAAAAAGATTTTCTTTCACTCAAGAATATGCAATATTTCAAACAGGGTATTGCTTCTCCTGATGCTCGACCGAGATTACATGAAGTTCTTGATGTTTTTGTAAACCTTGCAAATCATTATAATTTCCTTGGTGATGACGAACTCAAAGAATATCTTGATTCTAGAGGCATCACATTTACTATTACAAGACCAATGCTTGAAGATGGAGCTGTTTCTGTTTCGAAAGAAGAAACAAAAGAATTTGAAAGATCTTGGAAATTTGCAATGGCAAATGAAGCTATTCCTGGGACAAAAAAAGAGATTCTCAATGCTATTCTAGATAAAGCGATCAGTGTACAAAAAGCGATCGAAAACAAAAAAGAAGAAATAGACAAAAAAGCTCAAGATGTTGATCTTGAATGCCAGGTCAAAAAACCTTTCTTTTTTAAAGCCCTTACTATCAAAATTGCTGAAATGAAAAAACGCTCAGTAGATAATCAAATCAAAAAAGTAGAAGATGATATTGAAGCATCAAAAGACATAATTTCGATTTTTGATAAAGCTGAAGAAAAAACTGAAGAATGAGCAAATCTGTTTAAATGTCATAACATAGGCAAAGTAAGATTATGAAACAAAAACATATTGTAATCAATAAAGAGGGACCAAAAATATTACCAGATTCTATACAAGCGAAAATTCACCCAGAGATTTCAAATACGAATTGTTGGATATTGTCAAATAGTACAAGAAAACATCCGGGACATTATGCTGTAAAACAATGGGTTTTATGTTATGGTCAAATGCCTAAAAATTTAAATGTTTTACATAAATGCGATAATGTCAACGGGCCTTGTGTTAATCCAGAACACTTATTTTTAGGAACGCCTTCTGAGAACTTAAAAGATTGTATAATAAAAAATAGATTTAGAAACGGGTGTACAAGTAGTACCGCTAAGAAAGCTTGGTTAACAAGATTAAAAAATGGGAATATAGATAATTTCATAAGTTCGTCAGAAAAAGCAAAAAAAGCAGTAGAAACAAAAAAGAAAAACGGAATAAAACTTGGTTTAACTTCTGAACAAGCAAAGAAAAGTTGGGACACAAAAAGGAAAAAAGGCGAAGGTAATGGCGAAAAATTTGTTAGTGCTGCTAAAAAAGGATGGTTAACTAGAAGAAAAAATGGCAATGGTCATAAATTTGGAAATCAACACACAAAGGCAAATAAATGTTAATCTATTGGGAAGGATATGGGGGAACAAAATATTTAGCTGAAAATTTGCGGCCTTTAATTGAACAATTAAATTGCAAACTTATAACAATGAGTGAATGGGAAGATTCAGATATTATTTGGGATTTATCGACATGGTTGCAAGAATTAAAAAAAGCAGATGTCGTAATTATTCCTTGCAACTACTTGGTTCAAAATGCTAAATCAAATAATAGACTTACGCAAATGATGAGTTTAGGAAAACCCTGCATTGTTAATCCTTTACCTGCATATCTTAAAATAATCGAAGAAAATCCAGGTTGTGCTCTAATTGCTACAACAGAAGAAGATTGGAAAAAACATATTGAATATTTAAAAGATAGCGAACATAGAAATCAATTATCACAAAAAGCTTTAATAGCAGCTCAAAAATACTCAATCAAGAATATAGCTCAAAAATGGATTGACATATTTGAAAATAAAAAAGAAGACATTAAAAATGATGTAATAATCCCTACATATAATAATGTCGAATATTTGAGATTATGTCTAGATTCTCTTAAAAGAAATTCTGCTTTTAAAAACAGGATAATCATTTCAGATGCTGGTAGCAATGCAACGACCTGGGAATATTATAAGACTATTAATAATGTCGAGATTCTTGGTACCCAAGACGTACGACTAAATTTTTCACAGGCTTGTAATGCTGGGATACAAAATTCTTCATCTGATTATTTTGTACTCCTAAATTCTGACACTATAGTTTCTAAAAATTGGGATGTGAATCTTGTAAGTAAATTACAAGCAGATCCTCAATTAGCCATGTGCGGTGTTCTATCTAATTGTGATCGTTTTTGGTTGCATGGTGTACCTGGCAAGCCAGTGTATCCAATGAGTATACCTGGTTTAGAACTTGTCCCTGGAATGAAAGCGAGTCAGTTAGAGGGCAAACTAGACAGCCTATATAGTTTTATGGACAATTCAAATAAATCACACCAAGGGACTCTCGTTGAACAAGAATGGGTAGCGTTTTATTGTACTATGTTTAATAGAAAAAAATTTAATGAAATTGGTCTTTTGGATATTACTTTCAACAATGGATGCGAAGATTTAGATTTTTGTATTAGAACAAAAAAAATGAATTATAAAATAGCTCAAGCTATAGATTGTTTTGTTTTTCACTTTGGGGGCATTTCACGGGGGAGTTACGAAAAAGAGTTTTTATGAAACAAATCCAACTCTACTTATCCTTAAAAAAGCCATTGTTATCTGATAAATTCACAATCATAGATGATGATATTTATGAATTGTTTAAAAACACAAAATTAAAACTTAGTTCACTTGCTGATAATAGAAAGTTCTATGTAGAAACACCTAATAAAAACTTCAAAGTATTCCATAGAGAAATATTAAATGCAAAAAAGAATGAAGTTGTTGATCATATTAATGGATTAACATTGGATAATAGAAGAGAAAATTTAAGAATTTGCAATATACAACAAAATTCATGGAATAGAGGTATTGATATAGATAACAAATTAGGTTATAAAGGAGTTACTGCTGTAAAAAACAAATTTTATGCAAGAATAGGAAAAGGAGTTTTTTACAATCTTGGAACTTTCAAAACTGCAGAAGAAGCTGCTCGAGCCTATGATATTGCAGCCTTACGTCTATTTGGACAATATGCATTTACTAATTTTCCTAAAGAAGATTATTCAAATCTAAAAAAATTTGAGGCTATAATAAATGTAAAAAGAAGATTTGTTTGTAAAAACCAGTTGCCAAAGACACAATATGTCCAATAGATATAAAGAAGAAGACACATCAAATCATAAATATTTAGAAGAAAAATGGAGTAAAAAAACCATAGTATTTTTTTCTGGACCTAGTTGGGAAAAATGGGATCATAGAAATGTTGATCAAAATGGGATAGGAGGAAGTGAAACTTGGCAAGTAATGATTTCTAGAGAACTATCAAAACTTGGTTATAGAGTTATAAATTTTAATGATTGTCAGGAAGAAATAGATGATGGGCTCGTAAAATATTTCCCATATTCCCGATTACATAATTTCATTGAATACAATTATGTTGATTATTTTATTAGTTCAAGAACGACAGAGCCTTTTAGACTTAAAATACGTTCAAATAAAAAAATTGTTATTTGCCACGACATCTGGTTATCAAGTCAAAATCAAGTTGCTTACCAAGAAAAAGTCGATAAATTCTTAGTTTTGTCTGAATGGCATAAAAATTTTGTGCATCAACATCATGGTATATCTTTAGACAAATTAATCATGACTTCTAATGGTGTCGACTTGAAAAGATTTGAAAAACAGATTGAGCGTCATCCTTATAGACTTATGTATTCTTCTTCATTAGATAGAGGGCTTGATGTACTTCTCTATCTTTTTGATTTTATCAAGGTTAATGTGCCAGAACTTGAACTTCATATTTTTTATGGGTTAGATAATTGGATAAAAAGTGCTCAGCATCGCCCAGGTGAAAAAGAAAAAATTGAAGCTATACAAAAAGCAATGAATAAACCTGACGTATTTTATCATGGACGCGTAGGACAAGATCAATTAGCTGAAGAGTGGTTAAAGTCTTCTTTATGGGCGTACCCAACTGATTTTGAGGAGACGAACTGCATCACTGCTATAGAAGCTCAAGCTGCTGGTCTACCTGTGCTCGCTACTAATTATGCTGGACTCAGAACTACAGTTGGAAATTCTGGTATTTTATTGGGTAATGGGAATAAAGGTGAAGCTAATACAAGAGAATTTAGAATTGAATTTGCTTCAAAATGTATTAGTCTTTTGAAAGATAGAGCGCTTTGGAAGGAATGGTCAGAAAAAAGTTTAGAAAATGCAAAAAAATATTCATGGGCCAATATAGCAAAACAATGGGTTGAGCAAATCTTATGTTGACAAGAAAAGACATTCCTGAATTTCTAAACCAAAAAGAACTTATAGGTTATGGTGCCGAAATTGGTGTCTTGCGTGGTGAATTTTCAAAACACATATTAGAAAAATGGAAGGGTAAAAAGCTTTATTTAATTGATTCTTGGCGATATTCAAAAGACATTGTTGATTTGAACAATTTTGAATTTAAAGAACAACTCGAAAATTATTCGAAAACTTTTTCTAATATTTATAGTTTTGGTGATAGAGCAACAATCATAAGAGAGTTCTCAAGAGAAGCCTCAAGATTGTTTCCTGATAATTATTTTGATTTTGTGTTTTTAGATGCAAGACATGATTTTGAGAATGTAACAATAGATTTAGAATCATGGTATCCTAAAGTGAAACCTGATGGTTATTTGATGGGCCATGATTATTTAGATAATATAACAAAGGTTGGTGGTGATATAGTTTTTAGTACAAAATTTGAAGTTAAATCCGCTGTAGATATTTTTGCTTTTGTAAGGAATTTAGAAGTTTATGTAATCGAAGACAAAAGCGATCCGTTTTATCCATCTTGGTATATCAAGAAACTTACTGCTTGAATCTTTCAAGAACTTTTTCAATTACTTCTTCTTCTGTCGGTAAATAAAAATCCCAATTTTGTTTTATAAGTTCTGCTGTCGCTCCACCTTCAATCCATGTTGTAGGTCTTTGATCGCAATCATCAAGTGTAAGTTTCTTATATAGAGCATCAGCTTTATGATAAGGCGTAATATAACCTTCGGATGTTTTTCTAAAAGGTAATACATGATCTGGATGTTTGCATGTTGGCATTATTATGATCCAATTGTCGAATGCCCCAGCTAAATGTATTGGAACAGAATCATTAGATAATAAAACAGGTGCTCTTGAGATAGCTGAAATTAGAACACCAACAGATGTTCTGTCTATGAGACTGATAGAATTAGAAGGAAGTTCAAGTTGATATGCGCCTCGATTTTCATGATCATCTGTTCCAATTAAACATACAGGAATTTCTTTAGAGATACCATCTACAACTTTTTGCCACCATTCGATAGGAAATGTTTTGCTTTCCCAATGTCTTCCTGGATGAACAATTACAGCTTTTCTAAGATCAAAACCTTTAAGTATTTCATCTAATTCATCATCATCTTCTTTTGTTGTTTGTATTTTGATAATTTTTTCTTGTAGGGGTAATACTCTTTGTAGAGAAGCAATAGAACAATAATCTACTGTATGACAGAGTAAATTCGAAATAATAGAATAAACTACTGTTTTTGGATCTGGGAAAGTTTTTATTTGAAAAAAGGGTTGAAAAATCGAAGGGTTGAAATCATCATGATGTATTATTTTATATTTCAAATGCTTGAAAAGCCTTGGCCAATGTGTTGTAATAATTATTTCTGTTGTATTATCTTTGTAGACTTTTTCAAGAAATCTTAATGTCGGTTCAGCATCTACTTGATCGCCCATTCCCCCAGAAACCACAATAACTATATTTCGTTTATAATTATATTCGGGTTTGTCGTTTTCCCATTTTTCAAGATCTCCCTTAATTATTGATAAAATCTCATTATTTACTGTAAAATAATGATAACCAGCATAATGTATAATAAATGAACTATGTCTTGTTTCTCCACAAAAATCCAGACATGTCATTCGGTTAAGTTTGTATGGTAAATCATACATGAGTGAATTTTCTTCTTTTCTTTTACCTTCTTCAATTGCGAATTTTAAATTGAGATACCCTTGTTCATAAAAGTTTGAAATTTCTTTTTCAGGTTTTTTAAAAAAGAATTTATGACACTTTGAAATAACTAAAACACCAGTATTATAATATTTTCCATTCCAGTTTATTTTCTCAGGGTTAATATCATAACTCTTGCAAGCTTCAATTAATGAGTACTCTCTTGGTACAAATTTAGCTTCGTTGAAAGCACCTATTTTGTTATAAGGCACTATATCAAAAAGATCAGGACAATCATCTCTTACGATTAAATCCGTATCAAGATAAATTATTCTATCATAAGAATTCAAAAGATCGAATATTTGGAATTTTTCCCAATGTGGAGTCGTTTTGCATGAATCAATAACTATAAAATCAGCATTGATTTTTTTCGCGTATGATTGTAGAGTTGGATGCGTAAGTTTTGAGATATTTTTAATCTCATCCCCGATAGAAATAGCAATAAGAGCTTTTTTCATAAATCTCCCTTTAATTTTATTAATATTAATCTTTTTATTTTATTTTTTCAATTAAAGCATTTTGAATTAATAAAATAATATTTGTAGTACTTGCTGTCACCCATTGTGTACAAAGAAACTCCTTATGTATAACTAGCTACTGAAAGTTTGCTTACATAACTGTTTACAACAAATTGAATATCATTATCTGTTGCTAAACCACCATTAGCTTGTATTGTTGGATTTAATGCAACAAAACATGTCATGGCAAGTGTATAAGTATCAGGGTTCAGCATAGCATTTGCAGCCCATTGAACTCTTTCTTTATTGTCGGCAAAAGTAACTTTAGCTGAATTTGCTGTAGTGTAGGAATTTGTCAAATTAGCTGCCATTATAAGAGTATTCCCAGAAATTTCTGCAATAGTACCTGTTTCTGAAGTTAATGTATCTGAAATGACAACTTGTTTACCCACCCAGAATGCAGTAGAACTAACTACAGCCACGTTTTTTTGCCCTGAACTTGCATCACTGGATAAATTAGAAGTAGTCAGAGCCTCATTCAAAATATCTTGTGATGTTTTGGCTACAGCTGCTTGTACACGTTTTCTCATTTCATTTGATATGTAAATCTTATTGATAGCCAATAAACTGCTATCACCTGTTATATCTGTGTTGACTTCATTAACAAGTTCATTATCATAATAATAAGCAGCTTCTTCAGCTTCACCTTCATTATGAACAATAAAATTGACAATCTTAGATTTCAATACGGGTTTTTTGCTTTTTTCAGAACTTCCTGTTTCATAAACAAGAATTTCATATGTCTTTATAGTTGCAGGTACACTAGCGTCCGAAGAAGTTGTTTCTCTTGCTGTTCCGACAACTGTATAAAATGCAGTTACCTCAGCTATTAACTCAGCTTTCGTCATAATAAATCTCCTTTAGGTATACATCGCAGAATTATTTGTCCATACTCCACTTTGTTTTTGATAAATATTGACAACTCTTCTCCAATTCCCAGAAATATTTACGAAATAAGCAGGCCATCTTCTCCATGTTTCAGTTACACAAACAGGAATTCTTGATGCTCCTGATCCTATAAATAAGAAAGAATGTGCCCCAACAACTTGCACAGGAGAAGAATATGATGTTGCATTATTTGTTCCTAATCTCCCTTGCGAATTTGAACCCCATGCCCAAATTGAACCATCAGCTTTCATAGCATGCGTAAAATTATTGCCTATAGCAAAATGTATAAAACTATGTGCACCAACTACTTGTACAGGAGACGATCTATTTGTTCTTGTACCATCACCTAATTGTCCATAGACATTGTTGCCCCACATCCACAATGAACCATTGGATTTCAAACCAGCACATGCACCCTCAGTTTGTTCATTAGTCATACCTGCAGCAACATGTATAAAAGAATGACCCCCTATTACTGTAACTGGTGATGATCTAGTTGTCACAGTTCCATCACCTAAATTTCCACTACCATTATATCCCCATGTCCATGCAGCACCAGTTTCTTTAAGTGCTATAGACAGACCATTATCTGCTCCACCTGTAGCTATTTGAATAAAACTATGACTTCCTACAACTTGTACTGGAGAAAAAATCCAGTTTACTGCATTATTGCCTAATTGTCCTGACTGACCATTTCCCCAGCACCATACTTGTCCATTATTTTTAAGAGCTGCAGTATGTGCAGCACTACAATGCACTCTAATAAAAGAATGATTTCCAACAACTTGTACTGGAGAACTGTAAGACACTTGATTGTTTGTACCTAATTGTCCATAACCATTATGACCACAACCCCACATTTGACCATTGTCTTTTAAACCCAAAAAATTGTAAGTTCCCTCAGCTATTGAAATAAAAGAATGATTTCCAACAACTTGTACTGGAGAAGAGTAAGACGCACTATTAGCGTTGTTACCTATTTGTCCATAAATATTTGCGCCCCAACCCCATGCTTCTCCATTAGATTTCAATGCATGTGTGGCTTGATTAGAAGCTGTTAACATAATAAAAGAATGATTACCCACTACTTGTACGGGTGACGATCTGGTAGTCAATGTATTGTCGCCAAGGCCACCTGCACCATTAAATCCCCATAACCAACAAGCCCCATTTAATTTTACTGCATAGCCTTTATTATTATCAGACATATTTCTATCTCTTATATGTATTGAATATAAATAGCATTATCTGGATAACCTGCCGGACTAGGAGGTGCACTTGTACCTGACGTAACATTGAGCCCTAAAATTCCAGTTACGCCTTGGATACCAGTTTGACCTTGTATCCCTTGTAATCCAGTGACTCCTTGCGCCCCTGCTATTCCAGTTTGTCCTTGTAGACCTGTCTGACCCTGAATACCTTGTACACCAGTAGCACCTTGATTACCTTGAAGACCTGTTTCGCCTTGTAATCCAGTTTCACCTTGCAGACCTTCTAACCCTGTCTCACCCTGCAACCCAGTGTCACCTTCGATACCTTCTAGACCAGTTTCGCCCTGAATTCCTTGTAATCCTGTAGTTCCTTGAGAACCAGTTTCACCCTCTAACCCTGTCGTACCTTGGACACCTGTCTCACCTTGAGACCCTTGTAACCCAGTTTCTCCTTGAACTCCAGTATTTCCTTGCAAACCTTGAAGACCAGTTTCGCCTTGAGCACCTTGCAATCCTGTAGTACCCTGAGTTCCAGTTTCCCCTTGAATTCCTTGCAACCCTGTCTCACCTTGCAAACCAGTTTCGCCCTGAACACCTTCTAAACCTGTAGTTCCTTGAAATCCAGTTTCACCTTGAATCCCAGTTTCACCTTGTGCACCTTGTAACCCTGTTGTTCCTTGAAGACCTGTAACTCCCTGAAGTCCAGTAGAACCTTGCTGTCCATTTATACCAGTTTCGCCTTGTAAGCCCGTATTACCCTGAATACCAGCAAGACCTGTTGTACCTTGTAGTCCGGTGTCACCTTGAACACCTGTTTGACCTTGTAATCCTGTATTACCTTGAACACCTTGTAACCCTGTAGCTCCAATTAAACCAGTGAGACCTTGCACACCAGTCAGACCTTGAACGCCTGTAACACCTTGAAGTCCTGTTTCACCTTGTGCTCCTACAGCTCCTGCTGAAGCGGGTGATGTTCTAGAACCAAAAATAGATTTTACGTTTTTTATTACAAAACTACCAGTTAAAGCACCAGTTCTTTGTAATGATATTTGAGCAATTATTACATATTCAGGGCTTGAAAAAGTACCAAAACTCAAATTTCTCGGGTCTTCTGTAAGACAAGAAGATGATGCACTATTTGTATAAGTTTGTTGACCTTGTACCCATAAAAATCTATAACTCTGAGAACCAGAGTCCGCTGTAACTGGTACAGCAACTAACCAAACATTCATCCAATTATTAGAAGGTAATACAGTTTGTTGCCAAGTTCCACCCGTAAATTGATTATACGCTATTGTACCCCCTACTAAAGGTACTATGTTAGGATCAGTAAGCGTGAATACTGCTGTAGCGCCAGAACCTGAAAGATAAAAAAGAGTATAAGGCCCATTATCAGCAAGCGAATTCAAAGTTGTAAGAAGATCTTCATCTTCAATATAAGTTGCACCTACAGCTGGTCTGTTATCTGCATCAGTTGCACCGTCAATAACATAACCACTAATATCACCACCACTTCTACGATATGTGCCTATTGTATTATGAAATGTTCGATGAGATTCCCAAGGCATTAATCCATGAACTTCTCTAAGACCAAATTTGACAGCTGTATAATAATTAACAAAAGCTATTTGCGCCATATCATAAGACCAGATAGAGCTAGACCAAATAAAACTTGAACCATTATAATACAAGAACCATGTGTTATCACTATCTGTATGTGAGTCTGAAGTCCATGTTGTTATGCCATCCCAAACTTTAGTACCTCTCCAATACAATGTAATAGAACTACCAGTAAGCGTAATTGTTCTTGCTGTAGAATCATAAGTTACAGTTATATTTTCTGGACTTAGAAATCCAGTGGGTTCTTTAGTGTCATTTAAAATAGTACTGTCAAAAACTCCAGTTTCACCTTGAATTCCAGTATTTCCTTGGACACCTGTTTCGCCTTGTAGACCATTAACACCAGTTTGTCCTTGTAATCCAGTATTTCCTTGACTCCCTTGTAACCCTGTATTGCCCTGTAATCCTGTTTCTCCTTGAGCGCCATTAGAGCCTGATAATCCAGTTGTACCTTGAAGACCAGTACTACCCTGTATACCTTGTGAACCCGTTTGCCCTTGTAAGCCAGTTGCGCCCTGAACACCTTGCAGTCCGGTTGCTCCTTGTATACCAGTCTGTCCCTGTAAACCTGTAGTACCCTCTAAACCAGTAACACCTTGCTGTCCCTCAAGTCCTGTATTTCCTTGATTGCCTTGAAGCCCCGTATCACCCTGCAAACCAGTCTCACCTTGTACCCCTTGAGGTCCTTCAAGACCATCTTCACCCTGCAAACCAGTAACACCCTGAAGTCCATTCAACCCTGTATTACCTTGTGCTCCTGTAAGCCCTGTGTTTCCTTGACTTCCAGTCAAACCTGTCTCGCCTTGGTTGCCATTGACACCTGCTAAACCAGTTTGACCCTGAAGACCTGTTTCGCCCTGTATACCATTAACACCAGTTTGTCCTTGAGCGCCTTGAAGTCCTGTATTGCCTTGAATACCAGTGCCACCCTGGTTGCCCTGTAAGCCAGTAATTCCTTGAAGTCCTGTGTCGCCCTGAAGACCTTGCAACCCAGTATTGCCCTGATCACCTTTTATACCTGTATCACCTTGTAGTCCTGTTTGACCTTGATAACCAGAAAGTCCAGTTGCGCCCTGAACTCCTGTATTTCCTTGAATTCCTGAAAGACCCGTCTGTCCTTCTAAACCCGTTGACCCTTGTAATCCAGTATGTCCTTGTAAACCTGTAGCACCCTCTAAACCAGTAATGCCTTGCTGCCCTTCAAGTCCTGTATTACCTTGTATACCAGTTTGACCTTGAACACCTTGTACTCCAGTATTTCCTTGATTGCCTTGAAGTCCCGTATTACCCTGTAAACCAGTCTCGCCTTGTGAACCTTGCAACCCTGTTTCGCCTTGTAATCCCTGAGTACCAGTTTGACCTTGGAAACCAGTTAAACCTTGTATACCTTGAAGTCCAGTAAAACCTTGCAACCCAGTGTTTCCTTGAGTGCCAAGTCCTGTTTCTCCTTGTGGTCCTTGTAAACCTGTTGCACCTTGTGTTCCTAACCCTGTCTCACCTTGTAGACCATTTAACCCTGTTGCACCTGGTAAACCAGTAGCTCCTTGTTCACCACCCCCAGGACCTGTCACACCTTGGACACCAGTATCGCCTTTAAGACCTGTTTCACCTTGAACACCTGAGAGGCCAGTATCCCCTTGAATGCCTGGTAAACCAGTGACACCCTGTTCTCCACCTCCAGGACCTGTTACACCTTGAATACCTGTTTCACCCTGTATCCCTTGCGAGCCCGTCGAGCCTTGTATACCTGTACTACCTTGGTTACCTATATTCCCTTGTAAGCCTGTTGCTCCCTGGGGGCCCATCTGACCCGAAACGCCCGTCTGGCCTTGTAGTCCTGTATTGCCTTGAATACCAGTCTGACCTTGTAGACCCGTGTTTCCTTGGATTCCTGTTTGACCTTGCGGGCCAGTATCCCCATTCTTCCAACTTGATCTTGAAAAATGAGACATTTTTATTCCTCGGTCTCTAAATTAAAATGACCAATAATTCGAACATCTGTCAAACTTCCTGTACTTATCAAAGAAATCCCAGTAGCCTGTTTAATTTTCTTGTCAGCAGCATAATATTGTTTAGGATAAATCGGAATACCCGATGTTAAAGTAGCAACTCCCCCTGAAATATTTAAAAAAATAGTAGCAGTTTCAGAATTGTTTGCTATTTCAAAAGCAACAACATCTTGGGAAAAATTAATAGTACTACTTGTCAAACCAATCAATCTTGACATATCTTCAGAATCTACAGTTTGGTCTTGACGTACTGGCATCGAACGACTATATTCTGCCATATTTTCTCCTTAAAACCTTGTTCCCTTATCTTCTAAGAACTTTTTCATCATATGCATTATTGCTAAAACTGCTGCATCATTTTTGTTTCGCATCGAATTCCAAATTTTTTCTACAGTCACACCAGGATTTAAAAGATTTATTGTCTGTTTTGAATTCATTGCTTGTTCTGATAAAAGTTCTATGATTGCTTCTATTTTTATGTTTACATTCTCTATTGATTCATTTGAGTCTTTAATTTTCCTATTTAAAATCGATATACTATTTTTTAGAATTTTTAAAGCTTCTTCTGATTGTGTTTCTTTTTCATCAACCTGAACTTCTAAATCTTTATGATATTCGACTAATTCTTTTAAAGTATCTTCAATTAAAACAAATTTTTCGTTTTTCTTTACAAGTCCTTCAATTGTTTTTTGATTCTCAGTTTGTTTCTCAACAAGTTCTTCTACTGTTTTTTTGAGATTCGAAATCTCTTGTCCTTCATGTCCGCTAAGATATGCTTCAGCTATTTGTTGTTTACTCAAACCCAATTCTTCAAGAGTTTTCAGATCGCTTGAATAAATTATGCCTGAATGCTTGTCATAACAAAAATTCAAATATTTCTTAAAAAACCCAATTTTAAAACTAGTACCAACTTTGTACGAATACATACTCATCTTCCTTAATTTTTTAATTAATTTTTTTAATATGTATAGCCAAACAAACCAGACTCATATCCCTGATTACTAACTTCTGTGTGATATGCTGTAACAGTAACTGTTGTTCCTGCAGGACATTGAACTGATTTGTCTGAGAAGTCAAACAAAACATTACGATTATTCCAACTATTGCGCAAAGCACAAATAGTTATTCCATTTAATTTCACTCTAAAAAGAGCATCAGCAGTACCTGTACAAAAAATTCTTTCAAGATAATAAGCTGCAGCATTAACATAAGAAAGTATTGTTGTCTCTGTGTTCGGGACAACAACTGGTGTTTCAACAAAACTACGAATTCTAGATACAGTTGAAGGATCTTCAGAAACTATCAATCGTCTATTATTGTCGACAAGTAAATACTCTAATGTAGTGCCATCAGATAGAGCAGCGACTTTTACATTTTCAAGTGTAATATCGCCAATAGTTACACTAGCATCAACTTTTAACTTACCATCATCGGTTATTAGAAGTTTTTGCCAATGTTGTGAAGTTTCATCCCAGGCAAATACATGGGAATTAGCTTCCTGTTGTTCACCTTCAAGATGAAAATCTACCGTTGCAGGATATATTGTAGCATAAGGAGAAAGATTGATATCACTCTCTACATAAGAAGGATCTATAGCTGTAAGTTTGAAATAATATCGAACATTTGGTGGTACAGGTACATCAGAATCTTTTACAAGAGTACAAACTTTATTTTTGTAATTTTTGTCAACTAGATTAGGAATACCAGTTTTTACTAATGTGTAAATACCTGCAGGAGTAGCAGAACTATAAAGATTATAGCTTTTTGCTTCAGACTTAGTTAAAGGGATCCAGCCAAAAAATATATCCCCATTTCGACGGTACAAAACTTGTAATCTAGGTGCCGCCATTTTACTTCTCCTTCGGTTGGCAAAGACGTGTGTTCGTCTATTTCTTGTTAGTCCGAAGTTCTTAAAAAAGGGTTAGATTCCTCTAACCCTTAATATTCAAAGAACTTTCAAATCAAAATTATGTGCCAACTGTTGTTGTCACAACATTCCCGTCAGCATCAACAGAAACAGGTATAAATCTTTGTGTATCTTTATTAAAACCATATACGACTGAAAACTCTTTAGGGATAATTGTCTCTACTCTCGTTGGAATTGTCAAAGGTCCTTCCATTGCACCTTCAGTTCCTCCAGTAACAGGAGCGAGTTCTATATAATTCCTTGCATTGTCGTCCCAATTAACAAGAGTTTCAGTACTGAATTCGAAAACAATTTTGCCTCTAGTAGCAGGTGCATTTGATGGCTGATTAACAGCAGAGCCAAACAAAGTGTAGACACCACTCGGAGCATCTGAATAATAGAAATTAAAAGAATCTACACCCGCTCTATAATCGACAAAAAGACGAATCAATTGTCTCAACCTATAAATTATCTGTACACCTTGTATTGCCATTTATGCTTCCTGGCTTGTTGTTTCTAATTTTCTACGTCTTCTTATGCGTTTTTCAATTTCCTGACTTATTTGTTCTTTAGCTTCATGCTTTTTTTCATCAAAATTTGGAGTTGCCAATTGGATATCATCAGCTCCTATTTCTTTTGCAAGATTTGCTATAACATCTTTCTTAGGTGGCTCTACTACAACTTCTCTTCTTGCTTGAGTTTGAATTGGACTCCTAAGAAGCTCATCAGGCCCTTTTGTTGTAACATCAGCTTGACGTTCTCTCATTCTTCGTTCAGCTGCATTAAAATTTGGTATTACAGGTTTATCTTCTTCTTTCTGTTTTTGCATCGGAGCTTTAGGTTTAAAACTTTTTCCAGCTTGACGAGATTCTAGACTTTTGTTTGTTTCCTTTGCATCAACAGAAGTTTTTATTGGTGTTTTCTTTTGAAGAACAATCTCTTCTTTTTCTTCTATGGGTTTAGATTTAGGAATTGAAATATACTGTGATGCTTCCTCCTCTGTGACTTCTGTCATCCATTTTGCTTTCAGAGAAGCTGAAATCCCTTTTGAAGCATCACAAGTATATTTATCAAAATAAAAATACTCATCAGTCTGTATTTTTCTGTTCAAATCCGTTAGTCTAAAGCCACCTAACCGATTACACTTGAAGAAACGATACATATTAATCTCCCTAAATCTTAATTTTAATTTTTTATAGATTATGCTGTTGCTGCTTTACCGATTTCATTTCTCTTATCATCAAATGTACCAGGACCAATAGAAATCCATTCTTCATCACCTAATTGAGATGAAGCAAAAGCCGCAGGATCATCTTTATTCGGATCATGTTCAATTGGATGTGATGCCTCTTTACCAGCAGGATCTAACCAATCTTCGGTGCCCATCTCCATAGACATAGGATCATCAGTGTCTTCCCAAGCTTTTTCTTCATCGTAGTCATCATCAGCCATTTCTTCAACGCCCGACTGATATGCTTCTTCCATTTTACCAAGAGCTTCAAGTTCTCTTGAAATTCTCATAAGTTTCTTGGCAAGTCTCTTTTTTCTGTTTGCAATGGAAGCAGCTCTATGAGCAGGATCTCTCTTGTCATTACCCCAGTTATTCTCCGGAGCAACTTCTTGTTCATGATCCAATCCAACCTGCGGTCCATCATAACCAATCGCTTCACGGCATGCGCCAATCTCATCGAGATATGAAGCCTGTTTCTTTTCCATCATTATCCTCCTTAGGAAATGTCTTAATTTGTTTTATGTGAAAATCATCCAAAACGATGATAATGTCTTAATCCTCTACGACGTTTTAATTGTGTTCTATGTATTGAACGATATCTTTTCATTCTTGTTCTTAATTTTTGTCTATGTGTTTTATAGTAGAGTTTTCTCTTTGTTCTTGTAGTTCCTCTACTTTTTCTTGGCCTTTTAATTCTAAATCGATAACGAGCTGCCACTTCCATTGCAACTTTATCAAGTATGTCAGCTAGATCTGCGCGATTATATTTGTCTTCTAATTCGTCAGCATAATCATGCAATTTTGCTAGAATAGAGAACATCAGTCGCCTCCGAATCATATCTATATAAAAAATTAAAACAAGACAAAATCTCATTACAAGTACAAGCAAATTTCATTTTATAGACACATAATTCATCTACAATAGCAAAATCTAATTTGTTTTGTTGACAAAACTTTCTTGCGGCATCGAATTTTAAATGATTATTTTCAGTATCTATAAAAACACTTGGTTTTATTTCGATTAAAATGCAATTATTTTTAAGACAAATTAAAACATCAGGAACATAATTTCTTATATAATCTTTTAGATAAGGTATACGAATAGGTTCGACATAATAACCAATAACATCATCAAATTTTTCTAAAGATTCGAATACTTGTAATTCCAGACTTGATCTATAATAAAATTTTAAATTGTTCTTATGTGATTTGAAAAACCCAGTTTTGTATTTTGAACGTTTATCTATTTTTTCTAACATTTTTGCTGAAGCAATTGAAATCTTTGATCTTGCTTCTAAAGTATGATGTTTGCCAAAAAAACCATTATTTTTTCCAGAATTAGCTTTACTTATTTTTTGCTTTGTATCATAAGAATGATAATAACCATTTTGTTCGGCAGTTTTCTTTCTTGTTTTTTTATTTTTTTCAATTGCATCTAGAGTTGGTTTTTTCCCAAACATCCAACTCCCAAATTTTCTATCTTTTGCTATTTTAGACATTTTCTTTGAGAATTTTAAAAGTCTTGTATCAGTTTCTTTTGTTAAACCCTTAGACCATGATACATGACCTTCGTGTTTTCTGCCCTTGTTACTTCTAGAAATAGCTTGATTATGTTGAGTCGTATTAGATTTGTGTCTTCTTGCATGCCCTTTTATAAACTTTATTCCAAGTCTCATTTTCTCCCAAGAAATAATTTTCCCGCATCCGCAAAGACAATAACAAAAAGTTGATTCTAAAGTCTTTCTACAATTATCACAAAATTTTGTCCGATTTGAATTTGCTTGGAATTCATTAGAACATTTAGAGCAAACTTTGCGAATTTTATTTTTTAGAACTCTCATTTTTGCTCTTCTTGATCTTTTCTTCCATTTGTTTTAATAAAGTATAATAAAGTTCCCCATCTGATTCTGCAAGATGGTCCAAGGCAATTCGCTTTGTTACATCTTCATCAGGTGTATGCTCTTTCTCTACTTCAATCCCCATTTTCAATTCATTTTGATCGACATCTTCTTCACTAATCCCTTTTTCATTTGCTCTCCCGCTTGTAAGAAATGTTACAAACTTTGTTGCAAGTTTATAAATTTCAGCTTCAACTTCATGCACATCATAATCCTGAGCTTCTGCCCATGCATGCAGATCAGCATCTTTAGGGTTAGGATTAAGTTTTAGAAAAAATATTATGTCTTCTCTTAACATTATAAAACCTCTTACAAGTTATTAGAGCACTACTAATAAAAACAGTAGAATATTCAACATTAGAATGCAAATAAAATATGATGCAATTATTTCAAACAAAAAGCCCCGCCTTGTTTCCAGGGCAGGGCTCAAAACTAATAATATTTCAATTAGTTATGGACGTGTAACTTCAATCAAGCTTACACCGCGCGGATTCCATACACCAATTCCGATTTGTTCGAAAATTGACCAACCAATGAGGCGGTTATCCGGATCATCAGCGGGAAGAACTGTAATGTCAATTCTCTGCGGCATAACTGCAAGGAACTTCTCTTCGGTGCATACAAAGACTGTACCAATCGGAACTACCCTGCTAACAATGATATCGGCACCCCAGATCTGAGCCATCAAACCTGTGTTCAACAAACTCTTCTGAGTTACGGGGTCCAACTGGTCGCGACCAAACTTACGGATGTCAGAATAATCTCTGGCATTCATGAACAGACGTGCAACACGAAGGTCATGTTTCTCAACTTCAGCAAAAGCATCAGCAAGCGCATCCCTGTCAAGAGACGGTGTTGCTGGTGTAACTGCGTTGAAAGGAAGACCAGTGTTTGGGTTGATCTGAGCAGCCGCAACTTGGAGGGCATTGAAACCAAGATCATCTTCACTTGCCTGGATGTCCTGTTTTGCCTTGTCCTGAGCACGGTCAATCAGATTGTACCGACGTTCTTTAATCTGGGTAAACGGAATTTTCGGGTTCGAAGCAAGTTCGAACAACGGAACGAGAATTCTTTTACCTTTGACGATAGTTTCTGGTGTCTGGCCTTCTTCACCGATGACGATGGCCGGAACATCAACGTCTCTGTCATAGTACGGAAGAGCACCCTGAGGCAGAGGATCTACAACTGCTGCCCGACGGAACACACCCTCATAGTCCAGACGTTCACGGAGGGGATTCTGCATCGATGCAGCAAGCTTCATCTTTCCTTCTGGGGAAAGCAAGAGCTTCTCAATGGCTCTTTCTTTGTCAGCTGCTGTCGTGATTTTCATGGAAATCTCCTTTAACTTACTGTTGCTTGTTTGTGAATACTTAGAACTTGTTACTTTTTGCGTCTTTCAGTTAGATCATCAGATCAAAACCAAGCCAAGGATCCGTCGGTGTCGGTGCCTTAGAGACACGACCAACGATATTGCTTGTTGTGTTTTCTGTTGTGAGAAGACCGAAATCACTAACATAGAGAAGAGCGCCAGCTACATAGGCGACATCGCCTGAATCAGCTTCATTGCGAGTCTCATAAATGTCAGTTTCAAACGATCCCATCGAACGCATAACAGTAACTTTACCCGAAGCAACAGCTGGAGTATTTTCGAACGGTGAGCCTGCAGCATCGTTGAGAAAGATCCCGACAGCCGTATGGTCGTTACTGATATCGACCTCGTAATTGTCGGAATACATCGCAACCATACCTGCCAGGACTCCGTCCGGTGTGTCAGCCGTAATCCGGGATGACGTAGCACCAGCAGCGCCATAGTTCTGACGAGTGAAGGCGCCAGGAGCCAATGTTGACAGAGAATTTCTGTCACCTGCGAACAGGATACGAAGTGCCATGGAACAACTCCTTACGTTAAGTTTTACTTTTGAAAACTAGCAGCACTACTGAACAGTTAATCTGAACTTATAAAAGGTTTATAAAAGACAGAGGATTTCACCCCTGTCTTTTTATAAAACTTATTAGTCTTGTGGTGCGCCTCTCCACATCTTAGAAAGAACTTCAACTTCAGGATCACTTGTATAATCATTTTGTTCAACAAGAGAAGCATTTTTGTCGATACCAAATTCATCGACAACTTCACCATCTTCACGTTTTAAAGTTGAATGATCTGACGAACTTACTGTTTTTCCCGGATCTTTTTTTGCAGCTTCTTTTTTTGCTTCTTCTGCAACTTCATCTTTAGGAGTCTCAGAAACTTTTTCAGCAGGGGTTTCGGGCTTGTCAGCTTTCTCTTCATCTTTTGCAACTTCAGGTACAGCTTTCTCTTCTTTGCATTCAGCAAGTTTCTTTTCAATATCTTCAGCTTTCTCTTCAGCAGAATCACCAAGAGCATCTTCTTTGTCAGCTGTTTCAATATCACCTTCAGCTTCGGCTGACTCAGCAAGTTTACGATGATTTGCAGCTACCGTTCGATATGTACGTGCCAATTCAGCAAGTTTTGCCTTTTTGTCATCTGTTGCAGCTCCTTCAGGTTTTTCTTCAGCTAGTGGAACTGCTGCATCGGCCTTTTCTTCTTCAACTTTACCTGCTGGTGTCGAGTCTGGTGTTGCATTTGGAGGAAGAGCTGATGCTGCATCTTTTTCTGCTGGTACTGCGGTTTCTGGTTGTGCAACTAGATCAGCTTTTTCTTCTTTTTTTGCTTCTTCTGCTTCTACTGGTGCAGCTTCTTCAGGTTCTTTCTTAGCTTCATCATCTGCTGTCTTCATAAGGGAAATAACTTCTTCGATATGAGCAACTTTTGCTGCAGCATCATCAGCTTTCTGATCAAGGAATTCAGCCTGCTCTTCATCATCATCTTCTTGTGCTTCGGCAGCAGCTTGACGATTGATTCTTTCGACCCGTGCCTGACGACGAAGTTCTTTTTGAGCATCTTCAATTGAAGCAAACTCGTTTTCTCCGGCAACTTTTCTTTCAAGTCTTTCAATTTCACTATCATCGAGTTTTACGATTTGAGCGATTTTCGCTTTAATAGTTTCATATGAATCTTCAAGTTTGCCCTCAACAACAAGTTGTTTTGCAATTGCAAGTCCTCTACGAGCTTTACGTTCGATAGCACGATCACTACGTTCTTGAGCAAGTTTCTTTTTCAAATTTGAAATAACTGCTTTAAAACCTGCAGCTTCACTTGCAAATTTATCCTCATCTTCATTTACATCTTCAGCAGGTTCGCCTTCGCCTTCATCTTCACCTGTACCTCCATCTTTTTCTTCAACAGAAGGATTTAAAGGTGCTGCAGGTGTCATCGGGCTTGCAACTGGTGCATCTGCACCTGCACCTTTGCCTTCAGCCTGAGTATTCACTGCCTGAACTACTTCTGAATGAAGTTCGTTTGTATCAGTAACAGCTGGTTGATCAGCTGGTGCCGCCATCTGCGCACTGGTTCTGCTTTGAAGTGTAGCAATCAAGTCCTCAGCAAATTTTTGAGCTTCAGCTGGTTCAAAAGTCTCTTTTGAAGACTCAACGACTTTCACCAGCTCTGATCCCTTGAATACTGCGACTTTTGTTCCACTTTTATGCACTTTTGCACTCCAACACAAATTCATAGTATCTCTCCTCAGTTAAAGTGAAATTTGTTTTGCTTTAATCTCATTCTCAGTTATTACAACAAACTTCATATTATTGTCATTTACATATTTTCTAGCAGCTTCAAACTTTAAAACATTTCGTTGTAATGTTGTAGAGAATTTGGGCTTAACTTCAATTAAATCTCTTGAGCCATCTGCATAAACAACTAAAATATCAGGCCAATAGCTTTTTTGCCTTTTAGAGACTGGCTTATTTTTCTTTTTGTCTCTTCAGATTTGGGTTTGCCTTTCTGCAAAAAACTCATTATACTATCCTATTACATTAATTTTACTAACTCATTACAATGTTGACAGACAACATAATTTGAAGTATAACTTGGTTTTCTATTTTGATCTACAAGATCATCAATAGTATAATGTTCTTCATTCTCACAATGAGTACAAGAAACTTTCACATAAGAATTTTCTAAAACAAATGCATTAATTTCTTTGGCCGTTTTTTCTAAACTTGTCTCTTTTATTTTAGAAATTATAGATGTGCCATATCTTGCCGAGAAAAAATAGACTTTATCTTCAATAGCACCGTTCTTATATGCTTCTTCATAACCTACAGTCATTTTAGGTTGACTGTTGCAATACCATACCCATCGTGCTTCATCATATCTGAATCCACATGTCCATACATCAGATCTCTTATTAATCAAATTTTTTTTAATTTCTTCAGTCTGTGTTGCAAGTTTCAATTGTTTTATGATTTCAAAACTTGCTCTTACAGGATTTGAAGGGAATGTATCTTTAACGCGTTGAATGATTTTGTTTTTTGAAACATCAACAATGACAATATCTTTCTCTAAACGAAACGCCTTCAAATTTCTTTGAAGGTCTATAGATGATATTGCTTGTTGTTCTAGTTTCTTGACAACATTAAAACAAAAAAAATTAGAAAAAAACTGCATATTTAATTTTTCTTTTTATTAATATAGGACATAGGCATATAAAAATCTTCACCAGTTTCTGTAATGAATTGTCCGTATTCGCCACTATCGATTGTAGTCACAAAAGATACTTTCTCTCCCTTTGTGATAACAGAATTCCCTTGCTCATCGAACCAATATGTACCTTCATCATGATCAACTGGAATGTCTTGAGAAACAACAAATATATTCGATTTTTTTACCTGTTCTAAGTCATTAATATTTTTCATTATAGTCTTTTTGTCATCGAGTCTAATGATGAACATGGGACCACGTTGTGAAACAACTTCTCCAATTTTTCCCTTTTCTTTACCAGTTTTTATTTTAACCCTATCACCAGATTTGATTTTTGTTTTAGCAGTTTTATAGAGAGATTCTTCTGAAGCAAAAAAACAACGGGGACATTCTATAATATCTTGTTGCCCTGCATCAACGGAAGTGGCCTTTATTTTCCAAAGATCTGTTTTAAAACCACATTTTAAACATTCAAATGTATCAACTCTTGAAACTGTTTTATTTGCAGGAGCAATTTCTAGAACAACAATAGGAACTTGTTTGCGTAATTCAAAACCTGGCTTTAATCCCGCATCATCTTTTATGTCATGAGGATTATCATAAGGAATATCAGAATAATCATGGGTGGAAATTGAGAAATCTTTATTACCTGATTCATTTTCAATTGGATGAGTTGCTTCTTTTTTACCAAAAACTTTTTCAAGGATTCTATCGACAAAACCTGTTTTTTGTTTTGGTAAGACTTGACAAAGATTTTCTAACTCTTCACTTGAAAGAGTTTCTTTTGCTGTGAGTATTTGATTTGCTGTTTTGATTTCTATAGAACCGTCTTGTTTGATTGCAATATTTGCAACATCAGTATCCTTTGATGCAGCTTTTAAAAGAACTCCATCCTCTTTTACCATTGTTTCAATTTTCGAATTGAGGATATTTGCAAGCAGATAATTACTAACTTCAGAAGTGGAAAGAATTTTTCTAAAAACAGCGCCAGCAAAAGCAGGATTAGCTACAAGAGAAACATCAAAAAATGTGTTATTTATACATATTTCTGCAGCTCTTCTTGATGTCCCATCAGGTAGTCTATAAGTAGAACCTTTATTACCACGTCTAAGATGTTCACAATATGATGTAGGATCATTTGCAATGTTTCCACAAATACTGCATCTTGTTTGAGCTGTAGTACAACCCATAGAAACTGCATTTATAATACCATTTTCAATATTTGCTACAAGATCTTTGTGTCTTCTATCTACAGAAAAAAGGACATCAATAAGAAGTGTGTCACCCATGTCTCTTGCAATGACATCAATGCATTTTCCTTTTGCATTTTCTAATCTTTGATCATGTTCTACAAAGGTTGTTGCTCTTTTAAAGGACTTGTAATCTTTTAAAAGATCATTACATGTCCAAGCATCATGATTGTCATTGATAAATTTTTCAGTAGCAGTAGTAATCCAGTAGCCATTGTCTTCAGTTTTTACCCCAGCCATAATCGTAGTATGAATGTAGATAAATTTCGTTGGATCAATTGTGCTTACAACCTGAAAATCAGCCTCTTTATCGACAGCTTCTTTGTCAACAGCTTCTTTTTTGGGTTCTTCAATAGTGTTTTTGATGTTTGCTTGTTTCTTTAGAGCACTCCAACTACTAATGTCACCACCCAAAATTTCGATTTTTGCTGTTTTGAGCATGCCAACTTTATTGAAAGACATGAGGCCTCCGAAAAATTGTCAATCTTTACACAATTTTTTGATAAAAGTCTTGATTTATAAAAACTTTAGAAAAAGTCAATTTACCATTTGATTTTTGCTCGTAACCATCCATTTAGATCACCAGGTATTGCACCTACAATACCTATGACATCAGCATTACCACCTATATTTTCGTTTGTCAAAATTCCATTTGAATTAACATATAGTTTTTGATTATAAGTATAAATTCTTGTCGTGTCATAAGCATTTCTATTAAAATCTAGCAAAACATCATCTGATATCATTGATGCTGAATGATTGCTTGAATCGACAGGACTGTTTTCATATTTATATGGTCGTCTTGCTGTTGCCAATCCATCCATATCTTTAAAATCATACTGTTTTCCATCATAATCTTCAAGTTTGTAACCGTTGATAAGCAAACCAACTGTTTCATTTGGCAATGCTTTTTCTACAGTCATTTTGTCTACAAATCTTACTATTTGACCACCATACCAACCTGTTCTTAGAAGATTAGGTCCAATTTTAACATTAATTCCCCAGTATTTATAGTGGATCTTAATCATATTCTTCCTGGCCTTGGTTTTATTCTTGTGGGTCGTTGTATTATAGGCTTTAATTCTCTTGGTCTTTTTTCTGTCAATGGTTTTTCTTGTTCAGGTTTTGTTGGTGTCACTGGAGCCTTTTGTTGTGGTTTTGTAGGAACTGGTTTAACAGGTACCTTAAGAGTTGGTTTGACAGGACCTTTTTGTGGGCCTTTGAACTGATCAGGAACTATAAATCTTTTAAACAAAGGTATTGACGCAGCAACATGTTTACAAATCAGATACCTTCTTTGTGGATCTCTTATATTGGGAGCGGTACCATCCGAGTATTGACGCTCAGAATAATCTTTATCAAGAGCATTAAAATCAGCACCATTATATTTCCAAGCATTACAATTACAAGATATTTCGACTTCTCTCCCAAGCATACCCTGTGTTTTAGGCCCTGTACCTAATAACTTAAAACGGACATCATAGGGCCCTTTGCTTTTTGTTTGATGACATTTTACAGAAAACATCCATCTACCATTTTTAGGATCATTACGTTTTGTTGTTGCTACACACCCTTTAGCATATTTGATAGATTTTTGATTTGTCTTAAATAATAATTCTCCTGCAGACATAGCAAGTTTTGCAAAAGGATCAGAAAACAATACTCCAAGCGGAATAATTTTTCTTGACAATAACTCATTTGCTATAGATTGAATGGCTTCTTTATTCATCAATAATCTCTTGCTTTCCCTATTATTGTTCCTATAGTACGCGAATCATTCCATTCAGGTATTGCGCCCAGTCTAGCATTACTTGCTTTTGTCACGTCATCATATAATTGCTTTGATGGGAAGATATATACAGAACCTTTTGCATATGTCTCGTTGTCAACGTATTTATCGTTTAGATCAAAGATAATCTCAAAAACTATTTTCCAATGTTGATAAGATTGCTCTGTCTCATCTTCTCTAAAACTTGAATCTTTAAGTTCAAGATGTACATGTTTAGATTTAATAGAACTAATAAATTGTTTTACTTTTTTTTCGAAATCAATCTTATCGACAAATTTCTGTTTCGAAACTGTTCTTTCACTTGCTTTCAAAATTTCATTTGTAATAAGTTCTATATTCATACTTTAAATTCTTCTCGAATTGTTTCTCTAATTGCACTTTTGATTTTTTCAATCTCGTGTGTTTCATTTAATTTTGATTCAAGTAAAAAAGTAAGTTTTGAAATATTATCAGCATATAAATCTTTTGCAGCATTTACTTTTTCTGTAATTGGCAATTCATCTTTAATTCTAGATGCAAAAACTTGAGGTAAATATTTTTTAAGCGTATGAATTCTTATTTTAGTTGTCGAAGATCCATTTAAAGCAAGAATTTCATTTTCTAAGTTCAAAACAGCACGTCTAGCATTCTGACTCAATTTTAAATCTTTTATCATTGAATCAACCCAAGCCTTCTTTGAGTTTTCTTCAACAATAATAGCAGCACCAAGTTGCTCAGCTTTATCCGTGTCCACAAATGGAATATCAGGGATTTCAACTTTATTTTCAGATTCAGCAAATAATTTTACTTTTTTTTGATCTGTTCTTTCGGGTTTGAGTCTTTTTTCTAAAGGAACTTCCAGTTCTTCTATTTCATCGTCTCTTTTCTTATCTTTTTTATTTTCTTGTCTATCATATCTACGTTGTTCTCTTGTTTCTGCTGTTTTTGTAATTTTTTCATTTTGTGTCGCAAACATTTCTGTTGATGCTTCAGGTTCATATTTTAAACCAAGTTCTTGTGCCCTTAATTCCGCAATTGCAGGTGCAAGAGTTCTTCCAGCTTCGGTAGCAGCACCATTCATCATGGTGAAATAATTAATATCGAGTGGAGTACCTTCAAATCTCTTGAGCCTTTCTTTAACAGTTTCAGCGTCAAGCCCAAAACACTCGAGCCAAGTTTGCATATCGATTTGACCCTGAGTAACCATTTGAGCAAGCATCTGTTTATGGGCTGTATCATCAACAAAATTCAATCTGTTCCATTTGATACGAGGATACAACCATTTGATTTTCTTTTCTTTCTTAGAAGTACCTTCTTCATATTCTGCCCAATCATTTCTTTTGGCCATAGGAAGAAATAATGATTGAATCACATAACTTTCAATTCTTTCTCTATAAATTGAATATTTTTGATTCATTACTTCTAATACGGTTTGTCCATTAGCATAAGAACCTTCACCTAACAAGAAACTTTTATTTATCATTAACCCTATCAACAGTTCCTCGTTTATCCAATTCCATTCTGACTCTAATTGCATCAACCCTTGACTTGTTCCAACAAGGTCCCAATGCAATTCATAGTTAGTAATGATGGCGTAATCAGGATCTGCAAAAGCACTGTCGACCTGTTCTCTAATTATATTCAGATCAGCCATACCTGTAGAATCTGCCCAAATCAAATGTTTCGGCGTAAGATGTCGAGAAGCTACAGCATCCTGTGATTGTCTTAATCTGTCTTTATAAATAAGAGTTTTGAAATTTCTCTCTACAATACCAGTACCCACAAGGTCATAATCAGCCATTTTGTAGGTGACATGAGCCACATGGCTACCATGATTTGGATCTGTATTTAAAGGTATTTTCTTTCCTGTTTGTACAAGTTCAATAACATCTTCAGGTATTGCTTTAAAAAGAACACCTGTTTTTGGGTTATCAGGTCCATTGTTAATAATTTTCTTCATTTGCTCATTTGGAATTAAATCGACTCTCATTATATCAGTAAATTGAAGTTTTTCAAGTTCTATATAATCAGGATCTAACAGAGTCAGTTTTGTCCAACGGTTTTTCTGTTCGCTCCATCGAGCAAAAGGAAAGACGTTACCAAGTTTGTAGTATTCAACACCCATTTGAAGGAGTTTATTGAACAAATCAATACCTTCAGTGGAACACATTTCTTCGTATTCTTCTTGGATCTTCCTTGTTTTTATCTTATCTTTGCTTGGGGGTAATGTCAATCTTATACTTGACAAAGGAAGTTCAGCATGAGAATCTATAGCAGTACTAACTAAAGGATCATATTTGTAAAAATAACGACACCATGCATTTATTTCTCTATAATCACGAGGAAGTAAGATAGAACTTGGCTCAAATTCTGGGTGGTAAAAGCTTGGCATAGAATTCTTAACATTTGCTCCACCCCCACAAGTATTAGCAGTCTTAGACATTGATCTAGACATTCGATCTACTACACGTAACAAACGTTTGTTATATTTTCTGGGCTTTCCTTGATAAAACTCAGAATCTATAATAGTTGTGTCATTCCCGAATTTGATCGTAGCGCCATTCTTTTTCATGCCACTTGAATCAAGTTCAGAGCGTTTTTTTCTTTGAATCATTATTTATACCTTTAAAATTATTAATCTGATTAATTCTTTAGAAAAATTAAACTGCATCCCAATCAATAATTGATGCATGTGGCCCGTGTCTATGTCTAAATCTAAATTCTGAATTCATAATGTATTCAAAAATGTCTTGTTGTTTTGCACCAACAATTGAGGCTAATTCAGCTGCAATTTCTTGATTTGACATTGTCGGGTGTTGCTCAAGTCTCATATTTATAAGAGTTCTTTGAGAACCTGTAAGACCACATTTCCTATTCAAACGGCGACATGCTCTTTTCAAGTAATTAATTTCAATAGCAGCAGATTGAAAAAGGCTATCATTCATATCAATGTCATCTGGCACTCGCAAATTATCTATTCTTTTTTTAAGTTCATCAATCTCTCCTTGAGTATCATAATCAGTTTGCAAATCTTCAAGTTGTTTTTTAAGCTCATCTATTTGAGATTGAAGTGCATCGGTACCAGCATCAGAAGGAGCCTCTGCCCCTGTATCAGTAGCAGGCATATCAGCTATATCTTGTGCTAGATCAGGATTTGGTTGTTCATCAGGGCTAACAGAAGGATCATCAGCAGGAACATCTACAGGTTCATTAGTACCCGTTGTTTCATCGGGCGGGGTATCTTCTGCTGGTGCACTTTGTCTAATAAATCTATCAAACCATGGATGTTCCATGCTCTCTCCTTTGTTTTCTCTCTTGTCTTGCTTTTTCTATCTGTTCCTGTTTTTGTTTGAATAATTGTCTTGTTATTGCTGCTCTTTTTTGATTTGTAAAGAAACTTGTCTGTTTCTCAATTGCATTAGATAAGTCTAAAGCTTGTAAAGCCATTTTTTGCATACCAATAAGATAAAATTTAGCTGAAATATCATTCTCTTTCAACATCGAAATTTCTTTATTTAATTCTTGAGAATGAAACTTCAGTTTATTAATTATTTCTCTAACATGTTCTATACTCATCTAAATGATCTCACTGGATGAATAGCTCTTTGCAAATTAGTTACCGTTTTATGCAATTTCAAACGTCTTTGATAAGCTTGATGACTTGCTACTTTATCACCTGTTGACGTAAAAGTTTGCACTCCATTTGTTCCAACAATACTCAAAGCAGACATCCCGATTTCATTGTTAGTGGCTATATATGAAGCATTGGCTAAAACATCGCACAAGTCATCCGTTGTTATTTCTCCAAGAGTAGGTGCCTCAATTAAAAATTGTTTTTTCCCAACTCTTTTTTCCTGTAAATTTTTAAGTTCTTTTATTCCCCGTTCATGATAAAACATGTCGAGTCTTTCATCATAAATAAGATCTCTCAAATTTTTGTAAATTTTAGTGTTGTAATGTCTACTAAAAGGAGTTTTGAGAGCATTCAATCCTAATTTTTTGAACTTAAGAACAGAAGATGTACTGTCAAATTGGTCAAATACTATTTTCACTATTCTGAATTTTTGACATAAACTTGTTATATATTCGTGTATGACTTCTTCATCGATATAAGGCAATCCTTCAAATTCAGGATCTCTTAATGACCAAACTTTCCATCTGTCTAAAATGACAATTGTTCTTTTTTGTCTTTTTTCTTTTCCTTCGATTACATTAGTTTTTTCTTTTTGTTCTACATGAACCATAGCAAGAGCATATCCATTTTGAGATGATGAAGGATCTACAGCTATATAATGGGCATAATTTGAAACTGGGACTGTTGTTTCACTATCTCTTGTGATACAAGCATCAATTTTTTCAGGGTATCTAAAGAATCCTGAAATTATAGAAGAGAATTCTGCACCAAATTCTGAGTCAAATGATTCTGGGTTTCTCTTTTTTTCGCTTTCAAGATACTCGAAAGTAATTGTTTCATTCATCTCCCAAGTAGGTATTCTAAACATGATCTTGTTGAGATCAGGTTCATCACCTTCTCGACCTATACAATCAAGATATAGATCGTAAAAAATACCTGCTTTGATGTACGGCGACGAAATGCTTATGATTTTTCCATCAAGTCCAAATGTCGCTACAGAAGGAGTCAATGCCTCATAAATTTGATCTCCTGAACGGTTTCCCTCATTATCAATAAAGTGAGCAATCTCGTCAAGAATTCCAACTATAATGCTACCACCACGTATACCACGTGCTGTACAAGGCAGAGCCAATATTTTTATAGAAACATGAGGATCTAAAGGTTTCCCGTGTAATCTTGTTTCTTGCGTATAGAGTTCTAAATCTCTTTTTGTTCTTAAACGAATCTCAGATTGATTTTTGCCTTCGACATAAGGCGTAAACCATTTTGAATTAAGAATTCTATTTTGAGTAGCTTTTGCAAGAATTAATGCCTGATCTGTTGTACTGGCAATATTGACAATGCGAATTTCTTCGCCTTGGGGTAATTTATAGTATTTTTGAGGATCTACTTTTAAAATTAGTCTATATGCTTCATATGAAGAAATGACCGATGCAATAAATGTTTTACCAGATCTACGTCCACAAACTAGAACAAGTTCAATAAAATCTTTAGGATCAAGGTTTCTTAAATTTGTTCTACCTTGTTGAATTAAAAAATTGACATATTCTACTTCAGTTAAATACTTCCCTTCCTCATCAAACGGGAATGATCTTACTTTTATAGTTTTTTCTTTATCATCAAGTGAAATACCATAATAAACTTTAAGAACAAGTTTTTCAACAGCATGTAAGGGTTGATCAAGATAAAAAGGGTGTTCACAGAAGGTGATTATGTCAACTTCTTTTTCTGAATCATCAATGAGTCCCTTTGTTGCTTCTGCAAAAAGGGACTCAAACGAGAAGGAAGTATCTAAAATATCATTAGCCATTATTGTATGACGCCACAACTTCGAAAATAATGTCTTCTGTTGTTCTGTATCTAAGCATTGCAATTTTGACAAGTTTGTTGATCATACTTGCTGTGTAGAGTTCTTTCAATTTTGGACTTTCTCTAAGTTTCTCTCTTCCAATTGCAATCCAATGACGAACCATTCTTTCAGTAAAAGCAGGATCTTCTTTACCAAGTTCTTTTGCGACCTCATTACTTGTCAGATCATCAGCTCCTGGATCATCCGGATGATAATATTTTAAAAGAACTTTCTTTTCATTGTCAGGTAATTTCTTGATTTCTTCCATGAAAAGTCTCATAATCTCTTTGTTTCTTAGAACTTCGTCCGGGAGAGGTTCGTTACTCTTGAGTGTGTCCATAAGAAGAAGTGCGCTCTCACCTTCATCACCAGAAACTTCTTCGTACATACTTTTGATAGTTCCCTGACCAAAAAGTTTTAAAATCTCAAGAGTTTTATCTACATCTGTCTTAAGAATTTCAGAAAATTCTTTAAGATCTTTTGATTCATAATCAGCATTTTCATCATCAAGTTGAGATAAATCGATTTTGTTAAAATCTGGCATTCTTTTATTTTTTTGAAAAAATGTCCTTAGAGCATTCTTGAATCTGATTTTATATTTTCCTACATCAGGTATAACTTCACCTTTACCTAGCATTTCGGCAATCGAGTGTCTATTGATTTTCGTTCCAAAAGCTTTTGCAATGTAACCTACAATTTCACCAGCAGATTTGGGAGTAAGTTCCATAAGAACTTCAAGAAAACTACTCTCAATGTGATGACGAATTTCTTCCCTTTCTTTTGCATTACTAGCAAGTTCAGAAACTTGTTTCATCTTTTTCCCTATCAATCCGCCAAATGTCTCGCGTAAATCATCAAAGACTCTTGTTTTATCTTTTCTTGATGTTGCTGAATCTTGCAAGGTTTTAACAGCGTTTACAAGATCATCACCCTCCAATTTTTTAGATTTAAGCCAAAACATTTCACTCTCCTTTTGTTTGTGACATTGCTTTTCGTTTTTCTTTTCTCTTTTCAAGAATGCTTCTTCTTTTGTCAGCATCCTCTCCTATAATACAATCTAGTAATCTATGTTCACTTCCCTTTACTACTCCTGAAAATCGGGAAATCAATCTTCTTGTTTCACTTCCACATTCTGGACATTTTGCATCTGGCGAATCTATATGCAAAAATTCTTCAAATTCATATCCGCAACTAAGACAAGAAAATTCATAAATGGGCATACAGCACCTTTAATTTCATTTAATTTTTTAAACATATACACGTATTTGATTTCGTTGTTTGTAACGTTTTCTGAGGCACTCAACACAAATAATCTCTCCATACATTACTTCTATTACTTCTCTTGTTTTCTTATCTACGATTTCAACTTTGATACGTGCATAATTGTCTTTCTCTAGATTGCAATTCGAGCAATGCATTTTCATCTCCGTTAATTATTTTATATCGGCAAGTTTTGTTGCTCCCTCACCTGATCTCTCCCTTTCAATCATTTTTGATTTCATCTTGTCGTTCTTTTTTTTCATTTGGTCTTTAATTCTAAAGCCCTGACTTGGCCAATCATTTCCTTTGAGAACAAAATTCTTGTTTAAAGAAAAAAGCCTTTCACAATCACCAGAACAAATCTCGCATGACACTTTTGGAGTAGCTGTAATACCGTGCATTTGTTCTTGAACATTTCCACATTCCTTACACTGATACTCATATGTGGGCATTTTAATCTCCTCTTAAAAATTAATTTTATTTAATTTGTACTACTAATTATATCTTGAATTTCAATGACAATGATCTTTAAATTGAAAACACAACACAATTCTGTCTATTAAACAATAGTCTTATAAAAACTATAGAAATGGGAAATGAACTAGTTCAAAAACCAGTTTATTGGTTGAATATTTTTAGATGCCAAAAAATCATTTGTTTTAGAAAAGTGTTTGCATCCAAAAAATTTGTATGAGGATAAAGGTGACGGATGAGCAGACATTAAAATTTGATGTTTTTTCTGATCTATTAAAAATCTCTTATTTTTAGCAAAAGAACCCCACAACAAAAAAACAATATTGCTTTTTAAATCAGATATTTTTTCAATTACACAATCAGTGAAAATCTCCCAACCTATTTTTGAATGCGACAATGGTTTATGGAGCTCGACTGTAAGAAAAGAATTCAAAAGCAATACGCCTTGACGAGCCCAGGACTCTAAACAACCAGATTTTGGTATTTCAATTTCTAAATCATTTGCAAGTTCCTTAAAAATATTTATAAGACTTGGTGGCTTATCGATTCCTGCAGGAACAGAAAAAGAGAGGCCCTGAGCTTGTCCAACATTATGATAAGGGTCTTGGCCTAATAGAACCACTTTGGTGTCATCAAAAGAACACCATTCAAATGCTTTAAAGATATTATGTATTTCTGGTCTTATTTCTTTTTCTTTGTACTCTGCAAAAATTCGTTTTTTTAATTCAATAAAATAAGACTTATCCTGTTCTTCTTGAAGGATTGTTTTCCAACTTTCAGGTAACTCTAAAATATTTTTTCTATTTATCATTACTCAAACACATTTTTAAAAAATCAATGACTTTTAATTTTATTCCAGGAGAAGTTTTTTCACTATTTCCTGCAACATTTAAAACTTTTATTGCATTACATTTCAACCAACTTTTGAATTTTATTTGTTGTTCTTTTAAATCTACATTTAAGTCAACATCAAAATAAGGTTTATCGTATTGAACTATTGCTTCAAATGTACATTTTTCACCTGATGAATTAAAATTTGTTGCAAATCTTACTGTCCCATCAGATTCTTTAACATTTAGATAAGTTCTTGGAGGATAATAACTTGATTCATGTTCTTGCATATTGTATAATTCTTTATATTCTGGTTTGTCTCCATCTAATGTTCTAAAACCTGCAGGCATCCATCCACCAGATTTAAACCCTATCAATTTTGCTGTAATTATACCAGCTTCATCAGCCCCTGTTTGACCACCTGAAATAATTTTTTCAACTTGAATATTATACCAATCAACTGTCGTAGGAATACTTTGTGTTTCTCTTGAAAAATCGAGCTTTGTGATCAAATCCGGTCTATGTAATCTGATCATCTTTCCAATCAAAGTAGTATGACAAAAAAACATTCCTGTATTTTTTATTTGCTCTTTTGAAGAAGAACTACTCGGGCACCAACAACATAAAATATATTGTTGTTTTTTGTCAAGACTTTCAAGCCAGTTTTCTATTTGTTCCCATCTATCTACATAACCTCCTCGTAACTCATTTATATAGCTATCAATAGAATTGCCACAATTTCTAAGTCTTAATCGAAAACCATTGACATCTTTTGGGAACAAAAATTCTAAGTCATGATACTTACACCACTCAGGTTTCCAACAAGCAACACTGTATTTGTTTTCTAATTCATGTTTCTTTGCTTCAAAAAATGAAGTTAATAATACATTGAATTCAAGCATATCTATTTATATACCAAAAACAAAAAGAGCCGACACCTTTGAACCTGCCGGCTCTTATTAATAAAAAATTAATTTTTATGTTTATGAATCTGAACTACGCGCTCTTGCTGTAAAGCTTTTTCTTTTGAAGGATGCCTTCCTAAAAGTCTATCTTGATCCTTTGTGTATAAACACCATCGTTGTTCTGATTTGGGTCTATTATCTTGATCTTTTTTAGGGCATTTTTTGATTATTGCTATCTTGATAAGTTCATGTTTACTAAGAATCTTTTTCTCTTCATTTGTCAAAAGGTTACTCAAGTATTTTATTGGATCTTTAAAACCATAACGCTCAATATATTTGAAAATAATATTGAAAGCTTCCCAATTTTTACTAAATTTGCAACCTAATAATTCAAATTCATTTGTTTTGAATCTAATTAAACGAAATTCTTTAATTTCTTCTTTCAAAGTTTTCAAATCTTGAAAATCTCGTGTTAATTTTGCTTTTATATCAGTCGTGTCCTTATTTGCTTTTTCTTGATAGACTAAGTCATTCACATGAACTTTTGTTCTAAAAATAAAGGGTAGAACAAATCTAACAATAGACAAAGCTTGCTGTCGTTCTTTTGCAAATTCTTCATCAGGTACAAAAGTAGTATCGACAAATTTTGGAGAACTCAACCACGAATCCTTAAGAATATCATAAACAGAATCAGATTCTAAACGTCTATTTTTCCCTATAACAAAGAATTTCACGGGATGGTCACCAACCAACTTCTTGTCATTTAACCTATAGACATATTGGCGGATAAATTGCCTTATCTCGAGATCATTCGAGCAATGTCTAACCGATTGTAGATTGTCTTGTCTAAACTTGTCAAAATCTATAGAAACATTTATATCGACATCAGTTTCCGGAACATATTGATTAGTAACCATTGATCCTGTCATTGAAATATCAGTTACCCAATTTTTATAATTGTTAAATTTAGAAAGAACACTAGAGAGCCTATCAAGAATTATCTTTCTAATTTCAGATTTTAATCTTATTGGTTCGACTTTCAAATCCCAAATCATAGGACAAAAAGTTTCTTGAGGATAATCAATTATCGAAGCATGCTTGGGCAAACGTCTTTCAAAAAAAATTTCAAGTTCTTTGGGTAAGAGTTTTTTCTTTTTTAAAACTTCTGCATTCTGCTCCAACATATCTTTCCCGCCTGGGACATAATCTCTTCTTTCGATTAAAGGTTGCATTATCTGAGCAATAATTCTCTCAGTATTTGCTTTTTTGTATTCTGATGTATCTTTAACTTTTATCCAAAGAAATTTTTTAGCACTTGTTTTTATAAGAGCATAATAACCATCAACTTTTTTACCATTAAATTTTACCACGTATTTCTTATCATAATCGACATCTACAAGTTCAAAAGTTCCTTTGTCATAAATATCGACTGTTCCTGCACCATAATGCCCTTCTGGTATAGTGCCCTCAAAATCACGATAAGCTATATCATGATCTTCAGTTTCTGATGCAAGCAAAGGTTTATCGCTTGGGAGTTTATGCTTTGGAATTGCCCAACTTCTAAGCACTGTACCTGATTTGTCTGGGAATTTTGTTTCTGGTTCCGTTGTGCTATCATTATCCCAAACACGCTTTTTGTAATATGAAGTAAGGGCATCTTTCAATGAATCAACAGGGAATTCAAGTCGTAGATCCCAGTGTTCATTAGTAGCGACATGATGTTGTATTACGAATTTTCCTTTATATCCAATTTGAAGTTTTTCTTTATCGTAACTCATAAAACTTCAAACCTCATATTTCTTAATCTTGACAATCTTCTTTTCAATTCATTTTTAAGAGTTCTTTCATTAGTTACTTCCATATTCATAAGAATATCAAGAACTATTGATATGTTAGGCCTTCCCACAAAATTAGAAAAACCTGGAGCAGCCCGAATTGTTTTTTGAAAAAGAAGTGAACTTGGCCTGTCTAAAACAACATTAATTCGTATTTTTCTTGTTCTGTCAGCAGCTTCTTTTAAAATTTCATTTGCTATTTTCTGGACTTGTTTCTTCATTAGTTTCTTCTTTAATAGATTTTCTTGATTTTGATTTTACAGCAGCATGGCCTAAGCCCAAAGCTGACAATAAGAAACCAAATATAGTCACACTCTTTGAAAAAACTAGAGGAAAACCATCAGGGCAACCATTGGGCCATATCACAGCTATACTCGGAATTAAAACAGACCAATAGATCAATGCAATTGTTCTTTTTCTTCCATTAATGAGCCGCCATAATTTAACTAGCATAATGCACCTCCAGTTTTATTGATTTCATAGAGTATGCGTAGATAAGAGGATTCTTTCTTTTTATTATCCCATTTGAATTTCTTTCCAATAACTTTTTGATAAATTTTATCAAACTTTGCATCTTCTTTTTTAAAACTTTTTAGAGAAGAAACTGGTACACAACATAATCCAGTTTCTATTCTCATGCTATATGGTGCAATATGACCACCATCAGATTTCATCGGTGAAAGATCTATATTAATTTTTGAACCAGAAGGCTTATTTGTTGCAATTACAATCTTGTCATCGTCTTTAAAATATTCTTCCAGACGTTTTTCAACATCTTTTCTGATAGCACTTATATCACGTTTTGATTTTAATTTTCCTTTTACATGAAAACCTCGTTTTCCTGTAAAATTTATCTCTGGATTTGATTTGAAATCTTTTTGTTCTTTTATAAAATCAACACATTGCGAAACAATATCTTTCAAAGATTCAAATGTTGCACTGGACCCTGGATCAATATCGAAAATAGCTTCATCCGTTGTAGTTGGAGATGTAATATGGTATTCACCTGTCTTCCCTGTGTGATATTGTTCAAAATCATCAACTGAATTGATCCTAATATATTGAGTTTTTTTATCATAAGGACGTCTTATGTAAAGTCTTGAACCCGGACGAATTGCCATGACAACAAATAAATCATGTCCTTTTAATTCTGGTACAAGTTTATTTTTTACACCATCATAATAATTCCAGACATCAATTTCTTTCACACCGTTAGAAAAATATTCATTCTTTTTGACTACAAGTTGGTCAGGATGTTCTGGATAATCTGCTGTTTTATTCAGTAGTTTTTCCATCAAATTCATCCGTTTTATCGTTCAATGCATCAGCTTTTGTCTTATGAATTATTTTATCTTTGTGTTGCGGTGGTGCATAAAGTGTGTAAAGTTTAAGATCTTCTTTTCCTGTGTTAATTATATTGTGTTCTGTACCTGCAGGAATCAATATAGAAAAACCATCTTTAATTTGATGGGTCTCTCCACTAATAACAACTTCACCAGAGCCAGCATCTAATCTAAAAAACTGATCGACATCTTTATGTGTTTCTTTTCCAATATCTTCTTTAGGTTTTAATGTCATCAAAACTAATTGTAAGTTTTCTGCTGTATAAATAACTTTCCTGAAATTTTTGTTTCTTATTGTTTCTTCTTCTATATTGATGACAAAACCTTTTTTCTTGTTTTTCTTCAAAATCTCATCGGCTATTTTTGAAACATTCATAATTTCACCTATGCTAGAAATTCAAAATGTGGATAATCAGGGTTTTTAAATCTTCCTCCCCATTTCAATCCTACACTTTCTCCAAGTAATCCAGCTTCTAAATAATCAGGCTGTTCATTTTGATTGACATTAACTTTTACATCCCAAATAACTTTTCCATTTTTTGTAATAGCAATATCAAAAGCTCGTGATTTATCGTTTTCTTTATAACCATCATCAAGATCTACGAGATGTCGGGATGCAAGTGTCCATGTTACTTTATTCTTATTTTCTTTTTCTGTAATTGAAGGTAAATTAGCCATTCTTCTAAGGATATTGACTTCTCTTACAGGTTGTCTGCCTTGAGCATATAGTGCCTGTTGTTCTTTTACTGTTCTAGCTGTACATGTCACTATAAAAGCGATTTTTGCAGCATCCATTTTTTCTTTGAATTTAGCATATATTAGCTGCATTTGTGGTGTTAAATCTTCAATTTTTCTTGAAGCCATAATCTATTCTTCCTGATAAGATTCTGGCCATACACCTTCATTTTGTTTAAATTTCTTCTTTATTTTTTCGCCATTAGCTTTAGGGTTAAGTTCTTCTAGAGCAATCATAGCATCTTCCCAATATATTCCCTCATGATCAATTAATGTTTTAAGTTCTTCAGCAAGTTTATCATAATCAGTAGAGTTCCTTACGATGATAAATTCTTTAATGTTTTCACGATTCTTAGGGTGTTTCATAGGTTTTCTGCCAAAAGCAGCAAGAATTTCACCAGCAATTTTGTCAATATTGTTATTCAGAACTGAAGCGGTTTTGATTTGCGCTTTTTTAGTGAAATGCTTGTGTATTGCAGCTTTAATTTCTACCATTGTTTGTCCAGGAAAGAAGTTCTCACGTATAATTTCGCAAGCTTCTCTAAGACAAGAAATTATTTCTTTGTCTTCATTGGTTGCAAGAATTTTTGCAGTATTTACAGTTTCAACAACATGAGACCCTGTAAAATCTTTTGAAAGCGTGATAATTTCATCATCGACAGCTTTTCCAAGATGTTTGAAATACATCATTTTAAGATTCTCAGGTCCAGGTAAACCAATCTCTATTCTTCTATCAAAACGACAAGGGCGAGAAGAAAGAGCTGTGTCCAGCATTTCAATTTTATTTGTAGATGCTATAACAACAAGTGGTTCACCAAATTTTCTCATACCATCAAGATTTGTAAGCAGATCGCCAAGTTGATTTGAAGCTGTAAAGTTATCTCTATTTCCACTCATAAAATCTATATCTTCGAATGCAAGAACTGTTGGGCCAAGATATGCCAAGAACTCAAACAGCTTACTAACAGCCATATATCTAAAAGATTCAGCTGTCACATAAATTCTACTTACATTTTTCTTGTCAAGATCATTAAAAACAGCTTTTACAACAGAAGTCTTCCCAGTCCCTGGAGGCCCATACATAACAAGACCCCGTTTGTTCACTCCTGCTGTTGCAAATTTTTGATTTCCAAGAAATTCTGATGTGTTAAGCCGTATATCTTTCTTAGCTTTTTCGGTAAGGATAACATCATCCCAAGAAACTTTCGGAACATCCCTGAAAAACATTGTTTCTTTTTCAGCATATAGGCATTTTCCACGATATTGATTTTTCTTAATCATATCGTTTTCAAATCTGTCAATCCATTGTTTTGCTTCTTCTCTTGTTTGAGCATAACAGTTCACATGAAAACTACCATACTGCATATATGCTGTAATTATTTTGTTATCATAAACTGCAGATAAATTTTCAATTGCAGGCATTGTGTTATAGACATCGATTTGTAAATCATCTAAAACTGGTTTTTTCCCAAAATCATTTGCTGTTGCAATTTTTGGTGTTTGTTCCTTCAACAGATTTGTGATTGTATATTTTGCAATTGGGACAAGTAAACCATCATAAGAACGAGAAACTGGAGTGAGACCGAGTATCATATTTAATCTCCTTTTTAATTACTCTCTTTTAGATGTTTTTTATTAACAATGTGGTATTGTTCTAATGGGAAAGCTTTAAGTCTTTTCAAAACATCAAGTACTTTTTGTTTGCTTTTTACATCAGAATTTATCTCTACTTCTACAAGATTTTTGCCAGTAAAATCTGGGAACTCTTCGTCATCTATATCAAAAACTTTAAGCTCTACTGTTAATCTGCTTAAATGCCTTTTCAATTCTTCAATTTTTGTTTCATCAAGACCCCATGACCCAAGATCCTTTGGATATTTTGCCGATGTTTCTAAATTGAAAGCAAGTTTTTTAACTATAGAATTCAATTCTTTCAAAATCATAAGTTTCCTCCAACAACTGATCTTATAATAGACTCAGATATAATAAAAAGTTTAGAACTTTTTAAAAAATTTTTTTTCATTTTAGCATAATCTGGTAATTGACTCAAACGCAAATCCTGTGCATTTATATCTTTATCGGTTCTTTCTCTAACGAATCCAGGTTTTGAAATAGTAGCAGCAAATTGATCTTCAATTTTTTCCCAAGATTTATCTTTAAATTCAAATGTATTGACAGGTCTATAATTCAATCTCTCGTAACTTGTTTCTATAACTTTATTCATTTTAAAAGGATCGACCCAAATAGTTCCATTTTCTTTCTTTATCTCATATTTTTTAGCAAGTTTCCACCATTCATCCCGATCAGTATCTGTAAAACCAACTCCTAAATTTATGACTTTATAAAACTGTTTCCCATCATAAAAACCTAATATCAAAGCCCCCATACGGCCTTTATTCTTCCCACGACCTTCTTGAACAGCTAATACGCCAAGATCTAAAGTAAAAACAGGTTTAGACTTATAGATTTTTCCATCTGCCGTTCGAACAACTATACCTTCATTTTTTTCTTTTTCGACCCACTTGTTCCAAACTGATTTCAAGTCAGAAACTTTTCCGATTTTATGATCTACTGGATAAATATGCTTCGATTTCCCAAACCATTTTTCGAGTTTTTCAAAATTTGTTTTATAATCTTCATAAGAACTTGAAACTTCTTTATTATCAAGTTCATGAACTTCAAAAGGAAAAAATTCTATATGTTCTTCTTCACCAAGTTCTGGTTTTCTTAACGTTGATTCAGTATCGTTAAAATGTACTGGTTTTCCATGAGATGAAGTCTTTGCAAGTTCTCCAAAAATAATAGCCTGTCGAACTTTTTCTTTTTTCAAAATAGTTTCTATTTCGTTCGACACAGGCATATCTTGACGAATTCTACCATCTTTTGAACTGAACTTTACATCTCCTGGAGTATATTCCATGCCACCTAATTCGCCATCAATTTTTTCTGACGCGAAAATCTCTTGGTCTCCAACTTCTTTTTTGAGCTCATCAAAGCTTAAGGAGACCATACCTTGATGCTCTTTCCAGGATTGTACTTGTTTTGTTAAGCTATTAGACTTGTCAATATGGGACTTCATGTCAAATAACAGCAAATAAAAACTATAGAAAAGAACTAGATGTTTAGACAAACGTTTTAAACAGTTACAGCTTCGGCATCTACTTCCTCAAGTATTTTTTGCAAATCATACTTGGGTTTCAATTTCATCTTATGCTGTTGTTTGTCGTATTCAAGGAAAGGATGTGGAGATTCACGCTTATCTTTTATGAAAAGCTCGATAAACTCTTTACCACCTCGAAGAAGTTCATCTATCGATAATGTCTTGACATCAGGGTTTCCTAAGAAAAACTTTTTATCAAGATATCCAAAATCTGCAAGAGCAATTTCAGGTTCACTTTGGCTAGTAAAATCTTCCCAAAATTTTTTTCGATCTTCAGGCGATAAAAACTCAAAATGTAGATCGGCATGCCCTTTCCCCTTAACAGGTACCTGAGGCATTGCTTCTTTTACTATATCATCTAACAATCTATTATATTCAGCACATTTCATTCTATTCTCCTAACAAAATATTAAGAGAATAAAAGCTTTAGAAAATCTACTGTCCAGTTGAACCAAAACCTCCCAAACCACGTGAAGTAGCATCAAGATCTTCTACTTCTATAACAGGGAATAAACCTACAGGACAAACAACAAGTTGAGCAATCTTATCACCAACTTTTAGTTCTTGTCGCTCATGTCCTATATTTGCAATAATAATTCCAATATGTCCTCTATATTGCTGGTCAATTGTACCCGGACTATTTACAACTATAAGACCTTTGTTCAAAGCATTGCCACTTCTTGGTCTTGCTTGAATTTCCCAACCTATACCTGCAGTACCTGCAAGCCCTGTGTCAATTAAAACTCTATCATTTGTTGAAAGTATCACGTTTTGAGCACCTTCTGACATTTCCTTCAAACCTGAAACTTCAAATTTCTTAACAAAATGATGTATGAAAACATCAGCACCAGAATCTGTTGAATTAGCACGTTCTGGCAATCTAGCATCAGCATATAACTTTTTGATTTTTAAGTTCATTATGCTCCAATCTGAATTTCTTCAAAATGTACATGTGCAGGTTTCAAACAATGAACTTTTTCCCAACATTCAAACGAACAAAATCCATCATCAGTTTCAACATTATCAACATGATAGCTTTTATTGCATTCAGGATTTGAACAATTAGAATGAGACATACCTGCCCCCTAGTTAAAGTTTTTTATATTAACCACAACCAACATAATCTGGACAATCAATACAACGTTGACAACCACCCTCCATTACAACTCTACCACCACAAACTGGGCATTTAATTCCCTTAAGCTCTATACCATCATTTAATGTTTTAGACAAAAACTTTCTAACGGCAGTAAGAAGCGTTGAAACATTATCCCCATCAATTCCCATCAAAGAAACAAGTATGTCTTCTCTAGGGATATTGTGTCTCAAACACAAAGAAATCATACGTCCAAGTCTATTATGAGGATAATCTTCATTTGCTTTATCGACAGTCTCTTTTACAATCTCTCTATCTATTCCGCAAGATAATGCAAGTTTAGAGAGATTTCGAGCTGCTTTATTACAAACTTTTAATTCTTCACCACCATATTGTGAATTAGTATAGATCCAAATACAAATAGGGAATTCTTTTCTTGAATCTTCAGGAAGATATGAAAAATGTAAATAGAATTTTTTACCTTCTCTTTTTATAATATGAGTTTCACCGTTTATGAAAATGTCGGGAAGTTTTATGTCTTTTGCAATAATTTCTCGTCTTGCAGCTTTACTTATATCAGAAAGTACAGATTCCATTGAACCTTCACGATATGTCGTAAAACCATTAAGTCCAAGTTTCCATGCCTTCAAGTAAAGTTCTTTAAAATCATCAAAAGGATAGTCATTAGGAAGATTCGCTGTTTTGCTAGTACTTTGATTATTATAGAATTGAACGACTTCTTGAATTCTCAAATGATCATCAATTTTCAAATCTTTTGTTGTAACAAGATACTTTGAATGATCTTCATCAGGGAAATTATCAAGTAACCATTGATACCCGTAATCTCTTACTTTATTTATCTTGCATAAACCCCTGTTATGAGGCTCATAATAATATTCAAAATCACTATACTCGCCCCTCCAGTATTCATAATCTTTCTCTTTATGATGTTTTAAGAGTTTTTTGACGTTGTCAGCGTCAAGTCCTTCGGGCCACTGTTGACAAATAACTTTTCTCTCATACTCAATAAGAAAAACAGGCTCAATTCCGTTTGAAGTGATATCTGAAAGCAAAGATGAGTTACCAAGCGGCGGAACAGTTGTAGTTTTTGCATTTCTTGCACCATATTTTCTCAACATTGCTCTTGTGTCGTCTGTAATTCTTACAGAATTGAAAAATTCTGTGCTCTCAAATTCAGCTTTTCTATATGCTCCAAAAACTCCTTTTTCTTTAGCAAGTAATGCTGATGTTTGCCATGTAAGATTTTCTTTTAATTGGCAAATTTTCTTAGTGAATTCAACAGCTTCTTGACTATTATAAGGAATTTTGAGCATCATTAAAGTAGAACCCAAACCATTAATCCCCATACCTATTTGACGAAGATTATCTATAACCCATTGATAACTTGGCAGAGGTGCATAAGTAAGATCATTTACGTTGTCAAGCATTCTTGTAAAAATCTTTACATCTTTGATGTATTCGTCAAAGTCAAAATAAGTAGTTCTATCAATTTTTATATGGACATATTGAGTGAGGTTTAAAGAGCCAAGAAGACAGACAGTGCCAATAGATGCTAGACCTCCTATTTCCCCACAAGGGTTGGTCGCTGTTACTCGACCAAGATATGCAACAGGATTGTTGTGCATCATATTATCAGCAAAAAGGACACCAGGCTCTGCTCTATCATAACAAGATTGCATTATCAAGTTATAAAGTTCTCTTGCTTTAATTTTTTTGAACACAACTCCATTAAAACTCTGTTCAAAGAACTCATCGTTTTCTACAGCTCTCAAAAAATCATCAGTTAGAACAACAGAGATATTGAATTTTGTCAATACACCAGAGGTCTGTTTTGCTCTTACGAACTCTTCACAATCAGGGTGTGTAACGCTCAAGGCACCAAGCATTGCACCTTTTCTTATTGAATCTTTTATAATTTCCTTTACTTTCTCGAATTTTTCTGCTCCAAGATAGTTCTTGATTCTATCAACATAACCATCAGCATCACCTTGAACAATACATTGAGAAACAGCGTCCCAGATTTTCATATAAGCTACAACACCAGGATGCTTGATTCCAGTACCTTTAATTATAGAACCACGAGGTCTAATAAAATCAAAGCTTACACCATAACCACCTTCAGAAGCAAGAGTTTTTGCTTGTTCTGTTATGGTTAAAAAGATATTTAACAAATCATCAGGAGAATCATCAGTTTCATATTCAATAGGAAATTGTATGAGTTTGTTTTCTGTTTCACGTTCATATGAAACTTTTGCATTAGAAACAGGAGCAGCAACAAAACAATTAAGTAAAGTTGCTTTCTTGTAAGTAGTCCCTACATTTGCTGTTATTCTCCCGCCAGTAGTACATTTCAATCCTACTGGTTCCCCTTCGACGATTTTTACAAGTGTATGTAAAAAAGGCTCATACCACTCATCAGGATTTTTTTCTACAGATGCAAGGGCTCTAGCAACTCTTTGGAAAGTCTCGTATGGAGTCTCATTACCAAATTTATATTTTGAAGCCCATATTTCTCTAGCAAGTTCAGTTTTAAACATGATGATTTCCCGTCTAGTGTAAGACTAATATGGTTCTCCGATTATTTAAATTCTTGTATATGTAATGAGAGGAGTTCAGCTACAAAAGCTAAAGTTTGCTTTTCTTTAGGTGTGAATTTAAATCGTTCTATTTTATCGCCTTCGATAATATTTTCTATATTTTGTAAGGCTGTCTCAAAATCTTGTTTTTTCTCAGATAACTTTTCGCTCATGTCACCCTTCTTGCATATCAACTAGTTTTGTTTCTTTATCGCCACACTTCTTACAAATAAAGACCTGCATTATCTTATGCAAGTCTTCACCAAAATTCTTACTTTCAACATCAAAATCTATCGAGCCGCATTTTTTGCAAGCGTTCATTTTTATTAATCTCCTTTAATTTATTTCTATAAAAAGGAGCAATAAAAACACTAAAAAAACAAGTCTTTTGTTTATTAATAAGAATGAGAAAAGAGAACTACGTGATGTCTGGTGAGAAAAATAATTTGTCAGTCTACTTCAATATCCTGATCAACTAATTTTTTAACTTCTGCAAATTCATGTTGATCAAACCCTTTAAGCCTTGCAGTCCAATTAGGATTGTCGGGGAGACAATCCATAACATGTGCTACAGTTTCAAAACTTACTGGAGTAAAATTGTTACTGTCAACACCTACATCAAAAGATTTTCCAAAGGGCTCGAGCATACCGTGCGAGTGTCCGTATAAATGCCAAACACGCATTGCAAAATGAGATAGAACAATAGTTTTCTTTTCAATTTTAATTATATGTAAGTCATAAACTTTATCAAAAACACTACAATCATATCTATAATCATGATTCCCTACAATCAGCTCGATCCGGCCCTTCAATCTCTTTCTATAATGATAAGGGTTCTTAAAGGAGAAATCCCCAAGATGATAGACTGTGTCGCGCTCACCAACTACATTGTTCCAATTATTTATTATTGTTTCAAAGGACGATCGCAATAATGTATAATTTTTGAATGACCAAGATGCGTGTCGGAAGTAAAGAAAATCATTGTAGGAGTTCTCTATTTTCTATTAAGACTTTCTCATATAATTTTTCACCTAAAATGTCTCGAGCAAGAAGTTGCTTTTGTTTGAAATCTAGTATAGTACAAATACCTTCTTCAAATAACTTTCTTACTCTTACTCCGCCAATACCCCTCAGAGAACAAAGTTCGGTTTGTTTATCCGTAATTTCGTATTCTATTCTTAATTGAAGTTTTCTCCAAAAATCAGATCTGTTCCAATGTGCATGCATTTTGTCTATCATATCTAAAGCAGTACACATGCGCTCAGCATCAAACTTGACCTGACGTTTTTGATGTTCTCCCAGTTCTTCTGAAAAAGTCAAACAAGCATAGAAAGCTACTCCAATTGTACCACAACTTTCTGAAATAATTAAGTTTCTATTTCTACATGATGCTACAAATTCTTTTACAAGATCCTGCATTTCTTTCCCAGCAAAAACATCAGTGTTGTCAGGTATATTTGCTAGAGCCCAACTTATAGCATAATCGTCAAGTTTATTCTCAACAAAAAGCCGATTGAAATTAAAATACCAACTTGAGATAGAATATGGGCTATAATATAAGTAAGCAGCAACACGTCCTAGTTTTGTTACCTTATAGTTGTTTCCAACTTTTTCAATAACTTTTATTCTTTCTAATTTTGAGAGCAAATTTTCAGCATCACACCTATCAAGAAAATTGCTTTGAAAAGCTGCAAGACTTCTATTATACCAATCCATCAAAGTTGATATATCATAAACGTTATTCTCAGAAATTTCAGAAATTATATGAAATGCAAGAACATCTTGGTCGTTCATTGTCGATAGAATTGGAGGAATGTTTTCACACCAACTTTTATATCTCATGAATTTATTTTGAGGAAGAAGTACATGAGCATCACCTTTAGGATCAAGCCCGACACGACCTGACCGTCCTACCATTTGTTTTATATCCAAAGGTTCGACTTCTTGTATTCCTCTATGAACACCTACGACAACACATCTTCTGCAAGGTAAATTAATTCCCCAAGCAAGGGTAGATGTTGCAACTATAATTCGTATCCCATTTTTATCTTTAAACTCATTAGGAATTCGTACTCTATCTTCGAGAGTAAGTTCCGAATTATGGAGTTCTACTTTTTCACCCATATCTTTTAACATGGTAAAAATTGATCTACCCATATTTTTTGAATGAACAAAAACAATGAATTTATCTTCTTTAAATTGTTGTGTAACAGCAATTGCTTTATTCATTTTGTTTTTTTCAACAGATTGATATTTCCCATAATCATCATACGGTTCATAATGGATATCAAGTTGACAAGGCCTGTAATCCGAATTTATCAATTCTGATTTTTTGCCATTCAGACTAGAAAGCCAACGCGCAAGTTCATCAACATTCGGCATTGTAGCAGAAAGAAAAATAACGCGACAGGAAGGATTCTGTTTTGTAAAACGCATTATTGCGCTCTCAGCTTTATCTCCTCTCCCTTTTACGCATAAAAGATGAGATTCATCTTGAACAATAGTTCCTGCCTCTAATAACCAATTGTTTTTTTCTATTGCAATTCTTCGAGTACGACTGTCAAGCATTTCGGTTGTCATTATAATTATATGTGCATTGTTGAGTTCTTCAACGCGTTTTTCTGTAAGCTGATAATCTCCTGTAACAATACTCACATTTAATTTTGACCATCCATGATTTGGATTTGTCCAGTCTTCATATTTCTCTTGTGAAACTGCTTTCAAAGGAGAAAGAAAAATTGCTTTCCTGCCCTTAGCAATAGAATCGCTCATGAACATTTCAGCAACAGTAGTTTTTCCAGCAGAAGTAGCAGCAGCAACTACACAATTGACATCCTGATTATAATATGCAAAAACTTCAGATTGAACTGGATTAAAAAATTCAAATTTGAAATTCAAATATGGAAAATTTGATGTCGGTACAAGTTCAATGTTTTTCTTTGTTTTGAGTTGTATTGAAGATTGTTCTTGCTTTTGTATAAAATTTTGTTTTGGAAATTCTATCTTCATTTGTTCAGATTCATCAGTTTCTTCAACGCCTTGAGCATAAATTTCGACATTTCTTACCTGTCTTGTCCCTGTGCAACCTGTTACAAAAAATTGAGTACACCCATAAAATTCGCCTTTTCTTCCATTACGTTTTTTCATGGGAGCATCACATTCAGGACAATGAACAGCAGGCTCATTTTCTTGAGGGTCTGTAATTGTTTTGGGTATGTTTATGTGTCCTGTCAAGGACATTGAAGTTTTGCAATTGGGATATGACAAACAGCCATAAAATTGGCCCCTGATCCCTTCTCTAAGAACCATTACGCTTCCGCAAGACTTACAAAACTTTAAATTTGTAATTTCTTGTTTGAACTCATCAAGTTTTTCTTTAAGACGTTCTTTCCAATTCGACATCCGATGTGTTCTTTTAGCTTTATCTATGGGTTTTGAACTTTTTTTATCCAGCAGAACACATCGAATTGCATCTTCACCAAGAGACCGTGAAGTGCCTGCAAATTTATCTATCGAGGAATAGATACGAACAAAAATTGTTGGATTTTGTGTTTTTAAATCATAAATAATTTCATTAGAAGCTAGTTCATCTGCTTCAGAATAAATCCCATAACTTCTAAGAAAATCTTCGAAATTCTCTTTTAATATCATAACTGATGTTGAAGTCATTATTCTCTCCTAAGTACTATTTATATCTAAATAATTTATAAAGTATGCCAAAAACAAAAAGCCCCTGGAAGTTATTCTTCCAAGGGCCTTTTAAAATCCAACTTTTTAATAATCGAATCTAGCAAGTTCTTTCAATAATTCAGGTTTTGTTTGTTCACTTGACAAAATTTCTTGTGCAAAATCAATTTCAGCACCATCTTTTAAATACTCAAATGCTAGAATTGTACGAAGTTCTTTTAAAGAAAGAGTTCCAACATTCTTATTTCCAAGTTTTTTCTTAATCTTATTATACTCTTGTTCTAAACTACGAAGATCAAAATTACATATTTTAAGAATTTCTGATGCAACTCTTTCTACATTTTTCATTCTTTAGCCTCAGGTTCTGCTTTTTGTTTTTCTTGAACTTCTTTTTTTTCTTGCTGAGCATTGAATGTGTTGTAAAGACGTCTGTCGACACTCAATAAACGTTTAAAAGCTGGAACTCCATTTACAACACCAAAATTCAAAATTTCTTTTAACAACCGAACAGCAGGATATCTGTCAACCATAGAACTATATCGCATCATAATTCTTCTAAGTTCCATAAGAAATTGTGCAACATCACCTACTGTTCTTTTTTCGGCACCTTTTTCTAAAGACATTAAAATTGTATTTCTTGGTTTTCTAATTCTGGGATTGTCGATCAAAGGTGTAATTTTTGAAAGAATTTCATCATTACCTTTACTTGCAAGAAATTTTCTTAAAAAAGTAGAATAAACCTGAAATTCTTTTGAAATTTTCTTTTCCGCTGCAAGATCAGTTTCAGGTTTTTTTGTTTCAGCTTCAAGTTCTAAAGCAGCAGTTTTTATTACATTTGCATAATTTAATAATTGGTTTTGCATGTATCCTCCTTAATTTTTTCAAATTCAGATAAAATTCTGTGTTGAATGTTTTTTCTAAAATCTGTATTGAGTGGATGTACAAGATCTTTAAATTTATCACCCACTCTTTTTGATGGCATTGCTATAAAAATACCTTTTTTCCCATCAAGAATTTTTATTCCATGTACCACAAGTATGTCATCTAAAGTGATGCTCACATAAGCTCTTACTTTTTTATCATCGGAAATAGTGACACGTACTTCTGTTATTTCCATGACACGTATGGCGAGATAAATACTTTAGAAAACTGTTTTGATCTTGCGCTTGCTAGAGCAAGATCAAATACTAAAACCAGTAATAAGTACTTCACCTGTCTTTTTATTAATACGATATTCCCGACGATAAACAGGAAGGTTGAGTTGTTGTTCACCTAAAGGAGTAAGAAAGATGACTTCTTGATTTGAAGAGCCTTTCCACTGCGACTCACATTTTTTTTCTGAATCAAAGGGCCCCGAGCAAAGCATATCTATGGTGGTTAAAATTTTACTAAATTTTTCTTTGATTTTTGGAAAAGTATAACCTGAGCACAAAAAAATGCTTTTTTTTCCGAAAATCATTTCTGACAATGCAAATATCGAATCATATTGGTCTAAAGGTTCTCCACCCGTAATAGTCAAACCTAAGGACGAAGATTTTAAAATAGAAGATGCAAGTTCTTCTATTTCTATAGAAGTTCCTGCATTGAAATCCCATGTATCTGTGTTGATACAATCTTTGCAATGGATACTGCAACCTTGGACCCAAATTGTGAAGCGATCTCCCGGCCCTTGTACATGACTTTTTTCAATAATGTGATTTAATTTTAAATTCATCTAATCTAGAAAACCATCAACTAATTTTAAAATTTCTTCAATGAGTTCTTTTTTCTTCATTATTTTTCTAAAATCTTTGCCCGCCTTATGTGAACCAGGCACGACAGATTTTATTAGTTCATAATCATTTTTCTTCTTTTTCCAGACATCTAAAGTTACATTGCTTCCACTTATAGTAAAGCAAGGCTCTTCATCATGTTCTGATTTTGATTGCACAATTTGTTCTGCAATAAAACTTTCAAATCCTTGTGTTTTATTTAAAACCTCATCGGCAATTGTTTTTACAGACTTTTTCATATCACCATTTTTTCAAGAATCCTGATGGGAACTTCAGCCATAATTGAAACCACTGTTGTATCAATATGCGCCTCGACATTTTCAACAGACTGATTTGGATAAATCCTGTCAAACCAAACTTTAGCTTTATCTTCAGTTCTATCGGGTATTATCTCTTTGACAATACCATTAGAATTTTCAGCAAAAGCACTAAAAGGTTCCGTGAGTCTAACTCTGTCTCCAATTACAATTTCTATATCATAAACATAACTTGTTGACTCAATATTTAAACGCACAGGCTGATCTAGAACTGTAAATTCTATTGTTCCTCTGCTACTATCTTCAATAACTAGTTTTGCAGAACTTACAGTTATAGAGATAGGATCAGTTAGAATGACATCCATTATCTCAAACTACCAGGACGTCTTTCGCCATCAGCAATATTCAAATTCTTGTTGTCTCTCAATCCACCAAGAATACCCATATTATAAGTGAACACAAGATTTGTAGTTTCTACAATTTTATAAATACTATGGGGAACTTGTGACAAAGGACCTGTTTTAGCACCAGTTACTGGATTGAGATCGTTGATTTCGAAAAGTTCTTTAGGCGATGCAACACCGGCATCATATGTAACTTTTTGACGAATACCCATTTTATCCTCCTTAAAGGTTTTGGCAAAAACTTTTAAAGAAGACACAGATAAAAACTATAGAAAATCAAATACTTTTGCTAACTGTGCTCAACAAATTTCTTACATTTCCTATTTTTAATTCTTCAAGAAATTGTCGCTCTTTTATAATACGTTTTTCTGATTTTAACCAGATTCTTTCTAAAATTATTCCTTTAGAATATTTTAAAAAAGAAGCCATTCCTACACTATGAGTGTCCTTTTCTAAAAAGTAACACCACAACTTAGTTTCGCCTGTCATAGATTCATAAAATAAATCTTTTCTTGAAAGCGTATAAGTTGTACCCTCAAAAACAAACGATTTTAATCCTACACAATTCATTTTGTATTCGACATCCGAATATACATCCTTTGCTCTTGAAACAAAAAAATCATAAGTATCTTTATTAAAAAGCAGAGAATGTGATAAATTTATAAGACGTATTTGTTCCATTCTATCAGAACAAATTTTGCAATCACGTAAATGCTCGAGCAACATTGTTCGTTGTTCTTCTGGTACATAAGACAAATTCTTTTCTTTAGACTCGTTATCCGAATCTTCTACGAGCATCTCTAAAAAAGGATTTGTTATATGACCAAACTCAAAAAGATAAGAAACTATTTTTTGTTCTGTCTTGCAACGAGGACAGATTACGACAAATTCTTCTTTTATATTGTTCCAAGTGTTTCTATCGACATCATTAATAGAAAGTAAAGTTTTACAAGTATTACATCTCATTATTTCACCATATATTTTTTTTGAAATTCAATCTTAAATTGTCTTGCTTCTTCTTGAGAACCGATTTTAGAATCGACAAGTTTTACAGGTCTTCTTTCTTTTGATTTTGTATAAGGCGAACCGCTACCACCATTATGGTATTTTATTGCATTTTCTAAATTTATTGTTACACCACAATAAAATGTCAGATCCTTGCATTGTAGGACATAAGCAGTATATTGTGGTTCTTGTTGCTCGATTTGAATAGGAGTTTCAAAATTAGATTGTTGTTTAGATTGCTCAGGTTGTTTTTTTATTTCAATAACTTCTTCACTTATTTTTGGCAATTCAGCTTTTTCAGTCTTTAATTCAACTGGCTCGACTACAGGCTCTACAATAGGAAAATCAAATTTTGAAATATCACATTTTATTGAAAGAAGCGAAACGCATTTTCTACAAACCAAAATACTTGGTGTGACCTTTAAAATCTTAAAACCCACATCATGCTGTTTATACGGTTCAGGACATCCTCTTGAACAATATAAATATTTTTTAAGTCTTCCTGAATCATCTGTGTAAAAAAATTCTTTCATAATTTGATTAATGTCGAAACCGACTCCCAAGCTTTTTGTTTTAAAAGCAAACCATTTCCCCAAAATAGGGATTCTAAATGATTTGAAATTTTTTCTGAATGACTTGAACCTTTTGACAATCTTTCATAATCGATGTAATTTACGACAGAACAAAACCATGACCAAGCAGAAGTAGAGTTAGAAAATTTTTTGCTTTCAAAATTGTGTTGTTGTCTGATTTTTTCTAAATTGTTTTTTGTTCTCGTTGATTCAAGGCTATACGTCGAAAAAACGCTTTCAATAAACATTTCAATTTTTTTTGTATCGAAAACAGATTTATATAATTTTAAAATCGACTCCTCAAATTTTTGATAAAATCTGTCAGCTAAATCGAATATTTTTTTTGAATCGTCTATTCGTTGATAGACTTTGCCTACATGACGTAATGCTATTCCTTGTTCAACTCTTTTCCCAAAAGAAATATTCAATAAAGTTTGAGTAGATTTTCTTATAGGCAAAAAATAAGCTCGAATCGCTCCTCTACCATCATGAGCATTTGAAAAAAGAATAAATTTCTCTATTACATCTTTTGATGGTAATGTTATTTCATCATTTAATTTTATAAGCAACCAAATTTTTTCACCTTTTCCTATAAAACCAGCTGCATGAAATGAAGCAGAACCATTCTGTATTGATTTATCTAAAAAAGAAAAAACATTTATATTCTGAATGCTCTTATAAGACGAATTGACAATTCCTAGAACATCATTCGTATCTGTTCGTACAATTGCAACTTTTCCATCAATTTTCTGTCCATCAACAACTTGAATTCTTTTTGATTCTACTGTCCAATTCAACTTTGCTTTTTGCATTGCATTAGCTGATGTTTTTGTTGTCTTGGGCAGTGTAATCCCAAACTCTCCCCAAATTTTTCTAGACATAAAAACTCCATCTTATCTAAATTTGCTTAATAATATTATAAAGAAATCCAAACAAGTGTTTCATTGTTCAAAATTAATTTCATCATCAGCAAATAATTCTTCTTCATCCAAAATGCTATCTGTTCCCTCGAATTCGTCATCATTGTCATTGATGTCATCATCGTTAAATAGAATTTTATAAATATCATCGTCTTCTGTCATATTTTCCTCTTTCTAAAAACTGTGTTTTATTTTCACAAGATATAACGTTTAGAAAATTTTCCCTTTTTAGCTTTTAAATTGTAGGATTTAACAAAGGAGGATCAAGATGAAAAAAGATTTAATTTATGTTACGACCTGCGAAAACTGTATTCATTCAGATTTCTGTTGTATATTAAATTCTTACACTTGCAATAATTTTATTCCCACCATTGATTCTAATTATAGATATGTACTAGATCCAAATTTATTTGAAATAGAAAAACAAAATTTTGCATTGTATTTATTATGATCGAAAATTAGAAAATTAAATTAAATCTAATTGAAGATTATATGACACATATTAAAGATATTAATGCTCTACGCACATCTTGTTCCTACACTGGAGCTTTTTTAGACCCTTTCAGTGAACAAAAACTTATCCCATTAAAAAAGAAACTTGTCAAAAAAGCAATAAAACAATACAAAAATGTAACGGCTTGTAGCCCATTCTGTTTTCAGCTTCATGAACAAAAACTTCTCTTCTGGTTCAACCATAACGAAACTACTAAAACTTTATCCCATACAATCAAAGCTTCTATAGTTTCATCTATAACTTTTTAGTTCTTTCCAATTCAAATAATTAAAAATGCTTTATGAACTACAAATGCAAAGTCTGCTCTTGGACAGGCACAAGAGGTGATTTAGTACTAGACAAAATTAACTCAAACTCAAATTATGACAATCATAATCATTTGAGACATCCCGACACCTTCAGCACTGATTTCAGCTATATACTCAATGTTCAAAATTGGTGCTACTGTCCAAATTGTTTCAACATGTTTCCAATACCCAGATCTGAAACAGTCCTTTCGCTTGTACATCGTGGCTCAGTAATCTCTATTGTCACTAATAATCCATTCCATAGAGGCCCAACATTCTTACATCTCGGAAGAATTCTTGATTTTGTTGTAGGAGAAAGAAATATATCATTTCTCGGATATAAAGCCCTTGAACATTTTCCTTTCAATCTTAATATGATTCTCAGCACTACTCCAGAATTAGAATTTGAATCAAAAATCGTCTTGAAGATTGTCCACTATTTTCATAAACAACATTTTAATTGTGAAGCACGAGACTATGACGATTATAAGCTTTTTGGGAGATGGGGTATTATTATGAAAAATACTTATCCACTAAGAAGTTGTTCACTTTGTGCTAGAATTCATGATTATGAGACAAAAAAATCAAATGGTTGGCCACTGTCAGTCAAAGCAATTGATAGAATAAAAATGGATACTTTTAAAAGTCTTGCAAATGTGCCATTAAACACAAACAATAAATTCAATAAAATCTTTAATCCGCAAAATATTGTAGAAAAACCACAAATCTGTTGTTGCAACGAAATAAGCAAGAAACCAAATGAATTTTGCTCTATTCATAATACTGCTGACATTGTTGGTACTGCATCACCAAGCAATTTAGCAAGTCTAAATTTCTAAATCTTATAAAGACCTTTAGACTTAATATATTCGATAACGTCTTTATCCAAATAAGATGCAACAGTTTCAAAATTTCCAACACCACAACATTCTCTTAATCTTGTCGAATTAACCTCCACCGGCGGAACATCAGGATCTATATATCTATGTGGCTGTTTTAAACACCATTCAGCACCTTCGAAAACATAACCTTGTCTATTAATCACAACAAATGGTACAATCTTCAAAAGATCTTCATAATTAGACCACTGTGTTATTGTATTTGCATTATCAAGCCCAATCATTAAACTAAAAGAGAAAAAATCCTTATAAACAGGGTCATTCATTAACAACTTCATAAAATGATATGTCTCACCCTGAAATTCATGTGTTATTTCATAATCAAAAACTCTTATTCGAGCATCAACCCTTGCTGCTATACGACACATCTCTAAACGATCTTCAGCGCTTGCAAGATCTTTACCATAAAGATGCTTATAACAAGGGGTCAACCACACTTCATCAAAATCGCTACTATGATTCAAAACTATTTGAGCAGCTTCAATATGCCCATTATGAATCATATTGAATGCTCCGCCCTGAATCACTACACGACGTTTTCTACCCAAAGTCTTATATTGTTTCTGACGCCGCTTTATTTTTGCCAATGTCCCCTGAATCACATCTTCAAGTTCCCAACCATTTTCATTACACGATTGAATCGCAGAACAAAGAAGATCGCCTGTCTCTTCTTTCATTCCACGTATATCGACTGTTCTCGATAACTCAATTGCTTCTCCAAGTATATCATTATGCCGCTCACGCAAAGAACTATGCCCGAACGACTCAACAAAAAGCTCGTCTATCGTTTTTTGCAATTCTTTTGTATCCATACATTCCCTTTCTAAAATATCTTCAATATAATTACTTTTTATGCACCAGGGTTCTATATACAAAAACAATTATAGCTAGCACAACTATATGTTGACTAGCTTTATTGTATGTGAGTTACTTGTTTATCTGCGGTAAGGAGGTCTGTTCCCTGCGGGTCTTCTTTCCTGTTCTCTGGCAGCTGATACTGACAACTGACGCCCTTCGATTGAAGATTGCGAACCTTCTGACAATGCTCTGTCTGCATTATCCAATTCGACAAAACCAAAACCACGTGACCGCCCTGTATCGCGATCCATAATAACTTTTGCAGACATGACACTTCCATACTGTTCAAAATGTCTCTGCAGAGCAGCATCATCCGTGCTAAACGGAAGATTCCCTACATAAATCTTCTGACTCACAAGAACCTCCACTAACGTTAATAATGAAAAATACCCCGTGCAGGACTCAAACCTGCGACCCTCTGCTTAGAAGGCAGATGCTCTATTCAACTGAGCTAACGGGGCAAAGTTTCATAAATTATATATCATACACATAATAAAAAGTAAATTAAAAAGCAGCAGACCGGGCTTGAACCGGCGACCTCTACCTTGGCAAGGTAATATTCTACCAACTGAACTACTGCTGCATATAATGGTACCCTCGGCAAGACTTTAACTTGCGACTTTTCGGTTCGTAGCCGAATGCTCTATACGACTGAGCTACGAGGGCATAACTTTCTTTTAAAACAAGATTCTTTATAAAATTCTGGCATATATTTTTTCATCCAAGATGCTACTTTTTGTTGTCTAATATTTAAAATTTTTGATGCCTGATCTACCCAACCAAATTTTAAAAAATCAATTTTGCTTATTTTAATAGCATTTATTTTTTCTTGAATTCTTTTTTCTTTGATTTGCAATCTTTTTTGTTTTTCTTCTAGAATTTTATCTTTAATAGTTTTAATGTCATTAATGTTATAATATCTGTCTTGTCGATCGTCAATGTTTTTTATAAAAGTTAACAATTCTTGTTTTTCTTTATTAGAATTTTTACATACGTTCACCCAACAAACTCTATAAATCTTCCAACCAAGAGATCTTAAATAAGCGTCTCTTTTTGCATCATGCTCGATATTTTCTTTTGAACGATAATGTTGTTGACCGTCAATTTCTATATCTAATTTCAAGTCAATAATTGCAAAATCAAGAAAATATTTCCCGACATTGAGTTTTTCTTTTATTAGATATCTCTTGTTTAAACTCTCTAATTCGAAAAAATTAACAAAATATTTTTCTGGATAACTTCTTCTATTTGGGTCAGAATTTTTAAAACTCCAACCTTGATGTTCACCTTTTTTACATATCTCGATTTGAGCACGACTTATTTTCTTTTTATGTTCATTAGAAAGTTTTATTTTCCTTTTTTTACAAGATTTAATGACATATTTAATAGATGTAATTTTGTAACCAAATTCTTTAATTTTAGGAATTGGGACACCATCTTCATATAATTTTTTGATCTGTTGAACAATAAATTCTGAAATTTGACATCTAGCCTCATGAATTTTCATACCTCGAAACGACTTACAACTTCTCCCGCATTTTTCGCATTTAAAAAAGTGGACGAAGGGACTTGAACCCTCAACAATCAGATTGGAAATCTGAGACTCTACCATTGAGCTACGTCCACAAAAATTCATAGTCCGGGGCGGAGTCGAACCGCTGTCCTGAGATTGAGAATCTCAAATCCTAAACCACTAGACGACCGGACCAAAAAATGGCTGGCGGGAAGGGACTTGAACCCCCAACCTTCGGGTTAACGGCCCGACGCTACCGCCTGTTGAGCTACCCGCCAATAAAATTAAATGCTCTACCTATCTCTGACTCTTTCCTTTTCAGACAGCCCTCAGGTTTAAAATCGTGTAGAGCAATTTCAAAGATCAAAATCGGGACATAGGAGAATTGAACTCCTGTCTCCGGGTTGACAGCCCGGTGGCCTAACCACTAGACGAATGCCCCATAAAATTTTGGACCGTGTCGGGATTGAACCGACCAAAAAGCTGCTTGCAGGGCAGCTCCGCCCCCATTGACTGTTACGGCCCTTAAAAAACTTTGAGCTATATGAGAGTCTTCTACTACCATTCCTGCCGGCTATATAGCTCAATAGCCTTGGGAAATGGTACCTGATTACTCAAGTTCTAAAAGTCTCTCTTTTTAAATATCTGTCAAAGAACTATCTCTGTTCTTTATTTCTTGCATTGAGAGACCATAAAGTCTCCTTTGATTACCACACATAGCACAAGAACAAAGTTTTGTCGTATTTCTTCTTCTTGCTGCTGCTAAATGAATAGCCTTCTCTCTTTCATTGGGATCTTTTATCCATCTGTAAGAATCCCAATAACCTGCTCCACGCCTTTTGCCCTTGGTATCTCCAATGACAAAACGTTCAAGCCTGTTTCCAGGGTGTGACATAATGACTCCTTTCCGCACTCTCTGGTGGAGTGCTATAGACTGGATGCCATTATGTCCTCCTTTCAATTTTATGGGCCATGAGGGACTTGAACCCCCGGCCTTCTCGTTATGAGCGAGCTACTCTTACCAACTGAGTTAATGACCCGTATATTTCAATAGGGGTGAGAGGGATTGAACCTCCGACCTTCTGCTTATCAGACAAACGCTCTTACCAACTGAGCTACACCCCTGTAAATTTCAAAGTAGCCCCAAGGAGAATTGAACTCCTGCTATCAGGTTGAAAACCTGGTGTCCTTACCACTAGACCATGGGGCCAAAAATGGAGCCAGCACCCGGGCTCAAACCGGGAGTCTTTCGATTACAAGTCGAATGCTTCATCAATTAAGCTATACTGGCGAAATTTGTTTCTAACCATAATTTATCGTATCTAATCAAAAATTTATAACCTCCATAAAAAGCACGTCTAAATTCTTGCTTTGACTTAAAAGTTGACGCTTTTTGTTTTGCAAGTTCAAGCGTCCATTTTATCAGCGTTTTTCCTTCTAATTCTACTTGTTTTTTTCTTTCAAGTTGCTTTTTTGTCAATTGTCTGTTTTTTCTTGTACTTCTCCCTAAATTATTTCTATAAGTACTTGTTAACGAATGATGATTGGGACATAACAATTGCAAATTTTCTTCATTATTATTTTCGCCATTACCATCTTTATGATGCATTTCTATTGGGATTTTTTGAGTAAATATATTTCTTTCAGACCATCCGCATATCATGCATTTTTCACCGAATTTTTCAATCAAATATTTTTTTAAAACTTTTGTGTTTCTTTGCTTTCCTTCAGGAATTAATTTAAAATCTTTTTTCTTTTTTTGTTTTTTATAAAACTCAGAATAACAAGAACTAGAGCAAAATTTATTGTTTGAAGTTAATGTCTTGCAATTTAAGCATTCTTTTGTCCTGTCAATCTTTTTTCTTTTTGGAAACTTACTTCCATTATAAATTGCTGCACAAGTACGATTACAGAATTTTCCGTTTCTTTTTTCGTAACTTAAAGGTTCATTACATTGTTCGCAAAAATTAGGTTCTTTTAGATAATTATTGACTTTTGTTATATGTTTTTCAAACTGAGCCACCCTTGAATTCTTATAACCTTTCTTTCCAGCTGTCGACGCTGTTTCAGAATTCCAAATCATATTTTTCTCTAAATCAAACGGACCCTGAATTTCTTCAAGGTCCGCATCCTAAATTTCGTTTTTATATTAGGATGCGGACATTACCCTCCTGTTTCGTCATTACCGTTAATGGCAATGCGATTTTCGCGGGTTCTGTTTGCTATCCTAATAGTTTTCATAATTGTTTCCTTGAAATAAATATACCACTATTATAATCAAGTGTACAGGTATTTTTAAAAATAAATTATAAATATTTTATGACCTTCACAGAACAACTTAATGAAGCAAAACATTGCATTGATGTTATGAAAAGAATTGGCACATATCATGGCCATAAAATAGGAGTAATAAATATAGAAAAAGACACATTGACTTTATTTAATGGTAGAGTTTGTCTTTATAGAGAAGATGGTGATACATTGATTACAGAGTATGCTTGCGATGAACAATGGATTGAAAAAAACTTGAAAGTAAATAATTGTCTTATAACACATTCAGCATGTGTTTGCGTGCCCAGAAATCTAGTCATCCCATGGAGTTCGAAATTTGAAAAAATATTTGGCAAAAATGTCTAATAAAATAGATATACTTCAATTATGGAATCAAAAGTCTTTAAAAAGCGACTAACATGATTTTTAGATTTTGTGTTACACAAAAAATTGAAATACAAAAAGGTTATACTTGCGGTTCTTATTGTTCTGACTATAAACCTCGAAATAAAAAATGTGGCATTTGCAAATATTCAAGAAAATTCAAATTCTCTGACAGAGAAGCAAAAGAAAAAATTTTAACACTTTTGAATTCTTAAATTTTTATGGATCGTACACAATTCAGAGAATCAGTCTTTAAGCGAGACAATAACAAGTGTGTCATGTGTGGTGCTCCTGCTGTTGATGCTCACCATATTATTGATCGTTCTCTGTTCGAAGATGGTGGTTATCATCTTGATAATGGAGTAAGTCTTTGTGCTGAGCATCATATTGAAGCAGAAGAGACAAAGATTTCTTGCAGCAAATTAAGAGAAAAAGCTTGCATTACAAAAGTTTATCTCCCAGATTATTTTGATTTTGAAGAACAATATGACCATTGGGGAAATATAGTAAACACAAATGGTACACGTCTAAAAGGTGAACTTTTTGAACAACCTAACGTGCAAAAAGCTTTAAAAGATTCTCTCCATTTATTTCTTCCTTATTTCAAATATCAGAAAACATTTCATCTTTCAAATTCTCCTGGGCTCCAGAAAAATGACAAGAAACTCAGAGATGAATCAGCATTTCTTGGAAAAGAAATTGTTGGCACAATAAAGATGGATGGTGAAAACACCAATATGTATCCTGATTATATTCATGCTAGGTCAATTGATTCTGTCGGGCATGAGTCAAGAACATGGGTGAAAGCGTTGCATGGGAGTATTGCATATCAAATACCACAAGGATACAGGATTTGTGGAGAGAATCTTTTTGCAAAACATTCAATTCATTATATGCATCTTACAAGCTTTTTCAATGTGTTCTCTATTTGGAATGACAAAAATGAAGCATTGTGTTGGGATGAAACAGTAGAGTATTGCGAGCTGCTTGATTTAACTACCGTTCCTGTTTTTTATCGAGGGATTTATGATCCAGAAGCAATTACGAAAGCCTTCGAAAAGTATTGTAATGAGAGTAAAGATCTTGTCGAAGGTTATGTGATAAGAACTTCAGGGGTTATACATTTTTCTAAATTCAGAAAGAACGTAGCCAAATGGGTGAGAAAAGGCCACGTTCAAACTGAACATAATTGGATGCAACAAAAAGTAATACCGAATAAAATATCTTAATCCTCTTGACCTTTTTGGTCCCAATCAAGAAGTTCCACAGTTTGACCACTTAGTTCATGAGTACTATCTGGTAGAAATTGAATTTTTCCATCAGTTATAAAACTGTGACAAATTATTTGCTTGCAACCAACAGCTTTATTGTTTTCAAAAACCCAAGTACTCGGATCTCCTGGTGGGTTTTTTACATGTTTGGTTAAAATAGAAGCTCTAATTGTTGGTTTTTCTCTATCACCATTCCAAGTCCATACAGGTCCTTTAGGGACAGTGTCTGTTAAGGCTTGTGCAGGTGTAAAACCACTTGTAGAAAACCAATGAGCACAATTACAACCTGGACAAAGAAAGAAATACACGCCTTGCTGTGCAGAATCATTTATTTTACTCATGAATCCAACCTTTTTGTTTTAATGATTTTGTAAAGAATTTCTACTATTTCAGCATCAAAAAGAATTCCACGTCCATCAAATAAAATTTGCAAAGCATATTCTATGTCTTGTGCTTTTCTATAAGGTCTATTTGAAACCAATGCATTGAAAGTGTCAGCAACAGCAAGAATACGAGCACCAGCAGGAATAGCTTTTTCTTTTAGTTTATGGGGATAACCTTCACCATTCCAACGTTCATGGTGATGCAAAACATAATCACTTATTTTCCCAACAGCATCAACGGGCTTAATGATTTTATATGACATTTCTGAATGATGTTTGATGAGTTCATATTCTTCATCTGACAATTTGTCTTTCTTAAAAAGTATTTCATCCCTTATTCCGATTTTTCCAATGTCATGTAGTCTGCCAGCTATAGTAACATCTTCAATAAAGTTTGAGTCATCAGAATATTCCCAACAAATTTTCTCTGAGAGTTCACCTACCATTTCTGAATGGTTTTTTGTGTACTCATCTTTTTGTTCTAGAGCATTTGTCAATGCTGTCAAAGTATTAAAGAAAATTTTATCTCTCTCTTTTTGAATTGCAACTATTTTTGTACGCAGGTTTTCTGCTAGATGTGTGTTTCTCCTTAGATTCCTTGTATTACGAGAAGCTTGTAACAGTAACAAACCTAAAGTCATGAGTTGAAAAGGTTTACTCAAAAATGCATATATATTCTTTTTTATAATTGTAGTAATAAATTGATCTGTGTTGTAACCTGTAGTTAAAATAATTGTCAATTCAGGGTCAATTCCACTAGCTTGATCTATAAAATCAAACCCAGAGCAACCATTGTCAAGGCAAATATCGCAAAGAGCTACATCAAATTGATGAGCTTCTATAAGTTCTATTGCTTTAGGTAATGATTCAGCAACAAAGCAATGACCTCCATGATTGTCGACAAACAATTTGAGAACATCTAACTCTGTACGATCATCATCAATGACAAGCACAGTCAGATTCATCAAAAAGGGCGTGTGCTGAATTGAACTTGGCATTATTTTGTCCTTTTAAGTTCTTCTGCTATGATAGTATTTGTCGAGTCTAACGCCACAGCTTTTGTTATATATTCAGTATAAGTTTTGATTTCGCCATTAAATTTACAAATCATTCCAAGCCCATAATATGACATAGCATATTTCGGATCTATTGAAATAGCTTTATTGTAATACTCTCTTGCTGTTTCGTTGTCTTTTTTCAACATATAGATGTCAGCTCTTTTACAAATTGCTGGAGCATATCTAGAATCAACATAAGAAACCATTTTGCAATATTCCAAAGCATCATCAAGATTGCCTTGCTCAATTTTGATTTGAGCTAAGAACATCATTAAATTAATATCTTGCGGCTCTTTCTTTCTCATTTCTACAGCTATATTTTCAGCACCAGCATAATCCTTCAATTGATATAGAATTTTTGCATAGATATCTAGATTTGTAAAACTCCTGTTTATTGCAAGCAATTGTTCTGTTTCATTTTTTGCTTCATTGTATTTAGAGAATCTTTTGTAAGAGTCAATTAGATATAGTCTTATTGTTGTGTCTTTAGATTTTTGTTGTTTTGCTGTTTGCAAGAATTCAAAGCCTTCACTCGAATAGGCATCCTTCAAATAGATTTTGCCCAGTATATATAACATATCAGGGTCAGAATTGTTTTGTGCCTTCGCCATTCGTAGATAGGCTAGACTTTCATGTAGTTCGCCTACTTCATAACAATAGATGCCGAGTTCCTTGTTTGCATTAAAGTTCTTACTGTCTCTGCCCAAAATCTCTTTATATGTCTTTATTTCCAAAACTCTGTTGCCGTTCTGTTTGTAGCAATATGCTAGTTTTGAAAGCATATCTACTGAAATAGTGTCTTTCAATGCTTTTGTTTTTTCAAAGTTATACTGAGCTCTCTTATAATCCCCAAGCTTGAAATAAATTCCACTTAGTCTTTCATAGTTTCTATAATCATAATAGAATCTTTTTGTATTGGCTACATAGATGTCTTTTGCAAGATTGACATGTAGCTGTTCTTGTAATCTTCCCATGTGGTAGAAATATGTAGAATCTCTAGTATTGATTTGACAATAGAGTTTATAGAACTTGATTGCTTTTTCTATATTTTTCAAATTTTCATGAGAAACAGCTATGAGTCTATAAACTTCAGCTATTCTAGAATAACTGTTGAATTTCGTACACATAGTCAAAATTGAAATTGCATTATCATATTCTTTAGTCATGAAAAGCGCTCTGCCATATATAAAACTTTGATCAGCATTGCCTATAATATTTGCTAGAGCAAAGTATTTTACTGCTGACTTGTAGTCTTCTTTTTCATAAGAGTATACTCCTACTTTTAAACTCAATTTATCATTTTTATATTTTGCAAGATAAGATTTGTACGTGCTCATTTCTAAATCTTTTTTACCTTGTTTAAGATAAAGAGCTGCAAGGTTGAAGTATTCGTTTTTTGCTGTTTGTACAAGATTGACATATTGTTCATAAGAAGCTATTGCATTTGAAATCGCACCAGTTCTTTCTTGACAAATAGCTATTTTTAGAATAATAGGTGCCGTGATTTTTTCTTGTTGTAATTTATTGTAGACATTCAATGCTTTTGTGTAGCTCCCCATATCATAATAAGTATTAGCAAGGCTTATTATAACCAAACTATCAGCTTGTTTTGTCACTAAAGCTCTATTGCAGATTCTTATAATTTCTGAGACATTTTTCTTGATTATGACTACATAGCTGAAATTCTTGAGATAGTCTATTCTTGAATAAGCTAATGTCATTGTTTTGTTGTATTCTAGATAGGCATTGTCATAATCTTTAAGTTTGAAATAGACATCAGCTAATTTTTTATGAGCATCTACATTTTGAGCATCAAGATTCAGGATCTTTTTTAGATACACAATGGAATTCTGATTGTCTTTTGCTTTCCCTAGCAATGTAACAATTTTGAAATAGTCTGTGACATTGAAAACTCTAAGTTTTTCTAATTCATAATAGTGTTTCAATGCCTGAGCGTTTTTTTCAGTTGCATAATAAGAATTTGCAAGTCTTTCTCTAGATTCTATGTCTTTAGAATCGAGTTCTACAATTTTAGTGTCTATAACAAATAGTTGTTCTTTTCTATTTGTCTCTCTATAACAAACTGCTAAATCTTTGTATTGCTCAAGGCTTGGCGTAAATTTCACAAGAATTTCAAGTTGTTCAATTGCTTTTTGATATTTCTTTTTGTCAAGAGCAATTTTATAGATTATTTCTCTGCATTTATTGGAAGCAGCTCCTTTTCTTAAAAGTGTTTCAGAAGCATCTTTTGCTTTATCATAATCTTGTTGTTTGAAAGCACAAATCGCTATTCTTTCAAGAACATCAAAATTTTCTCTAAAAATATATGTCTTTTCGTAATATTTTTGAGCTTTATCATAATTTTTGTTTTCATAATAGTAATCACCAAGTTGCAAAGCATTTTCTGGCGTATCTTTTTGTTTTGAAAGCCGAACTGCTATTTTTTTTGCTTTTGTCTTATAATTCTGTTTTTCATAAGCATCGATCAACAGGAAATACATTGGAATAGCTGATGAGTCAACTCTTAAAACTTTATTTGCATATAATTCAATTTTAGCATAATCATTTGTAGTTGCATAGTATTGGGCTATAAGTCTATTGTATTCAAGACCTGCGTTTAACACTTCAAATTCTTTTACATATTTCAAAACACTTACATAATCTTTCAAATTCATGTATATTTTTGCTATTTTCAATTTAAGCTGCAATGCTTGTTTGGCATCAGCTTTTTTTGTTGCTGCTTCATAAAAAGCAAGAGCTCTTGAAATATTTTTTTGTTCTTCTAAGCATTTCCCTTGATTTGTCAAATCTTCATATTGAAAACTTTGTACTTGGAGTTTATTGTACTCAACAAAAGCTTCTTGGCATTGTCCTTTTGAGATATAAAGTCTAGCAAGTTTGAGTCTGTCCTCTATAGAAATATTGTTTACAGTTTTCAAATACAATAATGAAGAATCAGATTGACCAAGAGCCGCATAACATAATGAAAGACGGAGTGCAATTGCATCATCTTTTTTAAGTGAATATTGTTTCAATAAATAGGGAATAGCTTGTTTATACAATTTTCTTTCATAGTAAATTGTGCCCAATGCTTCTTTAGCTTCTTTTGTTGTTCTAATTTTTTCGAACCATTTTTGGGCCTCATCATACCTTCTAATTTTGTAACAGATACTAGCATGTTGAAGTTTGTAACTTTCAGTAATTGAGTCTTTTTGTACGCATTTAGAAGAGAATTCATAAGCTCTTTCGCAAAGACCGATTTTACAATAGACTCTAGCAAGAGAAGTTAGAACAAGACAATTAGAAGGATAAAGTCTATATAAAGACAGATAGCAAGCAATTGCTTTTTCATCAAAGCCGAGATTTTCATGTGCAAAACCATAAGCATAAGTAGTTTCTTCGTCTTGCACTTTATAGTTTGTCTCAATATATTTGATAACTTGCTTATAATCTTTTTTAAAAAGAAGACCATCAAGTTTCTTGTCGGCAAAACTTGCAATAGCGACTAAGAAAATCAAGAAAAATTTTAATGTTTTCATATTCCCTCCCATTGTTATGGGCAGCAAAAAAACATCCAGAACAACTTTTGAATTAATCAATGTTCCAGAAATCGTCAAGTTAATTTAATTTTGATAGGAAGGAATTTAATTGAGAGTAAATCAAATCTATCTAACCAACAAATATCTACCCTTATCCTTATATTATAGATTATACCACCTTATTGGTTTAAAATGAAAATAAAAAATATTTTTTAAAAATAATTGTTACTTTTGCTAACTTTGATATATATTTATTCTAGAACAAATGCTCTTTAACAGCAAGTGCTTACATTACTTTGTAGCTCAGCTGGTAGAGCGATTGCCTATTAAGCGATAAGTCTCAGGTTCGAATCCTGAAAAAGTAGCCAAAAACTAGCATTTACAACTCGAGCATTTGTTCATTTCAAATTGAAAATAAATTTTTAAAACTGCTCTTTAACATCGGGTGCTTACATGGATATAACTTTAGTTCACCAAACCGAAGTTTGACGTTCGATTCGTCATTCCCCCGCTAAGAAAATATGTGTTTTCTTGGTGGGGGAAAGTAAAAAATAGCATACGTAACTCGAGCAGTTTTAATTTTGAAAAATAAACAAGTGTTCTTTAACTCTAAGTGCTTACATGCTTTTAAGCTCAATTGGTAGAGCAATTGTTATTGGAACAATTCGTTCTTGGTTCAAATCCAGGAAAAGCGACCAAAAAATAGCATTTATAACTCGAACACTTGTCTTTTAAATAAGGAAAAAATAAGTCATGTCTTTTAACCTTGGAAGCTTACATTTTTTTCGTCAGTTCAAATCTGACTGCTCCACCGGCGGTGGAGTATGGCCGAGTGGTTTAAGGCACCCAACTGCTAATTGGACAAAGAAAACAGCTCTCAGAACTCAGACATGACTTAAATTTTAAAATTCACGATGAAGAAGAGGGCTCAATCAAAAGAGCCCTCTTTTGTTTTTAGCATTATTTTTAGAATTTTACAAGTTAAAATATAGAAATAGAGCAACAAGCAAAAGAAAGGAATGAACTATGTCAACGATCCATGTTGTTTACGGCGGAAGAAATGAAGATCTTGAGTTTGACGAAGTGTTCAGACCAGATAGACATGAAGCTCTGGGAGTAACAAATCCTGAACCAAGAAATATGACACCAGAAATTGTAAAACGAGCTTTAGCAAATCATTATGATGTGAATCAAAATGAATTTGAAGCTCATTTTGTCGAAATCAACTCGAACGGAAATATCACCGTACGTCCCAATGCGAGATGGGGAGGTCATTAAAATGACAACTATGGTAAAAAAAGAACAAGACATCAGGGTTAAAATCCTCAACTCATTTATGACCTGTCCTCATCGAGACACGGGTGAATTGCAAAAAATTCATGCAGAAATGAGAGAGAAAGATCCTGTGTTCTATGCACATCTTGCTGCATGGTACAAAAAGAATGGTGATCTTCGTGATCATAATGAAGTTTTCACAGCCATGTTGATCACAGATCCTTTCTTGGACAATCGCGAAACAGGTATTGCTCTTTTTCAAAATCAAGCTCCCTTTATGAAAATCAAAATTCTCAGTTTCATTAAAGGGAAGAAAATCACTCTGAGGGAAAAGACGGGTGAACAAGTCAAACGCGGAAAGAAAATGATTGATGAGATCAAAAATTCTAAGAAACAAGTTGGTCTTATCAAAAATATCCCAAACATACTTCGAACTGAAATCGAAAGATATGTTCGTTGGCTTGAAAAAGACAATGATAGATTTGATTCTGTTGCTCTGACAAATTTCAATGATTTGAAATCTTTTTATGCAGGTAAAGGTGTTCAGATCAAACCTTGTCCAAGAGCACAACAAATCCTGTTTGAAGAAAAATTTCCTGAAGATAGCAAACTTACTGTTTTCAAACAAATCAGAGAAGCTGATACGCCTGAGAAAGCAGCCAATCTGATGGTGCAACATAAAATTCCTTACACTATTGCAGTAGGTTTGAGAGATAAAATTACGCCATCTATTTTGATTGCTTTGATCAATAACATGACTGCTCAGGAAATTATTACAAACATTGCTTCTTTGCAAGAAAAAGGTGCAATGGATAATCCTGGAACAAAAAAATTGATCACAGAAAAACTTGAAGCAGCAAAAACAGCAAAGAATGTAACTGCTCTCAAATCCAAAAGAGCTAAGCAGACAGGAAGAGTCAAAGACGAAACTGTTCTCAAGCAGTTGGATGAAATTGCTGATAAGCAAATCAAAAAATCTGGGTCAATCAAAGTTTCTACTGGGTTGCTCATTGACAGATCAGGTTCTATGGATGTTGCAATTCAAGTTGGAAAACAGATTGCTGCAACAATTTGTGGTTCAATGGAAGCTGATTTGTTCGGTGTCGCATTTGATACTATGGCACAAGCTGTTAAAGCAAGTGAAAATACATTAACTGCTTGGGAAAAAGCATTTGCGCCAATCCATGCAAGCGGTAGAACTTCAGTTGGTTGTGCTCTTGATTTCATGATCAGGTATAAATTATATGCTGAACAGCTCATTATTGTGACTGATGAGGATGAAAACCAGAATCCACGATTTGCTGATGTATTTCCAAAGTATGTACAGGAAATGAAAGTAACTCCTGCAATTATTATCGTAAGAGTAGGTGACAAAAAAACTGGACTCAGTACTTCGCTTAAAAACGCAGGAATTTCTTTTGATTCATATGAACCATCAGGAAATGACTACTATGGACTTTCAGGTCTGATACCTTTGCTTTCTCGTAAATCAAAGTTAGACCTTGTTTATGAAATTATGGACTTTCCACTTCCGATTCGAAAGTCTTATGTCTAATGTTTTTGATCTTATTAAAAAAGTAGGGGAGAAAGAAGCGGCTATTCAAGAGTTTATCTCCCCTATTTTTTTTAATGAATATGTAGCCACCAAGATCGAAGGCATTGTTTATAAATTCAAAATTTCGCAAAAAACTCCAGGTTGGTATAAAATACAATCCATAGACAGAAAGACAGCAAAAACTGTCGAACAGGCTGATCTTTCTGATATCGATACTTATTTGAAGTTTCTAACCAAGATTCGTTTTATTCTTGTAATGAAAAAGAATAACGTTTATTTTGGTATACCCGAAAAATCAAATAATTTAAAACTTCCATTTGAGCAAATGATCCCTGTGTATCTTACTGATGATTCAGTTCAAGATTTTGACAGAGTCATTGTGCGTTTTGATGGCGCAAATTTCTGGTACCATCAATTGGATTATTCAAATGACATTTCAAAGGCATCATATTTAAGAGAGAAATTGTTGAAAGTTGTCGATTCAAAGAAAATTAATTATTCGGGTTTGACAATCGAAGAAAAAATTGCTTATACTTTAAGAGTTACACTTGATAAAAAACTTGTAATTGACAAAAAGAAGACATCTCTTAAAGATGATGTTGAACATGCTGGTGGCGAATTTATAAAATTTACGGAAAAAAGCGACCATTTCAGCGTAACTTATATTGTCGATGGACAACAATATACAAGCCATGTGAGTAAAAACGAAAGTCATAGCGTAATAACTGCTGGAATTTGTTTGTCTGGTGAAGATAGAAAATATGATTTAAAAAGTCTTATAACAGTTATGAGAGAGGGTCAGCATGCAGGAAGAATCCATAGAACTCACAACTTTTAAAGAAAGATGCTGGACATTATACGGTTTTAAAATTGGAAAATTTATTTTCGGTTGGCTTAAATATTTGGATGAAGGTGAAGAGTTTGCTGTAGAATTTGATTGGCGAAAAGGTTTGTCAAAATTTATCATCGGGTGGTTTCATACCCATCCAACTACGGTTACTTTGAATCCAAGCAAAGAAGACAAAAAAACAATGCGTTCTTGGGTTAGAACTTTAGAACGCCCATTGATTTGTGGGATCATGTATGACCATAAAAAAAGAAGAGAATTTCTTTGGAGAAATTGTTATTTATTTAAACGTTGGCCTGGCGGCAATGTGAACTACCAACCAATTATGAGAGATAAACTAATCAAACATTTTTATATTGGAATTCTATGAAAAATAAAGGGTTCAAAAAAGAAACTCCTGAAGATGTTATTAACTGGCTTGCTTCTATGAAAATAAAGGTGCATTATTTAATAAAAAGCTCAGGAAAAAATTAGAAAAAAGAAAGAAAAAAATGAGCATTGTCTAAATTTCCTTATAATGTCTATGCAACAAAAGAAAAAGTGTATATAGAAAAGAAAACAGGATGTGCAGCTCGCTTATGTTCTATATCTGCCGAATTTTATGACAGTAACGAAAAACAGGAAATAATTTTGGAATGTTCATTTAAAAAATTCCAAGAGAAAGCTATGTCAAGAGGATATATAGTACTTGATAAATTCAGACCTGCATGGGATATTGAAAGAGAGATAAAATGAGTACTTTCAAACATGAAGAACTATATCGGGAAAAAGTATTATTCGAAATGATGTCAAAATTTTCTATTACTATGTGTGGTGCTGGAGCTATAGGTTCTAATCTTGTCGATAATTTGATCCGTCAAGGCTTCAAAAAAATTTCCGTAATAGATTTTGACAGAGTTGAAGATGGAAATAGACATACACAAATATGGAGCTCAAGAGAGATTGGACAGCTTAAAGTAACAGCATTAAGAAATAGAATGTTTGAAGTTCTCAATACGCAAATTACTGCAATTTCTAAAAAACTTGATAAATCAAATCTTAATCTTATAGAGCCTTCAAGTTTAGTTATTGATGGCTTTGACAATGTACCAAGTAGAAAATTGATAACAGAATATTGTAAAGAAAATAACATTGATTGTTTGCATATTGGTTTGTTCCAAGATTATGCTGAAATAATCTGGAACGAAAAATACAGAGTGCCTGATGAAGTAACTAATATGGATATATGTGAATATCCTTTAGCAAGGAATATAATTTTGTTGGCTATTGCTGTAGCGACAGAGATATTAATAGCATATTTAGAAACAGGTGAAAAGCGTAATTTCGTGATAACTTTAAAAGACTTCAAAATTTCGAGAATATAATGGATATTTGGTTCAATATGTTGATCGGTATTCCCGGTTCTGGGAAATCTACTTGGCTAAACATACAACCTCGAAAAACTTATGTTGTCTGTCCTGATTCAATACGATTATATTTAACTGGTGATATTTCAAATCATAGTCAAGAAGAGACTGTTTGGAATATTGCAAAATACACAACACGTTGGGCTTTAGTAAATAATATTTCAATAACATTTGATGCAACTAACACAAGTACATTTTTAAGAAGAGACTTTCTTGGGGCTCTTCCTCTTCAAGTATCGGATTTTAAACGCAAAGCAATTCTTTTTCCTACAGACCCAAATGTGGCTGTTTCAAGAGTTAATGCTAGAACATTTGGCTCAAAAGTTCCACCAGAAAAAATATTTCAATCACATCTATTGTTTCAGCAAACTTTGAAAGATATTTTAGATGAAGATTGGGACTGTATAGAAACGATAGGAGACTCAAATGGCGGAAAAACTGTTAAAATCCCGGAAAGTGTCAGGACCTGAAAACGATGGTTTTACAGAAACAGTAAAACATAAAGTTTTATTCTGCGGCAACCCTGAAGGAAACAACAACAAGTTCTATTCAATAGAGCTTCAAAAAAATTCTAAAGGTCAATATCGGTTATTTACTCATTATGGCCGTCTCGGAAAAACCGATGTTTATGAAGTCCGCGATGAATACCTCGGTAGACCTCTCGATCTTTCAACAGCAGATCGTGAATTTGAAGTTATCCTCGCTTCAAAACTCAAAGGCAAGAAAAAAGAAAGCGAACTCGGTGGAAACCGTGTTGAAAAATATGAATTGGTCGAGACATTCGCACCCACGGTTGGCTCTGTCAATGTCCGCGGAAAAAATGTTGGCATTACTGTTTCAGTCAAAAAAGATGATGTTGTTGACTCTTATTCCAATCCGGAAGTTGCTCGAATTATCCGTCAAATTGTCGATGAAAACATCCATACCATTTCTACATTGACAACCTTGAAACTAACATCAAATGGGTTTGAAACTCCCCTGGGTCCCGTCACAAAAGAACATGTGGCAAATGCAAGAGTCCCACTTATGTCTTTGAAATCTCTGATGGTTAATGACGAAATCAACCCCGACAATCAATTGACTCGAGATCACAATGCAAAATATTTCTCCATGATTCCCCATCCCTTTGGACACAAAATAACAAAAGATGACTGGATTCTTTCTGCGGCAAAACTCGCCGAAGAATTCGAATTGCTTGACAACCTTGAATCAGCTGTTACAATGGGTGCCGCCATGCAAAATGCCGCACAACAAAAACGCGCTCTTGGTACAGATATCGAAATAGTTTCCGACAAAAGAGAAATTGATCGAATTTACTCCTATATTACGACAACAAAAGCGGGAAATCATCGTGGTTCTGATGTGTGGAACTGGAAACCTAAAAACGTTTTCAAAATCAAAATACCTGCAGAAAGAGCAAGATTTGAAAAAACTGAAAAACAATTCGGTAACCAACATGAACTCTTCCATGGCTCAAAAAATGGCAATATTTTGAGTATTCTCAAGGGGGGTCTGATCATCCCTTCATGCAATGCCGGTCATGTCACAGGTCGTATGTTCGGTGATGGTATTTATTTTGCTAATGCATCGACGAAATCTCTTAATTACTCTACAGGATTTTGGGGCGGACGTGGCAATAAAAATTCAAATTCTTTCTTATTTCTTGCAAATGTTGCTATGGGAAAAACATTTGTAGCCCATGACGCTCGGTATTCTGGAATACCACATGGATATGACTCAATTCATGCTCAAAAAGGAAGATCGTTATATAATGACGAATTTATTGTTTTCAAATTGCAACAAGCCACTTTAACATATCTGGTTGAAATGACCAAATAAGGAGGTTCTATGTCTGATGATTCTATCATCCAAGCAAAAGTCGAGCAATTCGGTGCCCAAGGAGGAATGTTTACATCGGTAGACATCGGAAACTCCATCAAAGAAGATCAGCACTGGGTGAAAAATTCCATAGTTGCTGCCTGGCTCAGACAAAACGCATTGGTTGTCCTGCAAGGGTATGCAACAACTCTTATCGATGTTCAAACGTCCAATGGTCCGGCAACCGCTTTCTTGTATCATCCCATGGGTTCAGATCCCAATGATTACAAAAGAAGAAATCAGAGCGCAATGCCCCCGCAAAATACCGTCAATTTTCCGGGAACAACTCCGTCGACAAACTCACAAAAAACAAAAGTTCGTTCCGATTGCAATGCCAGACTTCGTATCCCTGCTTCCATCGTCAGACAACTCGGCTGGAATCCCGGCGACATGGTTGACAATTCCAAAATCATCATCAATGGTACAACGCCCTTGACAGACGGAAACATCGTCCATTCAGATGGACGTATTACATTCCGTCGTAGTTGTCTCGGTTTCGGTGACGGTCCAGTCATGGCCTATGTCGAAAATGGTTGCCTGCATTTCGAGAAGCCATAATGAATTTATTCGGACCTTGTAAAGTTCTTAATAATCAGGATGTCTCTTATTTAGATGACATCCTGATGTGTAATGGATTACTGCAAGTTGTGCCTGCAGAAACATTGGCGCAAATACCATCGAACCATTTGGCTATTTTTGGACACAAGTATGGTTTCTATTGTTTCCCGACAATTGAATTAGCCAATTGGTTAAAAGACAATTTTGATCTTTCTAAAATGATCGAAATTGGTGCCGGACATGGAGCACTTGCTAGATATTTGAAAATTCCAGCAACAGACTCTAAATTAATGGATGACCCTCAAATACAGAACTACTACAGTATGATGGGTCAACCGACAGTGAAATATCCAAACGATGTCGAAAAAATAACTGCAAAAGATGCAGTCTACAAATATAAACCCAAAATAGTACTTGGGTGTTGGGTTACTCATAAATACACTATGCAAGAACATGACCGTGGTGGGAATATGTATGGTGTAGATGAAGGATGGATTTTAAAACGTGTCGATCAATATATCATTATTGGCAATGAAAAAGTGCATAATAAAAAAAAGATTCTTGACTTACCCCATAAGGCATACCAATTCCCTTGGTTGTATAGTAGATCAGTCGAGCCTACCAAGAACATAATTTATGTTTGGGATAAGGTGTCTATATGACTGAATTAAAAATATGTGCTATGCGGTCACGCGATAACAGCTTTGTCAGGAATTTTTGGTGCTGTCATGGTGGAACAGGCTATGATGACGAATGGCACGCGGATCCTGGTAGATTTTATGCAGATATTAAAACCCTACAATTCAAAAATTCATTTCCATATCATTTAGAACTTTATAAAATAGGTAGAAAATATCATTTATCAATATCAGTTCATTTTAATCATCAACAAGATTTTTCTATAGCAAGAATGTCAAAAATTTCAAATAAAAAAGAAGCAACAAGAGCAACATTTAAAAGTATTAGAGAATTTGAAAAAGATAAAGTAAGAGTCAATGAAATGTGGCGACAGATATCTCATGACACACCCGTAGTTGATTCTGATGGTATTTGGAGATATTCTGTATTGATAGGTTCTGCAGATACAACTCTAATCAAGACTTCTCTTAACTCTCATAATGCTGCATTAGGTTATGGAGATTTTTATTCTTTACATTTTGAACGTAATGCATGGACTTGGACAAAACATAGTATAATGTCTATGGGTCATAGTACATCAGGTTGCGAACGCGTCTCATTTATGATTTGGAAAGCTATTTATGGTTACAATCCTATTTTAGACACAATTATCGATGAAGCAATTCTTTTTGCACAACAAAACCCTTCACCTAATATAATAGAAGAAGATTTATCCGAACAATATATGCAAGCTTTTCATGACTCACAATTTTGAGGCCACATGCACAATCTACAAGATGCTCTCATAAAAGCAAAATTAGCTAAAGAAGAACAAAGACAAACAACAGCTGTTGCTGAACCTCTCAAACAAGAAATAAAACAACAATATCAGCAACCTGCTCGCTTAACAGCACCAGAATTTGAAAAATTTGAGACGCTTTTCTGTACAGAAAAATCAAAGCCTTTTGCAATACATTTATTACATGGATTTCTTCCTTTCCCTGACAACGATTATATTTGGGGGTGGGAAGACAAAAAATGGAAAAATGGGAAAAAATGCTGTATTTGTGGTTTAGAAACTTTATCAAGAGATGATCTTTTTAAAAATATTGACAAACAAACAGAAGCTTCAATGGAGGGAATGATACGAAGTGTCAAAGAAGAAAATTTTAATGTCCATGAATTTTTAAAATCAAAAAAGCAAGAAATGTTTGGTGATCGTCTTATGGGAGTCACATCAGAAAAAACTTCTTGTATTATGTGTGCTCCTTGTTATGAAACATTTTCAAATTGGGTACCTACAAGAATGCTTTATGACGATTCATTTGCTAAACTTATTACAAAAGTACGTTTGGCAAACACTTTTAAACAACGCGATATCCCTTCATAATAAATCCCAAAATATTTTTTGGCAGTATTAAAAGTCTCTTTCGAAATTGCTCGATGGAGGTACTATGAATCGTTTCGAAAAAATCGAATATTTATATTTTAAATGGCGGCTCATAGTTATCCTCTTCATTCTAGCTGCTTCTGAATATATTTGGTTTCATTGGTATCTTTATACCGGGTTCAATACTCAAAAAACCATAAAACGAATTCGTTCTAATTACTTTTGTCCACATACAGTCTTACAGCTTTGGATTGATTATAAACTTGGCAATCTGTAATTTGTCATTGTGATATAATTTATAGGGAGGCAATATGAATATTTTTACAGCAGGTATGCCGGAACTATGTGAAGAACTCAAAAATAGTTTGAGCTCTGATATTGCTACTTACGAACACAACTTCGAACAAATTATCGGCTTTGCAAAGACTGGGAAACTCAAAAAGTTATGTATTTATATGGATGTGTGGAACGTAAGTGGTCGCGCATTCAATGGTATGCGTGGCCAAGGAGCTGCCGAGAAAATCCACGAGATTGACCCGGACATCTCGGTTCTCATCTGGGATGGTCGTGAATATGACTCCAAAGACCCTGATGTCATAATGCCCCCAGCATTCCAAGTTACCGGAACAATACATCCAATCAAAAACAAAAACGAACTTTATCTGGATTTTGACCACTATAAAGAAGAAGATATTGACAGAATAACAGAGCAGTTCTTTACTGGGGAACTTACCCTTTCGGATATTCCCCAGCGTGAATGTATTGAAATTATGCTATAGCAGGTTCTTTAATTTCAGTTACTGACCAAACATCATTTCGATTAACTAAACGTATAGCACCTTCTGTTGCTTGTGTAAGTGCTTTTCGCATTTCATTAATATCTGCAGCAGAATTTCTTCTTGTCAAATAATTTTCAATAAATGGCATTACGCGTTTTGAAAATGTATTTATGTCACCATTTGCTTTTTCCCAAGTTTCTTTCAAATTAGAAACCAAATCAGAAGATTTTATTAAAGCAGATTCTCTAATTGTAAAATCAACTATGAATTCATCCATTGAACCGTAATACTCAGCAACTTTAGCCATTAATTCGATCGAAGAAATAACTCCAAGATCAGCACCTTTAAGCATTATATTGCCAAGATATTTCAAAACTTTATTCTTATTACCACTAAAACTATCAATTGTCGTAATTACATTTTCTAAATATTGTTCACTAACATTTACTCCTTCATCTCTTGATTTAGAAATCATTTCCTTCATTTCGTCAACAGATTTTTTGTCAAGAGAATTCAAAACTTTAGCTAACCAGTGAGCAAAAGATTTTTCTTTCTTACTAAGATCAACGCTTATAACATCCATTTTTGAATCTCCTTTTTCTTTCTATGTTTTATAAAAACAAGAAAAAAGAGTTAGAATACAAGCTGTTCAGCATTCTTTATATGGTCATATATGACAATTGGACTATATAAAACTCTTGTCGTATTACAATTTTGAACGAACTCTAAAAGATAATCATCGACAGTCTCACCTTTTATCAATCTTGATAAATCAATTCTTGTGTCTTTAGCTATAAATGTTGTTACAAGAACATTATCTTTTGTCTTTCCTTTTTTCAATTCTTTTGACATATAGTCATAAACTTTAAGTTTTATATCAGCAAAAAACTGATCAGCATAAGAAATAATTGGGAGTCCAATTTTTTCTGACCCAACACGACATTTCAACTTGAATTGCGAGTAATCCAAATCAATATCAGTGTTTAGTTCTAGGTCATCGATTATTGGTTTGTTTTTTACAAGACAAAAAAGAAAAAATGAGTATACCATATTCCCTCCTTAAAAAGCAAATTTGTTTTGAATTAATAAGTAAGGAAGGAAATCTAATCTAGTAAATCTTTAGTCTAAATATACAATACTTGTCAATCATTTTTTTCGTTATTTTTTGACATCTGTCTATGTAGCATTCTGTTTTTAACTTCTGAATCTTTTGAAGATCCAAAATAAAAAGAAAATATTTGTGTGATTATAGCTGACAAGACTCCCAAAATGTAAATTGCAATATCTTTTTTTGCAGGGTCCAAAGGAAAATAAATCAAAATAAAGAAAAGACCAAATGTCAGAAATAAAGCAAAAATAGCAAGAAGCGAAGCTACATGTTTTGTCAACCAGGGAGCAGAATGTAGAGACAGATACTCTTTAGAAGTAGGATCATCATTTGGGTCATATTTTTTAGGTGCATCTTCCATGAAAAAAAGAAAGAGATAAAATCAATACAAAAATTATTTCTTCTTTCTTTTCTTTGCTGCCTCTAAATCAGCAGCATGTTTTTCTTGTTTTCTTTTCTTTTTATCAACCTGAGCTTGGCTTTTAAAATAAGAACAAGATGCAGCATTTTTAGGCGCTTTTCTAATGATTTCTAAAATCTCGCAATCTTTATGTAAGACACAATCTTTTATAGGGCAATTCATTATTCTTCTTTCATTGAAGAGACAAATTCTCCGACTGCCATCCAGCCTGATTCAAAAGCAGTACATAAACCTTCATGAGGACACCCGTTTACGGTTTTACAAATTTTCCTGGCAAAGATTTCTGCCATAGGCTTCGATAAATTTTGCAAAGCAACACATACGTCCTTATCAACTAAGTTTCTTGATTTCGGACATAGAATAACTTCCATTGAGAACCTCCCTATGTTGCAATAACTCATATCGTTAGTTAAAAGTTAAACTACCTATAACGTTTCAAGGACACGTATAATCTGTTTTGCGCCTTCTCTAAAAGCAAGATTCATAAGAATAATAATATTTTCTGCCAATTCTTTGTTATCGACTGTCACAAGAATGATCCTGTCAGTTTTTGCTCTTATTTTAAAACTCCCATTGTCTTCAATAAGAACATATTCCGGATCATCAACTATATCATCCCATTTCTTAGAAAGAACCCTACGAGAATTTAGATGAACGTCTAAACTTCTTACGACTTGTGTATATTCGTTTGTAAGTTTTTTTATGAATTCTACGGGTTCAACTTCAATATCTGAAATAAAATTAATTTTATTATTCATGTTTCCTTCAAAAACTTAAATTTTGCTTTCTTGTCGACTTTTTTCTTTTTTTCGGGTTCATCTGTTTCTGGCATCTTAGCTTCTGGATGGGCTGCTTTATATGACTTTACTATATCTTTTGTTTGTTGAGTCATAATAAGAATAGAACAAATTTGAATACAACTAAAAGTAAAAAACCACCAACACCCAGTAACTCCATAAAAAACTGTCACTAAAACAGAAATAACTTTTGAAATTTGGAAAAGCGGTTTTTCAAATTCTTTAGATAAATTTAAAGTTTTTTCATGACTGGTTGTAATCGACTCTATATGTCTGGATAGATAACTAAGTAAAATGACCATTAAAAACGTTAATGATGCCATAAGAACATTATAGACGAAAAACATTTTTACTAAATTATCGACATACCAAGCTTTCATATCAAAAATTTTATCGCAATAAACTAAAATAGTCAAAGATAGAGTTACTACCCACCAGATGTATTTTCCCATATTACCCTTCAATTTCTTGTGAACTGTTTAATCTTGCATGAACTTTACCTTTATTCGGCTTATTCCAATAATTGATTATTGTAATTGCTCTACTCATACCTAATCTAACACCTCTCGACATTGCAGCTGCTATAACATCATTTTTGTTTGATTCGTTTGTTAATTGTGGCCCTTTAGGTAAATTATTCATTTCTTGCCACAAATATTCAACTATTTCAGTTTGTAATCTTGGCGTTATTTGCATATATAATCCTTTTTATCTTTTTACAAGCAATTTGAAAATAAATAAAAAGTATATAAGTTAATCACATGAACCATACTAGAACACAGTCTAGCACATTCAAATATAATAATCAATAGAACATTATGTCTAAAAACAATTAATTCTCTAAGGAGGCTCGAGTGAACACGCATTTTGAAAAAGCTTTCGAAAAACTTGATGAATGCATGGATCTTTTAGGGAAAGGCATCAATAGCATCTTCAAAGAAGTCGCAGGAAAGGATGCCAAAGAAACTAAAATTAATATCAAGGCAGGATCTGTAGTCTATGTTGGCAAGGGCGTATATGCCAGACTATTGAAAGACACAGAAGCTACTGTCTCATCAATTTCAGAAGAACCTGAAGCAGTAAAATCAACACAATAATCATTGGAGAAGTTCAAATGCCTATCAAATTCTATAAAATTAAAGAACCTTTTGGTGCGTTTTCGAATTTTTCTCGCCATACATTCAAACTTGATGGCTATACTTGGAAAACTACAGAACATTATTTTCAAGCACAAAAATATGTAAATACAGTACGTTTTGAAATGATTGCAAATGCAGCAACACCAAGAGAAGCTGCAGAATTAGGTAGAGATAGATCCATACCTTTAAGAAAAGATTGGGAATCAATAAAAGACGATGTAATGAGAAAATGTGTTCTTGCTAAATTTTCTACTTATCCTGAACTAAAAGCTCTTCTACTTGGCACTGGTGATGAAGAAATTATTGAAGACTCACATATTGATTCTTATTGGGGCTGTGGAAGTAGTGGTACGGGCAAAAACATGCTTGGTAAAATTTTAATGGAAACACGAGAAATTTTAAGAAAACAAATGGCAGTTCATTAATTGCTTACGACATAGAAAGTATGAATACTTTTCTAAAATTCAAATCAAAAGCAATGCTAAGATTAGAAAATTGTAATAGAGCATCTGCAACATGCGGAGAACCTAAAGCTTGTAAAAACAGGAAATATGATCCTAAAAGAAAAGACTGTAAAGAATGTAGTTCTGATGCTTTCGAAGCAATGAAGGAAGCTCTATGTATGAAATGAATGGTAAATATACGACAGCAAAAATTATGATTGATTACGTTGAGGAAGCCTGTACTTCACAAATTATAGGCTTTCTTAATCATCCTGTTTTTACAAATCCTATAGCAATCATGCCCGATACACATGCTGGAAAAGGCTCTGTCGTAGGTTTCACAATGCCAATGACAGAAAAAATCATTCCTAATGTAATCGGCGTGGATATTGGTTGTTTCATTGGAGAAACTAAAGTAGAACTTGCAGATAACAGAAAATTGAACTTCTTGGATCTCATCAAAGAACAAGAAGAAGGAAAAGAAAACTTTTGCTTTGCAAAAGATCCTCTTGGAAATATCATTATTACAAAAATTTTATCTATATTTTTCACAAAAATTGTCACAAAATTAGTCAAAATTATTCTTGATAATGACGAAATTATTTATTGTACTGAAGATCATATCTTCTTTTTATTAAACCAAAAAGAAATAGAAGCAAAAAATCTTGAAGCAGGAGTTTCTTTATTTCCTCTCTATATTAAAAAGGCAAAACAAGTAAAAAATATTTCAACAAAATCAAATTATTTAAAAAACACGGATTATTTAGTTGTCTATAATCCTAAAACTAATAAATATGATTATGTTCATTGTTTAGCAGACGATTATAACACAAGAAAAAATGTACAAAATTCATTAAAAATATTTGTTAGACATCACAAAAATTTCAATAAATTTGACAATAACCCAACCAATTTAGAAAGAGTTTCCTGGCCTACACATTGGAAAATACATGCTGATCATGCTTCTGAATTAAATAAACAAGGTAAGTCAGGTTGGAAAATCTCTTGGCAAAGACATTATGACAAGTTTCGAAAAATGTCATCTAAAAAAATGAAAAAATTAAGTAAAAACTCTGAATTTCAAAAAAAGAGAAATGCTGCTTCAGCAGAAAATTTTAGAGTATATTGTCAGACAGAAAAATTTAAAGAACAATCAAAAACAGCAGGACAAAGAGGAAAAGTATCATTTGTTAGATATAATAAGTCTATTAAAGGAAAAGAAAAATCAAAAGAAATTGCACATAGAACTTATATTTGCCCGATCTGTAATAAAAAAATTACAAGTCCAATTGCAGTAAATGCTCATAGAAAAAAACATGAGGGGCTTACATTTCAAGAATTCAAACAAATCAAAAACCATAAAATTAAATCTATTGAAACAATTTCTTGTGAACCCACTAAAGTTTATTGTTTACGAGTCGAAGAACATAGTAATTTTGCATTATCTGCAGGAGTTTTTGTTCATAATTGCGGTATGAGAACATTCAACATTGGTTCAAATTTATCTTTACCATTACAAGAACTTGATCACAAAATTCGTCAAAGAATCCCATTTGGCTTTGATATTAACGAAAAATCTGTTATTGATTTTGTTAAAGAATTCCCATGGAAACAAACCAATGTAGCAGCTCAAAAATTTGCTGTTTCTTATCAAGAAAAATTCAATACTCGAATTTCTTTGCCTCATTTTGATTTTCCCTGGTTTGAACAAAAATGCAAATCAATTGGTTGCGATCTTGGAAGAGCAATCAAAAGTCTTTGTTCTTTGGGTGGTGGAAATCATTTTATTGAGCTCGGTCTTTCGACCAACAATCATTATTGGCTCACTATTCATACAGGTTCTCGAAATTTTGGAAAATGTATCTGCGAATATTGGCAAGATATTGCCGTCAAAAAACTGAAAAGAACTGGGAGAGACGACAGAAAAACAGAAATTGCAAATCTCAAACTTACTCTTAAAGGCAAAGAACTTTTTGATGCAATAAAAACTATAAAAGAAAAGGCTCCGGTAACTTTGAATTTTTCTGATGACCTTTGTTATCTTGAAGAAGAAGATGCACAAGCTTATCTTTTTGATATGGTTTTTGCGCAAATTTATGCACAAACAAATAGAGAGCTGATTTCCCGAAAGATAATTGAGATTCTCAAAATAGAGCCTATTGACACAATTGAAACTGTGCATAATTTTATTGATTTTGAAGATTTCATAATCAGAAAAGGTGCCATCAGGTCCTATGAAAATGAAAGAATGATAATTCCTTTTAATATGCGAGATGGTATTCTTGTCTGTACTGGGAAATCAAACACTGAGTGGAACTTTTCAGCGCCCCATGGTGCTGGGCGTTTCATGTCACGTGCTCAAGCAAAAAAGACTTTGAAGCTTGATGATTTTGAAACTCAAATGAAAGGGATTTTTTCGACATCTGTGAATATGTCGACACTTGATGAAGCACCCAATGCTTATAAGAATCCCATGATTATTGAAGAAGCTATAGGTCCAACTGCAAATATTATCGACAGACTTAAACCTATAATGAATATGAAAGACTCAAAAGGAACAGACAATTAAGCCTGTCCCTTTTGATCCATCATTCATCAAGGAGACTACTGAGCCGCTTTAGCGTATTGGCCACCACCCGGAGCAATTTCACCACGTTGTTCGAGTTTCTTCCTGAAACTAACACCACCGTGAAGAATATCACCTTCAAGTTCTTTTGTACCATCGGTATAAGTAATCAATCTTCCTGAATTACCGAACTCGTCAGAAAGCTCTTCGATTCCTTTGGTTGCTTTTTCATAGCCTGCAGGGGCTTTATCTGTAGAGTAACCCATTGCTCTTTGATACAAGCCCTTGCTAAAAGCATCATTCTGCTTTTGTACCATTTCCATAATAGTAGCAAAAGTTTTTGTATCAGTTTTTTGCAAATGTTTCAAGTCTTTTACCGAATATGTTTTTGTACCGAAAGGTGTCTTTACTGTGATCGGTTCGTTTTGCGCTTGTACAGCTGAAATAAAACCCGCAGCCAATAAAGCAGCTAGAGCAGCTAAATTCCTAATTTTAGGATTCTTAATCTTTGCTTCATGAACATTGGCATTCAGATATTTTTTGACGATATCTGCAGCATTCTGAGGGGTCAGACTAATTCCCAATTCTTTGGCTAAGTCCTTGGGAGAGTATTTTTTCTTGGCTTCTCTAACAGTAGCTTTAAGTAACAATTCATAATTCATTTATATACTCCTTCTAAAGTTTCTAAAGTTTTATTAAAGTGAGTTATAAAAACAAGATAAAAAATTTATGGCAGAAGGAAAAGAACATTCGATATAGACAGCAACAGGAGGAAACTATGAAATCATTACTTTTTGTTTGCAGTATCTGCATGATTATACATGGCAATGTATTAAGTATTTACGACTCAGTCAGATATGATGAAACTGACTCGGTTATGAGCTCTGCGTACACGGGCCCAATATTTGCTTCCGGTGGAGCAGACTCAGGGCATATAATTAAAGAAATGCAACCTGAAAAAATCGGTTATGCAAAAGATAAACAGATTATCCTTATCGGGGACACAGCCAACGAAATTTATTCATTTGATTCTATTACTTATTATGAAGTCTCAAAAAATGGAGAATCTTTTTACATTATAAAAATTCTTGCAACTTACAATTTATCCACTTATGATATTATTATTGAATTGAGACATGGCTCAAATTTTGATAGAGTCATGACAATCTATAAAAACGGGAAACCTGATCTGCTTGTTTTATGGGTTGAAACTATGAGGATGAAACAAAAACTTGTTAGAAAAATTTAATCTTTCATAAATGATGCAGTCAAATCTACAGGGCGCTTGCCATACTTTCTTTCACATTCTTTAATCCAATCTTGCATTTCTTGAGGGCCACCCGTACAACAAAGACCCTCAGCTCTTCCACTATTATTCCATCTTGGATCTTTTTTGCTATAGACTGACCACGAACCCATCTTTGGACCAAACATAGTAGCGACCCCGTTTAGCACACTCAAAAATGTTCTTTAGGATTTTCTATTAGTAAGTTCTTCTGTGCCCTTAAATGCATTCTTTGTAACATTGTCGTATAGGAAACGTATTTTTACTATAATCATTGAAATTGTTTTTCTTATGAAATCATCTAAAAGAGACCAAAGAGCAGAAATTGGCCAATAAATAACCCAGTGAGAAATTGTTTTCTTATGATCGATCACCTTAGGTACTGATAAACAGGAATGTCTTCTCCATTCTTCTAATAAATAGCTCGGAACTGGTGTATCTATTGTTATTTCGTCTTTGAGGTTTTGAATATTTCCATGTTCTTTTGCTCGTGTAAGCCAGTTAAATCTGTCTATTTTATATTGCAATGCTTTTTTGTTGACAAAAAGCCACCATTTGATAAATGACCATATAAACCCAATCAATATATACCCTAAAAGAAATAAAAATGATTTTGTAGGATTTTGAGCAATCCATCCAAATACGTCTTTTCTAACTATAATTTGAAAAAATAAAAAATAAAGAACAATGTTGAAACCCGACCAAAAGACAAATTCTTTCTCCACACAGTAAAAAAGAAGAATTATCCAGATTCCTGTAAATATAAAGAACCACACTGTACCCAAAGCAAAAATTGAAGCTAACCATGTAATCATTTGTGCTTCCTTTTTCTTTTCTCAGATAAAATAATAAATAACCCAAGTAAGAACAAAAAACATATACTTGGTATTGAAAAATAATGGTAAAAAGAAATTCCATTTTTATGAATTGCAAGAATAGCAAAAACAAGACACATCACAGAAAAAACACTTAAAGACCAGCCAAATTTATTCACCAAACCACCTCGCATAAAGACGCCAGTATAAATCTGTTCTCATAAAATCTACAAGATGTTCATTTAATGATTCTCTATATGGGCTATCTTGTTTTAAAGCAAACCCATAGGATTGTTTGTCAAACATTTCGCCTGCAATTTTACACCTTTTTTTCCCAGCATTACTCACATAATATTTTAAAGTAGGCATATCGAAAATAACAGCATCAACTTTATTATTTGCAAGCAAATCATATGCATCTTCGATTTTTTCTGTATATGTACCTATGCAACTCATTCCTTTGACATAAGCTTCTGCTGTTGTCCCTTTTTCCGTAGCAACTTTTTTCTCGATTAAATCTTGTACAGAATTTATAGCTGATTCCGTTTTTTCCGTAGTCAAAGCTGTATTCATAGAAGCAATAATGTACGGGAAAATAAACCCAATCCCGACTAGCATAACAATAATAGTGATAAATTTACCTATTGGAGTTTGTGGTGTTTTGTCTCCATAACCTACTGTTGTAATTGTAGTTATGATCCAATATAGCCCGTCACCTGCACCTTTAATTGGATTTTTATGAAATAGTCTACCCCGTTCTACAACCCATATGCCAATAATACCTAGAAGTAAAAAAACACCAAATATTTTAAAAGGAGTACCCATTTGCTTGAAATAAAGAATCAAAACATTCAAGATATTTACTTCTTTATCTTTATTGACACAAATACTTAAACCGGAATTCAAATAAGGGTGTGAGAAATCAAATTTGGCTTCTCTTTCCCCAGTGATAGTAATTCCAGAAATTGCAGCATCATAAATACCATTTTGCATCCCATCTAAAAGTTCTGAGAAAGTAGCCGGTATTTCATACTTAATATCTAATTTTGCTCTTTTTGCAATTTCCTCAAATACTTCAACGTCAAAGCCTGTCGGATTTTTCCCTTGTTCAAGAATAACACAAGGAGGAAAATCATAGACCGCAACTTTTAAAGTATCAGAAGAAACTGAAAAAGAGACAAGTAATATAAACAATACAACAAAACTCTTCATACTTGTCTCTATTCCCTTCATTAAGCAACTTTCTTTGCCGTCAACTTATTACGCATACATTTTTGCATATCAGCTGCGGCTTTGTCAATATTCCATAGATCATAATCGAGTAACTTGATCATCTCTACAGGATCGATCCCCAGCATTGCAAAAGAATACAATATTGGGGACATTATTGTACCGATATCTTTGAGATAAAAATCGAGCGTCTGAACACCATAGAAATTCTTTTTAATATCTGTTTCCATAGTGCCTGATGCAATGAATCGAGCTGCACACCATGTTACATGATTCGTATGCAACAAATACCGCATTTCCTCCGAGTTTGCAGAACGCATTGCAGCTCCCAGCATTTCAGCGACATCTTTCTCTGTAAAAATCGGGTCTTTTACGCTTAAAAATGCGCAAATTGCTTTTGCGAGAGCAAGTGTCGGAAGTTCATTGGCCTGTCTCCGCGCAATGGAAAGTTGTTCATAAGGGCGAAAAAACGGATTGAATACTTTATCATCTGGTTTGGCCTTTGATGAAATCCCCAGTTCGACCATAGCTTCGGAGGAAAGATCTTTCACAAACACAGGATTCTGTTCTTCACCTGTGAATGTATATTCAGTCATTTCGCTCCCGCCATACATTATTTTGAGTGTTTTTCCAACAGGGAAAAACCCACAAAATGGATGGTCAGCTTTGTCAACAAGAACTTGACAACCACGGAGCCAAAGCTCATGGCCTAATTTTGCAGGTACATGCACATTTTCGAGTAAATGTATGTAGAAAGCCTGCCCGCTTCCAGGGATGCTTGATGCACTTTCAATTGGATAACGCACACAACCTCCTTTTAATTTTGCTTAAAAGTAAAGGGACTCCCATTTCCGAGTCCCCTACCCGTTATCTCTATTAAGTAGACGTAGACTTCAAACGAGCCATACGAGCTGAAACACCTGATGTTCCGAGCGCCTGTCTCGTTTGATTTTCAAGTGATTCAGAAGTACCTGATTCTTTCATTGTCTGACTTTTAATCAGACGTTTCCTTGCTTCTTCTTTTCGAGTATTAAATGAAGAAAGCGCCGATGCTCCGGAATTTGAAGTGATTGTTGCAAGTTTCTCATTAGCTGAAGCCGCATCAGTCATTGCTTTGAGCGTAACAAGATCCGTTTCAGCCTGCTGCAAGGCGTTTTCAAGATCACGTCGAGTCGCCTGCTGTTCTTCGAGCAACCCTCGCTGTACCTTGAGCGCCTCTTCAATTGAAGTCACCTGCTTCTCGAGACTCTCGGCAGCCAGGCAATGTTGCTCAGCAAGTTGCTCATTTTTTGCAGCCATAAGAGCTTTGGCATCGTCGTCATGTTTTTTAATTTGGTTTTCAAAATCATGCTTCTTGTCTTCAAGAATCGCAATTTCGCCTTTGATTGATCCGATATTTCCCTTGACCTTATCAATATCACTGCGTAACTGAGCAAGATCTTGTTTGCCGAAATCGACAGCATGTTCTGCTGCAATCCCATCTGCTGCTTTCTGAGCTCTTGCATCAGCAACTTTTCCGATGTTTGTAAACAGACTGAAAAAACCGCCACCTTTTCCCATACTCTCACCTTCTTTCTATTCGACAATTGTTGAAATTTTTTCGACGCCTTGTTTAACCATACCGAGCGTCCAACCGAGAGCAGCCTCAAGCTCATTGAGATCGAGATTTGCGATTTCAAGATTTTCCTTGAAGTAGACTTTTTTGCCATCCGAAGAGAATTTACCATGAACTGCCTGATGATTGAGTTCAAGCAGGTATTTGAACAGCAAAAACTGTTTTGATTCATCTTCAGGCACATCACAGATTTCTGATGCAATGCACACTAAAGTCGGTTCGACATCAATAAGACAGGAAAAACCTTCAGGTCCCCTGACTTCGAAAATATCTTCTCGAGTCTGGTTGTAGGCAATTCCTTCGATGTCGCACAACATTCCCAGAACAATAGAAGCATTCTGGATTTCAATTGTTGACACTGTCATACTTCACCCTTTCATTTAATGATTGTGTAACAACTCAACATCATCAACACGTACTTCACATCCGTACCACACTTCAATGAACCCCCCAAGCTTATTGCCTGTCCATTCAATAAAACAATGAGGATTACCACGAGAATCATCAGCTGTAAAATATTCAGCAATAGTTTTCGGGTCGCTCTCACCGGATTGTGTCGACTTTGTTTCAATCCCAAACTTGCTATCACCTTGACGATCCCACGTGACTTCTACATCATCTTCACCGAAATGAAGAGTTGCATTGAACCGATCAATCAGATCATCCTTGAGTGCATCAAACAATGGGACAAAATCTTCAGATGGACCACTTGAATCCATATAAAAAACCCGAAGATCAAAATTTGCCCCGATTTGTCTGACCATAAGCATGATTGTTTGTTCATCACCGACAGATGGTTTATAAGAAGCAAAATAGCAGGTATAGGTAAAATAACTGCTTGGTTCTTTATAAGTTCTGACCTCAGTGATTATAAAATCGACACTTAACATATTAAATTCAGTTTGGGTTTGAAGATCGCTTAAAGTAACAATGTCGTTTTTCCCAAACCCAAGATACTCTTTAATAGTTTTCATGAGAACTTCTTTCTTAAGAAGATAGCAGCACAAACAATCACACCAATGATTACCAAGAATGTAATCAGAACAGCAGTTCCTGACACTGGTGTATGTCGAATTGGTTTTCCATAGTTATCCCACTCACCATAACCATGGTGTGCCATCGTCATGTTGTCAGCAATCATATCAGCTGCAACAAGTGCCACAAGCATATTTGTGGTTGGATCGACACGACCATATCCATAACCACCTCCTGGCAGTTGTCCATAGGTTACTGGTACTGAAGAACCATTATATACAACAGTCTTCGGTATATAGTCAGGTGTCGTTGTAGGAGCAGTCGGAGTCGTAAATTTATTTGCATTAGCCATTTTTTGACGATATGCAGTTTCAGCTGAAGCTTTAGTGCCGTACGTTTTTATTGCCGTCGTATTTTTTTGCGCCATAGTTTTTCGAGTTTGTCTGTCGAGTGTACTTGTCGAAACAGCTCTGGGTTTCGTAGATTTCGAAGTACCTGATGAAGAAAAAGATGAGCCCGAATTTTTACGTGAACCTATAGATGAAGATGTTGGTGCCGTAGCTTTTTTTGTTGTCCCTGAACTGCTTCTGAATGTTGAACCGCTGTTTGACCTTGATGGGCTCGAGCTTGAACTTCTGAAACTCGAGCCTGACGATCTAGAACTGCTACTGCTCCTTGATGAACTGGTCGATCCACGAGCAATAATATCAGAAACACCTATGAGTACTGACAAACAAAGCACAAAATGAAAAGGTGCTATTTTCATTCTGAACTCCTTTCTTTTAATTTGAATTAATAATGCACATACTTTCTAACGACTTACTTTAATTTATATCTAAAAAAACTACAAGGGCTAATTTTGTTTTCAGTATAATTATTTAGAATAGAGCAACTTATGGACGATTTAGTTCAAATAAAGTTTGAAAAATTTTGTGGACAGATCAAAAAATCAAAATTGTCCCATTCTATTATTAGAACAAAAATAGAACAATGTGACAAAAGTCTATCTATATGGAAAGAGAAACTTAATGACTTAGAAAAAACTTTAGGTATTGGAACAGCATATTGGGGTATTATTTCTTTAGAAAGCAAATTTAGCAATTATTGTAGACTTTGTATAGAAGTAAAAGATGATGGTTTCCATTTAGAGTTTCTCAAAGGTTCACCCTTTGATAGTTTTTTAAAAACAGTACAATGTTTTGAAGAGGATGAAGTTATTTGTTATAATGGGGATGACAGTCTAATAAAATTAGCAATTAAATATAGAAAAAAAGGACTTTTAAAACCTTTTGAGAAAAACCAAGATTTTATAGATAAATATTTCTATAATTACATGCATATTATGAAACGTGAATTAATATTAAGATTTTACAACTTTTTAATTGAGCAATATAATGAATAAACTAATTTTCCCCCTTCAATTTGCTTTTATTATGTGGCTTGTGTTTTTTATTGATGCTCTTATTATACCTATAAATTTTAATAAATATGGCATTCTACCAAGACATATAGAAGGTCTTATAGGAATTCTTCTTATGCCCTTTCTTCATGCAAATTTGTTTCATCTTATTAGCAATACAATACCCATTATTATTTTACTTTGTATTGTTTCATTCTTCTTTTCAAAAAATTTAGAAATTGTAACAAGTATTTCCACTTTAGGCGGATTCTTTCTATGGCTTGTAGGTCGTAATTCTTACCATGTTGGTGCAAGCCTTTTAATCTTCGGTCTTGCAAGTTTCATTATATTCTTTGGAATCTTTAAAAAACAATTTTTTCCTTTAATTCTTTCAATTTTAATTTGTATAACTTACGGGACATCTCTACTTATTGGGCTCCTGCCTATTTTCCCGGGTGTTTCATGGGAGGCACATTTATGTGGTACTGTTGCTGGATTCATAACAGCAAAACAATTGGCAAAATAAAAATAATGAAGGATATTATATAAATATGAGTGATATTACTGTCTATTTAACTACAACAAAATGGACAATTGCAACAGATCATCCAAATCATGATTTTTTTGTAAAAAAAGATGTCCCTGTCTGTTGTGCTGCAATGATAATTGCTTCATTTGGATTCTCTCCCCAACCCGGTTTCTGTGATTTCATCTTCATACCGTCTTGCATATAAGTGCCCTGATTTACTTTGCCTATGCAGGCCCCATTTAAATTTTGACAAATACTCATAATCAGCATCATCAACTAAGCATTCATACTCTTTCTTCCTTTGGTCTCTCAGCAATATGATTTGCATATTAAACTCCTTGTTTTTAGTATCAGTAAAAAGTGTTTTATAAAAACAATGCTAAAAGTTGTTCATTTTGAACAACAAGTTGTTTACATTTGCAACTATTGTGAGTATATTAATATTTAGGGAGGTAAAAATGACTGAGTATAGATTTAAAGAAGCAAAGAAAGCTGTACGGAGTAATATTTATGGTTTGATTGCCCGTATCAACAAAAGAACTAATGCAGCATTGTCAACCTATTTAAAGAAGGGATCTGTTAATGAAAGAAGGAAAATGTGCAAAGTTCGCATCTATTTCAATACCGAGCAAAACGTATGAAAAATTGGTAGCGTATAGTAAGAAGTTCGATTTGTCAGTAAGGAGTTGTTCAAAAATATTGATTGAAGAGGGTATTAAAGATAATTCGTATGCAAAAAGGTTTACGCAAACTAAGGAGTAAA